>Ga0268287_100007_pt1 | contig 405145 bp, 383 predicted proteins | sample MetcocultureR3M_FD_191348 | JGI IMG/M metagenome (GOLD analysis project Ga0268287, IMG submission 191348) | Soil microbial communities from Anza Borrego Desert, Southern California, United States - Methanotrophic co-culture R3-M | ecosystem: Environmental > Terrestrial > Soil > Desert | place...
GACAAACCCTTTTGAAATTGCACCCGGTTCATAGGCATGGGACACCCCGCTTGTGATAGATGCCCATAGTCTAAGGACCCTAGCGGCTCACTATGTGAGCCTGTACTGAACTTCGTCGCTAATCAGGTATAATTTTGATTATTGTAAACGTAAAGTGGCGTAATATGATGGAACCGCTGGCGATCATTAGTCGGTTGATACCTGCGGGAGGTTTAAATGATTGTGATGACTTGGGTTGAGCTTCTGTTAACTGGCTTGCTTGTGGCTTCCGTAGCCTTTTCGATTGGTTTCTGTATCAACAACTACGCAAACGTTAATAAAGAGGGGAGCATCGGATTTATGAAGAAGGCGACGAAATGAGTTTGCTTTCTCCGGGGCTTTTGCAGCCCTGGGGCGATGTTTTCCGATTCGTGCATGATCGATTTTTGTAATTTTCCGGGGGATGGTGGTCGTTAGGCCTATTCCTCGGAAAAGCTTCTCCACTCCGGAATGATCTTTTTCGTCATTGTCTGATCTAGTCGCCGCCAGCGACGCCGATTTCATTCAACTTCATCTGCAAATTTTTCGATGGATAGAGGCATTGCCTCTATCCACGACAGAACTCTATTCCCTTCATGGCGCGTATCCCAACCGATCAACGAGTTTGGCGTGACGGGTTTCGAGCAATATCGACCTTCGGGTTGGATCGCCGATCAAGCCCGTTTTTGCCGCGCTCGCGCAGTGAAAACTGACAATCCGCTGATTCACGGTTTCTCGTCGAGTTCATCGAGCACCGAAGGCTCTCTCGGTGTATGTAACAAATTGTTGATTATTAAAAAGAACCTTCCAGTCGAGGCGCCTTCGTCGAGGTTGGTTTCGACTATGCCATTGCCCCGAAAAAATATTCAAGGATCTTGCTTGACTTGGTTGCAGATGATTTCTATATTCCATTCAGGTGGTAATAAGTGGAAAAAAATGGAGCCCAATGGAAGTAGGGGGATTTCTTGTTTCGAGGCGTTAACTCCATCAATCTCGACGAAAAAGGTCGTCTGGCCATGCCTACGCGTTATCGAGCGGAGTTGCATGAGAATTGTGACGGCCAATTGGTGGTTACGGTCGGTCTGGACAAATGCCTCATGCTCTACCCGCTTCCCGAGTTTGAAGAGATTGAGCGCAAGCTGGTGAAGCTTCCTTCTCTAAATAAACAGGCAAAGCGTTTGCAGCGCCTGTTGATCGGCCATGCCACCGAGTGTGAGATGGATGGCCAGGGACGGTTCCTGGTTCCCGAGCCTTTGAGGAAGTTCGCCGGATTGGAAAAGCGTGTGGCGCTGATCGGTCAAGGTAATAAATTCGAGATTTGGGACGAGGATTCCTGGAATGCCTCTCGTGACGAGTGGATCGAAGAGGAGCGCCTGGAGAGCCTGGAGGACTTGTCGCCCGAGTTGGGATCTTTGGCGCTGTGAGTCAGGAAGATCGGGCGCACCGGCCGGTCATGCTGCGTGAGGTGCTGGATGGTTTGGCACTGAAGGCTGACGGCTTGTATGTCGACTGCACGTTCGGGCGTGGCGGACATAGTGGAGCAATCCTCGAGAGCTTGGGGCCGGAAGGAAGACTGCTGGCTTTGGACAAAGATCCCGAAGCCGTAACCTCCGAAGAGGCCCAGCGGCTTATGACGGATCCGCGGTTTGCCCTCGAATACGGCAGTTTTGCGAGTCTGCGCGAATTTGTACAGCTCCGCGGATGGTCAAGTCATGTCGCCGGAGTGTTGATGGATTTAGGCGTGTCTTCGCCTCAGTTGGATGAGGCGGGCCGGGGATTCAGTTTTATGCGCGACGGTACTTTGGATATGCGCATGGATACCGGCCGAGGCATGACGGCGGCCGAATGGCTCGCGGGTGCGTCCGAGAGCGAGCTGGTCAGCGTGCTTCGGGATTACGGCGAGGAGCGTTATGCCCGGCGCATCGCCGGGGCGATCATCGAGAGGCGCTCGAAAAGCCCGATCGTATCCACGGGTGAATTGGTCGAGCTCATCGAAAAGGCCGTTCCCACGCGAGAAAGAGGCAAACATCCGGCGACGCGGAGTTTCCAGGCGATCCGTATCTTCATAAACAGAGAGCTGGAGGAGCTTGAGCAGGGACTGCGGCAAGCCATGGATGTACTAAAGCCCGGCGGGCGGTTGGTGGTCATAGCTTTTCATTCATTGGAGGACCGGATCGTGAAGCGATTTATGCGTGATGAGGAGCGCGGAGGGGCGGTGCTCTCGCATTTTTCCTTGCACCCTCCCGAGCCTGGAAGGCTGAAGCGCATCGGTAAAGCTCGCATGCCGGAGCCGGAGGAAGTTCGAAGCAATCCACGTGCTCGAAGTGCGGTCCTGCGCGTGGCGGAGCGCATCCAATCATGAGATTTCTGCTGATGTTGCTTGTGGTGGCCGTGGCCTCTGCCTTGGGTGTTGTGTACACCAAGTATCGCTCGAGGATGTTGTTCGCCGAGGTTCAGCAGCTCGAGCAGGAGCTGGACGCCTATGACGAGGAATGGGGACAGTTGCAGCTCGAGCAAAATACGTGGGCCGAGCATAGCCGTATCGAGAGGCTGGCGCACGGCCGCTTGGGCATGATGTTGCCTGCTAGAGAATCAATCATTTATATCAAACCTTAGACGTCGCGCCGAAATATGTTGATTATCCAACCCAGGCCGGTAAATGAGGCAGACTACAGCGGTCGCTGGTATTTTCTGTTGATCGTTATGCTGGTCGCCATGACGGGTTTGATCGGACGCGCCGTTTACCTACAGGTGTTGGATCGACAATTCTTAAAACGTCAAGGCGATCTGCGTCACGTCGGGATATTACCGGTGCCGGCGCACCGGGGGCGGATTTTTGATCGTAACGGAGAGTTGCTGGCCATTAGCACGCCGGTCAAATCCATCTGGGTCAATCCGAAGGAGTTCCGCGAGGCACAGATTCCGGCGGACAAGCGCAAAGCCTTGGCGGATCTTCTAGGCCTATCGTCCGGCGCGCTCGAGAAACACGTCGGAAGCGACGAGCATCGCAGTTTCGCTTATCTGAAGCGAAGGATAAGCCCAGAATTGGCCGACCAGGTGATTGCGCTGGGCATCGCGGGTGTTTATTCGGAGCGCGAATATCGTCGGTACTATCCCACCGGAGAAGTGGCTGCTCACCTGGTCGGCTTTACCAATATCGATGACAAGGGCCAAGAGGCGATGGAATTGGCCTACGACGATTGGCTGAAGGGCGTGGAGGGCGCCAAGCGGATAATCCGTGACGGCAAGCGGCGCGTCATCGAAGACTTGGAAAGCATCAGGCCGCCGGTACCCGGCAAGGATCTTGCTCTGAGCATCGATCAGCGCCTGCAATATTTAGCGTATCGAGAACTCAAGAAAGCCGTACTTCAGCATCAAGCGCGCTCCGGCTCTTTGGCGTTGCTGGATACTCAGACGGGTGAAGTGTTGGCGATCGTCAATCAGCCTTCCTACAACCCCAACAGCCGTACTCAGGTCAAGGGCAGTGCGTCGCGCAACCGGGCGATCACCGATATTTACGAGCCGGGTTCGACGATGAAACCGTTTGTTGTGGCCTTGGGCCTGGAGCTCGGACTGTACCGCCCCGATACCGTGATCGATACGGCGCCGGGTACGATGCGCGTGGGACACAACATCGTCAAGGATATCCACAACTATGGCGTTCTCGATGTTGCGCATGTCCTTCAAAAGTCGAGCAACGTGGGCGTCACGAAGATCGCGCTCAACTTGCCTTCGAAAAAGTTCTGGGCGTTCTATAACAATCTAGGTTTCGGCCAACCTTTGGAGACCGGTTTTCCCGGTGAGGCCAATGGTCGCCTTGCGGACTATCAAGGCTGGAGTCCGTTCGAACAGGCGACCTTGTCCTTTGGTTATGGCGTATCCGCCTCGACGTTACAGCTCGCGAGAGCTTACCTGTCCTTGGCCAATGACGGGGTGATGCCCATGGTAAGTCTGGTCAAGCGAAACAACTCACCCGAATTGCATCGGATCATGTCGGCCCAGACCGCTGGCGGCGTGCGCGCAATGCTGGAGCAAGTCGTGACCCGTGAAGGGACCGCGCTGAAGGCTGCCATTCCAGGCTTTCGCGTGGCCGGCAAGACCGGGACGGTCAAGAAAAGCGGGGTGGGCGGCTACTCATCTTCGCGTTATTTGTCGGTTTTCGCGGGAATGGCGCCCGCAAGCAAGCCACGCCTAGTCATGGTGGTCATGATCGATGAGCCGTCAGCAGGCGAGTATTACGGCGGAGCGGTGGCCGCGCCTGTTTTCTCGCGTGTCATGGAGGGGGCTTTGCGATTGTTGAACATCGCCCCGGATCAGGGAGATATCATGCCAATCCTCGCCGCGCAGCAGGATGAGCCCGCATGACGACCGTCGAAACACAGATTCGGGCGCACAGGCTGGATGCCTTATTGTCCGGCTTTGTCGATGCTCCCGTTTCGCGTTCGGTTGAGGTCGGCGGACTCAGTCATGACAGTCGGCGCACTCGTCCAGGCGATCTTTTCGTGGCGCTGGCGGGACACCGTTCGCATGGCATGCACCATGCCGAACAGGCGATTCGGCAAGGTTGTTCGGCCATCATTTATGATCCCGCGGATGACGGCGATGTTTTGGCAAGGGGTATTGCCGGAATGCCCTGCATGCCGGTCGAGTCGCTCGACCAAAAAATCGGCTTTATCGCGGATCGTTTTTTCGGCGAGCCGTCCGCGTTCTTGGACATTGTCGGCATTACCGGCACCAACGGCAAAACCTCGTGTAGCCACTTCCTCGCCGATGCACTTTCGGCTAAAGCGCCGGCTGCCGTAATCGGAACTCTGGGCTGGGGGGTGCCCGGCTCACTCGAGATTACTCACCACACCACGCCGGACGCCATCGAAGTTCACGATCTTTTGGCTCGCCTGCACGGCCAAGACGTCAAGTTCATAGCCATGGAAGCCTCGTCCCACGGCCAGGTTCAGGGTCGACTCAACGGCGTCCGTTTCAAGGGGGCGCTATACACGAATTTCAGCCGTGATCATCTGGATTACCACGGTACGATGGATGCCTATCTGGAAGCAAAGTTACGTCTTCTGGCTTGGCCGGGGCTCGAATTCGCGGTTTTCAACGCCGATGATCCGATCGCCGACGCCATTTTGAGCCGGGCACCATCTCATCTAAAATTGGTCGCTTTTAGTTCGCGCGAGCGAAAAATCGAATCTGGAGCCGTGGTCTCCGTAAGCGTCGTACATCAAGATTCGCAAGGAATCGCTTTTCAGGCACGGTATCGTCAGCAGCTTGCCGATGTGTTCGCACCGGTCTACGGCGATTTCAACGTGGAAAATCTGGCTGCTTCCTTGGCCGTTTTGCTTGGTTTGGATTGCGAATTGCCCGAAGCAGCGGAACTGCTCAAGAATGTTCGCCCCGTGCCCGGACGCATGGAACGATTTTCCGAGCGAGGGCGGACCGCTGTCGTGGATTACGCCCATACCCCCGATGCCCTTGCCAGTGTTTTGAGGAGCTTGCGTCGGCATTGCGAAGGAAAGTTGTGGGTGGTTTTCGGGTGTGGCGGCGACCGCGACCGCGGCAAGCGGCCGCTGATGGGTGCCGTCGCAGAAGATCTGGCCGACGGCGTCGTATTGACCGATGACAATCCCCGCTCCGAGAATGGTGACCAGATCATCCGGGATATTCGGTCCGGTTGTCGTCTCGGTAATACCGTCACGATCCGCGATCGCCGTGAAGCCATCGCCTGGGCACTCGAACGGGCGGCTGTCGGCGACATCGTTCTGGTAGCTGGAAAAGGACACGAAGACACCCAAGAAATTCAAGGCCAGAAATATCCTTTCAGTGATCGCGAAGTGGTAATGGAAATCCTTTCCGCACTGGAGTTGCCGAGATGAAGATGCGTCTTTCCGAATTCAGCACGATTGTCGGCGGTGAGCGGCATGGCGACGATGTGGCATTCGAGAATCTAAGTATCGATACCCGGTCTTTGAAGCCCGGTGATCTCTATCTGGCTATTCGCGGAGCCCGGTTCGACGGCAACGAGTTCGTCGCCCAAGCGAAATCGGCGGGTGCCTGTGGAGCAGTGGTCGAGCGCTGGACCGATTGCGAATTGCCACAAGTGAGGGTCGAAGACGGACGAATAGCGCTCGGACGGTTTTCGGCGGCTTGCCGCGATCGTTGGACCGGTCGTTTAGTCGGCATCACCGGCAGCAACGGAAAAACGACCGTCAAAGAGATGATTGCGGCCATCCTGGGAGTTGCCGCACCGGTGCTCAAGACGCAGGGCAACCTCAATAATGATATCGGTGTTCCTTTGATGTTGTTGCGGCTGGCGGACGAATACCGTTTTGCAGCAATAGAAATGGGTGCGAATCATCCGGGCGAGATTGCTTACGTCGCCGGATTGGCGAAACCGGACGTCGCCGTAATTTCCAATGCCGGAGCGGCGCATCTGGAAGGTTTCGGCTCGCTCGAGGGCGTGGCGTCAGCAAAAGGAGAATTGATTGCTTCACTCGGGCCGGACGGTACCGCCGTGCTCAATGCGGACGATCGTTTTTTCGGACGCTGGCGCGAAATGGCCGGCTCCCGGGAGGTCATCAGTTTCGGCTTCGGCCCCGATGCTGTGGTACGCGCCGATGCGGATTCCATACGAACGGGCATAAGCGACGGTAAGTTCCGCTCGTCCTTCGATCTTCTATATCAAGGAGGCCGTTATCCTCTGGCTTTGTCCTTGGCTGGAAATCATAACGTGACGAATGCGCTAGCGGCGGCAGCGGTGGCTTACGCACTGGGTTTCGATATCGAACAGATACGGACAGGGCTTTCCCGCGTTGTTCCGGTGCCGGGGCGCGTCGAGCCGGCAAACGGCATTCGAGGATCCTTGTTGATTAACGATGCCTACAACGCCAATCCCAATTCCTTTCGGGCCGCTCTAAATGTGCTACGGCAGCTTTCGGGCGAGCACTGGGTTGCCTTGGGCGCATTCGGCGAACTGGGTGAGGCGAGCGCGGAGTTGCACGCCGAGATCGGCCGCCAAGCGAAAGCGATGGGCGTGGCTCGGTTATTTGCCGTGGGCCCGAATGCGGACCGGGCGGCGGAGTCTTTCGGCGAAGGTGCTCTGTATTGCCAAGAGCAGGACCAGTTGATTGAACAAATACGACAGCAGATTAACGAGAACGTTGTGTTATTGATTAAAGGTTCACGCAGTCAACATATGGAGCGGGTAGTAGAGGCATTGCGGGAGCGGAGCGATCTATGCTGCTGATACTGGCAGAGGCTCTCCAAAAGTACTTCGACGTTTTTCGCGTCTTTCAGTATCTGACGTTACGAGCCATTTTGGGCGTGTTAACCGCCCTGATCATTTCATTCATTGTCGGACCGGTGATGATCCGACACCTCAGTAAATATAAAGTCGGACAGAGTATCCGGAGCGACGGGCCGCAGAGCCATTTTTCCAAAGCAGGAACCCCGACCATGGGCGGGGCGCTCATTCTGGTGTCGATAGCGATCAGCACCCTGCTTTGGGCCGATCTCAGCAATCGCTATGTGTGGGTCATTTTGCTGGTCACGCTGGCATTCGGCCTGGTGGGTTTCGTCGACGATTACAAAAAGCTGGTACTGCGCAATAGCGACGGCTTGGCCGCACGACACAAGTACTTTTGGCAGTCCGTGGTCGGTATGGCGGCAGCGGTGTTTCTTTATGGCACTGCCACGGTCTCGACCGAGACTCAGTTCATTGTGCCGTTCTTCAAGCAGGTTGTGCTGAACTTGGGTTTCGCCTATCCAATTCTGGCCTATTTCGTGATCGTAGGTTCGAGCAATGCGGTGAACCTGACCGATGGCCTCGACGGCCTCGCCATCATGCCGACGGTGCTCGTGGGCGGTGCTCTCGGCATCTTTGCCTACGTCTCGGGCAACGTGAACTTTGCCGAATACCTAGGCATTCCGTTTATACCCAAGGCGGGCGAGTTGGTGGTATTTTGCGGCGCCTTGGTGGGGGCCGGGCTCGGATTTCTTTGGTTCAACGCTTATCCGGCTCAGGTCTTCATGGGCGATGTTGGTGCCCTGGCGCTGGGCGCCGCTCTCGGAACACTCGCTGTTTTGGTCCGGCAAGAGATCGTGCTGATGATCATGGGCGGCGTGTTCGTCATGGAGACCTTATCGGTGATGCTTCAGGTCATTTCATTCAAGCTCACCGGTCGCCGTATTTTTCGCATGGCACCTATTCATCATCATTTCGAGTTAAAGGGATGGCCGGAACCGCGCGTGATCGTACGCTTTTGGATCATCACCGTGATTCTGGTCTTGATTGGACTCGCGACCTTGAAGTTGAGGTGAAAGATGGCGGCAAACGCAGAGGTTTATCTTGATGCCGTAAATCCATTGGACAAACTCGGATTGGACCGCCGCTCCGCGCGTGTTCTGATTTTCGGGTTGGGCAAGACCGGTCTTTCGGTAGCGCGTTTTCTGGCAGGCCAAGGTATCGAATTTGCGGTGACCGATACTCGGGAATGGCCCCCGTGTCTGGCAGAATTGCGCGAGACTTGCCCCGACGCCGGAGTCTTTCTGGGCGGCCTTCACAGTGCGGCATTCTCGGCCGCTACCCATTTGATCGTCAGCCCGGGCGTGCCGTTGGACCAGCCGAAAATCAAGGAGGCTCAACGGCGGAAGATACCGGTATTCGGCGATCTCGATCTTTTCGCATGCATGGCGAAAGCGCCCATTCTGGCGATCACGGGAGCGAACGGCAAAAGTACCGTAACGACACTAGTCGGCCTGATGGCGGAAGCCGACGGCAGGAATGTGCGAGTGGGGGGGAATCTCGGTACACCGATGCTGGAGCTTCTGGACGACCGAGCGGAGCTTTACGTTCTAGAGCTGTCGAGCTTTCAGTTGGAGCGTTCCTCGCTTTTAAGGCCGGACGCAGCGACCGTTCTCAACATCAGCCCCGATCATATGGATCGCTATCCGGACATCCAGGCTTATGCCGATGCCAAGCGACGAATTTTTCGCGGGCAGGGCGTAATGGTGCTGAATCGCGACGATCCTATGGTTGCGGCGATGGTGGAACCGGATCGACGCTGTGTGTGGTTCGGCTTGCGAGAGTCGGGTGTCGATTACGGCATTTCGGTCGCCGACGGAGCGGAGTGGCTGACAAGCCACGGCGAGCCGCTGATCCGGACTGAGAAAATCGGTATTCAAGGACGCCATAATGTATCCAATGCCCTGGCGGCCGTCGCGCTGGGAGAAGCGATCGGCTTGTCGCAAGCGGCCATGATCAATGCGCTCGAAAAATTTGAGGGGCTGGCGCATCGCATGCAAACGGTGGCGGAAATCGACGGCGTCACGTGGATTAACGACTCCAAAGCCACCAACGTCGGCGCGTGCATGGCGGCCTTGGCCGGGTTGCATTCCAAGGCGATACTGATTGCGGGGGGGGATGGTAAGGATGCAGAATTCTCCGTACTCAGACCCGTAGTCGCCGAAAAGGTGCGGGCGGCGGTGCTGATGGGCAAAGACGCCCCGTTGTTGGAAACGGCGTTGAGAGATGTCGTTCCCACGGTCCGCGTCGAGAATATGCGTCAGGCGGTCCGGGCTGCACGGTCCTTGGCGCAGCGTGGCGATTCGGTTCTGCTGGCTCCGGCATGTGCCAGCCTCGATCAATACAAGGACTATCAGGAAAGGGGACGGGTGTTCACGGAAGAAGTCATGGGGCTTTCGCCATGAGGGCGAAAGTGACAGTCCGCGGGCGCGGGTTGGTGCTGCATTGGGGGGACCGGCGCTTTTATTTGGACACTGTCTTATTGGTTGCGTCCTTAGGGCTTCTGCTCCTCGGTTTCGTAATGGTTGCCTCGGCCTCTCTGCACCTCGGGGAGAAACTCGCCGAGGACAGCTTTTATTTCCCCCGACACCAGCTAGTCCACATCGCTCTCGGTCTTTGCGCCGGTTGCGCCGTCGCCTCGGTCAAGTTAGAGTCATGGCAGAAATCGTCGTTGAGCTTGTTCCTGTTTGGGCTCGTTCTACTGGTCGTGGTTTTGATGCCCGGCGTCGGCAAGGTCGTGAACGGGAGTTCGCGCTGGATCAACTTATTCGGCATACGGGTTCAGGTTTCCGAGGTATTCAAGCTCATCGCCGTCATTTATACGGCAAGCTATATCCACCGTCATCTCCGCACGGTGCGCGACTCGGTTCAAGGAATGATCCGGCCTCTGGCGCTGCTATCCATAGGTGCATTACTGCTGCTCATGGAGCCCGACTTCGGTGCGACTGCGGTAGTCATGGCGACGGCACTGGGCATGTTGTTTCTGGGTGGTGCGAGATTATGGCAGTTCGGCGTACTGCTCGGCCTAATGACATTTGCCGGGGTTGGGCTGATTTACAGCGCTGAATACCGTTTGAAGCGCGTACTCAGTTTTACCAATCCCTGGGAACATCCGCTCGATACCGGTTTTCAGCTTACCCAGGCCCTGATCGCGTTCGGTCGCGGCGAGTGGACCGGGGTGGGTTTGGGTTCGAGCGTGCAAAAGCTGTTTTATTTGCCGGAGGCGCATACCGACTTTCTCTTTTCCATCATTGGCGAAGAGTTGGGATTGGTCGGTACCACCGCTGTTATCTCGCTGTTTATGCTGATTGTTTGGCGTGCGCTCGTAATAGGTCAGCTGGCCGACCGGGCTGAGAACCGCTTTGGTGCGTTCGTTGCTTACGGCATCGGTATTTGGTTTGGACTTCAATCGTTTATCAATATGGGAGTGAATATGGGCATGTTGCCCACGAAAGGACTGACCTTGCCGCTGATGAGTTACGGCGGCGGAAGCATGATGGTTATGTGTGCGGCATTAGGACTTTTATTTCGGGTTCGGAGCGAAGCCCTCGAGGCTTATGCCGCGGCGCCCAGGGTTAGGGCCAAATGGGCGCACGTCTGATGATCATGGCCGGCGGTACCGGCGGTCATGTGTATCCGGCCTTGGCGGTCGCGCGGGAGCTTTTGGCGCGGGGGCACGAGGTAGTCTGGATGGGGACTCGGTCCGGGTTGGAGGCGCGAGTCGTGCCGGCGGCCGGTATCCCCGTGGAATGGTTGTCGGTGTCAGGTTTGCGCGGCAAGGGCTGGTTAGCCAAGTTGAGTTTTCCGTTCATGCTGACGAAAGCTTGCTTGCAGGCATTGTTCATTTTGCGTCGCGTCAAGCCGAGCGTGGTTCTCGGGATGGGGGGATTCGTCTCGGGGCCGGGGGGGCTTATGGCGCGTCTGCTGGGTATCCCCTTGGTGCTTCATGAGCAAAACCGCATTCCAGGAACTACCAATCGCTGGCTCGCCCGGAGGGCGCAAGTGGTATTGGAAGCTTTTCCCGATAGTTTCGCACCCAAGTTGGGAGCGCTCTGTACCGGAAATCCGGTACGGCAAGAAATTGTTTTTCTTAAACGAGAAATCGGGGCCGGATGGGACGAGCCCCTTAAGATTTTGGTTCTCGGAGGTAGCCAAGGCGCCAGGGCTTTGAACGAGATCGTGCCGGAGGCCCTCGCGAGGGTTGAGATGCCGATTCGCGTTTTTCATCAGACCGGAGAGGCGATGCGGGCAAAAACAGCGGTCCGGTACGCACAATTGAGACTGTCGGCGCGGATCGAAGCATTTGTCGAGGACATGGCCGAGGCTTACGCCTGGGCAGATTTGGTGGTTTGCCGTTCGGGAGCGATGACGATCAGTGAGCTGACCGCGGCGGGGTTGCCGTCGATCTTGGTTCCGTATCCATACGCCATAGACGATCATCAGACTCACAATGCCCGGTACCTCGTCGATAATGGAGCGGCCGTGCTGATTCCTCAGGCCGAGCTGTCCGCGGAGCGTCTTGCCGAAGAAATCACCGCCCTGATGCAGGAACCGGCCCGACTGAAGGCCATGGCGGAGCGCGCATCGGCCCTGGCGAAGCCGGATGCGGCCCAAGTGGTAGCCGAAATCTGCCTGAATGAGGTCGACCGTGAAGCTGCCTGAGCAAATCGCGGGACAATACGGCATGAACCGCATCCGTCGGATTCACTTCGTCGGGATCGGCGGCACCGGCATGTGCGGCATTGCCGAGGTTCTTCTAAATCTCGGGTATCAGGTCTCGGGCTCGGATCTTAATGAAAATGCCAATACACGGCGCTTGGCTGAACTCGGCGCGAAAATATTCTTCGGTCATGCGCCCGTGCATATCGCGGAATCCGAGGTCGTGGTCGTATCCAGTGCCGTCAATCGATCCAACGTGGAAGTCGATGCTGCACGTTCCCAGAAAATTCCGGTCATTTCGCGGGCGGAGATGCTCGCCGAACTGATGCGGTTCCGCTACGGCATCGCCGTAGCCGGCACCCACGGCAAGACCACGACGACCAGCCTGACATCCAGCGTACTTGCCGAAGCCGGACTCGATCCTACATTCGTTATCGGAGGGCGCCTCAACAGCGTAGGCACCAACGCTCAGCTCGGCAAAGGCTCCTATCTTGTCGCCGAGGCGGACGAGAGCGATGCCTCTTTCTTATATTTGCAGCCCATGATTGCCGTGGTCACCAATATCGACCGGGACCACATGGAGACCTATAGCGGTGATTTCAGCAGACTGAAGAGGGCCTTCGTCGAATTCTTGCATCATGTGCCGTTCTACGGTCTGGCCGTGCTGTGTCTGGACGATCCGGGCGTCAGGGATATTCTGCCGGAAATCAGTAAGCCGATGAAAACCTACGGTTTCAGTCCGGAAGCCGACATCCGGGCCGTGAATATCCGTCAAGACGGATTGCGTTCGCATTTTTCGGTGCTTAGGTCGGGGTGCGATGAACCGCTCGACGTGAGCCTAAATCTCCCGGGGCGGCATAACATATTGAATTCATTATCAGTAATTGCCATCGCTGGAGAATTGGGTATTTCCGACGAGATCATACAGCGTGCTTTGCTGGGATTTCGGGGTATTGGACGGCGTTTTCAGATCAATGCCGAGGTACCTTTCGGCGGCTCCTTCGTCACTTTCGTCGACGACTACGGGCATCACCCGCGAGAGATTGCGGCGACCCTCGACTCGGCGCGCCAAGCCTGGCCGGACCGGCGGCTGGTATTGGTGTTTCAGCCGCATCGCTATACGCGGACGCGCGATCTGTTCGAGGATTTTGTGCAGGTTCTGTCCAAAACCGACGTTCTGGTGCTACTCGATGTCTATGCCGCCGGCGAAGCGCCGGTAATCGGCGCGGACGGGCGGGCATTATCGAGGGCGATCCGGGTGCGAGGCCAGATCGATCCGGTTTTCGTCGAAAAGGTAAGCGACCTGGCTGAAATCCTTCCGGGCATAGTCGAGCCGGGCGATGTCGTTTTGACGCTCGGGGCCGGAAGCATCGGGCAAGTTGCTGTCGAATTGCCGTTGTGCTTGACCGACATGCCGGTCGGAGCAATCCAGTGACTGCGGTCTGCGAAGATGGGATAAGCGCGGTCAGTTCGCTCGGTTTAAGGGGCGAGATGCGCTATAACGAGCCACTGGCGAACCACACCTCCTGGCGCGTCGGTGGACCGGCCGATCGCTTTTACTTGCCGGCCGACGCGGACGATTTGGTTCTGTTTTTGCGTTCGCTGCCTCCCAATGAACCGGTTTTCTGGCTGGGCCTGGGCAGTAATCTGCTGGTTCGGGACGGCGGAATCAGAGGTACGGTTATCTGTACCCGAAATCGTTTGAGAGTACTTCGGCGTTCAGGTTCCGGACGCATTTATGCCGAGGTGGGCGTGCCTTGCGCTCACGTGGCCAGATTTTGTTCCGAACAGGAACTGACCGGCGCCGAATTCCTGGCGGGAATTCCGGGCACCATGGGCGGCGCCCTTGCAATGAATGCCGGGGCATTCGGCGGCGAGACATGGCCCCTGGTGGCGCGGGTGGTGACGGTCGACCGTTCCGGTACGTTGCGGGACCGCAGCGGGGGCGACTTTCTCGTTGGCTACCGCAGCGTGAAGGGGCCAGAGAACGAATGGTTTTTGGCTTGTGAGCTCCGGCTTCAGTCTGGTGATGCGGTTGCCAGCCGCGAACGAATCCGGGCGTTGCTGGCTAAACGAAGCGCATCGCAGCCCATCAATCTGCCGAATTGCGGCTCGGTGTTCCGGAACCCGGTGGGCGATCATGCTGCGCGCCTTATCGAAGCCTGCGGGCTCAAGGGGTATCGCATGGGCGATGCATGCGTTTCCGAAAAACACGCCAATTTCATCATTAACACGGGTGCGGCCAGGGCGGCCGATATCGAGGCTCTGATAGGGTTCGTCCAGACGACCGTTGAGCAGACATTCGGGCAGCACTTGATTCCCGAAGTTCGGATCGTGGGCGAAAAATCGACGAGGAGAGATTGAATGAGCAAGCGAATCCTGAAATCGGCTGAATTTGGACGTGTTGCCGTGTTGATGGGCGGTGCCGCCGCGGAGCGCGAAATTTCTTTGAAGAGCGGTCAGGCGGTTTTGGCGGCCTTGTTGAAAAATAACATCGATGCGGTCGGCATAGATGTAACGAGAAATCCGATACAGCCGCTGCTCGAACAACATTTTGACCGCGTGTTCAACGTGATCCATGGAAGGGGTGGCGAAGACGGCGTTCTTCAAGGGGCTCTGGAAGCCTTGGGACTGCCCTACACCGGAAGCGGTGTCCTGCCGTCGGCCTTGAGCATGGACAAGCTCAGGACCAAGCTGTGCTGGCTCGGAGCGGGATTGCCGACGCCGCGCTGGATGAAACTTCAAGGGCCGGAGGACGTAGACCGGTGCGCCGATCTGCTGGGATTCCCGGTCATCGTGAAACCCGCTCAAGAGGGTTCCAGCATCGGAATGGGGCGGGCCGAAAATAAAATCGAATTAATGGAAGCATGGGAACGCGCTTCACACTATAATTGCGCGGTTTTTGCGGAGGCTTGGATTGTCGGTCGGGAATATACAGCCGGCGTGCTCGACGGCGAGCCGTTGCCGTTGATTCGCTTGGAAACGCCCCATTCTTTTTACGATTTCGATGCCAAATATCGCGCCGAGACCACTCGTTATCACTGTCCGGCCGGACTTCCCCGTGAAGAGGAGGCCGCTCTCCAGAAATTGGCTCTACAAGCTTGCGATACGCTCGGCGTGACCGGCTGGGCTCGGGTGGATCTTTTGGTCGATCAAGATAACCAGCCGTGGTTGATCGAGGTCAACACGGTTCCCGGCATGACCGACCACAGCTTGGTTCCGATGGCGGCGAAAGTGGCGGGCTTATCGTTCGAGGACTTGACGTGGCGAATATTGGAAACGAGCTTCCCGCGTCGCGGAGAGGGCGATGCCGAGGCCTAAAGCGGTGCCCGTCAGGGCATTGTTCTTTTTTGGGGTCGTGGCTCTCTGCGGTCTGGCTGCCATGAGTGTCGATCTCGGGCAGATCAAGGGTTTCATGCCCATACGTTATGTGCGCGTGGAGGGGGAGATTCGGAATCTCGATGCGGCAGAGTTCACGAGGACCTTGCTGCCGTTGACCCAGGTTGGATATTTTCTAGTGGATACGCATGGCATTGAGGAAGCCGCCAAATCATTTCCTTGGTTAGACAGCGTTCAGGTTGCTCGACTCTGGCCCGATACCTTGCTGCTGAAAGTCGTTGAACAAAAACCGGTTGCCCGCACCAGCGACGGCGGGCTGATCAACGATCGCGGGGGGCGGTTTTCGCCCGGAAACATCCAGTCCTATGTTAAGTTGCCGATCCTCGACGGTCCACCCGGACAGGAAAAGCAGCTTTTGAGCATGCTTCATCTATTGAACGGAAAGTTAAAGCAGAAAGGTATGCGAATCGATGCCTTGAAGCTTACGGGGCGGCGGGCGTGGAGCGCTCGTCTGGCCAGTGGCGTGGAAATCGAGTTCGGAAAACAAGATCCGGCTCTTGCGCTGGAACGTTTGCTGATGTTATTGCCGCGCTTGGGCGAAGCGCGAATTGCGGCGCTCCAGAAAGTGGACTTGCGCTATCCGAACGGGTTTGCAGTGATTTTCAGACCGCAATCCCAAGCGGATCTTGTTTCTCTGGCCCAACCCGATTGCATCGCGCGCGGCCGAATTCGGAGCAGGATATATACCTGACGTGAATTAAAAACAAAGATTCATTGCAATGGCTAGAAAATCAGATCGGAATCTCATCGTTGGCTTGGATATCGGTACCTCCAAGGTGGCTTGCATCGTCGGTGAGATAAACGAGGACGGTGAAATCGAGGTGGTCGGTATCGGTACCCATCCGTCCCGCGGCCTGAAAAAGGGTGTGGTGGTCAACCTGGAGACCACGGTTCAATCGATCCAGCGTGCCGTCGAGGAAGCCGAATTGATGGCGGGATGCCGGATTCAGTCGGTCTATGCGGGCATCGCGGGCAGCCATATCAGCAGCATGAATTCGCACGGCATCGTCGCCATCAAGGAGAAGGAAGTAACCCAGAGCGACGTGGATCGCGTAATCGATTCGGCGCGCGCGGTTGCCATCCCGGCGGATCAGAAAATCCTTCACATCCTGCCGCAGGAGTTCGTGATCGATAGGCAGGAAGGTATCAAGGAACCGGTCGGCATGTCGGGAATCCGTCTCGAAGCACGGGTGCATATCGTAACCGGCGCGGTCAGTGCGGCGCAGAACATCATCAAATGTATTCGTCGCTGCGGCCTGGACGTCGAGGACATCATCCTGGAACAGCTTGCGTCTTGCACGGCGGTGCTGACCGAAGATGAGAAGGATCTCGGCGTATGCTTAGTAGACATCGGTGGAGGAACCACCGATGTGGCCGTATTCACCGACGGAGCCATTCGCCATACGGCCGTCATTCCTATTGCCGGAGATCAGGTAACCAACGACATCGCGGTGGCGCTTAGGACGCCGACCCAGTTCGCCGAAGAAATCAAGATCAAACACGCTTGTGCGTTAACCCAATTGGCCAAGCTGGAGGACACCATCGAGGTGCCCAGTATCGGCGACAGGCCGGCGCGCCAGATTTCCCGCTTGAATTTGGCTGAAATCGTCGAGCCTCGCTACGAGGAGCTGCTGTTGCTGGTGCAGCAAGAGCTGCGTCGGAGCGGTTTCGAGGACTTGATCGCGGCCGGAATCGTGCTGAGTGGCGGCAGCGCCAAGGTCGAGGGATTGGTGGAGCTGGCGGAAGAAATTTTCCACATGCCGGTACGCCTGGGTTTGCCGCAGTATGTCACCGGTCTGACCGATGTGGTTCGAAATCCGATTTACGCGACGGGCGTCGGACTGCTTCTATTCGGCAAGCAGCACCAGACGCTGGCGGGGAGGTATATGCCCTTGGGAACGGGCTTTAAAGGGTTGTGGGCAAGGATGAAGAGTTGGTTCACGGGTAATTTTTAGGATCGAAAATTCCCCGGAGTGGAAATGCAGTTAAGACGGGGTGGAAACAATGCAATTCGAACTAGTGGATTCTTATAGCCAAAACGCGGTTATCAAGGTAATTGGCGTCGGGGGCGGTGGTGGAAATGCTCTCAACCACATGGTCAACAGCCATGTCGAGGGCGTTGAATTCATATGCGCCAATACCGATGCGCAAGCTTTGAAGAACATTCGGGCCAAGTCGGTCATTCAGCTGGGAAATGCACTGACCAAGGGGCTTGGAGCGGGAGCGAATCCGGAAATCGGCCGACAGGCCGCCTTGGATGATCGCGATCGCATCATGGAAGTTCTGGAAGGTGCGGACATGGTGTTTATTACCGCCGGCATGGGCGGCGGAACCGGGACTGGAGCGGCTCCGGTGATTGCCGAGATTGCCAAGGAAGCGGGTATTCTTACGGTTGCCGTGGTCACCAAACCGTTTCCGTTCGAAGGCAAGAAACGGCGTAGCGTGGCGGAAAGAGGCATCGAGGAGCTCGGTCAATTCGTCGATTCGCTGATTACGATTCCGAACGAGAAGCTGTTGCCGGTATTGGGCAAAGACGTCAGCTTGATCAATGCCTTCGCTGCCGCGAACGATGTCCTGCTCGGCGCGGTGCAGGGCATCGCCGATCTCATTACCCGGCCGGGGCTCATCAACGTGGACTTCGCCGATGTGCGTACGGTAATGTCCGAGATGGGCATGGCGATGATGGGTACCGGTGTGGGTACCGGCGAGCACCGTGCCCGCCAGGCAGCCGAAAAAGCCATCGCCAGTCCCTTGCTCGAAGACATCAATCTTCAGGGCGCGCGTGGCGTTCTGGTCAACGTTACGGCCTGCCAAACTCTCTCGATCGGCGAGTTCAGCGAGGTGGGCGACGCCATAAGAGACTTCGCTTCGGATGACGCGGTCGTCGTGATTGGTACGGCCATCGATCCGGAGCTGGACGATGAAGTGCGCGTTACGGTGGTGGCGACGGGACTAAACAACCAGCGGCAGGCGAACGAAGCGACGATCAAGTTGGTGCATAAGCACACGGGTGAGATCGATTATGATCAATTGCAGCGTCCGACTGTAATTCGCAAGCAGCCCAAGCATGATGTTCGGGCGGAAGCGAAGAAGGATATGGATCTCGATTACTTAGATATTCCGGCGTTCTTGCGCCGTCAGGCCGATTGAGAAAGTAGCGAGGACGCTTCGGTCCGCCCCCACTGGTCTGAGCCCTGCGTAGTTCGTATGCTTGGGCGGTTTAAACTGTGCAGGGCTATATGAGGGATTTTTGGGGATAGTCAGACAAGATAGGTGAGTCGAATGATCAGGCAAAGAACACTAAAGAACGTTATTAGAGGTACCGGAGTCGGGTTGCACACCGGAGAGAAGGTCTATCTGACCCTCCGTCCGGCTGCTCCTAACGCGGGTATTGTATTCCGGCGCGTGGACTTGCCTGAACCCGTCATCATCGAGGCAAGGCCGGAAAATGTCGGCGAAACCACCCTATCGACAACCCTCGTCAAGGGGGACGTGAAGATTTCCACCGTCGAGCATCTCCTATCGGCGTTCGCCGGGCTCGGAATCGACAATGCCTATGTCGATGTGAGCGCGCCGGAGGTACCCATTATGGACGGCAGCGCCGGCCCATTCGTGTTTCTCATTCAGTCGGCGGGCGTGGAGGAGCAAAACGCACCGAAGCGTTTTATTCGGATAAAGCGCAAACTTAGGGTTGAAGACGGTGATAAGTGGGCTAGTTTTGAGCCTTATGACGGCTTTAAAGTTACCTTTACGATCGATTTCGAACATCCGGCTTTTCGCAAGGATGTGCAAACGGCCAGCATCGATTTTTCATCGACATCTTTTGTTAAGGAAGTGAGTCGAGCGAGGACCTTTGGCTTTATGCGCGATATCGAAGCCTTGCGCAAACGCAGGCTGGCCCTGGGAGGCAGCATGGATAATGCGATAGTGGTGGATAACTACCGCGTCTTGAACGAAGATGGGTTGCGTTACGCCGACGAGTTCGTAAAACACAAGATTCTGGATGCGATCGGGGACCTTTATCTCCTCGGACACAGTCTGATCGGTTCGTTTACCGGCCATAAATCCGGTCATGGTTTGAACAATCGACTGCTGATGGAGCTGCTCAAGCAAAGGGATGCCTGGGAATCGGTGACTTACATGGAAGACGACGTTCTGCCGATTTATTTCATGAGGGCGGCGCAGGCCGCTGGCTGATTCCTTTTCTCTCTGGACTGGTCAGGTCCAGGCGAACGATCGGTGTTAAATCCTTATCGAAATGCGGCAGGGAAGCCGATTCTTGTCCAGCTGCCGGGTTGGACTTCTCTCGCGTGCCCGTAATTTGGGCATCAGTCCAGGGGCAAACGATCTCTGTCGGCTGAATTTTCGACGCTGTTTTTTATTGATTTTCTTTTCCGGGGTCGGCGTTCCTCAGTGCCTGCACTGTTGCGCTCAGCCGCAGCAGCGCTTCCTTAAGTTCCCCGGAAGATGTCGACAATGCGCTATTTTTCAGTACCTCGGCGGCGAAGCCGGATGGCAAGGCGAGAACTGGTTTGTCGAGAGGTCTTGCTGCGGCAGGCAGTGCGTTACGAATCAGTAAATCGTTGAACCGGTATCCGGTCGATTGCTGAACCTTGGATAAGAGGTGCAAGGCATAAAAGCGTATTTGTGAGGCCCAAGCCGGCGAGTCCACGTAAAGAATCAGGCGGTCCGGCTTGACCACGCAGTCTACACAATGGTCCGCAAGAAAGCCTGGCAGTGCTCTTTTTGCCACATCGAGTACGCGGTGGTGTTTTTCTACCTGGATCAGGAGCCCTTGGATCGCGGCGCCTTGAAATAGACCGGCAACGGATTCTGGTTGGCGCATCTTCGAAATCAGCCCTCCATGGTAGTCGCGGTTAGCCGAATCGAACCCAGCAAACCTGTTCGAATTTGCCTCAATTTCTCGCCAACGTCTGATATGGCCCTCGACTCATTATAAATACCATGGTTTTGCGGTATCATCGTTGGATTATTTTTCGTTTGGACTCGGAATTAAACCGCAATGCTAGGCAAGCTAGTAAAGAAAATCGTTGGCAGTCGCAACGAGCGAATCATCAATAGAAAAAGAAAACTCGTCAAGAAGATCAACGCGCTGGAACCTCAGTTCCAGAATCTATCCGATGAGGCGTTACGAGGGAAAACCCAAGAATTCAGAGACCGCCTGAACGAGGGTGAGATGCTCGATGCGTTACTCCCAGAGGCTTTCGCCGCCGTCAGGGAAGCATCTCGCCGCGTTCTGAACATGCGCCACTTCGATGTTCAGTTGATAGGCGGGATGGTGCTCCATGACGGGAAGATCTCGGAAATGAAAACCGGCGAGGGCAAGACGCTGGTCGCCACCCTGGCCGCTTATCTGAATGCACTGCCCGGTAAAGGCGTACATGTCGTCACCGTCAATGACTATTTGGCGCGCCGAGACTCCGAATGGATGGGCAAGCTCTATAACTTCCTCGGACTCTCCGTGGGCGTCATAGTCAGCAGTCTGAACGCGGAGCAGCGCCGGGAATCCTACGCGGCCGACATTACCTACGGTACCAATAACGAGTTCGGCTTCGATTACCTCCGGGACAATATGGCATTTTCCCGCGACCAGAGGGTGCAGAGGGAAAAATATTTTGCGATCGTCGACGAAGTCGACTCCATCTTGATCGACGAAGCCAGGACGCCTCTCATTATTTCGGGGCCGACCGAGGACCGCAGCGACCTTTACCATAAGATCAACGCCTTTATTCCTCATCTCAAGCGTCAGGAAAAAGAAGGCGCTCGCGGCGATTACAGCGTCGACGAAAAATCCCGGCAAGTCTACCTTACGGAGGAGGGGCACGAGCGCATCGAGCAGTTGCTGGTTCAGCAGGGATTGATCAATGCAGACGAAAGTCTGTACGACGCCGTCAACATCAGACTCATGCATTTCATCAATGCCGGATTGCGGGCTCACGCGCTGTTCCAGCGGGATGTCGACTATATCGTTAGGGAAAACCAGGTGATCATCGTGGACGAGTTCACTGGCCGCGCGATGCCGGGACGTCGTTGGTCCGAAGGGCTGCATCAGGCGATCGAGGCTAAGGAGAACGTTCCGGTTCAAAACGAAAACCAGACGCTGGCATCCATCACGTTTCAGAACTATTTCCGCCTGTACGAAAAACTGGCCGGCATGACCGGTACGGCCGATACCGAGGCCCCGGAGTTTCATCAGATTTACGGCCTCGAAGTTGTCGTCATTCCGCCCAATAGGCCCATGGTCCGCCAAGATCTCGGTGATCTCGTCTACCTCACCGTTCGTGAGAAATACGGCGCCATCATCGAGGATATCCGCGAGTGCGTGAAACGCGGCCAACCGGTGCTGGTGGGGACTACATCCATCGAAAACTCGGAACTCTTGGCGACTTTCCTCCGTAAGGAAGGCATTCCGCATCAGGTGCTGAACGCCAAGCATCACGAGCAGGAAGCTCATATCATTGCGCAAGCCGGTCAGCCCGGTGCGGTCACTATTGCGACCAACATGGCGGGCCGCGGCACCGACATCGTTCTCGGCGGCAGCCTGGAAGAGGATTTGGCGGCTATCGATCCCAGCGATCAGGGGTCCGTCGCTCGCTTGAAAGAGGAGTGGAAAGTCCGTCACGCTCAGGTTGTGGAAGCAGGCGGCTTGCACGTCATCGGATCGGAGCGGCATGAATCTCGGCGCATTGATAACCAGTTGCGGGGACGGTCCGGACGGCAGGGTGACCCCGGCTCATCACGGTTTTATTTGTCCTTGGAAGATCCCTTGATGCGGATTTTCGCTTCCGATCGGGTGGCCGTGCTCATGCAAAAGCTGGGAATGAAGGAAGGCGAGGCGATCGAACACCCATGGGTGACACGGGCGATCGAGAGCGCTCAACGCAAGGTTGAAGCGCGCAACTTCGACATCCGCAAGCAGTTGCTGGATTACGACAACGTCGCCAACGATCAGCGCAAGGTGGTTTATCACATGCGTGACGAACTGATGGAGGCGGACGATATTTCCGAGGCGATCACGAACATGCGTCGGGACGTTGTCGGCCAGATATTCACCCAGTTCATTCCGCCGCACACCCTGGAAGAGCAGTGGGACGTCAAGGGTCTGGAAGACACGCTATTGCGGGAACTCGGATCGAAGCTGCCGGCGCAACAATGGCTGGATGAAGATTCGCGGCTGGATGAGGACCGCCTGCTCCAGAAAATCATCGATCAGCTGGATGCGGTTTATCAGGCAAAGAGTGCCGTTATAGGCGAATCGGTCATGCGTCATTTCGAGAAAACGGTGATGCTGCAAGTTCTCGATAACGCCTGGAAAGAGCATTTGGCGGCCATGGACCATCTGCGCCAGGGCATCCATCTACGCGGTTATGCGCAGAAGGATCCGAAGCAGGAATACAAGCGCGAAGCGTTCGAGATGTTCACCTCCATGCTGGACGGGATTAAACACGAGGTGATCGGCATCGTATCCAAGGTTCAGGTGCACAGCGAAGAAGAAGTCAATGTCATGGAGGAACAGCGCCGCGCCGTACCTCAAGAAATGCATTTCGAACATGCCGAGGCACACGCACTGACTGCGGAACCTGAAGAGGCGGAGGTCGAGGAAAAGCCGGTTAAACCACGGCCCGCACAGCCTTATATCCGGGACGTCGCCAAAGTGGGCCGTAACGAGCCTTGCCCTTGCGGTTCCGGGAAGAAATTTAAGCACTGCCACGGCAAATTGGATTGAAATCGCCGCGTATGAGCGTCTTGAGCGAAGAGTTGACCCTGGCAACCGTAAAAGGCGTCCGGCTCGGTGCGGCCTGTGCCGGCATCAAGCGGAACGATCGTGACGATATCGTGGTGATCGAAGCAGCCAAAGGGTCTACCTGTGCGGCCGTTTTTACCCGAAATGCCTTTTGCGCCGCGCCGGTGATCGTGGCGAGAGATCATCTCGGACACCATCCACGCTGGCTCTTGGTCAATTCCGGGAATGCCAATGCCGGAACCGGCCAGCGAGGGCTGGACGATGCTCGTCGGACCTGCCGGACGCTCGGCCGGCTGACCGGCGCGGCGGCCGAGCAGGTGCTTCCTTTCTCGACCGGTGTAATCGGCGAATATCTTCCGGTGGAAAAGATCGAATCGGCTTTGCCCAAAGCCCTGAGCGCCTTGGACGAGGCGGGATGGACGCGCGCGGCAAGGGCCATCATGACGACCGATACGCGGCCTAAAGGTGCAAGCCGGACTGTCAATCTGGCTGGAGTATCGGTGACCGTCACTGGCATCGCCAAAGGCGCCGGCATGATTCACCCCGATATGGCCACCATGCTGGCCTTCATTGCCACCGATGCGAAGGTTGAACCGGCTAGTTTGCAGGCTTGCTTGAGCGACGCCGCCGACGGTTCTTTTAATTTGATCACGGTGGACGGCGATACCTCGACTAATGACGCCTGCGTTCTGTTCGCAACGGGCGGAGCCGGTAATCCCGAACTTAGCCGGCAAAGCGTGGATTTCCCTCTCCTGGCCCGAGCGGTTCGGGAGGTTTGTGAAGACTTGGCTGAAGCCATCGTGCGGGACGGCGAAGGCGCCACCAAGGTGATGCGGATAGAGGTCCAAGAGGCCAGGGATGAAACCGAAGCGCGGAATGTGGCCAAGTCTATCGCCCATTCGCCTCTGGTCAAAACCGCTTTTTTCGCCAGCGATCCGAACTGGGGCCGGATTTTGGCTGCGATCGGTCGTTCAGGCTGCGCCGATCTCGATATATCGGGCGTTTCTATATGGTTGGGGAACGTGCTGATCGTGGAAAATGGAGGACGCGCCATGAGTTACACCGAGGAGGCCGGGAGAGCCGTGATGTCTGAGAATGACATCCTGATTCGCGTTGTGCTGGGGAGGGGGAGCGCGCATCAGCGTGTCCTGACGTGTGATCTCTCTTACGATTACGTCCGCATCAACGCGGAATATCGAACCTAGTCGAGGCTGAACGTATCCCGGTGAGCGGTTGCTCCGAGTTGCATGTAGCCGCCGGTGTCATCCGGAACGGACTCGGCCAAATTCTCATTGCGCGGCGCCTCGCCCACGTCCATCAAGGGGATCTTTGGGAGTTTCCGGGAGGCAAGCTGGAAGCCGGCGAAACCGCAAAGGAAGCTTTATCCAGAGAAATCCGCGAGGAGCTTAACCTCGAAGTGATAGAGGCATCGCCCTTGATTCGGATTCGTCACGCTTATCCGGAGCGTTGCGTACTGCTGGATGTGTGGCGGGTGGACCGGTTCGAGGGGACGCCAATCGGCATGCAGGGACAGCCGATTCGTTGGGTTTCGCCAGACGAATTGCCCGGCTTCGCATTTCCGGCCGCGAATCGCCCCATCGTAACGGCTGCCAGACTTCCCGATCAGTATGCGATTCTGGACGATGAATCGGGCGATGAGGCGCTTTTGCGCGAGCGTTTGCACCATCTGGTGTCGCGCAGAGCCGGTTTGATCCAATTGCGGGCGCGCCGATTGGGTGTGCACCAATACGAGGCGTTGGCGCATTATGCTGTGGAGTACTGCCGGGAACGGGGCGCGATCCTACTTCTGAATGCGGATCCGTGCTGGGTGGTCGGGACGTCCGCCGCGGGGCTTCATCTTACGGCACAAAGACTGATGAGCTTGAGTGAACGGCCATTGGAGAAAGCCCGGTGGGTTGCCGCATCTTGTCACAATCTCGGTGAACTGAAGCACGCGGAGCGAATCGGCGTCGATCTGGCCGTTCTTGCCCCTGTGCTGTCCACGCCCACCCACCCCCATGCCGTGCCGCTAGGATGGATAACTTTTGCCGAGTTGGTGGATCAGGTAAATATTCCGGTCTTCGCTTTGGGGGGGGTGTCTCCAGCGGATGTGGACGTTGCAAAGTTCCATGGGGCTCAGGGCGTGGCGGGAATTCGCGGATTTCTTCCGTAAACGGCACTGAAATGGGTCGTATGCACATTAATGGTGCGTTTTTGTTTTGCGAACAAGTTGTTGCACTATTGTAATTCCGGGAGATAACAGCGTTTTTCTATTGGTACAATTTTTGTTTAATTACCCGCTTGAGATTTTTACAACCCTAATATTCGGGAGATAAAGAATGACGCCACAAGATGTACTTCAGCTGATGAAGGAAAAGGAGGTCAAATACGTTGATTTGCGGTTTGCCGACACTCGGGGCAAGGAACAGCATGTTTCCATTCCGGCGCACAGTGTGGACGAGGACATGTTCGAAGACGGCAAGATGTTCGACGGTTCGTCTATTGCGGGCTGGAAGAGCATCAACGAGTCGGACATGATCCTGATGCCTGATCCGACGACGGCGGTTATCGATCCGTTTTTCGACGATCCAACCCTGATTTTGCGCTGCGATATCGTCGAGCCCTCTACCATGCAGGGTTATGAGCGCGATCCTCGCTCCATCGCCAAACGTGCTGAAGCTTACATGAGATCCACGGGCATCGCGGATACCGCGCTGTTCGGGCCAGAAAACGAATTCTTCGTATTCGACGATGTGCGCTGGGGCGTTTCCATGCAGGGTTCGTTCTATAAAGTCGATTCCGAAGAAGCCAGTTGGAACACCGAAAAAGTTTACGAAGACGGCAACATCGGCCATCGTCCCGGCATCAAAGGCGGCTATTTTCCGGTGCCGCCCGTTGACTCCATGCAGGACTTGCGCGCGGCCATGTGCAATACGCTCGAAGAAATGGGGCTGATCGTCGAGGTTCATCACCACGAGGTGGCGACCGCCGGACAGTGCGAAATCGGCGTCAAGTTCGGTACGTTGGTCCGGAAGGCGGATGAGGTGCTTACCCTCAAATACGTGGTACACAATGTCGCTCACGCTTACGGCAAGACCGCGACCTTCATGCCGAAGCCGCTGGTCGGCGACAACGGCAACGGCATGCATGTTCATCAATCACTGTCCAAGGGTGGCGTGAACTTGTTTACCGGTGATTTGTATGGCGGCCTTTCTGAGTTGGCGCTGTTTTACATCGGCGGCATTATCAAGCATGCGAGAGCTTTGAATGCCTTCTGCAACCCGTCCACCAACAGCTACAAACGCTTGGTGCCGGGGTTCGAGGCGCCGGTCATGTTGGCTTATTCCGCCCGCAACCGATCGGCATCGATCCGCGTTCCGTATGTCACTAATCCGAAAGCGCGCCGCATCGAGGTTCGTTTCCCCGATTCCACCGCCAATCCATATTTTGCTTTCGCAGCCATGCTGATGGCCGGTCTCGACGGTATCCAAAACAAGATTCACCCGGGCGACGCCATGGACAAGGATCTTTACGATTTGCCGCCGGAAGAGGAGAAGAGCATTCCGCAGGTTTGTCATGCGTTTGATATGGCGCTGGATGCATTGAGTGCGGATCGCGAATTCCTGACTCGCGGCGGCGTCTTCACCAATGATGCGATCGATGCGTACATCGACCTCAAGATGCAGGAAGTCACCCGTCTGCGCATGAGCACGCATCCGGTTGAATACGATATGTATTACAGCCTCTAAACGGCTATTCGGCCCGAATCTGAAAACGCCCCTTTATGGGGCGTTTTTTTTGTTCGGGTATTTTCCGAATCCGAGACGCTATTGAGAGCTCGCGTAAAGAGTAGTCTGGCGATTCATTCGGCTAAACAAGGCTGTCTATCCCAGTGACAAGTCCGAAAGGGCGAATGTGAAGCTCAAAAGTGACTGGCTCGGGCAGTAGCGCCTTTGTCGAGTGTTGGATTATCTATATTGGTCAATTCCGAAATAACTTCAAATGGAACAGATGTTTCAGCAAATCGGTCTAATATGCACCAAAATGGTGCGCATTGCCTGAGGTTCTGTGGCCGCGAGTGTCCGCTGCTGAGTTCTATAGGTCTTGAGGCACCTACAATCAAGCGCAGCTTGCATGGACAATTGGCCTCCATCTTGCTTTTCAAATCGTAATGAATAACCCAGATCCCATTCCACTATATCAACGCATCCTCGATCATTTAACGGACGCCGTGTTGGTTTTCGATCCCGCGTACCGCCTGATTTATATCAATGTGGCCGGGGAAATGTTGTTCGCAGTGAGTGCACGACAGGTTCTGGGTTCGGGGGCCAAAGAGCTTTTCTTTCTATACGATCAGAACATCGAGAAAGATTTGAAACGAACCTTGCAACAGGGTGAATCGTTGACCAAGCGAAATTTGTCGTTGGGTCTTCCGTCTCAAGCTATTACGGTCAATTTCACGATCACGCCGATGCTGGAGCAGGATAAACCGGTCGCCGCATTGGTGCAGATTGAACAGGTGGATCGGCATTTGCGCATCTCCATGGAAGAGCAGCTTCTGGCGCAGCAGAACGCCGCTCGCATGCTGTTGCGGGGATTGGCCCACGAAATAAAGAACCCTTTGGGCGGTCTGCGCGGTGCGGCGCAGTTGCTCGACAGGGAGTTGGTCGAAGAAGAGATGCGGGAGTATACGAAAATTATCATGGAGGAATCCGACCGCCTGCAATCGCTGGTCGACCGGATGCTTGAGCCCAACAAACCGCCGCGGAAAAGTCGGCTCAATATCCACCGGGTACTGGAGAGAGTGCGTCAGTTGGTGCAGGTGGAGGCTCCTCCAAGCGTCGTCATCGAAAGAGACTACGACCCGAGTTTGCCGTTGGTGAATGGCGATAGCGATCAGCTGATTCAAGCGATCTTGAACGTCGTGCGCAACGCGGCGCAGGCGGTAGGGAAGAAAGGGCACATCCTGATTCGCACGCGCATCCATCGCCAGGTGACCATTGGTCATAGGCGCAACCCGATGGCCGTCAAGATCGACATCATCGACGATGGTCCGGGTATTAAGCCGGAGTTGCTCGGTCAGATTTTTTACCCGATGGTAACCGGGCGCGCTGACGGTACCGGTTTAGGCCTGTCGATCGCACAGTCCTTGATCAATCAGCATGGTGGATTGGTCGAGTGCTCGAGTTCCCCGGGCAACACGGTTTTTTCTATTTTCCTGCCGTTGGAGAAGGACCATGAGTAGTTCAGCCCAAGTATGGGTGGTTGATGATGATCGCTCGATCCGCTGGGTCTTGGAAAAGGCCTTGCAAAAGGCATCGATACACGCGCGCTGTTTTTCGAACGCCGGCGGATTGCTCGATGCTCTCGATCAGGGCAAGCCCGATGCCATATTGACCGATATTCGGATGCCGGGCATGGACGGGCTGGAGCTTTTGCGGCAGCTGCAGATCAAGCATCCGCAACTTCCCATCATCATCATGACGGCGCACTCGGATCTGGAGAGCGCGGTCTCGGCATTCCACGGCGGCGCGTTCGAATATCTGCCGAAGCCGTTCGATGTGGACGATGCCGTTGATCTGGTGCAGCGTGCATGCGCACAAAGTCAGCGCGCGCGGCAAGAGCAAGGTCCGCCCGAGGTGGCCGAGGAAACGCCCGAAATCATCGGGGAGGCGCCGGCCATGCAAGAGGTTTTTCGCGCCATCGCGCGACTCGCCCGCTCCCACATCACCGTTCTGATCAACGGCGAATCGGGGACCGGGAAAGAGTTGGTTGCGCGGGCGCTGCACCGCCATAGTCCACGGGCCGACAAGCCTTTTATTGCGCTCAATATGGCGGCGATCCCCCGCGATCTGCTGGAATCCGAATTGTTCGGCCACGAACGCGGTGCGTTTACCGGCGCGCAGGCTCGCCGCGCCGGGCGTTTCGAACAAGCCGACGGAGGCACGTTGTTCTTGGACGAGATCGGCGATATGCCTGCGGATTTGCAGACCCGTTTGTTGCGCGTGTTGGCCGACGGCGAGTTTTTTCCCGTTGGTGCGCACGCACCGGTCAAGGTGGACGTCCGCATTATTGCCGCCACTCATCAAAATCTGGATACGCTTGTCGCCGAAGGCCGTTTCCGGGAGGACTTGTTCCACAGATTGAACGTCATCCGCATTCACCTCCCGCCCTTGCGGGAGCGTCGCCAGGATATTCCTTTATTGCTGAACCATTTCCTCAAGGAGGCCAGTCAAGAGCTGAAGGTGGAAACAAAAGTCTTGTTGCCGGATGTGGAGGACTATCTTTGTCGGCTCGATTGGCCGGGCAACGTGCGTCAGTTGGAGAATACCTGTCGCTGGATCACGGTTATGGCGGCGGGCAAGGAGGTTCATCTGGACGATCTGCCGCCGGAATTACTGAGTGTTAAGGCGAGTACCTCTACTGTCGTCGACAGTTGGGAAGATTGTTTCCGGCAATGGGTCGATAAGCGCTTGAGGCGTGGGGATAGAAATGTCGCAAAGGAAGCTATAGATTCAGCCGAAGGGATTTTGATCGCCACGGCGTTACAATTCACCCGCGGGCGTCGCCAGGAAGCAGCAAAGTTATTAGGTTACGGCCGCAATACATTGACACGAAAGATCAGCGAGCTGAGTCTGGACGTGTAAGAAATCGAGTACCGGCAAGCTTATCGTCAACAGCTCCGGCTTTGATGCGATAATCGCCCCTTTCCGGCTTTGTCGTCTGCGGACAGCCGCAGAGGAACGACGAGCTTTTCGTGCCCAATCTGAAATTGCCAAATAAGCGGACCGACTATGCCAAACCGAAGTCTTGTGAATAGTAAGCGAAAACCGTGGTTGACCGAGCTGCCTGCCTTGGGGTTGAAGGCCAAGGATTTGGCCGTGGACATCCGCCGTCATTTCAGCTACACGCTCGGCCGCGACAAGTACTGCGCATCCGCGCACTATGCCTACACGGCGGTCGCTTTGACGGTCCGCGACCGCTTGATGGAGCGGTGGAAGAATACGCATTACGCCTATGAGGAAGCGGACTGCAAGCGTGCTTACTATTTATCCATGGAATTCTTGATGGGGCGGACCTTGAGTAACGCCACGCTCAATCTCGGGATCGACGATCCTCTGCACGAAACTTTACACGACCTGGGGCTGGATCTAGAGGAGATCGTCGAGAGCGAGCAAGATGCCGGATTGGGTAACGGCGGGCTGGGTCGGCTGGCTGCTTGTTTCGTAGATAGCTGTGCGACGCTGCAGTTGCCGGTGATGGGCTACGGCATCCGTTACGAATATGGCATGTTTCGGCAAAACATCGAGGATGGCCATCAGGTCGAGGAGCCCGATCATTGGCTGCGGAACGGCCACGTCTGGGAGCTGGAGCGTCCGGAACTGACGGTGCGGATACGTTTCGGCGGGCGGACGGATACTTATGGCGGCGACGAATCCCACCCGAGGAGGCGCTGGGTGGATACCCACGATGTGCTCGCAGTCCCGTACGACATCCCGATTCCCGGTTACAAGAACGGTACGGTTAACACGCTGCGCCTGTGGAAAGCGGCTGCCACGGATGAATTCGACCTACAAGACTTCAATGCCGGAGATTACACCGAAGCGGTCCGTTCCAAGAACATGGCGGAAAACATCACCATGGTGTTGTATCCCAATGATGCAAGCGAGAACGGAAAGGAGTTGAGACTACGCCAGCAATACTTTTTGGCTTCGGCCAGTCTTCAGGACGTCATCCGCAAATGGGTGCTGGTGCATGGCGAGGACTTCAGTCGGTTTGCGGAAAAGAATTGTTTTCAGCTCAACGACACCCATCCGAGTATCGCCGTGGCCGAGCTGATGCGCCTTTTGATGGATGAGCATGGGTTGCATTGGGATGAGGCTTGGGCCATCACCTCGCGTACCATGGCTTATACCAATCACACACTGCTTCCGGAAGCCTTGGAGAAATGGCCGGTGCGCCTGTTCCGGCAATTGTTGCCGCGGTTGCTGGAAATCATTTTCGACATCAACGCGCGATTCTTGGGTGAGGTCGCCAACCGCTGGCCGGGCGATCTGGACCGATTGGCGCGGATGTCCCTGATCGAGGAAGGCTGGGAGCAACAGGTTCGCATGGCTTACCTGGCCATCGTCGGGAGCTTTTCGGTCAACGGGGTGGCGGAGCTTCACTCCAATCTGCTCATGCAAGGGCTGTTTCGCGATTTTTACGAACTGTGGCCGAATAAGTTCAACAACAAGACCAACGGTATTACGCCTCGCCGCTGGCTGGCCGGGTGTAATCCCAAGCTTGCCTCGTTGATCACGGAAACGATAGGCGAGGGTTGGTTGACCGATCTGTCCCAACTCGGCAAGCTGGCCGCATATGCCGATGATTCTGCGTTTCGCCAACGCTGGAGGGAAATCAAGCGCCATAACAAGGAGCGTCTCTTACGCTATAAGAAAGCGGAGCTGGGCGTGGATATCGAACTGGATGCGCTGTTCGACGTTCAGGTTAAACGGATACACGAATACAAGCGCCAGTTGCTCAACGTACTTCATGTCATTCACCTCTATGACCGCATTAAGCGCGGCGATACGGCCAATTGGACGCCGAGGTGCGTCCTATTCGGCGGCAAGGCGGCACCGGGCTATGCCATGGCGAAGCGAATCATCAAATTGATCAGTAATGTGTCCAATGTGATCGATCGCGATGCTGCGGCCGGCGAGCTGCTCAAGGTGGCCTTCCTGCCCAATTACCGGGTGACTGCGATGGAATACATTTGTCCCGGCACCGATCTTTCCGAACAGATTTCGACCGCGGGTAAGGAAGCGTCCGGTACCGGCAACATGAAGTTCATGCTGAATGGGGCGCTGACTATCGGTACTCTCGATGGCGCCAATATCGAGATTCGTCAGGAAGTGGGGGCCGAGAATTTCTTCCTGTTCGGCCTCACCGCCGAGGAGGTGGAGGCGAAGCGAGGCCAATACGATCCCGAGTCCGTCATAAACGGCAATGACGACCTGCGCCGGGTGATGCATCTCTTGGAAAGCGGGCACTTCAACCAATTCGAACCGGGAATTTTCGATCCCATCATCCATGCCATAAAAAGCCCGCACGATCCTTGGATGACGGCTGCCGACTTTCAAAGTTACGTAGAAGCCCAGAGGCGCGCGGCCGCTGCTTACCTCGATCAAGAGCAGTGGGCAAGAATGAGCATCCTAAACTGCGCTGCTGGCGGCAAGTTTTCCACCGACCGCACGATTTCGGAGTACAACCGCGACATTTGGAAACTGGAGCCGATCCGCCCTCGGTGTGAATAAGTCCTAACGTGTTCCACATCGTCCTTTACGAGCCGGAAATACCGCCGAACACAGGGAATATCATCCGTCTCTGCGCCAACACGGGCGCTTGGCTGCATCTCATCCATCCCTTGGGCTTCCGGCTTGATGACGCCAGGTTGCGGCGCGCCGGCCTCGATTATCGGGAATGGGCAGATGTGCGGGAATACGGGGGACTGGATGAATTCTTGGAACGGGTTCGGCCGGAGCGGCTGTTCGCGCTCAGCACCAAAGGGCGGTGCTGCTACGCGGATGCCGACTTCCGCCCGAATGACGCCTTGCTGTTCGGTCCGGAGTCCAGGGGATTGCCGGAAACCTTGCTGGCTTCCTTGCCGAAGCCGCGCCTTCTTTACGTGCCTATGAAACCGGAAAGCCGCAGCCTGAATCTGTCCAATACCGTAGCGTTGGTGCTTTACGAAGCATGGCGGCAGAACGGCTTTTCGGGAGCGATTGAACGGGTTTGACCGAAGCAGGCTCAACCGGCCAAGGCTTCCGGCTTCTGTTCTCTCAGGAGTAGATTGTTGACGGCCTCTAAAGGCGCGAGCCCTTCGTAAAGGATTTTGTAGGTCTGTTCGGTAATCGGCATCTCGATCCCGAGACTTTGCGCCAGCTGGTAAATAACCTTCGTAGTAAGAATCCCTTCGATTTCTTGGCCGATTTCGGCCGCGACTTGCTCTCGCGGGAGCCCTTTGCCGAGCCCGAGGCCGAAGCGCCGGTTTCGAGATTGATTGTCGGTGCAGGTCAAAATGAGATCGCCGACACCGGCAAGTCCCATGAAGGTTTCCGGTTTGCCACCCAATGCCAAACCCAAGCGCATCATCTCTGCGAGTCCGCGGGTTATCAGCGCCGCACGGGAGTTGGCGCCGAAGCCCAGGCCGTCGGCGACCCCGGCGGCGATAGCCAGTACGTTCTTGGTCGCCCCGCCCAACTGAACGCCGATGATGTCTTCGGTGGTGTATGCGCGGAATCGGTTGTTATGAAGCAGCCCCGCCAGCATTTTGGCGAATTCGATCTCCCGTGACGCTACCGTAATGGCGGTCGGGAGATTGGCGGCCAAGTCGCGGGCGAAGCTTGGGCCGGACAGCACGGCGGCGGGAATGTCGGGTCCCAGAACGTCCTCCGTGACTTGGTGCAAAAGCTTTCCGCTTTGCAGTTCCAGACCTTTCGTGGCCCATGCGATCTTGGATTCCGGGGTGAGATGCGGTGCCAGGTCCATCAGGAGGTTTCTAAATGCATGGCTGGGCACCGCAACTACGAGAATTTCCGCGGTCTTAACGGCTTCTTCCAGATTCGCGACGACCCGGAGGTTGTCGGGAAAGCGCGCACCGGGTAAATAGCGCTCGTTGCCCCGGGCGGCGTTGAGTTTGGCCAAATGTTCGGGGCGATGCCCCCAAAGCACAGTGGGATGGCCGTTGCGGGCTATCAAAAGGGCTAGGGCTGTGCCCCATGAGCCCGCGCCGAGAACTGATACAGCTGTCATGTGGGCGATTGCGGACTATCCCGTTAATGGCTTGTGGGGGCGGAGCCCTGCTGCTGTTGCATCTGCTGCATGTACAAGGCGTCGAAATTGATGGGGGCAAGGAGCATGGGCGGGAAACCGCCCTTGGTCACGAGATCGGAAACGGCCTCGCGCGCATACGGAAAGAGAACGTTCGGACAGTAGCTACCGATCAGAGGGCCGAGTTCTTGGTCGTCGAAGCCCGCCATCGCGAAAATCCCCGCTTGGCAGACTTCCACCAAATAAGCGGTTTTTTCGCCGAGTTTAACGGTTACCGTCGTGGTGAGACTGACCTCGTACAGATTTTCCTGAAGCTTTTGCGCATTGCTCGACAGGTTGAATTCGACCTTCGGTTCCCATTTGAGCGTGAATACCTCCGGCGAATTCGGCGTCTCGAAAGAGACGTCCTTAACGTAAATCTTTTGCAGGACGAACTGTCTTTCTGGCTGAGTGGTTTCTTCGGCCATGGATAATCCTTATTTGTTTCGTAAGCTTGGAAAAATCGGGAGAGGGCGAATTACTTGTTATTCCGCTTCTTAACGACGGGGTATTTTTGGTCTTCCCATGCGAGCATGCCGCCTTTCATTTCAAACACTCGGGTGAAGCCTAAACCGGTCAGTTTCTTGCAGGCCTGGGGAGATCGCGTGCCGGACTGGCAGGTTACGATAACGGGATTTTGTTTGTATGCCTCCAATTCCTGTGCTCGTTCCTCGAGTTTGCCCAAGGGAATGAATTTCGCATTTTCGATATGGCCGTTGGCATGTTCGTGCGGTTCGCGGACATCGATAATGATGGTGTTTTCATCATTCATCAGGTTTACGGCTTCCGTCGGCGAGATTACTTTGTGTTTACGGAAGGCGCTGTCGATAAAATCCTGAATCAGCAAAATCGTAACAATGAGCAAACCGCTGGCCATGATCCAGTGATTGCCCAGGAATTCCAACAGGCGGTCGGGTGTGACAGTCATAGAGAAAATTCGGCTCCAACTAATGATGACAAAATACTTCTTTCATCAGCTTGATCAGCTGCAGTGTGCGCTCGTCGTCAACGTAATAGTACACGCGGTTAGCGTCTTTCTTACAGGCGAGAATACCTTTATCGCGCAGAATGCCCAGATGCTGAGAGATATTGCTCTGAGTCGTGCCGACCTGCTCGACGATGTCCTGAACGCTGACTTTATTGTTCCCCAAGGTGCATAAAATCTTGAGTCGCAGCGGATGGGACATGGCTTTCAGGCAATAGGCAGCCTGCGCGATATCGGCATCTTCCGTAATCAGTATCTCGTTTGGTTTGGTCATCGGAGGCTTCGCATTGTAAGAGTTTGTGCGCTCTTTAGCCGCGATTGCTCGAGCAACACGGGGTTGCAAAAAAAAGTTAAAATACTACTCCGTTTTTCCCTTTGCCTAAGCCCATGGCGCCTCATTCTCAAATTCATATTTATCCGGCGATATTGAGTTCGAGGTCTTTTCCTTTCCGCGAAAGCGGCCGCTTGGCCATTGGGACATACTGATTTTTTCTGCGGGAAGCAACAAAGCCTTTATTGCCAGGCAAACGCGCAAAAACCGAGAGGGAGATTATACTTTGAAGTTGAATCGTCCTAAACCTGTTGTCCTCATCATTCTGGACGGTTTTGGTTACAGCGAAACCAAAGACCATAACGCTATCGCTCTTGCAAGAACCCCGACATGGACGAAGCTGTGGAATACTTGCGCGCATACGTTGCTCGATTGCTCCGGTGAAGTCGTCGGCTTGCCCGACGATCAAATGGGCAATTCCGAGGTGGGACATTTGCATTTAGGGGCGGGTCGACTTATCAATCAGGATTTTACGTTGATCAGTAAAGCGGCTAGGGACCGTTCGTTTTACACCAATCCCGTTCTGCGCGAAGCCGTGGACAAGGCCCTTCGGAACGATAAGGCACTCCATATTTTAGGACTGCTGTCGCCCGGCGGCGTTCACAGCCACGAAATTCACATTCATGCAATGGCGGAGCTCGCGGTTAGGAAGGGGCTGAGAAAGGTCTATGTGCATGCCTTTCTGGATGGGCGAGATACCCCACCCAAGAGCGCAGGCGACCCGATACGCAGAATGGATTCGAAGTTCGAAGAACTGGGGGCAGGGCGGATTGCATCCATTATTGGCCGTTTTTACGCGATGGATCGCGATAATCGCTGGGACCGTATCCAGCAGGCATACGACCTTATCGTGCAAGGAAAAGCCGATTACCGCACGGAAACGGCGATCGAGGGCTTGACGCTGGCTTACGAGCGGGGTGAGTCCGACGAGTTCGTCAAAGCGACTTCAATCGTTCCGGACGGTGAAGCGCCGATTACTCTCAAGGACGGCGATGTCGTGATATTCATGAATTTTCGGGCCGATCGCGCCCGAGAGCTGACGCGCGCACTCAACGAGGCCGATTTCGTGGGGTTTCGACGCGAGGTCGTTCCGAAGCTGGGTGGGTTTGTTACATTGACGGAATATCACCAAGACTTTACGTTTCCCGTCGCTTATCCGCCGCAAGACGTGACCAACAGCCTGGGCGAAGTCTTGTCGAAGCATGGTCTAAAGCAGTTGCGGTTGGCCGAGACTGAAAAGTACGCTCACGTTACGTTTTTCTTTAATGGCGGAGTAGAAACGCCCTTTCCCGGAGAAACGCGCATCTTGGTGCCGTCGCCCAAGGTCAAGACCTACGATCAGAAGCCGGAAATGAGTGCTCCTGAAGTGACGGAAGAATTGGTCAAGGCGATCGAGTCCGGCGAGTACGACGTCATCATCTGTAACTACGCCAACGGGGATATGGTTGGTCATACTGGTAACCTGGACGCATCGATTCGGGCGGTAGAGGCTTTGGATGAGGCATTGGGTCGAGTCGTCGAGGCTCTCGACAAGGTCGGGGGCGAAATGCTGATTACGGCAGATCATGGCAATGTCGAGCAAATGATCGATCCTTCGACCGGCGAAGTTCAGACCGCGCACTCGGTTAATCCCGTGCCGCTCGTGTATAAAGGCAAAGCCGGTAGGTTAAGCGACGGAGGCGGTCTGCCCGATGTCGCGCCGACATTGCTCGCGATTATCGGGCTTGAAAAGCCGGCGGATATGACGGGGCGATCGTTGCTGATTTGAGGTTTGCCGTTTTGTCCTGTCACCGAGTCGCGCGAGTTTTCTGTCTGGCTCTAGCATTCAAAATGCCTTTCGCGGCGGCGGTCTCGGAACCAAAGGATCGTTTGGATGAACTAACTACGGTTCGGGAGCGTATTAAGACGGTCCAGAAGTCCAGGGACGCTCTAGAGTCGCGCAGACGAGCTCTGATCGGGCAATTGAGCGGTATCGAGCGGGACTACGGACGTCTGGCAAAACGGCTTAAAGAGCTCGAGATTCAAGCGCAAGCCCAATTGCGGCATTTGAACGATTTGGAACGCCAAAGCAGTGAGTTGCGGGCGGCAGTGAAAGCGCAATATAAAACATTGACAGGACAAGCTCGTGCGGCCTATGCCGCCGGCCGGCAAGATTGGCTGAAGCTGGTGTTGGATCAGGAAGACCCACGCCAGCTCAGTCGCGTGCTGGCTTATTACAATTATCTGAGTCAAGCTCGATTCTCGCTGCTGAGGGAGATGCAAAAGGATTTAACAACCGTTTCGCAATTGCAGCAGCAAGCGTCGGCCGAAGCGGCGAAGCTTCAATCCACTCGTGAGCAGGTAGCAAAAGATCGCCTCGAGTTGGATAAGTTCCGACAATCCCGACGCGAGGTTTTGGCCGACTTGGAACATAGCCTTCAGGATAAGGACACCCAACTGAGGCGGCTCCAGGAGGATGAAGAGCGCCTGCAAGATCTGGTTGCCGCCATTCGGCCTTTGTCGGACGACTCGGCGCGAGATCGGTCAGTCAGCAAAGGACCCTTTTCCGCCCTTTATGGTCAGTTAACATATCCGACGAAGGGTTCACTGCTTGAGTCGTTCGGCAGTCCGCGAGCGAGTGGCCGTTGGGATGGTGTCGTTATACGAGCACCGGAGGGCGCGCCGGTGCATGCCGTTGCGGCGGGGAGGGTGGCATACTCCGATTGGTTGCGGGGCTATGGCTTGTTGACCATTATCGATCACGGCGAGGGATATATGAGTCTCTACGCTTTCAATCAGAGTTTGTATAAGAATGTCGGGGACTCGGTGAACGGCGGTGATATCATCGCTACAGTCGGTGCCAGCGGCGGTCGTGCGGAGTCCGGACTTTATTTTGGCATTCGCGAAAAAGGAAGACCGGTGAATCCTATGTTATGGTGCAGTCACAAAGACTGACTTTTTACGGATTGATTTATGAGGCCTTATCCAGGGCGTTTTTGGTTGTAGGAAAATCTATGTTGCGACAAAGAAATTTTCTGGTTCTTATCTTTGGCGTTCTGCTCGGCATTTTGATCAGTACGGGCAGTAGCGTCCTCGCCGAGCGGGAGGCCAGTGGCGATACAAATGCAATCCCCTTCGAAGGATTGAAAACCTTTTCGGAGGTTTATGGACGCATACGCCAGGATTACGTAGAGCCGGTAACGGACCAGAAATTGTTGGAAGACGCCATTCGCGGAATGCTCGCTGGTCTCGATCCGCATTCAGCGTATTTGGATCAGGAGCAGTATAACGAGCTGAAGGTCGGTACCACCGGACAGTTCGGCGGCTTGGGTATCGAGGTCGGAATGGAAAACGGTTTCGTGAAGGTCATCGCGCCTATCGACGATACCCCCGCGCAGAAGGCTGGCATAAAAGCCGGCGACCTCATTATCCGGTTGGACGACAAGCCGGTAAAAGGCATGAGCCTGAACGACGCGGTTAAAATGATGCGTGGCGAGCCGGGTAGCGAGATCGTGTTGACCATAGTTCGCGAGGGTGTCGAGCAGCCGCTGAAGGTTAAAATCGTACGCGACGTCATCAAGGTCAAAAGCGTAAAGAGCCGGCTTCTTGAGGAAGGATACGGCTATGTTCGCATTACGAGCTTTCAGTCCAAGACTGGAGACAATGTCATCGAAGCCATCAGCGAGCTCAAAAAGAAAGGCGACTTGAAGGGCGTTGTGCTGGATCTTCGCAATAACCCCGGCGGAGTTCTCAATGCGGCGGTGGCGGTTAGCGATGCCTTCCTGGAGAGTGGCCTGATCGTTTATACCGATGGTCGTGTCGAAGACGCCAAGATGAGGTTCAGTGCGACTCCGAATGACGTTCTGAACGGTGCTCCAATCGTAGTGCTGATAAACTCCGGCTCCGCTTCGGCCTCGGAGATTGTGGCCGGTGCTTTGCAGGATCATGGACGCGCCATCATCATGGGCGAAAAGACCTTCGGCAAAGGTTCGGTGCAGACAATCTTACCGACCAGCAATGGCGGCGCGGTCAAACTGACCACGGCGCGCTATTACACGCCTTCCGGACGCTCCATTCAAGCGGAGGGCATCGCGCCGGACGTACCGATCTCGAAGGTGAAGTTGGAAATGGCCGCCCAATCGGAGTTTTCTCCGATCAAGGAAGCCGATTTGGTAAACCATCTCGAGAATGGAGCCGAGAAACCGCTCAAGAAGGACGAAACCAAAGCAGGGGATAAGAGTGAAGAGGCCTTGGCCCTGCAGGATTATCCGCTGAACGAAGCCCTTAATCTTCTAAAGGGTATCAATATCATGAGATACGGCCATAAAAAGAACTAGGCCGTGTCGGAGAATTGAAGCACACCCCCGGCTTGACCGGGGGTATTGTTTGTCGAGCGTATTTGAGTTGCCCGAGCTTCCCAGCTATTTACGCCGCCGATAAAGTGGTTCTTTAACGTCTACGGCGGCTTGATATTTCACCGTGAACTCCTGCAATGCGGGCAGCAGTTCTTGCGCATTCGCGGAGCCGTTCGGTTCGAAGGCGTTTACGCCTACCCGACTCAGAAAAAACATCTGATCCCTGAGAAAATCGCCGCGGGCGCGAAGCTCGCCGTTAAAACCGTAACGTTCCCGCAAAAGCCGAGCCAGAGAAAAGCTTCGGCCGTCTGTGAACTGGCGAAATTCCAAGACGATTATCGAGAAGTACTTAAGATCATCTGCAATTTCTTCGAGACTGTCGTCGCTGTTTAGGCGCAGCCCCAAGGGGACGCTGCAAGCGAGCAGGCGATCCCTTTCGTTCTTCCAGCGGAGCAGCGAAACCGTTACAGCCTGTTCCGGCAAGGCTTCGTCGTCGCTCAAGTGCCGCCAGTCGTTTGCGACGATATGGCCGTCTTTAATTATCTCCATAAACTCGCCCCTGGAATGGTCGCATACCGATACGTCTAACCGTTTCAAGAAATGCCTCGTCTTCCAGTCGATGCTCTCGGTAAGTTTGGAAGATGGCTTCTATCGCATGGCAAACCTGGTCCTTGGCTACGGAGGGACCTAGGCGTTCACCGAGGGAAGCATCCTTTCCGGATGAGCCGCCCAGGGTAATCTGGTACCACTCTTCCCCTTTTTTATCGACGCCCAGAATGCCGATATGACCGACGGTATGATGTCCGCAACCGTTCATGCAACCCGAGACATTGATCCGGATATCCCCTAGATCGTAGAGATAGTCCAAATTGTCGAAGATCTGCTGAATGCCGTTAGCGATAGGAATCGATGTCGCATTTGCCAATGAGCAAAAGTCGAGGCCGGGGCAGCAGATGATATCCGTCGCCGTGCCGATATTGGGTGTCGCCAGTTCAAGAGATTTAAGGCGCTGCCATAAGTCGTGCAAATCCGCCTGTTTAACGTCGGCCAGAACGAGATTCTGGGTGTGGGTGACTCGAATTTCGCCAAAGCTGTAATGGTCGGCTAAATCGGCAATTACGTCCATTTGGCTTGCGCTGAGATCTCCTGGGGGTTTTCCCGGCGTTTTCAGGGACACGAAGACAACCCGATAACCCGGCATTTTATGAGGGAAGGTGTTATGGCGGAACCAAGCGGCAAACTGGCTGTCGTGGGCGGTTTTTTCCGCTAACAAGGGATTGTCGGCTAGCGTCACGTAAGGCGGCGGTTGGAAGAACGTCTTGATCCGCTCGATTTCTTCGAGATCCAGGAGCAGGTCGTCCTTTATTGCAGCCCATTCGGCTTCGACCATTTCGGTAAACTTTTCCTTTCCCAGCTCTTTGACCAGGATCTTGATTCGCGCCTTGAATTTGTTGTCGCGACGTCCGAAGCGGTTGTAAACGCGGAGAATCGCTTCCAGATAAGACAGCAGGTGCTTTTTCTCGAGAAACGGGCGGATTGTCACGCCGATGATCGGTGTGCGCCCGAGGCCGCCGCCTACCAGAACTTCGAAACCTATCTCGTCCCGATCGTTCTTGACGAGCTGCAAACCGATGTCGTGTAGCTGGGTTGCGGCTCTATCCTTTGCCGCACCATTGACGGCAATCTTGAACTTGCGCGGCAGAAAGCTGAATTCCGGATGGAGGGTGGACCACTGCCGGATAATTTCGCAATAAGGGCGTGGGTCCTCGAGTTCGTCTCCGCCGACTCCCGCAAGATGATCGCTGGTGACGTTGCGGATGCAGTTGCCACTCGTCTGGATCGCATGCATCTGTACCGTAGCGAGTTCGCTCAGAACATCCGGCACGTCCTCGAGTTTCGGCCAATTGAACTGAATGTTCTGTCGCGTCGTGAAGTGGCCGTAACCCTTGTCATAGGTTCGCGCGATATGAGCCAACATCCGCAGTTGGCGCGACGAGAGCAGGCCATAAGGAATGGCAATGCGCAGCATCGGCGCGTGTTTTTGGATGTATAAACCATTCATCAAGCGAAGAGGCCGGTACTGATCTTCGCTGAGTTCTCCCTTCAAGAACCGCTCTGTTTGACCCCTGAATTGAGCGGCGCGCTCATTCACTAAGGTCTGGTCGTAATTGTCGTACTGGTACATATATGGAAGAAATCCGTCTGCCTAGGCGAGAGAAAAGCCTGAGTAATTCAGTAGGGAAAAACTATAACATGGAGCCGTTAATAGGAAAAAATAATAAAACTGGATATATCTATGAATTTACTTCATATCGACTCTGCCTGTAAACGCCGTTCTTCCGTCACAAGTGCACCTGAACCGAAGTGCGGAAAAAGTGCTTGGTTATTCATTCGCTAGCCCTTCTATATATATAATGCAGGGCTGTTTTGACTGGGGGGTCGTGCTGCTTGACGGCAGTGGCACAGACGTTTTTCAAAAACACCGAAGAGGGCTTAGCTTTGTTACGCGCATTCGTTTTACTTTCGCTGCTATTTCTTGTGCCCGGTTTGGCATCGGCCGAAGGATCGGAGGTCTTGGGGCTGACCGGTACCCAACGGGGCCTTTATTGCGTCTTGGTCTTCATCATCGCGTACGGGTTCGTGATGACCGAAGAGTTTACCCATTTGCGAAAATCCAAGCCGGTCATTCTTGCCGCCGGCATCATTTGGGCGCATGTGGCTTATCTGGCCGCCAGCAACAGCGTTCCATCGGAGAAGGTGCACAAGGCCTTCGAGCACGATCTCCGCGAGTATGCCGAGCTGTTTCTGTTCTTGTTGGTCGCTATGACCTACATCAATGCCATGGCCGACCGAAATGTATTCGAGGCCCTGCGTTCCTGGCTGGTGAGCCGTAAATTCGGTTATCGCAAGCTTTTCTGGATCACCGGGGTGATCACTTTCTTCCTGTCCTCGGTAGCTGACAACCTGACTTCCGCGCTGTTGGTGGGTGCTGTGGTGATGGCTGTCGGTGCAAATAGCCCACGCTTCGTAGCTTTGGGTTTTGTCAATTTGGTGAGCGCGGCTAATGCGGGTGGCGCGTTCAGCCCCTTCGGCGATATCACCACGCTAATGGTCTGGCAGGCCGGCAAGGCGGAGTTCTTCGACTTCTTCGAGCTGTTCATTCCGTCGGTGGTAAACTTCGCTGTGCCCGCCGCCTTCATGCACTTCGCCATACCGGACGAAGCACCCAGTTTCCCCGATGAGGAGCAGGTCAAGATGAAGGACGGCGCCCTAATCGTTTGCGGCTTGTTCGCTCTCACCATCGTGACCGCCGTTAGCTTCAAGCAATTTCTGCATCTTCCGCCGTTCCTGGGCATGATGGTGGGACTTTCCTTTCTGATGTTCTACGGTTACCGCTTGAAGCTGTTGTACAGCGCCGAGAATGGGAGGTTCGATGTATTCGCCAATGTTCGCGATGCGGAATGGGATACCCTGCTGTTTTTCTTCGGCGTGGTATTCGCTGTGGGCGGTTTGGGCTACATCGGTTATTTGGAACTGGTTTCCGAGGCGATGTACGATGGACTTGGGGCGACGACGGCAAATATTCTGATCGGCGTGCTTTCGGCCATCGTCGACAACATTCCGGTCATGTTCGCGGTGCTGAGTATGAATCCCGATATGGACCTTTATCAGTGGATGCTCGTGACCTTGACCGCCGGCGTGGGCGGAACCATGCTGTCCATCGGTTCGGCGGCGGGTGTGGCCCTCATGGGGACGTCGCGCGGCATGTATACCTTTTTCAGCCATCTGCGCTGGACGCCGGCCATTATCGCCGGCTATGCCGCGAGCATTTTGACCCACTATTGGATCAACGGCTAACGCCGCTTCGGCTCATTTAAACAAGGCGTAGCCGTTATCCGCGGCTACGCTTTTTTTCGCGGTCTGATCCGCGTCCTTCCCAAGCATCGAGCAAGATCGCCACGAGCATATCGGCGAGCACGTTTACCCCGGACCGGAGTCTCGCGAGGATCCAATCGACCGGCGCGATCAGAGGTATCGCTGCGGCTACGATTGTCTCCGGCAAACCTGACGCACTCAGCACCAGTGGAAGGATAATCAATCCCGCTTCCGGAATTCCGGCGACGCCGATAGCCGCCATAAGCGCCGAGAGCACAATAATGGCTTGTTGTCCGGCTCCAAGCCCGTAACCCAATGCCTGTGCCAGGAACAGTGCCGCCATAGCCTCGTACAGCGTGATGCCGTCGTTATTAAGATTTGTTCCGGCGCAAACCGCGATGCGCGCAGATGAGTCCGAGACGCCGATGGTCCTCAGGCACCGCAAGGTAACGGGCATGGCCGCCAAACTGCTGTTTGCCGATAAGCCGGTCATGATGGCATCCGCGCCTTGCTTCAGATAAATGTGCGGTGGCTTTCCACCCGCCAGCCATGCCGCCAAGGGATAATAAACGAGGCCGTGCAAAGCCAGGCCAAGGCTTATAACACCGAGAAACCCGCCTAAATCGGCGAAGATTTCCAGACCGGTTTTTCCGACGACTTGAGCTACGAGGCCGAAGACTGCGAACGGAACGGCTTCGACAACCCAAGAAAGCACCTTGGCTAGAATCTGATAGGCCGAGGATACAAATCCTTCCAACGGTCGAATGTCTGCGATATCGCTCTCGCCTTGGCGATCTTTAAGCCAGCGTAGGGCGGCGCCGAATAGCAAGGCGAGCAGAACTACCGAGATCACGTTATTGCCGGCAAGCGGTTCGATCAGGCTTTGAGGGATATAGGCGCCGAGGTTCTTCAATGGGTTGAGGGTTGCCGCCGGGACCGCGTTTGAGCTCGCCAGAGCGGAATTTCCGGAAAGTTGGGCGGTGAGTTGCTCGATCCTGTCCTGCCATGCCAGCCCGGGTTCTATCGCATTCATCAGCAGCAAGCCGATCATGCAAGCGACCGAAACGTTGATGAGGCAAATCGTCACCAGCCGTCCTCCGCTTCTTGCGGATATATGGGTTCGCGCAAATGCATCGAGAATCGCAAATAGAATGAGCGGCACGGCAAGCGCTTTCAGGAGTCGGATCACGAGCATTCCGAGCTGCCCGAGATGGTCGTTTCGAAGGCCCCAAAGATAAGCTTCATCGCCACCGACGACGCCGAGTAACGCCCCCAGCGCGACGCCTATCAGTACGCGTATCGACAGGGGCCATCGTTTTGCTTTCATGTTCAGTTTCTGTTGATCGAAAGAGAGGATGTTATCGCATCGTTCAAGACTAAGGCGGTCGGCGTAGCTTAAGTCGACATTTCCGATAGTCCAGGGGGCCTGGGACTAGTGCCCATTTCGGCATGGCGCGGTCTTCAGGCGTGGTTTCGGCCGTTCTGCGTTAGGGATTTGTCCCAATTGACGGTACTTGCGCTTGTTGCTTACATCACTCGAACGAGAGGCTGCTCACTGCCCAAATAGCCAAGGCGATGAGCGGCGCATTTCTATTCATCGGACGGACAAGGAGGGTTCGAATCATGAGATTTATCACCTTCGGTTTATTGTGTCTCGTCAGTCTTACCGGTTGTGACGGCTCCGGGAGTTCAGGCGAGAAGAAGGTTCCTTTGGATCAAGTGCCGCCAGCCGTAAGAGCAACGGCAGACAAGGCGGTGCCTGGAGTCCAATGGGAGAAAGCTGAGACGGAAACGGAAAAGGGCCAGGCCATTTACGAACTGAAGGGACGCGATTCATCGAATCGTAAAGTAGAGGTTGAGGTGACGCCCGAAGGGACATTGGTCGAGGCCGAGACCGAGATTCCGTTGGAGGAGGTCCCCATCGTCGCGCGTGAAGCATTGAAAGCGAGGCTGCCCAATTTCAAACCGGACGAGGTCGAATCGGTCACTAAGGGAATTGGCCCCGCCGGATACGAGTTCGAGGGACGGGACGAAAGGAACAAGAAGATCGAGGTTTTTGTTTCGGCGGATGGCACTCAGGTGACCATCGAGGAAGATGATGACTGAGGAAGGTATTTTTTACGCTCGGTCGGTTTCGCACCACCCTGAGCAACATCTACTCGACGCGAGCGGCCTGAAGGTAGCCTCCACATCTCACGTCTCCGTCGATATCAGGGGCAGGGATGGTCGCGGCGGTTCACGTTCCTGCCGACGCCAAACCCGGGACCCGCTAGGCTCCGAGTTTTTTCGATCAGCTGGGAATCACACCGACGTGAACGCGTCGCACACGATGTCTTTCATGGATGCGCCTGCCAGGAAGGCTTTCTTTTGAGCGGCTTTCACCATTTCCGGGTGTCCGCACAGAAAAACTCGCCATCCTGTCAAGTTGGGCACCTCATTCAACGCGATCTGGTGAACCCTTCCGCTTGCGAATTCTTTCGAAACGTGGCTGCCCGAAAGACAGGCTGTGTACTCGAAATTGGAGTAGGCTCTGGTAAGTTCTCGCAGTTTATCGGTTAGGTAGAGACCGTTCGGAGTCCGGCTGCCGTGAAAGAGCCTGATCGGTCCGATATGGCCCTGGGCGAGAGCGTCACGAACGACGCCGTACAGCGGCGCCAGTCCGCTGCCCGTGCCGATCAGCAGCAGGCCTTGTTCGGGCGATCCGGGTAGGTAATAGCAATCGCCGCCTGGACCTTGAATGTCGATCGTGTCGCCCGGGCGCAAGGCGTCGTGCACCCAATTGCTCACTTTCCCTTGTGGTACTCGCCGTACGTGGATATGAATATGAGGATCTTCGGTCGGTAGGCTGGCGACGGAATAGCTTCGCGCCAGATTCTCGCCCTGATACAGGTTGATGAATTGACCGGCCCGATACTCGATCTGTTCGTGGGCTTTCAGGCTGACCTGCATGATCTCGGCGTTTAGAAGCTCCATGCCCACAATCGTCGCGGGGGTCCTGGAAAGCTCGTTGCCAGGCAACGAGACTGAAAGGGTTTCTTCCGGATTGCAAATACACGCCAGAAAGTAATTCTTGGCTTTTAGCGTCGGCTTCAGTCCTTTTTGCGAAGCTTCCGGTGGACGCCCGACCTCCGCCCGCATCAGACAGGCTTGGCAAATACCGGCGCGACAACCGAACGGCACGGATGCGCCGTGCTCGGTCAAACACTCAAGAACGGACTGACCGTCGCGTAGCGAATAGATTTGTCCATCGTAGCGGATATTCGGCATCGAGACCCTTCCCCAGAATAAACCGCGGGTTATCGACCGAGAACGTCGTTCCGAGTACTTTCGGCGATGGCCGCAGCTTCGGCAATAAGTTCTTCCGGAACTTTGAGTTCCTGCATGGTCGCGGCCAGGTTTTCCATCACCGCATCAAAATGAGCGTCGTTCAATCCGTTCTTGACAAGATGAGCGTGGCCTCGCCGCATGTCGAGACCGGAGTAGTGATGGGGACCCCCGAATGCCATGGTCAAGAATGCTTTCTGCTTGGCCGCTTGTGCCTCCATGTCGACGCTTTCGAAGAAATGGGCGATTCGGTCGTCGCTCAAGACCTTGCGGTAAAAAATATCGACGGCAGCGTCTACGGCAGCTTCGCCCCCCAGCTTTTCAAAAAGACTTTGGCTCATTTAGAGTTCTCCAAAACTATGGGTTTCTGTCAATCATGTAGCATTAATGCATCTTTACGCGCATAAAAAAACGCGTAAATCGCGTTTATTGCACTTAATATGCGTGCTCGATGAATATTAAGAGACGGTACGCTACTCTGTCAATCGGCCTAGGTTTGCGGATTGCAGGCTTGGACAAAAAGACCGAAAATCGGCTGCCTTTGTCCCCGGCATCCGCTAGACGCAACACCTTGGCAAGGTTCGACGATCGGTAGCGCTGGATTTACCTTATCCGAGTGAAGTGCCGGTGATAACGTGTGTTCGTCTTCGCTAGGGGCAAGTTTTACGACTCTCAGAGGAGATTTTGCAGTGAAAAGAATTATGATGATCTTGGGGGCCGCGGTCATCGCGACGTTTGCTTGGGCGGAACAGTCCAATGTAGCACTGGCTCCGAATGGGATTACGATCCCGCAGAATTATAAAGATTGGCGGCTAATCGCTGTTTCTCAGCGTCCGGAAACCAGTACGCTCCGTGCCATTTTAGGTAATGATGTCGCTATTGCTGCGGCGAGAGCCGGAAATACCAATCCTTGGCCAGATGGAGCGGTGCTGGCCAAGCTGGTGGTAAAGCAAAAAAACCATCCCAAATATCCCACGGCCATGGTGCCGGGTGAATTCGTCCATGCCGAGTTCATGATCAAGGATTCAGCCAAGTATGCTTCAACGGGCGGCTGGGGTTTTGCCCGCTGGCTGGGAGAGAAGCAGGAACCTTATGGCAAGGACGCGAATTTTGCACAGGAATGCGTCGGCTGCCACACGAGTGTTCAACAGAACGATTGGGTATTCACGGGACCGATCAATTTGCCTTGAACCGGAAAAGACGATATCGGCGGGGGTTGCTTGGGAATTGCCCCAGGTGCATGTAAAATGCGCCTCTTAATTTCAAGAGGCTGCCCGTCACTGCTGCTTGCAAGATAGATTGGAACGGGTTTGGCGGGGCGGTGAAACTGCACGCATAGAGCCGAGTCCAATAACGAGCGAAACAGGCTGTTATCTGGTAACCCATACAGCTTACAGGAAAATTTGAAATGACTTTCGTAGTAACCGAAAACTGCATCAAGTGCAAATTTACCGATTGCGTCGATGTTTGCCCGGTCGACTGCTTTCACGAGGGGCCGAATTTTCTAGTCATCGATCCTGATGAATGTATCGACTGCACTTTATGCGAGCCCGAATGCCCCGCGAACGCGATTTATTCCGAAGATGAAGTTCCGGAGGGCCAGGAACAATTCATCCAATTGAACGCGGAGCTTTCGAAAGTGTGGCCAAGCATCACGGAAGTCAAGCCAGCTTTGGAAGATGCGGACGAGTGGAACGGCAAACCGGACAAGATGCAATATCTCGAAAAATAATCGGAAGGTCGTGGCTAGCGATGAGTTATACGGCGGGGAGTTCAATCGGGTTCGATAATTCGTCTTTTCGTCGCCTCAACTGAAAAGTCTCAATCTCCGCTGTCGAGGGCGCTGTTGAAGTCAGCAGCGCCTTTTTGTCGTGAACAGTCGGTCTTGAACCGAACACGTTTCAGCAGCTGCCGCTGCTGTTTTCACAATCGCTCAAGATTTGTCGTCCGCTCTTGGAAAACTGAACTGGGCGGCGCGTGCCGGGATGTGCGCACCAGGCTGCGGGGTCTTGTAAGATATACGGCTCGATCCCGATGAAATCGTCTTCATAAGGATCTTCGGTAATCATGCGGAAGTGCGTTCGCACGCCGCGATCCGCTCCCCGCGTGGAAAGATGTATCCGTCCTCGTCGCGAAACTTTTCGTAGGTGCCGCGGTAAATGACCGCATGGCCGCGGTCGATGTACTCCTTGCCTTCGCCTTTTACGGTGGTTACGGTCACCGATCGGAATTCGATGCTCCGATGGCCTGCCACGGCATCGTATCCCACTTGTCCAGCTTCACCGCAACGGAGGTCCGACTCGACCCATGCTTTCAAGAATTCCTGTTCCTGAGGCACCCGAAATACAAGCGCTCCGCAGTTTCGAGTCGGTTTTGAGGTGGAGCGGGAACCGGTTCGTCGGAAACGATACCGGCAACGGCGACAGGCGTTTAGCAGTCCTCGCAGATCTTACCTAGAGATAGAGTATTTGCCGAAATTCGGGGCTGCTCGAGGTTGGTAGCTTTTCGCGATTAATTCAGCCTTAGAGTTGAGCTTTGCGAAATGATGCTATTGAAAAGAGTATAATTTTTGTTTCCCTCGTTCACTCGGGATGACGCCGAAGACGCCATGAAATTGCAGCAATTACGCTATATCTGGGAAGTTGCGCAGCACGAATTGAATGTTTCTGCGACGGCGGACAGCCTCTACACGTCGCAGCCCGGAATTAGCAAGCAAGTCCGGCTTTTGGAGGATGAACTGGGGCTTCCGATTTTCGCGCGGAACGGCAAGCACCTGACGGAGATTACCGCAGCCGGCAAGCAGATTGTGGCGATTGCCGGAGAAATTTTGGGCAAGGTCCAGGATATAAAGAATATCGCGCAGGAACACCGCGACAATAAGGTCGGTTCGCTGTCCATCGCCACTACGCACACGCAGGCGCGCTATGCGCTTCCTCCCGCCATAAAGGAGTTCATGCGTCGTTACCCCGGGATCAAGCTCAATATCAACCAGGGCACGCCGATGCAGATTTCCGAATTGGCGTCGCGCGGGGTTGTCGATATGGCGATTGCCACCGAAGCGATGGAGCTCTTCGAGAATCTCGTCATGCTGCCGTGTTACCAGTGGAATCGCTGTGTCTTGGTACAGCAGGGGCATCCATTGACGGAAAAGGCGGAGCTAACTTTGCAGGATGTCGCCGAGTATCCCATCGTGACTTACGTCTTCGGATTTACCGGACGTTCGCAGCTGGATCAGGCGTTCGAGAAGGCAAATCTGCATCCCCAGTTAGCTTTGACTGCGGTGGATGCGGACGTGATCAAGACCTATGTAAGGCTCGGTTTGGGAGTCGGAATCGTTGCCAAGATGGCTTACGACCCTGTCGCGGACGCCGATCTGATTCCGCTCGATGCCAGTCATATGTTCGGTTTGAGCACGACGAAGATCGGGCTGCGGCGGGATATGTTCATCCGCGGATTCATTTACGAGTTCATCCGCTTATTCGCGCCGCATCTGACGCGGGAATTGGTGGAACAAGCCATGACCCAGCGGGAACAAAAAGACGTCGATGCCTTGTTCGAGAATATCGCGCTGCCGGTGCGCTAGTTTTCGCATGCCCGGCTTGGTGATGCGCCAAGGCCGGTGTTGATCCTCAAGCTTTTTCAGCTGTTTTCAGATTCCCGGCATGTAGGCCGCATTCCTTCTTCCCGGCATCTTCCCACCACCACCGGCCTTCGCGCTCATGCTGATTGGGCAGAATCGGCCGAGTGCAAGGTTCGCAGCCTATGCTGACGAAACCTTTACGATGCAGTTCGTTGAAGGGCACGTCGTAGGCTTCGATGTAATCCCACACCTGCGCCGACGACCAGTTCGCGAGCGGATTGAATTTGATCAGGCGATGGTCGGGCGTGGAAAAAGCTTCGTCAAGCTCGATCTCGGCCAAATTTTCCCGAGTCGGGTTTTGGTCGCGTCGCTGACCGGTAATCCAGGCGTCCAGCTGACTAAGCTTCCGGCGAAGCGGCTCGACCTTGCGGATGCTGCAACATTCGTGATGGCCGTCTTTGTAGAAGCTGAATAAGCCTTTTTCTCTGACTAAAGTTTCCAGTTGCACGCGATCCGGCGAAAGAACGTCCAGCCGAATGGGGTAGCGCTCCCGAACGGTCTCGATCAATCTGTAGGTTTCGGGATGCAAGCGACCGGTATCCAAGGTGAAGACCTGAATGCCCGGCTTGAGCTTGCTGGCTAGGTCGATCAATACCACGTCTTCGGCGCCGCTGAAGGAAATGGCGATGTTGTCGAACCATGTCAGCGCCGCCTTGAGAATCGCGCGGGGATTTTTTCCGGCCAATTCGCCTTTAAGCTGATCGAGATCGAAGAATTGAGTACTCATGTCGTATCGGGGTAGAAACCGTGACGGATAAGGTAACACACGAGATTCAATCCTAAAAATTCTAAAAACAACTTTTGATATAGAAAAACGGGATAAGATCAGACGAAAAAGCCCCGCCGTTTTCGGCGGGGCTTTGGTGTTCTCGGTCGTGGAAGCAACCGATTACATCATGTCTTCCATTCCGGCACCGGGCATGCCGGCTCCTTTTTCTTTCTTCGGCTGTTCGGCCACCATGGCTTCCGTGGTGAGCATCAGACCGGCCACGGACGCGGCGTTCTGCAGCGCGGAACGGGTGACCTTGGTCGGGTCCAGGATACCCATCTGAATCATGTCGCCGTATTCACCGGTCGCAGCGTTGTAGCCGAAGGTGCCTTCGCCTCCCTGAACCCGGTTCAGGACGACCGAAGCTTCTTCGCCCGCGTTGGTCACGATTTGACGCAGCGGCTCCTCAATCGAACGGCGCAGGATGGCGATACCCACGGTCTGGTCGTGGTTCTTGCCCTGCAGATCCTTCAGCGCGTTTTGAGCACGGATGAAAGCGACGCCGCCGCCCGGAACGATGCCTTCTTCAACCGCAGCGCGGGTTGCGTGCAGCGCGTCTTCCACGCGGGCTTTCTTTTCTTTCATCTCGACTTCGGTGGCTGCGCCGACTTTGATCACGGCAACGCCGCCGGCCAGCTTGGCCACGCGCTCTTGCAGTTTCTCGCGATCGTAGTCCGAGGTGGTGTCTTCGATCTGCTTGCGGATTTGCTCGACGCGAGCCTTGATGTCTTCCGCTTGGCCGGCGCCGTCGACGATGGTGGTGTTTTCCTTGTTGATCTGGATCTTCTTTGCACTGCCGAGATCGCCCAGGTCGACTTTTTCGAGGCTCAGACCCAGTTCTTCGGAAATGACGCGGCCACCAGTCAGGATGGCGATGTCTTCCAGCATGGCCTTGCGGCGATCGCCGAAGCCCGGCGCCTTAACGGCGCAAACCTTGATGATGCCGCGCATGGTGTTGACCACCAGGGTCGCCAACGCTTCGCCTTCGACGTCCTCGGCAACGATCAACAGCGAACGACCGGATTTCGCTACTTTTTCGAGCAGCGGCAGCAAGTCGCGGATGTTGGAGATCTTCTTGTCGTGCAGCAGGATGTACGGGTTTTCGAGCTCGACGCTCATGGTTTCTTGGCTGTTGATGAAATAGGGCGAGAGATAGCCGCGGTCGAACTGCATACCCTCGACAACATCCAGTTCGTTGTCCAAACCGGAACCTTCCTCAACGGTAATCACGCCTTCCTTGCCCACCTTGTCCATCGCGTCGGCGATGATTTTGCCGATGCTCTCGTCGGAGTTGGCGGAGATGGTGCCGACCTGGGCGATGGCTTTACTGTCGGTGCAGGGCTTGGAGAGTTTCTTCAGCTCTTCGATGACCACGCCGACCGCCTGATCGATGCCGCGTTTGATATCCATCGGGTTTGCACCCGCCGCTACGGATTTCAAGCCTTCGCGGACAATGGCCTGAGCCAGGACGGTTGCCGTGGTGGTGCCGTCGCCGGCGACGTCGGACGTCTTCGAGGCGACTTCCTTCACCATCTGAGCGCCCATGTTCTCGAACTTGTCTTTCAGTTCGATCTCTTTTGCGACCGAAACGCCGTCTTTGGTGACGGTCGGTGCGCCGAAGCTCTTTTCCAGCACGACGTTACGGCCTTTCGGGCCTAGGGTCTGCTTCACTGCGTCGGCCAGAACGTTAACCCCGGCCAGCATGCGCTGACGGGCGTCATCGGAAAAACGGACTTCTTTAGCTGCCATCAGTTAATTCCTCCAAAATCAGTCTGAACGTTAGGTCGTGGATCAGGCTTCGAATACGCCCATGATGTCGTCTTCGCGCAGCATCAGATATTCGGTGCCGTCGATTTTGACTTCGGTACCGGCATACTTGCCGAACAAGACTTTGTCACCGACTTTTACATCCAGTGCGCGCACTTGACCGTTATCCAGGGCTTTTCCGTTTCCTACAGCAACCACTTCGCCTTTGATCGGCTTTTCCTTTGCGGTGTCGGGAATGACGATTCCGCCCGGGGATGTTTTTTCTTCTTCCCAGCGTTTTACGACGATACGGTCATGCAAGGGACGAATTTTCATGATGACTGTTTTCTCCTTGAAGAAGTTTGAACCTCAAAAAAACACTGTAGTGTTAGCACTCTCTGTCGAGAGCTGCTAACAATATAGCGATGCGGATTTAGTTTTCAAGGGGCGCAATATGAAATTTTGATTACCGAATCGAGCTAGCATTTCAGAAAAGATGAAGGCCAGCGTTAGGCTGGCCTTCGGTTTTATGGCCTCGCGTGGCCGGTCTTGTGGAAAGCGGGTCGCCGCCCTACCTAAACGAATCGGCGAAGATGTTGTCGGCCCAATGGAACATGTGCTCGTAATTTTCCGACGACGGCTCCGCCGCTTCGCCGAACGAATCCTCGACGCGCTTCATGCTGTGCGTTGTCGGATCGTATTGGTAAACCGCAGTCAACCACGACGCTTCGGTCTCGGTGATGGGGCTGAAGCAGGCCGAATTGGTCGTCGGCTGCGGGTCCGGTGTTTCGCCGACGAACGCGCGGATGATCGAGTCGACGCAAACTTTGGCCTGGGAGTTCGCCATGTGGCCGGACTTCGGTTGTGCCGTTGCCTGAGAATCGCCGATCACATAGATGTTTTCGTAGACGGTTGAACCGTAAGTCAGCGGATCGACCGTCGCCCATCGGCCCGTCGGATCGTTGACCACGCCGGCGTCGAAGACGATCTGTCCGGCTTTCTGGTTGGGAATCATGTTGAGCACGTCCGCCGACAACGCGCCGATCGTGGTGTCTATTGTCTTGAGCGATGAATTGACTTGGGTAATGCCTACGTTGGCGTGGTATTCGAGCGTTCCTGCATAGGTCTGGCTGAATGCCGTGCCGAATGTATGCGGCTCGGCCACGATGTCTGGGTTCGCATCCAGCACGATGATCTTCGAACGTCGCTTCTTGCGCTTCAGATAAGCGGCGACGATACATGCACGCTCATATGGGCCGGGTGGGCAGCGATAGGGCGCTTTGGGGACGTTCATGACGAACACGCCACCGTCCGGCATGGCCGCCAATTGATTCTTGAGCAGGGTAGTCTGGGGCCCGGCTTTCCAGGCGTGGGGCGTCAGGTTCGGGTCGTACAGACGTTCGGCTCCGGCCGGATTCGGGTTGATGAAGTCGATGCCGGGCGCAAGGATCAGATGCTCGTAGTCTAGTGTGGCGCCATTCGACAGACCCACCTTGCTACCGACCGGGTCGATGGCGGCAGCCATGGCTTGGACGATCTTGACGCCTCGATTTCTTAAACCGTCGTAGCTTAGGTTGATCCGGTTCATCGAGATGGCGCCGGTGATGACCAGGTTGGACAAAATACAGGCGTAGTGTGTGGCGTTGGGCTCAACCAGGGTGACATCGATGGTATTGTCCCAATGTTTGAGGTATTTGGCGGCCGTTGCGCCAGCGAAGCCTCCGCCGATGATGACGACTCGATTCGAGAGCGGTGTCGCGGCGCTCAAACTTCTGGGTATGGCCGCAACAAGCGAGGTTGCGCCGGCGAGTTTTAGAAATTGCCGTCTGTTGAAAGCAGTCATATTTAGTCTCTCCTGTCGGGAGTTGGCGTCATTGGTCCTGCGGTAGGAGGCTAGTCGTCCGAGGACGAGGCTCGCGGAAGCGAGCCAAGGTAGTCGGCGATCAACCGTAGTTGATCATCGGTATAACCGCGGGCTTGCCTGTCCATGATGTCCTCGACCGGGCGGTACTTTCTTTCGATCAGCTCGTCATACAACTCGTCGGCAGACTCCCCTGCCAGCGACTCGTAGCCCGAACCGTCGGTTCCGTGACATTGCGCGCATTGCGCGGCAAGGAGACGTCCGGCGGGAGGCTCGGAAAAGGCGCTTAGTGGAGTGGCCGTGGCAGTAATCAATACGAAACACGTTCTTAGGGGGTAAAACGATTTACGCATGTGTTACCTCGCTCGGTGACGTTAATGAGGTTTGGCCAATTCGTTTGCCGTCGCGCGGTCACTTAAGTTTCCCCGCGCGACGGGACGTTTCTCTGTCGCCCTTGGTGGGGGGCAGGTTTCGGGTGTGTTTCGGTAACCCTACGGGATGTACTGAAATTTCCATGCCGCGGCCGCTTTCTGGGCGGATTCTTGTTCCCGAATACCGGGTTAACGTACCGGGTCGTGACCAAAGGAGTTACAGAATATGCTAATAAAACAATAAGTTGATATGGCATTAGCGGAAACCCGTGCTGGTGTTCACGCGGCTAGATGAAGCTGCGACGATGGACGCGAGCGGACTCGAGCTCGGCGGTTGTGACGCCGGCTAGCGACGAAAGAACAGGTTGATCAGCAGAGTCAACACGAGGCTGATGATGATCATGGAGGTGATGGGGATGAAGATGTACCGGTTTTCGTCCTGAATCCGGATATCACCGGGAAGCTTTCCGAACCAGCCGAACAGTCCCGGGGCGTAGGATAGGACCAATCCGAGCAGAAACAGGCCGATACCGACGTAGATGAGAATTTTCCCGAAAGACATCGCTCAAGTCCTCTTTGACGCTTCGCCACCATCAATCAAGTAGACCGTCGCGAACAGCAAGAGTGCTGCGATGCCTAGCAGCCACCGAATGTCGGTTTTGGTCGTGCGGCGCTCGACGAATTCCGGGGCGCGTAATGCGTCCATGAGACCTTCCGGCGTTTCCAGACGATGATAGCGGAGGCCGGTTGTCGCGCTCAGTTCGCGTAGATGGTTTTCGTCCAGCCAGGAAAGATAATAGCCTTCGCGCGGCGGTCGGGGTACGGTCTCGGTTGTTTCGTAGGCTGTGCTGGATTCCGGCATTTGCGCGATATCGGTGTTTTCCCAATAACCGATGAGCCGGTTTTCGCGATCGTATTTCGGCACTGTGGTCGGATGCAATCCGCCCACACCCACGATCAAGCCAGCGATTTCTCCCGGTTTTCCGGAAAATGTCGGTCGTATTGTTTGCGGCGGTGCTTCCTGGCCGTCGGTGAAGAGCGCCAGCCGAATGCCGGGATCTCGGTTTTTTACGTCCCGGATAGCGGCATAAACGCCTTGAGCGACAAAGCTGTTGGCTGCCCAGGCCATGCGCCAGTCGACATGGGCGAGCACATCGTCGATCACGCGCAGGTGTTCGCACACTTCTATGGGTTCGAACAGTAATTGAACGCTCTGAGTGGTGAAAAGTCCGAGCCCGACTTCCGAGCCGCACGGAAGATCATGCACCGCCTGCCGGATCGATTCCTTGACGAAATTGAGCCGGTCCGCCGGCATGTTTGCGACATGGTAATCGCGGACATTCATGCTTTGCGTGATGTCGATGACGAAGGCATAGCGATAGACCCGAAGCGGCAGCGGGAGTTTCGGATCGGCAAAGGTCAGCGCCACGAGCACGGTGGCAACGAACAGCGCCGTCGTGCGCCAGTCCCGGCGAACGAGCCGCATCCTCACGGCGCACCACCCGGAATCGTGGGCACGGTAGCGAATACACTGGGTTTCGCTCCGTGCCAATCCGCCTTTTCCCGCTCCTTGGCCGGCGGGGTAATCCTATGTGCGTATTCGAGATTGAAACGGGCATCCCAGTTAGCCGGATTCAGCCGAAGAGTCTTCTGCAACTGTTCCTTGGCCAGGGCGACCAGCGTGTTGACACGGACATATTCCAATACGCCTTTGGCGTTCCACAGTTGGGCGGCCTCTCGAAGATACAGTGTTCCAAGATTGTAATGAACCTGCTCGCGAAGGTGCTCGTCGCCGCGTTCGAGAATGGTGGTGTAAAGGCGCAGGGCTTCCTGCGTCTCGCCCGATCGTTCGAGCCGATGGGCTTTGGCGAGTACCAGAACGGGCGGTGTTTTGTCGTCGACCTCGACCCTTTCCGGCTGGGAGATTAGAGTGTTTTGGCGGGCGATTCGGAAAACGGCATAACTTTCGTAAACGACTCCGGCCAGGAGGGCTGCCAGAAGACCCCAGATCAGCATCGGCGAGCGCCACATTCGCATCAAACGGGCCACGACTTCACCTCCAATGCTTTGGCGCTCAGGAGCAGTGCCAGAAATGCGAGAGCAGCGGCATAGCAGTAGCCGGAGATGTCCCTTCGCGGCAGTTTTTCCAGGTAGTGCAGCGGAAGATTTTCCAACTGCTCGACCTCTAGAATTGCGCGCTGCAGCGCTTCCGGATTTTCCGCCTCGAAAGCCCGATAGGGGACGCCAAGGTTTTGGAAATATTGATGTAGAAAATATTCCGGCGTCGTGCTTTCGCCCGGATTGACCGGCTTCTCCGAAAGGCGTCCGCTCCTTGGATTTCGGAGGTAAATCCAGTAAAGGGTCGCCTGCGTTTCCTGAAACCATTGCCGTAGCTGGTCGCGGGTTTCCTCTTCGATGCGCGCCGCTCCGTCCGAGACCAGCAGAACGATTCGGGACCCGGTGAACGGTTTTCCGCTGTAAAAATCGAGCGCCATCGCCAATCCGGGCGCGATGTTGGTTACTCCGTGACCGCGACCGCTGGTCGCTTCGATAGCCGCTAAGATCGCCGGCCGATCTTGAGTGAAAGGCATGACGTAGATTGGTGCAGCCGAGAAATCGATCATGGCGAACAGATCGTGCTCCCGTCGGGCGACGAATTCGGCCAGCAGCTTGCGGGCTATGGCGCCTTTGGTTTCCTGCGCGCGACCGCCCATATAGCTGCCGGAGAAATTCTCGTTCATGCTGCTGCTCCTATCGAGCAGAAGCACGATGTGGGCCCCGGTCCCGACTCTTTCCACCCATTGCTCATGCAAGTAAGGACCCGCGATGCCCAGGCTGAGACTAAGCGCTGCAGCGGCGGCGCTAGACCGCAGCAGTCGATCGAGCATCGTCGACAGCGGATCGCTCGGGAGCATCGAGATGGAGGGATAGGAAATCGCGGCTTGCCCGCGTTTTAATAAAGGAATCAGGGCGGTAATGCCGAGAATCAGTGCCCAAGGTGCGGAAAGCCCGATGCTCAAACACTCCTCCGTTCAGCAAGGACACACTGGCGGCATAAGGCTTCAAGCCGGGAAAACAGGGAATCCGCTGGTATCGGTGCATCGGGGGCGGTGAAAAAGACTTGCCGGGACAGGGCGAAGAAATGGTTAAGCTCGTCTCGAAGCTCGGCGAAGGCCGGATGGTCTGCCAGGAAGGATTCCAATTCCCCGGCAAACAGACGAAAACCGGCGGTGTCGTCCAAGGCTCGGTGCAGGAGCTTGATCGCGGTCCGGTACGCATCGGCATCGGCCGGTTTACGGCTGAGCTTCTTGAGATCGCGCATGGTGCGCGCAAACGGCGGGGCTGTCTTTGTAAAGAACGGCAGCTTGCCGTAACACCATGCGAGAAGCGGCAGTACGGCCAGGGTTCCGGCGAGATAGGCGATAAGCCTCAGGCGGTGTGACAGGATCGGAAGCGGCTCCGGTACCACGGATTCGCGGATTTCGACTTTTTCGTCTGCAATGTCGGGCGGAATGATCGGTGCGATCGTGATATACCACGGCGGCGTTCGCGCTTCTAGCGGGGCTTGTCCCTGAAAACGGACCGGCAGTGACGGGATGGTCAATTTTTCCGGTTGCCGTACGCCTTTGAACACCTGATAGGTCAGCCGCAGTCGGTAATGGGCTACGTCTTTAGCGTTAGTCTTGGTCCAACTGACGGTGCGGAGATCCAGCCATTCATCGAGCGCGCCGGGCTTGGGCAGATATTCGGTCTCCAAAGCATAGCTTTCGGGTACCGTGATGAGGACGTGATAATCGATCAGGTCTCCTATGACATAGCCGAAATTCCGCGGTGCCGACGGCTCGATGCGAGGCGTCAATTCGGCGGAGCAGGCGAGGGCAGGGGCCAGTAGAAGCGCCGGGCTCAAGCCGAAAAGCAGTTTAAACATCGGGCGCATCGTTCAGGTTCGATAAAAATAACGGGTCAGCTCGTCCGGGTCGAAACGGTCGATCAGGAAGAACGGCTCTCGACCATGAAGCGCGCAAATCTGCCCCAGTTCCTCGCGGCGCTTCTCGAACGACGCACTGATCTTCTCTCGTAGCGCGGGTCGCATGAGCAATCGCCGCCGGGCACCGGTCTCTGGGTCTTCGAAATTAACGAGACCCCACGAAGGTAGCCGATCGAATTCGGCGCTGTTCCATAAAACCACCGGCACCACATCATGGCGGACCAGGGCCTTGAGCAGTGTATCGAGGCGATCCAGGGTTAAATGAAAATCCGAAACGAGAAATACTAAGGCTTTCCGTTTCCCGAGATACGGTACGACCTCGTTCAGCCCGTCGGAGGATCTGCCCCGAGGGCGGAGGTTCTTGAGGTTCTCCAACAGTTCCGGCGCGGCGCCTTTATGCCAGCGCAGCGGCAGGAGCATGTCCTGGAGTATCGTGCTGTCGCAGCCGATAAAGCCGAAGAAGTCGCCGGTGCGGTAGGCGGTATAGGCCACCGAAGCGGTGAATTCGGCCAACAGTTCGGTCTTCGATCTCGTGCCCCGGAAACCCATCGATGCCGAAAGGTCGGCGACTACATAAACGGGAATCGCGCTCCTTTGGCGAAAAGTTCGCACCATGAGCTGCTCGAAAGGATCGTGCAGTGTGGCGCGTATATCCAGATTTCGCGGGTCCGGATTGGATGTTAATAGCGTATGACCGGCGAATTCGTAGCCGCCGCCCTGCCGTGCGCTACGGTGGTGGCCGGGATGGACACCCGGTGAGCGCCAATTAACGTGATAATGAAACTCGGGGATCAAGGCGCCGCGACGCGTTGCAGAATACCGCTCATGAGTTCACCGACCAGATCGCTTCGGCGAAGTTCATAAACCGGATTGAAGAAGACCCGGTGAGCGGTGGTGTCTACGAAGACCTGCCGAATGTCCTCGGGGATCAGGCTGGTCCGATCATTCAGCCAAGCCGAGACCCGGGCCGCCCGCATCATCATGCTCATTCCCCTGGGGCTGGCGCCGGCCAGGACCAATTGCCGCATGTCCACGCCGTCCATTTTGATGCCGTAATCCTGAGGTCGCCGAGTCGCCTGCCAGAGATCGAGCGCGTATTGTTGCAATGCGTCGCTGGCCTTGATCTCGACTTGAATGACACGGGCGATATCCGCAATGTCGCGGTAGGGCAGAACGCCTGGCTGTACGTCCTCTATCAGCCGATCGGTGTCGTGAAACCGGGGGTCAAACATCAAGGCACGCTGCATAGCCGGGTCCTGTGGCGTTTCGATGTGCAGTTCCATCAGGAAACGATCGCGTGCCGCCGAGGGAATTTCGAAGGTTTCTTCCTTCTCGACCCGATTGCGATCGGCGAAAACCAGGAGGTGCGGGAAAAAATACTCTCGGTTGAAGGCCGTTATGCTGCGTTCGGCCATGACCCGCAACAGTAATGAATGCACTTGAGGGCGGGCCCGGTTCACCTCGTTGAAGAAGAAAACGGAAAGCTGCTCGCCGTTCTTGAGGATGGGGCCCGGATCGACCTGCGGCCTGCCTACCTCGTTGATATAGGTATGGTAAATGAGATCGTTGGGCATCAGGTCGATTGTGCCCTCGATTCGTTCGTAAGCGCCGCCCAGTCCCCTAGCGACTGCTCTAAGTAAAGTCGTTTTACCCACTCCGACGTCGCCTTCCAGCATGACGTGGCCGCGGGAGAAAATCGCTAGCGTGATTTGGCGGATGGCGTGATCGAGGCCGATTACGGCGTTTCCGATTTCTTGCTGGAAGCTCAGGGCGCGCTGCCGCCAATCTGAGAGCAAGGTATCTTTATCGTATCGAGACATAGCGCAGAAACGGGTCAACGGAGTAGGGAGAGGTGCAGCAGCTGACCCAATAGGTTACAGCATCGGAAGGCGCAAAGGAAAAACCCCGCATTGCGGGGTTTTTGTCAGGGTTGGTTGCCGGTCGATCGCTTGCTAGAAATGCATGGCGTAATCGTACGAACCGACGTTCCTTAAGCGGTACCGGTTTCGGTCTGCTTTCCCGAATCGATGAGCGGATCGAAGCGCTGAATTTGGCTGTATCCGAAAGAGATCAGTTGCACGCCGATATCGACGACGAGTCTGTAAAGTTCCGGCATGCGCGAAACGAGATAACCGATGTAGCCCAAGGCCGAGATACCGAGTCCGGCGGCGAGAACGGTCGGCAGGCCAATGCCGTGGAAAATTCGAACAATCTGGGTCAGTATGTCCAGCGGCAACAGCAGCATGACGCCGAAGTAGACGAGCGTCATAAAGGTAAACAACACGAATACGACGAACTTGAACGTCTTCGCCAATATAAGATCTATTTTCATGCGTATTTTTTCCTTCCCAAGCTAAAGCTAAAAACCTCTTCTTCGGGCCGGACCGATGGGAGTTGTGATTGCCGCCCAAGCCTCCGCGGTAGATCGGGAGCCCCTTCAAAAAACAAAAGCCGCGAAATACCGGCTTGAATTAATATGACTGTGATAATTTTCGCGGCATTTTAGCATATCAATCCTCCTCGGCCAGCTTTAATCGGGGCGAAGGATCTTGACTCAAAGCGGACGGATACCGCAGCAATCCAGTATTGCCGAGTGCGACGGGCCGGTCGGCTTTATCCGAAGGATAGCGATACTTTCGATCGTCATGAAATTCGACATGTGGAAATTCCGGACGTTTTGTATCGAGCATGCGAAAATTGCTTCCGTTTCAGTGCGAGGCATCTATACACGGCACCTTTCTCTTTAAATGACCAAGAAAGTTTTTCGTCTGTTTCCCCCACCCTTTGAAGAAGTCGTTCTAGAAGGACTTTATCTACAACTGAATCTGCACCGGCAGGGCACGCCCGACTCGCCGTTCGTCTATGCCAATTTCCTTACCAGCCTGGACGGGCGGATCGCGCTGGAGGATTCGAGCGGTCAGACTTACCTTCCGAAAAGCCTGACCACGCCGGATGATTTTCGGTTGTTTCTGGAGCTGGAGTGCCAGGCGGATTGCCTAATCACTCACGGCGGGTATCTCCGTTCACTGGCGCAGAAGCGCTTGGGAAACATTCTGCAAGTCGGTTTGACGGATACGACTCGCGATCTCGCGAAGTGGCGCGAGGAGCAGGGGCTGAGCCCTCAGCCGGCGATCATTATCGCGAGCGCCAGTCTGGATTTTCCGATGCCGGCATCCATCAAAGAACATCGTCAAGCCTGTTATATCGCTACGGGAGAACAGGCGGACCCCGCAAAGCTGGACTATTGGCGCAAGCAAGGTTACGAGGTGATTCTGGCGGGAAAGGGCAGAATGGTGGAGGGCGACGTGCTAACGCGCAGGCTGGGCGAGCTAGGTTACCGAATCATTTACCTTATCGCCGGACCCCATATGTTGGATACGATGGTGCGGAACGGACGTCTGGCGCGCCTGTTTCAAACCATCACCCATCAGTTGATGGGTGGGGAGGCGTTCCGTACTTTGCTGCCGGGACCGGAATTGGGGCCGTTTGGACACTTGAAGCTGGTGTCCTTGTATTACGATCCGACCTCGCCGTTGGGGGCGGGGCAGTGGTTCGCGCAATTCGAAAGCAATCACTCGTAGAGGCTGTGGGAGTCAAGGGGAATTGTATGGTGAAATCGGCGCTCGTCACTGGCGCGGCTCGCCGCATCGGCGCTGAAATCGTGCGTCGGCTGCATGCGGCCGGATACAACATCGTGCTGCATTATCACCGGTCGGCGACCGATGCCGAGGCTTTAGCCAACGAGCTCAATGCCATGCGAGCGAACTCGGTTCGTTTGTTGCAGGCTGATCTGCTGGAAACGGAAAGACTGACCGAGCTCGTTCGGCAGACGGCGGCGTTTTGGGGTGGTTTGGACGTGTTGGTGAATAACGCCTCCGGTTTTTATCCTACGCCGTTTGGAGCGATCACTGAGGTTCAATGGAACGACCTCTTGGGCAGCAACCTCAAGGCGCCGTTTTTCCTGGCTCAGTCGGCCGTTCCCTATCTACGCGACCGTAAGGGTTGCATCATCAACATCGGCGACATTTACGCCGATCATCCTATCGAGAAATATTCGGTCTACAGTCTCGCCAAGGCCGGATTGGCGACGATGACCCGCGCTCTTGCCAAAGAGTTGGCGCCGGAAATTCGAGTCAATGGCGTCGCGCCGGGCGCCATTCTATGGCCCGAGCACGACGCCGATCCCGCGAAGAAAGCTGAAATCTTGGCGCGTATTCCTATGAAACGCGCCGGGGAGGCTTCGGATATCGCGAAAGCGGTATTGTTTCTGGTCGATGATGCGCCGTACGTGACCGGGCAGATGCTGGTCGTGGATGGCGGGAGGAGTTTATTCAGCTGATATCCGAAACCGAGCCCACCCGCCACTGGTTGACGCTAGTCTTGTCGAATTTGGCCCACAGCTCGGCGTAGGTCTCGCCGATCACCGGATGCTTTCGATTCGGCGCGATCTCCGCGAGCGGCTCCAATACGAAGGCGTAACGGGTGATGTCCTCGCGCGGCAATGTAAGCTTTCCTTCTTGGAGCACCTCGTCGCCGTAAAGAATCAAATCGATATCGAGGGTACGCGAGGAGAACTTTTTGCAATCTCGTGTACGCCCATGATTGTTTTCGATCTCGCTCAGGATCTTTGCGATCTCGGATACCGGGAGTTCGGTGGAAAAGGCCGCTACCAAGTTGTAAAAGCGAGCGCCTTCGAAGCCTACCGCTTCGCTTTCGTAAACGCCGGAGACAGTCAACGAGCCGACACGCTCTTCCAGCTCTTTCAAAGCGGAAGGAATGTGCTTTTCTCTTTCGATATTGCTGCCGATGCTCAGGAAAACATCAGGCATATTTTCGTTTATCTCCTCTTTCGATAATGATTCCGACATCGCTGGCTTTACGGATCGCGCCCTTCTTGTTTAGCGTCAACCTAAGCCACGGCACATCAAATTCATCGATAACGATTTGAGCGACCTTCTCGGCTAGAGTTTCCACGAGAAAGAAGTCGCTTTCTTCCACGAAAGAAATGATGCGTTTGGACACCGCTTTGTAGTCGAGCGTGTGTTCGATATTGTCCGATGCCGCCGCCTCGCGGATGTCGGTACCCATTTCCAAATCGATCAGGATGGTTTGCTTGATCTTTCTCTCCCAATCGTAGATGCCGATCACCGTCTCGATCTCAAGGCCGCGTAGAAATATAATGTCCATCGTCAATCCGACCGGTTTTCGCTATTTCGCGAATTGGTAACATAAAAATTACAAAACTGGCAACCAGGATACATAATAAGCGCATGGCGGTGTGGTTTTTAGTTCCTTTGGCCTATTTCCTAGGCTCGCTATCCAGTGCGGTAATCGTAAGCCGATTGTTTCGTCTTCCCGATCCCCGAGAACAGGGCTCGAAAAACCCCGGTGCGACCAATGTGCTGCGGTTGGGTGGTAAAAAAGCAGCCGCGATTACCTTGTTAGGAGATGCCGCCAAGGGGTTGGTTCCGATCTTGTTGGCCAAGGCTTTTGACGCTGACCTGCTTGTGATCGCTTTGGTGGGGTTGGCGGCATTTTTTGGCCATCTTTACCCGGTATTTTTCCAGTTTAAGGGCGGCAAAGGCGTTGCTACAGCCTTGGGGGTGCTCTTGGGATTTTCATGGATGGTAGGCTTGGCTGCTCTATTGACGTGGATTGCGATTGCTTTCGTCTCGCGTATCTCGTCGCTTGCGGCTTTGGCTGCGTCCGTTCTGGCACCCGTCTACGTTTGGCTTTTGACCGGTTCCGAGGCGTTGATTGGCGCCTCGGTCGTGATGGTCTTGTTTCTGATTTGGCGGCATCGGGGAAATATCGAGCGTTTGCGTCATGGACAGGAAGCGCGGATCGGGCGTAAAGCCTGACGGTTTCAGAATTGCCGCTTGTTTAGGCTGTTGACTCTTGCGATAGGGCGAGCGGTGCTAACTTGCTTAAGGGCCACCGCGGAAGAGCGTTGATCTCGGGGGGCTCCGTTTGGCCGGCGAGCAGTCTCTGGCAGCCGGCAAATGCGATCATGGCGCCGTTATCGCCGCAAAATTCGAGTCGCGGAAAATAAACCCGGCAGTTTTCTTCGCTAGCCATGTGCTGAAGTTTGTCGCGCATAGATCGGTTGGCGCTGACTCCGCCCGCGACCACTAAGCGGGTGAGCCCGCTTTCCTTGAGCGCCCGCCGGCATTTGATCGCCAGTGTATCGACCACCGCATCCTGGAATGCCTTGGCAATGTCCGCTTTATCCTGTCGAGTTTTGGCGGTGGATGCGAATGTTTGTAACGTATGCGTTTTAAGGCCGCTGAAGCTGAAATCGAGACCTGGCCGATCGGTCATGGGGCGAGGGAATTCAAACCGATGGTCGTCGCCTTCCTCGGCCAATTCTGCGATCGCGGGACCTCCTGGATAGCCCAGATCAAGCATCTTGGCGGTTTTGTCGAAGGCTTCCCCGGCGGCATCGTCCACCGATTCTCCCAAAATGTGATACAGGCCGATGCCTTCTACCTCGACGAGCTGGGTGTGGCCACCGGAAACGAGGAGCGCGATAAACGGAAAATCGGGTGGGTCGGACTCCATTAAGGGCGCGAGCAAATGGCCTTCCATGTGATGTACCCCTATCGATGGAATTTCCCATGCCCATGCTAGGCTGCGGGCGACGGAAGCGCCTACCAGGAGCGCGCCGATCAATCCCGGGCCGGCTGTATAAGCGATTCCGTCGATTTGCCGTTTGGAAATGCGGGCGTCTGCGATTACTTGCCGAATCAGCGGAACCAGTTTTTTGATGTGATCACGGGAGGCCAGTTCGGGTACTACGCCTCCATACTCCGCATGAGTTTTTACCTGACTATACAGGCGATGGGCCAAAAGTCCCTTGGTGGCGTGATAGATCGCCACGCCCGTTTCATCGCAGGATGTTTCAATGCCGAGTACGTACATACAAATTGACTTTTACCTTGCGCTCTGTAGTGAGTATAATTAGCACTTTTAAGTTGGCGGGGTAATCCTGCCTCGGGAATTTCGTCATTTTAGTCATCAATCTTGGGAAGCTACATGCCGTCGATTAAGCTTAGAGAAAACGAGCCCTTTGAAATTGCTATCCGTCGTTTTAAACGTGCCTGCGAGAAGGCCGGTATTCTTTCCGAAGTGCGCCGCCGCGAATTCTACGAGAAACCGACCGAGGAACGTAAGCGCAAAGCGGCTGCAGCAGTGAAGCGGCATCTGAAAAAGCTTTCCCGCGAACGGTTTGCTCTGCAGAATTTGCGCAAAGGGCGCCCGCAAACCTGATAGCCCCTTTCGATGAGCGTATTGAAAGAACGTCTCCAGGCGGATATGAAAGCCGCCATGAAAGCCGGAGAAAAAGATCGGCTGGGCGTCATTCGGCTGATAATGGCCGCCATCAAGCAGCGCGAGGTGGACGAGCGGATTCAGTTGGATGATGCGCAAGTCCTTGCCGTTCTGGACAAGATGGTCAAGCAGCGGCGTGAATCCATCACGCAATTTCAATCGGCAGGGCGGGATGATTTGGTTGCTGCGGAACAGGCGGAGCTTGGCGTTATTCAGGAATACTTGCCGCAAGCATTGAGCGAAGAGGAAGTGGAGTCTCTGATCAAGGAGGCTTTGGCGGAATCGGGTGCTTCCGGAGTCGGCGATATGGGCAAAGTTATGGCCGTGCTGAAGCCAAAAATGCAGGGGCGAGCCGATATGTCGATGGTTAGCTTGCGGGTCAAAAGCCTGTTAAGCGGCTAGGACACGGTAGTCTTGATGTTTTTTAGGAACGGCGTAGCGTGAACTGAGCTGCCGGTATAAACGATGGCCGGCAAGATTCCCCGTCAATTCATTCAAGAACTGATCGCTCGTATCGATCTGGTCGATCTGGTTGATGCGCGCGTGCCGCTTAAGCAAGCCGGCAGCAACTTTACTGCTCGTTGTCCTTTTCATAGTGAAAAAACACCCAGCTTTACCGTAAGTCGCGATAAGCAGTTTTACCATTGCTTTGGTTGTGGCGCACACGGTAATGCCATTGATTTTCTGATGGGCTATGACCATCTGAGTTTTGTCGAAGCGGTGGAAAGTCTCGCTGCGTCGGCGGGGTTGAAAATTCCGGTAGACGCCCAGAGTGCGACGGTAGATCCGCAGTCTAAGATGGCGAAGGCCATTTACGAACTGCAGGATGCTGTTTCCCGATTCTATGCACACCAGTTTAAAGTCCATCCCGAAACGTCGCGAGCTATCACATATTTGAAACGCAGAGGGGTCAGCGGCGAACTCGCTCAGCGATATCGCTTGGGTTATGCTCCTCCGGGGTGGCAAAATCTACCGTCGGAGTTTTCGCGGGAGCTGCTGGAGGCGGCGGGTCTTATGATCATGAAAGACGATAAGGCTTATGACAGATTCAGGGATCGTATTATCTTTCCCATTCGGGATCGCCGAGGCAGGGTGGTGGGCTTTGGCGGACGGGTGATGGGCGACGAAACGCCGAAATATCTCAATTCGCCCGAGACTATCGTTTTCAAAAAGCACAAGGAAGTATATGGACTATACGAGCTGTTAAAGCAGTCTCCGAGGCCGGAGCGCATCGTCGTGGTCGAGGGCTATATGGATGTGATCGCCTTGGCTCAAAACGGCATTTCCAATTCGGTTGCAACGCTTGGAACTGCTACGTCCGCTGATCATGTCGAGCTGCTTTTCCGTTATACGGATGAACTGGTTTTTTGTTTCGACGGAGATTCTGCGGGACAGAAGGCTGCCTGGAAAGCGCTCGAAGCAAGCCTTTCGTTCTTACGGGACGGACGGCAAATCCGATTTCTGGTTTTGCCGGAGGGGCAAGATCCTGATTCCTTGGTCCGATCGGAGGGTGCGGATGCTTTCCTAAACCGTCTCGATACCGCGTTACCTTTCTCTGACTATTTCTTCAGGTGTTTGGTGCGTCGGCTTGATTTAGGCACCTTAGAGGGACGCGCCGCTTTGATTAACAAAGCCAAACCATTGATTGGTAAGTTACCTGCTGGTGTTTTTCGTGAGATGATCGACAAACGTCTGGAGGAACTTGCGGGGCATGGGGTAGTCGAACCATCCGATAAATCGGCTAAGCTTGTAGGACCGTCGGAATCAAGGGTTGCATCCGTAAGAGGCCGAGTGCAGCCCTCTGCATCACGTATCCTTTTGGCGCTTCTGGTCCAGAATCCAGAACTTGCGGCCATGGTTGGGGCTGACCTGCGTAGTAAGCTGCGTACGGTTAATAAGAATGGATACTTAATCGAAAAGGTGCTCCGGATTCTGGATGAAAATCCGGGTTCGACTAGCGGCGGTATCCTGGAGCATTTTCGCGGTGCGCCGGAGGAAAATTTTATCGCCAACCTCATAGAGTGGGATACTTTGTTGCCCAAGGAAGGTATACGAGCTGAGTTCTCAGATGCTTTAATGCGTTTCAGTCATCAGCTCAAGCGGGAGCGTTTGGATGAGCTCATCAAGAAATCGAAAAAAATGCAGCTCAGTTCCGAAGAGCGGGAGGAAATGCGAGTGCTCATGAGTCAATGAGGCCGGTAATTTAAGTTTCCTGTTTTCTCAAACTTTTAATATACTGTATTGTTTTGCGGGCATACAGCAGTCGCGGGTCAGTTGATGAATCTGGAACAACAGCAATCTCAGCTTAAAGAGCTTATCGCCAAAGGTAAAATGCAAGGTTACCTCACTTTTTCCGAGGTGAATGACCACTTACCCAGCGATATCGTCGATCCGGAGCAGATGGAAGACATCATCTGCATGATCAATGATATGGGAATTGAGGTGCACGAGGATGTGCCGGATGCAGATTTGATTCCCGAACCTGCCGTTGTTACCGAGGAAGATGAGGACGAAGCGGCGGAAGTCGCTGCGGCACTTGCTTCCTCCGTTGATGCCGAATTGGGCAGGACCACAGATCCCGTACGTATGTACATGCGTGAGATGGGAACGGTCGAGCTGCTGACCCGCGAAGGTGAGCTGAGCATCGCCAAGCGCATCGAGGAAGGACTGAACCAAGCGGCGAATGAGTTGGTTCGTTTTCCAGCTGCGATGGATCATTTTATCAGGGCCTTCGATGCTGTCGAAAAAGGAGAGGCTCGGTTGTCGGACTTGATTTCCGACTTTTTCGATCCGGCAGCCCAGTCGGAAGAGGTCTTGCTGGATGAAGAGGCCGACACCGAAATTCTCGATGAAACCGAGAGTGGGCCTGACCCGGAACTCGTTAGAGAGAAGCTCGAGCTTTTCAACAAGCAGCACAAAGCTGCTGTCAATGCACATCACAAGCACGGTTATCACCATGAACGTACGCAGAAAGCGTTCGACTCTCTTGCGGAAAGTTTCATGGAGTTCAAGAAAACGCCCCAGTTTTTCAAGGAGTTGACCGATCTGTTGCACAGTGCGGTCGAGAAGATTCGGGAGCAGGAGCGGATTATTCAGGATATCTGCGTCGTCAAAGCAAAAATGCCGCGCGCAGAATTCATCGCCTCTTTCGCCGGTAACGAAAGCAATCCCGATTGGTTTCAGAAACTGTTGGGGGCGCGCTATGGTGAGATATTGGCTTCTTATGCCGACGAGGTGAGGCGTGCGCAAAGCAAACTGGCGCAGATAGAAAAAGATAATCAACTGTCGATCGCCGACATTAAAGAAATCAATCGGCGCGTCTCTGTTGGCGAGAGCCAGGCACGTCTCGCCAAAAAGGAGATGATCGAAGCCAATTTGCGTTTGGTCATTTCCATTGCCAAAAAATATACCAATCGGGGATTGCAGTTCCTCGATTTGATCCAGGAAGGAAACATCGGCCTCATGAAGGCGGTCGATAAATTCGAATATCGACGCGGTTACAAGTTTTCCACCTATGCAACGTGGTGGATTCGCCAGGCGATTACGCGTTCGATTGCCGATCAGGCGCGCACCATCCGAATTCCGGTGCACATGATCGAGACGATCAATAAACTGAACCGTATCTCGCGTCAGATGTTGCAGGAAATGGGACGGGAAGCGACGCCGGAAGAACTGGCGGTCCGCATGGATATGCCCGAAGATAAGGTTCGCAAGGTTCTAAAGATCGCCAAGGAACCCATTTCCATGGAAACCCCCATCGGCGATGATGAGGACTCGCATTTGGGTGATTTCATCGAGGATTCTCGGGTGATGTCTCCGATCGAGCATGCGACCGTCGCAAGCTTGCGCGAAACGACTCAGCAAGTGTTGGCCGGATTGACGGCTAGAGAAGCGAAAGTCTTGCGGATGCGTTTCGGAATTGATATGAATACCGACCACACCTTGGAAGAAGTGGGCAAGCAGTTCGACGTGACCCGCGAGCGTATTCGTCAGATCGAAGCCAAGGCATTGCGCAAACTCCGTCATCCTTCGCGTTCCGAGCAACTACGCAGTTTCCTTGACATGGATTAACGACCAGTTCTCGGGCCCTTAGCTCAGTTGGTTAGAGCAGGGGACTCATAATCCCTTGGTCCAAGGTTCAAGTCCTTGAGGGCCCACCAAGTAAATCAAAGGCTTACAGGTGTCTTATGCCTGCAAGCCTTTTGTTTTCCGAAAATTTTTCCGAAAAAAATTTATTCAATCGGGTCGACCAAGTGGGGTTTACGATCATAGATCCCCGTCATGGCGGCTGATTTGTGCCCCGCCCCCCGCTGTTTATCGCTTTGGTCATCCGTAACACCCTTGGCTTTCAGGTCGTGGAAACGGATGCGATGCTCCCCTAGGGTTTGGTTGAACCGTTGCCAGGATGTATCGAACGTGGTCTCGAGAATGCGTTGTCCGTTGGCATCATGAATCAGGTAGACCGACTTGATTTTGCTTGGTCTGTTGATACAAACGTTGACGGCAGCTCTAAGGCGCTGGGACCAACGTACGACGGTGGTTCGGCTTCCCTTGCGCCGACGAATTCGAAGTCCCTCTTCAAGGATGTCATCCACCCGAAGATCGAGCACTTCCGATTTTCTTGCCCGGCAAAGAAAGGCGAACTCCATTGCCGGCCGAAGATACCAAGGCTTTTCCGCACGCTCATAGACATAGGCGTACTGGCTGTCCGTAATGTAAGCGTCTCGAGCCTTCTCGGCGTTGCGTCTAACGGGTTGTGCAGGGTTTGTTGTGACCAGATCCCTTTCGCTGGCCCAACCAAATACCCGTTTCAGGAGGCTGAGCTCACGGTTGGCCTGCACCGGTGCGGCTTCGGATCGCTTGTCCACGTACCGGCGGATGACGCCAGGGGTGATTCGTTCAATCAAGATTGTTCCAAACGGCCCAGATTTGGTCGAAGTCTCAGTGATATGACGAGCGTACTTCCGATAGTCGTGTTGCGTGTTGGCTGAAAGCTGTCTGAACTGAGCGCTTGAGAGGAATTGTTCGATCAGCCAGGCCAGCGTTCGTGGCGTTGCTTTTTCAGCCGTCAGCGCTTCATAGGCTTTCCACACTTCGGAGATGGCGGAGTCCTCAGGGCAGAGAACAACTTCTTTTTGTAAGCGCCCATCCTGCCAAGGCCTGTAGACATAACGCCCCTTGGCTAAATAAACGTACTTTGGGAGCGGCTGTTGTGATTTGCGACGACGACCCATATCACAAGAACTCGATTTCTTCAATGGGGCTAGATTCTCGGCCGCCAATTAGGACTTTGTCAATTGCCGCGGTTGTCGTACATATCCTGCCGCCCCGCCCATAGAAATAGGGGATTCGGATGCTTTGTAGATGCCGCTCGAGATCGAGCCTCCTATTGAAACCAAACCAGTTCTTTAGATCTTCTTCGTTGAGTAAGTGTTGCCCTTTGGGAGTCTGCATAGTCCGATATCCGAGTTTCGTCTAGCACTTCACGCATGAGCTCCATCAGAACCCAAATCTGTTTAATCTGATAATAAGCGCATCTCGAACCGTATGGAGGCGCGAAAGATTCGCTAAATGAGTAATCAATTCCGACCTTCGCCCCAGTTTCTCCCCCTTTGCCCTTACTCCAGCATAGAGATGTCAGACCATTTTGTTTCGCTTTTCCGATCGCCTCGGACGATGCCGAGAGGATTGAAAAAGCGCCGATCGAATTGCGCTGCTGGCAGTGCCCTTGACCTTGGTGTCTTTTAGGCGGATGGCGGAGAAGTTGTAGTCGACTCCACTGTCGCGGCGTATGGCTTCCGCGGATTCGGACAAGGCGGTGTAAATGCTGGGCTTGCCGTCCTCTGCATTCGGGCAGCGAGTCATCCACTGGCTGCAAGAAACAGTTGATCAGCGTGACGCTGATGTCTGTTCCAACCGCAGACATGATCCGTCCGGCGGGGACGAATCCCATCTGCAAGGCTTACTCGACGAAACATTTCTTTCTGCAAGGTTTCGCCATTTTTTGGCGTATTTCTCTATCAGAACGTCTTGTGATATTGGCTGTGCTTTCTCGTTGTCTCCTTGGTTTCGAGATTGGTCACCGACCGGGATTCTCAAAACCTCCCGCACGGGAGGCCTTGGGAATCCCGGCGGGGTGGGCGACAAAAAATTTGAGAGCCCAAAGAGGAACGCAGTCCTTCCGGAAAGCGTTCCCCTTGGACGGGTGAGGTCAGGATGCGAGAAGCCGCGGCATTTGCTGACTATCTTCTAGCAATCCCTCGGGATCGATGCCGTGCTGTTCGAGCGTTGCAGACATTGCATCAGCAAGGAGTTCCTGAGCTCGAGTCTTCTCCTCGTCGTATCCGTATTGTGCGGTCCAAGACAGGTCCCTACAGGTCCCACGCAGGTTTCCCTGCGCCTTCCCTATTTCCTGTCGGAATGTCTTGTCGAACTTCTCGGCCTGCTCGTACTGCAACCAGAACGCGTCGCTCACGCGCACGTCTTCCGGCGGCAGCCATTGCCGATGGCGTCCGACAAGCCGGTTGAGACGGTCGACCAGCGTCTTGTCTTTTGGAAAGAAATGGATCGTGCCGACTCCGGGGTAGTAGCGGACATCGAAATAGGAGGCGCTCACGCGCTGACCGTCTCGAAGTTCGCGGAACTTGTAACGGAAAACGCATTCAAGACTTACCTCGGATTCGACCTGGCCGTCGAGCATGGCGAACACCTTATCGAGATCCCGCAACATCTGTTGAGAATCCCATGACAAGCCGCTTCGCCATGCCTCGGTGGCATGCCCGGGAATGACGAAGCGCGTCGTCTTGATGCGCATCCCGCAGGTGCGATGCTTGTCGTTCGACTTCCAGCCCATGTAGTACACCGTGTTGTCGGTGTGATACCGGGTAATCAGGTCGAACACATCACAGGCCATGCCGATCTGGATTTCTCCCTGCTTCTCGATGATGCCCTGGAGAAACCCATAAACGTTCGAGACTGTGAATTCGAAGGGCTTGATCGTCTCGAACTCTGCCTCGACGCGTTTTTGCGCTGAAGACGACAGCCTCGATGTGACCTCCGTGGAACGCAGGATGTCTGTCCAGGCCCGGTTTTTGATGTCCTTGTAACGCTCGTACAGCTCTCTTTTGACCTGCTCTCGGGAGGATTCGAGATCGTCCTCGAGAGCATCGCCGTTCAAGCGTTCCAGCGTGTGTCCGAGCATCCGGCAATATTTGCGGGCACGGGCGTCGGCCAGCACGGCTTGGCGCGTGGCCTTAACCGCGGCATTGAACATCAGCACCGCGTTTTCAATGAACGAGTTGGGTAGGGCGACGTCGTTCATGTCGTGGTAGCCATAAGCCAGCTCTTCGCCGGTTGTCCTATCCTGGCGAAGATCGTCGAGAATGGATCCGACGATTTCTGAGCGGAAATCCGATTCTTTCTTGAGCCAGACCAACGCGATTTCCACGTCGGTCCTGCGCGCCGAGTCCGGTCCGCTGAACGCGTCCCGGAGGTACTCCACCTCCCCGTGTTGCTCGATGAGTCGCACGAGAAGTTGGCGTTCCTTCGAAAACGGGTTTCTGACCGTTTCGGCGTTCAGAATGACGACGATCTCGCCATCCGCCAGTATCTCCCATGCCTTGAGCACGTGTTTCGCGCCTTCGGCGAAGGGAGGATTCATGAGGATGTGCGAGTACACGGCCCCGGAATTGAACTGCATGAAATCGAGGCCCACCACGTCGAAGCCTTGCTCGCGCAGGGACAGGTGTTTGGCGATGTCGATCTCTATGCAGTCGACGGGAATGCGCGACCGGTCACCGGGACGGCACTCGAGCAGGTGTCCTTCGCCGGCCGAGGGTTCCAGTACCCGGATGAAGTTCCGGTTTTTGAACTTGGTCCAGGCGCGGGCGCTCAGCGCGCGAGGTGTCGGGTAGTATTGAAAATCGTCGTTCATGGGGATCTCCGGAGTAAAAAACCCCCGGAGACACTTCGGCCCGTGCGGGACGAAACATCCCGCAGGGGCGGTTGGCAGAATCGCTGCGATATTCCGCAGCGCTCACGTAAGTTGCGAAAGGGGGAGAGAATTTATCCCTCCCCCTAATAGCCAAAAAAACCATCGAGGACCGCCTCATCGGGACGGTTATCCCGATGGGGATCGGTCATTACAGCGCGTATTACAGCGCGAAATCCGCAAGCGCCCTGGCGAACAGGTAGAACTTACCGTCCACGGCATACAGCGGCATGACGGGATAACCGGCGACGGCGGCGTTGGTCCGCGTATCGAGGTATTCGATGCTGACCATTCTGCCGACGTGGTAGCCGTCTTCCGCCAGAGGCGCCTCAGCAATCCGTGCCGTCTTGAACAGACGGTACTTGCTTGGATTCCTCTCGAAATCCGTTTGGTCGTACCCTTTCATTTCGTATGCTCCCTGCGTACTGGAGAGAGCGCATCGGGTGTTTCCGCGACGATGTTCTCGGCTTGCTGTGGCTCGATTTCATCCATTGCAACGCAATCCAGCGCCCCCTCATCATCGATCCCGTTTTCACGGAGGTAATTGGCGAGTTCGCGAACTAGGTTGCGCAGACCGGTGCCATGCACGGCGGCAATCTCGTCATGTGGGAAGCCCACTTGAAGATCGCGCAAAGCGGCGGTGGCGATGTAAAGCCTGTCCATGCAGGATTTGCCATGACCGCCTCCTTCCGATGCCAACACGGATCTTGCAAAGGAATCGGCCGCCTCGTGATCCCGACACGCACCGGCAATGGCGCCATCGGCGTCATCGAACAAGCCTCTCATCTGTTCGATCTGGGTCCGCATGGACTCCATCGCGGCGAGGCACTCCTTCAGTGCGTTGACTAGATCGCCGCATTCGGGCTCGCGGCCACCTTCAGAGAGGCTTTGTACTTTTGTCATATCGTTTCTCCATTGGCCGGGGAAACGACCCCTCCGGGGTATTTTCCCCGGCTGGGTTGTTGATGGATGCTCCTTCTATCGACTCACAGGCTTGAGGTGGCCGTCCGCAACCGCTTTCTGGATGAAGGCCAAGCGTTCTGGCTCATCCTGAAAGTCGCCACGGAATCCAATTTCCCGAAGATCGACGGATTCGAATTCCATTTCAGCCGAGAGATCGTAGCCTGCTGGAATGGGACGAACCCAGTAGAATTGCGGTTCCTCCCACTCGTCTTCGTTATAACTGGCAAGGATGGTCACCTCCGTTCCTTGATACAGGATTTCGGGTTCGACCCAGATGGTCTGGTAAGGCATGACTCCTCCCTCAGTTGACGACGTCACCGGAAAGGACATCTTGCTCCCTCGCCAGGTGTGGCATGGCCTTCAACGCGAGTTGATGGGCTTGATCCACATCTTCCCAGTCAATGGATTCGCACTCCTCTCCCCTCTGGTAAGCAGCGATCAGCGCCTTGCACGCAGCGAATGCTTTGTCACGCTGGATGATCTCCCTCACGCAGGCCTCGGGCTCCGGGAATTCCTCGACCTCCTGGGCCTCGAACTCGAGCACGTGACCGCGATCCATTTCCTCGAAGTCGTCGTACAACAACGGCATGTCTGCCGTGTTGTCCCAAATTGTCCCGGTATCGAACGCTTCCTCCGCGGTTTTCTTCGCGGCTTCAGCATCCGGTGCGGTAACTCCGACTCGGACCGTGTGGACGTAGTCCAACTCGTAGCTGACAACGAATTTTTTCATGATCTTTCTCTTGGTATGAGGGCAGACCAGGTTCCCCAAAAGGAATGTCCGCCCCTCGAGGGTTGCTGGATCGCCACGACATCTCTCTGGATGCCGGGCCGTGGTTGGGTATTGCCTATCGGGTTTTCTCGGTTATCTTCTGGTCATAGAACAGAATCCTCGAGGAAATCCCGATGCTGCAAAAGCTGAAACAGCTCCTCAAACCGTCGCCTCCACCCGAGGAGATCCTGGACGATTCCAGGCAGGTGCTTGAGGAATGCAACCGCTATTTCAATGAGATGGCTGAGTTGGCCGATCTCGTTAGAGATCGCCATTTCGACGATGATGATCCGAAGGATCGCGAACTTGGCGAGCGCGTCCTTTGGTTGCTACGCCTTCGGCCGGAGATGACCAGAGCGAAGGCGCAGGCCGCTCTTAACCTCCTCCTGCTGGAGGACGGGGTGGACCGCGGTCCGGTCAGAACGGTATACGCCAATGGCCGGACACTTCAGGTTTTCAATGGCGGAAACAACCGCTTCGGGCAGCGGGTTGCCGAACTGACGGATGCAGTCCTTCGCGGCGAACCGGATGACCCGGAGATTCGCCGAATTGCGCGGCAAGCGGCAGAGTTATGCCGGCTTCGGCCAGCGAAGCCGGCTGACTTGTCGCTGAGGTCACCGAAAACAGATCATCCTGTCGGGTAGCCGTCAGCGGTTTGGCTGACCTGCTTTTCCTTCGCATGACCCGGGCTTCTGCCTTGGTCTGCTGCTGGACAATCTGTGCCGTTTCGGTCTTGAGGCGGACCAGTTCCTGTTTTTTCAGTTCGATGGCGATGTCCCAATCCATCTGCTGGAGAACAGGGCTGGGGTTACGCCAGATGCGCGGGCCTTCGAGAAGGACCTGCTGGCGCACCAACGTCGATTCCTTTTCCCAGTCCCGCTTGGGCCGAATGGGGGTGGCCATTACGGATGATGGGTAGTGATAGATACGTTCGCTATGCGCGCGCCGGGCGCGGATCGCTTCATAACCGGCTTTTGCCGCTGCGAATGCGAAAGAAGCCAGCCTCACTATCGTGGTGAGCACGATGTTGGCCGCGACGATGACGGCCGCGGTCATGCAAAGTCCGAGGATAAGGTACATGCTCGTTTCTCCTATGGTAAAAGTCCGAGGAGAAACGCCCTCCCAGGGGGATCGTTTGCTCCCAGGTGGGTAGGTAAAATGTCGTGCCGAAAGCCAGGCTCCCGATATGACGGTCGTGTGGCTGCTTGTTTGAGATCCCCAGCTGGGATCATCGAGTGCTGGTCCATTAGGACCTGCACAAGAAGTCGCCTTTTCGGTGCCCACCCGGCCGGCAGGCACTGAAAAGGCGCCGACGTTAAGCCGGCGCGCTCGTTTCATGCGGCGATCAGCAGATTCCGAGACAGCTCGAACAACCGGGCTCGAAGCTCGTGGATGTGCAGGATCGATACGGAACGTTCGAACACCTGTCCGACCTCCAGCCCCAGGCCGATCCCCACCACTTCGATGCCGGTCGCGGCACAGCGGGCGAGAATGTCCTGCGTGGCGTCCAGATTGTCGGGCTCGCCGTCCGTCAACGCCAGAATGACCTTGCGCGGCTCGCGGCAAGCCAGTAATCGGCTGGCCGCATACCACAGTCCCTGGGCCAGCGGCGTTCCGCCCTCGGTTCCGAAACCGTAACAGGACGCACGTTGCCGGACCCTTTGACCATGATCCATCACGCGATAGACGCGGTCGTCGGCGCCCTGGTGTCCCGGAAAGGCCGTGACCGCGGGATTGACCCCGGGGATGCCTTCCAGCGCCAGGGCCAGAGCCATCGAAGCTTCCCAGGCCAGGTCGATTCGCAGGCCTATGACTTTCTGGTCGTGGATGACCATGGCTTTCATCGAGGGCGAACGGTCGACCAGCACATGCACCGCCGTATTGGGCGCGGACTGCGGCGAGCGCCGGTCAAATATGCGCGCATCGCCGGTCGCGATCCGGTACAGCCGGTTGCCATCCACGCGGTGGCCCGCGCGTTTGTGCACCGGCCTCCGCAGGCGACTGGATTGGACCAGACCCTGCAAGGTGGCCCGGATTCGGCCCGATTCCCTCGCCGATTTGTCGAGCAGGGCAAGACCGCCTTGGAGGTTCCTCGGCGGCTCATCCACAGTCGGTAGCGAAATGTCCGTGCTCTGCGACGCAGTCAGTCTCATGGCGTCCCGTGCCTGTTCAAAGAGGTCCTGACCGATATCGCCGTCGCCGGCGGACAAGACCGCCCGCAGAGCGCCGATCCCCGCATCGTCCTTCGTGTCTTGACCGGAAGAGGATGGCAATGGCGTCTCGCCGTCGGCCGCTGCCTTCCGAACATCCTCCGGCGCATGGGCGACGATCCCACTATCGTTTTCGGTTTTCCCGCCATCCAGCAGGGCTCCCAAGTCGTTACTCTCATCCATTGCGGAGTGAGGACTATCGTCCGAACCGCCATCCCGGGGGGCGGGCCGGCTTTGTCCGGTTTGCCGGTCCTGCCCGCCTGGTTCGTCCGGACCGGACGAATTCTCTTCGTTCGCCTTCTCCAGTTCTTCCTGAATCATGCGCAGGATCCGATCCGTCAGGCTCAGACAGTCCCGCGTCCCGATCAAATCCGGAACCTCGGAAAGTAGACCGAACAGCCGGGTCACCGCGCCGGCCGGGAAGCGGTCCTCAAGCATTCGTTCCGCCGAATCGGCGAGGTCCGACAGGGCCGTCTGCCTCAGTTCCCGTCTCCTCAGCCCGAACAGCAGGAAGGCCTGCAGCACCGCGGCCGGATGATCGTCCGGCGTGGGGGCGGCAAAGTCGCCGTTGTTGATGAGCTTTCTCACCGTCTTTTCGATGGTCAGGCGCGTGCCCGGGTAAATGTCGGCCAGACGCTTTTCGATCCGGACGTCCTCGAGAATGTTGAGGAGGGCTTTGCGGATTGGTGATGCGGCCGCCTGGTTGAAGTAGCTCATCTCCGTGTATCGAACATGAGCGGCTTCATGAGCCAGGTAGCCCCAGGCCACATCCCGATAATCGGGATCCTCGCCGTCATAGGCCGGGATCTGGATGATGTCCCCGTCGGTCCTGGCCTCCTGTCCACCGACGCGAACTTTCACGCCCAGCTTGTCGCCCAGCGCCGCAGCGACGATGGGGAATGCGTTGTTGAGATTTCTGTTCATGGTTTGCTCCTTAAGAAATAAGGGGCAAACCCGATCCCCTTCGGGGCGGACTTGCCCCTTTCGGGTTTACTGGTAAGGCCGGCTGCGCTATCGCAGGTCAGCCCATGGGCCTCGCGATTCGGGTCATTCACGAGGTCATCGTGTACCAGCGCTACTTTCCGACGCTAGGCGTCAAAGCTCTCAAAGCCGACCGTCCGGTCGTCGTGGATAGAGAGCAACGCCTTGGCATCATCCGAGTCCCTGTGAATGTAGCAACGCCACTGGTCGTTCCGCCGTTCCAGATAAAGGCGCGGACCCTCCTTCCAGGCGCGATCCGGGGTCGCCAAGTCAATGACGACTTGCTCTTCGTTGGCGACGATATGGACGTCTACACTCGGCGGGCTGAAGGCGCCGGTATCTTCCTGAAAAGCTGATACCGGCTGGAGGTGTTCGTGGTGGTCAGACACCTCAGGAACGGACGCCTCGTGAAAGGCGTCTTCCTTCCGCATCCGGTCCAGCATGGAGCGGGTTCCTTCGGACTGAATGCGACCGCGCGTAATGCGCATCACCCAGCCGCCGAATTCTCCCGGCCGCATCTTGGAGCAGGTGTACGCCGCCATGACGACGATCTCGTCGATGCCTTGGCACTCCGGTTTTCGCAGGATGTGCTGGAGGATGTCCTCCCAGGAGGGGATCCCCTTGTCGAACGTGTCGATCGTGAGGTCAGCCTCGGGGGAGCCCAGCTCCTTCACTAGGGCGGCAGCGAGACTGTCGCCATGGCTCGCCGCCCCCGCCGCGTCGCCAACGGTCAAGTCGCCGAAATAGGACGAATTCACCGAGTCTTCGGCGAAGAAATACAGCGCCTTGGCGCCAGCCTCTAGGGTGCCGGGTTCGCTCGCGAAGCCGAAGCCGCGCAGGAGTTCCCGCTCGAAATCCGAGACGGCGGACGCCGGCAATACCGGTTCCACCGTCGCTTGTTCGTAATTGTTTGCCATAGTTGCCTCCAAACATGGCAGGCGGGGCGCGGTCCAGTCCCGACCGGGGTAGGATGGCCACCCCGCCAGGGTTGATACATTCAGAACCAGGCTCCGAGATCGTCCGTCAAAACCGCCTGATCTTCGGAGGCGTCCGCGTGTTCCGGATCTCCAAGGGGGAGCTCCCCGAAGACATCGGGTTCGTCGAGCCAGTCGTCTTCGGATGGGTCAACGGCAACCTCGTCGTTCAGGGATTCCACCGCCTCCTCAAAGGCCGAGCCATCTCCGATCTGCGGTAGTATCAGACCTTCTATCTGTAACAGCCCTTCCCCGTGCCGCTTGATCTTGTCGGGATCGGACAGCAACAGGGCGGTCGCGATCATCTCGTTGAGATACCGGCCGTCCAGCGCGCCAGTTTTCGGCGCGCGTGACAACAACTCATCAAGGGTCGCCACAACCGGCTGGACGCGGTGGTCCAAAAACGCCAGCCCATCCAGCTTGTCGCGCATCCTTTTGAGGGGACTCAGCGCCTTACGGGTCACGGCCTGGCGTCCCAACAGGGAGCTTTCGACCAGATCGTTGGCCTCTTGGGCGATTTCCCGAAACAGGTTTTCGCTCAGCGAGCCGACCTTGCGGTCGAGCGGAGAAGACGAATCCGCCGTATCTCCGGTTTCCGTCTTCTCCGGGTGCGAAACCCTGAAGATGACGTAATCGAACCTGAGGCCCGCGGCGACGACCTCGACAGGATCGACCGCCTTGCGGATGGCCATGGCGAATTCGGGGTGTTTGGCCACCCAGCCTTCGACGGCCTCGTCGTAACGGGACAGGAAGTCGTCTCGTGCCGCACGGAAGCTCAGGGTGATCCGCTCCAGATCGGACCGGATCGAGTCGATCGAGCCTTCCGGAACGGCAAAGCCGCCCAGAAAGCGTGTGCCCACCTTGAGACAGATCCGTTCGGCCTCCTTCTTGAGGCGATTGAAGACCGAGAGCTCCTGGGGATCGGCGATCTTCTTCGAACCCAGCGAAGCCAGATCTTCGGGCGGTAGCACGCTGCCGTCAGCGAGGATCAGATCCTCCTTGCAGAGCTTCTTGCGACCGCCCCAGATATGGGCGTCGATTTTGACCACCCGCAGGCGGTCGAGAATCATTGTGGTTTCTTTCATGGTGCGTCCTCCAAAAGAGAGGGGCGCACTCTGCCCCGAGGGCGAATGATGCGCCCCTTCGGGGTGAAAAAAAGAATTCAGAACCAGCAGTCCTGATTCGTCTGAATCGCTTCCGCCAGATTGATGCGCGGCGGAAGCAACCCGAGCGCTTCGGCCATGGGCCTGACGCTTTCGAGGTCGGTGCCGAACCCTTCCAGCACCTGGATTTCCTTTCTGAGATCGGTCCCGATTTCGACGCCGTCCTCGGTGGCAAGCGAGACACTTACGTCATCGGGTGCCAACCTCTTCATCGTCATCAGGATTAGGAGCGGGATAACCCCTTGGTCAAGCCCGATTTGGCCCGCCCCGGATGCTCCGGTCCCCGGAATGCGCCAGTGGGCGATGGCACCCGGCTCGAAGTCGGCGCGCTCGCTGCAATCGAGTCCGAACGCCGTACCCAGCCGGTTCGCCGCACCGGTTACCGCTTTGCCCCATTCGAGCAACTGTTCTCGCGTGGCCGATCCTCCGATCTTGATGCGCCAGTAGAGCGCTTCTTTCCGCGCCGCAGGTTGGCTTGGCGCAGGCTCGTCCTGGACGTCGTTCCCGAAGGCCTGGATTCTGCCATGGTCATCGATCAGCACCTTGCCGACATGGATGTACCCCTTCCGCCGCTTGGCGTTTTCCAGGGCGGTCTTGTCCTGATGGCGGGTACCGACTTGTGGAAGTGTTGGGCCGGTGCGTCCCCAGCGGGTCGTGATGCTGCCATCCGCATTGCGCCGGATGGCCCAGTCCTTGCTGGAACCGTCCGGATGGGTGAAGCGGTAGAGGTCATACTCCTCCATCACGCACCTCTCCAGTCGTCGCCGAACACGTCGGCGGCAATCCGGTGGATCGCCAGCCGTTGTTCAGGCTCGGCCCGCAAGGTCAGGGCCCTGTCCAGGGCATATTCCAAGGCGTTGGGAGCGCCCTTGAACGCCACCGTCAGCGAAGCCCAGCGGAGGAGTCCGCGGGTGGACATCGTGACGCTGAGCATCCCGGGCCCCTCATCGCCGCCGACGAAGAGCTTGCGCACCTCGTTGGCGACGCGAATCATCTTCTCCCGGATGGCCGTTGGTATGGCCGGAACGGTCTTCGCCAGCACGGCGTCTTCCAGTTCCGGTTCCGGATAGCCGATTTCGATCAGCCGGAACCGGTCCAGGAAGGCCAGGTTCTGCCGCAGCACGCCCTGGTAGAGTCCGCTGGGATCGCCGCCGCCGGCGCTGTTGCCGGTGGCGACCAGGCGGAACTTCGGGTGCGGACGAATCACTTCGCCGCCGTTCTGCGGGATCACCAAGGGTTGCCCCTCGAGGATGTCGTTGAGCCCCGCCAGTTCGGACGGGTCCATGAGATCGATCTCGTTCAGGATCAGGACATGCCCGTCCCGAACGGACTGGGACAAGGGGCCGTGCACGAACTGCATGCTCCCGTTGATCAGGGTGAACTGGCCGATCAGATCGTTCAGTTCCAGCCTGCCGTGGCAGGTCACCGCGTGCACCGGCCAGTTCAGCCGTGCCGCGATCTGCGCGATCAGCGAGGTCTTGCCGGATCCGGTCGGGCCGGTGACGTACAGACCGTCGCCGTGGGGATTGCCGAGGAATGCCAGGACATCCCGCAGAGGCTCCTTGCGGAACACGTAGTCCCGTCGGACCGGAATCCGGGGATGGGTGTCGTCGGCGAAGCCTTCGACGGTCATTTTGGCCGGTGCCGGAATGCCGAACACTTGAGCGATGGAAAAGGCTTGGTACATAACGCCTCCTGTTCAGGGTTTCACCCAAAGAGAAGGCGCACGACTCCCCGGGGGCGTGAACCTCCCCGTCGGGGTTGCTAAACAAAGACTCCGCGGTACGATGTGACTATCGGACACCGCATCAGGAGCCATCGATGATCAAAATGGGAAATCACCTCAGATTGACGCCAGACGAACTCAAGGCCTTTCGGGCCATGACCGGCGTCCTGAAGCCGCCCCGCACGATCGGGGAGCACAATGCCGCCCTGGAGAAGGCGGCATCGGCCTGGCGGGAAGAGGACGAGGGTCCCGCTTCCCGCTTGCTGCAAGCCGTTCTACTCGCGGAACGCATCCGTGAGGAGTAGCTCGGCGAGCAGGGCGGCCTTGCGTCGGCCGATGGTCTTCAGCCCCAGGATTTGGCGGAGTATTTCCGCTTGACCTCGGTCGATCAGGGACAGGACGAGGGTCCTGGCCATGTCGTCGTTCAACTCCCGGAAAATATCCGGATGCTGAATCAGTGCGCCCGCGACCGTGGCGGGTTTGAGTGCGGCCATCTCGAGGATCTGATCCTCGGCGGCCACGCGGGCGGCTCTTCTGGAAAAGAGGGTGTCGCTTCGTTTCATGGTCGTGTCTCCTCTGAAAAAACAGGGGAGACACGTTCCCCACCCGGGGATGTATCTCCCCTGGATGGGTTGCTGACAAGGCCTTGCGGCCGCGAACTCCGTCGGGTAAGAACAGCGCATTACTGCGCCATCCTCCCCTAAGAACCGTACGTGCGAGTTTCCCCGCATACGGCTCAAGTCTTTACAAAGCCCCGTTTGACCGGAGCCGGCAATTCACCGGTTCGGTTATGAATTTGCCGATGACAGTTCGGGTGAAGTAGCGTCAGGTTAGACATCGTGGACTTTCCGCCTTGAGTTTTCGGAAGGATGTGATGGAGATTCCATCCCGTCTCCTTCGTGATTCTCTCGCCGCAGTTAGCACATCTGCCTTCCTGTGTATTCCAAAGGTTGAGCAGTCGGTATCTTCCCTTGAGATTTTCCTTCGTGGCCAGACCCAATCTGTCCTCGAAGTACTGTTCCCATTTGAGGTCGAAAGGATTTGCTTCGCCCTTGATCTTGATATGGCGTCGGATCGGGGTTTCGCTGGCTTTTATCAGCTTGACCATTCTTTCCTCGCCGTTCTTCGTTCTCACCCTTGTGCCGAACACCCAATTACGCAGCCCTTCACAGATGAAGTAGCGAGCTTTTATCCATTTGAGCGATTTGTTCGGGTGTCTTCGGCATGCCCATTGCCACAGCTGTTTCCAGATAACGTGGTCCACCTTGCTGAAGGTTTCCTTCGCCACCTGGTTACGATGGTAGTTGACCCATCCCCGAATGATCGGATTGAGCTTCGCTATCACCGTTTCCTGCTTCGCGGTCTTGGTCTCCTTGATTGTTGCTCGGATTTTCCGTAGGAACGCTTGCACGTTCTTTTTCGCAGGTTTGATGAGAAGCTTCCCATCGTATTTGCGCACGTTCCACCCGAGGAAGTCGAAACCCTCCTCGATATGCACAATCTTGGTCTTCTCGGGAGACAGGGATAGGCCCCGTTCTTTCAGGAATTCCTCGATCAGCACTTTCGCTTCCACCAGTGCTTCTTTGGTTGCACCAGTGACCACGAAGTAGAGTAGGCGGCCAGCGAGTTACCGTATCGGCACTTTTCTAACCGCCCCTCTCCGAACCGGGCTTACGCCTTTCAGAGTACCCGGCTCTCCAGTGTCATTCCGTTCGCGGCATTTCGCGTTCACGGATGATCCCCAAGACCGTTTCGGCGTTTCGCATCTCGCGTACCTTACGCTTTGGGGTCTCTATGACACCTGCCGCCCTTCCCCAGGTGGCCGGCTTTCCCGGCCTCGGAGTACTACGGCGGCTCCGTCACCTTAGGGCTCGCGCCCCGTAGGCGATCCCACATTCCCTCGGTGCTAGACGTGTCGAGCGTGACGTAGGTGCTTCGTCCGTCTCCTTGAGTGAGGTCGTTCCTCACCGCCCATCGTGCGGAAAGTTCAGATGGCGACGACCTAGCCGTCCTATCACGATGGCCCCGACAGTAGACGCTGTGGTCGGGGGATGTACGCTTGCATCGCTGAAAACTGAAGTTTGAGCAGTTTGGCTCTCACCCTATCACACGGGTCTTGCGGAACGGCGTCGTGAGCGTCTTCGGACGGCTTCCGCTTTATCGGCATGCTACTGTCCCTGATCCGCTTTCGCGTCCAGGTCAGCCGTTGACCCAGAGGTCATCTTTTCCGTACCCCTCCTCTCTGCGAGAGGGATCTAGCGCCGGGTGATGTGGCGCACGTCATCGGCATACCGGATCAAGTTGATTCTGGATTTATTGGTGTGTTGGCTTTTATTCACACCGAAGCGTTCATTGAGCCGTCGCTCCATACCATCCAGCGTGATGTTCGCCAACGTCGGGGATATGATGCCGCCTTGCGGGGTCCCCAATTCCGTCGGAAGCATCTGGCCTTTCCAGACGAAGCCGGACTTCAACCATTTTCTGAGAATCGCCTTATCCATCAGGATGTTGGCGAGCAGCCAGTCATGGCTGATATTGTCAAAGCACCCGGAAATGTCAGCATCCATTACCCATTGGGCCGATTTCTTGGTAGCAAGCGTAGTGAAGCATTGTTCCGCTGCATCTCTGCTTGCTCTTTCGGATCGGAATCCATATGAGTTTGGGTCTGCCATGGTTTCCGCGATGGGTTCCAGGGCTAACCGGTGTAACGCCTGCATCGCCCTGTCTTTCATCGTCGGAATCCCGAGCGGACGCATCTTTCCGTTTGTTTTCGGGATGTACATCCGTCTCAAGGGCTGAGGCTGGTAGCCTTTTCTCTTGAGCGATAGAACAGCTTTGGCTTTTGACTCCGGCGTATCCCAAGTTTCTCGGTCCACGCCAGGTGTCTTTTTGCCTTGATTTTCGGTGACTCGTTTTACGGCGATGGCTTTGCCGTAATACGAGTGGGTCAGGAGCCATTGCAAGGATTTGACCTTGCCCCAGCGCCCTTCCCGAACTGCCTTTGCAATACGCATTTGCAGCCTTCTTACCGTTCGGTGTGCTTTGGCCCAGTCAATTTCGTGCCAGGCAACCTCACAGACGGAAGGCGCACCAACCATTAGCATGGTCGTCATTTGCTTTTCCTCCGTGCAGAAGGTTCTTCAACTTCTCTTGCAAAGTAAGACCCGCCGGAAGTTTGCTCCCTTTCGGGCAGGATGATATCGGGCTATCCCTCAATCCCTATCCGTCCCGTTACAGGACGACTTTCGCTTTCTCCGGCATCCCATACCCGCACTCCCAACAGCTTTCCTTGCGGTCAGCCTGCCCATTGGGCGGGAATACGGGCTTATCGTGTTTCGTGCCACTGACAACGGAAGGTTAGGTGTCGGCTGTTTCCCGGTGGGATTCACGTCCCCGTCTGACTAAAAGCCCACAGTCAGAACCACCCACTCGCCTTTTGGCTTATGCCTTTCAGCATCTTAGGCATATCATGCGTGACGGGATTTATCGTCGATTCATTTGTGTTCACCATACTTCCGAGCCTAGCCCCCTACCGCGTGATGCTCGCAGCCCCGTCTTGCCCTCACGGGATCGACTTCGCCCTTTCGGGATGGGGTACATTGTCAGAATGGCTTCAGACAAGACCGTTACCAGTCCTGCCCGCACTCCTAGGCTACTGCCGGAGGAACGGCAGGTTTATCAAGATATGTACTTGATAAACAATCAGTTACACGACATCACGTCGCACGGACTTGACGCATCCGGCACGAAGAAGGGTGACTTCCCCGCCGCCTTGGGACGGAACGCCTGCACGAGGCAGGATTTCAGCGCTTCGACATCGAAGGCGCCAAAATAACCGGCTTTTCCATTGGTCTCGCATCCGGCAAGGTCAAGGGAAAAGCCCCAACCGAAGTTGGGGCGAATTTCGTCAAGAGGTGGGGCCTCTGCATGGATGGCAAGTACAACCCACGCCGTTCTCTCGGGCTTTTCTGCCCGACATCCAGGCCTCGTTGGCGGCCGTGCGGGAAACCCGGTTTTCCACCAGCAGACTGGTGAAGGCCTTACGGCCGCCGGGATAACCATCGATCGGATGCGCAGGTGAACCAGTGCGTCCTTGCGTTTCACGGCTGCCCCGCTTACTCATCGGCAGTTTTCTCCGCACAGTCCGTGCAGCTTGGCTTTGGCCTTCGTGATCGCGTCTTCGCCGAGATCCAGGACGGTCTCGGTAAAGAATTCGATGTCCGAATCGGACTCGACTCCCCAGAGTGTCGTCTCGCCCAGTGGCACACCGTTCTTGGAGGCAATGACTCGAATGCCGACATAATTCCAGCCGTGGCCGTAATCGCACGCCCTGCGGTAGCGCTCGTGCCGATACTCGGGATGGGCGGGGACGAACCACTGGTAGGACCCGCGGTCACCCATCCAGTGACGAACGGCGCCGGCTCGCCATCGGTCGCTGAACCTACCGTACACGTCGATTCCGACACTCGACCATCCGTCTTCGTCATCGACGACTTTCACGCGCAGATCGAATCCATCCTGTTCCCAAGCGGCTTCGTCGCACTGGCCGTATTTCAGGAGCCATGCGAGTTGCAGCCGTTCGGTGAGCTCGTCCAGTGTTTTGCTCCGGCGAGCCCTGTTCAGGGCGACCTGGGCCGGGATCAGGCCGCCCCGCCGCGCCGATTGATAGTCTTGATAGTTCATGAGGCACCTTCCAAATAAGGAGAGGCGCATCACGGCCCGGGGGCGATGACGACGCCCCTTCCGGGTTGAGTAAGGTTGAACGTCAGAACCAGGCGTCGATCCCGGCCGCCTTCTTCAAGGCTTCGGGCTCGAACGGCACTTCGGTTCGGCGGTCTTCTTCCGCTCGGACGGTGATGCGAACCCGTTCCGAGGGTTTCTTCCGGAACAGCTCCAGTTCGCTCTCGGTCACCTCCGGCTGGAATGCCTGGAGGGCGGCCTTGTAATCGACCGAGCCCTGCTGGAGATACCGGCTGATCCGGATTCCGGACGATTCGGCGAGCGTGAACTCGCCCATCATCTTCAGGAACTGCGCCTCCAGTTCGGCCAGCTTTTTCTCGAGGGCCTTGGCCTCCGCCGTATAGCCGGCCCGCTTCTCGTCGAACTGCCGATATTCGGCGGCCAGACGAAACCAGGTGTCCAGGTCGCTTCCACTCGGGACGTACAGGTCGCGCTCCGGATCCAAGGGAGGCTCCTTCCCGGTTTTGACGTACGCCCAAAAGGTTCGGGCGGTCTCCACCAGGCGGGCGATGTAGTCGTCGTCCCGGGGGACCTCGAGATCCAGAAACGCCTCGCCGCAATGCAGGGCGAAATACCCCAGGTCGGATTCGGACACGTAGATCTGGGTCTGGAGCTGCGCGTAATAGCGCTGGTACAGCTCCGACCCTTGACCGTTCTCCACCGCGTCCCGGAATTTCGCAGCCGTGGGGGCCTTGAGTTCGACCGGCCGGCCGTCGTCGGTCAGACCGTCGAAGCTGGCCCGAAGGATCGGTTCATCCGTCGATTCGGCACAGATCGGCAGCAGCAGGACGCCGTGGCGATCCTCGAAACGCCGGCGCGCTTCCGGTTCTTCCCGGATACCCCGCTGGACGTGGGGATTGCCCGAGAGATCTTCCGCGAGCACCAGGCCGCGCTTTTCCGCCCAGAGTCTCCACGGCGTTTTGTAGGGCGAACCCATCAGGATCGGCGTTTCGGATGCCGTCACGCCCGCGTTACGCCAGACGTGCCATTCCGGAGTGCGTTGCTTCAGATCCACGATTTTCATGCCGCCCTCCTTTGCACGCGGAGTTGTGCGGCAATGGACAGGGCTTCTCCCGACTCACGAAGCTTGCGGGCGCAGGCCGCCGCCTGGTCGGCGTCTTCGAAGAACAGGAGCGTCACGTCTTCGGACTCCTCGATGCGAGCGCCGTAGGATTCGGCGATCCGCTCGAAGCTGAGCGCGTGGGGCTCGCCTTCCTGGGGTGCCCAGAAGCGCTCCAGGAATTGCCGTCCGTGCTTGCGCACCACGGCGGGCGTTTCGTAGCGCGCCCAGTCCGTGTGGAGCGGCACCTGGTTGGGCGATTTCGTAAGGGTGTCAGGGTGCATGGCGTCCTCCTGAAATGAAGGGGCGCCATGATGGATCTCCCCTGGGGCGATTCCTGGCGCCCCGGTGGCGTTGAGATTATTCGGCTCAGGCTTCGACGGGTTCGCCGCGAAGCGCTTCTTTGGCTTCGGCCGGCGCTTCCTTTCCAGGTAGGACGGGCGGGTCCGCCTGGGCCGGCCTGGGATCGCCGGCTTGCCGCGCCTTTCTGGCCTTTGTGATTTCGTGGGTCACATAGGCCAGATCTAGACCAGAGAAGTGCTCGGCGGCATAGTCCAAGGCGGCTTGCCAGGCGCCGGCCTTTTCGGCCCTCGCAATCAATTGCCGAGTCTTGCGCTGGGCTTCCTGGCTCGGCTCGCCGCTCGGATAGGGCGCGAGCTCCGTTCCCGACGCTACGACCTCGGATTGGCCTTCGAGGATGCGCTCGGCTTCGTCCTGGTCGTAAATGCCGACGAAGCCGAACACCAGGCGCGCGGCCTGGATCATCGTCTTGTGGCGCAGGAATCGCTTGGTATGCGTTTGCCAGGGACCGGGGACGGTGTAGCTGCGGCCGTCCTTGGTGCCCGTGAAGGGTTCGCGGTAGACTTCATCGAGGTACTCGCGAATCGCCGTGGGGTGGGCTCGGTCCTTGCGGTACATGAGGCACTCCATCCATTCGGGACAGGGCTTTGCGCCTGCAATTTCGACGATGTTGTCCGACGGCCGGAATTCCATGCCGTCGAAGTCCGGATGCTGGTTGATGATCCTGGACCACCCATCCACCCCGACCACCGGCACGATCCCGTTCTGCTTGTCCGGGAAGGCGTAGATTTCGCGGGTGAACGGGTTCAGCCCATATTGATCGGCGACGATCAGCAAGGCCATCATCTGTTCGTCGGTGACCGGCGCGGAGCCGGCTTTCTGCTTGAACGCGGTCGCCTTGAGGATTTCCACGACCTTGGTCTGGTCGACGGAAAAGCGCTCGGCGAATTTCTGGATCAGCTTGTTGTTCATGGTGTACCTCCGGTGAGGGGACACCATGGCCCCAGCGGGGCGGTGATGTCCCCGGTTTGGGCTAATGGAGCGGTCGTTGATTCCACTGACCCCTCGGCCAGTCAGGTCAACGGCGTGATCGGTTTCAGAGGGCCGGTGTGGAACGGCCGAATGGGTTGCGTTTCACGGCAAAAGCGGCGATGAAGGGAATATCGTCGTCTTCGAAGTCGGAACCTTCGTCCGTCGGCATCGGCGTAAAACCGCCGCCCCCGTTCCGGCCGGAACTTGCGGACTGGACAGCCTCCTTGGAATCCGAGCGGCTACCGAGCATTTTCATTTCGGAACCGACGATTTCCATCGTGTACTGGTCTTGCCCATCCTTGTTCTGCCATTTCCGGGTCCGCAGTCGACCTTCCAGGTAGACGAGCGAACCTTTCTTGAGATATTCGCCGGCAATTTCACCCAGTCGTCCAAACAGGACGACCCGGTGCCATTCGGTGGATTCCTTGCGCTCGCCCGTGTTCCTGTCCTTGTGAGACTCGGACGTGGCGATCGCGAGATTGGCGATACAAGTCCCGTCCTGGGTGTACCGAACCTCAGGATCGCGGCCCAGGCGGCCGATGATGTGGGCTTTGTTCAACATGCTCATGCTCCCCCCGCCGCACTCGGGAAAATGGACTGAAGCCACCAGCGCGTGCGGTTCGCTGGTTTTCCGGGGAGCATGCATGAACCCTTTCGGGGATGTGTGCATCCCCTGGAAAGGGTTGTTGGAAAAAGGCTGTTTTTCTATGAGCGCCCAGCTTGCGCTCCCTGGCATCTGTATGGATACCTTGGGAGTTCTGATCGCCGGAGAATCTCAGGCCATCAAAATCGCCTCCATATGTACCATATTTCTTTGTTCTGCAAGGTTTGAAAGATGCTGTTTTTCCGGCATCTTTTTCGAGTTCGTATCCCGTTGGCTTGGGATAGTATCGCGGGCGACCCCAACACTCACTTCGAGGCTTATACCATGGCAGAAGCAAGAAACCGCGCGTATAGTCGCCCCGCTTTCGACCGTCGCATCATCATCCAGAGCGAACAGGCCCAACGGGTCTTCGAGCGCGAATTCCCAAGGGTCGTCAGCGCTCTTTATGCGATCGATGTCATTCTGCGCATCATCGGTGACGACCACGAGATCGACGAGATCGAGAGCGTGGTCGGCGCCATGATCGGGGATTGCGCCAAGGATCTTCAGAACGAAAAAGCCCGAATCGATAAAGTCCGTGAGGACAACGGCATTACCTCGCTGCCGCGGTATACCCACCCGGAGCAGGTGGAGGTCCGCATCGTGTCTCCGCAGGTGGCGCAATTCGTGGCCCTGCTGCAGAAGATGGATGAGTTGATGATCTCCCTGGATGCGCTGTGGTTGTGCGGGGTGTTGAGCAATAAGCAGCGATCGGATGGAGTCTATCAATGGCAGCAACGGCTTCTGCGCCTCGGCCGTCGCATCGTGGCGATCGAACGCCGGGCCCGGGCGTCAGCGGGAAAGCGAGGAAAGGAGGCGGAGGTTCGCGAGGCTACCGGTGACACCCCGGAGGGTACGAATGTAGAGGGTTCGGAAGCGGAGGCGGTCATCGCCGATGATGGTTCCGACGATTCCGATGCCATTCCGGCTCGTGCTGCCATAATGGATTGACGTAGCCGCTGTCAGATCCTCTCTGGTGGCCCAGAAATGAATATATCGAAGTCCAACCATGGAGGTTCACTGACCTCAGCTAACGATGAAGCAGAAATCGTGTTCCACTGTTGGGGATGCTTTCGCGCCACGGAAGCTGTTGGCTTGAGAGCTCTTGACAGAGGACGTAACTCCGTTATCTGCGGGACGAACCGCCCGTCCGAGGCCAGACGTTAATGTGTTACATAACGATGATAGAGCTTCGGCCTTCTCCAATCGACGCCCACCAATCCGAACTACAAATCGCGCCTTGTTCGCCACCAGTGGCGCAATACCAGACCAAGCCTCTTCCAGAAAGCGCCAATAGAACTCTTTATTGTAATGCCTAGCATCAGCACGCCGGTAATTACTGGTAGCCTCACCGCCGAGAAACCACAGGCGCAACCACTGATCTTCTCGATAATTTGTTGTGTCTAGATATGGCGGTGATGTAATGACGTCTGTCACTTTTCCGTTCATGTCGGTGAAATGTTTTGCCGCAAATCGCGCATCGGCGAGTACAATTACGCCACGTTGCTGTGGTGGAGGCGTCCGATAACGATACGCCACCAATCCGCGGAGAATTCCAAAAGTGTCCCTATAGGGAGGAACGTAACCCCCGCTGCGCCACCACCGAACTGAGTACGCTGGTTTGGTACTGATCGTCCGAGGCATTCGGTTGCTGAAGTAATTAGGGCTGCGGTGTGACTCCCCATGTAATGCGCCTAGGCATAGCGCAGCGATGAACCTATCGACCTTGTTGGTTTGCCACATTAGCTGCTGCCGAAGATACCGGACCTGATCATAGGTGTCGGCGTGGAAACATAGTCCGAAGAATTCTTCCATATCTTCAGTCATCGGTTCAGAAGGGCTTGAACCGACGAACTCTCTTTCCAGCTCATCAAGCCGCGTTAGTACCTCTCCTGCGGTAGGGGGATCGCATTTGGCTCCAGTGATACAGATGGCGACAGCATTTATATCGCACCCGGCGGCAGCCCGGCCACGCAGCAGAGACTCGAAAATCGTCGTTCCACGCCCACAGAAAGGGTCAAACACGACCCCCTCATATTTACTCGCCGCCAGGTGTTTCTCAACAAAGGATTCGGGAAACATGGCGAAATAAGGGCAAATCGCGTGGAAACGGTGCCTCATGCCACCTCCTGAGCACGTTGCCCGTAAGCCTTGAGCCATTCGATAGCTTCCGGCAAACGATCAAACGCTTCGATCGCGATCCCTTGGGCAGCTAGTTCGGTAGCTTCTTGAACACGGTAGGGCACCCGTAGCCGGTGCAATACGTTCCCGAACTGGCGAACGTCATCGGAAAACGTATTATCTGGTCTTGAAAACGGAATGATGTGGTAGCACACCATCGGCGTTGCGGGCTGCCGACCGAACCAACGCTGACAAAAGACGTGATTCAGATGACCACGAATCGACTTCTTATCCCAGTTGTCGCCCGTCGCGACTTGCGCGGCTGCTAACAGAAATCCAGGTAATCCGTCGGGATGGAGTCTTGCGGCAAAGACGTCGACTTGGTCGTCTTGCGGAGATTTCGGCGCATCCTCTCCTGGCTCTACCTGTCCGTCCTTAAAGATGCGCCAAATCTCCTCCAACTTTGCCTTGAAGTTGGAACGGTCCGGACGCGGATGCCCGAATGACCAGGCTCGCCCTCGTACCTCAGCGGCCAGTGCTGCGGTCGCGAAATACTGGAAGTACAGGCGCATAGAACGTTCTTCGGCAGCTGTCGGATAAACTGGTGTCCCATCTAACACTGGCGAAACAGCTTTCAAGTGAGACAAAACTAAGCAGAGCAGATAGGCTGCTTGACCATAAGTTAACGCTTGGCCGGAAAAGATCAGAACGTCTCCATTTTCGTCGAGCGAAAAGGGATAAGACGAACCCAGAGCCTGGATTCGATGACTGATTCTAGTGACGGTCCCGGAAACGATCTCTTCGCGGGTTGTCATTTCTTCATCAACATCCGCGTAATCCTCTTCTGCACCAATCTCCGAGGCATTAACCAGGTCTTTGGTAAGCGCAAGATTATCCGTCGCAAAGAACGCCGTTAATTCCAGATAGTCAGCAGAAAGATCAAAATTTGCACGCCCTGAGTCGAATTCATCTCGTGGAAAGTACAGGGCAACGCTCATTCGTCTTTCCCCATCGCATCGTTATATTTTTTCTTCATACGGCTGTGGATAGTTTGCGCCGTTTCGGAAATATCTTCCGCAATATTCAGGAGCGATTGGTCGCGTCCATCATAGCCTCGCAGGCTATTCCCGGCTTCACGCAGCATGCCGCGTGCCTTGATCAGAGATGACGACAGTTTCTCGTCGGCCGAGTGAGTGCTGGCGTGCGCTTCGTCTAGTGTGCGGCCTGCGCGAAGGATATGTAGCCCTTCAGCATTAGCGAGGGCTTCGCCAAGTCTTTTGATGTCCGGATTCTGTGACTGTACAACAGGCTCTTTATCGTCTTCCTTCGACCCATAAATCCACACCAGCACTTCACCCAGATGATCCAGCTTGTCTACAGGAATTGGATCCGGTTGCGGATCATATCGTGACCAGGCTGTTTCCAGCCCCAAGAAATTCATGTAGGGTGTTCGTGACAGCGCGGTGTACAAGTGCGAGAAGTTGAATTTCGGGCTCTTGCGGTCATTCAGTGAGAACTGGTTGGTTCTGTCAGCCTGTTCCAGTACATAAATAGCCGTCACCATCCGCTTGATTGTGTCATGCTTGTCGCCGATTTTCTCGGAGATTTCTTCAAGGGTGACATTGCCCGTGCGGAACCAATCTGCGGCGAATCGTGCTTTGGCGTAAGAATCCCATTTTGCGGCGCCGTTTATGTGTTTGAACCCGATGAAAGAACGCGCCGCTTCACGATCCGGCACCCGATAGACGGAGACCTCCTCCAAAGTGTCACGGTGTTCCCGAGAGATATCTGGCAATGAGATGCGCAAACGTTCTGTTGAAAAAATCCGCTCGACTAAATCGGGTTCACGGTAGAGACGGATCGCTGCAAAACGTCGATTGCCCTCCAAAATGATTAGTCGATTCAATTGCTCGTCGACCGTCACGATCAGCGGTTCAATGTCCAGGTATCCATTCGCAGCGATCGACTGCAACAACTCCCCCAATTCTTCACCCCGGTAAAGCTGTGCAATGATGCTTTCATCGGACAGTTTTCGATCAATACCGACCAAGCGTGGATTATCACGATCTAAAACGAGCTTATCGACTGGGATTTTGCGAGTCTCCCGAAGGGGAATCAACGTCTCTATGGTTTGGTCGGCTGTAGTCATTACTGCGACACCGTGGTTAATTCTTAATTACGTCCAATTTATGGTCCCACCCATCAATTCAATTTTCGCCTCTTCGGCACCCAGCGGGTGGTATCCACCTCGAAATTCGCTATTCCGATACTCTTTAGATAAGAAGCGACGCTGTCGAGCGCCGAAAATCGTCTGACGTGACCTTTCGCGGCCTCCAACAGACGTTTCTCGCAGCCGTAACCAAGTGCTATTTCAAATCCACCGTCTGAGGCAACCGCACGAACGTGGGTTACGCTACCCGCGCGGACAAGCTCCCTCAACGTTTTCGTGTCTACGGTCTCCATCAGCGGAATTTACGTCGTTGTGCTAACATTACGATTGTATACAATCGTGTCGATGAAAATAAAGGATTGATCTGCCCGATCCCTTTTGCGTGCTACGGCGCTTCGCTGAAAGCCATAGTTGTATAGTGTCATTCCAGCATTCGGCTGATTGGGCGCGTCAGATGGGAAAATCGGGTTTCGTGAGTCGATGTTCCCTTTCAATAACCTTAGCCTGTCCGAAAAAACAAGCGACAGGAGTACGAACATAGGATATTGATCATCGGGGCTGTCTCGGTTGAATTCACAGGATCTGTCCGAGCAAATGCATCACCCGTCAATGCTCGCAAGCATCAACAACCAACACAGAGAAAACGGCATGGCCGCAATCGACATTATCAACACTGTAGTCACCAACGAATCAGCGCTCGTGAAACTACTAGGCGACTTCGATTCATCGTTTGTTGGCTACGTTTACGGTATGCGGTTCGATGAGGCGCTTGTACTGACCAACGATGCTTTCAAGCAGAAAGTCAATGGCATTCCCCATAACTCTTTTCTCGTAGCGGCGGGGTTCCACCCCGAGCGCTATAGCGATGCCCATGTGATTGACCGCGAAGTCGTACTGCTGCGCGTGCTCGAACCAGTGCCATTGCCACAGGATAACGACTTTGTGCGTACTCGCATTGAACACCATCAGAGACGTAAGGTGAACGAGAAGTACCCATCAGATGCAAACGACGGACTTGATCCTATCACTGCCGTCGAACTGCAGGCCGGTGGTCTGCGCTGCAGCGTTCTGGGCACCTTCTTCGTCGACGATAACGGCCAGCTACGCTTGGGTAGCGACATCGAGAACTTTATGAGTCTATCGCGTCTACGAGCCTTCAAGCCGCGCGCTGATGCGCTTGCCGCCATTGTGAATCATGTTAATCCTGAGGTGCTTGCAAAGGCTGCGGATGAAGCCAATAAGGCCGGTTTCAAGAAGATGCCTTCGCCGATTCATATCGGCAGCGTCCGCTACACGTCGACGGCACGACTACATCGCGGCAAGGATGAGCCAAAGGTTGATGTCCTGATTCAGCCCACCGATTTCCTCGCACGGCGCACGGCGGTACTTGGCATGACCCGAACCGGCAAATCCAACACGGTGAAGACGACCGTGTCGGCCGTTGCGCTGGCTGCCATGACCGACGACATTTCTGTCGGCCAGCTCATTTTTGACATCAACGGTGAGTATGCCAACGCAAACCATCAGGACGATGGCAGCTCAATTGCGGATGTATTCCCGGATCAAACGGTCCGTTACCGGGCATTAGAGGCGGCTGGGTTCGAGGATCTGAGAACTAACTTCTATCGTGAAGTTGACCAAGCACTTAATCTCATCCAGTCCTTGTTCAAGGTGGACAAATCCCCTTACTCTGGACAAGACCTAGACACATTCATGTCGTCGACACTTGAAGAACCGGATGCCAGTGATCGGTCCGACCACGTGCGCTGGGAACGCCGAAAGGCCGTTTTTCAGTGCATACTCCACAAAGCTGGCTATCCGGCACCAGCTCGATTGACGGTCAAGGTGCCAAATGCGACTAAACTGGTCAGCCAGATTTCACGCTGGGCTCAAGCGCAAACCCCTCCGGCAACTATAAATGTGCCCTCGTCAGAGTATGTGTCTCTCGATGAGGCTAGCGCATGGTTCGAACAATTACGTGCCGTCAACTTGGCGATACGAGCCGAGCAACAGGAGCAGAGGGTACCCGCGATCGGGCTTGAATCAAGCACACGTGGTAACCCTTGGGTTGACCCAGAACTGGAATCCTACCTAAACATCCTAGCTCGCAAAAACAGTAGAGGTAATGACTTTGGAGGTTACAAAGCTATTACGAACTACAAGGTCTACCATTCGAGTAGGCGCAGTTCTGACGTGACGCAAGAGGTCATCAGCCATCTCGACGCCGGTAAAATCGTGATCCTCGATCTTTCGGCCGGACCGGTAGAAATTCGTACTGTCTTGTCCGAGCGAATCGCGCGACAGATATTTGAACGTCAGATGGCCGCAATGCATCGAGGCGAAACACCGAAGAACGTCGTACTATACGTGGAGGAAGCGCACAACCTAATCGGCAAGAAAGCCGATCTCGACCAAACTTGGCCACGGATTGCCAAAGAAGGAGCAAAGGCGCGTATTGCCTTTGTCTACGCGACTCAGGAGCCGTCGTCGGTACACCCAAATATTCTGGCAAACACAGAAAACTGGTTCGTTACCCACTTAAATAACGATGACGAACTCAAGACTCTCGGTAAGTTTTACGACTTCTCCGACTTCATCGGTTCGCTAAAAGCGGCTCAGGACGTGGGCTTCGCGCGAATCAAAACGCTCTCTGCCCCGTTCGTTATCCCAACCCAGATTAACCGTTTTTCCCCGGATGCAATTAAGCAGCAAATCGCTGTGATTTCTGCAGCAAGGAACCGGTAATGCCTTACAACGGCCAAACCGCCGGTAAGGGCGGTCATTCTGACTTCGTACGTAATCCCGATGTTCAGAACTTCTTGGCGGAGTGTGACTACTTGCGTCAGCCGAGTGAGGCAGAGGCACAAGAGATGGCTTCAAGCTTCACACCGGCACCGGCTGGAAACCCGCCTCGGCTTCCTGAATATGTAGTTGCTTCTGACGCCAGCAAGAGCGATACCCCAATAAGCGACAAACTGCCAAGCACACAAATAGGATTCATCAAAGTGAGTCATGTGCTCATCACGATGAGCGATTATGCCGAACTAATCGATCCAAAGACACGTTTCGTTGACCCATTTAAGGCGGCCGACCTACACCGTAATGCGGCACCCATCACCTACACCCTGCCTGGTAGTAATGTTAGATTTCAAAACGCCAAGAGCGTGAAGGACGGCTTTCGCAGAGCGGTTTTTCGGCAGCTCAGCGCGGACAAGGCCAACGGCGGGGCTAATCGTCTTATTTTGTCCGACACGCTACTTGCTTTAAACGGCGGTCAGATCAGTCTCGGTAAATCCAGCGCACATGACGGGCTGTGTCCTTCCTGCAACGCCGAGCATGAGTTCACCTTCATGCCTGAAGTTCAGCAGAAAAGTTGCCCCTCCTGCGGTGAACCGGTTTTTGTAACCGACTGGTTGCGTTTACATGAAGACGTTTCCGATTTTGGTAACAACACAAGTGCGATGACTCGCATGATGAATGCAGTCGAGCATTTATTGCTTGCGGCGCTAATACAGCAAGTTTTTGATGCGAATCCGCGAGCACTAGCCAAGATGGCCTTCATCATAGACGGGCCGTTAGCAATCTTCGGACAACCCGCCAAACTCCATGCTCGCATGATGGCGCGGATTGGAGAGATCAATGCTCGACTGCAACAACTTAGCCTGGAACCGTTGCTTATAGTCGGTTTGCAGAAGACCGGTGAAGTCATGGATTACGTTAGCCTGATTTCGCGATTCCTGCCGAACGGAGTCATCCGAGTACTCGACGATGAGTATCGCAATCGCTACATCAAGGGCAACGACGCGCCGTCATCTAACTTCGGAAATGAAACCTATTATGGACAGGACTTTATCTTCAAGACGGAGCGCGGACGAATATTCAATTTCGCTGTGCCGTACCCGTTCATCTCAAAGAATGTCCAGGGGAGCTCTGCCAGATTCGCCCAACTTAAAGCCGATACCTCACGATATGGGTCGCTAATTGAGCGGGCATGTGACCTGATCCGTCACTTTGAGCTGGATCTCTATCAGAGTGCGATAGTGCCGGTTGCGCTTGCTCACCGTCATGCATCGATCAGTATTACGCCAGGTGGTAAGGTCTTGGACATTATTACCAAGACGAACTTATCACGGTCTGGTTCATAATTCGGTTCAACGGTACAAGACTCCTGTCAAATACATTTTTATTTTCCAGGCGGTCTCACATTTAGAGCGAATAAGGGAACAAGCGGGCAAGCGGCGCGGATATCGAGGTCTGTAACTTTCCTATAGCTGTGTCATGAACTCCTCGGATGGGGGTGCAGTCCAGAGTAGTCTCGAGCTTCATTCTTTCTCGATGACTTGCCGGCGATCTCCTTATCCATCGATCAGAACTAGAGAAGGACTTTCCCCTCCGCTCCAGAAGATGATTCGTGCGCGGACACGGATTACTCCAGGATTTCGTAGTCGATCAGGTTGGCTTTGTCGCCAAACAACAAAGGCTTGCTGTAGGCATGCTTGAAAAGCCTTCCAGACCAGGCGACGAGGTGTTGCGCTGGGCCATCCCTCAATGCAAACACCCAGTGCCCGTCCTGGCTCATGGCCCTCAGAAGCTTCTGCGCCTTTGGGTTGTCAAAGGCGTAAGCTGCGCGGTCCCTGTAACTGAAAACATCGCCCTTGGGCTCTTCTCGGGTGATCACGATGGCATGCGCGCTGACGCCCGCGTTGCGGCCGATTTCCGCGCTTTGCCATCGCGGTTTGAAGCCGAGTATTTGGTCCCGTAACGGGTCGATTGGCGCGCTTTCCATGTCACCGAATCGGATAATCGCCCACAAGGGCTCCGGGGCCCCTGACAACTCATAGACCCGCCAGGGCAACTCACCATCGGGTCCCTGGCAGTTCGTCCGACACTCGGCGCTCAAGCCGGCTTCCAGAAGCCCTTTCTGGAATCGCACCAACATGTCTTTCCTGGCCAGCAGCCTGGCGTCAAAGGCCGAACTGGTCTCGTCACCCAGGTATAGGCGTCCCAACTGGTGATACCAGTTCCCGGTACTCGATGCCCCCAAAACAGATATGCCTAGACCCGCGGCGCCGAAGGCGGTTCCTCCTGTTGTGGAAAGCGGTGCCCCTGTCGCGGCCGCCGCAATCGTGCCCGCCGCCAGTGCGGCACCGTGTGTGGCGGATTCGGCCTGATCGACACGGCCGCCCGTGGCCTTCTCCATGTCCACGCGGACTTTGGCCGGAATGATTTCCCTGATGAGCCAGGACACGTTTCTGGCATCCTGTCGCGATAGCTCCCGCCGCTGAGCCTCAGGGATGTCCAGGTCCCGATATCCGTGTAGAGCCTTGCCGATCGATGAGCTCACCGATGCACAACTCACCAGATTGATCGCCAGAACTGCGATCGGCACCATTCTCTTACGCATGAAAATCCTCTTTCTGATTTCTCATGATTCGGTCGGGCCTCGACCCCTTGCCGCCCCATTCAATGCTCGCACGGAATCCTGTTTTGGCAAGACTCTCAATTCACGCTAGTTCTTTGGCCCCATACCCCAGCCTTCCCCTTCCGCTTGATCGCGAATGGCCGGAATGTCCAACCCTTTTTTGCGTTCGACGTTACGATCCAGCGTATTCAGTCGGGTGCCGTCCACATTGAAACGGCTACCCTGCCCGGTCAGTTGGTCCAGATTGAGCTTCTGGGCGGCATTCGCGGCTGTAGGCAAGTGGTTAGTGGACTGGAGGATGGCGATCCATTCATCCAGATTGACCCGGCTCCAGTCGATGTCGGCCAGTTTCTCGATGGGAATGCCGCTGCAATCCGGGCTTTTCTTGTCGCCGAAGGATAACCCGAGCTGAGGGCGGACTTGCTCCTGAAGAATGCGAGCCAGAGGGGACGAGAAGCAGCAATAGCTTTCCCGTTCTTCCACGCACATGCCAAGCACCTTGGTGGCGCAATAGGAACCCAGATAGGTGCAGGCTTTCAGACTCTTCTTCGCCGCCAATTCGTATTCCTTCTGCTCGCATTGCCAGATCAGTTGCACGATCATCACCAGGATCTGATAAACGGCGTAGGCGATCATGATGACGTTCAGCATCGAACCGATCATCGCCGCGCCGCCGCCCACCTGCAGGGTGGACCCCGTGACGCCGGGATTCAGCGCGCCGGACTCCGAGAAGGCGGCGGCTCCGCCGGAGCTGAAGATCAGATTCCCGGCGGCACCGCCGAAGGTTTCGCCGACCCAGGTGGCGACTTTTTCCATGGCCAGCGCGGAAAACTCCTCAATCAAGGAGCTCTTGAGAAAATCCGCCGCTGTTTCGGAAAACTGGCCAATGGTGGAATCCACCGCACCGGCATAGAGCTCGGTCACACTGCTCCAGGCGTCGGTCACCGGCCCGCTGAGTACTTCCCAGCCACTGCGAACCGCGTTGGTGGCATCCAATCGCATGACGGCGTTATTCATCTGGCTGATGTTGGTGATGAGGTCGATGTACTCCCCCAGCCCGATACTGGTCGGTGCGTTGCAGCAATCCACCGAGGTCACCAAGGCGCCCACGGTCTTGCACGTCCCGCCTTCACCCTTGAAGACGCTGCAGGTCGTGAACTCGAAACCCTGACCTTGCTGATAATTGGTCACGGTCTCGCAGCCGGTGTCCATGGCCATCTGCTGAGCGGCGTTGAGCGCCGCGACCGCGCGGGTGAAGTCCTTGCTCTGCCGGCGGTCGATGGCGACGCACTCCTCGCCCATGCAACGGACGGGGCCCGCGCATTCCTGTTTCGTGGAACCCTCCGTGGTCGGAATCGTTGTGGTCGTGCCGCAGTCGTAGACATCCTTGTAAAGCCAACAGGTGCCCGTGGCGTCGCCGGTCGTTCCATCCACGCAGTCCGAGCGGATGAACGCGCAGCCTTGCTGTTCGAGCGTCTTGCACGTTTCGATCTGGCCCTGTCCGGCAAAATCGCCGGGACAAACCGTCGCGCCGTTGATGTCCGTCCAGCAATTCGTGCTCCCGGTCCCGCCGAAGTCGCAATCGGTGGCGAGGGATACTGTGCTGCAGGTCTTGCTGAGGTTCGGGAAAAGCGGGTCGGGCAGGTCCGACTCGCAGATCTGCACGCCGTTATATTCGAAGCATTTCTGTGTCCCGTTGTACACGCCGGGGTCCGCGCTGCAGGTGACGCTGGCGCTTGGACACAGGTTGTCCTGGATGGCGTTCATCAGATCCGGACATCGGGCATTCGACCATAGCCAGTCGATGGCTTCGATCTTCTCGGCGCTGAAGTAGAGCTTCGCGGCCATGACCCAATCGCCATCGCCCACGTCGTGCTGCCAGAACTTGCCGACCAGGCCGTTGGCGCACGACGGCATTTGCGAGAGGCCCTGCGAAACCGAATCATCCACCTGATAACCGCCGTCCGAACCCCAAAGACCGGAGTCGGTCCAGCCGACCGTCTTGATATGGCGGATCTTGTAAGCGCCCGAGCCGTCGCAGATCTTGGCGTAGTCCAGCTTGGGCACGACCACCTGGCCGCCCGCACCGATGTCGCTCCACCAGGACCCGGTTCCGTTCCTGAGATCGAAGGTGAACGACACATCGTGCTTGCCCACCGTGCCGAGCTTGACCTCCGCGGTCTCCCGCGAGACGGTGTACTGACGGTTGGCGGTGCAGTTCGGCGGTGGATTGGGTCCCCGCATGCAGGTCTTGTAATCCGGGAGCCTGGCCGAGAAATTCGTGTCCTTGAACACGGTGGTGGACGTGCAGTCGGCAAAGTCTTTCGCGAACAAGTCATGATTGGCCATGACGTAGTCGGTCGATCCCCAGACGGGATCCTGGGTCAGATCGGGGTGGGAGCGGTTCGCGGCCTTGACCAGGGTCCGGTAGGCCTCCCCTGTCGGGTTGGCCTCGGTCTTGAGCGTGGTCTGAGCGCCCAAGCCGGCAGAAACCGCGTTGGCGTTATCGCCATACAGGTTGGTGAAAGTCGAGGCCTGACCGTTGCCGGAATCGGGAAACAACGCCTGAGCCGGGATGTCGAGATCCTGGCCGGTGCCCGGGAACAGGGTCAGGGTCTGCCCATCCTCGCTCACCGCCGGCAAGGGAAAGTCCTGGATGCTTTTCCTGGCCGCAGCCTGTCCGAGCTTCGCGCTGTCCTGCATGGCGTCGGCGACGGCGCGATAGACCGGCGTCCAGAACAGGACCAGCGCGAGACTTGCGCAAATCGCCCGAGTCGTCCCCGGATACTCGGAGAACCAAGAGGCCGCGCCCATCCTCAGAACCCCGCGCAGCAATCCGCCCACCGCCACAGGAGATAGACGTGGCTTTCGCCGGGGCCCGGATAGGTATGGGCCATGCCCCAGCGGAAGGTGCTTTCGCCGATGGCGTGTTTGCGCTCGGTGTCCGCCACCGGATAGAACATGGTCATGGCGTATTGCGACTTCGGGATGAAGGGATAGATGTTTCCGCCGCACAGGGCGTCGTTCCCGACGGTCTTGTGGGCCAGACCGCGACGGTGCAGGGCCGCGGTGGCGCGTGCCGCGAACAGACTGGTCAAGCGGGGATCCACCCCCTCGGTCGGGTTGGCCATCCCGGCGAACGGGTACATCGAGCCCCAGCTGCCGGCGCACCAGAACATGGCGTCGATCGGAGTGCCGGCGGTCGCCGCGGCGGCGTCGGCCAGGCAGGCGGCGATGGCGACGGGATTGGCGAACAGGGCGACTTCGGGATTGGTGAAGAAGGCCAGCTCGTCGTTGTTCCAGGTGGGGTCCAGCTCGGACAGGTACATCAAATCGAAGTCCTTGAAGCCGTCCGAATTGCAACGGTCCTCCCAGAACAGGTCGAGCATGATGTAGAGCGGATAGGCGAAATAGTGGTAATTGAAGAAGGCGATCTCGCCGTTGTCGTACTCGGCCTGGCCGACCGTACCGCGCAGGCGCAACAGCGACGATCCCACTTTCATGCCGCCCAGGGCGGGCGAACACCAGGGTGTGGTGACCAGCTCGATCATGCGGGCGGGCGACCACATTCCCAGGGTCATGCCGATCTCGGGAATGCCGCCGGCGGTATCGCACGAACAAAACACCTTGTCGGTGGCGCCGGAGGGAACGCTGCCGGAGCCCATCTTCCCGCCGGCGATGCGGATCGGAAACAGGCAGCCCCAGCAGATGTCGGTAATGAGCTTGCCGGACCAGACTTCCGCATCCGGGCAGAGCGGGTCGAGCTTCTTGGTGTCCGCCTCGACAGTTCCGGCCGCTAGAATCAGCAGAGACGCCAACAGGGCGGCCCGAGAGCTTATCTTCTTCACGACCCTCCTCCCACTTTGAACTCGCGGATCACGAACCGCTTGTCTTTCGCTTCCACGACAACGGGTACGTGCTCGAGCCGTAAGCGGTCCCTGAGATCCGGGGTCAGCAGGTACACCGGCGCGCCGAGGGCCGTTTCGATTTTTTCGAGGCTCTCCCAGCCGGCGGCCCTGTCCAGGCGGGTGGCGATGTAGGTCACGCGTCGATGGCCGGCATCGCGTCCTTGGCGCTTGGCGAGTTCGACCTGGGCCGGTCGGGTGGCGTCGAAGATGACCAGACGCTGGGTGAACGGCAGCTGGTCCAAGGGGTTGATGCGCTGTCCGGAACGGACGATCAAAGTACCATCAGGGGCGGTTACATCCCTGGGAGCCATGACGGTCAAGTCGATCTCGCGCAGTCGGTCTTCGGTGGCTTCGGGGAGCTCATGGAAGGTCGTGCGCTCCCAGAAGCGCGCAAGGGCTTCACGCTTCCTGGCGGCCCAGTCGATTCGGGCGACGCGGCGCTGCATCTCCTCGATGAGATCCACCTCGACGATTTCGCGGGTGGGGCCGTGGGTCCCGAGATCGCGTGTTTTCGCCCTGCCGTTTTTTGGATTGTTCAATCGCAAACGGTCGTCCCGGGAGCGCCAGGATGACCCTTCCATTCTGGACTGCAACCAGGCCGTGCCGATCACGCCCTGGACCTTGGCCAGCACCCGGCCGTTTTCCTCCAGGGTCAGGGTCGGCGCCACCGTCACGCTGGCGGCGCGAAAGCGATTCGGGTCGATGACGATGTGGGGCTGCTTGTATTCCTCGAAACGTTTGGCCAGAACATGCAGTTCACGGATGAAAGCCTGCACTTTCTGGCCCGGCTTCATGCCCCGGAACACGATCAGCACATCGTCCCGTCCGGCCGCTTCCTCCAGAATGTCCAGCAACCCCGCTTCGCCCAGCGAGGTGGAGGCATAGATGACGAAGATTTTCCGGCCGGCGTCTGCCTGGCCGTTGGGCGTCCTCTCGGTGGGCTGAAGCTTTGGCGCGGCTTGCAGCGTCTCCATGGCTTGCCGGCGGGCGTCGGTGGTCGCAGGATTCCCGTCCAGCCATACGGGGCGGGCCTGATGCTCCACCGCGTTCAGAATCGCTCGGGACCGCGCCAGCCAGTCTTCTTCCGCCTGGACGGGGATACCCCGGCCAAGACTCAACAGGACCACGGCCAGGAGCCGAAGGGAACGGTCAGAACGGCAGCGCATACGCCCTCCCGATGATCTGCCGTTCGTAGACAAAGCCCCAGTAGCGCGAGTCGAAGCTGTTCGGATGCGTGCCGGTCACCCACAGTGCGCCGCCCGGAACGTTCTCTTGCCGGGTGAAATCGACCGGGGTCTTGCCGAGCTTTTCGCTGAGCGCCAGCCCCTCGGAAACGGTTTTGCCGTTGATCGCCGTCCGGTGCTCGTCGACCTCAACCCGGTCGCCGGTGACGCCGGTCGCGATCTTCACGACCACCCGTCCGATCGGAAACCAGGGCGCCATCCGCGCGTCGGCCGCAAATGCCACCAGGTCTCCGCGCCAGACATTCTGGTCGTGGCGGTCGATGACGAACCAGCGATGATCGCCCGGCAGACACAGCTCCTTCTGGTCGTCGATGCCGACATGGAATCGGTCGCCCAGATAGGCGCCTGCGCCGAGAACGACCGCCAGAACCGGAACCGCCTTGAGCAGGAACATCGCGCGCTCCCGGACGGTGACAGGGGGCTTATCTTTCCGTGTGGACATACACATCCTCGGGAGCCGCGACCACCATGCCGGCATCGAGAACGAGATAACCGGCTCGAGCGAGCTGATCGGCTTTGTGCCGCCACTCGTCCATGGCCTTGGCGATGACTTCGGGGGTGGCCTCGGGCGGAATCGCCTTGACCCAGTGGGCCCGGTCCAGGACGAATACCGGCGTCGTCAGGCTGAGCTTTTGGAGCGGCTCTTCGAGCGTTCGGCTGGTGGCGAGATAGCCTCCGAGCGATCCGAAAAGGGATGACAACAGGACGGCGATCAGCCATGCGGTGTTAAGGGGCACGGGATTTCTCCTTTTCCGCCAGGAGCCGATGAATGGCCTCCTGGAGGCTCAACCCCTGGCGGCGCAGTTGCTTGAGGGCGTTGACGTCGTCCGCGCGCGTCGAGAACAGGAGGCGTTTGAACGGATCGACGATCAGACGCCCGATGCCGGTGCCGCGCTCGGTGATGAAGAAGATCTCCGAGTAGACGCCGGGGATGGTGTGCACGGTCTTGAGCAGTGCGTAACCGCCGTCGGAAAGCGGCAAGCGTCGGTCGGCTTTCATGCCCTCAATCGCTTCCGCCTTCTGACCCAGCAGGTACATGTTGGCCGAGTTCTCGACGATGGCCCGTCCCGTCGGGGACCGGTACAGGTCGTTGACGGACTGGGTGATGGTGACGGCCGCTCCGCCGTATTTGCGGAACCGGCGGTAGCCGTGCTCCATGAAGGTGGCCGCATCGCCCAGGCTGAGGAGATCCCAGGACTCGTCGATGATGACGATCTTGGGCCGGTCGCGTTCGCCCAGATACATTTCCTGCTGGATCTGGTAGATGAGCTGGAGCAGGACGACCTGTTGCAAATGCTTGCGGCCCTTCAGCTCTTCCAGTTCCAGCACGGTGAAATCACCGGCGAAACGGATGTTGTTCCGGCCGTTGAAGAAGCGGCCGTATTCGCCCCGGGTCGTGAACGGAAAGAGCTGTTCCCCGACATCGACCAGGCGGCGGTCGGTTTCCGCGCAAAGGCCTGCGGCGATGTCGTCCACGGTCATGGATTGACCCTTGGCATCCCAGACGGCTTTCAGGACCCGCTTGAGCCCGGCGGTCTGATAGTCGGACAGTTTTTCGGTGGGCGCGGCCATGGCAGTCACCAGTCCCGCCACCACGTCGGCTTCCTCCTCCCAGCTGCGGATCAGTTCGAAGGGATTCAGACAGATCTGCTTTTCGGCGCTGAATGCCATGAACTCGCCGTCCAGGGTTTCCGCGAGGTTCTGGTAGGAGCGCCCCACGTCGATGACCCAGATGCGCGCGCCCTCGGTGAGATAGTTGACGATGATCTCGTTGGTCAGGAAGGACTTGCCGGAACCCGATTGCGCGGCGATACAGCAGTTGTAGTTCGAGCCGGAATCGAACAGGGACACGTTGACCAGCTGGCCGTTGCGGGAGACGAAGTTCAGGGTCGGCGTGCCCGTGCCCGGCCAGTCGGCGAACAGCGGCAATAGGGGAATGACATGGCGCGTCCCCAGGGTGCGGTACCGGTTGCTGTCCCGGATCGCCAGGCGATCGGCCCCTAAGGGCAGGCAATTGAGGAAGAACGGCAGGCAGAAGAACCGGTCTTCCAATAATTGGAAGCCCAGCTCCCGGAAGTACACGCGGGCGTTGGACACCGCCTGGGCCTCCTCGTCCGGGTGGCAGAACAGCACCGCGCCGAAATAGGCCTTCACCGGGCGATCGCCGTCCAGGAAGGCCTCGAACAAGGCGTCGAAATTCTGCTTGCGGAGGCCCAGTTGGGGAAGGAACTTGAGGATCGGCCCGTAGGCCTGATGGGTGACCCACTGGCGCTTGGTATCCAGGGAGGCCCTCGTCGCCTCGGAATCCGGATAGTGAATCGTGAGCGTCAGGAGCGCGTTCTGGCGGATCCCGCGGGTACCGGACATCACATCGCCGAGATAGCTCATGGCCGAGCCGAAATAGACGCGGTCCGGATAGCGCTTTACGGAGAGCGTTTTGACCCGCTTTTCTCCCAGCCAGAGGCCCCTGGCATCGGTTCTGAGGTCGTTGTCGTAGTCGAACAACTGATCGCGGATAAGCTGGGTCGGATCGCACTCGGGCACCACCTGATCGTGCCAGCCGGCGTCCGGGCTCCAGTTGAGCATCGTGGTCAGGAGGCGGACGTAGTGATCCGAGCTCAGCGTCTCGGGCCGAAGGCCGATCGTGCTCAACGATTGCCAGGTCGACAGGCGCAATTCGGCGGCGCGCTGCAGGTCCTTTTCGGCGGGTTTGAATCCCGCCATCGGCAGCTTCACGGAGATGATGACGTGCGTGCGGCGGATGCGGGTACCGGCCGTGCTTTCCAGAGGCGCCTGAGTGCCCCGGCGGAGAAACTCGACGCCGGCTCGCACCATGTCCTGGTAGAACGGCTGCTGCTGATCGATCCGACGAGTCTGCATCAACGCCAGGGTGGGGTCGATGTCGGGCGAGGTCCACAGGCTCACCTGCAACAGCGTGTCGACCGGCCATTCCTGGTTCAGCAGGACGTTGACGCGATCGGCCACGGCGGGATCGGCGCCGGACAGGGGCTGGCAGAGGAATCCGAAGCCGAGGCTCCGGTCCTCCATCAGAAACAACCCGTCCTCGCGGTCGTAGGCCAGCACCGAAAACAGCCGGCTCGCCCGGGGGCACTGTTCAGGCTTCATCGAAGAGCCGGATGGGGCGGGTTGACCGACCGGTTCCGCAGGCGGGGGATGCCCGAGACACCAGACGAATGGCATAGGGGCGCGTGGACACGACCTCCGCACGCTGCCTGCGGACGAGTTGGCGGGCACGGGCCGGGTGACACGGGTTCAGGGGTTCCCCCTGAAGACCGATGACGAGTACGGTGGACATGGCGGTTCGCCTCACGATCAATAAAGGGTCGACGGTTTCCCGCCGTTTCTCGGAGGGCCAAGCCTCCGGTTCTCGCCGATCAAATGACCGCGGTCACGATGGCGTCGATCACGGTCGGCGCGGTGTAGAGACCGAGACCGGCGGCAATCCCCAGCACGAACCCCATGATGCTGCCGCGCACCACGCCGCCGACCAGGCCGACGGCGACGAAGGTGATGGCCAGGATGCGGCCGAGCGTGCCCTGCAACCAGCCGGTCAGCATGGTGTAGATGGACCCGAATTCGGTCGAACCGCCGGTCCCCGCGAAGGAGTTCGTGGCTACCAGCATCAGCAGCATGGCGAGAGCGGCGAGCGCGGCGACCAGCAGGCCGCGGCCATTGGGCATGGTATTTGGCATTTTTCATCTCACTTTTCCAGGTAGAAGGCGGTTGCCCGCCGGGCCTCGGAAGGGGTGGACTTCCGGTGATGCTGGGGCGGTCGCCCGCCCAGGACTCGGTCTGCGCGAACACGCAGCCGGTGAAATCAGTGATCCGCCTCCTCGGGCTCGCCGTATAACGGGGCCATCGGCGTCTCCTGGTCTTTTTCCGCAGGGAGCGCCGGTTTCCGCCCAAGCTCCTTGGTCCGGTGCAGGACCTGGAGCGGCGAGATCGAGGGACTCATCGTCGGTAAGGGCTTGCCGATCATCCAGCGACGCGGCTCGAGTTCGGTGAACACGAAGCCCGAGACATTGAGATCGCCGTCGGCGTCTTCCCAGGGCGCCACCCACACGCGCATCACCTTGGCGGGCGTCCGGATCGGCGTGGGATCGTCGATTTTGGGCGCCGGTACCGGATCGGCCGGCGGAATCGCGGTGGCTAGGGGCGTCGTGGATGCGGATGTCGGGGCGGTGGCGTCCGTCGGACGGATCGTGGTGCTGGCTTTATCCGTGGCCTTGTAAGCGTCCACGGCCGACAGACAGGTGGGATCCTCCGGCATGCCCTTGCATGCATACTTGGTGGTCGAGCAGCCGGCCAGCGTGAGCGCGAAGACGATGGTGGCAAGTCCTCTCATCATTGGCCGGCCTCGGTTTGTTGCGCTGGCTTTTCGGCCTTCGGGGCGGACGGATGGGTCGAAGTCGGAGCCTTGGCGGGTTTGTCGGCCAGCCAATCGGCCAGGCTGTCGGGCGCCCCCTTGAAGGTGCGGCCGTCCGGTGCGATCAGGAAGGGCACGGCCTCGATGCCGAACATGTGGGCCGTCACCAGCGCGCGTTGGACGGGCTCCCGGTTGCAATTCGGGTCCACGTCGGCCGGCAGGGCGTCGTAGGTTTGATGCATCAGGGCATCCCGCGCCTTGTCCTTGGCCGGGGTTTGCAGCAGGCAGCCGATCCTGGTCACGAGGCTTTGGGACTCCGGGCCCAATACAGGGACGGAAACCAGCTTGAAGGTGTACCGGTCCTTGAGCCCCTCCATCTGTTTCTGCACCTTGGCGCAGTATGGGCAGCGCGGATCGACGAACACCACGACCTGTTCCTTACCGGTTCCGTACGTGACGGGGCCAAGATCGTCGATCTTGAGCTTCATCTTGGCCAGGTCGATCCTACTCGCGATCTGGTCGACCTGATCGAGATCGGTCACGGCCACCCGGTTCCAGACGTCCATCAAGGTGCCAGTGAGGACGAAACGGCCGTTGTTCGACATGAAGAAGGTCTTGCCGCCGGCCTTGACCATCTGCAGACCCGTGATCGGCAGCGCCTTCATGCCCTCGATCTTAGTGTTTATCAGCAGGTCCGCCGCTTCCGAGACGGCGCCTGGAGCTGTCCTGGTGTCGGCCACGACAGTGCCGGTTAGGGTGCAAAGCAGGAGGGTCGAGAGCGATCTTGATGTCATGTGTTCCTCGGTTTTGTTGGGGAGAAGATACCGATAATTCCGGACGCGGTTAGCGTGCTAAATTTCGATTTCGTGAATCATTCTCGGCATAGAGCTTGAGCGGCGTCCCCTTCTGGACGATGAATTCGATCTTGCGGGTGGCATCCACCTCGATGATCGGGAATAGGTTCTCGGCCAGGTCCATGTAGTAGTGGGCCAGCCGATCCATGGCGTAGCCGGCACCCTTAAGCGTTCCGCCTTCCATAGCGGCGCCGCTGAACGACCGCTGAAACGGAGTGGTCGCCACGCCGCCCGGCCCCGCCAAGGCGAGCACTTGCGTTTGGTTGCGGCCGAAAGCGTCGGAGAACCCGCGCAGGAATCCGGCCAGCAGCGCATTGGCCAGCAACTGGCCTTGTTTGCTGACGACCCGGCCGCGGATCCCGACCTTGCCGTCTTCGCCCACGGCGTAGGCGTCGATGGGCACCTCGATCACTCCGCCATCGTCCCGCACGCAGGAAATGGATTCGCCCCGGATGTAGGCGCGCTCCGAACTGAGGTCGCCGTAGCCGGCGGAGACCAGGAAGCACTCGCGCACGTCCGCCCGGTAGCGGTTGGGGAGGATGGCCTCGTCCTTCAGGCGCGCCAGCACCGGGAACGGCTCCCGGCGGGCGCCTTTTCCGGTGGGCGCGTCCAGGCCGTTCAGGAGATTCCCGGACAGGATGCTGCCGGCGGGGATGAAGATCTCGGACTGGGAGGCTGGATGATCGGGCGCCTTGCCCTCCGGCCCCTCGACCGCCCCCTTGGGGGATTCCGGTTTGATGACGCGGATTTCCAACCGCCCCTTGTTCTGAACGGCACCTTGGGACGGTCCCCCGCCCGGGCTGCCCGGCGAGCCGCCGTATTGAGGCGGTGCCGGCGGTTGCGCGAACAGGGCGTCGAGGTCCTGGCCGGTGGGCGGTTTCGGGGGCGGCCTTTTGGGCAGCCGTTCCCGTTCGGCCGGCGGAAGCACAGCTTGCGTTCCCGCGGCCTCGGAATTCTTGGCCGACGGATTGTCCTGGGTCCTTCGCAAACGGTCGATTTCCGATTTCAGCGACTCGATTTGCCCTTGGTGGCTGGCGGCCTGCTCCTCGCCCATGCGTTTCAGTCGTTCCTCGTCCGAGAGCCTTGATCTTCTCTGGTCTTCCTCGAGCGAACTGAGCCGGCGCATCAGTTCTTCGTTCTTCTGCGCCATGGTCTTGATCTGGGAGGCCAACCCATCGATGCCGAGAGACCGCGGGTCCGTGTCGGTCAGGATGTGTTTCACCACGGCTTGCTTATCGGCCTTCTGCGGCGGAGCCGGTGCGAAATGGGAGATCGCGACGATCAGTCCGAGCGAGGCGGTCACGATGCCGCCGACGACGGCAATGCGTTTGGCGTTCGGGCCGAGGGACTCCCAGCGGTCCTTCACGTTCCGGATCATCGATGGACTCCGCTCAACAAGGAGGGCCGCGCGGCGGTGTCTTCATCGCGCGGACGCCTCACCGCGACGTACAGCTCGGTGGCTTCGCCCGGCTCAAGCAGGACCTTGGGCCAGGCGGCGACCGCCAGCACCTCGCCGCCGCCGTTGGTGCAGGACCGCTCGTCGACCTCGAGGGCGGTCGCGCCGGTATTCCGGGCCACGCCCACCAGCAACACCATGTCCCGCCCTTCGAGGGCCTGACCGGTCCGGGTGTGGAGTCCTGCCTGCGTGCAGCGGATGCTTTCCGCCGCCGCGGGATCCCGCAGGGCATAGCCCTTGGGCGTTCTCATGAGCGCCAGCGCGCGGAAGGTCGTCTTGAGATGGGCGACGTAGTCCTGAGAGGCATTGCCGAGCTGGCCGCCCGGTCCCGTGGCCCGGCCTTGCAGGGTGCCGAGCTTCTTATAATTGGCGGCGTCGAGCGTCAGGCGGATTTCGCGCGGCGGGATACGCCGGGGCGCCAAGGTCAGCGACAGAGCGACTTCTTCCGTGGCGCCCGGTGTGATGTAAAGCGTCACCGGGGTTTCGTCGGGGGTGGCCACATAGAGCACGTTGCCCTCGATCTGGGTCGTGGCCTGGCTCACCGTGCGAACCTGCGGCGATTCGAACGGGGTGACGATGCGGTTCAGATGGCCGATGGCGACGGGAATGATTTCGTTGACGCCGGGAACGACTTTCAGGGTTTGCGGTGTCGTAGCGCCTGCAACGGACTCGCGTTTCGCTTCGGTCAACACGCTGGCAGGTACACCGGGGGTTTCGACGCCGACGGCATCGCCCGGCTCGGCCCGCACCCCCGCGGCGAGGGCGCACAGGGTCAGAATCGCGGCGGTTTCTCGTTTCACGGGATTGCTCATGGACGTTCCTGCTGTTGTTTGAGGACTTTCAGGCGCTCCACGGTGCGGGGTTCGTCCGGATAGACGTCGATGTAGTCGAGGCGCGGACGGTAATTCCGGGTGGAAATCACGAACTCGTAGGTGCGGTGGCGGGTTTCCGCCTTGGAATTCGGGCCTTGCGTGGTCAGCTCACCCGAGACGAAGACCTTGTCGGTTTCCTTCTCGTAGCTGACCTCCCGGGGTTTGAAGCTGGTCGCGATGCGATCCATCTTGAGGGCGTTGATCTGCTCGGACATGGCGTCCATGACGGCGCGATAGATGTCCGTGGACAGAAGCGGAGCGAGGGCCTTGGTAATGAATTCGGCGGTGGCGGGCGTCACGTTGCCCAGGAGTTCCGCCAAGTACAGCCCCCAGGATTCCTTCAGTTCGCTGGAGGCCGTGTTGCGGGTGATCTCAACCTCTTGGGTCAGGGTCGGCGGGACCAGCACGACGGTGCGTTCGGTGCGCAGCGCCGCCAGGGCACTGATCCCGTTGGTGATCACGAGCCCGACCAGCACGACGCGATGCAATCGGTTTTCGGCCTGAACCAGGCTCCAGGACTCCAGGAGTTGGGTGAGCTTCACGGATAGAACTCCCGGATGAAGGGGTTGGGAATCGTGATGGCTTGGCTCGGCAGCATCCCGATCCAGTAGGCCGCGTGCAGGGCATAGCCGTCCGGGCGGTTGTCGCGGAACCGGCGATAGGCCTTGATCACGATCACAGACAGAACCAGCATGATCAGCAGTTGCCCGATGAGCATTCCCAGCATCATCAGGAAAGCGGCCGGCACGAACTCGTCGGCGCTCCAAACCAGCAGGGTGACCGGGTCGTCGATGTGTTTGGGGAGGGTGATGGGTTCCATGGGGGCTCCTTGAAAGTTCCCCGCCATTGTCCGGATGTGCGAGCGCATCGGTGTTCGGATAGATGCTTCATTTCGCCATCTTTTTCTTACCCATCTCCAAGGTTGCGCAGGAATAATGGGGCGCCCGGTCTATGCGGGTAATTCTTATGGGGAAGATTCGATGCATCCGAAGTCCACGGTGAAGCACGCCTTGGTGCGGGCTTTCGTGAACCGGAGACCTACGCCGGCCATCGCGCGGCTGTCTCTGATTGGGAGTGCGTTCGTCGCGGTTGGCGGGTATTGGGCCCGCTTTTACCTGCGGCCGGAGCAGGTCTTCGGCCATAACTCTGTCGGCTCAAGACGTTGGCGGCTGGGATGGGTCGGCTCTCACGTCATTCTGGAAATCGGACTCCTCGGGGTTTATAGGGACCTGATGCCATACCTCCTGATGTGGAGGTTTCGGTGATTGTCACGACCACCGCCGGCATTGACGGCTACCAGGTGACGGACTATTTGGGCGTGGTCAGCGGCGAGGCTATCCTCGGCGCCAACGTGTTCAAGGACTGGGCCGCGGGATTACGAAATCTTTTCGGGGGCCGCACGCGCGGCTACGAGAAGGAATTGGCCAGAGCACGGCAGGAGGCGCTCGAGCAATTGGTGGAGAGGGCCGCGGCAAGCCATGCGAGCGCGGTGGTGGGGATTTCGCTCGATTACGAATTCGTGGGGATGGGCAAGGGAGGCATGGTTATGGTCGTTGCCACCGGTACGGCGGTGAGGCTGGAAGGCGCTAAAGATCCCTGCACCTCGGATCGAGGGTATCGGATAGGCGGTTAAGCGCGATTGCATTCTCCTGGAAATGTTCTAGCCCGATCCAGCGAGCAAGGCCGGGTCTTCGGCTCAGCCCAACAAAGGGAAACCCTTCGCGAGGGGAGCGCAAAATCACCGATTCTTGACCTTGTCATTCGAAACCGCTACTCAAGAGTTCCTGAATGAACGGGGAAACCCTTTCCAAAATCACACCCTCGCCGACGAGCCGATGAAGCAGACGGAGTCCCCGTGCGTCCACGAAGCGGAGGCCGGAGAGATCGAGGCATACGCTGTCACGCGCTGAACGGGTTCCCATGACGACGGCTTCCAACTCTTCGACCCAGGGCACGATCATAATCAGGCGTCCTTCCAGCATCAGGCAGACCCCGTTTCCGGGATTTTCTCGGGCGGTGATCCGAAGCATGAGCATTCTCTCTTCCTAACGTACTCCAGAAGACGGAAGGAAAAAGAGCGAGCGGCGTACCAAGTGACCACCGACAAGCGTAGCCCCATCACAACTCGTTGGTTTTAGAGGTTACAGCGAAGACGAGGTCGGGAGCCTGAACCCTTGAGGGGTGCTCGGCGCGGTCAATCACCCTCAACTATTGGCGGGACCTACGACATTTAGTGGCGTCCGTACGTCACCCCGAGTTTTTTCATGCGGTGGCGTAGCGTACTGGGATGCAGATTGAGGATTCGGGCGGCGCCTTTGGGACCTTCGATAACCCACCGGGTCTTTTCCAGCACCGACAGAATGTGTTGCCGTTCGACGGCTTCTAGGGTGGCATCGCTCGCCGGAGGCTGGGTGGCGCCAGCGGCCGGTTCGACCGATCCGGGGAGCATGTCTGGGTCAATCTCGATGAGGGGTCCATCAGCCAGAATGATGGCCCGCTCGATCACGTTCTCCAGCTCGCGGATGTTGCCCGGCCAGCGATAGGACTGGAGCCGCTGCAGGGATTTCGCACTGATGCCTTCGATCCGCTTGCCGATCTTCGGAGCAAACTTGTCGACCATGAACCGCGCCAGCAGCGGAATGTCTTCGATCCGATCCCGCAAGGGCGGCATGAACACGGGAAACACATTGAGGCGATAGAAGAGATCGTCGCGGAAAGCTTTCGCGGCGATGGCCTGCAGGAGATTCCGGTTAGTCGCGGCGATCACGCGCACATCGACCTGGATCGGCGCCTTGCCGCCGACTCGGTCGAACTCCTGTTCTTGCAGCACGCGTAACAGCTTGACCTGAACGTCCAGGGGGATCTCACCGATTTCATCGAGAAAGATCGTGCCGCCGTCGGCGAGCTCGAAGCGCCCGATGCGCCTGGCGATGGCCCCGGTGAAGGCGCCTTTCTCGTGGCCGAACAGCTCGCTCTCCACGAGGCCCGTCGGCAACGCCGCGCAATTGATTTTGATTAGCGGTTTGTCGTGCCGCTTGCTGGCGGAATGAATCGCGCGGGCGATTAGTTCCTTCCCCGTACCCGATTCGCCCTGGATCAGTACCGACGCGTCCGTAGGCGCCACGCGGCGGACGTTGGACAAGACCGACTGAATCGCCGCGCCCTGCCCAACGATTTCCTCGAAGTTGTGGACCGATTTGATTTCCTCCTGCAGATAGAGGTTCTGCGCCTTCAGCCGCGCCTGCTCCCGCTCCATCAACACGCGGTCGGTGATGTCGATGAACATGGTGCGGGTGTACTGCCCGCTCGGATCGGGCTTGGACCACCACTGGATCCAGATCGGCCGGCCGTTGTCCTTGCGCCGGAGTTCAAGCACCACACCGCTGGTATCGGTCCCCCGGCCGATCGATGCGAACGCTTCCTGCACGCGGCCCCGGGCGCCGGGGGTATCGGGGACCAAGGATAGGCCCACCATGCCGGGCACCTCTTCGGGGGTGATGCCGAGGATTCGCATCGCCGCTCGGTTTGCGCTGATGAACCGCGATTCGAGGTCCTCGTGGACGTAGGCGATTGGAGCTTCGTCGAAAAGATCGCGGAAGCGTTCTTCGCTCTCGCGAAGCTGCTGGACGACCCGAATCCGAGCCAGTTCGGCCGCAGCCCTGGCGGCGAAAATCTGAAAGATGAACAGCAGCCGGGGCTGCGGCGGCATCTCCCGATGGTCGAAGATCGCCAAGTGGCCGAGGATGCGACCGTCGGCGTCACGGAGGGGTACGCCGAGGTAACTCTCGACTCCCTCCTCCGTCGGAAACCGCTGCGAGACTCCTGCAGGGTAATGGCAGAGCCCGCCGCGAAGCACGTCCTCGCAAGGCGTGCCCGCCAGCTCCCATTCCTGGTTGTCGATCCATCGGCCGTCCCTCCAGAACGCCAACGAGCGGACCCGGGTCTCGGAATCGGCGAACTCCGCGACGAAAGCATTGGTGACTCCAGTGGCGAGGCAGAGGTTCTGCACCAGAGCGCGGAAGAACTCCTCCCCCGTGGCTTGGGCAGTTCCTTCCACGATGGCGCGTAACGCCGCCAGCTCCGCCGCGTCCGTCGGCCCTAGCGGTTCCGGGGAGGATGGTGTGATAGGCATGGAACTTTTCGACATCGCAGCGGATTCCTGTCCTTTCCCAAGGAATGAGCGTACGACTTCATCTCAGCAGGCAGCGCCTAAGCCATGCGACCCGATCTGCTCAGTGTGGTGCTTGACCTCCCGGATGCGCCGATGGCTCGAATAATTCTACCCGCAACCGGTAACGGCCGGCCACAACTATTGACGGCTGCAGCCTGCCTTCCTCAATCGTGCCCCAACCCGCAGCTACATCATAAGTGATTGTATAAAAGGCTTTTTATGGCAGATATTGGAGGCTGGCACGGCGTTTGCCATATGAGTTGCGTCGCGAGGAAAAATCGCGAGCCACCCTAAACCACACATCATCCAATGGGAGAACTACCATGACTCACAGCAAGACGACAGAGGTCAACACGGACGTGACGGGCGTTGTGATTCGCGGCTATGATCCCGTGGCGTATTTCACGGAGGGACGGCCAGTCCCCGGTCGTTCTGATCTTTCCGTCGAATACGCGGGCGGAAAATACCTGTTCGCTACCCCTGCAAACCGCGTGGCGTTCACCGCGAATCCGGCAGCATACGCACCCCAGTACGGCGGTTACTGTGCCTTCGGTGTGGCCCTGGGAAAGAAGTTCGATATCGATCCCGCTTCTTGGCGGATTGTGGACAGGAAGCTTTATTTCAATCTCAATCCGGCGATCCTTGAGAAATGGTCCGCAGACGCGCATGAATACATTCAAAAGGCGGAAACGAATTGGCCACAGATCCGGGAAAAAGCCGCCTCGGAGCTCTAAAGCAGGCTGGGCGGCGGGCAAGACCGGAGCACTGTTTCGCCGCACCGGCCTGGCCGGGTGGCCGGGGCTCTCCCATGAAACTGCTGTCCGTCAATGTGGGACTTCCACGCGAGGTCGAATGGCGTGGAAAAACCATCCTGACGTCCATCTTTAAGTCACCCGTAGCGGGCCGCGTGCGGGTCGGGAAGCTCAACCTGGAAGGCGACCGACAGTCCGATCTGTCCGTGCACGGTGGCCCGGAAAAAGCGGTCTACGCGTATCCGAGCGAGCATTATGCGTTCTGGCGCGAGGAACTTCCCGGAATGGAGCTGTCGTGGGGCGCATTCGGCGAGAACTTCACCACGGAAGGCCTCATCGAAAGCTCCGTTTGTATCGGGGATCGTTTGCGCGTGGGCTCCGCCGAATTGGTCGTTACCCAGCCGCGCATGCCCTGCTTCAAGCTCGGCATCCGATTCGGCCGAGCGGATATGGTGAAGCATTTCCTTTGCAGTGAGCGTACCGGCTTCTATCTCGCCGTCGTTCACAAGGGCGAAGTTGAGGCGGGCGACCCGGTCGAGTGGATCGCGCGGGACCCGCATGGCATCACGGTGGCGGATGTCGTTCACTTGTACTTGGCCGATGCGGCCACCTCCTCCGCCGGGTGAGCCGGGCCCCCGCGCTTCCCGAAAGCTGGCGGGAGTATTTCCGCAAGCGGCTGTGGGAGCCGGATGCTTGAGCCGGCGGTGAGCGTGCTGCCCAACCCGCCCTTAGGACCTTTGCGGCAACCCGGCGAAGGTGGCATAAGCGCCGGGTTTCCTACCTCAACCCGGCCTACGGCACTTAAGTTGATTTTACCCGCAACCTACCGCAACCTGTTACGCCAGCCACACTATTGATGGCCACAGCCTTCTTACCCTAATCGTACCTCCCCAAGCCGCGCCCCAGCCCCACTGGGCGAGACACCATCGCGATCGATACCGAAGACCCGATCATCGCCCGAGGGCATCCGGACGCATACGGAACGCATGTTGATTGGCGGATGAAGATCTCGCGGTAACCCGCCATATCTTGCGGTACCCACCATATGTTGCAGCTTTTTCTTGAGATCTGCGGCGCATCTGACCGCAGCCTGTTATCCAGTGCCTGGATTTCTGGGGCTTACACGGGTTTGCAGAGTTCGGCACGACTCTTGTGAAGGGAAAAGGGCGATACCCGCTCATCATCCCGATGGCGGGGAAGCGCTCGATTCAACCCCATTGTTAAGAGGAGGGTAGCAACATGTTATTCACAAGATCTATTCGAGCCAATCTGCCGGGGAGGGCAGTGAAAACCCTCGTGGCATCCATTATGGCCTGCGTGTTGTTAATTCCAGATGCGGCTTTCGCCATCGAGGGCCCTGATCACGGACGAAACGAAGCAAAGGAAACGGTGTATACCCTGTCCAACGACGCCACCCGGAATGAAGTACTCGCCTTTCAGCGCTACGGCAACGGCCACATGGAGCCGGCAGGTCATTTTGCCACAGGGGGAACGGGAACCGGTTCCGGCCTGGGCAATCAGGGTGCGCTCGCGCTGAGCGACGGCGAGCGTTACCTGTTCGCCGTCAACGCGGGCAGCAACGACGTTTCGGTATTCCGAGTCACACGCGACGGGCTTGAGCTCGTCGACCGCGTTGCCGAGGAAGGATTGACCCCGGTCAGCGTGACCGTCGACCGCAACCGGGTTTATGTGGTCAACGCAGGGGACGATTCCATCTTCGGCTTCCGGTTCGACCCCCGCGCCGGCAAACTGCGTCCCTTGCCCCAGTCCCATCAGACGCTCAGCGGTGACGGCACGGCGTCGAGGAGATCCGCAGAGCTCTGCGAGAAGCACAGCCCTGTCTGATCACTTTGAGGAGCTACCGCCAAGACGGCACGCCGTTCTGGAATGAGCTGTTCATCTCGCCAGTTCGCGATGACCAAGGGAATGTTACCCATTTCATTGGTACTCATACTGATGTGACCCAAATCCGGCGAGCGGAGGAAGAGCGCCGTGAACTTGAAATCGCCAGACAGATTCAACTTTCTCTCCTGCCCGGTTCACCGCTCCACGTCGATGGCGCTCACGTCGCAGGCTATTGCCTACCGGCGAGGCACGTGGGCGGGGACTATTTCGATTATTTCTGCGGTTCGGACACCATCGATATCATCATCGCCGACGTCTCGGGACATTCTGTGGGCGCGGCGCTGGTCATGGCAGAGACACGCAGCTGCTTAAAGACGGAAACCCTTTGCAGGCTTCATACACAGCACGCCAAGGGTACGGGCGAGGTTCTGGCCGCTTTGAACGCTCTTCTTTACGAAGATCTCAACCGGGCCGAGCTCTTCATCACCATGTTTTACATGCAATACACTCACGCCACCCGGAGGCTGTGCTACGCCAATGCCGGGCACAATTGCCCACTGCTGCTTCGCGCCGGCGATTCGGCTTGCCGGGAGCTGGATACCGAGGGACTCATCTTGGGAGTGAAGAGAGAAGTCACATTCGAGGAAAAAAGCGTCGTCTTGCGCAAGGGCGATCTCGTACTGCTTTACACCGATGGAATCACCGAGGCGCAGAATCCGGAGGGCGAGTTTTTTGGCGTCGACCGCCTAGGAAAGCTGGTTGCCACCCAAGGCTCCAATAGCCCGGAAGAGATTATCGACAAAATCGTCAGCGATCTACACGCCTTCTGCCCCAGCGCTTCCTTTGGCGACGATGTCTCCATGGTGGTTTTCAAGCTCACGTAAGGGGTCTCGGCAAGCGTCGGCGCGCATACCGCGGGGCGCAAGCGCACGGCAAATCCGGCAGATGTTTCGGAAGCAGCAGGCGGAGCGGCGATTCCGTACGGCTCCCCTCAGCTTGCCACAGGATGGGCAACTTTCGATTGGATCCTGCCAACTTCTGCCATCGCCGAAGATGCTGCGATGAGCCTGTGCCCCACTTTGTTCACCAAGGGGATGACCTCCTCGCCGATCAGCTCGTTGAATTCGTCCGCGCCGAGCAAGATGACCGGCGAGTCTTCGAAGCGTCGGGCAATCCCGCCTCGACGCGGTGCTTGTCAATGTGCACGGTTACTGATTGATCCCCCAGCAGACCCAAACGGCGATAGCTCGAATTCCCACCGCATTTTGCGGTGTCCACCATATGTTGTGGCTTTCCTTTGGGATCGGCGGCGCTCCTGACGGCTGATCCGTTATTCAACACCTTGATTTCTCAGGCCTATTAAGGGCTTGCACAGTCTCGGCACGACTCTTGTGAAGAGAAAAGTGGCGACATCCGCTCATCATTTCGATGGCGGGAAGGCGCTCGATTCAACCCATTGCAAGAGGAGGGTAGCAACATGTTATTCACAAGATCTATTTGGGCCCGTGTGGCGAGGGCAGTGAAAACCGTCGTGCCAACTGTTCTGGCCAGTGTGTTATTGATTCCTCACACGGCTTTCGGCATGAAGGAGTCCCAGCGGCTGCACGCCGGGGCCGTCTTTGTGGCAACCAATTCCTTTGATGCCGTGCGCGGCAATGAGATTGTTATGTACCGCCGTGCCGGCAATGGCGTTCTCAGTCTGGCCGGTTATTTCCCGACTGGCGGTCAGGGTTCCGGCCCGGGCACCCGCTTCCGGGGTGATGGCTTAGGCTCAGCCGGGTCCGTGGTCCTGAGCAAGAACAACAAGTGGCTCCTTGTCACCAACGCCGGCGACAACACCATTTCCGTCTTTCGAGTTCACAAAAATAAGCTGGAATTGCGCCATGTGGGCGATGCCGGCGGCATCTTCCCGAATAGCGTCACGGTCTACAAGAATATGGTCTATGTGCTCAATTCAGCCAATGAAGGGGACATCACCGGCTTCTGGATGAATGGGCAAGGCCAACTGACGCCCATCGCCGGGTCAACCCGCACCTTGGACGGCAACCAGACCTTCCCTCCGGATGCTCTTTTCAACCCGGCCGGCATTAGGTTCACCCCGGACGGCAAGCAGATCGTCGTCACCATTAAGGATGGTCCGCACATTCCCGAAGCCACCGGCAAAGGTCGCATCCTGGTCTTCAACATGAGCAATCAGGGTCTGCCCGGCAGCGCGCCCGTGGTCTATGAAGGCAACAACAATGGCCCCTTTGGCTTCGACTTTGATGACGAAGGCAACCTGCTCGTCGCTGACTTTGTGGGTGGCCCTGAAATCAACGGCAGCCTGACCGGCGCTGCTTCCTCGTACAAGATCAACGCCGACGGCAGCCTGACCGTGATCAGCAACAATGTCGCCGACAACCAGATTGACACTTGCTGGTTGGTGACGAATGGCGACTATGCCTACGGCTCTAACTTTGGCACGGACAACATCTCCAGTTGGAAGGTGGGCGACAACGGTGAGTTGACGCTCCTGGCCGGCTCCGCCGCCACCACCGTCGGCACAGGCGTCTTCCCGCTGGATCTGGCCATCACCCCCAATGGCAAGTTCCTCTACCTGGTGCAGCCGGGCAATGGCAAGGTGGGCATGTGGGCCATCAATGCCGACGGCAGCCTGACCAGCCTGGGCGCCGCCGGTGGTCTCGAGCCAACACCGCCAATAGAACCGCCTGAATATTTCACACACACGGGTGGCAGCCCAGCCGGGATTGCGGCGTATTGATGACAAGATGATAAGACGAGGGAGCACGCCCCATGCGGTTTGCACAAACCGGCACAGAGCATACTCCCTTCTATCTGTACTTTGTGCAACCGCGCGCCGGCAAGATCGGAATCCGGAGGATCAATGCGAATGGGACCTTGAGTGCTCTGGGCGAAGTGGGCGGCTTGCTCCCCGGCGTCGACCCGTTTGCGGGAACCAATCCGGGCATCAGCGCCTTCCAAGAGCGCTGTTTCCTGCAAGACCCAGATTCCCTTTCTCCCGAATGCTCGAGAGGGAGCGCACAGGGCATAGCGGGCTACTGAAGAAGGGATACGGCCGCGTTCAGGCAAGGCTTCCTGCGCGGTTTGTCCGACCTGAGGTGAGGCCCGGTCGATCCGAAGAGGAGGACGACCGGGCTCTTATCCAATGATCCGGTGTTTTCTTCCCAACATTTCCAAAGGAGACCGAAAATGAACAAAGTAGCTGTCGTCGTATTGGCCGATGCCACTACTCCGGAGGGCCTAGGCCGCATGGTCAACGCCCTGGAGGCGGTCAAGGAGTTCAAGGAGGCGGGGATGCCGTGCAATTGATCTTCGATGGCGCCGCTACCCACTGGCTCGCCGAACTGGTCAAGCCGGAGCACAGGCTGCACGGCCTCTATAGTGCAGTTGAAGATACCGTGGCCGGCGCCTGCGGCTATTGCGCGGGCGCGTTTGGCATGGAGGAAGCCGCCGCGGCTTGTGGCGCACCGCTGTTGAAGGAATTCGACGGCCACCCCAGCATCCGCAAACTCATCAACGAGGGTTACACGATACTCAACTATTGAATCTAGGGAGTCACGCCATGAAACGCTTGTTTACGATCCCGTTAGCCCTGATGCTCGCCGTTCCAGCCATGGCGGACATGGCTGGAGAGACCTACAGTCGCTGGGTCGACGACAAAGGCGAAATCCGCCTGCCGGAAAATTACCGCGCGACCTGGACCCACCTCGGATCCTGGGTGGTGGCTGACCCGAAGGCGCCCGGCTACGGCTTTCACGACGTCTATACCCAGCCCGAGGCCGTCAAGAAATTTCAGGAGACTGGCAAATTTCCCGATGGAACCGTCCTGGTGAAAGAAATCCGCAAGCTTGGCTCGGGGAAGCTCACCACGGGTGACGCACTCTGGGCCACGGAAAACGCCGTGTGGTTCGTCATGGTCAAGGACGACCGAGGCCGTTTCCGGGGAAACCCGCACTGGGGTGAGGGCTGGGGTTGGGCTCTATACGAGGCCAAAGCGCCCCAAGTCAACGTTTCCAAAGGTTATACGCAAGACTGCCTGGCTTGCCACATCCCGGCGAAACCGATGGACTGGGTGTATGTGGAGGACTATCCCACGCTCCGAACGCCGCAATGACTCACCCCGCATCATTCGAGCGGGAAAGCTTGGATCGGGTTTTTCCACATTTTCTTTGGATAACTCTTTGCGTTTTTGGTGAAATCGCCTGTATCCATGCGGTTCTCCCCACTTGGTCAAATTCGAGTCAGCTTACCTCGGCGAATCGCTATCAATCAGAATAACCGTGGCCGTGTTCCGGCAAGTCATCCATTGTCGTGAATTACTCGCTGTAAAGTGACGATCCTCCAGTCTTCGGCCAGCCGCTCGAACGCGCGCCGGGTACAAGATGCTCATGGACTTCGCATTCCGGCCAAGCTTTCATGATCAGAACGGACAGACAGTCGCCAAAGATTTCGGTATCCCGGCAGCGAAAATCCGTCAGGTCGAAAGGAAAGCGGTACGCGTTGTAAAGTCCGAGCTGGAACTTGGCGACGATTCGGCACTGCCCCGGATATCCGTTCGCGATTTTCTACCAACAGAATAGGGCTTCCAGCCGTTCCTTCTTCGGATGCACACTCAGATCCTTTTCTGCGTATGCACCCCAGATAGACGTTCAGTGCCGCCGCGATTGCCACACAAGCCATCGGCATGGCTTGCGGTGGCATGGGGAATGGCAAGGTGTGAGTCCGAGCAGGAGGACATACAGGATGCCGAGCATGGCGAAGAAGCTGTAACGATGCGCCAGCGGACTGGAGTAATCGAAGTTCGACTGCTTGATGCTGCGCTGGGCCAGACCATCCACGGCGAACGGCACGACGGTTGCCAGCAGGAAGGCCACCAGGAAAGCAGCAAAAAGGTTTGTGGAGCGGACTACCGTATTCCCGTATTCCCCCGGATGTCTGCACGACTTTTCTTCGAAACCATTTTCGACCATCAAATCATCGAATCCGGCAAAGTCGACCACGTTGCGGGTAAGGAGGATCGTCCATTCACTGCCGCGGTGGCGGCGATTTGGCTGTCGTTCAAAGGCGGTGTGGAGTCTTGGGTTCCCGGCGCCGCGCGTATTTCGGCATGCCGAAGCGGAAAGATACCCAATCACAGTACCCGGCTACTAAACCACTCGAGTTATAATGTGTACACAATTGCGTTCACCGAGTGGAGGCTCTCATGACCCAACGTGTCGGCGTGCGTGAGCTGCGCGAAAAGCTCACCTCGTTTCTCGATTCGACGGTGCCGATCGAAGTGACTCGGCACGGCCAAACCATCGGGTTCTTCATCCCGATCCCCAGGCGTCCGGGACAGGCGGAACGCGAAGCGCTTTTAGAAGCCGGAAAGCGCCTGGACCAGGAACTGGTCCGACTGGGCCTCAAGGAGGATGAACTGCTGGAAGAGTTCAAGCAATGGCGGCGTCAGCGGGACCATGCCGCATAAGCGACTGGTCCTCGATGCCAACATCCTCGTCTGCGCCGTTCTCGGCGCCCGTGCTCGCGGCCTGATCGAGCGCTACAGCGATTCCGTGGCTTTCAATGTCGCCGAAGCCGAGTATTATCTTTCCACGGTGCTGGCGCCCAAACGTGGATTGAGCGAAGAAGTCTGGCGACCGACGTACGACAGAGTCATGAACGTCGTGCAGGTCATCGCGGACGACTTGAATTCGCCCTGAAAATCAGCAGCCCTCTCGATGACTACGGTCCAATACCGTGAAGATCTTTTTTGAGGAACAACAATGGCTGTCGTAATCCCTGATGAAACATTGCAGGCCGCGCATCTGACTGCGGCGGAATTGAAACAGGAATTGGCGATACTGCTCTTTTCCAAAGACCGCCTGACTCTGGCTCAGGCGGCCTCGCTCGCCGAGATGCCGCCGATTGCCTTCCAGCATCTATTAGCGAGCCGAGGCATTTCGCCGCATTACGATGTGGCGGAGTTCGAGCAGGATTTGGCGACTTTACAGAAACTGGGCATGCTTTGAGTGATCGTCAGTAACATTGAAACGAGGTAAAACTCATGACTCACGTCACCATCGAATTGGACGATCAGATTGCGCATGAATTGGAGGCGCGCGCCCGTACCGAGGGACTGAATGCTCAGGAATGGGTCGAACGGCTGGTGCGCCGGCATGTCCACCCCCAATGGCCCGAGAGCGTGCGCGCTCTGGTGGGCGCGTGGCCCGATTTCCCTACCGCCGAAGAACTGCGCAAAGGCTGCGGGCAGGACATTGTCCGGGAGCAGTTGTAAGTGATTGTTCCCGATACCAACACTCTGATCTATTTCTTCAAAGGCCAAGGCAAGGTTGCAGAACGTCTGTTACAAACGCCACCCGGAGAACTGGCGCTGCCCGCCATCGTGCTCTACGAACTCGAAGTGGGTATCGCCAAATCGAACGCGCCGGAACGCCGGCGCGCTCAGCTAGGGGAATTGCTTGCCTGGGTCGAAGTTTTGCCCTTTGGCGCTCTGGAAAGCCGCTGTTCGGCGTTGATACGCGCTGACTTAGAAAAACGCAGCGAACCTATCGGCCCCATGGACGTTCTTATCGCTGGCACAGCGTTCGCCCACGATGCCCTTCTCATCACCCGCAATCTGAGTGAGTTTGGGCGTATTCCGGGGTTGCGGCTCGAAAACTGGTATGACTGATTGCAACTTGCAGGATGGGAAAATCTCACGTTCCCGAAGACCTGGAGGTTTTTCCATGACCGCCAAATACTACGAGGCCATCGCCGAAGTCCCGGCGGATCATTGTTTGCGATTGCAGCTTGCGCCCGAAATCCCTGCCGGCCCGGTTCGTGTGGCGGTCATCTTCGAAGGCGCGCCCAGCACCCGACCGTCAGGTCAAGATATCAAAGATCTGTTAGCTGCCATGCCGGATGTGGGAAAAGATGAGGACTTCTCTCGTCCACGCAACCAATAACAGGCTACAGAGTATGTCGATGACCGAGGTGAAGCCCGGCGCCGATGAAAACTCGACTGTCCGGTATGGAACGAAGACAAGGACGCCCTGGTGCAGGCGTTGCTACCTGGACGACCGCCACCGTCGAACTCTATCTGGCTGAACAACCCTAAAGCCCTCCGTGAAATGCTTGCCCAAACGGATATCCGCCGGTCTGCCTCATATCCTCTTCTGCGTATGCGCCAGATAGACGTTCAAGGCTGTCGCGATGGCCACACAAGTCATCGGTATGGCTTGCGGTGGCACGGGGAATGGGACGGTCAGCCCGAGCAGGAGTAAATACAGCGTGCCGAGGATGGCGAACAAGCTGTAGCGATGGGCCAAGGGGCTCGAATAGTCAAAGTTCGATTGTTTGATCTTGCGCTGGGCCAGTCCATCCACGGCGAAGGGCACGACGGCCGCCAGCAGGAATGGCCACCAGGACAGCAGCAGAAAAAACCGGCGCATCGACTGGTAAACGCTATCCCAGAGCACTTGAAGCCTACCGGCAATAAACGGGAATAGATCGTCTCTTCCCACATCCTGGAATCCCACCGAACGTTGACGCTCCGGTTCGCTGGGGATGAAGTAGCGATGGACGCTTTCCCGTGCGCCGGTACGCACGAACAGACGGTCGAACCAGCCCGTGGCGATCTCCCGGATTTCGGCGTCTTTCCGTACACCGAGATACTCGATGATCATTCGGTCCTCGGTGCGCTGCACGGTCTTGAGCCAGTCGTCGGACACCAGGGCCGCGACGAAGATCACTTCGACCAGCCAGAACACCAGGCTCAACAGGAGGTTACGCGGCATCCCGGCCCTCATTCATTCCCTCCTCACCAAGGGTTCTCTGCAGATGCGAGGGGACGAGCCGCCGGGTCAGCTCAGGCTCTCTGGGATGATCGGCGGGAACTCGGCTTCTCAGCTCGAACATCAACGTGTTCAGAAACGATCCCAATCGGCCCCTGTCCGACACGGTGAGGTCGTGCAGGGCGACCCGGTAGGCGTTGAGCGCTACCGACAGGCAGCCTTCGACCACTCGATCCCGGTTCTCGGCTTCAGGCACCTGTTGCAGGACGTAATCGATGGCATTTCGGCAGACGTCCTGCGTCCCCGGCCAGTCGATTTCGAGCACCGCCAGGATCTTGCGCTCGCGGGCATGGCGGCTACGCCAGGATTGTAGGGGATCGGATGGATTCGCAACGTTCTTTCTTGTGTCTGGGGTCATAGTCAGTTGGTTTTCTCGTCGAAGCGCGACCGCAATATGGGTAGGCGGCCCTTGACGATCCGCCCACCGGAGAGCTTCGCGATGTAGTGAAGGTCGGGCAATTGCCCGAGCAATTGGGGCGCGAACAAGTCGCCCTCTTCCTCCATCAGGCGCTCGCCGATGTTGCCGGAGAACACCGCCGGGTTGGTGGAATGGGTCGAGACGCCCTGCGTGCGCATGATGTACTTCAGTCGCGTCTTCGGCAGGTTGTCGGTGATGTAGGCCTGGGTTTCCGCGTCCATGACGCGCAGGGCGATGAGATTGTTGACGTTGCCCAGGATCTGGCACGCCTTGGGCTGGGAACCGGTCCGCGCCGAGAAATCGGCGAAGGTCTGGGTGGCGATGAACAGCCTGAATTTCGCCCCGCGCCCCTTGTTCAGGAGCTGGATGCACGGATCGTTGATGACCTCGGCCGCTTCGTCGACGAAGATGTTGACCGGCCGGTTGTTGACGCCGTAGTTGTAGCGATCGCCGGCCACCGAGGCCAAGTCCGCCAAGAGGATGGAACCGATGGCGCTGCCCACCATGCCGTCGGACAGCGAATCCAGGCCGATGTAAGCCACTTGGGCATTGTGGATGATCCGCGCCGAATCGGTGATCGGGCGAGGGTCGTCCACGTCGCTGGGATCGGGGGACAGCAAGGGTCCGAGCGTGCCGGAGGTCAGCATGTTCATGATGGGCAGGAGCGAGGCCACCATCTTGCCGAAATGGGTGCGGTCGTGCTCGAACATCGAGATCAGGCCCTCGAGATCCATATTGGGATGGTCGGTCTGGACCGACTCGCGGTAAAACCGGACCAGAGCGGCCGCACGAGCGTCGGCATCCCGCCCCTTGACGGCAGCGCGACTGCGCCAGCCTTCGTCCAGCGCATGATCGAAATAGCGCTCCAGGGCACGGGCGACCAGCGTCCCCGGCCCGCCCTCCAGGTAGCGCCTGAGCTTCACCAGGGTGGGCCGCTGTTCGATGGCGAACAGCCCCTGCACGATGTTGTCGAGGGATTTCTGGCCGAAGGCTTTGAAGGGATCCGATGCGTTTTCCCCCGGAATCACCGTGGCGATGCGGCTCGCGACTTCCGAGGACCGGTTGAAGTTGCGCAGCGGGTCCAGACGTACGCTGTCCTCCGGGAACGCCGGGTGGAAATACACGAAGCGCTCGGGATGTCCGCTCAACCGGCAGGCGCGTTCGGCGCACCCCTTGAGATCCTTGTCGCCCTTGGGATCGATGATAATCACCGCTTCCTCGCGCAGCACCGCCTGGGTGACCAGGATGTCGAACAGCCGTGTCTTGCCTGCGCCCGTGGTGCCCACGATCAGGGTATGACCCGCCGTGTGCGCGATCGGCTGGAAGACCTCCTGTTCTTTTGTTTCCAGCCCATGCACCCAGGTGGCGCCCATGCGCTCGTGATCGACCGGAATGATGTCCGAGGAATCGCGCTTGAGGATTTCGTAAGCGAGCTGTGCGTGCCGTTGGCCCCAGTCGAACCCCCAGCCGAACCAAAGCTTGTCCGGATGCCTGCGCACGGTCCGTTGAAGTTTTTCAACGTCCAGGTACTCGAATGTGAACCGGCGCAATCGGTGCTTGCGGTACCAGACGCCCACCGCGGCCGGCAGTCGCCAGGCGGCCATCATCCCGCAAAAGACGATCAGCCCAAGGAACGGCGCCATGGGCAGGCCCGACCAGCGGTCGGCGAGGTACGCCAGTCCTGCGCCGAAGATCCAGCCGCCGATGGCCTGGACTTCGAAGTTGGGTCGCCAAGGCAATTGATAGTCGTAGTCGCTTTTCACGTTACGACTCCTTACGGACCTTCAGAATACTGTTGCCTTCCAGCTGCGTTTCACTATGACGATAGAGGGCGATGATCAGCCGGGACCGGGTGAGTCCCGGATGAAGTTCCACGTACCAGTCGATGATCGTGTACGGTACGGACAACCATTCCGGGGACTCATCCACCGGGCACGGCAAATCTTCTCGTTCCCGGATCCGCCCGATAAGGTCGTCGGCCGGTCCCGTCTCGGGTTTCCTGTCCAGGGATGGCTTGGGTACGCTCTGAGGTGTCTGGGTTCGTTCGGGGCGCGTGGCCGGTTCGTTCATCCCCGAAGTGGGTTGCTTGATTCGCGTCGGCGGGACTGCCTCTGATTCGGTAGTGGCCGAGACCGTCTTTTCGGGAGCGGTTCTTGCCGTTTTTCCGGGGGCTGGCGCCTTTTTGGCCTCGGCCGCGGTGTTGGGTGACTCGTTTTTACTCACGCGCGGCACGGTCACCGTGGGTTTAAGGACTTTCTCTTCCTCGAACTCGGGATCGCCGGCCAGTACCCACCAGCAGCGGCTCGTTTCCCGATTCAGCATCACCCCCCGGATACCGTTGATTTCGCGAATCTTCCGCATGGGCGCGAGCACGTCGGTTTCGATCCAGCCGGCTTCGTCGAGAAGCCGAAGCGATTCGCCGGGGTCCTTGCCGAGCTTCCGGGCCAGGTCCGGATGAGGCAGGAGTACCAATCCGTCGACTTCGCGCACAGGAACAGCCGGAGATTTTCGATACGCCTCGATGGCGGCACGCAGCCACTCGCCGGCGAGGCCTTGCGAGGCCAGCCAGTGGGCGGCTTTCGTTTCCAACTCATGCCGCTTGTCATCTGAATCGAACGGCTTGTTCGATGGGAGAAATTGTTCGTGAGTCGGGTTCGGCTGATTTTGCTTCTCGTCCAGCTTGGATTTCGTGTTCTCTGAATTCGCCTGTCTCGTCCGCTTGCGACCGGAACTGGAGCTGCCCGCGAAACTGGCTTGTTCCTGAGCGGGCTTTTCTTCGGTCGGTTGAACAAGCACGGCATCATTGGGGACGTTTTGTTCGCCCCGGCCAGCAGGCTCGGAGTTGGGCGCGATGGTCCGCGAATCCGTTTCACTCCCTGCACACGATGGCGCGGCCGTATCGTTCAGGCGCGGCGGTGCCGGCCGTTCCGGAATGGGTTCAAGCCGAATAGCCGGTTTCCGCGCTTCCTCAGTCGCAAACGGCATCTCCAATCGCAAACGGTCATCCGGGGAGCACTCGGATGACCTTTCCAGGAGCGCCGGAGCCGCCCTTCCCTTGGACAGGGATATTTCTTTTTCCGTCTCCTCCAGCAGCCGGCCCTCGACGACGACAGGCGGTTCGCCGTGATAGATCAGCTCCGGCGAAGACAGCCTGAGCATGTAGAGGGCGACGTCCAGTTCGGCCGGTGCCATGCGCCAATAGCGGTAGTTTCTCCCATCCTGAGTTCTGCGCGGAATCGCCAGTCCTCGCTCGATGAGGATATCAGCGAGGGTGTCTGGGTCTCTTGGGATACCGGGAATCCTGTCCTTGGCCAGCAGCTCGCATATCTCCTGAGCCCCCGCTTTCCAGACGACGTGCAGACCCTCGTCGAATCGCCACACCCTTGCGCCCCGCGAGTTGGCGCTCCACCGGCCACTATTGACCAGCCTTCGCATGGCGTCGAGCAGGTATTTTTCGACCGGTACGCCCAAGGATGAATCCACCGGAAGGTGATTGGCCTTAAGGTCGCGCTCCACGCTCTTGCGATCGGCCTCGATCACCAGGGTATGAAACACGCTTCCTCGGTCGACGCCGGCGATCGCTTCCAGCATGGCCTGCATGATTTCGGGACCGGTTTGGGTGAGGTAGGTCAAGCACTCCGGGGTCAACACGCGCTCGGTCACCAAAACCGAGAACTGCTCATGGCGCTGGTGCCGCTTGTCCCGCCAGCGCAGGAAATACCGGTCCACACCGTTCTTTGCGGCCCAGTCGGTCAGGTTCTCGAGGTAGGGGTTCCACCGGGTCTTGCCCTCCCGGTCCAGGATGGCGAGATCGGACACCGGTTTGCCGATGTCGTGCAGCAATCCAGCCAGGCACACGGCCAGGCGCCAGCGGGGCTCCTGCCCCTTGCGCTCCAAGGGCGTGGAGCCGGCTCCGAATAACACGCCCTCCGAGGCCATAGCCGCCCAGTAACCCACCTCCAGACCATGCCGGAACAGGCCGCCGGCGCCGCGATGATGATGCGCTTCCGAGGCCGGCAACAAATGCGTGAATGCGGCATAGCGTTCGACGACCGGCATGACGATGGCCTGAAATTCCTCGCGCGGTAGCGCCAAGGTGTGCCGGAGGGCGTCCACCAGCTCGGACTGGGTGGCGAGGATGCGTGCGACGGACGCCACGGGGAGCCCCTTGGCGAAGGGCGGATAACGAGGAATGTCCTCGTCGGCGACGGATGCCCATGTGGAAGCCGGCGGCTTCCTGAAAAAAGCGAACAGGGATTTCATGGCGGGATAGCTTGCCACCGGAAAAAGACGGGCGATGCGCGATAGATTCGCTTAGGGTGAATCTTTCCGGACACCGCGGTTTTCGTGGGCTTTTAAGCTGTCCTGGTTTCGTTTCAGGACAGCCAAACCATGAACAAAATCCGTTTCGCCTTGCCCTTATTGGCCATCACCTCTCTTCTGCCCGGTTGCGCCACACAACGCCCCACCCCTGAAGCCTCACAGACCGTCATCCAGTCATTGCTGCCCCGCAAGTCGGACCAGCCCTGGCGGCTGCGCGTGGCATGGCTGTCCGGAGGCCTCGGCGGGGCGGCCCTTCGGTCGTCGGGCTTCGAACATGTCGTTCGCAAGAAAATGCCAGAGACTCCACTCCGGGTGGCTTCTCTACAACCCGTAGCAATCACTCCGCTCACCTCGTCGAGCTATACGGACGAGGAAATCGAGCGCGCCTGGCGGAAGTTCTGCCGAAACCGGCTGGGCATGACCGAAAGGGATCACCGGATCATCCGGGATACCCCGATTCCCGGCTGGTTGGTCGGGAATTGCCATACCGCCAATTTGATGAAATGAAGTGGGGACATGCCGCTATGGGTACGCTTTCGAGTGATGTGTTCACCTCGTTGGTCTCGAGTCTGAGCGATATCAACGCATCGACCCTTCGCCGAGTTTGCGAAGCCTTGTTCGGCGCCGTCGACCACGAGCACCGGGAATTTTTTTCACGGCGGACCCTTTTGCTCTCCGCCGACGGAATGGAGGTCCGGTTTCTCGGCGTGCGACTGGACCAAAGCGACCTCGATTTGTGGATGGAGATCGTTCACCTGGCGAGGAGACAGATTCCAGGCTCTCCCGTTACGTTCAGCGCCTCCGATGTGCTCAAGGCGTTGCAACGCCGTACCGGAAAGCGAGATCACGAATGGCTCAGGGAAGCGATGGCCCGTCTCGCCGGGGCGGGGATCGAGATAACCCTCAGGCGGCGACACACGTGGTTCCTGGACGGTTTTCTCAGCTATCGGGTGAACGAACGGCGGGGCCGCTATGCCGTGATGCCATCGCCGCCTCTGCTAGAGTTGTTCAAGCATCCTGTTTTCCATCCCGATTGTGGCGCGCGCCAGTGATGTTCACCGACGACGATCCGAATCGGGAGGACAAGGACACAGCGTCCGATTCGGACAACGACCCTCGCGTCTCGATCCAGCCGCCGTCGGAATCCGTTTCGCGGCAGCTTACCCTCTTTCAAACGTTCTATGCTCCGGCGAATCAACGCCACCGGATGTCCAACGTCATCGAAATCTGGGACGCCGCCCCCAAATTCGCGACTCCTCGCCGACGCGCCGACGTGACCGACAACCCGGCCGTCTTTCTGGAACGAACATTCAACTTCAGGGGCACGCGGTTTCAGGTAACGGTCGCGCCCGCACTCATCAAGGACTCTGCCGGCCGGAATGTATACCGCTTCCCCACGGCGCGGGAGGAACTGATCGAGGAAGCCCTGCGCAAGATCGCCGTGCAGCAGCATCTCGGATTCGTTGGAACCTTCGAGGCCAAACCAATCGTGGGCGTTCGTTTCTCGCTCCAGATGCTCCGCCGCGAACTGGCCAGGCACGGGCACGGCATCAAGCACGCCGACTTGGTGGACTCCTTGATGATTCTGTCGGGAAGCGTGGTGAATATTACGTATGCCGGACGCCGCACGGCGCTTCACCGTAGCACGATCCTTTCCAATCTCGCCGCCATCAGCCGCGAGGACTATTTAAGGGATCCGCAAACGCTGTGGAGCGCGCATTTCCACCCCATGGTCGCCAGTAGTCTTTCGGCGGTGACGTACCGGCAGTACGACTACGAATCCACCATGTCCTACCGATCCTCCCTGGCACGATGGCTCCACAAGTACCTCGCGGCCGTCTTCGTGAATGCCGGGATGACGCAGCCGTGCAGGATCATGTTGTCGGAAATACGAGATGGCAGTGGATTGGTCAATCGCGTCACCGTTCGCCACCAAGCCAGGGATATCGAAAACGCGATTAACGAACTCATTTCCTCGGCGTATCCGATCGTTCGGTCTTGCAATCGCCACGTTGTCCTTGAGGGCCGTGGCATCGTTGATGTGACTTACACCCTCCAACCCACACCGGAATTCGTGAAGCTGGTCATCGACTCCAATAAGCGTCAGAAGGATACCAAATCCATGGCGGCGGATAGCTCTGCACGCCGAGGACATTAGGTGGGTACTCTGGTACCCGGAAGTGGGGACTCTGGCGCACGGAAGTGGGTACTCCAGCGACCGATACCAAGAGTTATCCACAGATCGAGGAAGATTTGGCGATCCAACGTGGGCACTCTGGCGCACGGATGAGCCCCAAAGTGGGTACTCCAGGGCACGGTCACTCCAAAAAGTGGGAACTCTGGCGCACGGAAGTGGGTACTCTGGGGCACACTGGATCCAATAAAACACCCAGGGTGGGTACCTTGGGGCACAGAAGTGGGTACTCTGGGGCACACTCATTTTTGTAAGCAATTGTTTAGAAATTTATTTTTTGCTCCTTTTTGAGACCTCCTTTCTTTCCTTATTCCATTCTTTCCTTATTCTCCTTTGGGATTCCGTGGACAACTTTCGGGTGCTTCGATGCGATCCGGATAACCCGGAATCCGCGAAAGCCGAGTCCCTCCTGCGCACGTCAGCCAGCATATGGGCAAAGGTGCCTAGCGTTTGGCCGGAGAGGGACATGAACAACGCTGGGAGGTCAAAAAGGAGGACAACTTCGAGGAAGCACCGGACAGCTTAATCTATCCAATCCCAAAAGACGCTTGTAACGACATCGTCTTTACGAAATGTTATAGTTGTTCAACGTGGAGGTATCGCTATGACCACAACTCACTCTCAGACCACCAGGCGCGATAGCCTGAATATCCGCATCAAACCGGAAGACCGCGGATTGATCGATCGGGCCGCCAAGCTTTTGGGCAAAAATCGAACGGATTTCATGCTCGATGCCGCCCGTCGCGCCGCCGAGGAGGCTTTGCTCGACCGGACTGTGTTCGTGGTGAGCCCCGAAGCCTATGCCGAATTTCTCGCGCGTCTGGATGCGCCGCCGCAACCTAACGAGCGCCTGCGAAAGACCATGCAGACGCCCGCGCCGTGGGAATAAGCATTGCCGCTTCTGGCTCCCCAACCGCTCGCGGAACACCATCGAACGGAAGGCTTCACTTCCGGCATCATCTCCCTGGATGACTGGTTGAAACGCAGGGCGCTCGCCAATCAGGCGAGTGGCGCCTCCCGGACTTTCGTGGTCTGCGACGAACAGAAGGTGATCGGGTATTACGCCCTCGCAGCCGGGGCGATCAGCCTACAGGAGGCTTCAGGACGGTTTCGGCGCAACATGCCCGATCCCATTCCGGTCGCGATCCTGGCGCGTCTCGCCGTGGATCGATCCTACCAGAGTCAAGGGATTGGCCGCGCCCTTTTCCGGGACGGCGCCCGACGGGTGATGCATGCGGCGGATACGATCGGCATTCGTGGTATCGTCGTCCATGCGATTTCCGAGGAGGCCAAGGCGTTCTATCAAGCAATCGGCTTTGATTCCTCCCCGGTCGACCCCATGACGCTCCTGGTGACGTTAAACGATCTTCGCGCCACACTGGCCGAGTGAAACGACATGCCGTGTTAAGGAAGACGGAGTGCCGTGCACTGAACTCTCTTCAAGGCGAGACTTTCTTCAACAGGCGCAGGTCGGTCACCAGCTCTAGCGGTTCCCCGATCCCGATCCGGGCGAAGTCGGGGTGCTCCGGGTTCAGCAGGTAGTTGGTTTCGGCCGGGATCACGGCGCTCGGGACGGCCAGCACGGCACTGGTACCACTCTGTACCCAATCCGCCCCCCGTTTTTGCAGTTCCCCTCTCGCTTCCGGGCTCCGCCAGTCCGGCGGAAGCTGATCGACCGTGATCCGGTCGAGGACGAGATCATCCGGGATGTGCGCCGAGATCAGTACATAACGGGCGCGGAGAGGCTCATCCTGCACCAAGATTTCCAGCACCGCGAGCGCCTGGCTTTCCGCCGTATACATCAGCGGCACACCTTTCGGATTCCACCGGCCACCATACAGGCGTGCGCCTTCGCCGGTAAAGGCCGCTTTGGCCAAGCGGGCGGTGACGATCCGCCACCCGGTCGGCATCAGGCGAACACGCCCTGCTCAATCCGGCCCAGGGTGTCGAGGACCCACTCGGCGCCGATTTCGGTATCCACCAGGCTTAGCGGCGTCTGGCCCGAGAGCGAGGCGTTCGTCGCTTTCAGCCAGTCCACCGCCGTGTCCAGGTTCTCGAAGACTTCCTCGGCGCGTTGCACCACGCGGGCCAGGCGCACGAGTTTCGCCGATTCCTCGCTGGACAGCGTGCCTTCCCGCTTGCGCCGGGCCAGCGTGCGCTCGGGAATCCCCAAGGCCTCAGACAATTCCGCCTGGGAAATCCGTAAGGCTCTCCCCAAGGACTCCACCGCCGCCGCCGAAATGCCCCGGCGGATGACGGACACCCAATCCAGCGGCGAGCGCGGCGATCTCTGCAGCACGGAAGCCCCTCCGAGCAAGGCCTCGGCGCTCAAGAAATCGGGTACGGTCGATGTTGCGCCCACAGATCACCCATGAGTTGCCATTTGGCATCCATTATACTGCCCTTTGGCTGCTACCCCTAATACACCAGGACCACCGGGATAGCAGCATCCGTTCCCCGGAGGAAGGATAGCGAAGACCATTCTGCTGATCCGCCTCGTACCCAGGCTATTCGGCTGATTCCGCAGACATCGGCATGCGGCGATCTCATCCAATCCTCCTGAGTCCATGGTCCCGCGAACTCCTTAGTTCAAGTGACGTCGATTCCCCGGCTTATGATCGCTTCCGCCGTCACCGTCTGGCCGCTGGTTTCCGATTCGTAGGCGATGAGCGAATCCCGGATCCGGACGAGTAATGCCTGGCGCTTGCGGATATCCGCGAAGACCTCCTCTGTTTCCCGAACCAGTTCGGCGATCCATTCAGGCTCATTTTTCAACGCCTGATCCAGGGCATAGCGATGGCTCCGCCGCCCCTTGCTGAATTGCTTCTTGGCGACAAAGCGCCCGCTGCCGCCCAGCCTACCCATCTCGTACCACTCGATGCTGAAACCGCCGGTGTCCCGCGCCCGCAGCCTCACGCCGACGCTTCCCTGGGCATACCGTTTTTGATGGGTTCGGCCTTCCTTCAGTCGGCGCCAATAGTCATCCACGAGCAGCTTGGCCTCGTCCTGCAACTCGCGCAGGGACGCGGCCAGCCAGGCGCATACCGGGGACGGAACCCTTTGACTCTCTGTTTTTTCCCTTTCTTTATTCGCATCTGCGGGCATCGTCGTTTCCCAAATACTTATCTGTTGGGATTTGATGGCTTCGCCCCAATGGAGGGGATTGTGAAGAAACTCGCGGGACGATCTCCCGATCCGAGTGGGTATGTCCTTAAGAAATCTTTGACCATAATCCCAACACTATGTTGGGAATTTATGGCTAGAAAACTTCTGCCTCTTATCATCCGGTTACCCCATATGACAACCCGATTGTTGGTGAATCTATTGACTATCGCACGGCATACGCCTCTTTAACGTATCGCGTCTCAAATCCCAATATTCATTTGGGATTCGTGGCTTGCTTTTCTGTTTTGTTCATTCCGCGCTATCTGCGCATGGGGTTCGTGCACGTCGAACTGTGAACGATCTGAATCTATCACCCACACGACGTCGCCTGTGCTCGAAAAAGTTGCTCATTTAGACAATCTTTTTCGACACATCCCCCACCGAAATACGAGTAGATTGCCCACCGGTCCTGCTGAGGTCTTGGTGAATACCTAGGCGACCTGAGCCCGCGTGCACAAATGCAAATTGTCCTCGAGTAGCCCTATGGCGAACCCGGTTCCAGGACTTGGGGCGAGTTTTCGGGGTGTTGCCGTATCTGTGTAACGCCCGTGCATTTGCTGCGTACCTATCGATCTCTTTACCCAGGCGAGTTGGCCGGGAGTGGATGAAACCATGTTTGTACTTGGAATGGACATTGGCTATTCGAATCTGAAGCTGGCCATGGGTGAAACCGGAAACGGTCCTACGGTATCGCTCTACCCGGCCGGCGCGGCGCCGATCGATCGGCTGCCGGAGTCGATTGGTAAACAAGAAGACGCTCTACGGGTCAGCGTCGATGGCGGAATTTGGGCGGCCTGCGTGAATCCGGGGAAATTCGCCACCTGGAATCGAGCACTGCACCAGGATTATGTGCAGACGGCGTCCTATCGCGCCCTGTTTCATGCGGCGCTGTTGTTGTCCGAGCGGGACACGGTGGATTTGTTGGTGACGGGCCTGCCGGTCTCGCAATGGCTGGAGCGTTTGCGACGGGACGCCCTAGGCGAGCGTCTCGCCGGGACGCATCGCATAACCCCCAGGCGCGAAGTGGAGGTCTCGGCCGTCCGGGTCGTGCCTCAGCCGATTGGCGGCTATCTCGATCTGCTTTGGTCCAGCCTGGCCGTCTCCATCCTGGAAGAAGGCCGCGTGCTGGTCATCGACCCGGGATTTTTCTCGGTCGACTGGGTATTGGTCGAAGAGGGCGACATCCGGAGGTCGTCCAGCGGTACCAGCCTGGAAGCCATGTCGGTGTTGCTGGAACAGGCGAGCCGATTGATAGCCGACGAGCACGGCGGAACGGCGCCCGTTGAACGCCTGGAAGAGGCGTTGCGAATGCAAAGGGATCACGTGCTCCTGTTTGGACGGCAGGTCGAAGTACAACCTTATCTCCAGCAGGCGGCCGAGCGGGTGGCGCCGGTGGCGCTTGAGGCACTCCGCCAGTCGCTTCGCAAGGAATCGGGAAGCGTGGACGCGGTTCTGCTGACCGGCGGCGGCGCGGCGCTTTATGAACCCATCGCCAAAAGTCTGTTTCCCTCTAACCCGATCTTCGTCCCGGAGCAGCCGGAGCTCGCCAACGCCCGCGGCTTTTACTATTTCGGATCTGAGTGATGCGGATCGTCGTCAAGTTTCCGAGTCGGGCTTACGCCGAGCTGGTAGCCGATCTCGAACAAATTCCTTCGCGGGAGCGCGCCGAACGCTTGAGGCTATTGGCGAGCGTCGGGATGACGGTTCTGCGCTCAGGGGCCGTCACCGCGGCAGGTGGTTTCTTGTCCCCGGATTCGATACCCGGCATCGAGGGTAGGTCGGCAAGGAAGACGGACACCGGCTTCCATCGGGTTCGCGATCGCTTGAGAGAAGGGATGTCGGGATGACCTGCACAAGACGCCTGAACAGCACCGACCCTCACGTCGGAAGATTCCAGACCGCTTTCCGAGCGGCCCTTGAAATCGCTCTTGGAAATTTCAAGACCGCCGATACCAAAAGAGTCGCCGCAGTCGCCGTCATTCTGTACCTGTCGAGTTCCGCCGCCTGGTGCGGAGACACCAGTGCCGCGGGCAATGCGACCGTGCCATTGGATGGAAAAAACCAAGCCATAAGCCCGCAAGCGCTTCGCGGCACGACGTGGTGGCGAGTCGCTACAGAGCGCGGCCTGGATCCCTACATCCTATACGCCGTAGCCCTGGTCGAGTCTCCTCAAGTCAACAACCGTCTGGCTACACCCTGGCCCTGGGCGATCAACAGACAAGGACGGACCATTATCCCATCTTCCCGGACAGTGGCCAGAGGAATCCTTAACGATGCCCTGACCAAGGGTATTCGCGCCATCGACGTCGGCCTGATGCAAGTGAATGTCCGGTGGCACGGACATCGAGTGCGAAGCCCGGAAGAGTTACTGGATCCGGAAACCAATATCCGGGTCGGCGCCGATGTGCTGGCTGAAGCAATCCGCTCGGCACCCGGCAATCTCACCCTCGGAATCGGGCGTTATCACGCCGGTTGGCACAACGATACCGACGCCTACCGCTATGGACAACGGGTATTGGCGGTCGCCCAACGAATCCGCTGGCTACTTTGACGATGGGTTTCAAAGCAAATCCGGGCGAAGAATCGGCCGGAACGATTTTTGTACAGATCACGACAAGCCTCGAAAAGGGTTAGGGCCGAAAAGCCCCTGCACATGCTCTCCGAAGCGAAAGACATCTGTCGTGAGTTCACCTGTGATGCTGCGTTCACGGGAATGATAGCGATGCCCGACATCGTTTTCTGTGAACTATTTCACCCCCTAGGGGGCTAACGATAAGGTGTATTGATGAGTTTCGATTTGGACTTATATGAACTGAATCTGTTTTATTTGCTCAAGGCGCGGGATATGGCGCTGAAAGGCAAATCTCAAAACGCATCCTTGGTGATGGGGATATCCCAGGACAGCGTGAATCGTCTGCCGGAGCTGTCCTTCGAGAAGATCAGGATCTTGGCCCGGTCGGGCGTGCTCTGTTATTCGTCAAGGCTACCGGACAAGTTCTGGAAGGAATTCCAGAATACGGAGATGGATGAGGACCTGGTCAAGGCCCGGGTTTTGTTGATGATTGCGGCGGGGGGAGGGGAAGATGACGACAATGACGGAGCAGCATGATCGGCGATCCCTGGCTCTGGAGTTGATTCGAAGAAAACTCCGGACACCCATCATCCATCTCCACACCCAGATACCTTTGGCCGACATACGGGACTGGTATCGGGAGATCCATGGGCGCTCGCCCAGTTCCGGATTGCTGCCCTCCATGTCAACGTTGCTTCCGAATCGGAACAGTCACATCTACGTTTCGCTGTTTGCCGCGATCTACCGGAGAGTGGGGGGCAAGAAGGTACTTCAGGTCATCGACATTCACGCGATGATGGAGGCCTGGGACCTGTTTTCAACTTTGACCCGTCACGTGAGACGAAAGCGACCTGCCGATTTGACGGAGGCTTGGGTGATCGCACGGGCGATGCGAGCCAAAACGGCAACGATGCATCGCTGTTCGAAATGCGCCTCGTCCTATCTGGTGGCGGGCGACAGCAAGTTGCCCCCCGCCTGTCCGATTTGCTTCGCCGTTAGACAGGTGGGTAAGTCCGGTCGCTCCAACAAGGTCATGAAGCGATCACGGCTCCGATAGGACACCCATCGAGAATCTTCCGTCGTTTTGAATCCCGAGTGTCCGACACATAGGGTTCATCATCGGTATCCTGGAGGCCTCCATGCGACCTTAACGTTCATTGACTGAACGCTTCTTCGTCGGGCGGTTGCCTAGGGTATCTGAAGCGGAGACAGCCACGCAACCGGCCTTCTGAAAGCATTCCAGCAATCACCGCCATCGATGAAGTCCGTCGATGGCGGCCTTCCATTGGCCCATATCCAGTCAAGATTGTCGTGCTGGCTGTCGGCATTCCCAGCTTTGCCAAGACAGAACCTTGTGAGGACCTATTTTCTATCAGCCCGCCCTATCCGATTGATCCAGCAGGTACTCTGCGGGTACGCTATCGGTGAACCAGGCGGAAGGAGCTCCCATGAGATTGGCGATCGAGCAGGACCCAAGAACGACCATCCTGAAAGGAACCATCCAATGGTTCTCGAAAGAAAAAGGCTACGGATTCATCGACAGTGAAGACGGTATCCGCCGGTTCTTCCATGTCGCTGACACGGCCGACGATTTCGCGCCAGAAGTCGGCAATTTCATTCTCTTCGAGCCCCGGCAGGACGGAAAAGGTCCCCGTGCCGTCCGCGTTCGCTTGAATCCAGATTCGTTGGTTGAAATCAAAAAGCCATTGGCCCGCAATGGCCGTATGTCTTGTCCTCACTGCGGTACGTCGATTGTGCCCAGAGTCGTATTCAACTATGGGGCGCCGATCTATTCGATCTGCCAGTTTTGCGGAGGAAAGGTTGCTGATTTTCGGGAGCCTTCGGAGCCTTGGATAGAGAAATTCTTTTCTCCCTGGGTAACATTGGCTCTCGTCGGCTTCGCCATCTTGCTTGCTTCTGCTGGCGGGAGTGACGTGTCTCCTTTGCTCGGAGCGATATCGATCGCTCTCATTGTGCATTTGGTTTACTGGTCCCTCGAAACGATCAAAAAGACTTTGTCACTATTGTTTTCTGCGGCAGTTAGGATTTCGAAAATTGCATTACGCCGATGAAATGCTTGGCGCGCCTGATTCGCCCTCCTTTCTACTTGCCCTGAAGCGCGCCAGGCATTTTCGGATCGTAGCGAACGGAAGCACGCTGTTGATCTTGCTCTCTGTGTGCTTAAAGATTGGTTTCAGGGCATCAGGGGGTTGCGGACTGTTTTTTTCACCGCGCCGTTATAAGAGCCAACCAAGTTCAACAAATCCGGTCTGTTTTGGCCCGCCGCACGCCTTAGAAGTTGTGAGATATCCTCAGCAGCTTCGCCATCCGATCTTACAAGGTCCTTTTTTGCTGAATTCAAAGCCGGTGTCGACATTTCTTCGAGTGTCGATTTATCGATACTAGGGAGATGTCCCATCAAGGTCGTTGGATCGCCAAAACCGGCAAACGATTCGAACATCGCGGCCCTGTAATACGCTTTTTGGGCATCGGTCAGTCGGTTCCCAGTTTCAGCCACGCGCTGATCAGCCCAGGTATCAACTGCCGCAGCGCCGCCTTCTGGGGCTGCGCGGTAAGCGGCCTCGAAGGATTGCCACATGGTCTTGCCCTGTGAACGTGCATCTTTGAATGCACCCACGAAAGCACTGATACCACCAGCACCGTAGTGCCCAAGTCCTTGCGTTTTCTGTACAGCGTCATAAATCGCCCCACCCACCGCATCGTAATTCATCTCTGCCAGTGACTGCCCGCCCTTAGCAGCCTTACTGATTTCCGAGCGGAAGAATGCAGCCTTGTCGGAATCCATGTTTCCAAATCCTTCATCGGCCGAGCTGTCCACTTGCTTCTGACCTGCGCGATAAGCCTCGTCAACGGATCTCTCGCCGCCTGCAATGTGTCCTTCGGTCAACTGGATGCGGTCGGTGACACGGCCTTCCAGTCCTCGCGTTTCGTTTCTGGGATCGTGGAAGCCGGTCTGTTCCACCTTCGATTTCGCCACTCCAAATTCCGGCGTTTGGCTGACCAATCCGGCATTGGCATCCGGGCGTGCATCGGTGCCGGGTTTGGGTGCGTTCCAGGCATCACCGAGAAGCTGATAGCCGATCGATTCCGCCGTGCGCGAATCATCGCCATCCAGGTGCCTGAAAACGGGAGACGAATGTCCTGTGAGTAACGACATCCCTGCGGCCGCATAAGCCTGTTCTTTATCGGCGATCAACCCGGACGCTCGCCATTCCGCGCCAAGGCGCTGGGCATCCCCGCGCAGGCCGAAGCGGTCGAGCGCGGCATCCAACCCCGACATCAAAGTCTGACTACTTGCGAATCTGAGGCCCGTCTCGGCGGCGCCATAGGTTGCCGATACGCCGAATCGGCTTTGCGCGGACATGGTTCGGTTATAGGTTTCGGAAGCCGAAACGGTATCGGTCGCGCTTTGCTGCAGCGAAGACAACTCCTGCCTTTGGAGCCCCAGGGAGGCCACCTCCCGTGTTCCCGACTGAACATCGGTGGCGACGCTGCGCGCGAGGTCGGTTTGCCAGCCATGGTCCTTGGCGACCTTTTGAGAGATGTCCGATGCGATTTCGTCGGCTTGGCTCTCCCCCACATGAAATCGATTCTGGAGCTGTCCCGATACCGAACCTTTGAGATTTGCCAAAGATTCCTTGTCGCTCTCTTTACCTTTTCCCAATGATCCGGCGATCGCGGCCGAACCACCCACCAAGGCCGCGAAATCGTCGCCGGATATTCCGGTGTCTCGATACCGTTGAGCGAAATCCTCGCCGGTTGCCCGGATGAATTTATCGGTCTGACTCGTGCTGCTCGCTATTCGGCTGCCCAAGGCATGCGCGTCGAACCCTTCGTGGGAGAGCCCGCTGGAATGGGATGCCGTGTTCGACAGGCTGTCCATGAAACTGCTGGAGGCCTGTTGCAGCCATGCGGAGGCGGAAGAGACCGAGGCGCTCAGATCCTTGCCGGCCTGGAAGGACGGCAAGACTCTTTCGGCACCGAACAGGGTCACACCGGTCAACGGCGCATGCTGATAGTTCGGCTGCATATTCATGACCGGCGCCGGGCTGACGATATTGGGCGAGGCGATTTTTTCGTCGATGAAATCCCCACCTTGCATCCTACCCAGGAAATGGGTGGCGGTGATCGAGCCGCCGTAGACCAGCATGAGAGCGATGGCGGGCGTCGACGAGGCCAGCATGCCGCCGACACCCAGCCATTCCTGGATGGCCATGTCCATCTGGTAGATGCCGTAGATCGACGGCAGATTGAACTGCGCTGCCTCAAGCGCGGCCATTTTGCCGGCGGCGGACATCGTGATGTACAGGTTGACGATCGCCAGGATCGGCATCCAGAGCTGAATCCACAGCAGCATCAGAAAGTATTGGCCGGTGATGTGAATGCCCCGGGCGCCCAGCATGACGGCGAAGGCCATCAGCGGGGTGATGGCGTAGCTGAAGCCTTCGATCCAAGTCATCATCGGGCGGACGATGCGGGTGAACAGAGTCTGCTCGCCGGCCCATTGGCTATTGCGCTGCTGGATGGCCTGCTCGACCATGGCGGCCTTGTTCCATTTCAGGCCGTCCTCATGCCGCCCCACCACGCCCTTCTCGAACATCGGCGTGATCAGCGAGGCCAGCATGTAGTCCAGGGCGGTGACGCTGCCGCCGGTCAGGACCGTCAGGGCCTCGTCGATTCTCGGCTGAACGTCCGCCGGCAGGGCGACCTTCAGCGCTTCCTTCAGGACGTTCTCGACTTCCGGGACCGCCAGGTTTCTCACGTAGAGGTCCAGCGTCGTCCAGGCGTCGGTGCAATCCAGAATTTTCGGGGCGCCGCCGGTGTAGATTTCCGTGGTGTAAACGTCGGAGTCGAACTTGATGGCGTTCAGGACCTGGCTGTTGCGCAGGATCCCGTCCAGCGTCATCAGCCCCAAGTCGACGCCGGTGAGCGTGCATTCCTTGACGTAATTGACCAGGGAATTTTCGAGATCGCCGCCGCTGTTGGGCGAGTTCGCCTTGCCCAGTTGGATCCTGGACAGGAGATTCTTCCGGACCGTGGTCATGACCTGGAGTGTATCGGCGAAGCCGTGCTCGGTCATGCTGGGTGTGGAGAAGGCCTGCTCGAACAAGCGGGTGAGGCGGTACCCCATGTTGGACAGGATCGAGCCCGCCACCGCGGGCCCCAGGGGAACATTGTCGACCACCTGCACTTGCCCGGTGTAGGCGTCTTCGATGGAGACCTTAACCCCGGGAGCGAACAGGGTCAGATAGATCAGGATCGACGCCAGCACATCCTGATAGCGGATGCCGCGTGCGTCGTAGTGGGTCAGCCCCCTGAGCAGGGTCATCATCACACCCAGGACGGCGCCGACGCCGGCGGCCATGGTGTAGTGCCCGGTTCCGGCGATCATGGCGATCGCATTCAGGATGGCTGCCAGAAACGCCGAGTCGCCAATGGAAAAGATCTCGAAGACCAAGGCGGGATTTCCTCAGGGGGTCGGATAGGCGTTTTGGGATCCCGGCGTCTGTGCGAAGGATCCGTAGGTCCGGGCCTTCGAGCCGCTCATGAAGTTGGTGTAGAACTGCATGAGCGTTTGCGGATTGCCGTAGCGGCCTGACAACTCCGCCGACTCGGCCTGCAGATCCAGACGCGCCTTGCCGAGGGAATCCGCGAGCTTCGTGGCGTAGGCGTGATCCTGCAGGGAACTGGCCTGCCGGACCGCGTCCAGCATGCCCTGAATCATGAGCTGGGCCATTTCCAGGGCGATCACCGGCGAGCCCTCGTCGGCGAACAGACGGGCCAGCCCAAAATCCTCGCGGGCCAGGTTGCGGATCATGGCGCTGATGGCGCCGGGCACCAGTTCCATGAAGGCCATTTCCTCGGCGGTCAGGGGACCGGTGTTGGTGGCGAACTTGTAGAGCAGCCCGTTGCTGGCGCCGGTCCCCACCAGAAGGTCCCGAACCCGCTGCTTGAGTCCGGTGAGGGAAACGTCCACCGGCGTCGGGTTCAGGCAGCCATCGATGTCGGTGGTATCGCAGTCGTAGATCTTGACCTTCTGGTAATCGGAACCGCCCGAGCCGTTGAGCAGGTCCTTGATCCTGAGAAGGTTGGGCAGCGTGACGACCGGGTTGCTTTCGCCCTTGCCGTCGGGGGCCGTCTCCGGGGGCTGGACGATCACCGAACCGGTGACACTCATCGCCGCTTCCAGGAAGTCGTTGCCGCCGAACTTGAACCAGCTGCCCGCGTTATTCCGGTTGAGCGCGCGCCAGACCAGATTGCCCTGAATGACCTTCTCCATGTCCGCGGCGGCGTTGGTCTTCACCTGGTTGGTGGGATCGCCCTGGGAACTGGCATTGGTCAAGGCCCCGAACACGTCGGTGATGCCCTTCGAAAACGAGACGGTCGACTTCTTCATGGTGGCCTGCGTTTCCGCCGGCAGAAGACTGGCCGCGTCGTTGACGAGGCCTTGGGCGAGTTGGCAGGAGTTGGAGAACAACTGATTGAGCTGCTGCACCTTCTTCTGGAGATCCGACATGATGTTGCCGCAGTCCGGGCACATCGCGTTGATCGCCAGCTGGAAGGCATAGCCGGCGGCGTTGGCCGCCACGGCCCGCATCAAGTCGATGAACTGGTTCATGTTGATGAACGAGAACGACCCGCCGAACAGATCGATGCCGCCGCATCCCGCGCTGAACGAAGGAGGAACGAAGGACACCAGGTTGGCGTTCATGACCCTATTGCGGGAAACCACGGACCCGGCGGTGATCACGCCCCGGCGCTGCCCCAGGTGGGCGGTGGGACTCGTCACGTTGGTCATCGTACCGAACATGGCGTCCATTTCTTGCTGGAGGTCGGCATTCGCTACGAGCGGTAGCGACAGGACCCAAAAGAGTACGGTCGTTCGGCGGGTTTGGAAGGGTCGCTTTGGCGCTCCCGAAGCAACTGTTTGCGATTGGAAGGGCGGCATTACGGACTCCGGAGGACGGGTATCTGTAGCGGTTCACTGGCGAGGACTCCGGCTTGCCGTTGCAGGGCGTCGATCATCTCCACGGGATTGCTCATCACCTCGGCGGTGATGGCGAAGGGCGGCGGGAGGATCGCTGGCATCAGGCGCTGGCCGCGAGAGGCTTCGAACACGGCATCATCGATCCAGCCCGACTCCTTGGCGGCCAGGATGATCCGTCCGGACAGGTCGTCCAGGGACAGGACGCCCTGAGAGAGCGGCACCAAGTCGCTGGGCGGCTTCATCAGGAACAGGGCCGGTGTGGATACGACGCCCAACAGTTGAGCCTGCCCTTGGTCGGTATGAAAATCCGTGTAAAGGTCGCCCGGCATGGGTCTTCCGTCCAGCGATACCGCGTAGACCTTGAAGCCGAAGCGCTTCTCGAGCAGGGCCAGGAGCGGGGCTTGAATGTGACAGTAGCGGCAGTCGGACCGGAAGAAGAACAGAATTCCAGCCTTCTGAGCGATCGTCGTGAGCGCCTGTTCGCTCGCGAGGCCGGCCAGGTGGTTGGCTTCATTGACGGCAAAGGTCGCAATCGGCCGGCGGGTGTTTTCGTCGAGCAGGGGATCGGACATGACCACATGCCGTGCCACGTCGGTGAAGCGCTGGGCCTTGTCCATCATCACCCGCTGTAAGTAATAGTAGGCCGCGACATTTTCCGAAGTAGGATCGTCGATGGCCTTGTCCCGATAGCGCTCCAGATTTTTCCTGAACCATTCGGCGGATAGTGGGGGCAGTTCAGGTTTGGCGGGTTCAGACTGGGTAATGGGTGGCGATTGAGCTTTCGCTTCTTCGACCGGCTTGACCTTTTCCGACTTTTTGGGTTCGGGTTCGACTTCTCGCCAAAACCACCCGCGCTCTTTATCGAGAAAAAAAGAAGGCTCAGGAGCTGGAGCGGAATCCGATCCCCTGGCCAAGTGGGGCGCCAACAGCAGGTAGGGAAATAGAAGAAGCCAAGATTGCCGATTCATGCGGCGATTATCTTGGTCTTTTTAGGTCCCGGTGTTTGAATAGATTGCGAAGGACGGAATCATTTGCGTTGATTCGCGAATATCAATGGCGTGTCTTCCCGTACCTCAGCCGATTACCAGTGTGATTTTGATAGTTAAATGTAACCCGCAGCATCACATTTGAATGAAGGGAGACCTCCGTAGAAAGCCCACGCGTGGACTTCACGGTCAGTCAAACTTGGCTTGTTTTTCGCTTTAAACGATCTGTTATCCAAACCCTATGGTAGATGAAGGAATTTTTGATCAGCTAGAAGGCATGGAAAAACATGACCCATCCGTTCAAGTCAGTCAGTCCGGGACGCTTGTCGTTCTGCCTGAGTTGCTCCCCTAAGCGGCTGACGGAGCACGAAAGACCGTCACGAACCCGTCATGGAGCGCCCGGGTCAAACAGCCCTGATATGGACAGTACAGCAAGTTCTTGAACTATGATTCGGCGCGATTTTTTTCGTTGGCTGATGGCTTCGTCGACCCTTCTGGGTATTCGTTCCCTGCGTGCCCAGGACACCCCGACCGGCCATCCGGACCATGAAACCGTCGAGGCGAAGCCGGCTGCGGCCGCACCACCCTCCGAACAAGCCGGGACTGGCGATTTCCTGCCGGTGGAAACCCCCGATATCCCCAAGCTGCCCTGGCGCCTGGAAAACGGCGTCAAAGTCTTTCACCTCATTGCCGAGGTGGTGAAGCGCGAGTTCAAGCCCGGTTGGAGCTTCGACGTCTGGGGCTTCAACGGTCATATGCCGGGACCCACCATCGAGGTGAGGCAGGGGGATCGGGTGCGGATCGTCGTCGAGAATCGGCTGCCCGAGCCGACCTCCATGCACTGGCACGGCTTCGAGATCCCATTCGCGATGGACGGGGTGCCCGGCGTGCATCAGGATGCCATTCCGCCGGGCGGAAAGTACGTCTACGAATTCACCCTGCACCAGCACGGCACCTTCTTCTATCATTCGCACATGGCCATGCAGGAGATGATGGGAATGATCGGACTGTTCATCATGCACCCCAAGGAGCCGTACCAGCCCCGGGTCGACCGGGACTTCGGGTTGATCTTCCAGGAGTTCGCCATCCTGCCCAACAACACGGTGCCGAACAGCCTGTCGATGGAGTTCAACTGGCTTCCCATCAACGGCCGGGTGGGACCGGCGACGACCCCGCTCATCGTGCGCCGGGGCGATCGGGTGCGCATCCGCATGGTGAACCTGGGGATGGACCATCACCCCATCCACCTGCACGGCAATACCTTTTACGTGACCGGCACGGAGGCCGGCCGCGTGCCCGAGGCGGCCTGGGCGCCGGCCAATACCGTGTTGCTGGGAGTCGCCCAGGCGCGCGACATCGAGTTCGAGGCGAAGTATCCGGGCGACTGGCCGCTGCACTGTCACCTGCCTCACCACATGATGAACCACATGGCTTCCATGGTGGGTCCCCTGGCGCACGCCGGCCAGGGGATGCATGCCGGCATGGGGATGACGGAAGGGATGGGCATGCCGCGGCAGGGTCACGCGCTTTCGGAGGAACAGGGTCCCAGCTTGGGGCGGACAATGGGCGGCGGCTCCGATCTGGAGAAGCGGACGACCCACCTGCCGCCGCATGGCCGGCATGGCGCAGAGGCCAAGCCGCCGCGCGTCCCCGGCTATCCCCAGGACATGTTCATGGCGGAGGACGCAGCGGTCGCCAAACCGGAGACACAAGGTTTGCGTCCCGGCTGGAGCGGCGGCATCCAGGGCATGATGACCCTGGTCCGCGTGCTCGAACCGGATCAGTACGAGAAGATCAAGGCGCTTCAGGCCCGGGCGACCCAAGGGAAGCCTAAGCGCGGGGCACCGCCCCATCACCATGGATAAGCCCATGGGACACACGACCGGCCGCTTTCCATGGTGCGTCCAACTTGTCGGCGCGGTTCTGCTCGGTGGGTGCTGGGCGGCGGGGCCGCTTGCCGCCGAAGCCGTCCGGCATGTCCATGAGCCGCCTACCGCAACGGCTCCGCACCCACAGTCCCAGCCGATCCCAGGTGAGCTGACCCTGGAGCAACTGGAACAGCTGGCGCTGGAGCGGAATCCGACCCTCGTCCAGGCGGCGGCCCGGATCGAAGCGGCGGCCCAGCGCAAGCTTCAGGCAGGCCTTTATCCCAATCCGGTGATAGGGTACGACGGCCAGGAGATCAGCGAGCGGGCCTCGGGCGGCGAGCATGGGGGTTTCGTGGAGCAGACCCTTGTCACGGCGGGCAAGCTGGGGCTCAGCCGTCGGGTGTTCGAGCAGGAAGAGGCGCGCGCGGAGGCACAGGCCGAGGGGCAGCGTTTGCGGGTGCTGAACAATATTCGCTTGCTGTACTACGAGACCCTGGGCGCGCAGCAGCTCCTCACCCTGCGCGAACGGCTGGGGGAGCTTGCGCGAGAGGCTACCGAGATCACCCAGCAGCTCATCAACGTCGGCCAGGCGGACCGCCCCGATCTACTGCAGGCCGAAATCGAGGCGCGCCAGGCACAATTGGCGCGGGAGACCGCACGGAACGGCCTCGACCAGGTCTGGCGCCGGCTGGCGGCGGTCGTCGGCGCTGCCGAGCTGGAGCGCCGTCCGCTGGCCGGCACTCTGGAGGAGACCGTTCCCGATCTGACCTGGGAGGGCGCGGTGGCCTCCCTTTTCGAAGGCAGCCCGGAACTCAAGGTCGCCGAGGCCCAGGTGCGGCGCGCCGAAGCGGCGCTCAAGCGGGCGCAGGTCGAATGGATTCCCAACGTCACCGTGCGCCTCGGCGTCCATTACAACTTCGAGCGGTTCGCGCCGGGAAATCAGGTGGTCGGCCCGGAAGGCTTCGCCGAAGTCCGGGTGCCGCTGCCCGTGTTCGACCGGAATCAGGGCAACGTCGGGGCGGCGCACGCCGATCTCAACGGCGCGCGGCTCGAGGTCCAGCGCGTGGAACTGTCCCTCCAGCGACGGCTGTCGGCCGCCTACGCCGACTATCTCACTCAGCGTCAGACGGTGGAGACCTACCGCACTCACATTCTCGATGACGCCCGGCAGGCGTATGAAATGTACCTGCAGCGCTACCGGCAGATGGCCGCCGCCTATCCGCAGGTCCTGATTGCCCAACGCACCCTGTTTCAAGCCCAGGCAGCCTATGTGACGGCCCTGGCCGGCCTCTGGCGGAGCGTCGCGGAAATCCGTGGCCTGCTCCTCTTGGATGGCCTCGCCGCACCGGCGGAGCCCAGCGAAAGACCATCCAACGCGCCCGGCGTCGAAGTGGAATCAGCGGCCTTGCCGGGCGCCATCCGCGCCGTGGGACAAGATCCGAGCCGAGGAATCGAGCCGTAACCCGGAAGAATCCGGTCGATCTGAGCATCCGAACCGTTTTCAAGGGGTCTGTTGCGAATTCTGACCCACGAGATCCATACCGGGCTTGGAACTCACGAAACTCCTTCGTCCCGCCTCAATCGATCGCCCTAAACTCCTCGAAACCCCGCCTTACCAGGCGAGTATCCCGGGAAAGCGCCATTGAATACCGAGCGGGTTTCGAAAAACTGTGATCCAAATCGTCGGCTGTAACCAATTTCCTCACACTTCGAAGGTGTAGGGAATTTGCCAATCGCTGGAATGAGGCTCGATGCATTTCGGAATCCGAATGGCACGCCGATTGCCAATGAGTTTGAGTGCTGTTTCCGAGCATTTTGCGGCATGGAAATGAGGGGCCTTTTTGCGCGTCAGGTCAGTCATCGCGTCATCTCCTGATGAGTCAAGCCCAATCACCGGCGATATCGCGACTAGCCATGCGCCGGAACAGCCTTCTTTGTAAACAACCCCGGAGAGAGATGAGAATGAACCCGAAGATAAGCACCTTTCTGAAAAGACTGGCCGTGGCCCTAAGCGGCGTCGTTTTGATCGGTGTCGCAGAGGCGGCGGAGTACACGCTGACCGCCGAGGAGATCGACTGGGAGCCCCGCCCCGGATTGAAACTGAAGGGCTGGGCCTACAACGGCCAGATTCCGGGGCCGGAGATCCGGGTCAAGGAAGGTGAACGCGTCCGGATCAATTTCACCAACCACCTGCCGGTGCCGACGGGCATCCACTGGCACGGCGTCGAGGTTCCCGCTGGCATGGACGGGGTTCCGGGGGTCAGCCAAAACTCGGTGCCGCCGGGCGGCAGCTTCGTTTACGAGTTCATCGCCAAGCCGGCAGGGACACGTTTCTATCACACCCACGGTTCCGGCGGCCCGATCCCCGATGAAGCGATGCAGATGCAGATGGGCCTGTACGGAGCATTCATCGTCGAAGGGAAGAACGAGCGCCGGGCCGACCGGGAATACACCGTTATCCTCTCGGATCGAAACGAGAAGCTCGATCCCATGATGACCGACACGAATCCGGACTCCGATCTGATGGAGCCGAATCTCTTCTTTATGAACGGCAAAGCCTGGCCGGCCACCGATCATTTGATGGTCAACAAAGGCGAGCGGGTGAAGCTCCGTCTCATCAACGCCAGTTCCATGTCGATCCATCCCATGCACCTGCACGGTCACACGCTGAAGGTCGGGGCCATCGATGGCAACCGGCTCCCGATGCCGTTCTCCAGGGATACGGTGCCTCTGGCTCCCGGAGAGCGCTACGACCTCGAGTTCGTGGCGAAGAACCCAGGACGTTGGTCTTTCCACTGCCATGAGCTTCACCACGCCGATGCCGGGATGGGCACCTTATTCCGCTACGAGGGTTTCTAGCGCCATGCGAAGCGCCCATCAGGCAAATTGGAGCTTGCGCAGGATCGCGACAACGAGGATACCGCCGCGACAGAGCGCTGGCATGACCGACCGCGGCTCGAGTTGGCTGCCCGGCTTTCGACCGATTCCGTGCAGGGGCTAGTTCCGCTAACGGTGGTGGAAATCCGAAAGGTTTTAAAAAACTATCGACGATCAAAATCCACCTTACGGATGTGAATCGCCATGAGTTTAGAGAACGAGTTTGAGAAAGTTGGCAATTGGCTGTTTCGAAAACGCAGTTACATGCCCTTGATGCTGGTTCCAATCATTGTTTTCGCGATGTTGGCCAGTAACGACTATCGCCCGGCCTTTTCCATAGGATGGGAATGGAAAGCGCTATGCCTATTCATTTCACTGGCCGGACTGACTTTCCGGAGTTATGTGGTCGGACAAGTACCGAAAGGCACATCGGGCCGCAATACGGACGGCCAACGCGCGGAGACACTCAATACCATCGGTATCTATTCGATGGTGCGCCATCCGCTTTATCTGGGCAATTTTGTCATCCTTTTGGGGATTGTTCTCTGGACGGGGTTATGGTGGCTCGCATTGATCTGTTTTCTGCTCTTTTGGCTTTATTACGAACGAATCATGTTCGCCGAAGAGAGATATCTCCATAAAAAATTCGGCAAGGAGTTCGAGGAATGGGCAACCCGGACTCCGGCGATCATTCCGAGTCTGAAACATTACCGTCCAGCCAGCTTAAAGTTTTCGCTGCGGACCGTACTGAAGCGGGAATATCCAGGTCTGTTCAATATCGCCGCCTCATTTTTTATCTTGGAGATATTCGATAGCTTATGCGTCGCATGGGTCAGGGAAATTCAGGACTTCTGGCTGTATTTCTTTGTCGGCGCAGGCGTGATCAGCGTGGTTTTGCGGCTGTTAAAAAAACGCACGTACTGGCTATACGAAGAAGGCCGCTAAACCGGCTTCTGATAACAAGCGAATTGGGCCATCGAACAAATTGGATTGCAGGTTTGACATTTGATGAAAGAGGAGAAAAGAAGATCAGTCAATATGTAGCATCTCAAAGCAGCAAATAAAGAACTCGGATCAATTTTGATGAGACACATAACATTCGTCCAGGAGACATGATGAAACCGCGTAAAAGGTTATTGACAGTGTTGATGTTCATAGCGCCCTTGAGCCTGCCCAGTTTCGCTCATGAAAAGCAGAAAGCGCCTACCCACCAACATGCCGAGGGTCAGAAGACACAGGGCACCAGCGGCGGGATGGATATGGACAAGTCCATGCAGGAAATGCAGGACAGCATGCTCAAGATGCACGACCTCATGAATCGAATTCTGCAGGCGAAGGACCCCCAGGAAATCCAGCGACTGAAGCAGGAGCATCTGCAATTGATGAAGGAGCATATGCAGATGATGCACGAACGCATGCCGATGATGCACGGCATGGCCAAGAAAAATCCGACCGAAACCAAGTCGGGCCATACGCACGAAACGGCGCCCGCCCATCAGGACCATCAGCACTAGCGCCGTGCCGGGGCTTGGCTCCGGCACATTTGAAGGCTCTGTTTGAACCCAACAATGGCGGAGACGGCGATAGCGTTGCAACGAGTTCGACGGCAACTTTCCTCAACCGATGAAGACTTTGTTCCCCATGACGGACTTTATTTCACAGCTTCTGCCGGGCGTCGGCGAGATGGCCAATATCCATCCGCTGCTGGTGCATTTTCCGATCGCGTTTCTTAATGGCTTCGTTGTGATGGAGTTGTTAGCTTTTCTCCTTAAAAAAGAGAAGCTAAGAATTGCGGCGAGCTGGATGCTTTATCTTGGCACTTTAGGAGCCTTGGCAGCAGTTGCTGCTGGCTTGTGGGCAGCTGAAACACTTCCCCATTTAGAGGATGTCCATTCAATTATGGTGAGACACCGAAATTTCGGTCTCACGGTCTTGTCGTTCGCGATTGTCTTGTCCGTTTGGAGGATAATCGCCCGTAGCCAGTTTTCTAAAATCGGGCAATTCCTTCAACTGCTTTTTGGCTTAATCATGGTTGTCACGATGGCCTTCGGCGCCGATTTGGGCGGCCTGATGGTCTACAAACACGGCGTGGGAACGAAGGCGGCATGCCCGCCGCAGGAGCTCCATCCCAACGGGATGGCCGATGCGGAGGAAGAAGCGTTTTCCAGCCTGGAAGAGCATCACCATGAAACCGAGATGGAAACGCCGCCTTGCGGCGAAGATCCGGTGAGCGCACCGCACATTCATGCCCATCACACCCATTAGCGGAGCAAGAACCCTTTCGGAGGAACAACGCACCGTACTGAGCGAGGAAAAGGTGGGCGTAGCAACAAAGGGATTCCGAAGTGAGCGACCAAAATTGTGAGAGGAAGTATTGCCGATGCCCAGATCGACACCGGGATTAGCGCTCTTCATCGCCACGGATCGAGTGGGCCGCCGAGCGGGACTGGCCGAGGACGGACCGACCGAACTGCGCACGGGCAAGGCGAATCCACGCTGGCCATTTTCGCCGATCAGTGCAAGAACCTCGACCTTACTGAGTCTCAATCATTTTTGAAGGTAATGTGATGAAAAGATCAAAGCTATTTGCCGTTTTGTGGCTCATAACGCCCTTGAGCCTGCCGAGCTTCGCCCATGAAAAGCAGAAAGCCCCTACCCACCAACACGCCGAAGGTCAAAAGACGCAGAGCACCGGCGGGACAGACATGGACAAGTCCATGCAGGAAATGCAGGACAGCATGCTCAAGATGCACGACCTCATGAATCGAATTCTGCAGGCGAAAGACCCCCAGGAGATACAACGACTGAAGCAGGAGCATCTGCAACTGATGAAGGAGCATATGCAGATGATGCACGAACGCATGCCGATGATGCACGGCATGGCCAAGAAAAATCCGACCGAAACCAAACCGGGCCATACGCACGAAACGGCGCCCGCCCATCAGGACCATCAGGACTAGCGTAATGACGTGTCGGGGCTTGGCTTCGGCGCATTGAAGGCTCTGTCCAAACCCAACAACGGCGGAACTGCAACGGCGTTGCAACAGTAGCTTTCCTTCAACCGATGAAGACTTTGTTATCCATGACCGACTTTATTTCACAGCTTCTGCCGGGCGTCGGCGAGATGGCCAATATCCATCCGCTTCTGGTGCATTTTCCGATCGCCCTCTTTGTCGCTTTCCTGGCGATGGATTTTGCCGGTTGGCTTTTTGCCAAGAAGGGACTGCGAGCGGCGGCCGCCTGGATGCTTTATCTCGGCACTTTGGGAACCTGCGCCACCGTCGTCACGGGGTTTTGGGCGGCCGGCAAAGTGCCCCACGATGAGGTGGTTCATGACATCATGCTCCGGCACAGGAATTACGGGCTCGCTATCCTGTCGTTCGGCATCGTCCTGTCGATCTGGCGAGCGCTCGCCGATACCCTGTTCTCCAGGTTCGGGCAGTTCCTGCAATTCCTGTTCGCCCTCGTCATGGTGGGAACCATGACCCTGGGAGCCGATCTCGGGGGCTTGATGGTCTACAAGTACGGCGTGGGAACGAAGGTGGCATGCCCGCCGCAAGAACCCCATCCCAGCGGAACGGCCGATGCGGAGGGAGAAGAGTTTTCCAGCTTGGAAGAGCATCACCATGAGACCGGGACAGAAACGCCACCGTGCGGCGAAGATCCGGTGAGTGCGGAGCACATTCATGCCCACCACACCCATTAGCGGAAGAGGATCATTTCGGAGAAACAACGTACTTTACTGACTGAGGATAAGCTGGGCGCAGCAACAAAGGGATTCCGAAGGTGAGCGGCCAAAATTGTGGGAGGAAGTAGTGCCGATGCACAGATCGACACCGGGATTATCACTCTTCATCGCGGCGGTTCTGACGGCCTGCGCACCGGGTCAGCCGTATCGGGCGACCGGGGAACAGTCCCTGGGGGAAGCCATCGCCAAGGCGAAGACCAAAGCCGACCATGAGGCCTTGGCCGCCCGTTATGAGCGGGAGGCCGAGGCACTCCGGGCGAAGGCGGAACAACATCGAAGGATCGCTGGATATTATCGCCAGTACGGTGGACGCCTGCTGGTGCGAAAGTCGCTCATGGAGCACTACCTGCGGCTTGCCACCGACTATTGGGAGGCGGCGGAGGAGAAGTTGAGTCTCGCCAAGCTGCATCGCCAGTTGGCGACGCAAACGCCACCATGATCTTCGGCTTGGCATGAGTGCTCCATAAACCGATAAGAGGGGAGGCAATGCCGCGCGATGAGCTTGGCGTCGGCCTTGTCGGTTTTGGCGCGGCTTAATTCGCTCTTGGCGAAGGCGTGAATTTTGGCGGGATTGACGACGCTGACGCGGTAACCTGATTCAATCAAGAACTCGGCAAGAGGGATGCTGTAGGCGACCGTGGCTTCCATGCAGATCCAGGGCTGAGGATGGCCAAAGCTGGTCAGCCAAACGAAGAAAGCGGCGAAGCCTTGGGTGTTGTTGACGAATTTCTTAAGGAGGTTGTTATGAAAATCATGGCCTTGATGAGAACATCGATTTTTTTGGTCGGAGCGGCGAGCCTCGCGTTCAGCGGTGCACTCTCCGCGAAGGAGGGAGATACCGAAATCGACAGAGCCGATCCCTCGGCAGGCAAGGCGGTTTATCAAAAGAACTGCGCCGCCTGCCATGGCGCGGACGGCAAAGGCGCGCTGCCGGGTACCTCCGATTTCGCCACGAGTGATCGTCTATTCGGCCAGGGTTGGGAGGTGGTCTTCCGGCATGTGAGCGGTGAGCATCCGAGTCCGGACTCGCCTCCCATGCCGATGCCGCCCAGAGGCGGGAAAGCCGATCTGACGGACCAGGATCTATGGAACGTCCTGGCCTACATCCGACAAGCTTTTCGCAAGGGCAAGTAAACAGGCTCCCCAAGGGTAAAGGAGGGCTCCATGGATTCGAGACGGTTGATTTTTGGGATCGTTGGGCTGATGGCGCTGACCGCCGTCGCTCACTCCGCTCAGGAAAAGATTTCGGATGACCACTACGTATCGCGGCAGGAGCACGAAAAGCTGAAAGGCGATTACGAAAAACTCAAACAGGAAATGGAGCAGCTCAAGGGACAGATGCAGGCTTTGCTGAAACGGGAGGCGCCGGCGCCAGCCCAGCCGCCGGCCCCACCCTCGGCTGCGCCTTCACCCGCGCCTCCTGTAGCAACGCAACCAGCGATTGAGGAGCTTAAGAAGGAACTCAGAACCGTCAAAGCGCAGGCCGAAGCCACAAAACCGGGCTCCACGAAGTTTCTGTTGACCGGCTACGGGGCGGCCGGCTATGCGGATCGAGGACGGGGAAAATCCTCGTTTAATGCCGTATTCGCCCCGATCTTCCTTTGGAAACTGGGGGATCGCGTCTTTTTCGAAGGCGAGCCGCTGTTCGAACTGGAAGAAGATGAAACCAAGGTGGATCTGGAATACGCCCACATCACCTATCTCCTCAACAATTATGTGACCTTGGGGGCGGGGAAGTTCCTCAACCCGTCCAACTATTTCATCGAGCGTCTCCATCCCGCCTGGATCAACAAGCTGCCTGATGTTCCTCTGCCGTTCGTCGGTGAGACGGCGATTCAGGCCGAATCCCAGCTGGGTTTCCAGCTCCGGGGCGGCGTGCCCATCGGCCCGACCCGGTTGGGATATGCCTTTTATGTCTCCAACGGCCCCAAGCTGAGGGATAGCGGCGAGGACGCGGGAACCCTGGACTTTGATAACTTCGAAGATATCAACAACGACAAGGCCGTGGGCGGCCGGATTGGATTCGTACCGATTCCTTATCTGGAGCTGGGCTACGGCTTCGAGGTAGCAGGAGTCCATGGTAATGGCTTGCGCAGCGTGGATGCGGTGACCCATTCGGTGGATGCGAACTATGTCCGGAGCGTCGGCTGGCTGCGTGGCAACGTGGATTTCCGCGCCCAGTACGCCTGGCTGGAAATCGACAATCCGGGAGTGAATCAACTGAATTTCAAGAACCAGCGGGATGGCGGCTATGCCCAGATCGCTTACCGGCCCTCCCTGGCCGCCGTCCCCATCCTCAAGGATCTGGAAGGCGTGTTTCGCTATGACTGGCTGAATCTTCCCGCAAACGCGCCATTGAATGCCGACGAGCAGCGTTGGACGGTGGGGCTCAACTATTGGTTCACGCCCAGCACTGCGCTAAAGGCGGCCTACGAGTTCGACGACCGCAAGGGAGCGATCGACGACAATGCTTTCCTTATGCAGTTCGCTACCGGTTTCTAGGCATCGGAGGGACCTTATGTTCAATAGAAAATCCGACTGGCACCGGGTCCTCAAAGTGGGCCTTGTCCTTTTGTGGATCGGCGGGCTTGGCCTGCTTGGCGGCTGCGAGAGTCTGACCAAAATTACGGCCGCGCCTGCACAGAAAAGCGGAGTGCAAGTTTGGTCGGAAAACTGCGCGACCTGTCACTACATGCGGCCGCCGAACGCCTATAGCGATGCCCAGTGGGACGTGGCCGTGCATCACATGCGGGTTCGGGCCAACCTGACCACCGAAGAACAGCAGGCGATCCTGGAGTATCTGAAAGCGGCCAACTGATCGTAATACAGATCCTGAACAATCGTGGGTTATTACATCGTTAAAGTGCATCCCATTACCCACAAGTGGTAGACGTGCCGTAGACATCCCGAACGGTTTGAAACGCCTCGACGTAGGCCATGAGTTTCAGCATCCCCTCCCAGAGCGCCTTGGGACCGGGAGGCCCATCGCCTCTGCGGCCCAGGAATCCCCCGAAACCCGCCACGAGCCGGATCATGTCGCCCAGGGTGGGTGGGGTGGCGGGGGGCGGCTGGCGTTTGGCGATCAGCCACGCGGCGTGCCATTCCTCGGGGGTGAAGGCGACCTCGCACGGCAGATGAGGACAGTCCCGTCCCAGCGTCATCAGGTACAGAATTCGCCAGGCGATGACGAGGTAAATCACCAAGGCCCGTTCCAGACGATCTACCGTGGCGAGTTGCAGGGCTTCCACCCGGCAGCCGCTTTTGACAATCCGGAAGAAAATTTCCATCAGCCAGCGTCGACGGTACCAGGCGATGCGGAGCACCGCCTCGTCGAGGGTCGCCATCCGCTCGTTGGTCAGGAGCAGCCATTCAATGGGCTTCTCGTCGGGGGGCGGAGTCTCCTCACGGGCCAGAATCACCGTGATCTCGCGGGTGTCCCCGCCGTACCGAGCCAACTTCACGCGGGCTGCTCGCACGCTCTGGACGACGGTGCGGGCCTGCCGCCCCGGCGCTGCCGGCACCGTGAACTCCACCTCGCCCAAAGCACTCTGGGTTTCTACTTGGGCCCGCAGTTTGCCGCCCTCCGCCAGAACCCGGTCGTGCTGGGCTCGAATCAGGTAATCCGCCGGATACCCCAACTCCGCCGCGCAGTCCAGCAATTCCCGCAGGTCGCTTTCCCGATCCGCCACGTACACCAGGCGGGTGTCGGGAAGATCGGCGGCGAGTTCCGCGATCCGCTCGTAGCCTTCCGTCCAGCGCCGGCTCTCCCGAATATCCACTTCGCCCTTCGGTTTCCGGGCCCACATCCAGGCGTCCAGCACGCCCAGTGCCACCCCGCTCTCACTGACCGCCAACGTCGGGTGGAGATACATCCCATGTTGCCGCTCATAGCTCAGCCGCCCCAGGCCTGTAATGCCGGGTTGGCTCGTGAAATCCAGTTCGGTGGTGTCCTGCACGCACAGCACCCGCGCCTCCCTCGCCATGCGCCCGATAGTGGGCTCGCCGTGAGCCTCCAGCAGCCCCCGCCAGTCCACCGCAGGGTTGTCCAGCAGGCGATAGGCCGCCTTGGTTTCCGCCAATCCCCCGCAGGCCAGCGGAATACTCTTCGTCGGGTGGGCCGACAGATCATCGACCAGCCGAATCAGTCGTTTCGTCAACCGCAAGTCGCCCAGCGCCGCCCCCGAAAATTCTTCCACTGCCCAAGCCACAGAATCGTAAATTCAAGAGCTTACGCTATCCGGGGACTTGTGGGTAATGGGGTGCGTTAAAGTGATCGTCTCCGCCGTCTTGCATGTCACAAGCCCATCAGTACCTTCAGGCGAAGCGATTAAAGCCGGCCGTTGGATCGGAACGTGCGATTGGGCGAACACGCCAGTATCAAAAATTTCGGGGTCTTGCAGCGAGATAAGAACTGGCGTTAGAAACCTAACGACATAAAAACCCCCGTGCCAGTGAGGATCACGGGGATTTTCAGGAATAAAACTGGGCTGACCATCCTTTAAAAACTAATGCTTGGCAAAAGAGTGTTCGCGCCCATGAAATGAAGCTCCCTTGACGCGCGAGTGCTGATGCTTGCGGAGAAGGCATAGGTCATACCACTGGCATAGCCAGGTCCGCATTTCCACAATTTCCGGTGCCTGTTCGACGATGATGGCCCCACAAAGCTCGATCAGGTCCGGATGATAAGCGCGTACCAGACACCCGGAAGCTTCGTCGATGGCCTCCCGATGATGCCCGATCATCTGCACCATGAATGCCACTTCGAATTCTGCGCCGGTGAGCGCCTCCAGATCCCGCATCTGCCCATCTTCAAGGCGCGGCTCGTACGTCTTGCCGTACCAGTCTTGGAGCCACCCCTGCAGTGTATCAATTTGCGATTCCTGCGAAGTGACGATCTGCCCGCAGAGTGCGAGCAAGTCTTCGTGTAGCAAGTCTTCGGCTTTCTCCTGACACATTCTAGCCATCTCGACCGCCATGGCATGATGGTCGATCATGTCTTGCATGAAGTTGATCTCGAAACGGGCGGTAGAACGGTCAGGCGCGGGTTGCGCAGCCTGCGAGGTCGCCGGGAGCAGTGCCCAAAGGAGGCCAGCAATTGCGAAACCGAATAGATCGTGAAAGACGGACGGATTCCCTCTTGGCATGATCAGTCTCCTTCCTGGGGTAGAAAACTAAAATAGATATCCCTTTTACGCCGCCCGAGCAAGAAGCGAGCGAGGTATTGTTACGAGTCAAAAGTCCGGAGGAGGATTTGACGCAACTCGAATTTCGACCTGAGGCTTCGCTAGGCCGTTCCTGAATGGCGCAAACTTTTCATGGATAAGGAAGGCATGAACAACCCAAGACGGTATATCCCCGCGCTTCATTTTGATTGGCTGACATTTCTATACGACCCCCTTCTGAAGTGGGTTTTTCAGGAGTCACGATTCAAGCGCCAGCTGATCGAACAGGCCCACATCCAGCGCAGTCATCGGGTGCTGGACCTCGGCTGCGGCACGGGAACGCTCCTGCTCCTGATCAAGCAGGCGCATTCCGAGGTCGAGGTCGTGGGATTGGATGTAGATCCCAAGGTTTTGAAGATCGCCCGGGAGAAAGCGGCTAAGACCAACGTGGACATCACCCTGCACCAAGGCGTGGCCTACCAGCTACCCTACCCGGAGCATTCCTTCGATCGCGTATTCTCCAGCCTGGTGTTTCATCATTTGACGGCGGACAACAAGCGGCGGACGTTGGCCGAGGTCTTTCGCATCCTTCGGCCCGGCGGCGAATTGCACATGGCCGATTTCGGAAGACCGCATAATGGATTTACCTATTTCGTCTCTTGGATCGTACGCTGCTTCGAGGAAGTCGCGGATAACCTCCAAGGCTTATTGCCGACCCTGTTCCGCGATGCCGGCTTCGATCCGGTCGAGGAAACCGGGCGGTACACCACGATCGCGGGGACACTCTCTTTGCACCGGGCTCGCAAACCGCTTGATCCACCCAAACCTGGAGATCAGCCATGGCCATCATAGAACCCCCCTCCTCAGCACCATTTTCCTCAGGATGAGCTGCCGTTTTCCGACACCCTCTGACGCACTCGGAGGCTTATCCAGTGCCGGCAGACCGTGACGCCTGCGGCTATACGTAACCGACCAGATCACACCTCCCGATCGCCGGATAGCCATACAAGGTTCTGATTTTTATGAAGAAGCCCTGCCGAGTCCGCTGGCATGAATGTTTCTAGGTTGCCTGAGGATTCGGCTATAGAGGTGCCCCCGGCCCGGCAGGGGCTTTGCCTTCGGATCACCGACGGAACCTGTACCGGGCAGAACGGGTCCACCCAGTTCAATTCGACCCGATTTGCTTTTGAAGGACGGCAGATCTGGCTTGTGCTGGATCTACTGGCATTGGACGGTGGAGAGCGTAGTGCGACAGGCATTCATATTTCTCGCAATCTTGGCGGCATGCGCCATGAGCGGCTTGGCGTTCGCTGCCGAATACGACCTTGTCATCGCCAAAAGGGCGATCAACCTCACGGGGCAACCTCGGATGGCCACGGCGATCAACGGGTCCGTGCCGGGGCCGACGCTCCGCTGGCGCGAGGGCGAGGACGTCTCCCTGCGCGTGACCAACCGCCTCGACGAGCCCACCTCGATCCATTGGCATGGAATCCTCCTGCCCGCCGGCATGGACGGGGTGCCAGGAATCAGCTTCGCCGGCATCGCGCCGGGCGCGACCTTTACCTACCGCTTCCCGGTCAAGCAGAGCGGAACCTATTGGTACCATAGCCACTCCGATCTGCAGGAGCAGGCGGGCATGTATGCCCCCATTATCATTGTGCCGGCGCAACCCGAGCCTTATCGCTACGACCGCGACTACGTGGTCATGCTCTCGGACTGGACCGATGAGGATCCGCACCGGGTTTTCGCCAGACTCAAGAAGCTGAGCGGCTATTTCAATTTCCAGAAGCGCACGGTCTTCGATGTCTTCCGTGACGCCGCCGCGACGGGCTGGGGGCCGACGATCGCCGATCGGCTCGCCTGGGGCGAGATGCGGATGGATCCCACGGACCTCTCGGACGTCACCGGCTACACCTACACGTTTCTCATCAACGGACAGCCGCCCAAGGCCAACTGGACCGCGCTCTTCAAGCCCGGTGAGCGCGTGCGGCTGCGGTTCATCAACGGCTCGGCGATGACCTACTTCGATGTCCGGATTCCGGGGTTGAAGATGATGGTGGTGCAAGCCGACGGCCAGGACATCGAGCCGGTCCCAGTGGACGAGTTCCGCATCGCGGTGGCCGAAACCTATGACGTGATTGTCGAGCCCCAGGAGGATCGAGCCTTCACGATCTTCGCCGAGGCGATGGACCGCAGCGGCTATGCCCGCGGCACGCTCGCGCCGCGCGCCGGGATGACGGCGCCGCTTCCAGAGCGGCGCCCGCGGCCGGTGCTTACCATGGCGGACATGGGCATGGACCACGGCGCCATGGGGCACGAGGCCGCGAAGCCGGATCAAGGGAGCGGCACCGCACACGCTGGCCACGGGGCGGGCGGCGCTCCGGCGATGCACCATGGCGGCGCGGACATGGACCCTAAGGGCATGAAGGCTGGGGCTCCCATGAACCACGAGGCCATGGGGCATGGCGCACCGGCCGGGGCTCCCATGAACCATGCGGCCATGGGACACGGCGCGCCGGCCGGGGACGGCATGCAGCCACTCGTGCACGGTCCGGACCACCATGGGCCGGGCAATTCCATGGTGGCCATGGTGGCCAAGAGCCGGCTCCACGAACCTGGACTCGGACTCGAGAACACGCCCGACCACCGGGTGCTGCTCTACGCCGATCTGCGCAGCCGCGAGCCGGGCTACGACCAGCGCAAGCCGGGGCGGGAAATCGAGCTGCACCTCACCGGCAATATGGAGCGCTTCATGTGGTCGTTCGACGGCAAGAAGTTCTCCGAGGCTGAGCCGATTCCGCTCCGCTATGGCGAGCGGGTGCGCTTCACCCTGGTGAACGACACCATGATGAACCATCCCATCCATCTGCACGGTACATGGAGCGAGCTGGTCAATGGCGCCGGTCCCCACCAGCCGCGTAAGCACGTGATCAACGTCAAGCCCGCCGAGCGGATCTCCTTCGACGTGACCGCCGACGCGCCCGGTGGGTGGGCGTTCCACTGCCACCTGTTGTATCACATGGAGGCCGGCATGTTCCGCAAGGTCGTCGTGGCCAAAAACGACCAGACCGCCGATGAGCGGGCGACGAAACCGCCCAGGATCCCGGAGGAGCGGCGCTACTGATGACGAAAACAAACGATCGCTGGCCGTCGTTCTTGGTCCTTGGGGCGATAAGCCTGGGAAGCATTGCGCCGATGGCCCGCGCGCAGGATGATCGGATGGACCGTCGGATCTTCAGCTACGTCCAGGGGGAGCAGTTCGAATACCGTGCGGCCACCCAGGGGCGCGACACGCTCAGCTGGGATATCCGGGGCTGGATCGGTGGAGACTACCACCGGTTGTTTTTCAAGACCCAGGGCGATGCCCCCACCCAAGGCGCCGTGGACCGCGGCGAAATGCAACTGCGCTACAGCCGCCTGATTTCCCCGTTCTGGGACCTGATGCTGGGGGCGCGTTATGACGTGAAGCCCGATCCCTCGCGAGCCTATGCCGTCGCCGCCCTGCATGGGCTCTCTCCCTACTTCTACGAGGTGGATGCGGACCTCTTCGTCAGCGAAGAGGGCGATGTGTCCGCACGCCTGGAGGTGGAATACCAACTCCTTCTGGCGCAGAAGCTGATCCTGACGCCCTCCTTCGAGCTGAATTTCGCCGTCCAGGAAGTGAAGGAAGTGGGCGTGGGCCCCGGGCTGAGCGACGTCGAGCTCGGGCTTAGGCTCCGATACGAGATCAGGCGCGAGTTCGCGCCTTATATCGGCTTCGTCTGGGAACGGAAAGTGGGTCGGACGGCCGCTTTGGCGCGAGCGGCGGGAGAGGAGTTCGACACCCCGGCGTTCGTGGCCGGCATTCGTTTTTGGTTTTAAGTGGCCGATGTTTCGGAAGACCGCACGATGGGTCTACCTATTGCGCCTCGTCGGTCGTGCACTGGTTCGACGTCGTGCGCTGATTCGAAGAAGTCTCGGATCGAGGAGACCGCCCGCTACACCACCATCGCCGGAACGCTTTCCCTGGATCGGGCCTGCAAACCCGTCGATCCGTGGAAAAAGGAGGCCGAACAATGTCCATCCTAAAGATCCCGCCCGACCATCGTTTTCCCTGGTATGTGCGACTGTTCTTCTGGAATCAGAAGCGCCGCTACGGGGCCGTCCTGGAATCGGCCCGGCTGTGGGCTCTCACGCCCAAGGTGTTCGCCGCTTTGGCGCTGCTCTACGGCGCCTTCGACCGGCGGTCTTCACCCTTGGAGCCGGCCTTGCGCACGCTCATTACCGTGCGCGTCTCGCAGATCAACGGCTGCGCCTTTTGCGTCGACCTCAACTCCGCAGTGGGGCTGCGGCGCGGGATCGAACCCGAAAAGCTCGCGGCGCTTTCGGAGTTCGAGGCCAGCCCTTCGTTCAGCGAGCGGGAGAAGGCGGCGCTGGCCTATGCCGAGGCGGTCACCGATTCGGCCCGGCAGCCCACGTCGGCTCACTTCGAACGGCTTCGAGCCCATTTCGCCGACGACGCCATCATCGAACTGACCGGCCTGATCGCCTTTCAAAACCTGTCCAGCAAGTTCAACGCCGCGCTGGGTGTGGAACCGCAGGGGTTTTGCACTCTGACACCCTCGCCAAAAGACCAAACGGCAACCGATTGATGAAGGGCTCCAGCATGAAGATCACTTTTCTGGGGGCCTGCGGTACCGTGACCGGCTCCAAATATCGGGTTGCCGCCGGCGCCAGAACGAGAAAGGGCAGCGTCCCATTTTTCGGGCTGATCGCCTTAGTCACGGAAGCCGAGCCGGTAAAGCGCATTCTGACTCATACCCCAGCATGCCATCAGGAATGCCAAGCGCGGGCACTGGGACGAGGGATAGGTGAAAAGCACAGGAGATCTTCGCATGGGTAACGGGCATTGCCGCTCCGGAATGTTTTCACGCCTCAGTGTCACTCTTCGTGTGGCGGCGGTATGTCTGGGATTGGCCTTTGCGGTTTCGAGTTCGGGTCAGATGTCGCCCGGCGGGCACGAAGCCCATCATCCCAGTCAAACGCAGACAGGGCCAGGTGCCTCGCAACCTGCTGATTCAAGAGTGGCGCGCGAGATGGGCGAAATGATGCGGGAGATGGGGGTGCCCCCGCCAAAGGAGTTATACCCGTCGCTCATGGCGCTCCCTTCAGATCTGCCGTCCGAGCAACGTAACGAGCTCCAGCAACGGGCCCACGAGCGGATGAAAGTAGGGATGGGACTTCTGTCCGAGGGTTCGGAGGCACTATCGAAGTCGGCAGCCCGCGACGACTTTGCCGCCATCGAGGAGGCGACGGCGCGCGTGCGGCAAGGGCTGGCGCAGTTTGAGAGCGGTCTGGCTGCCCACCGTGCCCTGACCGAGGGCAGGACGCCGCGCAGCATCGCTCTGGAGTGGTTCAAACGGGAGATGAACCTCCTCCCTCCGGACGCGAGCACGCCGCCACACGGCCTGTTCGGCTTGCCCAAGTTCCACGTCTTCGTCATAGCGATCTTGCTGGCATTCACGGTGGCCGTCTCATGGACGTATTTCCACAAGATGCGGCGGGCCGCGCAACTGCTTCAGGGCCTGACGGGTGGCGCCCCTCTCGCGCCGACAGCCGGGGCTGTTGCGGTTGCCGCACCGGCGCCGGCTTCCCCCGTTCCCTTGGCCGATGGGGCGCTCGCCCCTGCAAAACCGGATAAATGGTCGGGCAAACTGCGCGTGGGCCGGATCTTCCAGGAAACGCCGGACGTGAAGACATTCCGGCTCATGAACCCCCTCGGCGGCGTGCTGCCGTTCACCCATCTGCCGGGGCAGTTCCTCACCGTCACGGTGATCCCGGACGGCAAGCCGGTGAAGCGCAGCTACACCATCGCTTCCTCGCCGACGCAGCGCGACCACGCGGAGCTCACTGTCAAGCACGAAGAGGGGGGAGTGGTTTCGGACTTCCTCCACGCCCGCGTTCAGGAGGGGGACCTGCTCGAGTTTTCCGGCCCTTCAGGTTCCTTCATTTTCACCGGGCGGGAGTGCCGGTGCATCCTCCTCATCGGCGGCGGCGTGGGCATCACGCCGCTGATGAGCGTCCTTCGCTACCTGACCGACCGCGCCTGGCCGGGGGATATCTTCCTGATCTTCGGTTGCAAGACCCCCCGCGACATCATCTTCCGCGAGGAGTTGGAGTACCTTCAGCGCCGCCACCCGAACCTCCGCGTGGTTGTCACCGTGTCGCGTCCCGAGGGGACCGACTGGAAGGGGCCGACGGGCCGGATCACCAAGGAACTGATCAGCCAGTCCGTTCCAGATCTCGCATCGCGTTATGTGCACATCTGCGGCCCCGTACCAATGATGGAAGCGGTCAAGAAGATACTGGCCGAACTCGGCGTGCTCAAGGAGCGGGTCAAGACCGAGGCGTTCGGCCCGGCCCTGGGCAAGCCGGAGCCGACGAGGCCGCCGGCCGAACTCCCGGTTGGGGCGGAAGAGAAGGCTGCCCGGGTGGCCATCCCCACGGTCACCTTCGCCCTGTCGGACAAGTCGGCGCCGTTGCCGCCCGATAAGCCCATACTGGATGTCGCGGACGAGATCGGCGTCGAGATCGACAACTCTTGCCGCGCAGGCATCTGCGGGATCTGCCGGGTAAAGCTGCTGTCCGGCCAGGTGAGCATGGCCGTCGAGGACGGCCTGGAGGCCGGCGACAAGGCGCAGGGCATCATCCTGGCCTGCCAAGCCAAGTCCACGGGCAACGTGACGGTGGAGGCCTGACCGATGAAGGAACGTGACCGCGTCGTGGCCTCAGGGTTGGTCGTCTTGATGCTTATCCTCTGGCTGGGCTTTTTCATTCACCGCTCCCCCCGGTTCGCAGGCAGCCTGTGGGGCGGGATGCTCGGCGTCTCGGGCGCCACGCTCATGCTCGTGCCGCTCGCCTACCTGCTTGTCAAGCGCGTCGCGCCGCTGAAGAGGTGGGTGACCGACCGGGTGTCAATGCGGACGCTCCTGGCCTGGCACATTTACGCCGGCATCCTCGGGCCGATCCTGGTCCTCTTGCATACCGGGCACAAGTTCCACAGCCCTCTGGGTATCGCTCTCACGGCCATGACACTTGTCGTGGTTCTGAGTGGATTCACCGGCCGCTACCTGTTGAGTCAGTGCTCGCAGAGCATCCGCGAGAAACGCGAACTGCTGACCCGGCTGGAGTCGGTCTACCGGGAGACGGCCGGCGAGCTGGCTGCCCACCCCGAGCAGACCTCGGTCTTGTACCACCTGGCGGGATTCTGGGCGCGCCTGGCGGCGGGGTTCTTCGTCACATCCTCGGGAACGGGGGCACTGCCCGCCCCCGTCCGGGCGTTGCGCCTGTCCGATGCCATGGCCGACCTGGAGTACGCTATCGAGATCCACGAGAGCTTCAACCGCTGGTTCGCCCGCTGGCGCAGGCTCCACATCGTCATCAGTTTCATCCTATACGGCTTGCTGGCCCTCCATGTCTGGGCGGCCATTCATTTCGGCCTGAGGTGGTTTGCATGAGATGGGTATGGATCGCGCTGATCCTGGGCGTGGCTCTCCTCATCCACGTTGCCTGGGGAAGCCTCTCACACTGGAAGCGAGCGGAAACGTGGCAGCGGCTGGCGAGCCCCGGAGCACTCTCCGCCGCGCATGCCTCGCTCGAAGCCACATGCGTAGCCTGCCACACGTCCGTCACTGGCGTCGATGCCGTCAAGTGTATTGCCTGCCACGCAAACAATACGTCATTGCTGCAACGCCAACCGACGGCATTTCATGCCGACATCACGAACTGCCGGGAGTGTCATGTTGAACACCAGGGCGTCAACCAGCGTCCTACAAATATGGTCCATACGGCCCTGGCACGAATCGGTCTCCAGCAGCTTGCGGATGCAGAGAAGGCGAGTCGTGAACCGGGCAGCGGAATTCATGTGCAACTGCTGCACTGGATCGAGGAACAGGGCAAAGCCGAGCACGGCTCTGCAGGTGTGCCAAGCCTGACGCCCGAGGAGGCAGTGCTACGGTGCGCGACCTGTCACGCGAATGAGGACCGTCATTTCCGGCTGTTCGGTGAGGACTGCGCTCTGTGTCACGGGACGGCGCGGTGGACCATTGCCGAGTTCCGGCATCCTTCGGCCCGGTCGCTGGACTGCGCGCAGTGTCACCAGGCTCCGCCGAGCCACTATATGGAGCATTTCCGGATGGTGTCGCAAAGGGTAGCCGGAAAACCGCATGCACAGGTGAACCAGTGTTACCTCTGCCATCAAACAACGGCGTGGAACGACATCAAGGAGGTCGGATGGTACAAGCACCACTAGGGCCACCCGGCTCCACCGCACGGGCGCGGGCCCCGCCGCTTCTGCGGAGCCGCTTCCGGCGCGCTCTGGCGCCGCATGACTCGTGGAGAAAACCGCAACACTCAAGATCAACGACAGAGAGGATTGTATGTCTACGAAACATTTCATACAGACCATGGTAGTCGTAGCGACCATCGCCACATTCGGCTCGGCACCCGTGCTCGCTCAGAAGCATGGCCCTGGCATGATGGGCGGCATGAGGGGCGGCATGACGGATAAGGAGATGCAAGAGCACCAAAAGATGATGGACAAGAAGATGCAGGAACTCCATCAGCACCAGAAGATGATGGAAGGCATCAAGGACCGGGACCAGATGATGACCGAGATGAGAAAGCACATGCAGATGATGACCGACATGATGGAAGAGATGACGCGCCAGCAAGGAGGGGCACCGGGCGGCTCCGAGGGGATGCCCGAGCACCCGATGCCGGAATAGCCATGCGGCTCATATGACGGTGACCGCTCGGGGCTCCGAGCGCGTTGTCCTGGCCTTGCACCTGGTGGCCGGCGCGCTTCTCGGGGTCCTCTTTTTGCATCCAGCCACGATGGTCATCTATTGGCTGGAGTTCCGCCCGGAGCCGGTCGATCTCTTCGCGTTCGTTTCCGGCAGGATGGCCGCCTCCGCTTCATCGCGCATGCTGGCGATGAACGGCCTCTTCGCCCTGATCGGCACAGCCGTGGGGGGTGTCTTCGGCGCATATCACTGGGTGCTCGCCGGCAAGGAGCGAGCGCTGCGCTCGCTCGCCCACGAACTGGGAACCGACATGCGCGCACTCATCGCCGGCGGAGAGAACGAACACACGGAATTCAAGTCGACGGCCCGCTGGGATCTGCGACAGCAAAAGGTGAACAAAGACCTCGAAGAGGTGCTCGTCAAGACTGTCGCGGGATTCCTCAACCACCAGGGCGGAAGCCTGGTCGTGGGCGTTTCTGACGCGGGCGAGGTCGTCGGCATCGAAGCGGACTATCGCACGCTCAAGCACAAGAATCGTGATGGGTTCGAGCGCCACATCATGACGCTCATCAAGGAGCGCCTGGGCGGACACGTGTGCTCGTTTGTGCATGGAGTGTTCGTCGATCTCGACGGGACTGATGTCTGCAGGCTCGTGGTCGAACCGTGTGATCGCCCCGTCTACTTCAACGATGGAGGCAGCGCCCGCTACTTCTTGAGGACCGGCAATGCAACGCGCGAGCTCGATGTGCGCGAGGCCGTCGAACACATCGGCCTTCGCGAAGGTCGCGGCCGGCGGCGTGAGCGTGTGGCCATTTGGAAATAGACGTTATGGTCCGACTCGAACACTGCGCCGAAATCCACCCGCCCAAAGACTTCTAGCTAGTCCATGGCAAAGCGGCTACCCCGCGGCCAAAGGCACAGAGCCGCCGGCGATGCGGCCCACGGCGATTTGCCGATGGAAGTCGTTGCGGAAATAGGTTGCTTCGGCTTGCAGGCCGCGCCAGGGTTTAGCGCGAAAACCGAACTCGAGGTTCCAACTGTCTTCGGTATCGACCTCCACGATTCTCCCCGAGCTATCCAACGTGTCCTCGACACGGGGCGGTGCAAATCCCCGATGCGCACCGACGAAGAGCGTCGTATCTTCAAACGGGCTGTAACCAAGGCTGAATCCCGGGATCGCTTTCGTCAGGCTCGTTTCACCTTCTTTGGTCGGATCCCCTTCCTTTAGCGGCTGGCTGCGGCGCTCAAAGACCATGCTCTCCACACGCACCCCCGGCGTGAACGAAAAATCGCCGAAGATGAAGCGGTTTTGAATGAATCCGGAATAGGCTCGTTGTCTTCCGCGAGATCACCGCTTCTCGGCTTCGGTGATTTGCCGTTTATCTGTCGGCGGAACCGCTCTTCGTAATGAGCACGTAATCCCAGTTCGGCTTCGTTGTCGAAAAAACCGTGATCGGAACAGCCACGCGTAACTTTACGAATCACACAATTGCCGACCGATTTCGCGTCAAGCCCGCAAAAAAAAGCGCCGCCTATTGTGGCATGAAAATTTCCTATTCATTTAACAAGAAGGATTCAAAACCAGGAATCGAATACATGAGCAGGTTGAACACCGGGTGCTAGAAGCCGCGGGGAAATCGTCTGCGAACAGGGCGTCGTCGCGCCGCTATTTCAAAGATCGAAAAACCGAAAAGGAAAACCAATGAGGATCGTTCTTTCTTTACCCAGGATCTTAATCGCTGCATTCTCGATAGGCTACGCACTCTCGGGGGATGCGACGGAAACGCCAGATCGGATCATTGATATCGACAAAAGCATTCAAAGGACTGAAACCGAAGATGAACATCAAAGGATGACCGCTTACTATGAGCGGGAGGCCGCTTTCCACAAACGGAAAGCGAAAATGCATCAAAAAATGAGCGACGAATTCAGTTTGGCATATCAATACCCTATTCCTACCCGCGTCGATGGCCGTCAAGCCTTCGAAAAGATAATCGGGCACTGCAGAAATCTTGCGCGATCTTTTAACGAGACCGCCGAGAAATATCTATCTCTGGCACACAAGCATGCTCAACCGGCTGAGTGATAGGAACCATGGCTCATACTAGTATTTCTGGAGGCCGGACGAACTGGCTCAAACATGGCAAAAACGGCATCGGCTCCCGCAGCCTGGTGCTAGTGCTGCCAGCGGCGCTATTCTCGCCTACGGTGCGCTCCGCTTGCTCCAGGCTGTGGCCGGGCCAAAGCCGCATGGCTCTAGCCGAGGCCGAGCATCTGCGCCGCCATTTCACCAACGAGGCCGTCATCGAACTGACCGGCCTGGTCGCCTTTCAAAACCTGTCCAGCAAGTTCAACGCCGCGCTGGGTGTGGAACCGCAGGGGTTTTGCACTCTGCCGCCTCCGCGGAAAGATTGAACGGCTTTATAGGGAGGTCCAGCATGGAGATCACTTTTCTGGGTGCCTGCGGTACCGTCACCGGCTCCAAATATCGGGTCGCCGCCGGCGGCAAGGAGGTGCTGGTGGATTGCGGCCTGTTTCAGGGCTTCAAGCCGTTGCGCCTCAGAAACTGGGAACCATTTCCCGTCGATCCCAAGACCATCGACGCTGTCATCCTGACCCACGCCCATATCGACCACAGCGGCTATCTGCCGCGGCTGGTCAAGCAAGGATTCACCGGAAAAGTGTATTGCACCCCCGCGACGCGTGACCTGTGCGAGATTCTGCTGCCCGACAGCGGCCATCTGCAGGAGGAAGAGGCGGACTACGCCAACCGGCACGGCTATTCCAAGCACAAGCCGGCCCTGCCGCTGTACACCGCGCAGGACGCCGAAGTTTCGCTGCGGCAGTTCTCTCCCGTCGAATTCGAGCATGACTTTTCGTTGGGGAATAGCCTCACCCTGCGGTTCTCGTCCTCCGGACACATCCTGGGCTCGGCCTTCGTGCTGCTGCGGGACGCAGAGACCTCGCTCCTCTTTTCCGGCGATCTCGGCCGCCCGCATGATCTATTGATGAAAGAACCTGCCGTCCTACGTCGGGCGGATTATCTCGTGCTCGAGTCCACCTACGGCAACCGGCGCCACGATCCGTCCGATCCGGAAACCGCTTTGGCGGAGGTGATCAACCGTACGGCAGGCCGCGGCGGGGTGGTACTGATCCCGGCCTTCGCCGTGGGCCGCGCCCAGATGCTGCTCTATCACATCCACCGGCTGAAGGCCGAACAGGCGATCCCCAACATTCCGGTCTTCCTCGACAGCCCCATGGCGATCGACGCGACCCACATCTTCTGCCAACACTTGGGCGAACACCGTTTGCCGTCGCCGGAATGCAAGGGGATGTGCAGAACGGCGCATTACATCAATACGGTGGAGGAATCCAAGGCGCTCAGCCGCTGCCGGATCCCGGTGATCGTGATTGCCGCCAGCGGCATGGCGACGGGCGGACGGGTGCTGCATCACCTGAAGGTCTTCGCCCCCGACCCGCGCAACACCATCCTGTTTGCCGGCTTTCAGGCGGGCGGCACGCGCGGCGCGGCGATGCTGAACGGCGCCGAATCGGTGAAGATCCACGGCGAACACGTGCCGGTGCGGGCGGAAATCGTCGCCCTCGACAATCTGTCCGCCCACGCGGATTCTGCGGAAATCCTCGCCTGGCTGGATCACTTCGAAGCGCCACCCCGCGAGACGTTCATCACTCACGGCGAACCGGCCGCCGCCGATGCGCTCAGAAGCCTCATCGAAGGGCAACTGGGCTGGCGCTGCCGGGTGCCCGAGCACGGGGAAACGTTGCACTGCGCTAATCCGAAACGAGCGAGACCGTCCAAAACAGGAGGATGAGCAAACTTGGAATGGAACGGTGTGAAGCGTGATCCCCTTCATCACCAAGGCGGTATTCGCCGGTACTTTAGATACATAGCTTGAAAGAGCCCCTTTTTCTAATCCTTACTTCAAGGAGTCGCATAGGATGATTACCCTCAAGCATTGGAACACGTTACTTCTCGGCGTCTGGCTGACCATGGTGGCCGCAGCCCAGCCGGCGTCCGCTGCCGAGGCGACCGTTTACAAAAGCCCCACCTGCGGATGTTGCAGTAAATGGGTCGAGCATCTCCGGGAGAACGGCTTTCAAGTGACGGTCACTGATATGCCCAATGAACCGCTGAAAAAGCTCAAGGCGGAACGCGGCGTGCCGTCGAAGCTCGCTTCCTGCCATACCGCGGTCGTGGAGGGTTATGTGGTGGAAGGCCATGTGCCGGCCGACGTCATCAAGCGCCTGCTGGCGGAGCGGCCCCAGGTCGTCGGCATCGCGGTGCCCGACATGCCGATCGGTTCGCCGGGGATGGAGGGGCGTATCAAACAATCCTACAAGATCCTCAGCTTCGACGCACAAGGCAACACGAGCACTTATGACAGCCGCTGAGCGCTGACGGCTTCGCGTAGGAGAAACCATCGGTCATGAAACGAAAACCATCCCTCAAGCTCCAGAGTGCGGTGTATCGCTGTCCCATGCATCCGGACGTCGAGCAAACGGAACCCGGCTTCTGCCCCCGCTGCGGCATGGCGCTGGAGCCGGTCAGGACTTCGGCGCCCGCGGCCGCCACCGAGTATGTTTGCCCGATGCATCCCGAGGTGGTCCGCAACGAGCCGGGCTCTTGTCCCATCTGCGGCATGGCGCTGGAACCGCGCACGGTCGTTCCGCTTGAAGAGGAAAATCCGGAGCTCATCGACATGAGCCGCCGGTTCTGGGTGAGTGCGGCGCTGTCCGTACCCGTGTTCGCCCTTGCGATGGGGCATGACCTCGCACCCCGGCTCATCCCCGAGGCCCTTTCCGGCCATCCGCTGCAATGGATCGAGCTGGTCCTGGCGACCCCGGTGGTGCTGTGGGGCGGCTGGCCTTTTTTTCAGCGCGGCGGGCGTTCCCTTCTCGAGCGCCATCTGAATATGTTTACCCTGATTGCACTGGGGGTGGGCGTCGCTTGGGGCTACAGCGTGGTGGGAACCCTGGCGCCCGGAATCTTCCCGCTGGCGATGCGCAGCCCGGAAGGCACGATTCCCGTGTATTTCGAGGCGGCCGCAGTGATCACAGCCCTGGTGCTGCTCGGACAGGTGCTGGAACTGCGCGCGCGCAGCCGCACCAGCGCCGCCATCAAAATGCTGCTAGGGCTGGCACCGAAGACCGCCCGCCTCGTGCGGGAAGACGGCAGCGAAACCGATATCCCCATCGACCAGGTCAAATCCGGCGACCAACTGCGCGTGCGGCCGGGGGAAAAGATTCCGGTGGACGGCCACGTGCTGACGGGAAGCAGTTCGGTGGACGAATCGATGGTCACCGGCGAGCCGATCCCGGTGGAAAAAGGCCAGGGAGATCGGTTGATCGGTGCTACGATCAACGGTACGGGGAGCCTCTTGATGCACGCCGAACGGGTCGGCGCGGACACCCTGCTGGCCCAGATCGTGCGCATGGTCAGCGAGGCGCAGCGCAGCCGAGCCCCGATCCAGAAGCTGGCGGATACCGTCTCGGGATACTTCGTTCCCGCCGTCGTGGCCATCGCCCTGCTGGCCTTCATCGCCTGGGAGCTGTGGGGTCCGGAGCCGCGCCTCGCCCACGCCACCGTCAATGCCGTCGCCGTGCTCATCATCGCCTGTCCCTGCGCCCTGGGGCTGGCCACGCCGATCTCGATCATGGTCGGCACGGGACGCGGCGCCCTGGCCGGGGTGCTGATCAAGAACGCCGAGGCGCTCGAAATCCTGGAGAAAGTGGACACGCTGGTGGTGGACAAGACCGGCACTCTGACCGAGGGCAAGCCGCAGCTGATGTCGGTGGCGGCGGCCCAGGGCTTCATCGAGGAAGAGGTGCTGCGATGGGGGGCCAGCCTGGAGGCGGCGAGCGAGCATCCCCTGGCCATCGCCATCGTGACCGGCGCCAAGGCCAAGGGAATCAAGCCGGCCTCGGTCGAGAAATTCCAGTCGCACACCGGCCGTGGCGTCACCGGCCAGGTGGAAGGGCATCGGGTCGCCCTGGGCAACGTCAGGTGGATGGCGGAACTGGGCATCGAGCCGGATGCCTTGGCCCAACGCACCGAGCGCCTGCAGGCGGAGGGACAGACCGTAATGTGGGTCGCCGTCGATGAAAAACCGGCGGGCCTGATCGGCGTGGCCGATCCCGTCAAGGCTTCGACCCCCGAGGCGCTGGATGCGCTGCAGCGGGAGGGCGTCGAGGTCGTCATGCTGACCGGGGACAACCGCACCACCGCCGAAGCGGTCGCCCGGAGGCTCGGCATCGAGCGCGTGCGGGCCGAGGTGCTGCCCGAACAGAAGGTGGACGTGGTGAGGCAGCTTCAGGCCGAAGGGCATATCGTGGCCATGGCGGGGGACGGCATCAACGATGCCCCGGCGCTGGCCTGTGCCCAGGTCGGCATCGCCATGGGCACCGGCACGGATGTGGCCATGGAAAGCGCCGGGGTCACCCTGGTGAAAGGCGATCTGCGCGGGATCGTGCGGGTGCGGCGCCTCAGCCGGGCGACCCTGCGCAACATCCGCCAGAACCTGTTTTTCGCCTTCATCTACAACGCCCTGGGCGTGCCCATCGCCGCCGGGGTGCTGTATCCGTTTTTCGGCCTGCTGCTCTCGCCGATCATCGCCGCCGCGGCCATGAGCTTCAGCTCGGTTTCAGTGGTTGCCAACGCTTTGCGTCTGAACCGGCTGCGCCTTTGATCAGCCGGCAACCAGCGTTGGCGGTATTTCTGAATTCGGAGATCAAGATGGTTCAAGATCCCGTTTGCATGATGAAGTTTTCCCCACGCGAAGCGGGAGCCAGCGTGGAATATGGCGGCAAGCTGTATTATTTCTGTTCGCCGGGGTGTCGGGATCGATTCGTGGCCCAACCCCAACTGTTCGTGGACAAGGTTCCGGCCATGCGGCTGACCATGGGCGTCATGGGTTCGGCGAGCGAAGCGACGCTCTTGGAGGTGGGTGAGAAAGCGTTCAGCCTCGGGCAAGCCATCGCTGAACGAGGGTTTATCTTGATCACCGGCGCCTGTCCGGGTCTTCCCTACGAGTGCGCGCGGGGAGCCCAGCAACACGGGGGCATTTCCGTCGGCATCTCGCCGGCCTTGAGCCTGGATGAGCACCTGCTTCAATACCGCTCCCCGGCCGACGCCTACGATGTCATCGTCTATACCGGTAGCGGTTTGATGGGACGCGAAGTGACCAATATCCGCTCCAGCGATATGGTCGTCATCATCGGCGGCCGTTCGGGCACCTTGGGCGAATTCGCCATCGCCTATGACGAGGGCAAGCTTATTGGAGTGCTTCAAGGCAGCGGCGGCATCACCGAACGGATTCCCGATTTGGCCAAGAGCATCGACAAGGACACCGGCGCCCGTTTGGTCTACTCCCCCGATGCCTTCGAGCTGATCGCGCGGATGGTCGAGGTTTATACCCAACAGCATTACCGCTGTCCCTCTTGCTTCTGCATGGAACGGGGGGGTCAGCATCCCGCCGAAAGTAGCGTGATGCGCAAGAGCCCTGAATGATATCTTGAGAGGCAACTTGTGAAGCCCATACGATTCTTGACGCTCATTCTCATCGTTGCGTTTCTGACCCACTGTGCATCAAGAGATAAAACCGTAGACTTTCAGGACCAGGGAGCTTTGGATTCTTTCGATATCGTAAAAGCCATTCGCCATGTTCGAAACAAAGCCGATCATGAAGAGATCGCGGATTATTATCGAAAGGAAGTCGCCACCTATTTATCCAAGGCGAGCTTGCATCAAAAACTAGCGGAGTGGTACTGGGCGGCTTACGACTACCCGATTGCTACTCACGCAAGAAGCGCTGATCTGGCGAAGGCGGCGAGACATTGCACCGATCTTGGCCGCCTGAACAATCGAATTGCGGAGCGATATTTATTGCTTGCACAAGAGCATCAGCAACTCGCGGAGGTAAAGGAATAAATTCGGTTTCTTGTTCATCGAAGTGAGCCGACGAACCTGGAATTTGAGTCGATCGAAGATCTGTGACTCTAAAGGCGATGTGTAACCATCAGAATCACACACTCTCTGGTTTTTGAGTCGAGATGATCGCGCAATCGCGTACCAGCGCATGTGGCACGGATATTCCATGTCTATTGATGTCTAAGCCTTGGCTAAGGCGTCCGAACAGCCAACGATCTCGATCTTGCGAATCGGATCCTTGATCCAGGCCAATTAAATCCTAAAAAAATCAAGAAACAAGGAGAAATAATGAAGCCTTTATCGCTAGTCCTAATGATCCTGTTCGGTGCGTTTTTGTTCGCGTGCGCACCCTCCGGGAGCACGACCAAGGCGGAAACCCCGGCCTTCGATCTGGAAAAAGCCATTCAGACCGCCAAGACTCCGGCAGATCACGAACGGATTGCCGCCTATTACGAGCAGGAGGCGGCTGAGTATAAAAAGAAAGCCGCCCAGCACGAACGCATGGGCAACGAATACGAGATGTATAAGTTTCCGATCCATCAAAAGGGCCATGACATGGCCAAAGCCAGCGCCCACTGCAAGGACTTGGCGCGCCTGTTCAGCCAGACCGCCGAAGAATACCTGTCGCTCGCGCGCGAGCATCGCCAGTTGGCGGAATAAGCGGATGGAAATCCACAGACCCCTTCCCGCTTGATGACTGATGGCTAAAGAACCATGCTGAAATCGGCGCTACACTGGAATATCCGAGTGCTTCACGGCGTGGTTCTTCTGCTGACGGCGGCCCTGCTCGCGGCCGCACTGCACGGGGTATGTCCCCTGCTGTTCCAAGGCCAAGGCCATCCGGCCGCGGCGGATTGCACCGATGCCGACGCCTCTACCTCTGAATCCCATCATCCCGGCCATTCCCTTCCCGATGATTGCCCGAAGCAGTACTGTCTCACCCTGCCCGCCGTAGAAGATCACGCGCTCGTGCCCGAGCGGCTCGTAGGCTCCACCGTGATGGTCTGGGTGTCCTGGGTGCTGTCGTTTGTTTTTCCGATCCTGCCCCGCCTGCTCGGTTTACGTCCCCCGAACCTACCGTCTCCCCGCAGAACGATCCCCTTCTTCTATCGGTTCTGCAGCCTGTTGAATTAGCGATCCGCCTGCTCTCCCCGTAAACGTTACCGTTTTCACGGGTGTGGTGCGCCCGTCTGCCGCGCTCGATCGAGCGTCGGCCGGCGGAACAAGAAACGTCGAAACCGGCGCACCCGCCGTCTTCTGGAGAAGAAGGTGCATGATCTCCCTGACTCGCCGGCCAGTCCGGCCATGCCAACGCTTCGTATGCTGGGTCGCCTTGGCCGGCGGCCTGTTTTTACCGCTTCCGGCGCAGGCTGGACCGGAAGCGTCGCCCGTCTTGACAGTGCAGGACGCGGTCGCCCTCGCCTTGGCCGGAAATCCCGGCCTTGCAGAAATCAAGGCGCGTGCCGAGGCGATGGCGGCCATTCCGTCCCAGGCCGGGACGCTTCCCGATCCGTCGCTCAACTTCGATGCGTTGAATATCCCCAGTAAGAACTTCAATCTCCGGCAGGACGACATGACCATGCTGGAGGTGGGATTCAGCCAGGCGATTCCCTTTCCGGGCAAGCTCGGGTTGCGGGAGAAGGCCGCCACCTTCGAGGCGGAGGCCGCCGTCCATTCGGTGGAGGAAGCCCGCCTGCGCCTCGCGCGGGACGTGAAGGCCGGCTGGTGGCAGCTGTTCTACTTCGATCGTGCGTTGGGCATCCTGGCCGATACCCAGGGGCTTTTCCAGCAGCTAGTCGAGATCACCCAAACCAAATACCAGGTCGGCCAAGGGCTGCAGCAGGACGTGCTGCTCGCCCGGCTGGAGCTCTCCAAGTTGTCGGATCAGAAGGTGGAGCTGATGCGGATGCGCCACACTGAAGCGGGCCGCCTCAACGCCTTGCTGAACCGCCCCAGCGAAACGCCGCTGCAACTGCCTGAGGAAGCCGAGGTCGAGCAGCCGGATGTGGCCTCAGCCAACCGTCTGCAGGAGCGAGCGGAGCAAACCCGTCCCCTGTTCGCCCAGCGGCGAAAAGCCATCGACGCCGCGCAAACCCGGGTGGATTTGGCGCACAAGGACTTCTATCCGGATTTCAGCGTCGGCGCGGGCTATGCCTTCCGCCAGGACACCCCAAGCGGCCGGGAGCGCAGCGATTTCGCCAATTTCCGCCTGAGCCTGAGTGTGCCGATCTACGCCGGCAGCAAGCAGGCCAAGGCGGTCGACCAGCGGCAAAGCGAGTTGCTTCAGGAGACATACACACTTCAGGACGAGATCCGCCGGGTCCAGGCCGACATCACCCAGGGTTGGGCGGACTACATGCATGCACGGGAACGGCTGGCGCTGTTCGACCATGACATCATCCCCCAAGCCCAGCAGACGGTGGAATCGATGCTGGCCGGCTATCAGGTGAACGAGGTGGACTTCCTCAATCTGATCCGCGCCGAAATCACCCTGTTCGACTACCAGATCCAGTACTGGCAGGCGCTCACCCGAACCCAACAGGCCCTGGCGCAGCTGATCGCCGCCACCGGCGAGGAGAAGATCGATGACTAAGCAAACCGTTTTGGCCGTGCTGATCGCGTTCGCTTTGGGCGCCGGCAGCGGCGGGTGGCTGGCCTCCCATCCGCCGATCGCCGAGTGCATCGCCAAAGAAGCCGCGACCGCAGAGAAAAAACCGCTGTTCTACCGCCACCCGATGAATCCGGCGGTGACCTCCCCCGTCCCCGCCAAAGACGAGATGGGGATGGACTACGTGCCGATCTATCCGGAGGAGAACACGCCTCAGCCGGCCGCCGGAAAGAAAATCCTCTATTACCGCAATCCGATGGGGCTGCCGGACACCTCGCCGGTGCCGAAGAAGGATTCCATGGGCATGGACTATGTGCCGGTCTACGAGGACGAGGCGCCGCCACCCGGCCAAGTCAAAATCAATGTGGAGAAAATCCAGAAGCTGGGCGTCAAGACCGAGACCATTGCCTTGCGCCCGCTGAACCACACCGTCCGGGCCGTGGGCACCGTCCAGGTGGACGAGCGGCGCCTGCATACCGTCGCCCCCAAATTCGAGGGCTGGATCCAAAACCTTCATGTCAACGCCACTGGCCAGACCGTGCGCCGAGGCCAGGTGTTGATGGAGGTGTACAGCCCAAATCTCCTCTCGGCGCAGCAGGAATACCTCATCGCTTACCGGGGACAGAAAGCGCTGCTGCACAGCAGTGCCCAAACCCGGACGGCCGCCGAGCAGCTTGTGAGCAGTGCCTGGCAAAGGCTGCGCAACTGGGATGTTTCCGACGAGCACCTGCGTCATCTGCAGGAGCAGGGCACGCCCAGCCAGTTCGTGCCGCTGAACTCCCCGGTCACCGGCGTCGTTCTGGAGAAGCCCGCCCTTCCAGGCATGCGCTTCATGCCAGGCGATATCCTGTTCCGCATCGCCGATCTGTCCACGGTCTGGTTGATCGCCGACGTGTTCGAACAGGATTTGGCGCTGATCCACGAGGGTCAGAGCGCTGCCCTTCGGGTGAACGCCTACCCAAACAAGGTCTTCAACGGCCGGGTGGCATTCATCTACCCGACGGTGACGCCGGAAACCCGCACCGCCAAAGTCCGCATCGAATTACCCAATCCCCAGGGCTTGCTGAAGCCCTCGCTCTACGGCAGCGTCGAGCTTTCGACGTCCCATCACCACGGGCCGGTGCTCGCGGTGCCCGATTCGGCCGTGCTGGACAGCGGCACGCGGCAAGTGGTGCTGGTGCAGCGCGGCGAGGGGCTGTTCGAGCCGCGCGTCGTGAAGCTGGGCTGGCGCGCCGACGGCCATGTGGAAGTCCTGGACGGCCTCAAGGCCGGAGAAACCGTGGTCACCCGCGCCAACTTCCTGATCGACGCGGAAAGCAATCTGAAGGCGGCGCTGGGGAACCTCGGCGGCGATAGCGGGCCGGGCGGTGCGCCGCAACACACGGAGAGTGCTCCTTCTGGTATCGCCCCTGCGGGACACGAACACCAGCACGGGGGCCACTGACATGCTGAGCCGTGTCATTGAATGGTCCCTGCGCAATCTCTTTCTCGTCCTGCTGGCGACCCTGTTCATCGTCGGGGCCGGGGTTTACGCGCTGATTCACACCCCCCTCGATGCCCTGCCGGATCTCTCCGACACGCAGGTGATCGTCTACACCGAGTATCATGGGCAGGCGCCCCAGGTGGTGGAAGATCAGGTGACTTACCCTCTGACCACCGCCATGCTGAGCGTGCCCCGCTCCAAGGTGGTGCGCGGTTTCTCATTCTTCGGCGCCTCGTTCGTGTACGTGATCTTCGAGGATGGCACCGACATCTACTGGGCCCGCTCCCGGGTCCTGGAATACCTGAATTTCGCGACGAGCCGCCTGCCCCGGGGGGTATCGCCACGGATCGGACCGGACGCCACCGGCGTCGGCTGGGTCTATCAGTATGCCCTCACCGGAAACCAGCATACCCTGGCGGAACTCCGCACCCTGCAGGACTGGTTCGTACGCTACCAGCTCACCAAGACGCCGGGGGTCGCGGAAGTGGCCAGCATCGGCGGCTTCGTGCAGCAATATCAGGTGGTGGTGGATCCGCGCAAGCTGCAGGCCTTTCGTATTCCGCTGAAAAAGGTCATCGAAGTGATCGAAGACAGCAACACCGATGTCGGCGGCCGGGTGATCGAGCTGTCCGAAACGGAGTACATGGTGCGCGGCAAAGGCTACCTCCGCGGCATCGCCGATCTGGAGCGACTGGTGGTCAAGGCCGAGCACGGCACGCCCGTGCTGGTGCGGGACATCGCGCGGGTCGAACTGGCGCCGGACGAACGCCGGGGCATCACCGAACTCAACGGCGAAGGCGAGGTGGTGGGCGGCATCGCCATGGCCCGCTACGGCCAGAACGCCCTGGAGGTGATCGACAACCTGAAGGCCAAATTCCGGGAAATCGCCTCGGGGCTGCCCGCCGGCGTGTCCATCGAAGCGGTGTACGACCGCTCCGGCTTGATTCTCCGGGCCATCGACAACCTGCGCCATACGCTGCTGGAGGAAAGCCTGGTGGTCGCTTTGGTGTGCGCTCTGTTCCTCTTGCACGTCCGCAGCGCCCTGGTGGCCATCCTGATGCTGCCGGTGGGGGTGCTGATCGCCTTCCTCGTCATGCGCCAGCTGGGATTGAACTCGAACATCATGAGCCTGGGCGGCATCGCCATTGCCATCGGCGCCATGGTGGACGCCGCCATCGTCATGATCGAGAACGCCCACAAGCACCTGGAGCGCAGCCCGCCAGGAAAACCGCGGCTGGCGATCATGCTGGAGGCGTGCCGGGAAGTCGGCCCGGCGCTGTTCTTCAGCCTGTTGATCATCACCGTGTCGTTTCTGCCGGTGTTCGCCCTGGAAGCGCAGGAAGGCCGGCTGTTCCATCCCCTGGCCTATACCAAGACCTTCGCCATGGCCGGCGCGGCCCTCTTGTCCATCACCCTGGTGCCGGCACTCATGCTGCTGTTCATCCGGGGCCGGATCCTCCCGGAGAGCAGGAATCCGATCAACCGGTTTCTGATCTGGGCGTACCGGCCGGTCATCGGCGGGGTGCTGCGCTGGAAAAAGCTGACCCTCCTTCTGGCATTGATCGTTTTGGGGGTTTCCGTGGTTCCGGCGACCAAGCTCGGCAGCGAATTCATGCCGACCTTGAACGAAGGCACGCTGCTGTTCATGCCCATCACCCTGCCGGGCCTTTCGGTCACCAAGGCGCAAGAACTGATGCAGACGCAGAACCGGATTCTCAAGAGCTTTCCCGAGGTGGAGTCGGTCTTCGGCAAGGCGGGCCGCGCCCAGACCGCCACCGATCCGGCGCCGCTGGAGATGTTCGAGACGGTGGTCAACCTGAAGCCGGAAACGCAGTGGCGGCCCGGCCTGACTCCCGAGAAGCTCATCGCCGAGATGGACCTTGCGCTGCAGATCCCGGGCGTGACGAACGCCTGGACCATGCCCATCAAGAACCGCATCGACATGCTGTCCACCGGCATCCGCACCCCGGTGGGCATCAAGGTATTCGGCAAGGATCTCGCCGAGATGGAAAAGCTGGCCCAGCAGATCGAGGCGGTGATCAAGACCGTACCCGGAACGACCAGCGCCTACGCCGAGCGGATCACCGGCGGGTATTACCTGAACATCGAACCCGACTATGAGGCATTGGCCCGCTACGGCCTGACGGTGGGCGACGTACAGAGGGTGATCGCCGCCGCGCTGGGGGGCGAACCCGTCACCACCACCGTGGAAGGGCGCGAGCGCTTCAACGTCATCGTCCGTTATCCCCGCGAGCTGCGCAGCGATCCCCAGGCCATTGCCACCCAGGTGCTGGTGCCCATCGAAGGCGGCGCCATGATCCCCTTGGGCCAACTCGCCCGCATCGGTCTCAGCAAAGGGCCGCCCGGCATCCGCACCGAGAACGCGCTGCTGTCTGCCTACATCTTCGTCGATCTCCGGGGCCGGGACATCGGCGGCTATGTGGAGGAGGCGCAAAAGGCCGTGCGCGAGCGGGTCCGGTTCCCGCCGGGCTATTACATCACCTGGAGCGGCCAGTTCGAGTACATGGAGCGTGCCAAGGCCAAGCTGAAACTGGTGGTCCCGGTGACCTTGCTGATCATCTTCGTGCTGCTCTATCTCAATTTCAAACGTTTGACCGAGACGCTGATCGTGATGCTGTCGGTGCCGTTCGCCCTGGTTGGCGGCGTCTGGCTGATGTGGCTGCTGGAGTACAACCTCAGCGTGGCGGTCGCCGTGGGCTTCATCGCGCTGGCCGGCGTCGCGGCGGAAACCGGCGTGGTGATGCTGATCTACCTGGACGACGCCTTCGAGAGCATCCAGCGCCGGCGGGAAGCGGCCAGCGAACGGGTGACGGTGGCCGATCTCTACGCGGCCGTCATGGCAGGAGCGGTGGAGCGGGTGCGTCCCAAGATGATGACGGTGGTCGCCATCATGGCGGGCCTCTTGCCCATTTTGTGGAGCAGCGGCACCGGCTCGGAAGTGATGCGCCGGATCGCCGCACCCATGGTGGGCGGCATGGTGTCCTCGACGATTCTGACCTTGATCGTCATTCCGGCGATTTATGCCCTGGTCAAGGAATATCCCATCCGATGGGGGGTAAACCCATTTTGGAAAGAATAACCGCTCGGAGCGGTAACCAGATCGCGGAACTCTAGCTTAACGAAGCCGATAATAGAAACAGGGGGTATTCATAGCGCGTAAAGCAACCGAACTTCTTGCCGGTGCGAATTAGCAATATAAATCCCAGTTTTAACTTTGAGAGGTCTGTTATGAACACAATAACCAAATTCTCCCTCGTGATGGGCGTGGCCCTGGCGTTGCTTTTTGGATGTGCGCCGATGAATCCGCATCCGATGCCCATGGAGGCGGCAATCCAGAGTGCGAAAACCAAGGCGGACCATGAGGCGTTGGCGGCGCATTACGAACAGGCGGCCGAGGAGATGAGACAGAAGGTGGAAGAACATAAGAAACTCCTCGACCACTATCTAAAGGCACCTTATACGCATGGAAAGCAAGCCGTCGGATTCAAAACGCATTGTGAATATCTAATCGACCTGTACGGTAAGGCGGTGGATGAAAACCTGGCCATGGCGAAGATGCATCGCGAAATCGCGGAAGGTATCCGATAATGAATAGCAGAGGGAATTAGGACGAATTCACGGCCTATTCGCTTGATAACCCCGTGAACCGCCTGGTCCGCCTTTATCCGTGATCGCGATGAAGTACTGATTCCCATGCCTGATACCCGGCGCTCGGCCTCTCGACGGAGAATTTCCAGAACGGCACTCCGTCTCATCGAAGTGTTTTCGGTCATATTGATCTTTTTCGCGGCCTCCCTGTTGGTCACGCTGTTCACGCTGCAACAGATCGTGACGATGGAATCCGAGATCGCCGAGATCGACAAGGCGAAACATGCGGGTCACTTGGCGGCCACCTACGTGCGCGAGCAGTATATCCATCAGGCCCACACGATCATCAGCTGGAATCTTTCGCACCTCGAGCATTACGACCAAGCCGTCAATGCGACCCGTGAACAAACTGCCGAACTTCAAAGACTCGCGCTGACTCCGGAGGAAAAAGCCTGTGTCGCCGAGGTGACCCATACCGCGACCCTCAACGACGAGCTGTTCCGGAGCGCGGTGATCCCGGCCATTCAACGGAACGAGCCGTCGCAGAAGCAGGCCCTGAACGAAAGGCTCGAGACCTATGTCAATCAAGTCGTCCGCTTGAATGAAAAGCTCAATGCGATGCTGGAGCGGCGCAGCCGGGATCTGCTGGAACGGGCGGAATTCATGCGGGAACAGGTGCGGGCCGGAATCCTGGGCTGCTTCGGGCTCGCCCTCACGGTCTCCTTCGTGCTGGGCCTGACGATGACCCGATCGATCCTGCGGCCGCTGTCCGCGCTCCGCGAAGGCGTCCTCCGCCTCGCGGGCGGCGATCTCTCCACCCGGATCGCTCTGGACGGGCGGGACGAATTCGGAGAACTGGCCGCCAGTTTCAATCAGATGGCGGCCGACCTCGCGCGCCACCAGGAACACCTCGTACGCTCCCAGAAACTGGCCTCGATCGGGCAGATGGCCGCCGGGGTGGCGCACGAGATCAACAATCCCCTCGGGGTGATTCTCGGCTACATCAAGCTGATGCTCAAGGAGCCCACCCAGGTCAAGATCAGTTATCTCACTACCGTCGAAGACGAAGTCCGCCAATGTCAGCGGATCGTCCAAGACTTGCTGGATTTGGCGAGGCCACCGCGGCTGGAGCCGGCCCGTATCGATTTGGCCGAGCTGGCGCGTGAGGCGATCGAGCGGCTCGGAGAATCCGGCAAGCTGCGGGATCTCAGGATCGAGCAACCGGCATCGGATGTGCAGGTCACGGTCTACGGCGATGAAGCCAAGCTGCGGCAAGTGGTGTTCAACATCGTTTTGAACGCCATCGAGGCGATGCCGAGCGGAGGCGCTTTGACGATCCGGGTGGCGCAGGAGGACGACGAGGCGGTTTTGCACGTCGCGGATACGGGATCGGGGATTCCGCCGGAGGTGCTTCCCCACGTCTTCGATCCCTTCTTTTCGACCAAACCCAAAGGGACGGGACTCGGCTTGGTGATCTCCCAGGCCATCGTCGATGCCCATGGCGGCACCATCGACCTCCGTTCCGAAACCGGGCGGGGAACCCGCGTTTCCGTGCGTTTGCCGGCGAAGCCGCCGGTCCCGAGCGCGGCGCCCCGGACTACCTCCTTCGACCGAAAATCGAGTCGCCTTGCAGGCGAATCGGGAGAATGACGGAATGGGTAACATACGCCTTTTGGTCGCGGACGATAAGGAAACCATCCTCAAACTGTTTCAGGATGCCTTCGCCCACGGGTTCGACATCACGACCGCCGCTGACGGCCAGAAGGCCTTGGTGATGGCCTTGAACGGGAACTTCGACGTCGTCGTCAGCGACATCCGCATGCCCGGAGTCGACGGTTTGACCTTGCTGCGCGAGCTCAAGCGCGCGCGCCCGGAAGTCGAGGTCGTCCTGATGACCGCGTTCGCCTCGGTCCCCAATGCCGTCGAAGCCATGAAGGAGGGCGCGTACGACTATCTGACCAAACCCTTCGATCCCGAGGAGGCCCTGTGGGTGGTGCAGCGCGCCGCCGAGCGCAAGCGGCTCCGGGAGCAAGCCGAAAACCTGCGCAGCCTGTTGCAGGAAACGTACGGTTTCAGGAACCTGGTCGGCAAGAGCCCGGCCATGCAGAAAGTCTTCGCGCTGCTGCGCCGCGCCGCCAACACCGAGGCGACGGTGCTGATCACGGGGGAAAGCGGCACCGGCAAGGAATTGGTCGCCCGGGCGATCCATTGCGAGGGACTCCGCAAGGATAAGCGGTTCGTCGCCGTCAACTGCGGCGCGATCCCGGAGAATCTCATCGAATCCGAACTGTTCGGCCACAAGAAAGGCTCGTTCACCGGCGCGATCGCCGACAAGCGCGGCCTCTTCGAAGAGGCGGAGGGCGGTACGCTGTTTCTGGACGAAGTGGGCGAACTGCCGTTCCCCCTGCAGGTGAAATTGACGCGAGTCTTGCAGGAGCGCGCCGTGCGCCGGATCGGGGAAGCCGAGGAGCGTCCGGTCGACGTCCGGATCCTCGCGGCAACCAACGTCGATCTCAAGGAAGCGGTGAAGGAAGGCAAATTCCGCGAAGACCTGTTCTATCGCCTCAACATCTTTCCGATCCGCCTGCCGCCGCTTCGGGAGAGGCGGGAAGACATCCCGCTCCTGGCCGCCCTGTTTCTGGAACGCCACGGGCGACAGCAGAAAAGCCCGGTGACCGGGTTTACCCCCGAAGCGCTGTCGGCCCTGATGCGCTATGACTGGCCGGGCAACGTACGCGAGCTGCAGAACGCCATCGAGCGCGCACTGGCCGTCAGCGACGGTCCCCGCATCGGCATGGAGGCGCTGCCGGAGGAAATGCCCGAGGCTGGAGGTACCCTCAGGGTCGACTCCGTCGCTGGATCGCTGACCTATCATGAGACGGTGCAGTTGGCAGTCGACCGGGCTTCGCGCGACTATCTGGGCGCGCTGATGCGCGAGTTCAAGGGCAACGTCACCAAGGCGGCGGAACGTGCCGGCATCGAGCGCGAAAGTCTGCACCGGCTGCTGAAGCGCTACGGAATGCGCTCGGAGATGTTCAAGGAAAAAGACTCCGCCCCGCAGAAGTGACTGTAACCTGGAATGCCGGGTGTGACTCTGTTGATCACAAACCGAGTTCCGATTCGCGCGGTAAACGACCGACTATTCAGAAATGATCAAAGGTTACCGGGTTGGCACAGACATTCCATGTTAAGAATTGACCGACCTGGATGTCCAGTCATGACGGTAACGACGGTAAGGGCTGATGACGGCTGGAGATAGGAGGTAACCGCAATCTCCCGTATCCGCTCAAACCGTCTGAACAGACCGCAAATCAGGCAGGAGTTTCAATCAGAAAATAACGGACCGAAACCGGAGACCAGATAAATGAAAAATGCACAACAGCTTCTTCTTCTGTTTTTCTTGATTTTTTCCTTGGCAGGCTGTGCAAGCACCGGCTCCAGTGTAGAAGGACAAGAAAGATCCCGTGACGATGGGCATTCCCATAGTCACTGATGAAGCTATCCCGCTACCGGGCCGTACCGCCCGGTAGCTCCGACTAAACGATGGTAAGGAAAAGGCAATGAAAGCGTCACGCTGTTTGAAGGCTTGCGGGATTGCGCTGTCATCGTTGCTGCTGATGCGCGTCACTCATGCAGACCCCCACGCCGATTTCAGGGCCGGTTTCGGTCATGCTTATCACCACCCGCAGCCATCGGCGATTTACTGGTCCTCCGGCCATTCGGCACCCGGCCATCACGGGCTTACCCCGGCATCCTTTGCCGTGGCCAGCGGACCGCACCATGACCATGGCCACTCTGGTGGTCATGCCTCGAATCATGGCGGCACCCATGGCACGCCGGGACGCTATACCCATTTTCGCCATGACTGAGGTTGTAAGAACGCGCGTGTTGGTATGCCTCTGTAGGAAATTTGCCAACACAGCGCAAACGGCGCCGATACCGCCGTCCTTAACCGCCCCGAAATATCGGATCCGCGTGGAGCTCCATGATGAAGGACAAGCTTGACTTCAATGAAGTAGCATTAAGTCTTCGTGCCTATCGCCAGGAATTACTGGCGTCGAATATCGCGAATGCCGATACTCCCAACTATAAGGCGGTCGACTTCGACTTCAAGAATGCGCTGGATAAAGCGTTAGCGGGGACGCAGAATGGCACTCTCGCGCTCAATACGACCTCTCTCCAGCATTTGCCCGGGGCGCCAGACAGGAACCCATTGCAAACCGCCCGAACTCAGTATCGATTTCCGCAGCAGCCCAGTCTCGATGGGAATACGGTAGAGTCGGATGTCGAAAAGATTCAGTTCGCAGAAAACGCTGTCCATTATCAATTTACTCTGCAAATGGCTTTCGACCACTACAAAGACATACAGAAGCTGTTTTCGGAGCTCAAGTAGACATGGCTCCCTTACAAAGACTTACAAAAATGGATAAATGGATACCTCTAGACATGAATAATGATCTATCGGTGAGTATGAGAGACTAATCGCCGTGGCTCAGAACTTTGTCTACCTCGTCATAACTCAAATCTTGTCGCGTCGACTCGCTCGGTAGTTTTCAGCAAGCGCTTCGAGGAAAAGGAGGATATAACCATGATGCAAGAATCGGACCGGTTTGCGAAAGCCCCTTCGAGGTGGCGTTATAACCTCGTATTTTGGGTTTTCTTGGGCATCGCGCTGTTCTTTCTCTGGACAGAACATCGGGCCCATTTCTTGGGGGTTCTTCCCTATCTCTTGCTGCTAGCCTGCCCGCTGATGCATCTCTTTATGCATGGCGGACATAAGTCTAGTCACGGTGCAGGCACTCCCGACGAGAAGGAGAATCATCCGTGAATCACGAATTCGCTTACGGCCTATGGGGACTGGTGATCATCAATTCCCTGGTGTTCATCCTGTTCGCCTTCAGTTTTTTCAAACCCCGTACGTCCCGCGACTGGCGCACGTTCGGCGCCTTCGCCGCGTTCGTCGTCGCCCTGTTCACGGAGATGTACGGTTTCCCGCTCACCATTTACCTCTTGTCCGGCTGGTTGACGCAGCGCTACCCGGGCCTCGATTTGTTCTCCCACGAGACCGGACATCTCTGGCACACCCTGCTCGGCTTCAAGGGGGATCCACACTTCGACCCCTTGCATATCCTGAGCATGGTGTTCATCGTCGGCGGATTCTGGCTGCTGTCCTCCGCCTGGCGAGTGCTGTACGAGGCGCAGCGCAGTCACACACTCGCCGTCACGGGACCCTATGCCCGCCTGCGCCATCCCCAGTACATGGCCTTCATCCTGATCATGACCGGGTTCTTGCTGCAGTGGCCGACCCTGCCGACGCTCGTCATGTTCCCGATCCTGGTCTACATGTATGTGCGCCTGTCCAAGCGTGAAGAGCAGGAGATCTCGGAGGAGTTCGGCGAGATTTATGAACGGTATCGTGAAAAAACGCCCGCTTTCATTCCGCGATTCGGTCCGGCTTTGAAGCGAACGGAAATCTCGATCCGCAGCCGCCGCAGGCAGGACTAGCCATGCGGCAGCGAGGCGTTTGGATCGTCATCCTGAAACTGGCGTGGATGGCCGTTGCCGTCGCCCAGGAGCCGCAGAGCGAGGAGCAACGCTTGAGTTTGCACCGGCTCGTCGATGAAGCCCTGACCAACAACCCGGACATTCAGGCCGCGCAACAACGCTTCGAAGCGGCCAGCGCGGTGATCCCGCAGGTGCAGACCTTGCCGGATCCCAAGGTCAATCTGCTCTACCGGAATCTGCCGGATCGCGAAGGGATGTACGGCTTGAGTCAGGAGATCCCTTTTCCGGGAAAGCTCGGACTCCGAGGCGAGGTCGCCTCCAAGGAGGCCGAGCGTGCGGAGCAGGAATACCAAGCGATTCGACTGAATGTGATCGCGCGCCTGAAGGAGGCTTACTTCGACCTGCACCTGGTGTACAAGTCCCTGGAAGTCGTCCAAAAAAACCGGGTGCTGTTGGTCAATTTCGAGAAAACCGCCAAGGCCCGCTATGCGGTCGGTCAAGGCGCCCAACAGGACGTGTTCCGCGCGCAGGCCGAAATTTCGCGGCTGTTGCAGCGCATCGCCGTGTTTGAGCAGCAAGGCCGATCGCTGCGGGCGGAGATTAACCGAATCCTCCGGCGGCCGCCCGCCGACCCCTTGGGCATCCCGCAAGAGATCCAGGTCACGCCGCTTGCACATGGTCCGACAGAAATCGAGGGGCTGGTCGAGCAAGCGGCACCGTTGCTGCGGGCGCAGGTCAAAGGCGTCGAACGGGGTGATAAGGCCATCGCCTTGGCCAAGCGTGACTATTTTCCCGATTTCGAGCTGAGCGCCAACGGCGTGCGCAACGAGACGCTCAAGCAAGATGGTTATCAGGCGATGCTCAGCATCAAAGTGCCGCTCTATTACGCCACCAAGCAGCGCTACGGGGTGAAGGAAGCCGTGGCGGGGCGGGAAGCCGCGTTTCAGGACCTCTGGGCCACCAAGCAGGAGCTTCTCTTCCGCGTGCAGGACAATCTGGCGCGGCTCACGCGTGCGGAGGAACTCGTCAGGCTGCTGAGCGAAGCCCTCATTCCGCAGGCGCGCTTGACGCTGGCTTCGGCGCAGGCGAATTATTCGGTTGGCAAGGTGGACTTTTTGACTCTGCTCAATAGCCTCTTGACCTTGCAGGAAAACGAGATCGAACTGCACGGCGAGATGACCGAACACGAAAAGGCGCTGGCCCGGCTCGAGGAGATCATCGGGGAAAGGCCATGACAAAACGGCAAGATTGGCGATTCAGAAGGTTGTGGGCGGTGGGGCTGATCACTTCCTTGCTGCTCGTTGGATGCGGGAACGAACAGCCATCCCCGCCCGAGGCACCCGCACCCGCCACCCAGCCGCCGGCAGACCATGGCGGCCACGAGGCGGCTCCAGAACAAAAAGAGACCGCGCCGCCCATGGCGGTCCCTAGTGGCACTGACACGGTGACCATCAGCCCACAGCGATTGCAGGAGATCGGCGTGAAATTCGAAGAAGCGACGCGTCGCCCGTTAGACAAGGTGATCCGGACCGTGGGCCTGGTCGTGATCGACGAACGCAGGCAGGCGCGGGTCAACATCAAGTTCAGCGGCTGGATCGATCAACTTCTGGTCAGCGCCACAGGGGATCACGTCAAAAAAGGTCAGATCCTCTTTACCATTTACAGTCCGGACCTCGTGGCCACGCAGCGGGAATACCTGCTTGCCCTGCAGGCGAAAAAGGAACTCGGTGGCAGCTCCTATCCCGAGGTCGCGCAAGGCGCCGTGGAGCTTCTCGAGGATGTCAAGCGCCGTTTTCAGCTGTGGGATATCACCGAGGATCATGTCCGCGACCTGGAGCGGACCGGTCAAGTGAGCCGGACACTGCCGATCCATTCCCCCATCACCGGCACGGTCATCAAGCGGGAGGCGCTGGCGGGCGCGTACGTAGAACCCGGCACGGAGCTCTATATCATCGCCGATCTGTCGCACATCTGGATCCTGGGGGACATCTACGAATACGAACTCCCGTCCATCCGCCTCGGGCAGGAGGCCAAGGTCACGCTTTCCTACGATCCAGCGACCGTGCTCACGGCGCGGGTGACGTTCATCTATCCCACCCTGGATCCGAAGACCCGTACCGCGAAAGTGCGGTTCGAACTGGACAACCCCGGCGAAAAGCTCAAGCCCAACATGTACGCCAATGTCGAGGTGCGAATACCGTTAGGGAACCGTCTCGTGGTCCCGCAAGGCGCAGTCCTCGCCACCGGGACGCGGAATATTCTGTTCGTCGACCGAGGCCAGGGGCGCCTGGAACCCCGTGATGTTCAGATCGGAGTCACCGCCGAGGGTTACTACGAGGTGCAGAAGGGCCTGGCGCCCGGGGAGCGAGTGGTCGCGTCGGCCGCTTTTCTGATCGATTCGGAGAGCCAGCTCCGATCCGCGCTGGGGATGATGGGGATGCCAGGCATGGAGATGGAAAAGAAAAGTCCTGCGCCTACGCCCTCGGCTCCCGAGCAAAAACCCGAGAAGGGCAAACCGGGCATGAATATGCCGGGAATGTAAGCAGGCGGCGCAGGATGGATTACCACGAAGGCTCACGGCGAAACGAGGCATCGATCCGATGATCGAGAAGATCATCGAATACAGTGCGAGAAATCGCTTTATCGTGTTCCTGGGGGTCGTTTTTTTCGGCGCCTGGGGGCTATGGGCCCTCCTGCGCACGCCGCTCGACGCCATCCCGGACCTCTCCGACGTCCAGGTGATCGTGTATACCGAATGGGAGGGACGCAACCCGACGCTGATCGAGGACCAGGTGACCTATCCCCTCGTGACGCAGATGCTCTCGGCACCCCGGGTTACGGTGGTACGGGGCTACTCGTTTTTCGGCTATTCCTTCGTTTACATTCTGTTTGAAGAAGGCACCGACATCTACTGGGCGCGATCGCGAGTTCTGGAATACCTGGCAGGTGCAGTCAAGCGCCTGCCCGCGGGCGTGGCGCCCGAACTGGGTCCGGATGCGACCGGGGTGGGCTGGGTGTACGAATATGCCCTAGTGGATCGCACCGGCAAGCGCAGCCTGGACGAACTCAGAACACTGCAGGATTGGTACGTGCGCTATTGGCTCAAGGCGGTCCCCGGAGTATCCGATGTGGCGAGTCTCGGCGGTTTCCAAAAGCAGTACCAGGTACACCTCGATCCCACGAAGCTTCTGGCCTACAAGCTCTCGATCCGCGACATCATGGAGCGAATCCGGCAGAGCAACAACGAGGTGGGGGGTCGGGTGGTCGAGTTCGCCGGCGCGGAATTCCTGGTGCGGGGCCGCGGTTATGTCCGCTCGATCGGCGACATCGAACAGATCGCCGTCGGCACCAACGAGCAGGGCACCCCCATCCTGATGCGCGACATCGCCCATGTGGCCCTCGGGCCCGAGATGCGGCGCGGCATCTCGGACCTGGATGGCGAGGGGGACGTGGTCAGCGGCATCGTCGTGATGCGCTTCGGTGAGAACGCCCTGAAAGTCATCGAGCGGATCGAGGCCAAGATCGCCCAGATCAAAACGTCACTCCCGGAAGGGGTTGAGATCATCCCCGTCTACGACCGCTCGGAGCTGATCCTCCGCTCGATTGCGACCTTGAAAGAAAAACTCATAGAGGTGACGATCGTGGTGAGCGTGGTCTGCGTCGTCTTCCTCTTTCACTTCCGTTCTGCCCTGGTGGCGATTCTGACCCTGCCGATCGCCATTCTGCTCTCGTTTTTGTCCATGTATTATCTGGGGCTCAGCTCGAACATCATGTCGCTCGGCGGTATCGCCATCGCCGTGGGGGCGATGGTGGACGCGGCCATCGTCATGATCGAGAACGCCCACAAACGACTCGAAGAGGTCCCGAATCAGAGCCCCGAAACGCGGGCGCGGGTGCTCATCGAGGCGGCCAAGGAGGTCGGCCGGCCCCTCTTTTTTTCGCTGCTCATCATCACGGTCTCGTTCCTCCCGGTGTTTACGCTGGAGGCGCAGGAAGGGCGGCTCTTCAAGCCGCTCGCCTACACCAAGACCTTCTCGATGTTCTTCGCCGCCTTCCTCTCGATCACGCTGGTGCCCCTGTTGATGATCCTGCTCATCAAAGGGCGGATCACGCCGGCCGAAAAAAATCCGCTGAACCGGCTCCTGGTCGCGGGCTACGAGCCTGTCGTGAAGTGGGTACTGCGCTTCCGGTGGGTGACCGTCCTCATCGCCATAGTAGCACTGGCGTTATCGGTACCCGTCTACCAAAAGCTCGGCTCGGAATTCATGCCGCCCCTCAATGAGGGCACCATCCTCTACATGCCCTTGGGATTTCCGGGCCAGTCCGTCACGGAGTCGACCCGCTTGTTGCAGATACAAGACCGGATGCTGAAGCAGTTCCCGGAGGTGGAGCACGTCTTCGGCAAGGCGGGCAAGGCGGAAACGGCCACCGATCCGGCCGGGCTCGAGATGTTCGAAACGGTGGTGACACTCAAGCCAGAGGACCAGTGGCGGCCTGGCCTGACCTGGGAAAAGCTGATCGACGAGATGAACGAGCGGCTGCAATTGCCCGGGGTCACCAATGCCTGGACCATGCCCATCAAGGCCCGGACAGACATGCTGACCACCGGTATCCGGACGCCCGTGGGGATCAAGATCTCCGGCCCTGATCTGGGGGTGATCGAACAGGTAGGGAAAGAGGTCGAAGGCGTGGTGAAGATGGTGCCAGGGGCGCGCAACGTTTACGCCGAGCGGGTAAGCGGGGGATATTTTCTCGACTTCCGCATCAAGCGCCCGGAGATCGCCCGCTATGGCCTCACTATCGAAGATGTACAGGACGTCATCGAATCCGCCATCGGCGGCAAGGTGATCACCACCACCGTCGAAGGCCGGGAACGCTACACCATCAACATGCGCTATGCGACCGAGTTGAGAGATGATGAGAGTAGGCTGAACCGGGTCCTGATACGGACCCCGGAAGGTAGCCTAATCCCCATGTCACAACTCGCCGAGATCGTGCGGACCCGCGGCCCCGCCACTATCCGCAGCGAGGCCGGCATGCTGACCGGCTATATCTACGTCGACGTCGGCGACCGCGATCTCGGTGGGTTCGTCGAGGAGGCCAAGGCCGCCGTTACCCAGCAGGTGAAGCTGCCTCCGGGCTACATCATGACCTGGTCCGGGCAGTACGAGTACATGCAGCGCGCCGCGGAACGGCTGCGGGTGGTGCTGCCACTGACGGTGTTTTTGATCTTCCTGCTGCTCTATTTCAACTTCCACTCCGTGACCGAGTCCTTGATCGTCATGCTCTCGGTCCCCTTCGCCCTCATCGGCGGGTTCTGGTACCTGTACCTCCTCGGTTACAACCTCAGCGTCGCGGTGTGGGTCGGCATCATCGCCCTGGGGGGCGTCGCGGCCGAGACCGGCGTCGTCATGATCGTCTATCTCGATGAGGCCTATCACAGGCGCGTGGCGCAAGGCCGGATGCAGACCCGAGGGGACCTGGAGGAGGCGATTATCGAGGGAAGCGTGCAACGGGTCCGGCCCAAGATGATGACCGTGGTGGCCATCATGGCGGGGCTCTTCCCGATCATGTGGAGCCATGGGACGGGTGCCGACGTGATGAAACGCATCGCCGCCCCCATGATCGGCGGCATGCTCACCTCGGCCATCCTGACGCTCCTCGTGATTCCGGCGATCTACGAGATCTGGAAAGGACGAGGGCTCAAAGCCCGGGAAACGGTCGCTCCGGAGCCGGCCATTCCGGAAACCGAAATCCCGCCGGCCACCTCTCCGCGAGAGGAGGACAGGGAATCTCGGGAGGCGCGATGACACCCTTATCCATGCGTCAAATATTCACCTTTGCCGGCTTCAAATTCACTCGAGTTGCAAAGCCCGCGACCACGATATCTTTACTGCTGATTGGCAGTATGGCTTTGAGCGCTTGCGCCACAAGTCATGTTCAAGGACGGCCCCGGTTTCCATGTAAATCGTATCGATGCATCGGACAGGGACCCCCGGGATGGCAGGGCCCCGAATATTAGGGTCAGAGTTGTAAGAGTAATAGGACGATTTACCGATGAAAGATGTGCTGAAGCGCCTGTTAGAAGCCGAAAGCCGAGCGGAGGTCCTGATCAAGGAGGCGGACGCCGAGCGGGATCGCCTGGTGCAGGAGGCTCGGGCGGAGGCCCGTACCATGGAAGAGCGGTTTGCCGCGAGCCTGCCCGCGCTTCGAGCATCCTTTCTCTTCAGTGAATGTGGCCGGACGCGATGGCAGTCTCTGCAAGCCGAAAGCAATTGGCTGGGCGATGCAGGAATGCTTTTTCTGCTGGCTTTTCAAGATCTCTGACGTTAACGCCTGGAATGTGGATGCACTCGCATATCTTGGCGCTCAAAGGAAAGAGGAATAAGACCCATGCTTGACGAATTCCTTCACGGACCGCGCATCGCTTATTTTTCGATGGAAATCGCACTGCGTAGCGATATCCGCACCTACAGCGGAGGGCTCGGGATTCTTGCCGGCGACACCCTGCGCTCCGCGGCGGATCTCGAAATCCCGCTGGTCGCCGTCACCCTGGTCAGCCGCGAAGGGTACTTCCGCCAGGAAATCGATGCGCGAGGCCGCCAGGTCGAGCACCCCGATTCCTGGCAGCCCCAAGAGTGGGCCACTTCCTTGGGCGCCAAGGTGGCGGTGACCATCGAAGGCCGCACGGTCTGGATCGGCTGCTGGCTCTATGTCCTCAAAGGCCACATGAATGGCCGGCAGCCGATCCTGCTGCTGGACACCGACCTGGACGAGAACGATCCCGGCGATCGGCAGATCACCCATCACCTGTACGGCGGCGACGACGCCTACCGGCTGAAACAGGAAATCGTGCTGGGTATCGGCGGCATCCGCATACTCCAGGCCTTGGGCTTCGAAATCCGCGAGTACCACATGAACGAGGGGCATTCCGCCCTGCTGGCGCTGGAGCTCTTGCGCCGCTATGCCTATACCGAAGAGGACATCCGCCCGGGCGAATCCCTCTATGATATTCCGCGGGTCCGGGATCTTTGCGTTTTCACCACCCACACTCCGGTCGAGGCCGGCCATGACAAATTCGGCTATGACCTGGTGCAGCGGATCTTGGGGGATTTCGTAGATCTGACGACACTCAAACGCCTGGCGGGCGAGGCGCAGCTCAACATGACCCGGCTGGCGCTCAATCTGAGCGAGTATGTCAACGGCGTCGCCAAGCGCCATGCCGAAGTGTCGCGGCAGATGTTCCCCGGCTATCGAGTGCATGCGGTGACCAATGGCGTGCATCCTTACATCTGGACGGCCAAGAGCTTCGTCACCCTCTATAACCGACACCTACCAGGCTGGTGCCACGAGCCCGAGCTCTTGGTGCGCGCCGAGTGCTGCATCGCCGACGCCGCCATCTGGGAAGCCCATGAGCAGGCCAAGGCGGCGCTGATCGAAACCGTCAGAACCCGCTGCGGAATCGAACTGAAAGGCGACCTGCCGATCCTCGGCTTTGCCCGGCGCATGACGGCGTACAAACGGCCCGATCTGCTGTTTTCCGACCTGGAACGCCTGAAAGCGATCGCCCAGCAATGGCCCTTTCAGATCGTCCTCGCCGGCAAGGCCCACCCCCGCGATGTGGCCGGCAAGCAGCTGATCGAAAGGCTGCACAAGCACGTCCAAGAATTGTCCGCCGCGATCCTGATCGCCTATGTGCCCAACTACGACATGGACGTGGCGCTCCAGATGGTGTCGGGCGTTGATGTCTGGGTGAATACGCCGTTGCGGCCGCAGGAAGCTTCCGGGACCAGCGGCATGAAGGCCGCCTTCAATGGGGTACCCAGCCTCAGCGTGCTGGACGGCTGGTGGATCGAAGGCTGCATCGAGGGGATCACCGGCTGGGCGATTGGCGATAAAGCCGAAGCGGCTAATGGCGGCGATGCACAGGCGCTCTATGACAAGCTGGAACAGGTCGTGCTGCCTCTCTATCACCAGAGTCGCTCGGGCTGGATCGCCGTGATGAAGGGCGCGATCAGTAAGAACGCCTCTTTTTTCAACAGCCACCGGATGATGCGCCGTTATGCGGCGGAGGCGTACATCCGATGAAGAAGGATGACTAGGGTTCAAGATGGTTAAATGGAAGGGGCTTGACCTATGTGTTACACACAGGTGCTAGTTTGGGCTTGGCATAGCGATGCTCCTTCCGGTTAAGCGTCTAGCCCAGCGGTGCCGTGTCAGCGCCGATACCATCCGGTATTACACGCAGATCGGTCTGCTTCGACCGGTTCGTCACCCGACCACTGGATACAAGCTGTACGGCGAAAAGGACGTCAAAAGGGTGGATTTTATTCGCCGAGCCAGGCACTTAGGCTATACGCTTCAGGAAATCGCCCAAATTTTCCAGGAAGCCGAGAGAGGAAAGTCGCCATGTCCTTTGGTTCGTGATCTTATTCAGCGGCATATCGTCGAAAACAGAAAGCGGCTGGAAGAGGTGTTGGAACTGCAGATCCGCATGGAACAGGCATTAGCCCAGTGGGCGACGATGCCGGACGGTGTTCCCGATGGCGATAGCGTCTGCCGCCTGATTGAATCGATTGAAAACCCGGATTTGTTATCAAAGGAGAAAAAAGCCGGGGCAAGATCCTGATTGGCAAGGCAATAAACTCACGGCGTTCAAACAAACTAATCGAGGGGCAAGACATGGCGAAGAAAGATGAAAAACCGATCACTGAACAAACGGTGGCAGCCCCGGTAGAAAAGGGCCAGGCGAAACCCGGCGAGATTCCGGAAAAAGGGAAGGAGAGCGATGCATCCGCTGCCCGTCACCAATGGATTGCCGAGGCCGCTTACCACAAGGCTCGTGCCCGCGGATTCGAACTTGGCTATGAGGAGAGCGACTGGCTGGAGGCGGAGCGGGAGTACGAACAGGCCCACCCTTCCAAGGAGGAAGGCTAGAAGGCTAGAGAGGAGATTCGCGAGTTCTCTTAGAGCGTAGGTCAAGGGGCGAACCATGGACCTTTTGAGGACGTACCGATGGAAGATGTGCTGAAGCGTCTCTTGGAGGCCGAAAGCCGGGTGGAGGCCCTGATGAAGGAGGCGGAGGCCGAGCGGGACCGCCTAGTGCAGGAGGCCCGGGTGGAGGCCCGTACCGTGGAAGAGCGGTTTGCCGCACGCCTGCCCGCGCTTCGGGCTTCTTATCTCGAGAAAGCCGAAGCGCAGGCGGCGCAAGCCTTGCGGGAGCTCGAACGGCGTTATGAAGAGCAACACGTGCAGCTCCGGACCCTGGCGGAGCAGCGCCTGCAGGACACGGTGGCTGCTGCCGTGGCCCTGTTGCTCGATCCCTCGCGGGAATGAGTCGTGAGGGCCGTTGCACGCTATGCCTTTTTTAACGCACGGGTCGCCCTCCTGGCCGGGCGCCTCCTGCCCCGCGAGCGCCTCGCCACGCTTATCGACGCTCCGGAAGAGCAGGAACGCGAGGTGCTCGGGAGGGTGGAATTGGACGTCGAAGCGGCCCGCGATCCCGTTGCACTGGAACGTGCGTTGATCGCCCTGTTTCTGGCCGATCTGGTGGCACTCGTGCGCGCGCTCACAGGTCCTGCCCGCGATTTCTTCATCTATTGGGGGGCGCTCCGCTTCGAAGTGAGCAACCTCAAGGCCATCATCCGCGGTAAGCTCGCGGGCGAGCCGGTCTCCGCCCTGCGGGAACAGCTGATCGATATCCGTCCCTATGCCACCCTTCCTCTCGATGAACTGCTCGATGCCGAGGATATCCCCGAACTGTTGCGCCGTCTCGAGAGAACGCCGTACTACGCCGATATGGCCCGCCAGGCACGCCGGATCTTCGAGGAACGGCGGGATCTCTTTGCCCTGGATGCGGCGCTGGATCGGCGCTATTACGCCGGGCTCAGCCAGCGGGCGCAGGCCATCGAGGGCGCGGATGGCCGCCATGTGCGGATTCTGGTGGGCAGCCTGATCGACCGCATCAACCTGGTCTGGCTACTGCGGTACCGCTTCGCTTACCACTTGCCCCCGGCCGAGGCCTATTACCTGCTGATCCCGGCGAGCTACCGCTTGAGCAACCGACGGCTGCTGGCATTGGCCGAACTTACGAGCGTCGAGGAAATCATCGCGAGGCTTCCGGCCCCGTTCACCCGGTTATTGGCAAACATCTCGACGATCCCCGAAGTGACCGATATCCTGCGGCATTGGACCTGGCAGCTGGCCGAGAAGATGCTCAAACACGGGGCCTTCGACCTGGCCCGAGGCTTTGCCTACCTGCTGTTGCGTGACCGGGAATTGCGCCGGATCCGGGCCGTGCTGAAAGGTAAGCGGTTGGGCATTGAGCCCAGCCTGGTCCGCCAGGTGAGCGGCGTCGAAACAGAATAGGCGAAAAGTGATGCAACGCGTGAAATGCCAACTCAGTATCCAAGCAAGGAAGCGGGGCAGGCATGTTTAAGCCTTTACCCATGCAACGCCTCACGCTGCATACGACTCTCGAGGCGGTGCCTGCCGCCACCCTGGTACTGGCCGAATTCGGCGTGTTCGAGCCCGAACGCATCGCAGAGGGGATGTTGCCGGAACTTCCTGCCGAAACCTACCGGGATCTCGTCAAGCGGGCCCAGGCCCGTCTCGACAAGATCCTCAGCCATTGCGAGACGCCCCTCACGATCCCCTCAGCCCCACCGCGTGTGGTCCCCGAGGCGGAACTCGCGCAACTCGATCGCTGGCTGGGTGAGCTCTGGGCCCGGTATTCCGGATCCTTCGAGGAGCTGCGGCGGCTCACGGAGGAACGAAAACATCTCGATCAGCTCATGATGACGCTGGTCAATTTTCTCGCTCTGGACATCGATCTGGGGCGTTTGCAGAAGCCGGAAGGCCTTCTGGATGTCCGCTTGGGAACGGTGCCGCTGGCGAACGTTTGGCGCCTCCAGGAGGCGCTCGGGCTCGCAAACTATGTGCTCCGCCGTTTTCTCGAGAGCGACGGCAGCGCCCATGTAGTGATCGCGGGGCCCTCGGGTGGCGAGGCGTCGATTGCCGACCTGCTGCGGGAGGCCGGCTGGCGCCCGCAGCAAATCCCCGAGGAATTCAAGGATTACCCGGACAAGGTGCGCCGGGAATTCCTGAAGCGACGGCAGGAAATCATCCAGGCCATGCAGGCCGTGCGGGAAACGATCCGGGCGTGCGAACGGGAAAACCAACGCCCACTCGTGGCGGCGGCTCAGACGCTCGCCCTGGCGTGGCCCTATGCGCAACTTGGGGAGGCCCTGCGCAGCCGCGGCGGTCTCGCCGTGATGAGCGGCTGGGTCCCCAAGCGCGAGCTGCCGAGGCTCGAGCAAGCCTTGCGAGCGAGGATCGAGGATCCACTGGTGGTGACCGTGCGCGATCCCCAGCGCGGGGAGTCCGTCCCCTCCTGCCTGCGTCATCACCGCCTGCTGCATCCCTTCGCCGCCCTGGTGAAAAATTACGGCGTGCCGCGCTACGGAGAATTCGACCCGACCGTGCTATTCGCCTTCACCTACATCGCCATGTTCGGGATGATGTATGGCGATGTTGGGCATGGCGGCATCATTGCGGCAGCGGGCCTGCTCCTGCGCGAGAGGCTCAGGGGCTATGGCCCCTTCGTGACCGCCGTGGGCCTCTCCTCGTGCGGATTCGGCTTCCTGTACGGCAGCCTCTTCGGTTTCGAAGACGTCATTCCCTCGCTGTGGATCGCCCCCCTGTCCAACCCCGGATTGATGTTGGAGGTCGCCGGCTACTGGGGCGTCGCCTTCATTCTGCTCGCGACGGTGCTCGCCGCGTACAACCGCCTCAGCGAGGGGCGTGTCATCGAAGCCTTGTGCGATGGCCGGGGATTGGCCGGCCTGCTGTTCTATGGGGGACTGCTCTACGGGGGCTATAGAGGACTGACCGGAGCGCATTTGGGTGCCACGGAAATCCTGGCGATCGCGCTGCCCTTCGCGATCGTCCTCGCCTATCAGTGGCACGAAAACCGGGTCCCCCTCGGCGAGCGGCTCCTGGTGGTCTTCATCGAGGGATTCGAGACAGTCATGGCCTATCTCTCGGGGACCCTGTCCTTCCTGCGCGTAGCCGCCTTCAGCCTGAACCATGTGGCACTGGCCATCGCCGTCCTGACCCTGGCTCAAATGATGGGCCACGTCGGGCACTGGATCACGATCGTGCTTGGCAATCTCTTCAGTCTGGTGCTGGAGGGTTCGATCGTCATCATCCAGGCGTTGCGGCTCGAATACTATGAGGGTTTTTCGCGGTTCTTTCGAGGCGACGGCCGGGAATTCCGCCCCCTGATCCTGTTCGGGAACGACGCTGCCGGGGCATCACGACACATTGACTGAGTGAGGAGAAGACTATGTATTGGCTGGTTGGATTGATGACTTTAAGCCTCTTCGGCATCATTGGGCTCGGTGTCCTCTTGGAACTCGGCCCGAGACCGTCCGTGCGCGTATCGCCGCACCGGCTGAAAGGGGTGCTGGGGATCAATCTCCTCACCTTCGTCATCGCCGAGATCGGGCTCGTGTTTCTGGCCGTCCAAGGGGTAATGGCCGCGCCTCCCGAGGCGGGGGTCCGTGAGATCTCGGTGGGCATGGGGCTCGCCATGATCGGTGCCGGGATTCCCACCGCCGTGGCGACCATCGGCGCCGGCATCGCCGTCGGCCCGGTCGGGGCGGCGGCCCTGGCGGTTATCGCCGACAAACCGGAGACCTTCGGGCGCAGTCTCATCTATCTTGGGCTGGCCGAGGGCATCGCCATCTATGGCCTGGTGGTCACCATCCTGATGCTCGGGAAGATCGGCTGATCCTCATGGCGACGGAAAAAACCCGTGACGACGGTGGTCTCGAAGAGACCCGGCTGATCGCCCTGGGCAGTACAGCTCTGGTCGAAGGCTTTGCGCTGATCGGCTTCGAAACCTATGCCGATGCCACCCCGGACATCTTGGAATCGGTGCTGAAGAACCTCGTGAGGACGCAGGAAAAAGCCTTGATCGTACTGGAACAGGCGCTCGCCCGGAGCGGCACCGCCCTGCTCACGCAGGTGCGCGCCGAGGGGGGACGCATCGTGGTGGTGGAGATCCCCTCGTTACAGGCGCCGGAGGACCATCAGGCTGCGGTGGACGACTTGGTGCGGCGGGTCCTGGGGCCCTCGGTGCTCGAGGAAGGGCCATGAACGATCGCAGTCAAATCAACGACCGCAGTCGAGTCGATGCGCTGGAGGCCACCCTCCTGGACCGGGCGAAAACGCTGGCGAAGGCGTATGTGGCCGAAGGTCGGCGCACCCGGGAGCACATGATCGAAGAGGCGCACGAGCAGCTCCGTCTGCGCGAGGAGCGGGAGACGCAGAATGCCAAGGCACTGGCCGAGCGTCTCTTCCGGCAGCGGGTACAGGCTGGCGAAATCAAGCTCCAGGAGGAGCTCGACCGGTTCCAGTGGGCTCTGGTCCAGTCGGTCATGGAGCAGGTGAAGGAGCGGCTCAGGCAGCTCGCCGAGGATGAACCCAGCTATCTACCCGTACTCCGACGGCTCCTGCGCCGAGCGGTCGAGGCCATCGAGCGCGAGGAACTGGTGATCGAGGTGAATGCGCGGGATCAGGAGCGGCTGCGCCCGCACTGGGAGGAATGGCGGCAGGAGTGGGTTCCCGGAAAACGCCTGATACTGTCCTCAACCCCTCGCGAGTGCCTGGGCGGCGCCCTGGTGCGAAGCGCCGATGAACGCATCCGGGTCGACAACACCTTCGAAGGGCGCCTGGAGCGTCTGCAGGAGGAACTCTACCGGGTGATCATGGAACATCTCTTCGCCACCGTGATCCCGCCAGGAGCGCTGCCCCATGGGTGAGACGCTCGATATCAATGGCCCGATCGTCACCGTGCGCCTGCCCGGCGTGATGAACGGCGAGCAGGTCAGGATCGGCGCGCTGGGTCTGGTGGGAGAGGTCATCGGCCGCGAGGGGGACCGGGCCATAGTCCAGGTCTACGAATCCACGGAATCGCTGCGCCCCGGGGAGAAGGTCGAAGCCCTCGGGCATCCCTTGACCGTAGAGCTCGGCCCCGGCCTGCTCGGCCAGATCTTCGACGGCGTGCAACGGCCGTTGCGGGGTCTCGTGGAACAGGGGGGCGATTACATTGCCCGCGGTCTGAGCCTTCCGCCGCTCGACCGCGACAAGGCGTGGCGCTTCGTCCCGTCCTCCGACCTCACCCCCGGGATGACCTTGGCCGCGGGTACCGTATTGGGCACGGTGCAGGAGAATCCGACCCTTAGCCACCACATCCTGGTCCCGCCGGATGTGGAGGGAGAACTGATCGACCTGGTTGGCGCTGGCGACTACACCCTGGAGCAGATGATCGCACGGGTTCGGGACCGCACAGGGATGCCGCGCGAGCTCAGGCTGTATCACCGCTGGCCGGTGCGCGTGCCCCGCCCTTATCGCCGGCGCGACCCGGCCGGTGAGCCCTTGCTGACCGGACAGCGCGTCCTCGATACCTTCTTCCCCTTGCTGAAGGGAGGCAAAGCCGCGGTACCCGGTCCCTTCGGCGTCGGCAAGACCATGGTACAGCAACAGATCGCCCGCTGGTCCAACGTCCACGTCGTCATCTATGTGGGTTGTGGCGAACGCGGCAACGAGCTCGTGGATATCCTGGAAACTTTCCCCAAGCTGACCGACCCCTACAGTGGCCGCTCCCTGATGGAGCGCACGCTGCTCGTGGCCAACACCTCCAACATGCCGGTCGTGGCACGCGAGGCCTCCATCTATGTCGGGGTCACCTTGGCCGAGTATTTCCGCGACCAAGGCTATGATGTCGTGGTCGTGGCCGACTCCACGAGCCGGTGGGCCGAGGCTTTGCGCGAAGTCGCGGGCCGTCTAGGACAGATGCCCGTGGAAGAGGGCTATCCCGCCTATCTTGCTTCGCGACTTGCGGCCTTCTATGAGCGCGCCGGCCGGGTCGAGACCCTGGCGGGGACGACGGGATCGATCACCCTGATCGGGGCCGTTTCGCCGCCCGGTGGCGATTTTTCCGAGCCGGTGACCAGCCATACCAAAGATATCATTCAGACGTTCTGGGCCCTGTCCAAGGAATTGGCGGACGCGCGCCACTACCCGGCGGTGGGCTGGGCCGATAGTTTCTCCGCCTACGTCGGCGCGGCGGCCTCCTGGTGGGCCGAACACGTCGACCCGGCCTGGGCGGAGCGGCGTGCCGCGGCGCTGGGTCTGCTGACCGAAGCCGACGAGCTGGCTCATATCGTCAATCTGGTGGGTCCCGAAGCGCTCTCGCCCGAGCAACGCTGGGTGCTCGAGAGTGCGAGCCTGATCCGGGAGGGCGTGTTGCAACAAAGCGCGCTGGACCCCGTCGACAGCTTCTCCTCCCCGGAGAAGCAGTTCGTCCTGCTCGACCTGATCCTCGAAATCCACGATCAGGGGAGAAAGCTGATCACGCTCGGGCTGCCGGTACAGCAGTTGCTCGGCCTGCCCCTCCTCGGCCGGGCGCAACGACTGAAGGGGACCTACGGCAGCGACCAGGTTCCCTCGTTGCGGGATTTCGTCCAGGAGATCCGCGCAGCCTTCGAGCCTTTCTATCGGGACTACGGGAGGGGTGAGGGCGAACCGACCCCACGCGCCGCACCGGGGGGCTCATTCAGGCGGGGGAAAAGGGAATGAGGGAAAAGGAGTACCGCTCGGTCTCCGCCGCCCGGGGTGGGCTGCTGTTCATGCGGGGGGTCCCGGGGGTGGCTTTGGGCGACCGGGTGCAGGTGCGCGATCAGCGCAACCGCCGGCGCGACGGGCAGGTGATCCGAACCTCCCATGAGGTGGTCCTCATCCAGGTCTTCGAAGGCACGGAAGGCCTCGATCCGGAGCGGACCTGGGTGCGGTTCCTGGACCGGCCCTTCGAGGTGATGCTCTCGCCCGCCCTCCTGGGCAGGATATTCAACGGCATCGGCCAACCGCGCGACGGCCGCCCGCCGGTGATCGCGGCGCTCCAACGCAACGTCAGCGGGGCGCCGGTCAACCCGGCCGTTCGCGCCTATCCGCGGGAATTCATTCAAACCGGGATTTCCACCATCGATGGCCTCAATTCCCTGGTGCGCGGGCAGAAACTGCCCATCTTCTCGGGTTCCGGGCTTCCCCATAACCGGCTCATCGCCCAGATCGTGCGCCAGGCCAAGCTTCCCGCGGAAGAGCAGAGCCGCTTCGCGGTGGTGTTCGCGGCCCTGGGGATCTCCCACGACGATGCCCGCTTCTTCCGGGAGAGCTTCGAGACAAGCGGTGTGCTGCAGAATGTGGTGATGTTCATCAACCTGGCCGACGACCCGCCGATCGAGCGCCTGATCCTGCCGCGCACCGCCCTGACCGTGGCCGAATACCTGGCCTTCGACCTCGATCACCACGTCCTGGTCGTCCTCTCCGATATGACCCATTACGCCGAGGCCCTGCGCGAAGTGGCAACCGCCAAGGGCGATGTCCCCGCGCGCAAGGGTTATCCCGGTTACCTCTATTCGGATCTCGCGGAGATCTACGAGCGCGCCGGCCGCATCAAGGGGCGGCGCGGGTCCATCACCATGGTACCCGTGGTGAGCATGCCCTCCGACGACATCACCCATCCGATACCCGACCTCACCGGCTATATCACGGAGGGACAGATCGTGCTGAGCCGGGAGTTGCACAACCAGGGCATTTATCCGCCGGTGACCATCCCCCCGTCCTTGTCGCGCCTGATGAAGGACGGCATCGGTAAGGACTATACGCGGGAGGACCACCCGCGTGTGGCGAGCCAACTCTACGCCTCCTATGCGCGGGCGCTCGATGTGCGCAACCTCGCCTCGATCATCGGGGCCGAGGAGCTGACCGAACACGATCGGAGGTCATTGGCCTTTGCCGAGGCCTTCGAGCAACGGTTCGTGAATCAGGGAGAGGAGGAAGACCGCGCTATTCTGGAGACCCTGAGTCTCGCCTGGGAGTTGCTGTCCCGGTTGCCGCCGGAAGCCTTGTCCCGGGTGACCGAGGCGGACCTGGCCAGATTTCACCGTGGGCCGTCTGCCGTGGACGAAGCGCCATGAAGCCACTCCTCAAGGTTCCCCCGACCAAGAGTGCACTGCTCTCGCTGAAAACCAGGGTCGCGTTTCTGGAGCGGGGCTACGATCTCCTGGAGCGCAAACGGGAGCTCCTCACGCGGCTGGTTTCCGAACGCCTGAGCCGGTACCGCACGCTGCGCAGCGAGACCCGCTCCGCCCTGGCCCGGGCCTATCGCTGGCTCGCCGTGACCCAGATGCGCATGAGCAGTCCCATGCTGCGTCAGGCGGCGCTCGGGCTCAAGCCCGCGCTGCGGGTCCACATCCTGCCGCGCAGCAGCCTCGGGGTGGAATATCCGGCCGTCACCGCTGAGCCGCTGCCCTTGCAACCCGTGGGGTTGATGTGGACCGATCCCAGCTTCGACGAAACCCGGACCCACCTCGCGCAAGCCGCGGTCCTGCTGGCGCGCCTGGGCGAGGCGGAAACCGCCTTGTGGCGGTTGCTCGAAGCGCAACGCAAGACCCAGAAGCGGGTCAACGCCCTTAAGTACAACGTCATCCCCCGCTACCGCGAGACGCTGCGCTACATCGAATCGGTGCTGGAGGAAGAAGAGCGCAACACCTTGTTCCAAATCAAGCGGCTCAACGAGAAGACCGCCGGCGCCCCAGGGGAAGACGCCAGCACGCTCGTACCGCCGTGAAAGGTGTAGCAAACTCTCCATACGCCGTATTTAGCCTATCCAGGAGGTGGTAATGGAAGGACTTTTCTGGCTTTTGCTGTCCGCGGCGGTGTTCTACCTGATCATGCGCTTCGCCTTTGGTGCACGCTTGGTTCACGGCGGGCCAACGACGTGGATCGATCCGGTCTGCGGAATGGAGGTCGATGCGGATACGGGCTATGCCAAGATGTACCGGGGACGCGAATACCGTTTCTGCGCGCGCGTCTGTCTGGACCAGTTCGATGCTCATCCGGAACGCTTTCTTACCGAGGAGGAAAAGGGGAACGAATCATGAGGCACGGGATTTCGCTGGTGGCGATGGGCCACGCCAGCAGTCTGTTTCTGGCACTCACGTTTACGGTGTGTGTGGCGTTCGACCTTCTGTTTCCCCAGCACGCCATGTACCAGATCTGGCTGAAGCTGCTGCCCGGGTTCGAATGGCTCAGCTGGAAAAGTTTTTGGCTCGGACTCGCCGAAAGTTACGGTTATGGGTGGTATTTCGCTCTGATCTGGACGCCGCTCTACAATGTTTTCGCCTGTCGAGGTCAAGGTCACCGCCGCCGCTAGCGGTTGATGGTTTCGTAAGTATGAACAAACCGGCGACTGGGTGGACAACGATCGTTTCTTGGCTTGTGCTGGCTCTCGCTCTGTTACCCCTCGGTTGTACGACGAACCAGGTCCACCGTGTTACAGCCGAGAGACTGATAGCGAGTGCCAGTACCCAAGCAGACCACGAGGCGATCGCTGCTCACTATGAACAAGAGGCCTGGGTGTTTGCAGAAAAGGCGAAAGACATGCGTGAAATGGCTGAAGCCTACGATACGTATCCTTATTCTTTCGGTCCGATTCCGGAGGCACAGGACAGTTTGGTGAGCCATTGCAAGTCGCTCGCGTCAGCCTATGAGGCGATCGCCAAAGAGAATGAGGAACTGGCAAGACTACATCGCCAAATCGCCGCTGGATTGAGGTAAAGCGGAATCCCACGAACGGCGACAAAGCGGCGGCTGCGGTTAGGACGGATCTCTTGCCGGTGCGCCTTGACTTTTGCTACCTCTGCGGCACCTCGACTTGGGAAGGAGGACAAGAAAACTTCCGGCGGGATGGCGCGAGAAGTGCAACAACGACAGGTAAGCAAATTCCGTCCGTTCGCATTAACCCCGATGCACCGCAGATATAAATCAGCTCCAAGCCAAGAAGCCTCGCCACAGCGCGCCGAGGACGACCATTCCCGAGCAACCCGGGCCGCTAGCGCCGTTATCCACAAAAGAATCCTGCTCCGGTTGTTTCTGGGCTGGCTGTTGCTCAGCACGACCATCACCGGCATCGTCCTGTTTCTCGAATTCAGTCGCGTCCGGACGTTCGTGCATAGTCTCGCGCTGACGGAGTCGGCGACCTTCAGCGGAGAGTCCGCCCACAAGCTCGACCGAATCGACGCCGAAGCGTACGAGCACTTGATGCGGCTTGCGCAACAGTTGGTCGATCAGCACTTTCTCGTGGTCGAGCTGTACGACCGGACCAAGCAGCTGAAACTCGAAGCCGTCCGCAGCGGAAAGGAGTCGACCGAACAGGCGATCCACCGGTACCGGCACAAATTTCCGCGGAAGGAGGAATTCTCCCATGAACTCCATTTCGTCGGCGGAGAGTTGGTGCTGGTGACCCTCGTTCCCCTGAAGGATGCGCCGGGGAACCTGGTGGGGTATTTCGAGGGCATCTATCAGGTCGATCAAGCGACCCTCACCGGAATCAAGCAGTACCTGTTCCGCACGCTCGCGTTCGTGACGGTGAGCATCACATTCACGACGGCCCTGATGTACCCGATCATCCTGACCCTCCATCGCGGGCTCATCCGGCTCTCCGCCGACCTCTTCAAGGGCAACCTGGAACTCCTGGACGTGCTGGGCTGCGCCATTGCCGAACGCGATTCCGACACCAACGTTCACAACTATCGGGTGACGTTCTATACGCTTCGGCTCGGGGAGGCGCTCGGGCTTTCCAGGAAGGAAATGCGCGACCTGATCGCCGGGGCCTTCCTGCACGATGTCGGCAAAATCGGCATCCGCGATCCGATCCTGCTCAAACCCGGCCAACTGACGCCGGAAGAGTTCGAGGTCATGAAAACCCACGTGCGGCTGGGCGTGGACGTCCTGAGCAAATCGAGCTGGCTCCAGGGCGCACAGGACGTCGTCGAGTTCCACCACGAACGATACGACGGCAGCGGCTACCTGCGGGGATTGAAGGGCGAGGAGATCCCGCTCAACGCGCGCATCTTCGCCATCGTCGATGTGTTCGATGCCCTGACGTCGAAACGCCCCTACAAAGATCCGTGGCGCGTGAATGAGGTGATCGGCGTGCTCGAAAGGGACAGCGGCAGCCGTTTCGATCCGCATCTGGTGGCCCTGTTCACGAATATCGCCCCGCGACTGCATGAAGAAATCTCTCGCCTGGATGAGCGTCAGATGGAAGCCAAGCTGCAGCCGCTCATCGCACGCTACTTTTTGGCTGGTTCTTGAGAACGGCGTTGGCGTCTTTTCAAAGATCGTCTCGGCGCCGGTGAATGCGTGGATCGGTTATGGGCGGGAACGGAGTCGGCAGTGATCGAGTCAATCGACGCGCAGTTCCGATGAAGCCATGACAGGAACTCTCTTCCGGACTGTAACTTTGCCCTCTAACCGTAACCAATTCAATCACACTTGAATTCCGGGTTTGCCCGGAATTCTTGCCGGTTCTGGCCATGATTTGGTGTGGCATAACGGTTGCTTTCTAGCTGGATGGCGCGGTTCGAGACCGCGCTCCTGAATCGGGCTTTGATTTCACAACAGAAGATTTAGGCAAACGAGGAGGAACACCATGGCTAAAGCAAAGCAAGAAACAACCGAAGAATTGACCCCGGTCAAGACCGAAGTCACGGCGGAACAGCCCGCAGATACGGATATCCTTCGTGACAAGATCGCAGAAGCGGCTTATTTCAAGGCCGAGCAGCGAGGCTTTGCGCCGGGCGGCGAAACGGAGGACTGGCTGGAAGCCGAGCAAGAGATCTTGGGAACCAGTTCCAAGCAAGATGACGAAAGCATTTCGGGCGGCTGAGCCATGACTGCTGGCCGAGAGCCTTTACCAAGGGCGTGTGTTTTGTGGCCAGGTGATTGAGTTGGTTCCTTCGCTGCACATCCTCGGCAGTCGGCAGTTCGGCGGGGCCGATCAGTTCTACGTCCGTTTGCTGAGAGCTCTCTCCGGAGCGGGGCACCGGGTAGTCGCGGTCAATCGGCGAGGCAGCCCGGTGGTCAAAGCCCTGGAGGCGGAAGGGATTGAGCAGGTGCATCTGCCGCTCGCCAATCAATGGGATGCCGGGTCGGCCCTACGCATCCGCCGGCTCGTCGCCCAACATCAGCCCTGCATTGTGCAAACCTACATGGGAAGGGCCACGCGCTTGACCCGCCTTCCCACAACGATGCGGGCCGTTCATATCGCCCGCTTGGGCGGCTTCTACAAGATTGACGGCTATTACCGCCACGCCCATGCGTGGATAGGCAACACCCGGGGCATTTGCGATTATCTGGTCCAGTCGGGCCTGCCAGCCGAACGGGTGTTCCAGATCGGCAACTTCGTGCCCGAGCCGTCCCCGTTGTCCGCAGAGCGGCTGCCTATGCTTCGCACGACTTACCAGATTCCTTCGGATGCCTTCGTCCTGTTCGCCTTGGGCCGCCTCATCGAGAAGAAAGGTTTCGACGATCTGCTGAACGCGCTCGCGAAGCTACCCACCGACCACGATGGGCGGCCGCTGATCTTGTTGATCGCGGGTGACGGGCCTTTGGCCGATCCGCTCCGGAAGCTGAGCTGTGCTCTCGGTCTCGAAGGGCGCGTGCGCTGGGTTGGCTGGCAGCAGCCGGACGCTTTTTATGCCCTCGCCGACCTGTTCGTCTGCCCCTCCCGTCACGAGCCCCTAGGCAACGTCATTCTGGAGGCTTGGAGCTACCGGCTGCCGGTCGTCAGCACGGCGACCCACGGCGCGCTGGAGCTCATTGAGGATGAGCGGACCGATCTGCTGGCCCCCTGCGGCGATGCCATCGCCTTGGCCGATCGTATTCGGGACGCCCTCGCAATACCGTCAAATGACCGGCGCGCACTGGGCGAATCTGGTCATGAGCTTTTGCTGCGTCAGTTCAGCCGGGAAGCGGTGGTCAAGGCCTATGTCGAATCGTACAACCGACTGGTGGCCGAGCGAGGCTTTTGAACGATGCCACGCATCCTCATCATTCGCCTGAACGCCATGGGCGACAGTGCTCGCTGCTCGCCGTTTGCGGGGATGCTGAACAAATGAAGCGGGAGAAGACAATGAGGCGAATATCGACTGATTCGATCCGGTTACTGATCCTGGTTTTCATCCTGGATGGCCTTTTTTTCACTCCGGTGATCGAGGCTGCAGCGGAAAGTACCGATCGCCAAGAGGCTTCCCAGGACGCCGCCTCGATCGTTCGGGAGTTTCGCGATCAGATCGCCGAACTCCAAGCGCGTATTGGCCGATTTGAGGCAGCCCTTGGCCAGACGCACGAAAGTGAACCCAGGAAGAGCGCCAATGAAGGCTCCAGTGCCATGGAGACCGAGACGGAAACAGCCGAGCAAGCGATCGAGCGGCGTTATTTCATGGGGCGGTCCGACACGGGAGAATACCGGTTCGCGATGGAGCGGGTCAGAGAGCGGCACGATGATCGCTGGACGCAGAGTCAGATGTTTCCCGCTACCGGAGATTCAACGACTCTGCCCGTAAGAGGTCCCTCTGCGACGGGGACCACGATGACGCCAGAAGTTGCCGGCGGGGTCATGGGATCTATAGGTCTCAGCGGCGGGTTATTGGGAGAATCCGCTTTGGCTGGACTGGCTGGCACCTCCCACCTTTACCACGTCGGAGCGACGGATTTCTTCCTCGACCACGCCGAGCGCCTCGCCTTGAGGCCGGATCAACGCGCCAAACTGAGCCGTCTCAGGGAAAGGACCCTGCTGGAGAAGGTCGGAAGGCAACGCAGGATCGCCGACGCCGAACAGGAGCTTTGGGTGCTGACCTCGGCCGAGCAGCCGGAAATCGCCCGGATCGAGGACAAGATTCGCGAGATCGAGCGCCTGCGGGCCGAGCAGCGTATCGCCTTCGTTCGAGCCGTCGGAGAGGCCGCCAGCCTCCTCACCGAGGACCAGCGCCAGGCGGTGCTGGGGCAGCATCCTCACACACGGTCCAGTCTCTCCAGCCCAACAGCACGGCTAACGACGGACAGGCGATGTAAATCGAGCGGCTTTGTAACCCCCGTTCGCAATTAGGCGGCCATAAGGGCATAGTCCCACTCCAACGATGTCGCCCGAGGTGGGGAGCAGGACTTTTCGGAACGGACTCCGGGCCGATCGCGGAGCCTGAAGCCAGACGCACCGGGTCTTGGCGAGGCGATACCCGATGATGATGCTATTGCTGGTAATGGCGTTGGTGCTCATTCTCGGTGAAGCTGTTCACCCCGATATCCCCGGATTCTCCGGCGGCCTCGATTTCTTTCTGCTGGCATTATTGATGCCGGTGGGCCAAACGATAAACAGGAGAGTTCGCCAGCCGGCGAAAATGGGCAAATCCTTATGAATATCAGCATGACTACTCAATCGATTTCGCTCGACGGGCGGACCTGGGCTCGATTCGTCCGGATGGTCAAGAACTTTGCGGCTTCCGAGGCCGGCGGGAAAGCCCGGTGGCGGTTCACGCTGCTCATCGCCCTGTTGTTCGCGATCAACGGCTTGAACGTCGTCAACAGCTACGTCGGCCGCGACTTCATGACCGCTATCGAAAACCGCAACCTGTCCGGCTTTGTCGGGCAGGCTATCCTCTACGTCGGCGTGTTCGCCGCCTCGACGGTAGTGGCGGTCTTCTATCGGTTTAGCGAGGAAACCCTCGGCCTGACCTGGCGGGAGTGGCTGACCCGACGGGCCGTCGGCCGCTATCTCGAACCGCCCGTCTACTACCGCTTGAGCGACCGGCTGATCGCCAACGGGGAGATCGCGAACCCCGACCAGCGCATCGCCGACGACGTGCGGGCGTTTACGGCCACCACGCTCTCGTTCGTGCTCCTACTCCTCAACGGCAGTTTCACGATCGTGGCCTTTGCGGGCGTGATGTGGTCGATCAGTCCGCTGCTGTTCGGCGTCGCCGTGCTGTACGCCGCAGTGGGGTCCTACCTGACGATCGTCTTGGGGCGCCCGCTCGTCGGACTGAACATCAGTCAACTCGACAGGGAGGCCGACTTCCGGGCCGACCTCATCCATGTGCGGGAGAACGCCGAATCGGTGGCGCTGGCGCGCCGCGAGGGACGGCTTGAAGCCCGGCTCTCGCGGCGGATCGCGGAGTGGGCGGCCAATTTCCAGCGGATCATCACGGTGAACCGCAACCTGGGGTTTTTCACTACGGGTTACAACTACCTGGTCCAGATCATCCCCGCCTTGGTCGTGGCCCCGCTCTTCATCCGCGGCGAAATCGAGTTCGGGGTCATCACACAGTCGGCCATGGCCTTCGCGCAGCTGGTGGGCGCCTTTTCGCTGATCGTCACCCAGTTCCAGTCCATTTCCTCGTACACCGCCGTGGTCGCGCGGCTCGGTTCGCTCGCGGAGGCCATCGAACAGGCGGAGTCGGCGCCGGTGCTGGCCAGCGAGGTGTGCGAGCATCATCGCCGCAGGGCCGAATGCCCGCTCTGCGCGGCGCGGCCGGTTCCGGCGTCGGCGATCGAGGTCTGCGAGTGCGAGGAGGAGTGCGGCCTCACGTACGAGCGGCTGACGCTGCTGTCGCCCACGGACGGCCATATCCTGCTGAAGGAGCTGTCGGCCTCAGTGCCGTGCGGGACGCGGCTCCTGATCCTGGGAACGAACGAAGAAGCGAAGGTAGCCCTGTTCCGAGCGACCGCCGGCACCTGGGAGGCCGGGGAGGGACGCCTCATCCGGCCCTGCCACGGACGGATTCTGTTTCTCCCCGAACGGCCCTATCTGCCTCCGGGGACGCTGCGCGAAGTGCTCCTGCCCGCCGGTCAGGAGTCCTCGATCCCGGAGGACCGGATGCTCGCCACGCTGCGCGCCCTGGAGCTCGATCCGGTTATGGCGCGGGCCGGCGGGCTGGACGTAGAGCAGGACTGGAACAACATCCTGTCGCTCGGCGAGCAGCAACGGCTCGCCTTTGCCCATATTCTCCTCGCGGCTCCCCGCTTCGTCTTCCTGGACCGGGCCGGCACCGCCCTCAGCCCGAGGCAAGTCCATCAAATCCTGGACATGCTCGCCGAAAACTCGATCACGTACCTCAACATCGGGGAGGCCGACGAACCGCTTGACTACTACGATGCCGTTCTCGAACTCGCGGGCGACGGCGGATGGCAATGGAAGACGGTCCAAGCGGGACGGGGGTAAAGAGAGCGTCCACCTTGGCGGTGGCAGCAATCAGATCAAAGGCGCCATCGGAGAAGCTGACCCACTCCGACTGGGCTATAACCCCAGACGCATGCTCATCAATGTGCTGCCGAATGGGCTAGGGCGTTCGTGATTCGTCCATTGGTCCCCGGATCGGAGCACGAGGAGGAATAAACGCGATAGGGTCCTTTTAATTATCCCGCCGTACCCCGACGACCGATCGGGTAATGGCCGACCTTGCTTCGAAACGGCTGTATCAGCATCCGGTCAAGCCAAAGCTCCCGTGAGGTCCGAAACTGCTCGATCCCGATCGTCATGTGCTCGTGCCCATCAGCAGGCTGATCGAGGTATGTGCCAAACAGCCGGTCCCACCAGGGGACATTGAAGCCGAAGTTACTGTTGGTTTCTCGCGGCAGGATCGAGTGGTGCACCCGATGCATGTCGGGCGTAACGATTACCCGGCGCAAGATCCGATCGATGCGGGCATGGATGCAGACGTTGCTATGGTTGAACATCGATGTCGCATTCAACAGGATCTCGAAGATAAAGACCGACAGCGCGGATGCGCCGAGCGTAACAATAATCATGAATTTGAACGCCATCGACAGAAAAATCTCGATCGGATGAAACCGTGATCCGGTGGTCACATCAAAATCGAGGTCGGCGTGGTGCATGCGATGTATGCGCCAGAATACGGGAACTGCATGAAGCATCACATGCTGAAGATAGATCGCGAGATCAAGCACTATCACCGAGAGAACGACTGCGGCCCAGTCGGGCAGGTCGAAATTGTTCAACAATCCCCAACCTTTCTCGGTACCTGCCATGGCCAAGCCGACCGCGGTTGTCGGGAATGCCACTCTCAGCAACAGGTTGTTGAGTCCGACGATGGCGAGATTATTGGGCCAACGGATCCAGCGGCGGACGAAGCGCGGCCGGCGCGGCCAGAGGGTCTCCCACAAAGCCATGAGGCCGAACACGCCGAGGAAAAATCCCAGTCGGATCACGGATTCGAATTCAAGGGAAAGCTCCATGGTGCTTGATCACCCCACAGCGACAGGAATAGATCGACCCATAATCATCCGGTTTGGAAATACCGCAGCCCAAGCACCATCACGCCGTAACAAACGGTGGCACCCGCCATCGATGCGCCCAGGCTGAGCCAGAACCCGAAGCCCCAACGGATAAACAGGGGCAACAGCAAGAACAACGTCAGGGAAGGAATCACCAGCCAGAAGATATCCACGGACAGCGCGGCAATCTTGCTCAGGTCATGCGTCTCCAAATACAACCAGATGAAGGCGATGATGGATATCACCGGCAGCGAGGCGAGTACGGCACCGAGCATCGAACTGCTCTTCGCGGTTTCCGACACGATGACGATCAGGAGCGCCGACAGGCAAACCTTGAGGAGGTAATAGGCCATCTTAACTCTTTGGCGATTGGGATTCGGTCCGACAAAGTTTGACGGCCTATCCGGGACGATTACTCTGAAAAAGTCCATAAATTACCCTGCCTGTCCCCGAGTTTGAACCAGCTTTTTCATTCGTTTAGCCGCGCTACCATTTACGCGCTTGGCGGCGATAGGATATAGTAACTGAGCAATGAATACGCTACGGCGCTCCAAAATCTGGCTCTCTGTTGTGCTGATGCTTGCGGTGCTCGGTCATTTTGGCTTTGGCCATCGCGATGTGTCGGCTTTCGTGCTGTGTTTCGGGGCCGATGGTCACGTGGCGGTGGAGCCTGCCGGCCATGATCATGGAACCGATGCGGATCAACGCTCCCCGACCAAGGCCGAGACCGGCGCCTACTTCGCGGACGGGGATTTGCCGTGCTGGGACATTCCCGTGGTAGACGATCACCACGGCGCCCACGTTCCCCTCGCCGGAGCATCGAAGCCCTCGCTCGATCCCGGACTCCTGTCTCTGGTTTGCTTCGTTGTCCTCCTTATCCCTTACACTCGGGCGGTTCTACGGCGGCCTCGCTTCCGCGATCCGCCGAAATCCGATGCCAGGCTACTCGCCCTGCGTACCGTCGTTCTTCTGAATTAGCTCACCCGTGCAGTGTTGCGCCCCTCCCGAGGGCGCTGAACGTTGTCGTGCGCGTACCGCACGGCAGGGCACTCCATCTGCTTGGGATAATCTTAAGTGTTCACAAAATTCATTGTACCGGTAGCCGTCGCGCTGACCGGCCTTTTGCTAATCGACGGGACGGCTCGTGGCGCCGAGCCGGCAATGCCTAAGCCGGCCGAGCGAACCGTGCGGACGGCCGAGGCGCTGCAAGAACCCGTCACTAACGAGCCGGCCTCCGCAGAAGAACCGACAGGTGACATCACCCTGATGCAGGCGCTCGCCGCGGCGCTGGTCAGGAATCCCGAACTCGCCGCGTTCTCGCAGGAAATCCGCGCCCGTGAAGCAGCGGTGCTGCAAGCGGGGCTCCGGCCCAATCCCACGCTCAATGCCTTGGCGCAGAACTTCGGCAACCGATCGATCCGAGGGATTGACGGCGACTCGGTGACACTGGAACTCAGTCAGTTGATCGAACTGGGCGGCAAGCGCGCCGCCCGCATCGAAGCGGCTCAGTTGACCCAGGATCTGGCCGACTGGGATTACGAGATACAACGCATCGCGGTAGCGACCCGAGTGACTCAGGCCTTCAGCGAAGTGCTGGGCGTCCAAGCGCGCCTCGACCTGGCCCGGCAGATGGCGGAGCTCGCGGAACGAGTGGCCGCGGCGGTCGGAAACCAAGTAGAGGCCGGAAAAGTCTCGCCGGTGGAAGAAACTCGAGCAAAGGTCGCCCTCGCCACCGTCCGCACCGACCTGACGCGGGCGGAGCGGGAATTGGAGACGGCTCGGAGGCGCTTGGCGGCCCTCTGGAGCAGCATCACCCCGCGTTTCACCCGCGTACTGGGGGAGCTCGAAACGCTCTCGCCCATCCCTCCCCTGGAGCAACTGCAGGAAAGGATTTACCGGAACCCGGAGTTGGCCCGCTGGGCGACGGAGCTTACCCAGCGTCAGGCCCTGGTCGATTTAGAAAAAACCCGGGCTATACCGGACGTGACCGCGACCCTAGGGGTAAGCAAATACCTCATGCCCGACGACTATGCCCTAGTTGCCGGCGTCTCCCTGCCGCTACCCGTTTTCAACCGAAATCAGGGCCGCATTCTGGAGGCGGAACGTCGTCACACCAAGGCAATCGAGGAACGCCGCGCCACCGAGGTGCGTGTCGGCACGGCCTTGACCACCGCCTATCAGGCGCTCGCTGCCGCCTATGCGGAAGCGGAGGCGTACAAAACCACCATTCTGCCCGGCGCCGAGAGCGCTTTCGACGCGGTGCAAAAAGGCTATCGCCTCGGCAAATTCGCCCTGCTGGATGTCCTGGACACCCAACGCACGCTGTTCGCCGCCAGAACGCAATATCTCCGCGCCCTCACCGCCTATCACCAGGCGGTCGCCGAAGTGGAGCGGCTCATCGGCGAGCGGCTCGCCGTCGTCCCAGTTCCAGAGGAGCCTAAATGAACATCAAACAATCATCACTCATCGCCGCGCTGTTCCTGATCGGGGTGGTGCTCGCGGCCCTGATCTTGACCTCGGAGCCGCATCAGGTCGGCGAAGAGGAACATGGTCACGGCGAATACGCCGGCGAGGAACACGCAGAGCACACCACCCGCGGTCCCCACGGCGGAAGGCTTGTGTCCGAGGACGACTTCGCCCTGGAGGTCATGATCGACGAAAAGAGCGGCCCGCCCCGGTTCCGGGTATACGCCTATGAGGACGAAAAGCCCTTGCCGCCCGATCGGATCACGCTCAGCATCGAGCTCCATCGGCTAGGCGGCCGCATCGATCGTATTCCCTTCCGCAAGGAAGCGGATTACCTCTTGGGCAATGCGGTCATCGAGGAACCCCATTCCTTTGATGTGAAGGTCCGGGCCGAATATGCCGGCAAGTCCCATGACTTCGCGTATTCTCAGGTGGAAGGCCGGGTGACGCTCAGCCCCGAATCGGTCCGAGATGCCGGCATCGAGGTGAAAGCCGCTGGACCTTCGACGATCGAGACGGTCCTGGAGCTGCCCGGCGAAATCCAGTTCGACCAGGGCCGCCTGGCCCATGTGGTGCCGAGGGTGGCCGGGGTCGCGGTGGAGGTGCGTAAGCACTTGGGGGACGCCGTACGCCGGGGCGAAGTGATCGCCGTGCTGGAAAGCCGTGAGCTGGCGGACCTTAAAAGCCGGTATGCCACGGCGGTCAAACGCCTGGCGCTGGCCAAATCCCGATTCGAGCGGGAAGACCGCCTCTGGCGCGAGAAGATTTCCGCCGAACAGGATTTTCTCGCCGCCCGCACCGATCTCGCGGAAGCGGAAATCGCCGCGACATCCGCCCGGCAGCAATTGGCCGCGCTCGGCATAATCCCGGCGGAGATCGACCGTATCGGCAGCGGAGCCAGCGTATCGTTCGCCCGCTACGAGCTACGTGCGCCGCTGGATGGGCAAGTGGTTGAAAAGCATGCGGTAACGGGCGAAGCCGTCCATGCGGATACCACCGTGTTCGTCATTGCCGATCTCTCTACCGTCTGGGGGGAATTCAGCGTACCCGCCAAATACTTGAACCGGGTTCGCGTGGGTCAGAAGGTCCGAATCAGAGCGCCCGCGCTGAACCTGGAGGCGGAAGCACCTGTCGACTATCTCGGCCCCCTGGTGGGCAGCGAGACCCGCGCCGCGCCGGCTCACGTGCATCTGCCCAATCCCGAGGGACACTGGCGTGCGGGTCTGTTCGTCACCGTGGAAGTGGTACAGGAGGAAATCACCGTGCCGGTGGCGGTAGCGGCGGAAGGCGTACAGGCTTGGCGAGATTCCCAGGTGGTGTTCGCGCGATATGGCGACCAGTTTGAGGTGCGTCCGCTGGAATTGGGGCGCCGCGACCGCGGCTTCGTGGAAGTGCTGAAAGGGCTTTCGGCAGGCGAACATTATGCGGCCGGAAACAGCTTTGTGCTGAAGGCGGAGCTGGGCAAGGCCGAGGCCACCCATGAACACTGACATGCAGGCGGTTCGGACCATGTGCGTATCACCATCGACGACCATCGACTTCAAGCGCGTTCCTATCGAAAACTACCGGGCTTTTCGGCGTCACTGCTCTACCCTAGACCGCTGGTCACTTCGTGCCCTATCCGTGGTTCCGCGAGGGCGGCTGCTTATGGGTACCACTACCGGCGGCAATCGACCTTTCGATGTTCGTGTGGCTGCTCCCGCTGCATCTGGCCGCGAGCGGCCGGGCCTTTGTGGCTTATGGCGGTGCCGTGCTCCCCGCCTTGATTTGGTTCGAAGAAGGGGATGGTATCGGATGATCCGTGCTGGATTGGATGAAAACAGAAGTCAGGTTGCTCGGCACGGCGATCGTCATACTGGGCCGGCACGACGAAGCCCGGTACACGACGCATTCCATTTTATGATCAGCGCCCCGGTATGGGAGGACATCTCTCGTGTTTGAACGCATCCTGCACTTCTCCATCCACCAGCGCTGGTTGGTCCTCATCGCCACCTGCGGCATGGCCCTGCTCGGGGTGTACAACTTCCAGCGGCTGCCCATCGACGCCGTGCCTGACATCACCAACGTCCAGGTGCAGATCAATACCGAGGCACCGGGTTATTCGCCGCTCGAGGCGGAGCAGCGCGTCACCTTTCCCATCGAGACCGTCATGGCGGGACTGCCCGGCCTGGAGCAGACCCGTTCGCTGTCCCGCTACGGGCTCTCCCAGGTCACCGTGATCTTCAAGGACGGCACCGACATTTATTTCGCCCGGCAGCTGGTGAGCCAGCGCATCCAGGAGGCCAAGGGCCGGCTCCCGCCCGGCCTCGAACCCACCATGGGGCCCATCGCCACCGGCCTTGGCGAAATCTTCATGTGGACGGTGGAGGCCGAGTCCGGCGCCCGCAAACCCGACGGGACGCCGTACACCGATACGGACCTCCGCACCCTGGAGGACTGGGTGGTACGGCCGCAGCTGCGCACCGTCCCCGGCGTCACGGAAGTCAACACCATCGGCGGCTACGTCAAGCAGTACCATGTCACCCCCGACCCCAACAAGCTCATGGCCTACGGGCTGTCCTTCCGGGACGTGCTCGACGCCTTGGCCAAGAACAACGCCAACGTGGGCGCCGGCTACATCGAGCATCGCGGCGAGCAATACCTGATCCGCTCTCCGGGGCAGGTGGCGAACCTGGACGAGATCCGCCACATCATCGTCGGGAATTTCAAGGGCGTGCCCATCTACGTCAAGGACGTGGCCGAGGTACTGATCGGCAAGGAGCTGCGGACCGGCGCGGCGACCCAGAACGGTCGGGAGGTGGTGCTGGGCACGGTATTCATGCTCATGGGCGAAAACAGCCGCACCGTGTCCAGGGCGGCCGACGAAAAGCTCGCTGAGATCAACCGGAGTCTTCCGGAAGGCGTCCAGGCGATACCGGTCTATGACCGCACCGTGCTGGTGGACAAGACCATCGCCACGGTGCGGAACAACCTCACGGAAGGCGCGGCCCTGGTCATCGCCATCCTGTTTCTGTTCCTCGGCAATCTCCGCGCCGCCTTCATCACCGCCCTGGTGATTCCCCTGTCCATGCTGTTCACCATCACCGGCATGGTGAGCCAGAAGGTGAGCGCCAACCTGATGAGCCTCGGAGCCCTGGATTTCGGCATCATCGTCGACGGCGCCGTGGTGATCGTGGAAAACTGCATTCGCCGCCTGGCGCTGGAGCAGCACCGGCTGCAGCGTGCACTGACCCTGTCCGAACGGCTTAGCGTGGTCTTCGACGCCTCGCAGGAAACGCGCCGGGCCTTGCTGTTCGGGCAGATGATCATCATGGTGGTGTACCTGCCCATCTTCACCCTCACCGGGGTCGAGGGAAAGATGTTCCATCCCATGGCCTTTACCGTGGTCGCAGCGCTCCTCGGTGCCATGGTGCTGTCCATCACCTTCGTGCCGGCAGCCGTGGCTTTGTTCATCGGCGGCCGGGTCTCCGAAAAGGAAAATCCCATCATGAGCTGGGCTCACCGGGCTTACCGGCCTCTCCTGGAGACCGCCCTCGGCAATGGCGCCGTGGTGGCCACCGCCGCAGGGCTCGTGGTCGCCCTGAGCCTGCTCCTGACCACGCGCATGGGCACGGAATTCGTGCCGAGCCTGGACGAGGGCGATATCGCCCTGCATGCGCTCCGCATCCCCGGCACCAGCCTGTCCCAGGCCGTCGAAATGCAGCATGTGCTGGAAAAGAGAATCAAGGAATTCCCCGAGGTGGAACGGGTGTTTGCCAAGATCGGCACCGCGGAGATCGCCACCGACCCCATGCCGCCCAGCGTGGCCGACAACTTCGTGATGCTGAAAGACCGCGCCGAATGGCCCGATCCCGGCCGCTCCAAAAACGATCTGGTCGAAGCACTCGAACGGGCGGTCAAGGCGATTCCCGGCAACAACTACGAGTTCACCCAGCCCATCAAGATGCGCTTCAACGAGCTGATCTCCGGGGTGCGCGCCGACGTGGCGGTCAAGGTGTTCGGCGATGACATGGACGTGCTGCTCGAAACCGGCGAAAAGATCGGCGCAGTGCTGGAAAAGATACCGGGCGCTTCGGACGTGCGGGTGGAACAGGTCACGGGGCTCCCGGTTCTGACCGTACGTCTCGACCGCGCGACCCTGGCCCGCTTCGGACTGAACGCCGCCGACGTGCAGGGCGTGATCCGGGCGGCGATGGGCGGCGAGGAATCCGGCCAGATTTTCGAGGGGGACCGGCGCTTCGATCTTCTGGTGCGCCTGCCGGAAAACCTTCGGGAGGACATGGAGGCTTTGAAACGAGTCCCTATCCCTCTGCCCGGCGCTCAAGCCGCCGGCTCCCATTTCGTGCCGCTCGGGACGGTCGCCGATTTCGAAGTCGCTCCGGGTCCTAACCAGATCAGCCGGGAAAACGGCAAGCGCCGGGTGGTGGTGACGGCCAATGTGCGCGGCCGCGACCTCGGCTCCTTCGTCCGGGAGGCTCAGGCGAAAATCGGGGAACAGGTGAAAATCCCACCCGGCTACTGGACCACCTGGGGCGGGCAGTTCGAGCAGCTGATCGAGGCGGCCAAACGCCTCGAGATCGTCGTCCCGGTCGCGCTGCTCCTGATCTTCATGCTGCTCTATTCCACCTTCGGCAACGTCAAGGACGGCCTGCTGGTCTTCACCGGCGTGCCTTTCGCCCTGACCGGCGGGGTGCTGAGCCTGTGGCTCAGGAGCATTCCGCTCTCCATCTCTGCGGCCGTGGGCTTCATCGCCCTGTCGGGCGTAGCGGTCCTCAACGGCCTGGTGATGATCACCTTCATCAACAAGCTGCGGAGCGACGGGCTCCCCTTGGACGAAGCGGTCAAGCAGGGTGCTTTGATCCGCCTTCGGCCGGTGCTGATGACCGCCCTGGTCGCCTCGCTCGGTTTCGTGCCCATGGCGCTGGCCACCGGCACCGGTGCCGAAGTGCAGCGGCCCTTGGCCACGGTGGTGATCGGCGGGATTCTCTCTTCGACCGTCCTGACGCTGTTGGTCCTGCCGGTGCTATACCGGATGTTCAAGACGCGCAAGGAAGAAGATGGCGGCGCGCCGGATGCCGCGGGGCCGCCCGCAAGCGGGGAACCGCACGATGCCTGTTGTGCCGAGGCGCCGCCCCGGCCGGAAGCTCCACGGCCACCCGAAGCCGGGGATTTCACCTCGGGTCGGCGCTTCCGGATCACCGGCATGGATTGCGCCGAAGAGATCGCTGTTTTGAAACGGGAAATCGGTCCCTTGGTGGGCGGTGAGGAAAACCTCGCCTTCAACCTGATGGACTCTTCGATGACCGTCTCCGGCGCTCAAGTCGACGATGCCGCCATCGTTCAGGCTATCGCCCGGACGGGCATGCGCGCCGAGCCTTGGCAGGCGGGTCAGCGGACCGCGGGCGAAGCGGGGCTCTGGCAGCGGCACGGAAGAGCCGCGCTGACCGCCGCCAGCGGAGTGTTCATGCTGGCGGGATTGCTGTTGCAGGTGTTCGCGGCGGGCGGCTTGAGCGCCGCTTTCGGTGCCGAAGGCGCCGGCATCCACCACGAGGTGCCGTTCGCGGCCAAGCTGCTTTATGGCCTCGGCATCCTGACCGGAGTCCTTTACGTTTTGCCCAAGGCCTGGTTCGCCCTGCGGCGCCTGCGCCCCGATATGAACCTATTGATGACCATTGCGGTCATCGGCGCGGTGGGGATCGGGGAGTGGTTCGAGGCGGCGACGGTGTCCTTCTTGTTCGCCGTTTCGCTGCTTTTGGAATCCTGGAGTCTCGGGCGCGCCCGCCGGGCCATCGCCGCCCTGATGGATCTGACGCCGCCGACTGCCCGGGTGAAACGGGCGGATGGACGGGAAGAGGAACGGCCGCCGGAACAGGTGCCTGTAGGCGCCTGGTTCGTGGTCAAGCCGGGCGAGCGCATTCCCCTGGACGGGCGCGTGACCCGGGGCACGAGCGAGGTCAACCAGGCCCCCATCACCGGGGAGAGCGTGCCGGTCCCGAAGGAACCCGGAAGCGAGGTGTTCGCCGGCACCGTCAACGGCAACGGCGCGCTGGAAATCGAGTGCACCAAGCCCGCCGGCGACACCACCCTGGCCCATATCATCCGCCTGGTCGCCGCCGCGCAAAGCCGGCGTTCACCTTCCGAACAGTGGGTGGACCGCTTTGCCCGCATCTACACACCGGCCGTCATGACACTGGCTGTTCTGGTACTGGCCATTCCGCCCCTGGTGTTTTCCGGCGCCTGGGCGGAATGGCTCTACCGCGCCCTGGTCCTGCTCGTGATTGCCTGTCCCTGCGCCCTGGTGATCTCGACGCCGGTTAGCATCGTGGCGGCGCTGGCCGCTTCGGCCCGAAACGGCGTACTGGTCAAGGGCGGACTGTATATCGAAGCGCCGGCGCGCCTGAAGGCGGTCGCCTTCGACAAGACCGGCACATTGACCGAAGGCCGCATGAAAGTCGTGCACGTGGTTCCCTTGAGCGGTCACGATGATACGGAGCTGTTGGAACGGGTCGCAGCCTTGGAAGCGCGCAGCGATCACCCCCTGGCCCGGGCCATCGTGGCTTACGCGGAGGAACGGATGGTACCAGTTCGGTCGGCCGAGGAGGTGCAAATCCTCCAGGGCAAGGGAGCCACCGGGCAATTCAACGGAAAGACTTATTGGATCGGCTCCCACCGCTACTTGGAGGAACGCGGCCAGGAAACCGAGGAAATCCACCGGCAGTTGGAGAACCTGTCGCAAGCCGGCCGGACGGTGGTCGTGGTGGGCAACGAAACCCACGTATGCGGCCTCATCGCCCTGGCCGATGCCGTGCGTTCGGAATCCGCCGAAACCGTCCGGAGACTGCGCAAAGCGGGCATCGAGCACCTCGTCATGCTCACCGGCGATAACCAAGCGACAGCGCAACGGATCGCGCGGCAAACGGGCGTGGACGAGGTTCGCGCCGAACTGCTGCCGGCGGACAAGGTGGCCGCCATGGAAAGACTGGTCACTTGCTACGGCCATGTAGCCATGGTGGGCGATGGTGTCAACGACGCCCCGGCGATGGCGCGGGCTACCTTGGGGATTGCCATGGGCGCGGCGGGGAGCGACGCCGCCATCGAGACCGCCGACATCGCCCTGATGTCCGACGATCTGTCGAAGCTGCCCTGGCTGATCCGCCACTCCCGGCGCACGCTCGCCGTCATCCGTCAGAACATCGGCTTCTCGCTGCTGGTCAAGGCGGCGTTCGTGGTTCTGACTTTCTTGGGATCGGCTTCTCTCTGGTCCGCCATCGCCGCCGATATGGGCGCCTCGCTCTTGGTGATCTTCAATGGGTTGCGGCTGCTCAGGAGATAGCCGCGATGCTCCGTCTGATCATCAAGACGCTCTTGACCGCCGTGGTGGTCGTGGCGGTTTCGGAAACGGCCAAGCGCTCGGTATGGCTGGGCGCCATCCTCGCGGCATTGCCGCTCACTTCGCTATTGGCCTTGACCTGGTTTTGGGTGAACACCCGCGATGTTCGATCGGTCGCTGGGCTGGCAATGGGAATTTTTTGGGCAGTGATCCCGTCGCTGGCCTTCTTCCCACTGTTCGCTTGGTTTCTGCGCATCGGCTTGCCTTTCCTCGCGGCGCTGAGCCTGGCGGGGGCAGCGACCGTGAGCTTTTACGCCTTGTACTATCTGGTGCTCGGCTACGCGGGGATGCGTCTTTAGCAACTCTTCCCGATGCTTAGACGTGGGGGGAGCTGGAGTGACATGTGGTGTAGGAGCTACTAGCAATGAGTACATTGGTATCGGTCACAGCCCGGAATCGCCGTTTGCTGTGGACCACCTTCGGTCTGACCTTTACCTACTTCTTCGTGGAAGTCGTGGCCGGGCTCTGGACGAACAGCCTTGCGCTGCTCGCGGACGCGACTCATATGCTCACCGACGTGGGCGGGCTGGGGCTGGCCCTTTTCGCCGCCTGGATGTCTGCAAAGCCGGCATCGCCGACCAAGACCTACGGCTACTACCGGGTCGAAATTCTAGCGGCGCTAACCAACGCCGCAGTCCTGTTCCTAATCTCCTTCTACATCTTGTATGAAGCCTACCGCCGTTTTCAGGAGCCTCCCGAGGTATCCAGTTTGCCCATGCTGGCCGTAGCGGTAGTCGGCTTGGTCGTGAACCTGATCGGCATCTGGCTCTTGCGCCGGGGCGCGAAGGAGAGCTTGAACCTGCGGGGCGCTTTCCTCGAGGTCGTCAGCGACCTACTCAGTTCAGTCGGCGTTCTCGTGGCCGGCGGGATCATGTGGGCTACCGGCTGGTACTATGCCGACCCCATCTTTAGCGTCTTGATCGGCCTGTTCATTCTGCCGCGCACCTGGAAACTGATGACGCAGGCCGTGAACATTCTGCTCGAAGCCACGCCAGCGCATATCAACCTGGTAGAGGTCGAGCAGACGATGCTCGATATCGAGGGGGTCGCCTCTGTCCACGATCTGCACGTCTGGACGATCACCTCGGGCATCGACGCGCTCAGCGCCCATGTAGTACTGGCGGACCACGCGCCTCCGGAATTCTCGGCGGTGGTGATAGAACGGGTGACAACGGCCCTCAGGGAGAAGTTCAAGCTCGACCACTCGACCATTCAGGTGGAACAGACCAGTCGAAAGACCGCTGAGGTGCCACTGTGAAGGGATTTGGAGAGGCAAGCTCTGTAGGGAGAACATTGGGTTAGCGTTAGGTGGCCCACCCCCTCACCACCGCCACAATAACTTAGGACGGTAATTGTTGGCCTGGAAAAGGCTGCCACGGTTCACACGAACCTCCATACTTTTTACCTTGTCCTGACCGATGAAGAACAGCGATGAAACCGATTCGACTTTTCGTTGCTCTGACGCTTGCCCTGCCCGTGGCTGCCCTTTCCGATACCGGCAAGGTGATCTCGATCCAATCCGGTGATCGTCTGACCGTTCGGCACGGCCATCAAAAAGTCAGAATTCATCTGACGGGAATAGAGGCGCCGCAGAAGCACCAACGTGGGTTCGGAAAATCGCGCGCCAAGCTGGCCAAACTCTGCCGAAACCGCCGCGTCCATGTCTCCATCGACAATCCCGGCCCTGGTTTCAGTGACGGCCGGGTGGCCTGTCAATTGAGGGGAGGATTTTATGCCGATGCGGCGATTTACCAACTCGATCAAGGATGGGCATGGATGCAGCCTAACGCGACCGATCCCGACTTGGTCGGCGCTCAAAATAACGCGCAAAGCCGCTGTGCCGGGTTTTGGGGCGAACCCTTTTCCCATTGCACCCATGCCCCCAGCCCCACACCGCCACCATGGGACGACTGCAACGATCATCCCCATACCGCCACATGTCGCGACGACCATGAGGGTGACGATCATCATTTTTAGGCCATAAGTTAACGACCGACGATTGCAACACCTGAAATCAGCGCATCGCCCAGGAAATGGGCGTGACGGATTCGTGCCGAGCTGCTGCCGGCGGACAAGGTGGCAGCCATGGAAACCCTGGTTGCCGAATACGGCCAGGTGGCCATGGTGGGCGATGGCGTGAACGATGCCCCGGCGATGGCGCGGGCTACCTTGGGGATTGCCATGGGCGCGGCGGGGAGCGATGCCGCCATCGAGACCGCCGACATCGCCCTGATGTCCGACGATCTGTCGAGGCTGCCTTGGCTGATCCACCACTCCCGGCGCACCCTGGCCGTCATCCGTCAAAACATCGCATTCTCGCTGACCGTCAAAGGCGTTTTTGTTGTTCTGACCTTCCTCGGCAGCGCTTCCCTCTGGTCCGCCATCGCCGCGGACATGGGCGCCTCGCTCTTGGTGATCTTCAATGGATTGCGATTACTCAGATGAGAGAGTCATGCGCTTGGGCAAGCTTGGATTAATGGAATGCTTTGTTGAAGGTATCGCGCTTCATGGAGAAATGGTTTCTGCCGTCAGTCGGCTCGCAACCGGCTCTCCAAGAGGAGATTCACGGATCCGAGAGTACCATTTCACACATTCAGTCGAGGCATCCTATGCACTTCGTGCGCTCGTTGAGATTTCTCGCTTCTTCTTCCTATCCCTACAGCCTCATTGGGTTTTGCAGTGGGCAATTTGTTTGACTGGAGATTCAGTTGCTAGGTCTGGCTGCCTTGAAGGCGATGATCCATGCTCAGCGCGTCGAAATTACCAATCCGAAGCCGCTGGTACCCAACTCCGTCGCCAACACTTCGGGCAACGTTCCGAACGGATGATACGCGGCTCGACCACTTGGACCTCCAGTTGGAACGACGTGCGTCACTTGCGGCCCGATGGGTTCGATTCCATCAAGACGGTAATCGTCCGACGATTACCGTAGGTCAGTCTTCGAGATCATCTTATCCATTGGTTACAGCCCCAAGCCATCAGCCCAATGCCCACCAGCTTTCGAACGCTGCCTTCCGGTCCGGGCACATAGCGCTCCGCCACGATCGCCAGGGTGATCAGTCCCATCCAGAGCAGGTTCATTACGCCCACGGCAAACATCACCAGCATCTCGGCCCTGCAACAGCCGATGCAATAGAAGCCGTGGTGCAGCCTCAAACGCAACCCGCCGATAAGCGTCGGCAGTCGCCGAGTTAATCGCAGAGCGAATGGGGCTGAGAATTGAACCTAGATCTGGAACGCATACTGGCGGCGCTTGCTTGAAGAGACTGCCGCAGGGGAATCCGAAGAGAGGCTATGGTTGGTCATGTTCTGAAACAAGGCCTCTCAATCAATGGAGGCGGACCGAACCCTGAATAGCGCTACCGTGGATGGCGGCCATCAGTTCCTCGGCCAAGGGATCGAGTGGGCCGGCGGTGATGAACACCAACCGGCCACGCTGGTCATCGGTCGGATGAACCGGTAAGGGCACCAGCGGAAACAGCTGCCCCGATGCGGCGTGTACGGCGACCGGCTCGATTTGATCGGGCAGATAGACAACACCCTTGATTCTCACCAGGTGTTCGCGATGGCGAGCGAGCAATCCTTCAAGCATGGTTTGCAGCTGCAACCAGGGCAGCGGATCGTCCAGGTATAAAGAAAGACTGCGAAAACCGTGGTCAGGCAGGTCGGTGCCCTTTGGCAGCGGCCGACCGTCGGTGCCGCGGGTACGGGTCCGCAACAGGGCCTCGACATCGAGCTCACCTCGTAATGACGAAGAAAATCTGGGCGTGGCCGGAGCGAGTTCGTGCAACCGGGCCTCAAGGCGTAATTTGTCCTCCGCGCCGGCCATATCGGCATGGGTGAGCACCACGGTATCCGCCCAAGCCACTTGGGCGCGAGCCTCGGGAAACCGGTCCAGTTGCTCCAGGGCGTGGGGTATCGCCAGCGTGGCCACGACGGCGTGCAGCCGGTAGCGGGAGGCCAGCCAGCGATCCCGCAGCAGGGTATCCAGTATGGGCTCCGGGCTGGCGACGCCGCTGGCCTCGATAATGACCCGATCGAACGAGCCGACCCGGCTCCACGCCACCCACAGATTTTTCAGTACCGGCGCCAAAGCCTCCCGCACCTGCCAGCACAGGCAGCCGCCGGACAGGGTCATCAATGGGATATCCTGCCGCTCGATCAGCTGCTGATCCACCGGTGTGCTGCCGAATTCGTTGATGAGCACCGCCGTCCGCGGTCCCTGATGCAGCAGGCGATTCAGCAGCGTGGTCTTGCCACTACCGAGAAAACCGGTCAGGACGATGACGGGAAGCCGGGCTTTGCGGTTTAGCGACATACGCCCCCCGGGGCTTGTGGGGCCGCAGCCCTATCGGCGAGCACTGCGACGTCATGTTCCAAGTCGGGATTTTTCCGGAGTCTCGTGAACCGAACGCTGCGTTCAGTGCACAGCTGCTTCGCAGTGCGGATCGCCGGACTCACACTCCCCAAGCGTTCATGAGTAAACCGCTTCGGCTCTTTTCGACTGGACGAGGTTCTGATGCTCATGGTCTTAAATGGGAGACGGCAAGCTTTATAGTCACTTTCAAATAATATATCGACCGTGTGCGCGATTGTCGTTTTGGACTTAGGCCGCTGGAGCACCGAATCGGCAGTGTAAAACACAGAATCGTTACCGCAGATTATTTCCGGGCTACCATTTCGAAAATCACCATCTCGGCCTCGGCACCGCCAACATTTTCTATCGTCATTTCCTGGCCGGACTCCCAGAACACGTCTCCAGGTCCGTACACATGGGACGCGCCACCATCCTCGACCTTGAGGTTCCCTTTCAAGACGTAGCGCGGTCCAGGTCCTTCATGGATATGCAGGGGAGTTTTATATCCAGCGGGAAATGAGACACGGATGACATTCGCCGTAATCCGGGACGCCGCCAAATCAACTTCCTTTTGCAACAGCACCTGGCGAGGCGGCATCTTGGGCGGTCCTTCCCCTTTGGCTGGTTCGACTGCCACCATCGTCATCCACACAAGACTGACTCCGGCGATCAATAGAAATACTCTAAGGCGCTGTTTCATGATCGGTTACCTCGTAAATTCCGATGAGTGGCGGCTTGGTCAAGCTGTACTCGGATGCTGCTCCGTGGAAAACCGGCTCTCGATGGCGAATTCTCCGACCGCTTAGAAGCTTTCCCGATACGGCCGCAGGTCGATTTCATGCGTCCAGGCACTCCGCGGCTGGCGGTGCAGCGCCCAGTAGGTTTCGGCGATGGCCTCTGGATCGAGCAGGCCGTCTTCACCCTTGGTTTGAACGAATTCGGGGAATTGCCGGCGGGCGCGTTCGCCGTCGATGACACCGTCGATCACCGCATGCACGACGTGGATCCCTTGCGGGCCGAATTCCCGCGCCATACCTTGGGCCAGCGCACGCAAGCCCGTCTTGGCCGCGGCGAACGCGGTGAAGGGCGGGCGGGCGCGCAGGGAGGCGGTGGCGCCGGTGAAGAACAGCGTCCCGCGCTGTCTCGGCAGGAAGGCGCGGACCGCCTCCCGGCCCACCAGGAAACCGCCGAGGCAATTCTTCCGCCACAGATCCTCGAACAGGTCCGCAGAGGTTTCGAGGAGCGGCGCCCGCTCGTTGCGGTCCACGTTGTAGACCACCGCCTCCGGGACTGTATCTCGGGCGACGGACTCGAACAAGCGCACGACCTCGGCTTCGGCTGTGGCGTCGGCGACCCAGGGAACCGCCCGGCCGTTATCGCAGACGATCTTGCCGGCCACCTGCTCCAGCTTGGCCGCCGTCCGACCCACCACATACACCAACAATCCCTCCCGTGCGAAACGTCGGGCCAGCGCAGCCCCCAGTCCTTGAACGGGACCGACGCCGACGATGACGGCCGAGCGGTTGTTGCTCATGAAGATTTCTCCATCGGGTTAAACCCGGACTCGGACAGAACTCGAGCCTAGGCTGTATATGCCTAGTGCTCTGCCCAGGCTCATTGGACGGGCAACCTGGTGTCTCGTGCCGGCGTGGGAGCGGCTCCCCGGCCGCGACCAGGCGTCCCCTGGCGGCAAGGGCGCCGCTCCCGCAGCAAACCACCCATCCGGTTCCTGGTAAATGAGGTCAGTTGTGGTACTAACCTGCCCTACCGATTTGCATCGCCTCTGGCACTTCGATCAGGTTGCCGGTCTTGACGTCGTAGATGAGCCCATAGATGGGGATGTCCCGCGGCACCAACGGATGAGAACGGATGTGCTGGACATCAGCGCAAACGCTTTCGGACTGTTCCTGTATGGTTAGCCAGTTAATAAAGTCTCCCGCTGGGTGACCTTCTCCCTGACCCACATCGGACCAGCCGCTTTCGCCGAACTGCGCTGCCTTAAGGCTTTTTCTCAATAAGTCCCGCATAATTTCCTGGGTAAAGGTCTCCATCCCACAGTCCGTGTGATGAATCACAAACCATTCGCGCGTGCCCAGCAGCTTATAGGAGATCACTAAAGACCGGATCGCGTCGTCGCTGGCCCGTCCGCCCGCGTTGCGGATCACGTGGGCGTCGCCTTCGGAAAGGCCCGCATACTTGGCGGGATCGAGCCGCGCGTCCATGCAAGTCAGGATGGCGAAATGCCGCCCCGGCGGCATGGGTAGGTGTCCCTTATCGAAAGCGGCGACATAGCTTTTGTTCGCCGCCAATACCTCATCAAAAATCTTGCTCATGATGGTTCTCCTCTTTTAGGGTTCTCGTTTCAAGGTGTTAGGAAATCGCCGACTACGCCCGGCGGTAGATTAGAGCGAAATTATTGGCCGGCATGTCGACGGCTTGGTCCAGTTTCAAGCCATGCTTTTCAGCGGCGCGGTTCAGATCGGCGGTGTCCTTTAGGCCCCATTCCGGCACGCCCGCCGAACGCAGGGTCCGATCGAACTCTTCGTTGGAGGGCGTGGTGAATTTCCCGTCGACTTTGAAGGGGCCGTAAATGAACAGAAACCCGTCCTCCGCCAGCACCTTCGAGGCGCACTGCATCATGCCGTCGGCGATGGAAACCGGCGCCACCTGAAAGATATTGATGCAGTAGATGGCGTGAAATTCCTCGTCCTCCGGCCAAGTTTGCGGCTGAGTGAGATCCAGCCGGCGCGGCTTGCCGACATTGCCGAGGCCGCTTTCCGCCGTCAGCTTTTCGATGTGCGGAAACACCTCTTCGTTCATATCCGAGGGATGGAATTGCAGATGGTCGAAATGCGGCGCGAAGTAGTGCATATGCATGCCGCTCCCCGAGGCGAATTCGAGCACATGCGCCTCTTCTTTCGGGAATAGGGTATGCAGCACCTCCAGGATCGGATCGCGGTTCCGATGTCCGGCCCAGGCGACGTAGGGGCTGAGCGGATGGGGATCGAGTGGGGGTCGGTCCTCGTACATGAAAATTCTCCTCTGGAATTATAGGGTTATCAGTTCTAGAAAGAGTCTGACAGACAGACCTGTAGCGAAGAAGCAGCTTGTATGCCAATGCTGATTGGGATCAGTTTTAACGTTAAAACAAGCAGTTATAAACCGCTTGACAATGCCGATTTGAAATTCAGTTTCACTGAATGAAAATTAAGTTCATAATCTGGCCGTCAGCTTTAACTTTCCGGTCCCTGTTTTGCAGCGCCGCCGTCCGTCATGGCCAACACGACTTTTTCCCATCTAACGCCCGTAGGCTTTCTCCAGACCTTCGTCATCGAGCTCATGGATGCTTGCGAGGCGGCGGGCACCACGCAAGCGGAGCAACTAATCGAGCGGATCGCCCGCAGCGCCGGACGGTTCTTCGAGGAAGCGTTCCGCGCCGAGTACGCGTTTGAACAGGCGCTGGACCGGCAACGGTATGCGGATCTGATCATCGGCCTCAAGAACAAGATCGGGGGCAATTTCTCGCTGGTCTCCAGCGACGCCGAGTGCATTCGCGTGGTCAACACCCGCTGCCCGTTCGGCGATGGCGTGAAGAACACCCCGAAATTGTGCCGGATGACCTCCAGCGTCTTCGGCGGCATCGCGGCGCGGAATTTCGGCTATGCCAAGGTTGTCCTGGAGAAGCGCATCGCGCTGAACCACGACGGCTGCGAAGTCGCGATCTATTTCGACAAAGAGGCCGCGAGGGATCGAGAGGGCATCGAATACCGGGATTATCCGGAGGTGACGGCAGAACAACAGCACATCGGCGAATTGCAGGCCCGTATCGAAGAACGGATGCATCAAATCTGGTGCCAGATGAACTCGCGGCGCACTGCGCTTCCAGAGATCGAACGGCCCATCATCGTGGCCTGGTCGCCCGCCATGCGACAGGTGCTGCAGGCTATCGAGACCGTGGCGCCGACCCCGGCCACGGTGCTGATCCGGGGCGAGACCGGCGTCGGCAAGGAACTGGTGGCCCGTGCCATCCATGCCATGAGCGAGCGTTCCCAGAAAGCCTTCCTTGCCGTGAATTGCGGCGCCATTCCCGAGAGCCTCATCGAAAGCGCGCTGTTCGGTCATGAAAAGGGCGCCTTTACGGGCGCCATCGAAGTCCATCAGGGCTATTTCGAGCGGGCCGACGGCGGCACGCTGTTTCTGGATGAAGTGGATTCCCTCACCCCGGCGGTCCAGACCCGTTTATTGCGGGTCCTGCAGGAAGGCGAACTGGAGCGGGTGGGCGGGCATCGAACCCTGATGGTGGATACCCGCATCATCGCCGCTACCAACTGCGACCTGGAAAAGGTGGTCGCCGACGGCGCCTTCCGCAAGGATCTCTACTACCGCCTCAACGTTGTGAAACTGGTGATCCCGCCGCTTGCGGAGCGGCCGGACGATCTCCCCCATCTTGTCGGCCTAATCGTCAAGCGTCTGGCCACACGCTACCGGAAAACCATCCACGGGGTGAGCCCCGAGGTCATGGCACGGCTGCGAAGCTACGACTGGCCCGGCAACGTCCGAGAGCTGGAGAACACCCTGGAGCGTGCAGTGCTCTTCGCTCAGGGGCCGGAAATTTCGGAGGTCGATCTCGAGGTCAATCCCGCCCCGCCCCTGGAGTGCGGATGGAAGGCGATTCGCAAGCAGGTTCTGGATAATGCGGAACGCGAGTATTTGCAACAGGCCCTGCAGCGCTTTCAGGGCAATGTCGGCCAGGTGGCCGAATGGATGGAGCTGACGCCCAGGGCGGTGTACCTGAAGCTCAATGAATTCGGCATCCATCCGTCCCTGTTCCGGCCCCAGCCACCCAGAAATGGCAACGGCGAATAGCGTCAAGCCCACCGCAAAAGAAGAGCGGCGGATTTTGATCAGCGGCGTGAACGCTCACGCCAGTCGGCTGAAGGTGGATGCGCGGCTTCCCCAATGGGTCAACAGGGCATCTACCTCACTACATCCCAGACACTGCCGGAGGCGAACAGCAGCAGCCCCACGTAAATCCAGACCGGCAGCGAAAGCTGGCCCGTCACCAGCAGCAAAAGCCCGATCGTAGCGATTACGGCGCCGATCACCCCGGCCCAAAACGGGGCGAGACCACCGTGCCGGTTCGCCGAGTGGTGGAGCATCCAGAGGTTCGCTCCAGCGAAGCCGACGAACAAGGGGATCAGGTAGAGATCATTCAACAAAAAACCCAGACCCACCGCGCCCATGGCGGTCAATACCACCGGTAAACCGAGGCAGCAGGCCGCTGCCACGCCCGCGCCGAAAAGTGTGGAAAACTGCCCCCAGAGGCTGCGTTGTGCGGGTGTCATGGTAACCTCCTAGGCAAGGGATACGACTCGTCAACGCGGGACTCTTCTCCCAACTGCTCGGCGACGCGCTCGAACACGGCCAGACGCTCCGCCGCCTCGTCGACGGCGGCCTTCAAATCTGCCAAGCTGCGCGCGATACCGGCTGCCTCGCCCCGGTCGAGTGCTTGCAGCAACGGCTTGAGATCGCTGAGCAAAAAACCAGCGGCCCGCCCTGTGCGGATAAAGCGTAATCGGGCGAGCGCCGTCGCATCGAACCGTCGGTAGCCGGCTGCCGTCCGTGCGCAGCAGGCGATCAAGTCTTCCGTCGCATAGTTGTTGACCATGTGGACCGTCGTGCCGGCCGCCTGGGCCAGTTGCGAGAGAGTATAGGTTGTGTCCGGGGCGGCCACAGGTTCGGTGCTCGCTGGCCTGGTCAAGACCTCCTCGCTCCCGCAGTCCGGTAAAGTGCTATTCGACTCGCTCTGCCCCATAGCCTTTCGCCTTCACCGTCTCCAACAGACGCTCGACGCCGATTTCCTCCCGCGCTTCCACTCGGGCCACTCCCTCCCCGTAGGACACTTCAGCCTTGACGCCCGGCAGCGCATTCAAGGTGTTTTTCAAGTCCGCAGCGCAATGATCGCAGGTCATGCCGGTGATCCGTAAGGTGATCGTCTTCATGGGAATACTCCTCCGACTGGGTTTTACCGTTACGCACAGTCTACCCAGCGTACCTGAGTACGGTGTCAAGCGGGATGTTCCGGCTTGACACCGTATCTAACTACGTACCTAGGCTAAGCGCCGGTTTTATTTTTCGGAAGGAAGACCGCCATGATACAAGTGAAATCCACGGTCGACGAGCGCTGGCGTGGATACCGGGGTTCGGCAAAGAACTTCGCCTATCTCACACCGTGGCTTTTCGTTATCACCCTGATCTGGCTTGCCGCTTACGGGGCTGTATTTCCCGACCCCATCCGACTTGCCGCCAGCCATTGGCCGCTGATCCTGGTGGGTGTGGTCGGGTCATTCATCGGCAACGTGACGGCGATCGGGGGCGGCCTCGTTTTTATCCCCGTGCTGATGTTCGCCTACAGCGTGGATCCCGTGAGCGCCTTGAAACTCGCATTCGTCACCCAAGCCGTCGGCATGACCAGCGGCGCATCCGGTTGACTCAAACGCTTGGTGTGAATTGATTAGCTGCTGGCATCATTCAGGGATTAAAGCGCTCTGAGTCTTAATCCCGATTCAGAGCACGACCATGATTGATTTCGACACTTTTCTGACCACCTTGTACGTTCTGGTGGATGATTTTTTGCAAAGCCAGAGAACCCCGATGACTGGACCCGGTGCCCCGGCGGCACTGACCCGAAGCGAGGTCGTGACCTTGGCCATGGTCGGCCAGTGGCAATGGTTTGGGAGTGAACGCGGCTTTTACCGGTATGCCCAACGGCATCTGCGCCAGGCCTTTCCCACGCTGCCGGATCGCAGCCAATTCAATCGCCTGATGCGCCAAGCCCAGGGAGCGATCGTCGCCTGCTTCCGCTATCTGGTCGAGGTGCTGCGTGATCCTGCCTGGGCGTTTGAAGCCTTGGACGGTACAGCGGCCCCGACCCGTGATGCCAAGCGGCGCGGGCGGGGGTGGCTGCCAGGCCAGGCCGATATCGGCTGGAGCAACCGCCTGGGCTGGTACGAGGGCTTGCATTTGCTGGTGGCGGTCAGTCCGGTCGGCGTCATCACCGGCTTTGGCTGTGCGCCGGCCAGTACCAAGGACCAACGCCTGGCGGAAACCTTGCTTGCGGTGCGTCATCGGCCGGATTCCCGCTTGCCGAGTGTGGGTGCTCCCGCTCGCGTTCCTTATGTCGCCGATAAAGGCTTTGAAGGCACAGCGTGGCATGCCCACTGGCAGCAGGCATATGGTGCGGAGGTGATCAGCCCACCCAAGCGGAACAGCCGGCGGCCGTGGTCTCGCGCGTGGAGGCGCTGGCTGGCAGGACTGCGGCAGATGATCGAGACAATCAATGCCAGTCTGCATCACGTGTTTCGCCTGGATCGGGAGCGGCCCCATGACCTCAGCGGCTTTCGTGCCCGAATCGCCGCCAAGATGGCCCTGCACAACTTTTGTATCTGGCTGAACCAGCAACTCGGGCGGCCTCATTTGGCATTCGTCGACTTGATCGATTGGTAAACCCGAAATCACATCAAGCGTTCAAGCGCGGCGAAGTTCCCTTGCAGCTTTTGCACTGGACCGTGCCTTCGCTCGTGGTCGGGACGATGATTTCCACATTTCTGATCCACCCCCAGCCGATGCTGGTCAAAGGGCTGTTTGGCCCCATTGCGTTCCTGGCGGGCTTGCTCACGCTCATCACCCTGGATCGAAAAGGCGGGCGAATCGGGCTTCCTGCCAAGGCGCGGGTCCCCCTCGTCCTGGTTTCCTTGATCGGCGGCATGATCACCGGTTGGGTCGCGATCGGCGAGGGCGAGATCATCGCCGCCTTTTGCATGCTCGCCTATGGCCTTAACGCGAACCGGCCATCGCATTGGGCGTGGTATTGCTCTCGGTAAATTCCTTGTTACTGGCTTTTATTCATGCCTTCTATTCCGGCGGCGTACCCTGGGATATGGCGGCATTCACCATGCTCGGCGTGCTCTGGGGCGGGCGGCTGGGGCCGTTTCTCGCGCAATGGATTTCCCCTCGCGCGACCAAAAAGGTTTTTGCTGTTATCGCGCTGCTCGATGGCTTGGTGATTACCCTGCAGGCAGGCTATGTGATGTTTTTCAAATAGTAACACCTTGAATTTCGAGGATTCACAGCATGATGAACGTATGGTTTGAAATTGCCCTGCAAAGGGATATTTGGACACGCGCGATCAAGATCGCCCTGGTCGTGGGTTCGGTTCTGATGCTGATCAATCACGGCGACGTAATGCTGAGCTCCGGACTTACCCCGGCCGCCTTGATCAAAATCACATTGACCTATTTCGTTCCCTATTGTGTGTCCACCTATTCCAGCGTGGAAGCCGTTTGCGCCGCGGAGAACAAGCCCAGTATCAACAAAATCATCGGGGAACTCCTGATCAGTAAAGGCCATGAGCTAGCCCACTGTATAACGGCCATTTTGAAGTCCAAGGCGTGAAGGAACCGCATCCCGAGAATGCCAGCCCGGTCAGTCCGGGGTGGCCTGATTTGCGGTCGGCTCCGCTTCGCTTTCATCGGCGTTGCCGTTGCGGGTGAGCGATTCGATGATGGAGCAACCCGCGGCGGGGCTGCCGCGGCGACAGGCCGCGATCAGTTCGCCAAGCACGTCGTGGATGGCGGTCAGGTCCGCGAGTTTCCGGTCGACCACCGCCAGTTTTCGCTCCGCCAGCTCGCGGGTTTCCTCGCAATGGGTACCGTCGCTGAGTTTGAGCAGGAGCGCCACCTCGTCCAGGGTAAACCCCAGTTGCTGCGCCCGTTTGATGAAGCGCAGCCGCATGAGGCTGTCTCTCGGGTAGCGGCGAAAGCTGCCGTAGGCCTTCTTTGGCGTCGGAATCAAGCCGATCCGCTGGTAATAACGGATCGTTTCCACGTTGACGCTGGCGGCCTGGGCCAACCGGCCAATGGTCATCGGCTGTTCGGACATCGTTAAACCTCTTGACTCCGTATTTAACTACGCACTTAGCGTATCACTGTACCTTCTTTCCTCATAGGCGAAATCCTGTGATCGGGAAGAAAACACGGTCGCACCTTTTCATCTATCCATGAGGAACTCGCCATGAAGAAAATCGTAACCTTGATCGGAACCACCTTGGTCGGCTCGCTCTCAGCCGGGGCAGTGAACGCGGCTGAAAACCCTTTTGCGCTCAAGGACCTCGCAACGGGTTACACCCTCGTCGCCGAGGCGGAAACCGCCAAGGAAAAGAAGGAAATGGCCTGTGGCGCCCAGAAGCGCAGCGCCGAAACGGCGAAGCCCCAAGACGACAAGACTGCCCCGCAGAAAACCATGGAAGGCAAATGCGGTGCCGGCATGAAGATGGACGGCAAACCGGCGCAGCCGCCCAAGGCGCCTTGATGCTCCATCTAGGATCAGGCCGGGCTCGTACCGTGCCTTGCTGCAACTCATCGCCTTGTGGAGGTGCGTCATGGAGTTCGGCCTAAAAGAGCTGGCCTATCTTTCGCTGGTCGTTTTCATGCTGATGTTCGGCTATTTCGTCGTCCTGATGGGCTCGGAGGAAAACGTCAAGAAAAAGGATCCTGATGAAAACCCGAAAGAATCCGGCACAGATAGCCAAAAGGGACAGCGGCCTTGAGAGGAACCGTCAGGTGAACCGCCTGTCCTTTGGGCAGTCGGCCGCTGGCCGTCGGTTGTTCAATCACCCTCTTGACTCCGGACTCAACTACGCACTTAAGCTGATCCTCATTCCTATTTCCCCTGAAGGTGACAGCCATGAACGAAGATAAATCCGACAAATGCGAGCAGCCCACGGAGGGCACGCTCCGCCCGATCGAAGCAAAAACATTACTGGCCGGCGGTATCGCCGGGGTGTTGGCGTCCGTCTGCTGCCTCGGCCCGCTGGTGCTGGTGGGCCTCGGGCTCGGCGGCGCCTGGGCCAGCAACTTGACCTTGCTGGAACCCCTGCGGCCGATGTTCCTCATCGTTGCGGTCGCGGCACTCGTGTTCGCGTATCGCAAGATTTTCCTGGCGCCCGCCCCAAGCTGCGAGCCTGGCACGATATGCGCGGCGCCGAAAACTCAAAACACCTACAAGGCGGTGTTCTGGGTCGTCACGGCGCTCGTTCTGTTGTCGCTGGGCTTTCCATCCCTGGCTCCCTTGTTTTATTAGGAGAAATCCCATGAAGAAATCCCTTGCCGCTCTCGTTTCGACTTTTGTTTTGGCCTCATCGCCGGCTTGGGCCGCGATGCAGACGGTCACCTTGGCCGTGCCGGGCATGACCTGCCCGGTCTGCCCCATCACGGTGAAAAAAGCGCTGCAAAAGGTAGACGGCGTGACCCAGGTGGAGGTCAGTTACGAAAAGAAAGAGGCCGTCGTGACTTTCGACGACGTCAAGACCACGGCCGAGTCCCTGACCCAGGCGACTGCCGGCGCGGGCTATCCTTCGACGGTGAAGGGGGCGGCCCGATGAGCGCCCAGGTCTTGCGCATCAGCGGCATGACCTGCGATCACTGCGCCCGCTCGATCGAACAGGCGCTGAAGGACGTGGATGGCGTCGCCGAGGCGAAGGTCTCCTATGAAGAGAGCCTGGCGCGAGTCGAGACGGCGTCTCCTCTGCCGGTTTCGCTGCTGCTCGATGCGGTGGTGGCCCAAGGTTTCGGCGCCGAACCGCTCGGCCAAGCCCCGGTCACTGCGCGCAAGGGAGGCGGTTCGGGATTGAACATCGCCATCATTGGCACCGGCGGAGCCGCTTTCGCCGCCGCGATCCGCGCCGCCGAGGAAGGGGCGCAGGTGACCCTCATCGAGGCGGGCACGGTGGGCGGCACCTGCGTCAACGTGGGCTGCGTGCCGTCCAAGATCATGATCCAGGCGGCCCACATCGCCCATGCACAGGGCCATCACCCGTTCGACGGAATGGACAAAAACCATCCGGCCGTAGACCGCGCCGCGCTGGTCGCCCAGCAGCAGGCGCGGGTGGAAGAGCTGCGCCACGCCAAGTACGAAAGCATCCTGGAATCCAACACCAATCTGCACCTGGTGCGAGGTTTTGCCCGTTTCCTGGACTCTCGGACACTGGTGGTCGAGAAAAGCGACGGCGAACAGCGCCTCCATCCCGACCGGGTGCTGATCGCCACCGGCGCCTCGCCGTCGATCCCCGACGTACCGGGCCTGAAGGACGCGCCCTACTGGACCTCGACCGAGGCCCTGGTGGCCGAAACCCTGCCCGAAAATCTCATCGTCTACGGCGGCTCGGTGGTTGCTCTGGAACTGGCGCAAGCCTTTCTGCGCCTGGGTTCCCAAGTCACCCTTATCGCCCGCTCCACCCTGCTGTCCAAGGAGGCGCCCCTGTTCGGGGTCCATTTGAAAGAGATCCTGGAAAACGAGGGCATGCGGGTGTTGCTCCATACCCAGCTCAAAGGGGTGAGCTTCGACCGGCCGCGAGGCTTGTGGCGGCTGTGGAACAGACGAGGGGGCGGACGGTTCAGCGTCATCACCGATAAGGAAACGATCCGGGGCGATAAGCTGCTGGTGGCGACCGGGCGCCGGCCCAACACCGCCGGCCTGGATTTGCACAAGGCCGGCGTCAAAACCGGCCACGGCGGGGCCATCCGGGTCGACGAGCGCCTGCGGACCTCCGCCGAACATATCTATGCGGCGGGGGATTGCACCGATCAGCCCCAATATGTGTACGTAGCGGCGGCGGCCGGCAGCTGCGCGGCGATCAACATGACGGGCGGCGAGGCCAAGCTCGATCTTTCCGTCGTGCCGGAAGTGATCTTCACCGATCCCCAGGTGGCCAGCGTGGGATTGACCGAGGCGGAGGCCAACAGGCAAGGGTTCCATACGGAAAGTCGCACGCTCACCTTGGACAACGTGCCGCGCGCCTTGGCGAACTTCGATACCCGCGGCTTCGTCCAGCTGGTCGCGGAGCGGGATACCGGCCGGCTGCTCGGTGCCCAGGTGCTGGCCCCCAACGCCGGGGACGTCATCCAATCGGCGGCACTGGCGATCCGCCATCGCATGACCATCGACGAACTGGCGAAGCAGCTCTTCCCCTACCTCACCCTGGTGGAAGGGCTCAAGCTGTGCGCCCAGACCTTCCGCAAGGATGTCAAGCAGCTGTCCTGCTGCGCGGCGTGAAGGCCATGGAAAAGGCCTGTTTCTCAGAACGCAAGGATTGGGTCGGAACGCCCGGCGCTTTCGCGCTGGGCTGGGGATTGCCGGGCCTCGGGCTGGTCGCGGCGATGTTTCTCGATTCGTCGGCGAAGGCGATCCTTTGGCCGGCCGCTCTGGTGTGGATGGGTATCGCCTGCCTCGCCAACGCCGCCCGATGTCGGCGGATGCACTGTCACTTCACCGGGCCGTTTTTTCTCCTCATGGCTTTGCTGTCGCTCCTCCACGGCTACGAGATCGTCCGGCTCGGCCCGCAGGGCTGGACCTGGATCGGCCTCACCGCGGGGGGCGGCGGCGCCGTTTTGTGGTGGGTGTCCGAGCACGTGTGGGGCAAATTCGCCGGTTGGGGGTCAAACGAGACCTTGGCCTGCGGTACCGATAATCAAGTGGATCGAAAAGAGGTGCAAAACGATGGCAAATGAAAAGCAATACGGAGGATAGTCACATGACAGACCGACTTCATTTTATTTTGCGCGTCGAAGGGATGACTTGTGACGGCTGCGCGCGGCATGTCGCCCAGGCGCTCAAGGCTGTTCCGGGTGTGGAAAGCGCCGAAGTGGGTGATTGGCGCGAAGGGACGGCGGCGGTCGTGGCGGCTGGCACTGTCACGGAGGAGGCCTTGGCGGAAGCGGTGGCGAAAGCCGGCTACCGCGCTGTGGTTCAGGCCCAACGGCCGCTCGAAAGCGGAAAGCAGGCGCCTCGGTCGGAGGGCGCCGATTTCGATCTGATGACCCTCGGCGGGGGTTCGGCCGCCTTCGCCGCGGCGATCAAGGCCGCAGAGCTGGGCACCCGCGTCGCCATCGTCGAGGAAGGCACCATCGGCGGTACCTGCGTCAACATCGGCTGCGTACCCTCGAAGACGCTGATCAAGGCGGCGGAGATCTGCTACCACGCCGCCTACTCCCACTTCGAAGGCATGACGGCCTGCCCGCCGCCCTCCGATTGGCGGCGGGTTGTCGAGCAAAAGGACGAGTTGGTGGCGCAGCTGCGCGAGGAAAAGTACATCAAACTGCTCGACAGTTACCCCACTATCACCCTGCTCCGGGGCCACGCCCGGCTGACCGGCGGCCGTAGCGTGTTCATCGACGGCCAGGCTTACACGCCCGGGAAAATCCTGATCGCGACCGGCTCGCGGCCGTGGGCGCCGCCGATCCCTGGGCTGGCCGAAGCGGGCTACCTCGACTCCACCGACGCGCTCAGTCTGCCGGCCCTGCCGCAAACCCTCATCGTCATCGGCGGCGGGGCGATCGGGCTGGAACTCGGGCAACTCTTCGCCCGTTTCGGGGTGCGCGTCACCCTGGTGGAGACCTTCCCCCACATCGCCGCCGCCGAGGAACCGGAAATCAGCGACGCGCTGGCCGGGTATTTGACGGCCGAACGGGTGAGGGTGCTGACCGGCACGAAGATCGAGCGGGTCGATCGCACCGAGGCGGGGTATCGGGTGGCGGTGGACCTGAACGGCGCCAAGCAAACGCTTGAGGCCGAACAGCTGCTCGTCGCCACCGGCCGGCGCGCCCATACGGAAGGCTTTGGCTTGGAGGAAGCGGGTATCGCCCTCGGCACCAAGGGCGAGATCCTCGTCGATCGGCACTTGCAGACGAAAAACCCCGACGTCTACGCGGCGGGCGATTGCATCGGCGATCCGATGTTCGTCTATGTCGCCGCCTATGCCGGGCAGCTCGCGGCGGAGAATGCGCTCACCGGAGCGGGCCGGGTATACGACCTTTCCGCGCTGCCGCGGGTAACCTTCACCGATCCGCAACTCGCCAGCGTGGGACTCACCGAGGCCCAGGCGAAGGCGGAGGGCTTAGAGGTAGAAACGGCCCTCCTGCCCGTTTCGCAGGTGCCGCGGGCGCAAGCCTCGCGCAATCCCAACGGGCTCATCAAGTTGGTCCGTGAGCGTTCCACCTTGCGCCTGCTCGGCGCGCACGTGCTCGCCGCCGAAGCCGGCGAGGTCATCCAGGAGGCGACGCTCGCGATCCGCTTCAAGCTGACGACGAAAGACGTGATCGGCACCTTACACCCCTACTTGACGATGGCGGAGGGGATCAAACTGGCAGCGCTGACCTTCTCGAAGGACGTGACACAACTCTCCTGCTGTGCGACCTAGGCGTCGGGCTAGAACGCTGTTCTTGATCCTGCTCTCCGAGGTCTATCGCTGGACGGCGGACCGGGCGGTGGGCGTAGCCAGATGAGGCCATTGCCCTTGGAGCCTTCATGCAGTTTCAGCAGACCATCAAGGGAAGCCGGTGATGATCGGACAACGGCGCGATCAGCGCCTCATATAGCTCAACCGGACAGTTGGCAGCGCCGCTGAGCGGATCTTCCGATCAGCTAGTCGGCCTGGCTTGTTCACGCCGCCAGACTGGGTACGACGACGAAATAAGCATTGAGCATATATAGGCCGGACAGGATCAGCAGAATTCCGCCGATGAGTTCAAAGGCCTTCTGGAACCTGCCCAACGCCGAAAGATTTTCCAGCCAGCCTACGGCGACCGCGCCGAGGAGGATTGGAATTGCCCGTCCTAGGGCAAACGCCAGCAGCAGAATCGTCCCGAACAGGGGAGAGCCGATGCCCGCCGCCACGCCGAGCAGCACGACCAGCGCCGGCGTACAGAATGGGCAGATCGCCACCGAGAACGCCGCTCCGAGCACAAAGGCGCCCCAGGCTCCGGCCACGGGCTTGGCGCGCAGCCCCCATGCCGGCAGCGAAAGCGGCAGCCACCCCGCCCAGATCAGGCCGAGGGCAATCAGCAAGGGGCCGAGGATCAGCCCCCATGTGCGGCCAAGCAGGTGTTGAACCCAGCTACCTCCCAAACCGGCCGCCAAACCCAGCGCTGCATGGGTAAGAAGCACGCCCAAGACGAAAAGGCCGCCGAGCACCACCGCCTGGCGGGGCGTGCGTGATTTCATTACGTAGGCAAGCGAAACGGGGATGGCGGCCGGCGCGACCGGATTGAAACTGAACACGAAGCCCGTCACGAGCCCGACCCACAGGGCGCCGAACCCGGCGTGCGCCACCGCTAGCCGCAGCGCCTCGGCGTCCATCAGCGTCGCTCCAGGCGGGCCAGCATGGCCCGGAATTGCTCGGGAGTCGGCAGGGAGGCAAACCGCAGTTCGCCGTTCACGGCGATGGCCGGCAGGGTCAGCACCCTGAGCGCCACCGCGTAGTCGAGTTCGTCGAGCACGTTGACCTCGCGCCAGATCAGGTTGTCCTCGCCCAGTACGGACGCGGCGGCCGCGCGCAGCTCCGCCTGTACGCTGGCGCACTTCTGGCACCCCGGCGCGGCGATAACCTCGATTTGTACGCTCATCGGGACACCTCCTGCAGGGTGTTCTCGAGCGCACGCAGGATGGGGCAGTCGTCGAGCGGCTTTTCGCTGTCCTTACAGCGCTCGATCAAGTCGTCGAGGGCACGCGACATGGCCTGCAAGGCCCTGAGCTTGTGTGCGATCCGCAGCTTTTTCTCGATCGCCAGCCGGCGCACATCCTGGCAGCAGGCGCGATCCGTTGCCTTGAGCTTCAGGAGTTCCTGAATCTCCGCCAGCGTGAAGCCACAGTGCTGGGCATGCTTGACGAAGCGGATACGGCGCGCGGCTCCATCGTCGTAGAGGCGGTAGCCGGCAGCCGTTTTCGATGCCGGCGTGATCAAACCTTCCTTTTCGTAGTAGCGCAGCGTGTCGGTGCTTACTCCAGCCAGCAATGACAGCTTGCCGATGGTGTACATGACAAATACCTCCCTATAAGGCATTCAGCGTAAACTGTAGAGCAAACACCAAGGTCAAGCGCCATCTCAACTTCATTTCGCACGGCGCGCGGTTTTGGTGTTCGCTCGCTTTGGAATGAGCGTGTAGTGAATGGTCTGCGCTCGGATATATCCATTTTGGATGACCTAAGAGTCCGCGCCGTCCGTGACGCTGTGGGTGTCGGAATCCGCCGACCATTCAAGGAAACCGACGTCCTGCTACGATGACGGCTTTGTAGGTGTAGTGAGCGTTTGGCAATTCCTGATTCAATTGGCGATAGCAGGCGCGGATCCCATCCAGCCCACGGCGCACCCCGCTGGGCATGATCAGGAAGGAGTCCTCCCGGTAGCACTCCAGGAAATCGCTCTCAACACCCGACCGGGACAATCTCAGGTATCTGTTAAGCACCTCTTGCGGGGTAGTGTCAGCTTGCATGGTGCCTCCATTCGACATGGGAATCCAGGGACTGCCCGACGGCCTGGGCCTTGCCGTCGGGCAAACAGGGTGAGCGGCGCTCTCACGGTTGGTCAGCCCCGACTTGTTCAGAGTAAACGGCTGTGCCCGTAGAGCCGTCCCTCCTATGCCTCCAGCATGGTGTATCCTGCCTTCTGGATGGCCTGCTTGAGTTGCTCTTCGTGCACTTTGTCCGGCTCGAAACGCACATAGACATGCTTCGGAAGTTCAACTGACGACTTTGGTCTGATAGCCGGCCTTACTTATACGTTCCGTGATTGCAGCGGCTTCCAGAACCGCCGTGTCAAAGAGTACTTCAATGCGTTGGTTGCGCACCTGCGCGCGAACCTGCCCCACCCCCTGAAGAGCTTTGAGCAGGCGCTCGACGCGCTGCTCGCATCCCTCACAGACGAGGCGATTATCACCAACGACTTCAAAGGTGATGGACTTGAGCATGGGTAATATCTCCCATTAATGCGGTGACGGTTGCCCGACCGTCTTGATGGCCTGGAAAAAATAAGTGCCGCGGCTCCACAGGGAGTTGATGAAGATCGACGTCACGCTGGCCGCCATCGCGACCATGCCCCAGATTGGATAGACCAATCCTGTCGCGGCCGCCGGGATCCCGATGCCGTTGAACGTAAATGCGAGCACTATGTTTTGCAGCATCTTTCGATAACTGTAGCGGCTGATCTCGTAAGCCGTGAGCACGGCGCTGACCCGCTTGTTGAGGATGATCACGTCGGCGGATTCAATCGCGATATCGGCTCCGCTGCCAAAGGCAATGCCGACCTCGGCTTGCATCAGGGCCGGCGCGTCGTTGATGCCGTCGCCGACCATGGCGACGCGCGCGCTCTCTTGAAGTTTGCGGATCATCACCGCCTTGTCGGCTGGCAGCACGCGCGCATGCACATCTTCGATGCCGACGGCACGAGCGAAATGTTGTGCCGCCCGCTCGTTATCACCAGTGATCAGGCTCGTGCGGATGCCGAGCGCGTGGAGACGGCGCACCGTCTCGGCTGCGTCAGGCCGCAACGCGTCGCCAAGCGCCAGCAGCCCAAGGAGTTCGCCGTCCCGTGCCACGGTGATCACCGTGAGTCCCTGCGCTTCAAGTTCCTTGAGGCGTTCTTCCTGGGGTGCGAGGTTTACTCCCTCGGTTGTGAGAAAAGACGGGCTGCCGATCACGAGTCTCCTATTGCCGAGGCGCGCCCGGACTCCTTTACCCGCGACGGCCTCGAATCCCTGCACCTCGGGCAGAGCGATGCTGCGGTTAAATGCCTCTTCCACCACGGCGCGCGCGAGCGGGTGTTCTGACCCGGCCTCGGCGGCTACTGCGAGCGTGAGCAGTTCTTCTTCCGTTCCTTCCACCGGGACGATTTCCCGCAACGCGGGGCGTCCCTCGGTGAGCGTGCCGGTTTTATCAAAAACCACGCGCTGCACGCGCCGCAAGGCCTGAAAAGCCTCGCCGGTACGCATCAACACGCCGCGCTCGGCCGCTTCGCCCGCCCCACGCACAATCGACAGCGGCGCCGAGATCCCGACGGCGCACGGATAGCCCATAACGAGCACACTCAGGCCGGCGAACATCGCCCGCTGCAAATCGGGTGAGTCTCCGACGACCAGTGGAGCAAGCAGCCAGAACAGCGTCGCGCCCGCCGCGGTGAGCAGCACGAGTGGTGTATAAACGCGCAACACGCGGTCCACCAGGTGCAACAGGCCGGGTTTCAGCGCCCGCGCATCCTCCACGCTCCGTATCACTTGCCTCAGGAAACTTTCTTCGCCCACCACCCTCACCCGCACGAGGAGTGTGCCGTGACCGTTCAGCGAGCCGCTTATGGTCTGGTCTCCGGGGCGTTTCTCGATGAGGCTTGGCTCACCGGTGACGAGCGATTCGTCCACGTCTGATTCCCCCGATTCCACCTCGCCGTCCACCGGCACTCGCTCGCCGGGGCGGATGCGCACCAAGTCGCCCACGCGCACCTGTTCGAGCGGGATCTCTTGCTCTTTGCCGTCCTTGATGACATGCGCCACGTCAGGCTCGAGGTCCAGGAGCTTCTTAACAGCCTGAGAGCTGCGGGTCTTGACGATGAGCGACAGCCACTCGGAGAAGATGTGATACGAGAGCACCATGACCCCGACCGAAAAGAACGCTGCCGTGGGGTAATAGGGGAATCGGAGGGCCAAGCCGACCACTCCGCCGATAAGCCCCGCGAACGCTCCGAACTCCACCAGCACATGCTGGTTCAGGATTCCCCGCCGAAGCGCTGCGGCCGCCATGTTGATGATATGTCCGCCGACGCCGAAAATGATCGCTACCGTAAGCGCTCCGGCCAACCACGGCGTGGCCGCGCCGAACGCGCCGCGCAACTGGAGAGCATAGACGGTGGCGCCCATCGCGCCGAGAAGAGCCGATCCGGTGAGCGCCCGCTCCAAACCATACGCACGCAAGACCACGAAAGAGAATACTACGAGGCTCGCGATGGAAAACACGCATAGCCAGAACCATGCGCTGCTGACCGGGTATCCGGCCAACCCCATCGCGGCAATGCTCATGGTCAGTGCGGTCAGGAAACGTCCACGCTCGCGCACCAGTGCGCGCTCTTCTTCCTCAAACGGACGCACCTTGCGCGGATCGGAGATGGTGTAGCCGATGTCTTTGAGCGTCTGCAGCAGGTCCTCGGCACGTGCCACGCTCGGGTCGTATTCGATAAGCGCCTGTTCATGAGTCAAGCTGACCGCGACTTTGTCCACGCCCGGCAGCCTGCCCAGCGCCCTTTCAATCGTGCCGGTGCACAACGAGCAGTGCAGCCCGCCGATATGCGCGCGGATTCTTCGGCGGCCCGGTATTTTCGAAGGTTCTTCGCTCCAGAAGTGTGGAGCAGACTCAATGGTCGTTGCGGTGTTCATAATGACACCTCTCTGTTAGTGCAAAACCGGTCTTTTCGTTCCATTTTTCCAAATACGCGAAGCGGTAGGCGGCTTTGAGCGACCTATGTACCTGATGTAGACAAGACAGGGCCTGGTATGGCAGCCCTGCGTTGCACGGCTATCTTGGAAGCCATAATTGCCTCCTACCGACGGAACGCCACGCAAAAAAGATAAACCCTGGAGTAGGCACCAAGGTCAAGCGTTTGGTCCAAAGAATCCGGTTGAAGCGGCGCCCCGGCGAGGGGCGGCGGTCCTTTGCCGGGGCGAGTCGGCTAAAGACTGGCCCAGTCCGGCCGCGCGAAGCGCTGGCTCGTCGACGCCTGCCCCCGTACAGCACGGGGCCAACCGGCCGTCGATGGCGACCGCCGGCACCGAACGAACGCCCAGGTCTCGGGCACGCTTGGCTACATTGATGTCGTTCATGTCGTGCAGCGTCACCTCGCAAGACGGACAGGCGGCCCGCTTTATCATTTCGATGACGTCCTCGCAGACCGTGCAACCGGCGCTGAACACCTCGATTTTGCGTTTCGTCGTCATTTCTACGCTCCTGTTACTGGTTTCGCGGATTTTGACGCCGCGCGTCTCGACTTCTCGTCGAGGGGCCGATCCGTACCGCGTCGATGGCAGCCTACACCTTGGGGCTTGCCCAAAGGTCAAGAGGGAGGTGCTAACGTGTTTACCGGGTGGAAATCCGAGCAAATCCTATAGGTACAAGGAGTGAGAGCGAGCGAATATCGATTCTCTCCTGACAGCGGTGATCTCTGACGAGACCTTTGTCCCGTCGGATGAGATGTCGTTCGATCCATGATCGACGAGCGGGATTCGTCGGATGGGGTTTCAGCGGCAGGCGGTTCGCCCAAGGCTCTGAAGAGCCGCGCTAACCCAACCTGACGTTCAACTCATGATGAATAAATCCGGCCCCCTCCAAGTTTTACGCTTACGGCCTGGTACGGGCAATCTTTCTTAAGATGGAATGGTCTTCGCCGAAGGTACAAATCGCTTTACAGTGCTCGCACAGATCGTTGAACGGAATGAAAGCGATCGGGACCTCGGCCAGGGCGTTGCGAAAAGCGGGGCGGGCCAATTGCGCCATCACTTCCTTCTCGCGGCGATCCGGCGCCACCAGATAAAGATCGCACGTGCAGTCGGGAATCGAACGCGCCAAATCCTCCAATCGGAGGATTCCCGAGTAAATGGAGGTGCTTTTCTCGACCTCGAAGGCGCCGACGATCTCCCCCGTTTTCGGTTTCAGCCAGAGCACGTCAATCAGGCTCACCGTCTCCAGCACTTCTTGTGGCCAGTCCTTCGGAGGCAGTTCGGCTACGGTGAGCAGTGCGAAGCTTTGACCGTCGTAGGCGCGATGACGGTCATTGCGTGCCACGTGCACGTCGTATTGGAGGGCGCGCCCAATCGTAATCAGCAGATGTTGAATGCGGGTGTGCTCGGATTCTTCACGCTGCTCCTCTACGATCGCCGCATGTCGAGCCTTGGCGGCTTTCTCGGCTTTGGCCTTCTCCGTCGCGAGGACGGCCTCGGCATTGCCCTGCATCGGTAACCGTCCCGAACCGATTTCATACAGCAAACCCGCAAATGCGCCGAGATCTTTGGAGAGCTGGTTGCGTACCTTGTCGTTCGCCTGGATGATGGTCTCGCGCATGGCGAGATAACTCTCCCAGGAACCGAGTTTCTTCTTGTCCGCGAACAGGGCGTTGAAGCCGTTGACCATGGCGGTATTGAAGGGCGGCACGAGGGTGGGATGCAGAAAGTACACGATATTGGCCGCCGCAGGCCCCAGCCCTTTGATCCGGGCCGCGGCCAGACGGCTCATTTCAGCCAATACCCGGTCCGCCTGCGCGGTGGTGAGACAGGCGTTGAGGAATGCCCCAAACGTGCGCTTGTTCGCCTCATTTTCGTAAATGTCGGGGATCCGAAGCTTGGGTTTCCAGTAGAACGGATGGGCCGCGCCTTCGAAGACTTGCTTCTGTTCGGTGATCGCAGTCAACACCACCTCTAGGGAGGAACCTTTGAAATCGTTTCCGAATGTCCCATTGGCGATGCTGTCCACGACATCGCGCACCCCGCGCCGTATGGTACGGAAGGCCTTCATGCGCGCTTCCCCATTTACGAACCACGTGTTGTACACCGATTCCTGATCGGCCTTGTAGCGGTCAATCAGTTCAATCAAAGTTGAAGTCTCCATCACACCCCATTTTTCATTTTTGCGGATCGGCAGCCCTTTATTTTAGTGGGTCCTGCCATTCGATACCGGATTCGCCTCGTTTTCAGATTCGCTTTTGGGTGTGCGCCAGATAGACGTTCAAAGCCACCGCAACGCCATTCCAGGCGATGGGTACGGCCTGAGGCGGACAGCCATGATGCTAATCTTGATCTCCATGGGCCGGTTTTACTTCCCACCGCCATTTCCAGAGGGTGTAAATGGCCGGATAGATGAGCAGTTCCAGCACGGCTGACGTGACGATCCCGCCGAGCATCGGCGCGGCGATCCGCTTCATCACGTCGGCCCCGGTGCCGGAGCTCCACAGGATGGGCAACAGTCCCACCAGGATAGCCATGACCGTCATCATCTTGGGTCGGATGCGCTTGACCGCCCCCTGCATTACCGCCTCCTGAAGGTCGGCAAAGCTCTTCATCCGCCCTTCGCGCTTCATCTGCTCGTAGGCGAGATCGAGATAGAGCAGCATCACCACCCCGGTCTCCGCGTCGAGTCCCGCGAGGGCGATGAGGCCGACCCACACCGCCACGCTCAGGTTGTAGCCGAGGAGATAGAGGAGCCACACCGCGCCCACCAGCGAGAAGGGCACCGCCAGAAACACGATCAGGGTCTTTACCGCCGAGCCCGTGTTGAGGTAGATCAGCACGAACACCACCAGCAGGGTGAGGGGCACAATAAACATGAGCTTTTCTTGCGCCCGTTCCAGGTACTGGAACTGCCCGGCCCAGGCGAGGTGGACGCCGGGCGGTAGCGCGATCCGTTCGGCCAGCGTCTGCTTGGCCTCCGCCACGTAACCCCCGAGGTCCCGGCCCGCCACGTCCACAAAGACATAGCCGACCAGTTGGGCGTCCTCGTCCCGCACCATCGGCGGCCCCACCGAGTAGCGGAGATCCGCGAGTTGGGCCATGGGCACGAGCGGTCCTGCGGGGGTGTGGATCAGCGTGCGCTTGAGCTTCTCCACATCGTCGCGCAGCTCGCGGGGATAGCGGAGATTGACGGAATACCGCTCCCGTCCCTCCACGGTCCAGGTGATGTGCTTGCCGCCGATGGCCGTCTCGATGACATCCTGCACATCTCCGACGGTCAGACCGTAGCGCGCCGCCTCGGCCCGCCGCACGTCGAAGTCCAGATAATAGCCGCCGGCCGCCCGGTCGTAGAAGGCGCTGCGGGTCCCGCGCAAGGGGCCTAGGACAGCCTCGATCCGGGTGCCCACCTGCTCGATGGACTCCAGATCCGGACCGAAGACCTTGATGCCCAAGACGCTGCGGATTCCGGTGGCCAGCATCTCGGTGCGGGTCTGGATGGGCATCCAGAAGATGTTGGGCATGCCGGGGAATTTGAGCGTCTGATCCATCTCGTCGAGCAGCTCGTCCCAGGTCATCGGCCGCTCCTCCGGCCACAGCCGCTGCAATGGGGCCTTGAGCCAGTCCGGCGTCCAGCCGGAATGCCAGCGCTCCACCTTCACCGTGCGCCATGCCTCGGGCGGCTTCAGGTTCACCACGGTCTCCACCATATTGAGCGGGGCCGGGTCCGTCGGGCTGTTGGCCCGCCCGATCTTGCCGGCAACCATCTCCGTTTCCGGAAAGCCCTTGAGCAGCTGATCCTGGGTCTGGAGAACTTGGCGTGCCTGGGTGACCGACATACCCGGCAGGGCGGTGGGCATGTAGAGGAGGGTGCCTTCATTGAGCGGGGGCATGAACTCCGAACCGAGCTTGGCAAAGACCGGGAGACTCAGGGCCATCACCACCACCGCCGCGACGACCATCGTCTTGCGAAAGCGCACGACGAAGGCGACGATGGGATGATAGAGCGCGATGAGCATCCGGCTCACCGGATGCCGCTCTTCGCTGTGAATACGCCCGCGGATGAAGAAGGTGGCCAGCGCCGGCGTCAGGGTCACGGCGAGAGCCGCCGCAAAGGCCATCGAAAACATGGTGGTGTAGGCGAGCGGCTTGAAGAGCCGGCCTTCCTGCGACTCCAAGGCGAAGATCGGAATGAAGGAGACGGTGATCACCAGCAGGGCGAAGAAGATGGCGGGGCCGACCTCCTTGAACGCCTCGATGATCACCCGCTCGCGAGAGCCCGGCCGCCCCTGCCTCTGCCACTCGTCGAGCCGCTTGTGGGCGTTCTCCACCATGATGATCGCCGCATCCACCATGGCGCCGATGGCGATGGCAATGCCGCCCAGGGACATGATGTTGGCCGTCACCCCCAGGTAGTACATGGGGATGAAGGCGAGCAGCACGGCGATGGGGAGCGTGAAGATGGGGATCAGCGAACTGCGGAGATGGAAAAGGAACACGATGATGACCAGGCTCACGATCGCCATTTCTTCTTGAAGGGTGGCCTTCAGGGTGGCGATGGCGCGCAAGATCAGGTTCGAGCGATCGTAAGTCGTGACGATCTCCACGCCCTCCGGCAGCGAACGCCGGACCTCCTCCAGTTTCTCCTTGACCTCCCGGATCACCGTGACGGCGTTTTCCCCGTAGCGCATCACCACGATGCCCCCTACTGCCTCGCCCTCGCCGTTCAGCTCGGCGATCCCCCGTCGGAGGTCCGGGCCGAACTGCACCTGACCGATGTCACGGACCCGGATGGGGGTGCCCTTACCGTCGGTGCCCACGGGGATGTCCTCGATGTCCCTGAGCGAGCGAATATAGCCGAGCCCGCGGACGAAGTGCTCCACGCTGCTGACCTCCAGCACCCGGCCGCCCACTTCGTTGTTGCTGCGGCGGATGGCCTCGATCACGGTCTCGAGGGGCAAGTTATAGGCAAGGAGCGCCTGGGGATTGACAGTGACCTGGTACTGCTTGACGAAGCCCCCCACCGTCGCCACTTCGGCCACCCCCGGCACGCTCGAAAGCCAGTAGCGGAGATACCAGTCCTGCAGGGAGCGCAGTTCGGCCAGGCTATGCTTTCCGCTCCTGTCCACCAGCGCGTACTGGAATACCCAGCCCACGCCGGTGGCATCGGGACCTAGGGTCGGCGTCACCCCTTCGGGGAGCCTCCGGGCGATCCCCTGCAGATATTCGAGTACCCGGCTTCTGGCCCAGTAGATGTCGGTGCCGTCCTCGAAGACCACGTAGACGAAGGAATCCCCGATCATGGAGACGCCGCGCACATATTTGACCCTCGGTGCGGCGATCAGAGAGGAGACGATGGGATACGTGATCTGGTCCTCCATGATCTGGGGGCTGCGGCCCGGCCACTCGGTGTAGACGATCACCTGCACATCCGAGAGATCCGGAATGGCGTCCAACGGCACGCGCAAGAGCGCCCAAAGGCCCCAGGCGGAAGCGAAAAAGAGCAGGAGCAGAACCAGGAACCTGTTCTTGGCGTTGTATTCGATGAGCTTGCCGATCACGATCCACCCCCCTGAAGGTGTGCATTGACGGTGAAGCGCTCGTGGACTTTGGCCTGCCCCGGCCGCTCCACTTTCACCGTCACGCTCCACGGGCCCGCCATGGTGAACCGGACCTTGGCCTCGTAAACACCTTTCCCGATCGGGACGGCCTCTGCCTTATCGACCATCATGCCCGGCATGTCCATGGTGTACTCCACGGCCACCGTGGCGCCGGTGACCGGCCGATCACCGGCGTCCCGGACCTCGATGCGCAGGGTGTTGTCGCCCACTTTGGCCGGCTCCGGCTGAGTACCGAGGCGCAACTTGATCTCGCCCGCGGGCTTTTCCTTTTGGGGTACCGCAGCGCCCATTTCCTCCTCCATGGGCCTTGCGCTTCCCATTTCCATGGATTTCTTGGCCTCCGCCTCCTCGAGGCTGGCATTGAGGGTGAAGCGCTCGCGGAGCTCGGCTTGGCTTGGCCGCTGGATGCTCACCGTCACGCCCCAGGGGCCGGCCATAGTGAACCGGACTTGGGTCTCGTAGACACCGTCCCCAATGTGGCGGACCTCCGCCTTGTCGATCGGCATACCCGGCATGTCCATGGTGTATTCGACGGCGAGCGCGGCATGGGTGACGGGCTGACCGCGGGCATCTTTGACTTCAATGCGAAGTGTATTCTCACCCACCTTGGCCGGCTCGGGTTGGGTACTGATACGCAGTCTCAGGTCACCGATGGCTTTCTCCTGGGGGCCAGCGGCAGGTGTTCCCCCGCCCATCTCCATGGGCTTGGCGCTCTCCATCTTCCAGTCTCCCATGCCGATTTGCCCCATCATCGCCATCATGCTCTCCGCCGCGGCGAGCTTGCTCTCGGAATCGATGAGGAAATTGCCGCTCGAGGCGATCCGCTCTCCCTCCCCGAGGCCATCCAGAACCTCCCAGTACCCCTCCGTCTGCATCCCCAAAGTCACCTCCCGCGGCTCGAGGCGTCCCTCGCCGCGGTCGATGAAGACCAGCCTGCGCACCCCGGAGTGGAGCACGGCGCTCTCGGGCACGACCAGCTTCTCGCCCAGATCGGCCTTCAGCTCCAGGTTGGCGTACATGCCCGGTTTGAGCTTGTGGTCGAGATTGGGAAACACGAAACGTACCTGATTGGTGCGGGTCTCGGTCTCCAGATAGGGATAGATGTAATCGACGGTCCCCCGCCAGACGGCACCGGGAATATAGGCTAGCGTGATGGCGGCCTCTTGCCCCTCGCGGATAAGGGGCAGTTCGTATTCGTAGATCGCCGCATTCACCCAGACGGTGGAGAGGTCGGCGATCTTGTACAGGGTTTTTCCCGGCTCCACCCGCTGCCCTTGCAAGGCTTTCTTTTCGATGACGTAACCGGTGATCGGGGAATAAAGGGTCTGGTGGAGCTCCGGCTTGCCCGATCGTTCCAGGGCCCGAATCTGAGCGGGCGTGAGATCCCAGAGCAGCAGGCGGTTGCGGCTGGCCTCGACCAGGAACCCCGCCGACGCCAGCGCCTCGTGCAGGCGGCTGTCTTTGAGCTTCTCCCGGGTGCGGAGCGCCAACAGATACTCCTGCTGGGCGCTCACCAGATCGGGACTATAAATGGTCAGGAGCGGCTGTCCTTTCTTGACGAGCCTGCCGGTAGAGTTCACCACGAGGTCTTGTATCCAGCCGGAGATCTTGAGCGTCACCTCGGCCAGCTTACGCTCGTCGTATTCCACGCGGCCCACCGTCCGGATGACTTTAACCAAAGGCTTCTTCGTGACCGTTCCGTAGGTGACGCCGATGAGCTGTCGTTGTATCGGGCTGAGTTGGACAGGTCCCTGTTGCGGCATCGCGGGGAGAGAGCTCCTTTTACCGCCAGGCGGAGCTTCTTCCGGCGCGGCTTTGACGCCTCCTCCTAAAGACGGAAGCGCCAAAGCCAAGACCAGGAGACAAGCCCAAAGCGTTCTACGGTCTCTCATCGCTGACCTCCCTTGCTGGATTCCGCGGCTTCGCGGCCCCGTTTTGTAGCGGTTCTGGATAATTCCTGGCCCACGGCCCGCTCCAATTCCGCCCAAGCCTTCTCGAAATTCGCCGCGGCGGTCAGGTGCTCAAGATGGACCTGCTCAACGGCGCGCACGCTGTCGATGAGCGAGAGGAAATCGAGAACGCCGGTCTGATAGCTGATCTGTGAGGCCTCGAGGGCCTGTTCGGCCTGGGGAATGTGGGTGTGGAGGAAGAGATCGAGCTGCTCCAGGGCGGTCTGCAGCTCCACGAAGGCCTGTTTCACCTCGAACAGGGATAGATCCCGAAGACGCGAAAGCTCGCTTTGCGCCGTCTGCAGATTCGCGGTGGCCTCCCCTACCGCGGCGTCGTACTTGTATTTGAAGACCAGGGGAATGGAAGCGGAAACGCCGACCCCGAAGCCGTTGCGTTGACCGAAGTTCTCGAAGCGGCTCACGGAGACCTCGAAGTTCGGATAGTAGGCCTTGCGGGCCAGATCACGGGCCAAACCTTCCTTTTCCAAGGTCCTGATCTGGGCGAGAAGTTCCGGCCGGTTGGCGAGCGCCAGTGCTTCCAGCTCCGCCATGGCGTACGGTACGGCGGGCGCGGGCGGGCTTTGGGGCATCCCCAAGGGAGCTTCGGGGGGACGGCTGAGGAGCGCATTGAGCCGCGCCCGGGCCTTGCCCAGCGCCAGGGTCTCGGTGGTCACCCGGTTGATCAAGCGCGTCAGCTCCACCTGGGCCCGCAGCACGTCCGGCTGGGAGACCTGGCCCACGGCGTATTTTTGTTCGGCGATGCGGGCGAACTGCGCCACCAGTTCCCGATCCCGGCGGTAGACCTCCAGGTTTTGGTACACCAGCCAGAGATCGAAATAGGCCTTCTTGAGCTGGGCCACGATGTCGATCTCCACGGCCTTCAGCTCCGCCTCCATCCGCTCCGCCTCCTTGGACGCGATTTCGCCCTTCAGGCGGAGCTTGCCGGGAAAGGGGATCTTTTGGGAGAGGCGGATGATATTGTTATTCGCCTGGTCGATACGAAAGTTCTCGGGCGCGTTCCAGGCTTCCCAGCTCACCGTGGGGTCCTCGTAGGCGGAAGCCTGGTCGGGCACTTGCCGGGCCGCCGAAAGGCGGCTTTTTGCTGCCTGGATGGCGGGATTATGTTCCTGAGCATAGGCGAGCACCTTCTCGAGCGCCAAGGCTTCGCCCAGCCATGGCGCCTCTTCCGTTTCGGCGCTTTCCATCTTGTGAGTAGGTGTAAACGAAGGTAGGTCACCTTCGCCCGCCAGGCCGGGAGGAGGAAGTGCCCGTGCCGATCCCACCCACGACAGGAATAGACCCATGAGAAAATACACTCGCTTCTTCCTTCTTGCCTTCGACATTCTCCCCTCCGCAGCCGCCGCAACCAAAACCTTGATTGGGTTCTTCAGTTCGTCGCCTCCGCCAGCTGTCGATGCTGGCGGGCCAAGGACCGTGATTTTTCCGCGGCTTCCCGATAGGTCCGGGCCAGGCGATCACAATGCCGGCTCGTATGGATAGGGCTTTCCCCTTTCACAAAACCGATGTGAGCATAAGTCTCGCTCATTCTTTCGTGGCGCTTGGCTTTGGCTTGGTAGGATTTGGCTTCTCGTTCGTAGTAAGCCGCGATGCTTTCATGGTCCGTTTTGGTTCTGGCGTTTTTTACGGCGGCTTCGATATCGAAAGCCGTCAGTTCCTGCGTTTTGAACGCAGCACCTGAGGGGGCGCAACCGAACAGCAACCCCGTGGAGGTCATCAAAGCGATGCCCAGTATGAATGACCACATCGTTCTCATGCGTAGTGCTCCTCGAAATCCTGACTGGAGTCGACGGCCGATGGACAGGCCATCGGGATGACTCGATAACGAGCCGGTAGACGAAGCCAAATTCCGATCCGTTTGGGCAAGCTCCGCGAAAAGCGCGGGAGGCCGACGCGAACGCGGTTTTAACGGGGCGCTATGGCGCCCCGGGTGAACATCACCCGACGGAAACGGCCTTTTCTGGCTGGAGGCTGGCTAATTCAGCAGAGAACAGAACTGGTAGATGAGGGGTATGCGTTTGTAGGGCGGGAGCAGGCGCCGGCGCGGATAGGAACCCGCTGGGGAGAGAGGGAGCAGGACGTAGGCGAAAGCCCAGAGAAGCAGCGGCAAGGATGAAAACGCCTTAGAGACGTCGCCGGTCAAGCCCAAGCCATTCTTCGCCTGATCGGTCAAGCAGGACTTGAGGCAATCCTCCGGCATCGAAGCGGTGTGTTCGTCGGACGAGTGTTCTTCCATGGCCATGGCGGACATGCAATCCGACGGACTGGCCTTGGCATAGTACTGCGGCGGGAAAGCACACGCGGAAGTCAGCGACAGCGCCAACCATGCCGTGATGACTAATAGAATCACGCCGTGGAGCAATCGCCGATTGCGCTGGTAGCGGAAGAATTTCAACACCCGTCGATCTCATCCTCTGAAATTACAGTTCAGCGTAAATTCCGCTGAATCGGTTGTCAACACGATGTTGGGAGCAAATGTTGGGAGCAAATAAACTGTCCGGAGTTGTAGCACGTAATCTGTCCGGTTTCACCGGAGCCCGAGGAGGGCGGGATGAGACGGACGGAGTGGCTACAGGAGACCCGGAAGATGAGATTCGAAGAAGCGTATGGCGGCTGGCAGGGACGGCGGCTGACGCAGGAGGAAGCGGCCCGGTTGCTGGGGGTGTGTGAACGGACGTTCCGGCGGTATATCGACCGCTATGAGGAGGACGGCTTGCAGGGATTGATCGACAAGCGGCTGAACCAGGTTTCGCATCGGCGCGCGCCGGTGGATGAAGTGATGCGGCTGGTGGACCAGTATCGGCGCCGGCATGACGGCTGGAGTGCCAAACACTTTTACGCCTGGTACCGGCGGGACGGTGGGACGCGCAGCTACACCTGGGTCAAGAGCCGACTCCAGGAGGCCCAGTTGGTGCCGAAGGCCGAGAAGCGGGGCGCACACCGTAAGCGCCGGGAGCGCAGTCCCTTACCGGGGATGCTGCTGCATCAGGATGGTTCGACCCATGAATGGGTGCCTGGCCAGCTGTGGGATCTGATCGTGACCCTGGACGATGCCACCAACGAGCACTACTCGATGTTCTTCGTCGAGGAGGAAGGCACCCTGAGCAGCTTCCGCGGGGTGCGGGAGGTCATCGCGGCGCGGGGCCTGTTCTGCGCCCTCTACACCGACCGTGGCAGCCACTACTGGACCACACCGGAAGCCGGCGGGAAAGTGGACAAGGTGAACCTGACCCAGTTCGGCGCAGCGATGCGGCGGCTGGGGATCGAGATGATCCCGGCCTATTCCCCTGAAGCCCGGGGCCGCTCCGAGCGGGCCTTCGCCACCCACCAAGCGCGCCTGCCCAAGGAACTGGCGCTGGCCGGCATCACCGAGATGGCCGCCGCCAACCGCTACCTGGAGGAGAGCTACCGGCCGGCCTTCAACCGGGAATTCAGCCACCCGGCGCGGGAGGAAGGTTCGGCCTTCGTCCCCTTCCTCGGCGGCCACTTGGACGATTGGCTGTGTGAGCAGTACGAGCGCACGGTGGGCAAGGACAACTGTATCCGCTTCGACGGCTTGGTCCTGCAGATACCGGCCGATCGCCACCGGTGCCACTACGTCAAGGCCAAGGTGCGGGTCCACCGCTATGCCGATGGGAGCCTTGCGGTATTTCACGGCCCGCGCCAGTTGGCCTCCTATGGTGCCGATGGCCGCTTGGCCGAACCAGATGACTTAAAGGCTGCGGCGTAACTCCGCTTCGCCACGGCAGCGCGGAGGACACCGCTTCGGGCTACGCCCTCCGCGGTGTCCTCCGCGCATCCAAAAAGCGGACAATTCATTTGCTACAAAACCGGACAAATCTATTTGTTGCCAACACACGAAAGCCCAAAAATGTAGTCAACAATCCTCATCGTTGACGTTACTATCCAGGGATGCTAGCTTGAAATCCATGGAAGTTCTAACACTGCGGAGTTTGAGATACCCGCGAAACCAAGGCTGGGTGCGCGCCGTGGCGCTTTTCGTCCTGGTGGCGTGGCTTTCTTCTACGCTCTATATGTACTGCATCAAGCCACCGCCCTCGGCGCATGTGGCCATGGCCGATTGCGCCCAAAAGGCCGCCAAGGCGCCTATGGATATGGCGAAGTACATGCCCGCCCTGGAGGAGTGCGCCAACAAAATTTGTTATACGGCGTTGGCAGGCGGAAAAGACAGCCTTCTGATAGAAAAACTCAAGCTCTCGTTTGATTTTCTTGGGTTAGCTCTGACGTTTTTCTGCACCTTCCTGCTGGTTAGCTTCAAGCAAGGCCCGCCATATCCCCATTCTGCCGACTTTCTGCTTCGAAGACGGCGAGTCCCGCTCATCTATCAATTCTGTAGTCTGTTGAATTAGCCCTCCCACGTCAGAAAGCCGTTTTTGCGCTTTTCCTGATTGGAGGGTTTTTCATGTCTGTTGTGTACCGGTTTCCTACCGGCGTATCGACGTTGGTCGACCGTCGGTCTTTTCCTAAGCCGTTTCTGTTCGCCGCTACACGTCCTCGCTGCCTATCATCCGGAGGGAGAGGAACTCATCACGCACGAGCAGACGGTCGCTATTCTCTCGAAGACAATCCCAGCCTGGCCCAGATCAGGGCGCGCGCCGAGGCGATGGCGGCGACTCCCCTCGCAGGAGGGGACCTTGCCCGACCTCACCCTCAGTTTCGCGGCCCTCTGGCTGCCCACAGCCTCCGGGCTCAGCCTCCACACGGTGGTCGCCATTATGGTGGGATTACTTCTCATCATGTGGGACGTGGGGACCGGTTCCGAGGTGATGCGTCGCATCGCCGCGCCCATGGTGGGCGGCATGGCCTCGTCGACGCTGCTGATCCTGATCGCCATTCCTGATTTATGCCCTGATGAAAGAAAGCGCCATTCGACGGGTAAGAAGGAGACTGACCTATCGAGAGAATGACGGCTTTCGGAAATGAGTGAGGTGAAGGAGGTGATTTTGCCCAGCTGCAAGCGCGGATTTTGATGATCGATTGAATGCTTCTCTTATTTATCAACGACCGACGATCTAACGGAGCGTATTATGAACAAGAAACTATCCTGGGTTTTGGCTTTCGTCTCGATTGCCGTTATGGCGTGCACGACGCCGTTACCGCATACCCCGCATACCAAGGAAGTCAAGACATTAATGCAAAGCGCCAAAACCGCCGCCGATCACGAGGCGCTTGCAGCCCATTATGAGGAGGATGCCAAGATGCTGGAGGAAAAAGCGGAAGAGCATAAGAAAATCCTGAGCGACTACCGAGCAAAACCCTATTTGTACGGCAAGGGATACATCGGATTCGATGTTCATTGTGAAAGATTGATCGACCTTTATACCCGATCCGCGGCGGAAAGCCTGGAAATGGCGAAGATGCACCGGCAAATGGCCGAGCGCGCTCAGTAGCCGTATTGGTCAATATTCATACCTCTTCGAGACCAACCGCGGCCATATCCACAGCACGGAGTATCTGGCGAATCCCTGAAGGTGATCGCTGTTCAAAGACAATTGCTCCGCTATTGAGTGGCTAACTCGTGGAGGAAGATATCAACGGCTATCAGATCGAGCGTAAAGATTCGTTCCCCGCCACTTGGAGCTTGGCATTCTGATCGGAATCAAGAAATTTTTCCGTCATCCATTCCAGGCGATGGGTTCGCCGTGCGAGCTTCAGCTCTATGCAGAAAGTCACGCCAAGGCCAACCGGATCTTAAGGCGAGTCATCGCTGATGTTCAGCGACTGGAATCGCGCTATTCACGCTACCGCGGCGACAGTGTTCTCTCCGCCATCAATCGCGTGGCCGCCACCGGCGGTCGCCTCTCAGTGGACGAGGAAACCGCGGCATTGCTGAATTACGCGGCCACCTGCTATCGCGAGAGCGACGGACTGTTCGACATCACCTCCGGCATCCTGCGCCGCGCCTGGCACTTCGATCTTGGCAAACTGCCGGATCCGGCCCAAGTCCAGGTCCTGGTCGGCAATGTTGGTTGGCATCGGGTTCGCTGGATACCGCCAGTGCTTGAGTTTCCGGTGCCCGGCATGGAGATCGATTTCGGCGGCATAGTCAGGGACTACGCCGTTGATCGTGCATCCGCGCTGTGTTGGGAAGTGGGCGTGCGTCATGGCATCGTCAATCTGGGCGGCGACCTCAGGATCATCGGTCCGCATCCGGACGGGAGTCCGTGGCGGATCGGTATACGGCACCCCCGTCGCCCGGGTGCGATCATACAAACGCTCCTGTTGCACACAGGCGCGCTGGCCACCAGCGGCGACTACGAACGCTGCATCGTGCTGGACGGCGTGTATTACGGCCATGTGCTCAGCCCCAAAACCGGCTGGCCGGTGCGGTACATGGCCTCGGTCAGCGTGGCCGGCGATCTGTGCGTCGTCGCGGGCAGCGCCGCGACGATCGCCATGCTCAAGGAGCGTGAGGGTCCAGCTTGGCTGGAGGCTTTGGGGTTGCCTTATTATTGGGTGGACGTCGAGGGCAAAACCGGCGGCTCGCTCACGGCCTTGGCACAGGGTGACCAGTAGCCGGCAGGCCAGGCCTTGGCCTGAATTAAGATGGGAATTAAGAAAGAATTGATTAATAAAGAAATAGCCCGCCCGAAGAGTCCTCTAGGGATGTTCGGCAACACCCCACTAAGGGACGGCGATGATGGACTGGCAATGTCAACTTATCACTCTGTATCCGATCGTGTGCGAACACCACCGCGAAGAGCTTGGGATACTTGTTCAACGCTTTGCGCCCTATGCCGATCTTCGCTTCACAGACGAACCCTCTCACTGTGCGGCATTCTGCATAGCCATGCGAGATCAAAGCACTCGATAATCAGGCCGACCGCTATGGGCGCGACGGGGGTTTCCCCCACTGCCCGGCTATATCGCTTAGGTGCAGTATCTAAACCGACTGGCGGACGTTTTCCCCGCGCTGTTGGACAAGCTCAGCTCCGCTTCATTCTTCGGACACCTCGCCACCATGTTTATACTGAAGACCTTACCGCAAAGTGCTTCATTCGCATTTAACTGGGCTGGTTTGGCCCTTGTCCTGCATGTGGTCTGGGAAATAGGGCAGCTGCAGTTTTACCAGCTTCCGTCTGACCTCGGATTCCGAGTCTACGCCGTGCTCCACTGCACGCTGGGCGATGTCCTGATCAGTACGTCCGCCTTCCTGGGTACCGCGGCCCTAATGAGAAGCTGGGACTGGCCGGTACGGGTGCCGTGGCGGGGCGGAATACCGATGGTGACGGCCGGGGTTGTCTATACCGGATTCAGCGAATGGCATAACGTCTATCACATGGCCCACTGGACCTATGCGCCCACGATGCCCCTGATCGCCGGCATTGGCCTGACCCCATTGCTGCAATGGCTGCTGGTGCCATCACTTATGGTGGTCATCGCCCACTATCGTTGGGCTCGACAGCGCCCTATCTGAGGTCGAGGCGCACTTTGCTCAGACGATGTACCGGTCCCAGCTCCCGTAACGTTCCCGCACCCGGCCACGGAGGAGGCTGAGGAGAATCAACAGGTCGCCCGCGCGGACCCCCGTTCTGGTGGCGATGGATGAATTTGCCTTGCAATCGGTCCCGAATACCCATTACGCGTGGGCACCGAAGAATACCGTCCCGACCGTGCCAAGCGATGAGCGGCGCCGAAAATGGCTGAATGGCTTTCTCACCGTGGACCTGCAACGGGGCACGATCCACGCCGATTTCCGCGCCGAGAGCAAAACTGATTGCGAGTCTTTGTGCTGGTGTTGACCATATTGCGCTACGTCCAATTGGGATACCACTGGATCACGGTGATTCTGGATAATACCCGCACGCACCGTCAGGCTATGGAAGTAGAACAGAAACTTCACTTAGCCGGCTGTCTCATCTTCTGGAGCTGGCCCTTTCTTCCAGTTACCTGATATGCGTCAGCGGGTATGTAATCAATTCTTGGGGCGATATCACCTTCATCGATGATTTTGAGTACGGGACAGAACGATGGCTAGCGCACCTTTGTGAAAGCGGGTAGTGCCCCGAACCTTCCCAGGCTCTGCCGGTCCCATTTATATGAGACCACGTAATACGGATAGGCGACAGCGAGAATATGTGCGGTTGGCCGGCGCCATTACCGACTGCGATATCGTCGGGGTAACAGGTGGTCTATCAACAAGTCTGCCGGGGCATCGCCATGTCAGAGACAGCCATGCTGAGTCTAGGCGATCGCTCATATGAACTGCCCGTCTCCGTCGGTACGGAAGGTGAGTGCGCTATCGATATTCGCGAACTGCGGGGCCGTACCGGCTATATCACTTTGGACCCCGGCTATGCCAATACTGGCAGCTGCCTGAGCGATATCACCTTCATTGATGGTGACCGGGGCGTTTTGCGCTATCGCGGTATTCCCATTGAACAGTTCGGGAGTGATCCTAATTTCGTGGAAGTCGCCTGGCTGCTGATCTTCGGCCGGTTGCCGAGCCCGGAGGAATACCGGTGCTTTGCGGCCGATCTCACGGCTCATGCCAATTTGGACGAGGGCATGAAGTACCACTTCGAGGGATTTCCCCGTTCCGCGCCGCCCATGGCCATTTTATCCGCCATGATAAACGCCCTGTCCTGTTTCTATCCCGAGTACCTGGAACTGGAAGACGACGTCACCTTCCGCATGATGGCGGCACGGCTCATCAGCAAGATACGCACCATCGCTGCTTACTCCTACCGCCATTCCAAGGGCCAGCCCTACATCTACCCCGATCCCAAGCTCCGCTATGTGCCCAACCTTCTGCACATGATGTTTTCCCAGCCTTATGTGGAATACGAGTGCGAGGACGTAGTGCGGGACGCCCTGAATCTCGTTCTCATTCTGCATGCCGATCACGAGCAGAACTGCTCAACTTCGACGGTCCGCATGGTCGGATCAAGTCAGGCCAATCTGTTCGCCTCCTGCGCCGCCGGTGTCTGCGCTCTCTGGGGACCCTTGCATGGCGGCGCCAACGTGGAGGTGTTGCGCATGTTGGAAGACATCCACCGAGGCAATGTGACGCCGGAGGACTACGTGCGGCGGGCCAAGAGCAAGGACAGCCGGGCACGCCTCATGGGTTTCGGACATCGTGTGTACAAGAGTTTCGATCCTCGCGCCAAAATGCTCAGCGTGGTCGCGGAGCGCCTGTTGATGACCTTGGGTAAGCCCGATCCGCTGTTGGATATTGCCCGCAAACTGGAAGAAATCGCCCTGGAAGACCCTTATTTCGTGGAGCGCAAACTGTATCCCAACGTGGACTTCTACAGCGGCATCGTCCTGCGCGCCATAGGGATACCGATCAACATGTTCACCGTGATGTTTGCCATCGGCCGACTTCCAGGCTGGATCGCCCACTGGTGGGAGCAGATCCGGACCCAACCCGGCCGGATCAATCGTCCGCGGCAAATTTATACCGGCAACGGGCTGACCGATTATGTGCCAATGGCAGAACGGGAGAGTAATGTGGGGTAAACCTGGGGCGAGGGTTTACTGTTCAAGCGATGGCCTTCACTGCTGATTGCTGAATATCGGTCACCCCGGCGCGCAGATTACCCAGTATTCAAGGGCAGTTGAGGAGCGAAACGGATTTCCAGGTCCGCCACCTTCATGCCGTCGCTTTCGCTCATGTCCGGCAGGGCATAGAGGCAGTCGCGTTCCTCCTTGATCTGCCAGAGTTCGGTGTGCCCATGGGCATGGTTTCCAGCACGGTGTGGTCCTCGAACCCGAACTGGTCCTGGCGCAGCTTGCCGAGACGCCCGTTGGCGTTCGTGGAGACGTTCCCCAGGTAGGCTCGAGGTCTCCGCTGAGGATCTTCATGAACGGAGACTCGCCGCAGCCGTTGGCGTCGATCAATCCGTAGCGGTTGTCATAGCCGAATTTGACCGAAACATTTTCGAGCAAGGGCTTAAGCCAAAGCCAACCCAGCTAGGGCCTGTTGACATTCAATAACCGGGACGCATTTGCGATGCCGGGTCGCAAAAAACTCGTTCACGCTTAGTCTCATAGGGAGGAGAGTTCAGTGGAAGACCAAGGGGTTGTCCAGGACTCCCAATATCCCCGCACGGCGAGGGCGCCAATGAGCAACGTCGCTTCTTGGGCTCATGATTGGCTCCTGGTCATGCAGACCTGCGCGAGGTCGCAGCGTAGTGCTAGCCGATCTCACCGAGTGCCGGGAATGTGTCCAAGAGCCAGTACGAGAACGCCGAGAGCTGTCTGGTCGCGATCGCCAGCCCCGCGAGCACCATTACCGAGCCGGCCTCGACTTGCAGCGGACGCCCGAGCCGGCGCAAGGCGCTGCTACGCTGCAACAGCGCTCCGGTAAACGCCGCGGCTGCCAGGAAGGGCAGCCCCAGCCTCAGCGAGTAGGCGGCCAGCAGTGTCACGCCTTGCCCGACGCTCGCCGATACCGCGCCCACCGTGAGGATCGCCCCCAGGACCGGTCCGATGCATGGTGTCCAGCCGAAGGCAGACGCCAGGCCAAGAACATAGTAAGCGATCTGTACTTGGCGTACGAAAATGCAGCTCGTTAACTCTAGCGCCGCGAGGGTTTGCGGCGCTCCCGCTCGCGTTGGATGAGCCTTTGGAGCGTTGGAAGGTCGGTATAGCCCTGGAAAACCTCCTCGCCAATCACGAAGCTCGGTGTGCCAGCGATGCGCAGGGCACTTGCCAGTGCGTGGTTGTGCCCGATGGCGACTTCAATGTCGCGATGATCCATGTCGACGGTACTGTTCTGAGGCCAACCAACCGATCGTGCAGGTCCGACCCCGCTCCTCACCTTCACTCCGACGGATCGGATCATCAATCACTGCGATTGGCCGTCGCGGTCCTCCCTTTCCTCGGCCCGGCGCCTTGCCAGCCCAGCCAAATGAGCACGCCAGTGATGGCAATCGCGGCGAGATTCAGGAAGAACACGTAATCGATACGGAACTGCGCCAGTTCCTGGACGCGCCCAGCTTTCGACTCCGGAATCATTCCCAACGCCCAGAACAGCGCGTGCATGATGATGCCGGCCCCGATCGCAGACCCGGTGAAGATCGCGCCGAGGTAAGCGGCGAAGCGCCAGCCGTAGTATGTCGCATTGATGTGCAGCGAAGGGATGACCACGAAGTCAGCATATAGGAACGCAATGATTCCGGAAAAAAGCACTCCATTTTCCCAGAGCACTGCCGCCAGCGGGCCGTTGCCCATCGAGCCGATGATGGTAAGGATTGCAAGCGCCGGCCCGAGCAGCGCATGGATGAGCACGAGCAGAAGCATAGGCAACTCTCGCGGAAAGATGGCTTGGAAGACAGCGTCGGGCACGAGCGTGGCCACCGCGCCCGCAATCAGAAAGCCGAAGAACAGGTCTTTCCAAATCATGCCCCACTCGCCGCGGTAGGTTACGCCGACGCGGCACCACGCCTCGCCGCTCCACAGCTTGTCTCGCCAGGACCTCGGCAGCCCCTCTGATGGCTCACCGCGAATTCCAGCACGCTTCTCGCCCGCTTTCGCGGCGTCCTCGCGGGCGCGCTCGACCATTTTGTTGGGATAGGTTAAGCCGACAATTACGGCCATGATGGCGACGTGGGCGACCGAGCCGACGACGAGCGCCAGCGCGAACTGCCAACCCAGGAAGATCCAGGCCAGCGCTGCCACCGGGGGTGCGAGGTTCGTCGAGCCGAAGAGGAACGCCATCATCGGAACAAGGGCGGCTCCTTTCGCGAAAAGCGCCCGCCCGGCCGAGAGCGCGGCAAACGAGCAAGCCGAAGATGCCGGTCCCAACAGCATGGCCAAAACCGTCTGCCTCAGGCCGGTGTGGCCCAGGTACTTGGCGATCACCTCGCGCGGGACCAGGACCTGGATTAGCGAGGAGAACGCGTAGCCGAACGCCAGCGCCCAGAATGCCTTCCAGAAGAGACCGGCGCTGACATATAGGGTTTGCCCGATCTGATCGATCATTAGTTGTACTCCAACCGGACGCCTATGCACGGAGGGCAAGACGCGGCGCGGCCTGCGTTGCCATGACGGCCGTTTAGCGTACTTTTCGTTCCGTTTTCTGCGACGGCCCCAAGTTGATCAGGATTCGTATTCATAGCCTCTCCTTGTCCATCGCTAAACTTCGGTAAGGAATGGGAATTTGGTCTGTAAGTGCGTCCGGGAGATAAAAACGCTCCTCCCCGGACGGCACCTGTTTTGAATTCGACCGGACTTTTTTCTGAAAGACTTTCCTGTCGGATTGGTGACAAGAAAAAATGAGGCGTGGGGCGATATCACCGATGCCAAGGCCTCTCTATGCCAAAGCGGACTGGCTCCATCACGCCGGAAACACCCTAAGTAGCTGTCCGCAATTAACTTGAACATTTGGGGGCGATGGTATAATTCCACTCACCATGGAATGCGGCGGGAGTCAGATTGACTTTACCCAAGTCTTCGTCGCTCACCTTCATCCCAGTGGGATAAGCACCGGTATCGAGTTCAGCCTGGATCGTCAGTCCGTTGCGGGTGGTCGTGTTACCGATCAAATTGACGATGATTTCATGACTAATCAATGGCTTACCTCTCCAATTCAGACTGATGTACGAAAACATTCTGTGCTCAATCTTGTTCCATTTGCTAGTGCCCGGCGGGAAATGGCTGACCCGAATGGTGAGCCCCGTCGTATCGGCCAAGGTCTGCAACGCCACTTTCCAGAGGCGAACCCGATAGCCGTTGCTCCCTCCGCCGTCAGCGGTGATGAGTAGTTGCTGGGCTTGCGGGTAGCGCTGACAGCCCATCTTCAACCACCAACGTCGAATACTCTCTACGGCGAATTCCGCCGTATCGTGGTCCGTTCCGACACTGACCCAACCCGCATTGGCGGTTTGATCATACACGCCATAGGGGTTGACCTTGCCCAATTCACGGTCGACAAAGTCATGGGTACGGACTTCCTGGGGCCGACCTTTAGGCCGCCATTCCTGCCCCCGGTTCTTGAAATCGCCGATCAACTCCTTCTTTTTGGTATCCACCGAAATCACGGGTTGCCCCCGGCTCTGATGCTCCCTGACTTGCCGGTTGATGAACTCAAACTGCGCATCCCGATCGGTATGCTCACTGCCTTCTCGCGTCTTGCGGTTCGCTTGTAGGCTATAGCCGAGATGCGCGAGCAACTCCGACACCTTTTGCCGACCCACCGGATGCCCTTGCTGCTCAAGTGCCTCGGCCAACTGGCGGGTACTTTTGCAGGTCCATCGTAAGGGGGATTCTGGATCACCCCGCGTGGTCGGTTCTACCAAGCGCTCCAGGCTTTCCAATAGGGCAGGATTCTTGTCGGTCAGCGGCTTTCGACCACCTCCCGGTTTACGAACGCCCTTTGGGTATGACCAACCGCGAAGTTGTCGTTCTGCCAACTCCCCCTGACCCTGGTAGATCGTGTTTCGTGATAGTCCCGTCGCTCGTGCAACCGTCGCAACGCCGCCGCGACCAAGGAGTTCAGCTTCTATGGCCGCCCACAAACGCCGACCGCGCTCGTCGAGGATGCCTTTCAACAGGTCGTACTTCTGTTGGATCGATTTCTCTGTTGTGGCGTCCATGCAGCTTGGTTTAACACGCCAAGCCTAAATGTTCAACTTATTTACGGACAACTCCTAAGGACCGTACAGCCCTCCGCACTTCCGTGTTAGGGCGGTACTTTCGTCTTTTCAGCCTTCAAGCGAAGAGTCCAGAGCCGGATCCATTGGATCTCAAGCACCACCAGGAGCGCCAAGGCTATGGCTATCAGAATACCCAAGACGGCTCCACCCCCGACCAGCCACGGGAACACCATCAGCTCTTTCTGCATCATGGCCTCGCACATGGGGCATTGGCCGCCCATGGGCATCGGTTGCATACCCGATGGGCCCTGCCCCATGCCGCCCTGCTCCGACGGGGTCACCGGAGAGGGAGGAGTATCCCTGGTCATTTGGCGGTCCGGAGCCATCGGCTGCGGCGGTTGATGGGGCTGCGCGCCGACGTAGGAACCCAGCAGCACGATCGACAGGAATATGCTCAAAAGTCTCAGCAGTAGGCCCATTTCATTCTCCTCGGTAGATTGAGTGTCGGGAAATCTTCCAATCGCTCAGACGATGTACCGGTCCCAGCTCCCATAACGTTCTTTCACCCGGCCGCGGGGGAGACTGAGGAGAATCAAAAGGCCGCCCGCGACGACCCCCGCCCAGGCAGCGGCCGCGCCGGCCCCGGTCAGCACCCAGGGGGCGATGATCAGCCATCCACCGAACCCCAGATTGATGAATCGCAACGGGCGGGCGACCTCCGCCATCGCGATGATGGCGACGGTCACGACGAGGGCGCCCACCAGGTGGTCGCTGTCGGCCATCTCGCCCCCGGTTCCGAAGATGAGGCGCGTGAACATGAGCCAGAGGCCGATCGCGGTGCTCAACAGCAGCGTCCAGGGCACCGTGACGCCCCAAGCCATTGCCCGGCCCATTTCGGTAAAAGAAGACGCCTCAAAGCCCGGGGATTGGTCCTCGGCCCCGTCCGGCATGATCCCGCCCCTGAAGAACGTGCTCCAGAACGGCTGGCCCGTCCGGTGGCTGTGGACCAGAAATTGCCCCATGGCCACGAGTTCGTCCAGGGCGAAGGGGATCATGACGAGCATCGCGAGGGCGGCGACCAGGCATAAGGTGCACCAGGTGCCGATCACGATTGGCTGGATGATGATGAAAACGATGCTGACCACCCCCAACGGCACGACCACGATGCCGAACAGCAGCACCATCCAGGGCATGGTGCGCCAGCGGCGCTTGTCGCCCATGAAGCCCATCAGCGCCTCCAGCATATAGGTGAGCGCCCCCAGCCCCGCATCGGAAACCGGCCAGGCGCGGGAGATGTCCGAGGTGATGATTTGCTCGGTGCTCCTGCCAAAGAAGGGATCCCAGGCGGCGCCAATGTGGCCCATCTGATAGGCGGCGAGATAGCGGGCGATGAAAAAGCCGATGAACGCCAGAGCGATGATGGGCAAGCGCTGGAGCCAGGTCGAGGGGCAATAGCTCCAGCCGGGCGGGATGTCCGGACCCCTCATCATCGCCTCCATGCTCATGCCCGGCATCTCGGGGATCAGGATGGCGAAAGCGATCACGAGCGATCCGACCAGGGTATCGTTCAGATAGGCCGCGGGGCTCGGCGTCCAGAAAACGAGCGGGGCGGACAGGAGCCAGAGGCCGACGAAGACATTGGCCCATTGCGCCCACCCGTAGCGCGCCGACAGGGAGAGGGCGCCGAACGCCAGGAGGAGCAGGCCGCTAATCCCGTCGCTCCAGGCCAAGGCCGTGTTGCGGAGCGCCGGCGGCGGCAGATTCCGTTCGGCCATGACCCGCAGGGCCTCGGGGCCCACCTCCGGGTCGAGGTAGCCCAGCGTGAAGGGACTCGTGATCAGCCATAAGCCGAGCGCCATGATGGCAAAGTGCACCCAGAGCGTCATCCGGCGATGCGCGTGCATCATCTGCATGTGCTCGCGCATGGCCTGATCGGGCGCGGCGGTCGTTATCGCTTCCTGCTCTCCGCCCTCGGCGGCGGGCGCACTGCCCTGAGCTACTTCCGATCGGGACCGGTCAGCCATCTTTTCCAGCCCAACGGGAGCTTGAAGTTCGTTTTCCCGGTACCATCCGAGCGGATCGGCCTTGAGCGCGGCGATCATCTTCGGAAGCGCGTCGCGCAGTCTGCGCTTCGGCGTCCAGTCGAGGAGCGTACGGGCGCGGCCGATGTCGAGCTCGTAATGATCGTCGGCGAGGTCGACCATCCACGGTTTTATGAAATGCTCCTCTCCCGGCGCGAGGTCCCGCAACCAAGCGCCGGCTTTCGCCAAGGGTTTGGGTACGGCACGGGTTTCCCACGCCTCGCCGTGGACGAGCCGGCCGATCTCGCGCTGCAGTTCGTCATAGCTCATCGTCTCGGGCTCGCCGAGCAGCAGCACCAGCTCGGGCGGCAGCTGGCGGCGGCGCTCCACGAGCCGGACGAGGGCATTCACCAGGTCGTCAAGATGCAGGAAGGACTGGCCATGGGACATCTCGCCGGCGAAGACATGGCCGACCAGTCGGCGTTCGTAGATGCGTTGGATCTGGTGGGCGAGCACCGGAGCATGGCACAGGTCGTCATAGACGCCGGCGATGCGCAGCAGCACGATGGGGATCGCACCGTGCTGGTCGCGAATGACCTTTTCGGCCTCGACCTTCGATTTCGGATAATCCCACTTCGGATCGAGCGGCCAGTCCTCCTGGATGGGCTGATCGGGCTGCGTGGGAGCATAGACGAGCATGGTGCTTGAATAGATGAACTGCTCCACCTGGAACGAGCGAAGGCCGCGCAGCAGGCGCTCGGTGCCGCGGACGGTGATCTCCTCGTATTTCGGGCTCGGCTCTCCGGAGAAATCATAATAAGCGGCCAGGTGAATGACTGAAGCGATGCGCTCGCCGTGCCAGCGGCGCACACTCTGGAACGCCTCCTGCACGCTCTCTTCCGAGGAGATATCGACACAGACGCAATCGGCGATCGGGGGCGGATGGGGCGGTCCGGGCCGATCGAAACCGACGATACGGAAGCATTTGCCGAGCGCCTCGATAAGCGCGCTGCCAATGAAGCCGGTGGGTCCGGTCACGATCACCACGTCTCGGTCGTTCATGAGCCGCTCTCCTTGCTCCGCTCTATGGATTAACTCGAAACGGTATTCCGCCAAAGTTATCGACCAGGCATCGTCATGCGCCTCATTTCCGTCGAACGGCGAGAACCATGACCGCCGTAATGAGTGCAATCAGAATCAGCAGGCCGGCCAGCGTAGCGATGGGAGCGCCCATCATGCCGCCCATCATCATGCCATGCATCAGCGCCATCCCGAGCAGGGCGAGGATCGCCAGCGCACCGATCACGGCGAGCACCATCACTACGATCTTCATGCGCGTCCGCCTGTTCAGACTTTGGCCATCCCCTCTCAGACGGAATTTCATCCGCCTTCTTTTTTTGAAAAATGCCCTCCATGAAAGTTCGTCGGGAGCTCAAGGCCTCTGTAAGACGCTGGCACCGAACTCGTTCCTTGGCGTACCTTCACTGGAAATCGGGTGCGCCCCGAAGCGTCGCAACACATCGGTGGCCTCGCGGTCGGAAGGGTCGATCCGGAAGCCCGCCGCCGCGACGGCCGTCTCGGTCTCCCGGTTGGGACGGCAGCCGCCACTGACATACGTCCAGAGCGGTTGGATACGGTCCTGCAGCTTGGCCCAGAAAGGCCGGCTGGAACGCACGTGCTCCAGCATCAGCAACCGACCTTCGGCACGGAGGACCCGGCGGATTTCGCGCAGGCCCTGCGCGGGATCCTCCACGCTGCAAAAGACGAGGCTGCTGACGACGGTATCGAAGGTCCCTGCCCGAAACGGCAGGGCCTCCACCTGAGCGGCGACCAAAGGGATATGGGGCGCCCGCCGCTGGGCGCGCGCCAAGGACTGCGGGTCGGGGTCCAGCCCGATCACGGAAACCCTGGAGGGGTAGAGCGGTAGGTTGCGGCCGGTACCGCAGCCCACCTCCAACGTGCGCCCGCGGGCGGTCCATACCAAGGCCTGGCGCCAGCGCACGAAGCCCAGCCCGTCAGCCAGACTCATGAGGCCGTCGTACAACCACGGAATGTGCTCCACACCGCGCCAACGTGCGCACGCTCCAACGGCTAGAGAGTGCTTCGCTGAATGACGAAATGCCACGATCTTTGGCCTGTGAAACGCACGGGGTTTCGCTATTTCCGCAATAATTTGACGATGACTACGGCAAGCAGGACGATCAGCAGAAGGCCCACGATCGTCCAAACGAGCATGCCGCCTCCCATCATTCCGTCCATCATTCCATTACGCATCACGGTGAGGTCCTCCGTTCCATGTCGGCTTCCGGATTGGCTCTTCGATCAGAATCCTACCTTTTGGATTTCCGGCTTACTGGGGCGTTCAATTTGTGGCGGAGGACTCTGGGTCGGCTTCGAAGGCCGCGATCCAGCCCTCGGTCAGCCAATGGGCCAGAAAACCAGCGGCCGTCGCGGCGACGTTCTCCGCTGGCAGTCGATCACACAAGCCCTCGCAGACCTCGGCGAAGTGCAAGCCCTGATACAGGGCATCGAAGGCCTGAGCTTCGGACAAATTCAAATTCCGGAAAAACAGCTTGAGATCGGACCGCCAGACGATCCAGGTTTGAGGGGAATCGAGCGCTTCGAAGGGCTGCGGGGAGGCCTTTTGATTCAGTGCCTGCCAGACTTCCGGGATGTTGAAGCGGAGCTTGACACGGCGTAACGCCGGATGAAAGCGGATCCGCAGGTTGGGCCAGCGGGCCGCCGGCAGCGCGGTCAGGGCTTCGGGCGAGACGGCCGGGGCTTCCGCCGCGTCGAAGGCTTCGCTGAGCGCCCACTCGAACGCCGCCAGTTCGGCCAGTTCGGGCCGCTCCCGATACTCCGAATCGTCCTGCAAGAACCGGCCGAGGTGTTGGCCGAACCAGCGGATGGACGCATAGCGCGAGGGATGGGCCTCCGCGTAAACCCGTCCCAGATGGGCAAAGTCGTCTTCGCCTAAGAGCGTCCCGAGTGCGGGATAATCGGCCGCCAGGGCCTCGATGAGGCGCAGCCGATAGGCTTCGGCGTAGACTTCGGCGCGCTGAGCCCCAGAGGCACGGCCATCGCCCCGCAAGGCCGCTGGCGGACTAGCGCTCGGATTCAGCAGGTACGCTTGGAAGCGCCGCTGGAGTTCCGACAGGCTCGAAGGCACATCGCTCGCACCCGCATGTCTGTTCATGCCACCGTCCGCATTACCCGCCCGCCGATGCGCCGCACCCGGTTCAATTCCTCGACCAGAGCCTCCAAAGGCGGAATGTCGTCGTCCCGCTCGATCATGGTCGAGACGGTTCCGAAGCGGACCGCGGCCGCTTCGTACAGCGCCCAGACCTCATCGATCACGGCCCGGTCGTGGGTGTCGATGAGGAGATCGCCGCGATCGAAATGGCCGGCCAGATGAAACTGCCAGACCCGCTCTGCCGGGATGTGGCGCAGGTAGTCGTCAGGGTCGAAGCCGTGGTTGCGGGCGCTCACATAAATGTTGTTGAGGTCAAGGAGAATCAGGCAGTCCGCCGCCTCGGCCGCCGCCGCAAGGAATTCCCCTTCGCTCATTTCGGAATCGGCGTAGCTCACGTAGCTGGACACATTCTCCAGCAGAATCCGCCGCCCGAGGAACTCCTGGACCTGTCCGATCCGGCGGACCACGTGGTCCAGTGCCTCCTCCGTGTACGGCAAGGGCAGGAGATCGTGCAGATTAAGTCCATCGACGCCGGTCCAGCACAGGTGATCGGAAAGCCACACGGGCTCGATGCGCTCCGCCAGCACCTTGATCTGCTTGAGATAATCGACATCCAAGGGATCAGTGCCGCCGATGGACAGAGACACCCCGTGCATGACCATGGGGTAATCGGCGCGAATCCGCTCCAGGTAACGAAGGGGTTTGCCGCCCTCCACCAGATAGTTTTCGGTGAGGATCTCGAACCAGTCCACCGTGGGCTGTCCTTGGAGGATGGCTTCGTAATGCTCCTTGCGTAGCCCTAAGCCAAAGCCGAGGAAGGGTCTTGCTTTTGGGGGCGTGTTCACGGCGCCGTTCCTCCTCGACGGACGGTTACCGATCTCATGATTTGGGGAGATAGCGTGGATGGTGCACGCAGTGCTCGAATGGACTGCCGCAAGACACTGAACGCAGAACTAAGGAACAGGCTTGCAATGAGACTTCCAACAACAATATCCGGCCAGCGCGAGGCGAGCAGGTAGCTACCGGCCGCGGCCAGCAAGACACTGACGTTGGCTATAAGATCATTTCTGGAGCACAGCCATGTAGAACGCATGTTGAGGTTGTCGCCCCGGTGACGGTAGAGCAGGAAGAAACAAACAAGATTTGCAGCAAGCGCCACCCCACCGATGGTGCCCATCGTCTCCACCCCCGGCATAATGGGATGAAGCGCTTTATAGGCAGCTTCCCCCAACACACCGAGGCCGAAGGCGAGCATGAAACTGCCCTTCGCGAGAGCCGCACCCGCCTGCCAACGCGCCGAACGTGCCAGCACAAAAAGGCTGAACCCATACACCAAGGCATCACCAAACATGTCAAGAGCGTCGGCGAGAAGCGAGGTGGAGTGAGCCAGCAGCCCCGCCCAGCCCTCTACGAAGAACATCGCGACATTGATCATGAGCACGATCCACAGCACGCGCCCGTGATTCGCCGCGCGCAGGGCGACTATCTCGCAGCTTTTATCTTCACAGCAATTTGTCATTTCTAACCCTAACCAGAGCACCGGTTTCCGCGTCTTCTGACACGTTCGCGCGGCTCTCTATGACCTTGGTCTGACAGGTCAGCCCTTAACGTATGATTTTCCCCGTTTCCTCTACCAACCCAGAAAAGAGCACCGGACTCCGAGAAGAGCCCGGTGCCTCGTGTCAGCTTTGCTGGAGTTTACCGCCCTTGGCCTTGCAGTCCTTTTCGGTGGTGGTGAGAAAGCCTTTGCCCTTGCAGGAATTCTGTCCCTTGCAAGCGTTGGTGGCGGTCCTGCATTCCGACTGTCCTTTGCAGGCATTGATGCCGTAGCACTGCACTTTCGCTTCTTCGGCGCTTTTGCTTTTGCCTTTGGCGGTCTCGGCCGCCTGGACGAGTCCGCTGGCGAATAGGGCTGCGGCGGCGGTGGCCAACAGGGTACCGGAAGTCTTGGAAAATTGAGCCATGGTCGATGTCTCCTCGGTATGTTGGGGATGTTTCCTTAAGGGTTGAGGTCCGCTTCCCGGACGAGGCCATCTTACCGCGAGCGTGCCGAACGGATCGACCCTGGCCGCCGTCGGAGTCGGTCGACGCTTCCGAGCGGATGCGGTGATTCTTAATGACCGTGCCGATGGTGTGCATCCGGGAAATGGGCATGGGCGTGAGTCAGCGGTTCATGGCGGTGCCAATGACTGTGTTTGGTGCCGGGCAAGAGGGATTCATCGTGTGGGTGCCGATGATGATCGTCATGGACATGCTCATGCGCGTGCTCCATCGCCTCATGGGTGTGTTCGTGGCGGTGCCGCTCGGTCAGGTGCAGCCAAACACCGAAAGCCATGAGCCCTCCGGCGATCCACAAGCGTCCGCTGACCGGTTCGCCGAGGAGTGGAATCGAGAGCATGGCACCGAAGAACGGCGCGACCGAGAAATAGGCGCCGGTTCGGGCAGTGCCCAGGTGACGCAGGCCCACCACGAACAGGCTCAGGCTGACGCCGTAGGCCAGCCAGCCGACTAGCAGGGCGCCGGCGAGTTCTGGCAGCGGTGGCCAGGCCGTTCCCAGCAGAAAGGCTAGCGCCAGGTTCATGCCGCCCGCCGTCAAGCCCTTGATCGAGGCGATCCAGGTCGCATCGGCCAGCGACACCTTGCGGGTCAGATTGTTGTCGATGCCCCAGGCCAGGCAGGCTCCCACCACGGCCAACGCGGGCCAAAACCCTGAGAACCGGGCGTCCCCCGGCCAACTCAGCACGACCGCCCCAAGAACGATCGCGGCCATGCCGAGCGCGATGCGCCGGTCGAAATTCTCCCGGAAGGCGAACCAAGCCAGCAGCGCGGTGAATACACCCTCGGCGTTGAGCAGCAGCGAGGCGCCCGACGCCGGCATGCCCGTCAGTCCGAGCATCAACAGCACCGGCCCGACGACGCCGCCCGCCAGGATCGCACCGGCCAGCCAGAGCCATTCGCTGGGGGCCGGCTTCACGCCGGGCGAACCGCGGACCCAGCGATACACGCTCAGCCCGAGTCCGGACCCCAGGTAGAGCAAGGCCGCCAAGAGCCATGGGCTCACTTCGGACAGCAGCCACTTGGCGAGCGGCGTGCCGGCGCCGAACAACAGAGCCGCAACGAGAGCGGCCGATACGCCGGGTTGTCGTAATCGGTACGGACGATTCATTTCCAGCCTCGCTTCTTCTGGTTCATCACTTCCCTCCGTTCAGACCGAGCGATGCGCGGTAGCACAGTCGACCGACTTCAAACAGGAGTTGAACCGTTCCATCCGACACCGCCTGATGTAGGCTATCAAACCAATTCGTTTTCGACGGGGCCTCTTCACCCATGTTGGCGACAAGGCGACCTTCGAAACCCTGCAAGCGAGTTTCGGTCTTGCCGATCCGGCTTTGAACCGGATCGGCGCCCTCATGCGCTGCCTCGATGCCGGGGGGATTCGCCCGGCCGGGACTAGCGGTATCGTACGGGTGTTGGTGGACTTGCAGGAAACGATCCCCGACGACGACCGCCTGTTCGAACTGGCCTCGGGCGTGTTCAATGAGTTGTACGCAGCCTTTCGCAAAAGGAGTCAGAAGCAATGAACGGTCTTTATTTCCTGAAAAGCCCGGTACGCGCCTCGATTCTATTGGTCCTTTGCAGCCTCCGGCTCGGCTGGGCGGACCAGCCGCCGCCTCTGGCGGGGACGGCCTATGTGACCTCCTGGTTCGGCGGCGGCGTCGCCGTGGTTGATCTTGCTTCCGGCGCGGTGAAGCAGACGATTCCGGTCGGCATCCACAACCACAACGTGGCCTTGCGGCCGGATCAGAAACAGGCCTGGGGTGACGAACAACAACGCCGGCACGGTGGCGGTCATCGACACCGCGGGCAACACGGTCATCCGGTTCCTCGCCACCGGCCTGGGGCCGCGCCACACGTACTTCAGCCCGGACGGAAAGGAAGCCTACATCACCAACGAATTCGAGAACCGGGTGGAAGTCTTCGATACGGAAACCCTTGCATCATTGCGCACGTTCCAGGTAGGCCACATGCCTCATTTCGCGCTGGTGGCCGGCGACCGGGTTTTCGTCACCAATTTCGGCGGCGGCGATGTGACTGTGTTCTCTCGCTCGAAACGGAAGACGCTGGCGACGGTGCCTGTGGGGGCCGGACCTCTGGGCGCGGGCGCCCTCAAGGACGGCAAGCGCGTCTACATCGCCTGTCACAACGCCAATCACGTGGCAGTGATCGACGGAACGACCCAAAGGCTCGTCGCCCGCATCCCCACCGACGCGGGACCGGTACAGGTCACGGTGACGCCGGACCAGATCCATGCCTATGTTGCCAACGACGGGGCCGGCACGGCACAGAAAATCGATCTCTCGACCCACCGCATCGTCAAGACCATCCCTATCGCGCCGGATGCCGGCAGCCACGGCGTCGGTTTCGCCGGTGGCGGGCGCTGGCTCCTGATCACCAACACCGGCGCAGGCACCGTCTCGGTGATCGACACCAAGACGGACGAGGTAGTAAAGACTATCCCCGTGCCCAAGGCCTCGGAAGGCATCGCCGTCAAACGCTGAACTCCTTACCCTTCACGCTGTAACCTGGCTGCAGTCTAACAATCTGTAGCGACGTAAGGTTTGAAAAAGTTTGTCATAGCGGGATCTTTTCTGACGCCGCGGACGACAGAAATGAGGTATAAACGGGAGAAGTGTTCCGTCCTGACGGAGCCTTGATGAGGTAGCTGGCCTCTGGAAATAAAACAGCCGCTCAGTTTGGTTGCGACCTCGAATAGAGGCCCTACCTACCCACAAACCCTACCGGGGAGATTTCCCCGTACACGGGCAATCCCTCCGAGTTCGCCCAGGAGGAAATTATGATCCTCAAGTTCAGCCGACCGCTTTCTCGGGCGGCGCCATCCGATTGTCCGGCTCAGCTCGGCCTTGCTAGGGATTTCGGGCACAAGCCGGGTTTAGCCTGGTCCGATACGGACGTTCAGACCCTTCGCTTCCGGCTTCTCGTCGACGCTATCAGAGCGTTGGAGAATCCTCGCGTGGGTGCGGTCACCCGCTCGGGCCTTCTCGACTGGATCGCTAGCGACAAGATAACACCCTTCTCATTCAGGGTGTGCTGCATCGCCGAAGGGCTCGATCCTGATGCTCTGCGCGATCTTTTGAATTTCCGATTCAAAAGAGGCAGACAGGCTGCGTAGTCATTCACCGAATTTGTCCAGGAGTCCCATTCTAGGGCAGGCACATTTCATCCCGACCGGGAGGGGCTCATCCCCGGTGGGGAGGCCTTCTTCCGGAAAATCCGAAAGGAGACCTGATATGAATCCCAAAGTTTTGATCATTGTCACGGGCGGCGTCGCCTACGCTTATGCCGATTGCGGTGTCGACGTGGTGATCGCGACTTCGATGATCTAAAAGCGACCAATCCGGCCGACATCACTCCGATCCATTCCAGCTTCCAGCCTTTGATGGAATTGGCCGGAATCGTCGGCGACTGGCCTCTGAGCAAACACGATGCAGTTCTCGATGAAGCACGGCATCCCAAGGCTATCGACGACCTCGCGCAGTACGCGCTCGATGGCTTTGCCGTCGAGTATGTTTATGAGGGCGACCCAGGCGTTGATTTCTACGGCCCAACGCCAGAGACAAAAGACATTGCCAAACGAAACTGGAATTTCCGCAAAGCGGTCCACTATCTGGAAGAAGAAGGCATTCATCTCGCATCCCTCCTGAAAATTCCGGTAGCCGCTCAAGGGATTGTCGAGGACATCAAGCTGGCTTATGGAACGGCCATTGGGAACAAGATCGACGAAGAAAGCCTCGATTGGCCTGATTTGGCAGTCAGCTATCGCAGTTTTGCCGGGTTGCTCCAGAAAGTGATCATCAACGACCGCTAAGGTCTTCACCACCACCCGCCGGGGGACTTGTTTCCCTCCGGCGGGAACGCAGGTTCTCCGGCATTCTCGCAGGAGAGCTTCCATGCACGCGTTGCACATCATTTTGCTCCAATCGGACCCGGATTTGGAGCCGGACGAGGTCTTCACCCTGGCTGGCGATGCCATCGAATCCTTTCAGGACAAAGTTTTCGACTGGCATGCTGAGGGACCTGGACGATGGATGCAGGAATATCCCGCCCCGATATCGTTCCGGAAATCCCCGGAGCGGTTTATATCCGAGTTGAGGGCTACCGTCGTTCGGATGAAGGCTGAGAGGCAGGGCGCGCTCGAATATCTGGCGCGACAACTGGGACTGGAAGACGACTGTACGTCTGAGGCGATCGGTTGTGCGCTCTTCGGCAACATCGAATCGCTGGGCGAGCACGTTCTTTGGGCCGCCATCCGCTATTTGCAGTTGATGCGAGGGGACTACACCCCGGACAGCGGCTTCTACGATGCGATCCAAGGCTCCGCCTCGATACCCGTTCCGGAACAAATCGCCGACCAGCCGCTTGGCGAAACGGAAGACCTGTATCTGGTCCCGATAGATCTGCATTACTGAAACGACTCCCACCGGGGGATGACAGTCCCCGCGTGGGGATCCTTGCCTCCTCCGGGTGGATTGGACCCAATCCGCCCCGTCCACCGGGGTTTCCCGAGGCGCCCGATGGACGTTACGGGAAGCCTCAATGGACGGGGCTTTTTACTGGAGGTACGACATGAAAAAAATGAACAAACTCGACTCGACGCCCATTCGCTGGGCCGCGAAAGGTCGCTGGATTTCCATTCTCGGGGCCTTGTACCCTGAACTGGAAACTCACCTGGCCAAGCCCGGCCGTCATGGCGCTTGCCCTGTCCATGGCGGACAGGACGGGTTTCGCTTGTTCCGGGACGTGGAGGTTTCGGGCGGCGGAATCTGCAATTCGTGCGGCGCCAGGCCGGACGGATTCGCATTGCTGATGTGGCTGCGGGGCTGGGATTTTCCGACGGCGCTGGCGGCCGTGGCTCGGACGCTGGGCGGCGTGTCGATGACGGCGAACTTACCGGCTAGGCCTCGTACTCCGAGCGCCGGCGTACATCGACCGCCACTTTCCGATGATCGGATCAGAAAGCTGCTCCGGGACACCTGGAACGCTGCATCGCCCTGGAATGCACCGGAATCCTCCTTGCTGAGAGCCTATCTTCGCAATCGAGGCCTGATACCGAAAGCCTTCAGGGGTCCGCTGCCGCTTCGTTTCCATCCATCCCTATTCTATAGGGAAGAGGGAAAATGCCTCGGGCGATGGCCGGCGATGCTGGCTCTGATGTCCGGCGCGGACGGCCGGCCGGCGACGATCCATCGCACCTTTCTGACCCTGGACGGGCAGAAAGCGCCGGTGCCGTCGCCGAAAAAGCTCATGCCGCATGCATCCGATCGACCACTGGTCGGCGGCGCGGTGAGACTGGGCGGAACGGGCTCCTGCGTGGGTATCGCCGAAGGCATCGAAACCGCGTTGGCGGTTTGGCAGATCACGGGCATGACGGTTTGGGCGGCGTTGAGCTGCACCTTCCTGGAAAGGTTTCAGCCGCCTTACCGCACCGAGTGTGTCGTAATCTGGAGCGATCGGGATAAGAATGGCGCTGGGCAGCGCGCTGCGGAGTCTCTGAAATTCCGGCTGGAATCGTCCGGCATCAAGGTGTTGGTCCTGCTGCCGCCCGAATCTGGCATGGATTGGCTGGATGTGCTGAACCGGTGGGGTGTCGATGGGTTTCCGATTCTTCGCGATCCATTGGCTCTGGCAGCCTGAGCGGGAGTGTCGTCATGGGCATCATTGATATTCTCACGGTCGACACGACTCCTGGAGGGTATCCGGACAATCCATTCTCTCCGCCGGCGAGCTGGGATGGCGATGGCGAAGCATTCGTGCAGCTCCTGCGCGAACGCTTCCAGCGCGACCCCTGGCTGCGGCAATGGCTGGGCATCCTGGCATTCCGCAAACGACGAGGTGACAGTTACACCATCATCGGTCCCTGGAAACAGGACATGGAGGCGATCATCGCCTCCGTCATCTCGCGACTGACGGTATTAGAGGCCATGGAGGAGGATACCAATGGGTGACATGATATTGGAGCGCTACCTCTGCATGCCTCCCATGTATGTCCCGCCACTGAATCTTTGGAACATCAACCAGTTTCATTGGGGGTGGCAGAAAGCATCTCGATGTCCGTATTGCTTGGCGTTCGCGGTCGAAGATCATGAATGCAAGGCATGCGGGTTCAAAACGCATGGAAACTAAAAAATGAAAAAGCCCGTGGATCATTGGATCTACGGGCTTTTTTATGATCAGAATGGTGACTTATGATTTAGGAGGGGCTGGGAAAATTGCTCAAAAAGTGGCAATATCTCGTCCGAAAATTCGCGATTAAGCAACGGCAAATCAATGTGTTGGGCTGCTTAATTCCGAAAAAATAATTGCGTAAGTTATTGATTATGAGAAATTATGCCAATAACTCATAATCCCTTGGTCCAAGGTTCAAGTCCTTGAGGGCCCACCAAGTAAAACAAAGGCTTGCAGCGATGCAGGCCTTTTTCATTTTGAGCGAATGCCCAATTTCTGCTCAAGACTGGACTTTCGCTCCCGCCTGATTCTAACGACCATTCTCTTTGGTTGTTCCTTATCCGATAAACGTTTAACCGAGGCTAATCCCTCACTGCTATCCCAAAGATGCTCGGAGGCGGCTGCAAGGCACCGTAAAGCTTGAGAAGCGAAGCGCCGGGCATGGTAGAGCTGTGTGATATGCCGCATATAGTGAGTCATAAGCCCTAGTTTGCGAGGCTACATCTAGATTCCCACTCGAATCAGGCGCGGAAATGCGCTCGGCACAGACCTTGCTCGGATAGTTCAGCCACGATCTTCCTCTCGAGGCTTGAAAACTGTACTTGCTCCTCGATGGCGCCAAGACCCGTTAAGGAACAACAATAAATGAAATCGTCCGTTGCGCTTATTCAGTCGACTTACTTGGAAACTCGAAAACCCTTGCTGCAATTGCTCAAGCGCCGTCTCGGTTGCAGCGATACTGCGGAGGATGTAGTCCAGGAGGCCTATTTGCGGGTTATTCAGCAAAACTCCGTCGACGAAATAGTTAATCTGCCTGCTTACCTGTTTCGTATCGCGAGCAATTTGGTGGTCGATTACGGGCGGCAGGCCGTGGCGTCGGCGCAGGCTCATCACGAGCCGCTGGAAGAAGACCTGATCTGTCCGAAACCGCTTCCCGACAAGATCACGGAAGCAGGCCAAGAGTTGGACCTCCTTGGCCAATCGATCGCTGAACTGCCTCCGCAATGCCGCCGTATCTTTCTGCTGCACAAGGTCCAGCACCTCAGTCATGCCGAAATAGCCGAGCGATTGAATATCTCCCCTCGTACTGTGGAAAAACAGGTCGGTAAAGCGTTGAAGATTCTGCGCGATAGAATGCGGACTAGATAGCGCCGACGTTCTACTGCGAAAGAATAGGGTGCGGCAAATCCCGCTCTGACGTGTCCATCCTTGATGGTGCCCAGTAAGACCAACTTGCGTTCAAACTGGCAAAGTACTTTTCAGCGTTATTTTCCCAACGAACTCGTTATCATTTGACAAGGAGGAGTTGACCGGCTGTAATCGAAAAAGCTGGCAAGTGCCACGCCAGTTCGTCGCGCAGACAACAAGATAAAAAGAGCGGTTATGCATCCAAACCCCGTGGAGACGACGATCTCCGACGAGGCGATCGAGTGGTTCTCGAAACTCCACTCCGGCCGGGTTACGCCCGAGGATCGCAATCGTTTCGAGGACTGGCGAAAGCGTAGCTCCCTGCATGCCAAGGCTTATGCGGATGTCGAAATGTTTTGGGCGCTGCTGGACGAGCCGGCCCGACGGGTCTTCGAACGAGAAGAGACTTTGGCGTCGGAACAGACGGATGCGACCCCTCTCATCCGTAAAGCTGGGCAAAGGGTCGCTAGGCGACCGGCGCGCCGTGCCTTCGTGGGCTTATCTCTGGCTGCTGCGCTTGTCATGTACCTTTGGTTGCCGGGAGCTTTTCGCTTTTGGACCAGTGATTATCATACGGAGTGGGGCGAACGGCAGGAGATTACGCTGGAGGACGGCTCCCGAGTTTCCCTCAATACCCACTCAGCCTTATCGGTCGAGTTCTCCCCGGAACGACGCGTGATCAAACTCCTGGAAGGCGAAGCTTATTTCCAGGTGAGCCACGATCCAGACCGTCCCTTCATCGTCCTTACCGCTCATGGCGTGGCCAAAGTCACGGGCACCGCGTTCAACGTATACGAGCGGGATGACCGTATGACCGTCACCGTGTCCGAGGGGCGGGTGCGCGTCTACACCGAGGGGGCCGAGGATCGGGCGATAGAACTGAGCGCCGGATTGCAGGCGACCGGCAGCATCGACGGCATAGGCCCTGTTCTCCGCGTGGATGCCCGGCAGGCGTCGGCCTGGCGCGAGGGACTCTTGGTGTTCAACATGCAGCCGCTCGCCGCCGTGGTCGACGAGATAAATCGTTATTTCCCCGGCAAGATCATCATCGCCGATCCGCGCATCCGCGAGCGGGTCGTCAGTGGCGCCTTCGACCTGACCCGGCCCCGCGATATTCTTACCGCCATCGAGAAAACCTTAGGACTAAGCTCGGTAAATCTTTCCGGCGCTCTGACCTTGCTTTACCAGCCCACCCTCTGAGCTCTCAGCCGCCGCATCCGGCCGAGGGCTGGCGCACCTTCCCTCGCCGCCTGAATTCCTTTCTCACGCCTATCCCAAAGCCGTAGTCGTAGGTCGGCAATCCTTTGCCGACAAATGCACTTGCCGAACTGGGGTGTCGGGAAAGGATTCCCGACCTACTGAGGGCACTACACCAAAACACAACGCTCCAGCAGCACAGCGCATCCATTCCTCGGACACACCTCGCTTCAAATCGCCCTCAAAATTTTCGTCCCGGAGTACGGGGTCGGTTTTGTGTTTTCGTCAATACGGGTATCCGGGGCAAAAAACCTCGGCGACGAAAACCGATCCTGGTTGCTTGAACTCGAATCTGGAGGACGAAAACATGGCTTGGGATGAAGACGATACGACGATTTACCACGTGGTCGTCAACCATGAGGAGCAGTATTCGATTTGGCCGGAATACAAGGAAGTGCCTATAGGATGGCGAACGGTCGGCAAGAGCGGTCCGAAGCAGGAGTGTCTGGACTATATCAGGGATGTGTGGACGGACATGCGGCCTCTGAGTTTACGCAGACACATGGAGGAGGCGTCCCTTCAGGAAGCCGCGTCGGCAGGGAAGGAGGCTTGATGCGCGTGGGAATTCTCCGGTTCGGAGGATGCTCTTTCTGAGAAGGCGATACGGATGTCTCGGCCAGTGATTTCTACGCCTAATTTCCCTCGGCTGTCGCCGGCCGAAGTGCATGTCTGGTGTGTGCCGCTGATTTCTGATCTCGGCAATGCCGCAGACCACAGCGCCGTCGCTTACGAATCCTATTCCTGGTACTTCGCAGATTTGTCTAATGACGAACGGGAAAGAGCCGGCCGCTTCGCGTTCGAGCGAGACCGGGCTCAATACGCCGCGGCCAGAGGAATTCTCCGCCGGCTGCTCGCCGGATATCTGAACATCGACCCTTCTGAAATCCGTTTCGCCTATGGCGCTTTTGGCAAACCGGAATTGCGAAGTCCCTCCGTGGACTCCGTCCCGACGGGCCGCTGCGCGTCCCATTTCGCTCCCGGCGAAATGGTGGCGGGCCGCCCGGTCGAGCGGCTCCGGTTCAATCTTTCCCATGCCGGGGGCTGGGCGGCATACGCCATTTCCTGCGATAGCGAGGTCGGCATCGATATCGAGCCCGTGAGAAACGATGTCCCCTGGCAAGAACTGGCGCCTTTGGTCTTTTCGCCGAACGAGCAGGCCGAATTCAGCGAAATTTCCTTGTCCGAAAAGACGGCGGCATTTCTTCGGGGCTGGACCAGAAAGGAGGCCTATGTCAAAGGCCGTGGCGACGGCTTGTCGTTTTCTCTCGATGCCTTCGACATACCCTTGGGACCGCTCGAAACCCGATCCGCCGTCGAGATTCAAGACGCGCTGGGGCAGCCGTCCGGCTGGTGGCTTTACCCTCTCGACCTGATTCACGGTTTCGTTTCGGCTCTCGCGGTAGAGGGAGAGCCGGTCCGAGTCACGGTTCGCCACTGGGTGGAAAGCACGACAACGACCAAGCCGGCGACCGCCGTTCCTTCCCGTGAATCCGACTCGATAGCGTTTTCTAGTACGACCGGAAGCATGCCGGGAAATGCTGGTTTGAAGGGTACGGAACTACGCAGGCATTCGGAGGGAGCATGGCAAATTTGATGCTTCGGAAGCCGGCGATCGAAATGGCGACAGACGCGCAACCGGGGAATCCGGCTGCAGGTAAGGAATACCCTCTAATCGAGCGCAGAGCAAAACTCTCATCCGCCGATTTTTTCTCCGGGTACGTGGCCAAAGGCGTTCCGGTAGTCGTGAGCGGGGCGCTCAACCGTTGCCCGGCACTCGCTCGCTGGACATTCGACCATCTGCGCCGAGTCTCCGGCCAACGCTTCGTCAAGCTCAAGCAAGGGCTGGCCGATGAAGGCGTCGCCGGTTTGAGGACGGTCGACGCCAGATTGAGCGAGTACCTGGATCAATTGGAGGCCTACCAACCCCGGCTTGAATCGGACGAAATGGCAGCCAAGGATAGGCCGCCCTATTTTCACGACGTGCCGCTACTCGGCGTCTTACCCGATGCGGCCAACGACCTCCGCGGCTTTCCGTCCCACTATTTTCCGGGCTGGTACCGCCCTTATTGGTTGCAGTTCGCCCAGTTCTTCCTGGGGCCGAAACATAGTCTGACGCCGCTCCATTTCGATTGCCTGCTCACCCATAACCTGTTCTTCCAGGTGGCGGGGCGGAAGCGTTTCATCCTGCTGGATCACGATCAGCTTCCGTACTGTTACCGCTATCGGTGGCGTTGGTGCGAAGTGGACGCCGAAAACCCGAATTTCGTGCGTCATCCGCTTTTTCGGGAGGCGCAGGTTCGAGAGTGCACCGTGGAACCGGGAGACATGCTTTACATGCCTCCGGGAATGCTTCACCACGTCCGCAGTCTCGACTGCGCCATCTCCTTCAATGTGGACTGGCATACCCGCGAAAGCTCTGTTCGGGGAATCTTGGCATTGGGACGAGGGATGCCGCTCAAGAACGTGTACTACAACACGGTGATCGCCCTCGGGCTATGCACCGGCGTTTCCGCCAAGCGGGTACTCCCCTGGTACCGCTCATATCTGAATTACGTCTCATAAAGGAGGCCGCAGTGCGCAACTTCGAGGAGTCCGGAGTGACGGGAAATGTTGGGATGACTTGCTCCAATCTGGTCGAGCTGCTGGGCGCAAGAGCCAACGAGAATGCCTTGGGAAAAGGATACGTTTTTCTCGGCGACGGCGAAATCGAAAACGGCCGGCTGACGTTCGCCGATCTAGACCGGCGGGCCCGCGCCATCGCCGCCCGCCTTCAGGCCCTGGGTATGGTCGGGGAGCGAGCGGTGCTGCTGTATCCGCCGGGGCTTGAATATATCGAGGCCTTTTTCGGCTGCCTGTATGCCGGAGCCATCGCGGTGCCGGCTTATCCTCCGACCCGCCAGCATCTGCCGCGCCTCCAGGCCGTGATGCGCGATGCCGCACCCGCCGCCATCATGACCACGGCGGAACTCGCCGCAAAATTCCGGGATGAATTCGTGGGAGGCGCGCTGCGCGCCGCGTCGAACTGGCTCGCTACCGATACCGTGGCTTCGGACGAAGCCGGGTGTTGGCAGGCGCCCGTACTCGCGCCGGAAAACATCGCCTTCCTGCAATACACCTCGGGTTCCACCGGCGACCCCAAGGGCGTGATGGTGAGCCACGGCAATCTGCTCGCCAACCAGAAGGCCATCCGACAAAGCTTCGGACACACCGAGCGCTCGACCGTGGTCGGCTGGCTGCCCCTGTATCACGACATGGGCTTGATCGGAAACATCCTCCAGCCGCTTTATGTCGGCTCTACCGCCGTCCTGATGTCGCCCATGGCCTTTCTGGAGAAGCCGGTACGCTGGCTGAAGGCCATTTCCGAATATCGGGCCGCGACTTCCGGCGGTCCCAACTTCGCTTACGATCTCTGCGTTCGCAAGGTGACGGCCGAACAAAAGCGCGACCTGGATCTCAGCGCCTGGACGTTGGCCTTCAACGGCTCCGAACCGGTGCGCCATGCGACGCTGGAGCGTTTCGCCGGTGCCTTCGCGGAATGCGGCTTTCGCCGCGAAAGTTTCTTTCCTTGTTACGGTCTGGCCGAGGCCACGCTGTTTGTAACAGGAGCGAGGCTAGAGACCGGAGGCTTGAGGCTGGAGGAAACAAAGGCCAAACCCAAGATCGGCGATTCCTCAAGCCTCAAGTCTCCAGCCTCCAGCCTCGTTTCCTGCGGCTTGCCCGCGGATCGCCATATTGTCCAAATTGTCGATCCCCATACGGGAAAACCGTGGCTGCCGGGCCGGGAAGGCGAAATCTGGGTCTCGGGTCCCAGCGTGGCGCAGGGCTACTGGAACCGCGCCGAGGAATCCGAGAACACCTTCAGGGCGAGGCTAGAGGCTCTAGACCATAGACTTCGGACTAGCGGAATCCGGCCTATGGACTCTGGCCTAAAGCCTGAAGCCTCATTTCTCCGCACCGGCGACCTGGGATTACTCGACGACGGCCGGTTATACGTTACCGGGCGTATCAAGGACCTGATCATCATCCGAGGGCGGAACTATTACCCGCAGGACATCGAGCACGCACTGACTGACAGTGTGGATGTCCTGCGTCCCGGAGGCTGCGCCGCATTCTCTGTGACCTGTCAGGACGAGGAAAAGCCGATCGTGGTCGCGGAACTGACCCGCGAAGCCATACGGAAGGCCGATTACGAAGCGATTTTCGCATCCTTGCGGAGCACCCTGGCCGAGGCTTGTGAATTGACGGCCGCCGAACTGGTTCTCGTCCAGCCCGGCGGCGTTCCCAAGACCTCCAGCGGCAAACTGCGCCGCCAAGCCTGTAAGCAAGCGTACCTGGAGGGTGCTCTACCGGTGTTGGCGCGGTCGGACGACCCGAAGGAAGGGGGCGCGCAGCTTGCCGGGCAGGACAGCCCGGCTACTTCGGGTGGAATGAGGAAGGCGAGCGAACGCAAGGCGACGCCGCAGGAATTCCAACTCCCACTTCTGCAGGAAGCCTTGTCCGTCGTTCCTCACCCGCAGCGCGCCGCGCTGATCGCTCGTTTCCTCCGGACCAAGATCGCCCATCTGCTGAAGATCGAGGAATTCGCCGTATCCATGGAATCGCCGCTGCGAGCGTCGGGCCTCGATTCCCTGAAGGCCGTCGAACTCAAGCACACGGTGGACGAATTATTGGGCATCGAGGCCCCGTTGACGCTATTCCTGTCCGACCGGTCGGTGGTGGAAGTGGCTGAAGCTCTTGCCTGTCAGGCTGAAGGTTTGAGGCTGGAGGCTGTAGGAAATGACAAGGAACAGGCAATAGTCTCCGTTTCCTCAAGTCTCGAGTCTCTAGCCTCGAGCCTTTCTTCGACCCAGTTTTCCATGTGGACGATGCAACACATGGAACCGAACAGCATCGTTTACAACCTGCATCTAGCCTTGCGCATCGAGAACGGCGCCGACGCGGAAGCCTTGCGGCGATCCTTCTACCGCCTGGCGGAGCGGCACGAAATGCTGCGCACGGTTTATCGCAACGAGGGCGACGAGGTCTTTCAGTCGGTATTGCCGCTGGCCGACCTGCCCGACTTCTTTACTGCCGTCGACGCCTCGGTTTGGTCGGAATCCGAACTTCAAGACGACATGGCGCGGCGCATCCGCGAACCCTTCGACTTGGCGCACGGACCGGTCTTGCGGGTGGTCCTCTATCGACATGGAACCAAGGCTCCAGACTTCAGGCTCAAGACTTCGGATGTCCAGGAACCTGTAGCCCATAGCCTAGGGCCTCAAGCCTCTCCGCATACCCTCCTGCTTTGCGCCCACCACATCGCCCTGGACCTTTGGTCGGTGCTCGTGCTCGTCGACGAGTTGAGAAAAATCCGTTCGGAATTGGGTGAGACGGTTCCAGGGCCGAGCTTGTCCCCACCGGCTTCCAGCTATGCTGAATTCGCGGCCTGGCAACGGAACTATCTGGAAAGTCCGGCCGGCAATGCCGACTGGGATTACTGGCGGCAACGGCTTTCCGGAGAACTCCCGATCCTCGCCCTGCCCACTGACCGTGCGCGGCCTGCGGTACCGAACTACCGCGGCGCTTCGGTAGCGGTTCGCCTGAGCCGGGAGGAAACCGACAGGCTAAAGGATTTCGCGGCGCGGAGCGGCGTCACCCTGTTCACCCTATTGCTCGCGGCGTACAAGGTCCTGCTCCATCGCTACACCCGTCAAACCGACCTGATCGTAGGCGTTCCCACGGCCGGGCGCAGTCAGGCCCGATTCGCGTCCGTGGTGGGCAACTTCGTCAATCCGGTGCCGCTGCGCAGCCAGCCCGCCGCAGACAAGCCTTTTTCAGTTTATCTGGCGGAGATACACGACGCTTTATTGGGTGCTCTAGAACATCAGGACTATCCGTTTTCCCTCATGGTGGAACGTCTGCATGTCGAGCGCAACGCCGATCACTGGCCGGTCTATCAAACCCTATTCGTGCTGCAGCAGACGCAAGCGAATATCGGAAGCGAACTGGCGCAGCTCGCTCTGGGGGAAAACGGCGAGATGTCGGTCGGGAACGATTGGCCAGTGCGCCCCCTGGCCATCAGGCAGCGCATAGAGCGGTTCGATCTCAAACTGATGGCGGCCGAAGATGGAGCCAGCCTCCTGCTGTCCTTCCAATACCGCACCGATCTTTTCACGGAACGGACGGTTTCCCGGATTGCCGATCATTTCCGCAATCTCTTAGAGGCTGTGGCGGCGAATCCCGCAACAAGTATCGGCGGCTTGAGGCTGTTCGGCGAGCAGGAGCGAAATCACCTGTTGGACCAGGCCGTTGGGCCGGAGATGCCGCTTCCGGAAGAACCGTGCATTCATCGGCTGTTCGAGCTGCAGGCGGCCAACACCCCCGATCTTCCGGCCGTGGCGTGCAAGCAGCAACGCCTGAGCTACCGCGAATTGAACGCCGTCGCCAACCGCTGGGCGCATCATCTGATAGCGCTTGGAGTCGGGCCTGGCAGCCGGGTCGGCATTTGCGTCGAGCGCTCCGCGAATTTCGTGACGGCCATCCTGTCCGTGCTCAAGGCCGGCGCCGCCTACGTTCCCCTCGACCCCGCTTATCCGGAAGACCGGGTGGCCCGCGTGCTGGCCGACGCCGGCGTCGGCCTATTGCTGACGCAAACCGGCTTGAACGCTTCCAGCCATTTTCCCGCCATCGTCCGGCTCGATATGGATCTATGGCCGGAAGGACCGGAACCGGCGCACGACGATCCGCACCCTGCGATGACGCCGGACCATCCCGCCTATGTGATCTACACATCGGGGTCGACCGGACAATCCAAAGGCGTCGTGGTTTCTCACCGGAGCCTCGCTAATTACACCCAGCTTATTGCCGGGCAGATTTCCGCGATCGCCGGATTTCGTTACGCAATGGTATCTACGCCCGCGGCGGATCTCGGCAATACGGTCCTGTTCGCTTCCCTCGTTTCCGGCGGATGTCTGCATGTATTCGACCAGGATGCCGCCACGGATGGGCGCGTGTTCGCCGACTACATCGAACGCCAGCCGATCGACGTGCTGAAGATCGTGCCCTCTCATCTCGCGGCCCTCCTGGATTCGGCCGAAGGCAGGACCATCGCGCCTCGACGGGCGTTGATTTGCGGCGGCGACGTGCTCACCTACGATCTGGTCGGCCGGATCATCGCCCAGCGTCCGGAATGCCTTATCTTCAATCACTACGGCCCCACGGAGACCACGGTCGGATCGCTGATTCTTCCGATTGAACCGGACGTGCGGGAGAGCGGGGCAAGGGAATCGGTACCGATCGGCCGCCCGATCGCCAACAGCCGGGCCTATGTTCTCGACGGCAATCTCGAACCGGTGCCGAACGGTGTCGCCGGCGAGTTGTACATCGGCGGCGCGGGGCTGGCCCAAGGGTATCTGAATCGTCCGGACCTGACCGCCGAACGCTTCGTTCCCGATCCGTTCGGTGCAGGCCCCGGCGAGCGCCTGTACCGGACCGGCGACCTCGTGCGTCGGAGAGCCGACGGCCTCGTCGAATTCCTGGGGCGCGCTGACCATCAGCTCAAGATTCGAGGCTTTCGTATCGAGCCGGGCGAGATCGAGGCCCGCCTGCGGACCCATCCCGAAGTGCGGGATGCCGTGGTGACGGCCTGGGAAGACGAACGCGGAGTCAAACGTCTTGCCGCGTACATCGTATCCAGCGGCGACGAACCGGACCCCGAAGCCCTGCGTGTCCATGTCCAAATCGCTCTGCCGGACTACATGGTTCCGGCGGCCTTCGTGTTCCTGGACGGTTTGCCGCTGATTCCCAACGGCAAGCTGGATCGGAGGTCCCTGCCTAAGCCCGATCCTTCCCGTCAATTGACGCGCCGATACGCCGCACCCCGAAACGACGCGGAAGCCCGGCTGGCTGCCATTTGGGCCGAGGTGCTGCGCATCGACAGGGTCGGCATCCACGATAACTTCTTTTCGCTGGGAGGGGATTCCATCCTCAGCATACAGGTGGCGAGCCGCGCTCGGCGGATCGGCTTGAACCTGGCGCCGCGGCAGATTTTTCAGCACCAGACAGTGGCGGAATTGGCGCTGGCGGCGGAAAGCGCGGCTCCGTTCGAGGCCGAGCAAGGCATTATCGAAGGACCGGCTCCTCTAACGCCGGTCCAGCAGAAATTCTTCGCCCAGGATCTCGCGAATCCGCATCACTGGAATCAATCCCTGCTGTTGGACATGCTGCATCCGTTCGACCCCGGCCTGATGGAGCGCGCCGTGGAGCAACTGGTGTTCCATCATGACGTCTTGCGGCTGCGGTTTTCCCGCGACGCGGCGGCTTGGCGGGCCTGTTACGTCGGGAAAGAGCGGCAGCCCATGTTTCATCGGGAAGATCTGTCCGCTATCCCTGACGCGGCGTTCGAGGCCTTTCTTGCCGGACGCGCGGAGTATTGGCAGCGACAGATCGATCTCGGCGAGGGGCCCACGCTCCGGGCGGTCTGGTTCGAACTCGGGCGGGGACGCGGCGCGCGGCTGTTGCTGGTCATCCATCACCTGGCCATGGATATCGCGAGCTGGCGCATCCTGCTGGACGATCTCGTGCTCATCCACGACCAATTGGCCTCCGGCCACGCCGTGACCTTGCCAGCCAAAACGACCTCTTACCGGCAATGGGCTGCGCGGCTTCAGGACTATGCCGGAACCCTGGCGGGGGAGGGGAGAGCGCCATCCTGGTGGCACTCGCGGGAGGCTGCTGAAACGGCTTTGCCGGTCGATTGCGACGAAGGCACGAACACCGAAGCCGATGCCGCCGAGTATACGGTCAAGCTCTCCGAAAAACTCACTCGGGCGCTCATTCAGGAAGCCGGAGCGGCCTATCGGACCAGCGTTCAGGAATTGTTGCTCATCGCCGTCGTCAAGGGTCTTTCGGACTGGTCCGGCCTGCACCGGTTGCGGGTGGAGGTCGAAGCGCACAGCCGCGACAACGGCCCGTTCAGGGATTTGGATTTTACGCGGACGATAGGACGGTTCACGACCTCCTACCCGGTGACCTTCGATATCGATCCGGCGAACGCCACCGGAGGCATCATCAAGGACCTCAAGGAGCAGTTCCGCCGCCAGTCCGCACGGGGATTCGACTACACCGTCTGGCGCTGGCTCGGCGAAGGGCGGGAAAAAGGCTGTTCGGCGGATGCGCCCATCCTGTTCAATTATCTCGGCCACCTGGACCTCGGAACCGACGCCCACGCGTATTTCCGGCAATGCGCGCTGGCATCGGGCATCGCCCGCGCCTCGGCGAACCGCCGGACGCACGAATTGGCGGTCAACGCCGCGGTCAGCGGCGGGCATCTCCAACTGACCTGGATTTACAGCACGGCGCGTTATGGCGGCTCGACCATCGCCCGCCTCGGCGACGCCGTGATCCAGGCATTGGAGACGCTGATCTCCCACTGTCTCGAACCCGGCGTGTCCGGGCTAACGCCCTCCGATTTTCCGCTGGCCAAGCTGTCCGCGCAGGAGCTCGACAGACTGCCTTATCCGCCGGGAAACATCGAGGATGTCTATCCGCTGGGGCCCATGCAGGAAGGCATGCTGTTCTATTCCCTGATGTATCCGGGATCGGGCATCTATCACATGATCGATCGCTACGAAATCGACGGGGATGTCGAAATCGAGGCTTTCAAGGCGGCCTGGCAGGAGGTCTTGGACCGTCACCCCATCCTCCGCACGTCCTTTCTTTGGAAAGACTATTCGAGTCCGCACCAGTGCGTGCAGAAGCACCTGGCGCTGCCGTTCGATTATCAGGACTGGAGAGGAATGGACCCAGTCGAACAGGAACGGCGGTTCGAGGCGTTGATCGAAACCGAGCTGAAAACGGGTTTCGATTTCACGGTGGCGCCTTTGATGCGGATACGCCTGGTCCGGTTCGGCGACCGACGTTACCGCTTCATCCGCAGCCATCACCACATTCTCATGGATGCCTGGTGCAAGTCCCCGGTTTTGTTGGAGTTCCGGGCGAACTATGAGGCCAAGGTAAAAGGAGAGCCCTGCCCGCCCAGGGAGGCTGCGATACCCTATCGGGACTATATCGGCTGGCTTGCGGAGCAGAACCGGGAGGCTGCTGAAAATTTCTGGCGCCGGTACCTTACCGGATTCGGCGAACCCACGCCGCTGGTCGTGGACAAGCCGGTTCCGCCGGAAACAAAAGGCACGAGCCAGGTCCGGGATCGGGTGGCGCCGTTGTCCGAGGAAGACACCAAGGCGCTTCATGCTTTGGCGCAGCGTTGCCAAGTGACGCCGAACAGCGTCTTGCAGGCCGCCTGGGCGCTGATGCTGGCCCATTATTCGCGGTGCGACGAAGTCGTGTTCGGAGTGACTGTGGCCGGACGCCCGACCGATTTGCCCGGGGTGGAAACGGCGCTGGGATTGTTCATCAACAGCCTGCCGTTGCGGGTCAAGGTCAAGCCGGATCAGCCGGCCCTGGAATTCCTGCGCGAACTGCTGTACCACAATCTGGAGCTCCGCCAATACGAATACATGCCTCTGGTACAGATACAAGCTTTGAGCGAGCTTCCCAGAGGCCAGGCGCTCTTCCAGCACCTGTTCGTGTTCGAAAACGCGCCGGTCGATCCGACCTTGCGGGGTTCCAAGGACGTTTTGAACATCGTCGACGACAAGCACCGCACCCATTCCAATTATCCGATCAACGCGGTGCTGGTTCCTTCCCCGCGTTTCCACCTGCAAATTACCTATGACGTAAACCGTTTCGAACCGGCCGCCGTGGAACGGATGCTCGGGCATTTCAAGACCTTGCTGGAAAGCCTCATCCGCCATCCCGGCGCCCGCCTGGGCTCGCTCCCGATGCTGACCGAAAGCGAGCGCGGCGCAATCCTGGAGCAATGGAACCGGACCGATCATCCCTATCCCGAACCTCGGGACATCGTGGCCCGTTTCGAAGCGCAGACGGCGCTGGCGCCCGAGGCGGTCGCCGTCGCCTGCCGCGGCGAGGCATTGACCTATCGTGAACTCAACGCCCGCGTCAATCGCCTGGCTCACGCCTTGCGCGCCGCTGGGGTGGGCCCCGAGACACTGGTCGCCCTGTTGAACGATCGCGGCATCGATTTCCTGGTGATGATGTTGGGCGTGTTCAAAGCCGGCGGCGCCTATCTGCCGCTCGATCCCGGCCATCCCGACGCACGCCTGACGCAGGTGCTGGAGGAAGCCCGCGCCGCTCGGCTGCTGGTTGGCAAGTCCTTCCGGGAACGGGCCGAATCAGTGTGCCGGACGGTCTCCCGGCGGCCGGCGCTGCTGGTACTGGACGAACCCGTGGCGCAAAGCTATCCGGCCACCGATCCCGAACGCCTGCACGGCCCCGGCAGCCTGGCCTTCACGATCTTCACGTCCGGCTCCACCGGAACGCCCAAGGGCGCCATGGTCGAGCACCGGGGCATGTTCAACAACCTGATCACCAAGGTTCCGACTTTGGGTTTGAGCGAAGCCGACGCCATCGCCCAAACCGCGGGACAGTGTTTCGACATTTCCGTCTGGCAGCACCTGACGGCTCTCGCATGCGGCGCTCGGGTCGAGATTTTCCCGGACGACATCGTGCGCGATCCCGGCCTGCTTCTCCGCCAAATCGCCGAACGCGAAGTCACCGTTCTGGAGGCGGTTCCGTCGATGATCCAGGCCCTGCTGGAAATGGCCGGGGGTATCGAGCTGCCGCGGCTGCGCTGGCTGATCGCCTGCGGCGAGGCGTTTCCGCCGGACCTCTGCCGGCGCTGGATGAAACGCTTCCCGCACGTGCGGGTGCTCAATGCCTACGGTCCCGCCGAATGCTCGGACGACGTTTCCTACTACGAGGTACCGGAAACGCCCGCAGAAACCGAAACGATCGTGCCGGTCGGGCGCCCCGTGGACAACACCCGGCTGTATCTTCTGGATGCCTGGCTCACCCCGGTTCCCGTGGGCGTGCCCGGAGAAATCTGCGTGGCCGGTATCCAGGTCGGGCGAGGTTACCTGCACCGGCCGGAAACGACGGCGGAAAAGTTCGTTCCGGACCCGTTCGGCCCTGTCGGCGGGCGCTTGTACCGCACCGGCGACCTCGGCCGTTACCGGGAGGACGGCGCCATCGAGTTCCTCGGACGCATCGACCACCAGCTCAAGATTCGCGGGGCGCGGATCGAACCGGGCGAAATCGAGGCGCAGCTTCTCCTGCATCCGGCCGTGGAGCAAGCCGTGGTGGTGGCCCGAGACGACGGAGGCGCGGGCGGCAAACGTCTGGTGGCCTATGTCACGGAACGCTTGCCGTTTTCTCCCTCTCCCTCCGGCAACGGGCCGGATGCGCAACCCGGAGAAAATTTGGAGAGCAAGCCGAGTATCGCGGCTCGCGAGGAAACCGCGGACGGTCTTTCCCTGATCGACCAGTTGCGCGCCTATCTCTCGGCACGGCTTCCGAACTTCATGGTGCCATCGGTCTTCGTTCGCCTCGACGCCATGCCTCTCGGTAGCAACGGCAAAATCGACCGCAAGGCCTTGCCGGCGCCGGACGTCGCCGCTCAAAGGGAAGCGCGCTACGTGGCCCCGCGCACCCCTGCGGAAGAAATTCTCGCCGACATCTGGAAAGACGTATTGGGCCTGGATAGGGTCGGCGTCGAGGACAACTTTTTCGATCTCGGCGGGCACTCCCTCATCGCCGTACAAGTGCTGTCTCGGGTACGGACCGCTTTCGATGTCGAGGTTCCCCTGAGACGCGTCTTCGAGGCCTCCACCATCACACAGCTCGCCTTGGTGATCGAGGAATGCCTGATCGAACAACTCGAATCCCTTTCGGAAGAGGAAGCCTTGGCGTTACTGGAGGACGGATCATGAACTGAAGAAACACTGTAAGAAACCTTCCCGTGTGGGTAAAGGCATCTACTGAAGTCGTCGCCCCGGCATGGATTGCCGGGGTCCAGAAGCCAAGGACGGCAAAGGCCTCTTAACTCCTGTGCTCTGAATTCCGGCACGAATTCGCCCGGAGCGGAGTGATTCTGAGGTGTCATTCGACCAGCCTGCAGAAAGAAAAAATAACGATGAAAACGACCGATAACTTGAAATTTACTGGGGAAGACGTCCTGTCGATTAACAAGGATCGACAACAAGAAGCTGTCGCTCATCAAGGAGGGAATGGTGTTGAGACAGGTTCGAAGAATGGCCTGTGCCCAGGTGCCCTTACCCGCAAGAGTACGGCCATTGCCGCGGCTTTTGCGGCCTATGTTCCGCTTGCTTCCGTCGGCGCCGAGCCGCAGCCCGTCGGCAAGGCCACGACGACCGCTCAAGCGCCGATCCAATTCGACATTCCGGCGCAAGATTTGCCCCGCGCCCTGTCCGCTTTCACCGTGCAGAGCCGCGTCCAGGTTCTTTACGAAGGCGATGTCGCCGAGGGGCTGCGCAACGCCCCCCTCAAAGGCGCCTATACACCGGAAAAGGCCTTGAAAGTGCTGCTGAGCGCGGCTCCCGTTCAAGCCCGTTTCACCGGCCAACGGACGGTGACCCTGGAGCGCAAGCCAATCGCCGTTCAATCCGGCGGCGATGCAGCCGACGCCATCGCGCTCGGGAAAGTGACTGTCAGTGCGGGAGCGGAGGCCGATCCGAACGATCCCTACAACGAGGACTACGCCGTTTCCAAATCCTTCCCAGCCACCAAGACCGACACGCCGATCATCGAGACGCCGGTATCGATTCAAGTAGTGCCGAGAGCGGTGATGGAGGATCAGAAAACTACCAGGATTACGGATGCTCTGGAGAACGTGAGCGGCGTTCGAGCGCAATCCTCCCTCGGAGCGGGCACCGGCTTCATCGTTCGCGGATTTCGCAATCCCTTGACCTACCGCAACGGCCTAATGGCAGTCCCGAGCGGTTTCCGTTCCGAATTCGATACGGCCGATCTGCAAAGCGTCGAAGTGCTCAAGGGGCCGGCGTCGGTTCTGTTCGGACGCGCGGAGCCCGGCGGCTTGATCCATGTCACGACCAAGAGGGCGCTCGACATTCCTTATTACTCCCTGGAACAACGGTTCGGCTCGTACGACTTCTATCGCACCGAATGGGACGCTACCGGCCCGATCACCGACGACAAATCCTTGTTGTATCGCTTCACCGGCTCCTACCAGAACAACGAGTCGTTCCGGGATTTCATCTCCAATGACAGGATCATGGTTTATCCCAGCGTCACGTGGCGACCGACCGAGGCAACCGATATGACGATCAACATCGAGGGGCTCAATCAGGACTACCAGGCCGATTATGGCATCCCTGTCATCGGCAAGCGCCCGGCGAATATCCCCGTGAGACGTGCCTTCGGCGATCCCAACGATCCGTTGGACAATATTTCCAGGGTGTTGCTGGGTACCGAAATCAACCATCGGTTCAACGAAGACTGGGCCATCCATAACCGGTTCCTCGCCAACTTCGGCCATGGCGACGAAACCTTTCTCAACCCTGCACCGGCGTTCGGGAACGCATTGAATCCCGTTACCGGCATCCTTCAGCGCAACGTCTTTTTCCAGCGTTATGACAGCGAGGGCTACACTACCAACCTCGATTTGACCGGCAAGTTCCGGATCGGTCCAACCGACCACGACGTCCTGGTGGGATACGACTATTTCCGGTCCTTCACCAAATACCGCACCCAGGGTTTTTTCGACACCCCCGACCCGGCGCTGGCGATCAACATATTCAATCCTTCGCCCAGTTATGGAATCGACAAGGCCGTATTCGACAGTGCCGTATTAGAGACGGAATTTCAGAACAACCGCTCGGTGATCAAAGACGAGTGGCACGGCGTTTATTTCCAGGACCACATCACCTTGTGGGACAAGCTGCATATCATGGGGGGAGGCCGTTACGACTGGATCGAAACGGGTAGAGGTCGGGGCAGCTCCTTCTCGGCTGCCGACAAAAACCTGCCGGACACCATCCGGAAAGACGACGGATTCAGTCCGCGCGTGGGCATTCTCTACCAGCCTTGGCAGTGGCTGGGAGTTTACGGTAATTGGACGACCTCGCTCGGCGCCAACAATGGGATATCGGCAACCGGGAGATCCTTTGATCCTCAAATCGGCGAGCAATTCGAAGCCGGAATCAAGACCTCTTTGTTCGAAGATCGTTTGCTCGCTACCTTGGCTTATTACCACATCACCAAGGACAACCTGCTCACCCCCGACCTGACGACGCCCGATCCCAACGACAGCGTGGCGATCGGCCAGCAGCGCAGCCAGGGAATCGAACTGGACGTAGCGGGGCGTATTACCGACAACTTGAGCATCATCAGCAGCTATGCCTTCACCGATGCCCGGATTACCAAGGACAACCGAGCCCTGAATGGCCAGATTAAGGGGTACGAGGGCAAGCGACTGAACAATGTGCCCGAGCATGCGGCAAGCCTATGGCTCAGATACGACCTCAACGGGTACGAAGCGCCGGACGGTTGGAGTTTCGGTCTAGGCGGCGTACTGGCGGGGCAACGGGAAGGCGATGTCGAGAATACCTTCCAATTACCCGGCTATGTGCGGATGGACGCCTTCGCGGCATACCGATTGAAGGTAGGGCCGACGCGCGTCACGGCTCAATTCAATATCCGCAACCTGCTCGACAAGACGTATTACGAGTCCACCGATCCGGATATCAATGTATCGCCGCGCCTGGGCGTTTATCCCGGCGCACCGCTGACGGCCATCGGTTCGGTGCGGGTGGAATTTTGATGTTCAAGTATTTGGATAGCTAAGACGACCCGAACACGCAATGCCGATGAGCCTCCTTGCAAACGTCCTTGAAAGAGAAGCTGGGCTTCAGAGCGGTGCGCGACGTCTCGGTCGCTCAAGGCGCGTGCAGGGTCTGGCTTAAGGTACACCGGTGGATCTGGGGTGAACCAGCAGAGGCGATTCAATCGGCCGGGAAAAGAGGATTGTGATGTGTAGTATCAAAACCATTTCTGCGCTCCCCGGCCATCCGGACCCGGTGGTATTGGAGCCTGACTTCAACCGGGTTCATGAAATCTTCGAGAAGCTAGCGGACCGGTACGGAAAACTTTTCACGGTTCAATTTGCGAACCGGCCGCTAGTAGTCGTCGCGAATGCCAATCAGATCAATTTCATTCTTCGCAAAAGGCCGGACCTTTTCGGCCCATATAGCAGGAAAAACAGAGTTCTCGAAACCATGAAAGTGGACGGAATCGAGGCTGCCGACGACCACGGCTGGAAACGTCAACGGGAAGTTATAGCGGCATCCATGGAATCCCGCCATATGGCCCAATATTTCGAATATATCAAGGCGGCTACCGGAGATTTGAAAAACCATTGGATCACTCATGGCGAAAACCTCTCGAAAATTGATTTGGAAGCGGAGATTTTGGGCTTCTCGATATCGGTATTTACAACGATGGTATTCGGCGATCTGACCGATATGCCAGTGGGCGAGCAAGAGGTCACGAAGAATATCTTACATAACCTGGTCCCCATTTTGGGCAGGCGCATCGATGCCTTACTGCCGCAAATGCATTTGGAAAGCTTCTCCGAAGACAAGTATTTTGACGAAGACATAAGGGAAATCTTCAGAGCCGTTAAAAATGTCATCGCACGTAAAGGATCCCTTTTAAATGACACAAATGGGGCTGGCAACGCGGTGAGCATGGTCCGGCTTCTTATAGAAGCCATGAAAGAAAAGGGTTCTGATATTCGCAATATAAAACTCATCGAAAATATTCTGTTGATAGTTCTGGCCTCCGAACCCACTACAGCGAATACCCTGCTCCGGGTGCTCTTCTGCATTGCCAAAGACCCCCAGGTCCAAAGGGACATTCAGGACGAAGTCGATGCTGTACTAGGCAATGGCGGCATTATCGAGGACATTGAAGATATCAAGAAGCTCAAATGTATCGACGCCGTTATTTTAGAGACGATGAGAACGTCGTCGGTATCCCGCCTCGCGATCGTGGAGGCCAAGGCGGATTTGGTAATGGACGATGTCGAGATACCAGCTGGAACTCCATTGGTATTGCTGATCGCGCGTTGCGCTCTGGACGATGAAAATTTTCATCAGGCCAGGGTATTTGATCACCGGCGATGGCGCAGCGAAACCAAAGCGGAATCTTCCAAACATAACGGCAAAGCCTTTTTGGGTTTCGGCTCGGGGCCGCGTTCATGTCCGGGAAGAGGTTTGGCCATGCTGGTTATCAAAAGCGCCTTGGCGATGATTTGCGGAAATTTCCAAATCCGACTGTCACCCGAAAAACAGCCTGGCGATAAAACCGGTTTCAACGATAAGCCGCTGTCCTTTGGTCTTACTATCGAAATTCGCGATAGGCGTCATGACGTCGCGCTTTAGAAAAGATTAAACCCATTGCTGTACGAAAAAGTATTCCACGAACGCGAATATGGAACGAAACCCGGGACACCTTACTCTTCGACGGCGTTTTCGCGCTTTCTGGCTCAAGGTGCATTTATTTATCGCCTTGGCGGCAGGGTTTGCTTTCGTCGTTCTCGGACTGACGGGGTCGGTTAATGTTTTCTTCCGAGAATTGGAAGAACTCGGTTTGCCGACGCAAACCCATCACGAATCCCATGTGCAACCACATTCATTGGACGAAATCATGCAAACCCTCACGGCGGCACATCCACAAAGAAAGGGGCAATGGATCTTGGTATTGCCTGGGTATGGGAAAACCTATTTGTGGGCAATATATCCGAACCCCGAGGAAACGACGGATGAATTTTACGCACCGTTGCGGGTTTTGGTGGATGTTTACAGTGGTGAAATCCTTAAGGAGAGCTTTTGGGGGCAAACCTTATCGACCCTGATTTACGAGATTCACGCCAGCTTTCTATTGGGCAAGCTCGGTTCGAAACCCGGCAAACTGGGTTTTGACATAGTCTGTTTCTCCGGCTTGCTCCTGCTGCTTTCCGCGTTGAGCGGCTTGTACCTGTGGTGGCCGCGTTGGAGCAAAATGAAAACCGCAATCACTTTCAAACGAAGGGCGAGTCCCGAACGGTTTTATTTCGATTTGCATAAAGTAACCGGCTTTTACGCAGCAACGGTTCTCGTCACACTGGCTTTTACCGGGTTTTCGTTCAGTTACGATGATTATCTAAAGCCGTTGATACGATGTTTTTCGCCTATCGGCGCCGAGCATTTAAAGGACCCCGAACTTAAATCGGAATCAGCCGCCGGTGGGCGCCGGATTTCGATAGCCGACGCCGTGGCAATAGCCGACTCCGTTTTTCCCGGCGCAGAACTGCGTGGAGTACAGACGCCGGACGGTCCCGATGGCGTCTATGTCATCGAGAAAAGGCAATCCGGAGAAGCTAACCGGCTCAGGCCGCGCACCAAGATCTGGATCGACCAGTACACCGGCAAGGTGCTGGCGGTTCAGGACCCGAATCAATTTACCGCCGGCGAGACATTCCTCAACCTCATGTGGCCCCTGCATAGCGGAGAAGCGATTGGCCTTCCGGGCCGCATCGCATGGTGTGTCATCGGTTTCACGCCCTTGATCCTTTACGTCAGCGGAATCGTGCGCTGGCTACAGAAGCGAAAGGCGGCAAGGCGGAGCGAGGCCGGGTTCAAGAAACGTCTGGAAAGGACAATGGGATGAAAAACGAGATCGAATTATCCGAATCCAAGTCTGCATTATCCGCAAGCAAACGAGCGCTTTTGCAAGAACGCCTGCAAGGGCGGCTGATTCCCCGTCGGCTTGGACCATCCACGATGCCCAAGCGGCCTCAGGGACCATCGCCTCTGTCTTTCTCCCAACAGCAGTTGTTCTTCCTCGATCAATTGGAATCGGACAGCGCCGCCTATAACTTTTCCATTGCGGTTCGGCTTAGGGGAACGCTAGTCGTTGATGCATTGGAAAAAGCCATCAACGAGATCATCCGTCGGCACGAGTCCTTGCGGACCGAATTTGTCATCGCGAACTCCGAGCCGATCCAGCGAGTGCTGCCGGAACTTAGCTTGTCCGTCAGTGTGGAGGATCTGAGCGGACAATCTCCGTCGGAACGCCGCAACTACCTTGGAAAACTGCTTAACCGGGAATCGAGAACGCCTTTTGATTTATCCGAATGCCCGCTGCTGCGCGTCAGGCTCTTTCGCTTGGCCGAGGGCACCCAAGACGAACAGGAGCATGTTCTCCTCATCACCATGCCCCACATTATCACCGACGGCTGGTCGGCGGCTGTTCTATACCGGGAGCTGGCCACGCTGTACGAAGCTTATGTCCTAGGCCGCCCGTCACCGTTACCCGAGTTGCCCATCCAATACGCCGACTTCGCTTATTGGCAGCGGCAGCGGTTGCAACCGGATGTCCTCGCGAAAATGTTTTCGTTCTGGGAGCGTCATTTATCCGGTTCCGATTCCGGTTTCGAGTTGCCGACCGATCGGACGAGGCCGGCGGTGCAGACGTATCGCGGGAGCGACTACCACTTTTTTCTGGCCAAGGAACTCACCGTAAAGCTGAACCAGTTATGCCGCCGGCGGAACGTGACTTTGTTCGCGCTCTTGTTTTCCGCCTTCAATGTGCTCCTGCATCGCTATACCGGTGAGCAACATATTTGCGTAGGGACCCCGGTAGCCAACCGCAACCATGCGGAGCTCGAAGGGCTGATCGGTTTTTTCGTCAATGTATTGGCACTGCAAACCGATCTTTCGGGCAATCCGAAATTCACCGCCTTGCTGGGCCGAACCCACGAAACGATGTTGGATACCCAGCCGCATCAGGAGTATCCCTTCGAGTTATTGGTTAAAAAGCTCAAGCCGATTCGAGATGCGAGTTCCAATCCGTTATTCCAGGTCATGTTCGTACTGCACAACGTGCCGTTCGACTCGATACGGGTAACCGGACTGGATATCACGCCATTCTCGGTCGAGAACCATGTTTCAAAGTTCGACTTGACCCTGCACGTTACCGAAGAGCCGGACGGTCTGCGCACATCCCTGGAATACAACGTCGATTTGTTCGACGAGAGCACGATCGCCCGCATGGCGAGTCACTTCCGGGTATTACTGGAGCACATCGCAGACGCTCCGGACACGCGGATCAGCGAATTGCGGCTGCTGACGCCGGAGGAAAACCGGCAACTGACCGAGGAATGGAGCACTGTAACCGCCTACGTGTTATCGGATGGCGGTCCGGAGAGTGCGAATGGCCTGCCCGCGCGCTCGGGAGAGACGTCGGCGGACGGATTCATCCACGCACTGTTCGAGGATCAGGCGCGGCGTGTGCCGTCAGCAATCGCCCTGTACGGCAACGGATCGACTTTGACTTACGCGGAGCTTAACGCCAGGGCCAATCAACTGGCGCACTACCTCCGTAGCAAAGGGGTAGGACCCGGAATCACGGTCGCACTATGTATCGGTCGCTTGCCGGAAATGGTGGTCGGGATACTCGGCGTTCTGAAAGCCGGCGGAACCTATGTGCCGATCGATCCGAAATACCCCAAGGACGAGATTGCGTATCTGCTGGACGATTCCGGCGCAGCGCTGCTTCTGACTCGGGAATCGGTGCTGGCGGCGTTGCCGAATCTATCGATAGCGGCGACATGCGTCGACTGTGATTGGGAAGCGATTGCCGAACAACCCGTCGTGGATCCGCGGGTGACGACCGATTCCGGCGACCTGGCCTACGTTATTTACACCTCCGGGTCCACGGGAAAACCCAAGGGCGTAGCCATTACTCATCGCAATGTCCTGCACTCGACCCAGGCCCGGTTTGCCTATTACCGCAACCCGGTGGAAAGCTTTTTATTGCTTTCTTCCTTTGCCTTCGACAGTTCCGTGGCGGGCATATTCTGGACCTTGAGCCAAGGCGGAAAACTGTGCATTCCCGATGATTCGACTCATACCGTTCCGGCGTTTCTGGTCGATTGGATCAGGAAAGAGCGGATTACCCATTTGTTAGGCCTGCCGTCTTTTTACAATATCCTCCTCGAGCAAGCGGATGCGGGGCAACTCGATAGCTTGCGGGCGGTTATCGTCGCCGGAGAAGCTTGCTCGGCGGGAGTGGCCGAACGCCACTACGCACAACTGCCGGGAACGGATCTCTATAACGAATACGGCCCCACCGAAGGCACCGTCTGGTGCACCGCATATAAAATCCCGCCGAAATTTTCCGAGGACTCGATACCCATCGGCCGCCCCATTCCCGGTGCGCGGATATATCTATTGGATGCCTATTTGAATCCGGTGCCCGTTGGCGTACCCGGCGAGCTTTATATCGGCGGCGAAGGTCTTGCCGCCCGCTATTTGAATCAGCCGGCATTGACCGCCGAACGTTTTTTGCCCAACCCTTTCGATAATGCCTCCGGGGCTCGTCTTTACCGGACGGGAGACCGTGCGCATTTCCGCGCCGACGGCAATATCGTGTTCTTGGGGAGGGCCGATCACCAAGTCAAGATTAGGGGGTTTCGAGTAGAGTTGAGCGAGATCGAGGTCAAGTTGCTGAAGCACCCGGATATCGAAGCAGCGGTCGTGACCAATCACGAAACCCCTTCGGGAAGCAAGCGCCTGATTGCGTACCTCGTGCCAAGGCAAGGCGAACGCGCGGCCGACGCCGACGGGTTACGCGCGTTTCTGCAAAACATGTTGCCCAGCTACATGATTCCGTCGGCCTTTGTATTTCTCGATCGTCTCCCGCTGACGCCCAACGGCAAACTGGACCGCAAGGCATTACCTTCAGTGGACGTCCGGGATCAATCGGAGGACCGCTACGTCGCACCGCGCACCAAGATCGAGGCCGTGTTGTGCGCTATCTGGGGGCAGGTATTGGGTCTGGAGAAAGTCGGCATCCAGGATAACTTTTTCGAGATCGGCGGCGATTCCATATTAAGCATGCAGATGGTGAATCGGGCGAAGCAGGCCGGCTTGACCATTCATCCCCGGCAGGTCTTCGAATACCAAACCATCGAAGCATTGGCGAAAGCAAAGGACCGCGACACGGACGTGCAGGCGGAACAGGGCATCATTACGGGAGAAGTTCCCTTGACGCCCATCCAGCGGTGGTTTTTCGAACAGTCCTTCCCTAACCCGAATCATTGGAACCAATCGGTTCTGCTGGAGGCAAAACAGCCGATCGTCCCCGCGGTACTGACAGACGTCATACGGCACCTGCTGCACCACCACGATGTTTTGCGCACCCGTTTTCGCGAGTGCGGCGGTCTTTGGACGCAGGTGCTGGCGGAGGATGTCGAGGGCGCAGTCGAAATCGTTTCGGTCGATTTTTCGGGTCTCGCCGAGGATCGCCGGCAAGCCGCGCTGACCGAACAGGCTTCGCGGTGGCAGCGCAGCCTCGATTTGCGTCACGGGCCTTTAATTCGGGTGGTGTGGTTCGATTGCGGAGGCGATTCGAGCAGCCGTTTGTTGATCATCATCCACCACCTGGTGGTGGACGGAGTAAGTTGGCGCATTCTTTTGGAAGACATGAGCGCCCTTTACCGGCAGGCTCTCGCGGCGCGAGAGATGAGGTTGCCGAAAAAAACCACCGCCTTCAAGCAATGGGCGGAACGCCTCGCGGATCATGCGCAAACGGCAATGCCGGAGCGCAACGTCGCCTATTGGCTGAACACCGATTGGAGCCGGATCGCTGCACTGCCGATGGATTTCGCCGGGGGCGTCGATTCCGAGGCAACCGGCGAGACCGTGACCATTTCGCTGGACCCGACGAAAACGTCCGTTTTGCTGCAAAACGCCCCGCTGGCCTATGGCGCGCGGATCAACGAGGTTCTTCTCGCGGCGGTAGTGGCCGTGCTGGCCGAATGGGCGCAAAGCGACTCGGTATTTTTGGAAATGGAAAGCCATGGCCGTGAATACCTTTTTGACGATGTAGACATCTCGCGCACCGTAGGCTGGTTTACCGCCTTATTTCCGGTTTTGTTCGAAATTTCGCCCGATCGGGCTTTTCCGGAAATAGTCCAAGCGGTGAAGGAGCAACTGGCCGTCATCCCGAACCACGGCATCGATTATGGCGTCGTGCGCTATCTGAATCGGAATCCCGATCTTGTCAGCCGGCTGGAAGCCGTTCCGGAGCCTCAAATCGGGTTTAACTACCTTGGCCGAATCGATCAAGGAACCGCGGTCGATGCTTGGTTTTCTCTCGCTCCGGAACCCGCCTGCCGCCTGAACGATCCAGCGGGAATGCGGCCGCGCAGCCTGTCGATCGATGCCTCGGTCGTGGCGGGTGAATTGCGCGTTCATTGGAGCTACAGCCATGCCTGTCATTCGCGGGAAACCATCGAGCGACTTGCCGGCAGGCTTTTAGGGATACTCGAAGATGCCGCCGCGGCTTGTTCGGCAGCAGCATCGCTCGGCGATGCCGTGAATTCGGAGCAACAAGAACCATCAACTTCCATTGTGAATCTGGCCGCGGAAGCGATTCTGGATTCGTCCATCACGCCTGCTTTCCGCCCAGGGAAACCGAACGGACTTCCTCGCAATGTGTTGTTGACTGGAATTACCGGGTTCGTGGGCCCTTTTTTACTGGACGAACTATTGGCGCAAACTCAAGGAAAGATTTTTTGCCTGGTGCGTTCCGGTTCGGCTGAGGACGCAGCCAATAAAATCGAAGAAACCCTCGATCGCTATGCCATCCATAACCCTTTGGCAAAACAGCGGATCGTGCCTTTGCCCGGTGATTTGGCAAAACCGTTTCTCGGACTGCCGGCGGCGCGGTTTCGGGAGTTGGGCGATGAAGTCGACGTGATCTATCACAACGGATCGTCGACCAACCTGATCTTATCTTATCCGGCTTTGAAACCCGCCAACGTGTCGGGTACGCGGGAGATCCTTCGCCTTGCCTGCACCGGCACGGTCAAGCCGGTTCATTACGTATCGACGTTGTCTATTTTCGACGACGGAACCGAGCCCGAGCCGCCAGGATTTTCGGAGGACGATCTGCCCAGCCTGAATACCCGTTTGACCTTGGGGTATTCGCAGAGCAAGTTGGTGGCCGAGCATCTGATTCGAATCGCGCGCGACCGCGGCTTGCCGGTTACCGTTTACCGATTGGGCACCGTGACGGGACATGGCGGCACCGGCGCTTGGAATCCGAATGATTTCCACTGCCGGTTTCTTAAGGTGTGCCTCGATCTCGGGATATTTCCCACGAATAGGACGTCATTCGTGCTGACACCCGTCGACTTCGTCAGCCGCGCCATCGTGGGGCTGTCCGCCCTCGATTCCTCGCCAGGGCGTACCTATCACGTTTTCAATCCTCATCCGACACCGGTATCGGATCTTATTGCCTGGCTCGACAGGTATGGGTATCGGATTGAAAAGGCTTCACCCCCGGAATGGATGAGCGCCTTTTCCACGCTCGCCTCTCGGTCGCCCGATCAGCCTTTGCACACCATGGCCGGAATGGTGGAGTCCTTTGTAGAACATCATCACGATGGTTCAGTGCCTTATCGATGCGGCACGACGGCTGAAGCATTGAGGCAAGCCGGAATCGCCTTGCCGACGGTCGATGAGGGCGTGTTTGCCAAATCGCTCGATTATCTGGTCGACGCGGGCGTTCTGGAACGGCCCTTTCGTTGAGCGACTTGCAAGCATCCACCCTGAAACAACACGCCGGATTAGTTCGATGGACCTGCTCAAACGCAAAGTAGCAGTAAGGTGCCCCGGTTGGGATAACGACAAGCCGCCCCGATATTTTTCCCAGCCTTATAGCCTCGTCGAGGGATTGGAGTGGATTTACCACGTCCTGATCAATCCGCCGCGAAGCCACGGCCCATTCGAAGAATTCGTTCCCGATAACAGCGTGATAAATACCGTTATGCCTCGGATAAAGCTGGGTTTTATCGGAGATATCATGATCCTCGAAGGAATGGATTTAAGAATCGGGGAGGATATCAGGCGCTTTTTCTCTGATACGGATTTCCTGGTCGGTAATTTCGAAGGGACTATTGTTACCGGCCACCGCAAGCAGGTGTTTATGGCCCAGGCTCACACCGAGGAGATTTTGGACCATCTGTCCAAGCTTTTTCCACCTGAGCGCACGGTTCTGTCCTGTGCCAATAATCACACGGGCGATTATGGCTGGGATGGGTTTTGCGAATCCTACCGGCGGCTGCAAGATTATGGCTTTATAACCGTGGGAAGGCGGGATGAACCGTCTGTGCTCATTGACGGTAAGGTAAATATTGTCGGTTGTACCCGTTGGTCGAATCAAAAATGCGAATTCGTAGCGACGATAGATGAGGTCGATGATTATTTTGCTGGCGATGCCGAATTCAATATTTTGTATCCGCACTGGGGATACGAAATGCAATTGCGTCCTAAATATCATCAGGTGCTGCACGGCCGCAGATTATTAAACATGTGGGATATGATCATCGGCCATCATTCGCATTGTCCGCAACCAGTCGAGCTTTGTGAAACTAATCGCAATACAAGATTATTAGCTTATTCATTGGGAAATTTTTGCTCCTCTGAAAATAGGGGAGATACCCCTATCGGGATTATTCTGAAAGCCGATATCGGGCCGGATAGCAACGGTGTCTGGGGTGTCGGCAGAATGAACTGGGAGTTTATATATGCGTTCTTGCACAAGAAACAGCGATGCGTCGAGCTCGAAATACGCCGCACTGAACCTGCTCGGTCTCGATAATGTGACAACCCGATGAGTGATTTATTCGGCTTTCTTCCGTTTCGGTCATGGATCGCGCTCTTGATCGCTGCCCTAACGGGCATGGTTAGTGGGCTTAGCGGGGTCGCACTGCTCGCCGTGATCAATGGCGCACTGCAGCCCCCTGCTTCTATAGACGAGTATTGGCCGGTATTCGTCGGACTGTGTGGCAGTTTTATCGCGGCCAGGCTCGTATCGGAATACGTCGTCATATTCCTAGGACAAAATACGATTCGTGATTTACGAATCAGGCTGTGTCGAGAAATTCTCGAATTACCGCTGGCTGAATTTCAGAAAATGGGCCCCGGCAAGGCCTTGGCAAATCTCACAGAAGATGTGGCGGCAGTCTCCGAGGCGTTCACCCGAATTCCTTCCATTTGCGTCAATATCGCCGTGGTGTTCGGCGGCCTGGGTTATCTCGGCTGGTTATCGAGGGATATCCTCTGGATCGTGTTAGGGGCCATGGCCGTCGGCGTCCTCAGTTTTAGGACGATTCAATACTGGGCCTATCGATGGCTGGTGGTCGCCCGCGAGCACGAGGATTCGGTATATAGATACATTCGGAACATGACCGATGGAATCAAGGAGCTAAAGCTCAATCAGCCGCGTCGCCGGGCGTTTTTGTCGGACTGCGTGGAAGCTTCGATTATCAATTGCCGTCGGAATAGGCTATCGGCAATGCTGTGGTATGCGGTCGCCATCAACTGGGGAAACGGATTGTTTTACGCAGTGATCGGTACGATTCTTTTCATTCTGCCTCAGTGGCAGGAAATTCCGTCCGAGATCGCGCGAGGCTATTGTTTGATCATTTTATACATAGCTATGCCGCTCCAGCTTCTGCTCGAAGTTATTCCTATCCTGTCGAAAGCCAGGGTGTCGGCCGGAAAGATTCACGCTCTGGAGAAAGGGCTTTCCGGCAAAAATCAGGATTACGGGCTGCTTCCAAGAAGAGATCCCGAAGCGCGTACGCCGATTTTGGAGCTTTCGAAAGTCCAGCATTGTTATCGTGGAGAAGACGGGCGCGTGGAGTTCGTACTCGGCCCTATCGACCTAACTCTATACCCCGGTGAAATCGTTTTTATTATTGGAGGAAACGGCAGCGGGAAATCCACGTTAGCTTTTTTATTGGTTGGATTATATCGGCCGGAAAGCGGAGAAATACAGTTGGATGGCGAACCGATAAACGATGGAAATCTCGAATATTATCGACAGCACTTCTCGGCCATTTTTTTCGACTTTTTCCTGTTCGAAAACCTATTGGGCTTCGACAATCTGGAATCCAACAGCAAAATATGGGAATACCTGAAGCATCTGGACCTCGCTCACAAGGTCACCGTCAAGGACGGTAAGTTTTCTACGGTCAATTTATCGCAAGGGCAGCGAAAACGGCTCGCACTTCTGGTTGCTTATCTGGAAGATCGTCCGTTCTATGTGTTCGATGAATGGGCTGCGGATCAGGATCCGATATTCAAGAGGATTTTCTACCGAGAGATTCTCGGTTCCCTAAAATCCCGCGGAAAGACGGTTATCGTGATTACTCACGACGATGCGTATTTTTCATTGGCGGATCGTTGTCTCAAGCTGCGGGACGGAAAGCTTTTCGAGGTGCCGGTGGCCGAGGCGAGCGATAGCCATGGGAGAGCCGAAAATTTCGCCGCCCCTACTACGACAATGTTAGAGGTCGGCCATGGAGCCTGAAATGGGTTGCTCGAGCCCTGGAGACAAGGAAGAAAAATCGGCGGTTTCGGCAGAGCTATCGAACCGAATGTCGTCACGGCGGTGGAACCGAACGAGCACGAAAGTAACGCATCGCCTGTTTTTCGGCGCCGTCATTTTGATCGGTGCCGGCTGCTTGGCGGGGTATTGCTCGCTACGACTATCGTTGCCCCCCGAGCAGGGGACTTACGGGCTTACTGAGCTTGCATCGGGCGTCGTGGTGGAATTCGACAGCCAGGGAATTCCCTCGATTTCGGCAAAATCCCGCGAGGACGCCTTTTATGCGTTAGGTTTTGTGACCGCTCGCGACCGCCTGTTTCAACTCGATCTGCTGAGGAGGCAAATGGCGGGACGGTTGGCCGAGGTCATGGGAGAAGATTTGGTGGAGTCGGACCATCGGCATCGGGTAATGGGTTTCGAACATGTGGCCGAAGCTATTGTGAAACGCCTTCCGGAGGATCAGTTGCGGGTGTTGGAGGCTTATGCAGCGGGGATCAACCAGGGAATGGCGTCCATGCCGGTCGTACCGTTCGAATTCTTGCTGTTGGGATATCGGCCTTCCGCTTGGCGGCCCGAGGACAGCCTGCTGGTGGTGCTGGCCATGGAAGAGGACTTGGGATGGACGGGGGAAGCGGAGCGCATGGCCACGGTCATGGAGGCCGCCCTGCCGAAAGCGGTAAATGCGTTTTTCTCTCCGGCCGTCGATCGCTACACCAACCAACTTCTAAGCGGCAAAGCCTCTCGGACTCGGCTCCCTCCGATTCCCAAGGAGGACTTGTCTGCCTTACTGAGGAATGCTGGAGAACACTACGCCGGTTTGGCAACGGACGGTCCTGCCCCCAAGGGATCGAACGGTTGGGTGGTCGGTCCTTCGAAAACTTGGGACGGACGAGCCATCCTCGCAAATGATATGCACTTGTCGCTACGTGTCCCCAACATATGGTACCGGGTGCAAATTCGCTATGAGGACGTGCAGCTCACCGGTCTTAGCTTGCCGGGAATCCCTCTGGTCGTGGTGGGTTCCAACGGTAAGGTGGCCTGGGGCTTTACCAACATAGAGGGCGATTTCGTCGATTTGGTGGAACTGGAACTCGATCCGGACGATCCCGGACGCTATCGCACGCCTCAGGGATTTGCCCGCTTCGGCGAACGCATCGAAACGGTGCCGGTACGGGACGGAACCGAGCGCACGTTCAAAGTACTGGAAACCATCTGGGGACCCGCTCTGCCCGAACCCCTACTGGGCAAGCGGGTGGCCGTGCACTGGACCGCCCTGGATCCGGAGGCTACCGACCTGCATCTTCTCAACCTGGATGCGGTGGAGGATGTCGCTGCCGCCCAGGCCGTGTTCAACCGGGCCGGCGGTCCGCCCTTGAATGCCATGGCGGCGGATAGCCGAGGCAACATCGGTTGGACTTACACGGGGAAAATCCCGAGACGCTTCGGTTTCGACGGATCGGTTACCCGCTCTTGGGCAGATGGCTCGCGCGGCTGGAAAGGTTACATTCCGCCCGAAGAGCTGCCACGCTCGGTGAATCCGTCAGCCGGTTTCATCGTCAACGCCAATCAGCGGATGCTCAATGACGATTATCCCTATGTCATCGGCCATGATTTCGACCACGGGCACCGCGCCCACCGAATCGCCGAAAAACTCTCCATGGCCAATAATCTCGACGAGCGGGATATGCTTACCCTGCAACTCGACACGCGGGTGGAGTTCTATCGGTTTTATCAACGGCTTGCCCTGTCTCTTCCGCCCGGCGATGCGCGCGAGGCGGGGGAACGTTGGCGGGAGAGCTTGGAAAGGTGGGACGGTTCCGCGGAAAAAGGGTCGGTAGGATTTGCGCTGCTGGTGGAATTTCGCCGCTTGTTGCTCGACGAGGTTATTTCTCCCTACCTGACGAGGTGTCGTAGCCTAGATCCCGGCTTCCGGCTTCAGAGAGCGACCATCGATGAGCCCTTGCAGCAACTTCTAGAGGCGAAATTGCCGGAATTGTTGCCTCACAAAGAACGCTATCCGGATTGGGATGCTTTTCTCCGCGATCTCCTGATACGGTCGGAGCGTAACATCTCTGCTAAGTATGGAGGCGAGTCCGCGGAATCGCTGACTTGGGGCGCGGTCAATCGCGTGTCTATCGCCCATCCGTTTTCATCCGCGCTTCCATTGCTCGGCACCTTCCTGGACATGCCGCCGGTTCCCGTGTCGGGATGCCGCGAATGCGTCCGCGTTTACTCGCCCGGCTATGGAGCCAGCGAGCGTATGGTGGTCGCGCCGGGTCATGAACTCAACGGCCTTTTCCATATGCCGGGAGGCCAATCCGGGCATCCGCTGTCGGCACATTATGACGACCAACACTCGGCTTGGGTGGAAGGAACTCCTACGCCTTTTTTAGTCGATGATCTCGTTCATCGGCTTTATCTGGTGCCAGTGGAGGACTGAATTCAGTGGGATTGGAAGAGAGGGGGCAAGGATTTGCGGAAATGCCCGGTGCCGCATGGCAGTGGGACCAGATGCCCGGAAGTGCTTCGGGCAACGAATCGCATAAAACTGAAACGGAGTTGTCATCATGACGCACATTGTTGCGGAGCCGAAAATTGACCTTCCCTCGCAGGAACCCTTAGCCGGGGCCGACGGATTATCGTTGGCGTCATCGAATCGAACGAGGCGGAACGATATTTCGGGCAACGCGTATTATCTGGATCGGCAGACGGCGTTCGAATCCAACGCCCGGACCTATCCGCGCAAGCTGCCCATCGCCATTCGCCGGGCCGAAGGCATTCATGTCGAGGATACCGACGGACGGCGCTATATCGATTGCCTGGCTGGGGCGGGGGCCTTGACGCTTGGGCACTATCATCCGGTGGTGGTGGAAGCGGTGCAACGCGCGGTGGCCGATGGCGTGCCCTGGCAAACCCTGGATTTGACGACGCCGGTCAAGGACGCTTTTGTCGAGGAGCTTTTCTCTACGCTGCCGAACGAATTCGCCGGCCACGCCCGTATCCAGTTCTGCGGGCCGTCCGGGGCGGATGCCATCGAAGCGGCGCTCAAGCTGGTCAAGACCGCCACTCGTCGGCGTTCGGTCCTTGCTTTTCATGGGGCCTACCACGGCATGACCCACGGCGCGCTGGGCTTGACCGGCGAGACCGGGCCCAAGCTGGCGATCGGGGGACTCATGCCCGAGGTGCATTTCCTGCCTTATCCCTACGCCTATCGCTGCCCGTTCAATCTCGGCGGCGAGGCGACCTGGCGCGCATCCATCGCCTACATCGAGAGGCTGTTGGACGACACCAACAGCGGCATCGCGCCGCCCGCCGGCATGATCCTGGAAGCCGTGCAAGGGGAGGGCGGGGTGATTCCGGCGCCGGACGAGTGGCTTCGGGAAATACGGCGCATCACCCGCGAACGGGAGATTCCCTTGATCGTCGACGAAGTACAGACCGGCGTAGGTCGCACGGGAGCGATGTATGCCTTCGAGCATGCCGGCATCCTGCCGGATGTGTTGGTGCTTTCGAAAGCGGTGGGCGGCGGACTGCCGCTTAGCGTGGCGGTCTACCACGAAAGTCTGGACCGCTGGGAGCCCGGCGCCCATGCCGGCACGTTTCGAGGCAACCAATTGGCCATGGCGGCGGGCGCCGCGACTCTGCGATTCGTCAAGGAGCAGACGCTCGACCGCCATGCGGACGCGATGGGCGAGCGTTTAATGGCCCATCTGCGCCGTATCCAACGGGAGTCGCCTCATGTGGGCGACGTGCGGGGACGGGGCCTGATGATCGGCGCCGAGATCGTGGATGCGCGAGCCGAGCCCGATCGTCTCGGCGCTCGTCCGCCTTGCCGCGAACTGGCGCGCCGGATTCAAAAGGAATGTCTCAATCGCGGCTTGATTCTCGAATTGGGCGGGCGTCAGGGAAGCGTGGCCCGCTTCCTGCCGCCTCTGATCGTGACCGCGGGCGACATCGACCGGATCGCCGGAATCTTCGAGGAGGCTGTGAGGGGGGCTGGTAAGAGGCCGAAGACTTAAGGCAATAGGAGGAACGGAGCGGCTGCGATTGTCGACTCTATTAAGCCTCTGGCTTGGTCTCGTTCAGTATTTTGCGTCGCGTTTTTCAGATCGCGATCAAGCGCAAGGGAAAACATTGGCTGATAGCTTGGAAATCGCGATCTTTGCAGAGTAGTGGCAGGTTGTCGCGCAGGCAGAGTCGCGCGATCACACAATCGATCGTCGATCGAATGGTATAGCCCTTGGCGCGGCAAGCCCGGTAAATCCTTGCGGCCTCGATATAATCCGACTGCGCAGGCTCTTTGACGTAGTCGAACGCTTCCAACAAACCGGAAATTTTGACCGCTTCGGATTCGGTGCGCAGGCCGAGCAGGATTTCCGTCCATACTACACCCGGAAGCGCGATAGGTTCGGCATCGGCTAGCGCCTGCGACAGCCGATCCGCTTCCGCTGAGGCATGGCCGTTGAAATAGTCGATCCAAACCGAGGTATCGACGAGCATCAGTCTTCTTCGAGGTTCGGTCTGGCGCGTAACTGATCGAGGTCACCCTGCCACGGGACCTGACCGCGCAAGGCCAGCAGTTGCCGGCGTTTGAGCGTTTTGACGAACTCGGTCAGAGCGGCTTGGATAGCGGCTTTTTTGGTCGGGAAGCGGCCCAACTGCACTACCTGATCAAGCAGGTTTTCATCCAAATCGACATGCGTTCTCATGGGATTAAAATCCTATTTTCAATGCACATAATTTTGTCAGCACTATGTGCATAATTCAACGAACGGATTCCCGCGCTTCTGCGGCCCGCGTAAAGCGGAACACACGGACTCACTATTTGCCGTACCAATAAAAATGAGTGACCGGAGTACGGGTTTTGGGGCGGTCAAACGTCTTATATGGAATGGCTGCGGCAAATTGCCTTTGGCCGAGTCTTTGGTTTTGCTGTTCCCTTCAGGAGTAATCCGTGAAACGACGCACACTGACTGCCGCCCTTGTCATGCTGATTGTTGCGCTGGAGATCCATGCCGGTACTCTCGCCGACGGCAAATGGAGTCCGGCAAGTTGCGGAACGCGGCCGGCCGTGCCGGAGATCGATTCCCGCAGCGTCGACGCCTACAACCGCAGTCTCAAGGTGGCGAGAGACTGGCAGCAAAAGGCGCAAGCCTACAACGACTGCATCGTCAAGGAAGCCAATGCAGACAACTCGGTCATCGCCGAGACGGCAAACGATGAACAGGCACGCTTCCGCGCCGAGGTCGAACAGCTCGGTGCCGTGGCGACGGCCGCCAAGGCCAAGCTGGATAGCCGATGACACGGATGGCTGAAACGCCCCCCGGCTTTTTGGGTGCCGATACACGCCGGACCGGTCTTGCGATGGCCGGTTTTTTGATTGTGATGGGCCCGTCTCGGCAGGGCTTTGGCCGCTCCGCCGGGATGGGCTTAGGCCCACGCACCAAACGGGGCAGGTGAACTGCCGGTGAGTCTTGGAGAGGCATGAGGCTGGTGACTTTGGACGTTGGACTTGAGGCCGAACCGAGAGCGTGCGCCGGGTGCCCGCCCGAGCAGCGAGATAGGCGTCGAAGCTTGGGGCTTTCCCTCCGGCGTAGTTAACGTCCAGATGAAAATCCTCCTCCCCATTCTCGTGTTGCTGACCGGCGCGGTCGGCGCTTATGCCATCGTATCCCACCGGCCGGCGCTGGAAACCCAGCCCGCCAAAGCGGAACCGCCGCTGGTCTCGGTCGTTCGTGCCGAGCCGCAGACCGTTCGGTTGAACGTGCGTTCACAAGGTGTCGTCATGCCCCGCAACGAAATCGACTGGGTCGCGGAGGTGGCGGGCAAGGTGATCCGGTTGAATCCCGATTTCGTCGCCGGCGGGTTCTTCGAGATGGGCGAGGAACTCGTGGGCCTCGACCCCCGCGACTACGATCAGGCCGTCCTCGCCGCCGAAGCCCAGCTTGCGGAGGCTAAGCGTCGGCTCGCCCAGGAGGAAGCCGAAGCGGAACAGGCTCGAAGCGAATGGCAGGCTCTCGGCGAAGGACAGCCCTCGCCGCTCATCCTGCACGAGCCGCAACTGGCCGAAGCGCGGGCCAAGCTGAAAGCCGCCGAAGCCGATTTGGTCAAGGCTCGCGTGCAGCGGAGCCGGTGTGAACTGCACGCGCCGTTCGCAGGTCGGGTATTGGCCAAGTACGTGGGACTCGGCCAATACGTGCAGCCCGGCGAAAAACTGGCGCGGGTCTATGCCACCGATGTGGCCGAGGTGCGCTTGCCGGTTTCGACCGATCAACTGGCATACCTCGATCTGGACCTGGGCCGGCGCAACGGCCATCGCGACGAAGGCCCCAGGGTTATTTTGACGGCGGATCTCGGGAACGTCGAACAGCGCTGGGAGGGGCGCATCGTGCGCAGCGAGGCGCAAGTCGACGACGCGACCGGCCTCTTGCATCTCGTGGCGGAAGTTCGGGAGCCGTATGCGCAAAAACATCCCCAACCCTTGCTGACCGGTTTGTTCGTCAAGGCTGAGATCGATGGCAGGGAACAGTCCGGGGTTTTCGTGCTGCCGCCCGGCGCCGTCAATGCGGCTCAGGAAGCGCTGGTGGTGGACGCCGAGCGGCACCTCCATATCCGCCGCCTCGCGGTGCTGCGCACCGAAGCCGATCGGGTCTTGATCGGCGGCGGACTGGCTGCCGGGGAGAAGGTGGTCATCGGCGGCGTGCAGGTGCCCGTGGAGGGAATGCTCGTGAGACTCGAGGCTGGAGACTTGGGGCCGGAGGAAAGGAATGACCGTGCCTCCAATTGATAGCTCTCAAGCCTACAGCCTCAAGTCTCAAACCTTTTCCTCGGGTCTCGTCGGTTGGTTCGCTTCCAACCCGGTCGCCGCCAATCTCTTGATGCTGCTGATCCTGTTCGGCGGAATCGGCAGCCTGATCGTCATGGACAAGGAGGTGTTTCCACGCTTTCTCCCCCACCAAATCGAAATCAAGGCGATCTATCCTGGTGCCGGGCCCTTGGAGATCGAGGAATCGGTGTGCATCCGCATCGAAGAGGCGGTTTACGATCTGCCGGGCGTCAAGCGGCTCAAGTCGGAGATCAGCGAGGGCGAATGTAGGGTGAATGTGGTGGTTCTGCCGGGTCACGACAAAGACCGGGTGATGAACGCCGTGCGCGGGCGGGTCCAGTCCATTCAGCGACTGCCGAAGACTCTCGAAAAGATCGAGGTGCAGCCGGCTTACCGGGAGGGCGACGACGGCGTCATCTGGGTGGCGCTGCACGGTCCCACCGATCCGCTCATCCTCAAGCGGCTCGGCGAACGTATCCAGGGCGATCTGGCGCGGTTACCCGGCGTCACCCGCGCCCTCAATTACTACGACGTGCCTTACGAAATCGCCATCGAGGTTTCTTCGGAACGGCTGCGGCAACACCGGTTGTCCCTGCACGATGTTGCCGACGCGGTCCGACGGACTTCGGTGGACCTGCCCGGCGGCATGGTGAAGAGCCCGGCCGGTGAACTGTTGCTGCGGGTCAAGGGCAAAGCCCGAGAGGGAGCTTCGATCGGGGATCTGGTGCTCAAAACCCATCCGGACGGCAGCCGGGTGCTGCTCCGCGACGTAGCCACCGTCACTGACGGCCTGGAAGAACGCCTCTCGGCATGGCGCCACAACGGCGAGACGGCTCAGGGCTGGGAAATCCACGCCGAGCATGACACGGTCGAGGTCGCCCGCCGGGTCAAGGCCTATGTGGAGGAGATGAGTGCCCGGCTGCCGGAACGGCTCTCGATGATTACCTGGTGGGACGATTCCCAAGCCTACGACGAGCGCATCCGGACTCTCATCGAGGACGGCCTCTGCGGTTTCGTTCTGGTGTGCGCCGTGCTGAGCCTATTTCTGCGATTCAAGGTGGCTTTGTGGGCCGGCGCGGGGATTCTCACCTCGGTGTTCGGCGCGCTCTGGCTGATGCCGATGCTGGGCATCTCGCTCAATATGCTGTCCCTGTTCGGTTTTCTGCTCGCCATGGGTATTCTGGTGGACGACGCCATCATCGTCGGGGATGCGGTGCATAAGGAACAGACTCTAGACTCTAGGCCAGAGTCCCTAGGCCATGGGCTGAAGGCTCAAGGAGAGGCGCTAGGCTCTAGACCTCAGGCGCTGGAAAATCAAGACCTTGAGTCTAGAGCCTATAGCCTCGCCTGTGCCATTCGCGGCGCGGAAAGCGTCGCCCAGCCGGTGATTCTGGCGGTGTTGACCACCCTGGTTGCCTTCCTGCCCGGCCTGTTCCTGCCCGGCTGGGCGGGGGAGATGATGCGGCCGATCTGCCTGGTGATGATTCTCACGCTGGTATTTTCTTTAATCGAGGCGCTATTGATCTTGCCTGCGCATTTGGCCGCTCCCTCAAGACCCGGCCCATATGTCTCTCGCTTGGAGAGATTGCGTATCAGGCTCAACCGCGGTTTGGAGGATTTCGTCCGGCGGATTTACGGACCCTTTCTGGAAAAAGCCTTGGCATGGCGCTATCTCACCGTTGCCGCTTTCGCCGTATTGCTGATGCTGGGCGCCGCGCTGGTGGCCGGCGGCCATATCCGGTTGTCGCTGCAGGCGGACGTCACCAAGGACAGTTTCTGGGTCAATCTGAAGTTACCGCAGGATGCGCCCTATAGTGAAACCCTCCGGGCGGCGGAAAAAGTGGAGCGGGCTTTGCTGGAGTTGCGGGATGAACTGGATCAGGCTGGAGGAAAAGGCAGAGAGAAAACAGCAGCACTATCTTCCTCAAGTCTCCAGCCTCAGGTCTCAAGCCTGGAGCCAGCCTCGGTAATCGTCGGTCTGGAGACGCTGGTGTGGGAGCACGGCGCCGGATTCTGGACCGAGCTTTCGCCGGAAGGACGGCAACACATCGTGGTCGAGGATTTCATCCAGGAATGGCGCCGGCGCATCGGCGACATCGGGCGCGCGAAAATCGATTTTCTCTACAAGGAAGGCGATGTTCCCTACGATATCGAGCTCGACCTCGGGGCGCCCGATCCGTCGCTGCTGACCGCGGCGGCCGAACAGCTCAAGCGCAAACTGGCCGCATATCCCGGCGTGTACGACGTGGTGGACTCCGCCGAACCCGGCAAACCCGAGATCCGCCTTCGCCTGAAGCCCGAAGCGGAACGCTTGGGGCTGCGGCTGGAAGACGTCGCCGAGCAGACGCGGCACGGCTACTACGGCGACGAAGTTCATCGGCTGCAACGAGGGCGCAGCGAAGTCAAAGTCATGGTGCGCCTGCCCCGGAGCGAGCGGCAGTCCTTGGACGATCTGCATAATCTGCCGATCCGCCTGCCCAACGGAGCACAAGCGCCGCTTCGGACCCTCGCCGAGATCGACCTCGTGCCCGGCTACGCCAAGCTGGCCCGGCAGGATCGGCAGCGTGTGCTGAAAGTGCAAGCGCGGGTCGATCCCAAGTCGGCGGACCTCAATGCGATCTATGCCGATCTGGAAGCAGCGGAAATTCCCCGTTTGAAACAGCAGTTCCCGGGGCTGGACGTAGGCCTGGGCGAGGAGCGAATCGAGCAGGAGGCGTCCGTTCATGCTCTCGCTTTCTATACCCTGATCGCCCTGGTGGTGATCTACGCCCTGATCGCCGTGCCGTTCCGCTCCTATGTCATTCCGCTGATTTTTCTGCTGGCCGCGCCCGTCGCCTGGTGCGGCGCGGTTTTCGCCCACTGGCTGGCGGGTTTGCCTTTATCCATGGAATCCCTGGTGGGCATGATCGCCGCCAGCGGCGTGGTAGTGAACGACAGCCTGGTACTGCTCGACTACATCAAGGAACATGAGGCTACAGGCCCTAGGCTCGAGGCTCCAGGAGAAGACGGCGAGCAAGATTCGGCAATCGTTGCTTCCTGTAGCCTAGAGCCCAAAGCCCATAGCCTGGTCTTAGAAGCCTGCACCGTCCGCTTCCGCCCGATTCTGCTGGCGTTTCTCACGACCTTCGCCGGTTTTTTGCCGACCCTGTTGGAGACCAGCCAGCAAGCCCAATTTCTGGTCCCGATGACCTTGTCGCTGGCCGCCGGGCTGTTGTTCGGCATGGGGGCGAGCCTCGTGTTGACGCCGGTGTGTTACGCCATTTTTGGGCAGTCGCGGCAGGTTGCGGCCTCTAGCGCGGTTCCTACCGGGGTATAGCTGTGTCGGCAAAGGATTGCCGACCTACGAAAGGGCGTCGCTAAGTAGGTCGGCAATCCTTTGCCGACATGCGCTTATTCAGACAAAGCTTGACCCGAGGAGGGCCCGATGGTTTGCTTTCAGGCACGCTATCCAGGCCCGCGGGCCGCTTCAGTTAACGGGTTATCGAACGTCTTAGGGAATCCCATGAAGAAATTCATCAACACTGTCGAGAGTTTGCTGGATGAAAGCGGGCGCGGCTTTGCGCTGGCGCATGCCGATATCGTTCGCTTCAATCCGGAACCCCGCTATATGGTCCGCATCGCGCCGCGCGTACCGGGCAAGGTGGCGCTGATTTCGGGCGGCGGTTCCGGGCACGAGCCCTTGCACACCGGTTTCGTCGGTCTCGGCATGCTGGACGCGGCCTGTCCGGGACAGGTATTCACCTCGCCCACGCCCGATCAGATGCTGGCCGCCGCGGAGGCCACGGAAAACGGCGGCGGCGTATTGTTCATCGTCAAGAATTACGCCGGCGATGTCATGAATTTCGAGATCGCGGCGGAAATGCTCGACTGCCCCCACGAGACCGTACTGGTGCACGACGATGTGTCCATCCCCGAGCACCAGGGCATGGGCCGGCGCGGAGTGGCGGGCACGACTATCGTCGAAAAGATCGTCGGCGCGGCGGCGGAAGCCGGCATGGACCTGGCCGGCTGCAAGGCGCTGGGCGAGCGGGTGGTGCGGGCCACCGCATCCATGGGCGTGGCGCTGACCAGTTGTACCGTTCCGGCCCTGGGCAAGCCCACCTTCGAGATCGCCGACAATGAAATGGAAATGGGCGTGGGCATACACGGGGAGAAGGGCAGGGAGCGCATGGCTCTGGCGAGCGCTTCGGAAATCGTCGAGCACCTGACGCAAGCCATCGACGGCGAGCTGAAACCCGCCAAAGGCCAGCCGGCCCTGCTGCACGTCAACGGCTTCGGCGCGACGCCGCTGATGGAGCTTTATCTGGTCTACGATCTCGCTCGCCAGTTCTGGGATCAGCGCGGAGTGAGCATCGTCCGTTCGCTGGTCGGCAATTTCACCACGTCGCTGGACATGGCGGGCTGCTCCGTCACGCTGACTCTGCTGGACGAAGAGATGATCAGGTTGTGGGATGCGCCGGTACATACGGCGGCGTTGAGGTGGGGATGTTGAGAACGTTTTACTCCAAATCGCTTTCAATAAGGCATTCATTTTGTAGGAGGGGTAGAGCGAAGCGAAACCCATCGATGGTGGGGTAGGCCGCGAGGCCGTAACCCACCGAGCGGCCTCGAATCGGTGGGTTACGCTTCGCTAACCCACCCTACGATGAGTGTTCACTCGAATGCCGAATGGAATTAGGTCCTAATTGTGAAAAACGGCATCAAAATTACTGTATTGAGTTGGGATGCAAACCGATCATGGACAGATTGGGATGGTAAAGCACGCTACCAATTGGTGCCCCGGCTTGTGGAGTTTGGGCAGCAACCACGACTTGAAGCGAAGCGTCTGGCTCGCCGCATAATGGCCAGAGAGCTTGTATCTTTAACTCTTCCTTCTGACAAGGGCGTTGAGGGAATCCGGCACGTGCTCGAATCCCTGGGGGCAGAGGTAGAAATCAAGTGGCTATAAGCTGTAAGAAGGTTCCCGGGATACCTAACAAGCCGCGGAGGGGTCTACTGTGAGCTCTTCGCCAGCACGTCCCCGATCGCCCCGATGATCAACTGACTGGTCCTCGCCCCTGCATCGATATGGCCGCGGGCGCGTTCGCCGAGGAACGAGGCTCGTCCCTTGGTGGCGATCATGTCGCGGGTCGATTCGCAGCCTGCCCCGGCTACGCGGTTGACCGTTTCCAAAGCTTGCGGCAATTCCCAAGACTCTCGCGCTGCCTGTCGCAAAGCGTTCGCCACTGGTATCAAGACGTCGAGCATGGTTTTTTCGCCCAAATCGGCCTTGCCCCGCTGTTTGACCGATTCGACGCCCTGGCTGAAGGCTTCGGCCAGATTGGGTAGGTTCATGTCCTTGTCCCGCATGGCCTTGCTCATGGACAGAAAGAACGTGCCGTAGAGCGAACCGGAAGCCCCGCCCACGCTGCTCATGAGGCTCATGCCGATTTTCTGGAAGGCGGCGGACCAATCCATTCGCCCGAGCTCTTCCGCCAACGCGTCCAATGCGGCCAGTCCCCGCTGCAGGTTCGCGACATGATCGCCATCGCCGATCGCCTGGTCGAGTTCGGTGACTTCTTCGGCGTGTTCGCGGATGACGGCATCGGCAGCCTGGATGTAGGCCTTGATTTGAGTGGTGCTTGCTGACATGGGACTACTCTTCGCAGTTGGTGACGGGTTCAAAAATGCGGCCGAGTCTCGACGAGCCGGCCATCAAAGGGTAATTTAGGCGCGCTTCGATCGGCAATCCATAATCGACAATCTATCCCATGACACTCAACGACATTCGCGCCCTGATCATCGATATGGACGGCGTGCTCTGGGAGGGCGATCGCCCGATGCCCGGACTGGTGGAGTTTTTCGAGACCCTGCGGGCCCGTGACATCCGTTTCGTATTGGCCACAAACAACGCCAGCAACACGCCGGAGCAGTACGTCGCCAAGCTCGCCCGCATGGGCGTTGGCGTCGACCGGGAGCAGGTGATCGGTTCCGGCCTCGCCGCCGCGCTGTATCTCAAGCAGCACGCGCCGGCCGGTGCCAAGGTGTTCCCCATCGGCGAGGACGGCGTGTGCCGGGCTTTGCTCGAAAACGGCTTCCGCCTGGCGGAACTCTACGAAAAGGATGCCGATTACGTGGTCTGCGGCCTGGACCGAACCCTGTCGTGGGACAAGCTGGCCACCGCCACCCTGAACCTTCGCGCCGGGGCGAAATTTATCGGCACCAATCCCGACACCTCCCTGCCGACCGAGCATGGCATGACCCACGGCAACGGCGCGGTCTTGGCGGCCTTGCAAGCCGCCACGGGTATCGAACCCACCATCATCGGCAAGCCCGAGCCGATCATGTATCAACTGGCGATGGAGCGCTTGCAGGTGCCGCCCGAAGAAACCGTTGCCTTGGGCGATCGCCTGGACACCGACATCCTCGGTGCCGTGCGCGCAGGCATTCGGAGCATTTTGGTGCTTTCGGGCATTTCCACGCGGGCGCACTTGGCCGACCTCGATTATGCGCCGACCTGGGTGATGGAAGACATCCGCGAAGTCATCGGCGCGATTCAATAGAAAGCCAATCAGCACAGGCCGATGGCTGCGGTAGGTCGGCAATCCTTTGCCGACGAACCCTACGTCGGGAAAGGATTCCTGACCTACAGCGGCCCAGCCATAGGAAGGCAATCCTTTGCCGATAGATTTAACCTTATGAGGAGAACACGATGTCCCTGTTTCTGGATTCAGCTTTCCCCGCCGACGCACGCCAGGCGATGACGCTCGGCTTCGTCGCCGGGATAACGACCAATCCGACCTTGATGGCGAAAGTCGACCGCAAGCCGGAGGATGTGATCGCCGAATTGGCCGACATTTGCCCCGGTCCGGTTTTCTATCAGCTGACCGCGCCGACCGTGTCCGAACGCGAGGCCGAAGCGCGGCGTTTCCTGGCCTTGAGGTCCAACGTGGCGCTGAAGATCGGGATGACCACCGAAAATCTGGTGCTGGCCGCGAAGTTCGCCAAAGAAGGCGTCAAGGTCGGCATGACTGCCAGCTACAGTGCCGCGCAGACGTATCTCACCTGCGAGGCGGGCGTGGCGTATTCGATCGCCTATGTGAACCGCAGCACGCGTCTTCAAGGCGACGGCGCGGTGCTGGTTTCGGAGATGCGTGAGGTGGTCGATGCCTGCGACACGCCGACCACGATTCTGGTCGCGAGTCTGAAATCCGCGAGCGAAGTGGTGCAGGCTGTGGTCGCGGGCGCTCATCACGTCACCATTCCTTTGCCCCTGTTACTGGAAATGGGGGATCATCCCTTGTCCGATCAAGCCATCGAGGAATTCGGACGTGCGGTTCGCAATGCTTGAGGTCGCCGGCTTTCCGATATTCGATTACTCGGGGCGGCGGTCCCGGTCCTCCGGCGGAGCAGTCAGCGATTTCGCCAGCCGTTTGCAAGCCTTCAGTGCGACCTGGCGTAAGGCATAGGTCCTGGCGTAAGCGACCTTTCCGCTCGACCAGACCACGACACGGTATCCATCCAGAGTCCAATATAGCTCGATCGAGATGCTCGATTTGACCATGGAAATCAGCAACCAGAGTGCTGAGACGAAAGATAATGCCGGAAACTATGATTTGGATCGAATAACCCGAAACGCGTTTCTTTCTTACTGTCTTTGAGCGGCTTTTGAGCGTACGCCTATGCCCCGGAAAACACTTCCGCCTGAATCCGCCGAATTTCGTCGCGCAATCGTGCCGCTTCCTCGAATTCGAGTTCGCGGGCGTGGGTGTACATCTTTTCTTCGAGCTGCTTGATCAGCTTGGCGGCTTCCGCCGGTTTTACCGCGTGGTAGTCGGCGCCTTTCTCGGCCACTTTGGCCAGCTTCTTTTTCCCGGAACCCGTTTGTAAAGCGCCCGGTATCGGGACTTCCAGGATGTCCGTCACGCGCTTCGAGATGCCGGTCGGGGTGAGGCCCGTTCGCTTGTTGTAGTCGATCTGCTTGGCACGGCGGCGTTCGGTTTCTTCGATCGCTCGCTGGATCGAGCCGGTGACCGTGTCCGCATAGAGGATTGCCTTCCCGCGAAGGTTGCGGGCGGCACGGCCGATGGTCTGAATGAGCGAAACGGTAGACCGCAGGAAACCTTCCTTGTCGGCGTCGAGGATGGCGACCAGCGAGACTTCGGGGATGTCCAGTCCTTCCCGCAGCAGATTGATGCCCACGAGCACGTCGAACCGACCGAGCCGGAGGTCGCGGATGATCTCGACGCGCTCCACGGTTTCGACGTCGGAATGGAGGTAACGCACGGCGATGTCGTGCTCGAACAGATATTCGGTCAAATCTTCCGCCATGCGCTTGGTCAGCGTCGTGACCAGCACCCGTTCGCTGCGGGCGATGCGCTCGCGAATTTCCGAAAGCAGGTCTTCCACCTGGCTCAGGGCCGGGCGTATTTCAACCTCGGGGTCCACCAGGCCGGTAGGTCGCACCACCTGCTCGATGACCGCTCCGGAATGCTTGAGTTCGTACGGTCCCGGCGTCGCCGAAATGTAGATGCGCTGCGGCGAACGGGCCTCGAACTCCTCGAACTTGAGCGGCCGGTTATCCAGCGCGGAGGGCAGGCGGAAACCGTACTCGACCAGCGTCTCCTTGCGCGAGCGGTCGCCCCGGTACATGGCGCCGAGCTGCGGAATGGTGACGTGGCTCTCGTCGATCACCAGCAAGGCATCGGCCGGCAGGTAATCGAACAGGGTGGGCGGGGGTTCGCCCGGCGCGCGGCCGGAGAGATAGCGCGAATAGTTCTCGATGCCCGAGCAATAGCCGACTTCCAGCATGATTTCGAGATCGAACAGCGTGCGCTGTTCCAGCCTCTGGGCTTCGACCAGCTTGTTCAAAGACCGCAGATCCTCCAGCCGTACCTTGAGATCGGCCTTGATCTGGTCCACGGCTTCCATGATTTTTTCCCGCGGCGTGACGTAATGGGTCTTGGGATAGACCGTGTAGCGGGCGATGCGGGAGATGATCTCCCCTGTCAGTGGATCGAACAGCGATAGCCGTTCGATCTCGTCGTCGAACAACTCGATGCGCAGCGCCTCCCTTTCGGATTCCGCCGGAAACACGTCGATCACGTCGCCCCGCACCCGGTAGGTGGCGCGGCGCAGCTCGGTTTCGTTGCGGGTGTATTGCAATTCGGCCAGGCGGCGCAGGATCGTCCGCTGATCGATCATGTCCCCGCGCACCAGATGCAGCACCATGCTGAAATAGGAGGCCGGCTCGCCCAAGCCGTAGATGGAGGACACGGTCGCCACGATGATCGTGTCGCGCCGTTCGATCAGCGCCTTGGTGGCCGACAGGCGCATCTGCTCGATATGCTCGTTGAGCGAGGCGTCCTTCTGGATATAGGTATCGGAAGCCGGGACGTACGCTTCTGGCTGATAGTAGTCGTAATAGGAAACGAAGTATTCCACGGAGTTTTCCGGGAAAAATTCCTTCATTTCCCCGTAAAGCTGGGCGGCCAGCGTCTTGTTCGGCGCCAGGATCAGCGTCGGGCGCTGCACGGCCTGAATGACATTGGCGACGGTGAAGGTTTTTCCGGAACCGGTGACGCCCAAGAGAGTCTGGTGTAACAAGCCGTCGCCGAGACCTTCGATCAGTTGCCGGATCGCTTCCGGTTGATCGCCGGACGGCTTGAATTGGCTATGAAGATCGAAACTTTTTCCCCTGGTGGGATTCAGGGGCAAGGTTTCATCGAGTATCATTTTTTGCGGCATAAAGCCTGACCTATTTGACCAATCTTTAACTCGACACAATGAACATCAAACTTTCCGACCGCGTACAGTCGATCAAACCCTCACCTACCTTGGCCGTGACCGCGAGAGCGGCCGCCATGCGCGCCGCCGGCAAAGACATCGTGGGCCTCGGAGCCGGCGAGCCGGATTTCGATACCCCCGAGCATATCAAACAGGCTGCCATCAAGGCCATTCAGGACGGTTTCACCAAATATACGGCGGTCGACGGTACGCCCGGCCTCAAGAAGGCGGTGGTCGCAAAGTTCAAGCGGGAAAACGGGTTCGACTACGACGTCAAGCAAGTGTTGGTATCCTGCGGCGGCAAGCAGAGCTTTTACAATCTGGCGCAAGCGCTTTTGAATCCGGGCGACGAAGTCATCATTCCGGCGCCGTACTGGGTGTCCTACCCGGACATGGTGCTCTTGGCAGGCGCCGTCCCCGTCATTATCGACGCGCCGCAGTCGCAGAAGTTCAAAATCACGCCCGCCCAACTCAAGGCGGCGCTGACGCCGAAAACCCGGTTGTTCGTGATCAACAGCCCGTCCAACCCGACCGGCATGGCGTACAGCGAAGCGGAGCTTAAAGCCCTCGGCGAGGTGTTGAAAGACTATCCGGACGTGGTTGTCGCCACCGACGACATGTACGAGCACATCGTCTGGAAGGCCGGCAGCTTCTGCAATATTCTCAATGTCTGCCCGGAGCTGTACGACCGCACCGTGGTCTTGAACGGCGTATCCAAAGCCTATTCCATGACCGGCTGGCGTATCGGCTATGCGGCGGGACCCGCGAAGCTGATCGAGGCGATGACCAATATCCAGTCGCAAAGCACATCCAACCCCACGTCCATCTCTCAGGTGGCCGCAGAAATCGCTTTGACCGGCGATCAGTCCTTTATCGGCGAGATGGTCAAGGCCTTCAAGGAACGGCACGATTACGTGGTGAGCGAGTTGAACAGCATTCCCGGCGTATCCTGTCTCGAAACCGACGGGACCTTCTATGTCCTTCCCAATGTGCAGGGCGTGATCGACCGCATGCCGGGAATTTCCGACGACTTGGGCCTATCGGAGCATCTCATCGAGCACGGCGGCGTCGCCGTGGTTCCGGGCTCCGCTTTCGGCGCTCCGGGTCATGTGCGCCTCTCCATCGCCACCAGCATGGCCAATCTTCAGAAGGCCATGGAGCGGCTGAAGAGCGGTTTGACTTAAATCTTGGCTTTCGTGCTTTGGCCGCGGCAAGGATGCTGTTTCCAAGGCGCTAAACGTTCATTTTCTTGAACTCGGCGGATAGGCGGCTTAGCCGACTATCCGGGGTTCACTGGCGGGCGATGAGTGATGCGAGCGATTCGCCGGCCGAACCGTGTTAACATCGGGCCGACGATGCGGATTGCCCGGCATGGCCGCTGCCCGGGTGCGATATCCGCTAACCGGAATCTCGCCATTTGATGGAGACAGGATTCTCGTCATGGTTCACTCCAAGCTCTCGTCCGTATCGGCGTATGCCCTATCGTTCGGCGCAGCGGTTGCCGTAGCGCTGGCCATATTGCTCCTGCGCCCATCGTATCAAGGCGCGCCCATAGTGATGCCCTTTCTGCTGCCGGTGCTGATAGGCGCTCTTTACGGCGGATTCGGCCCAGGGCTGCTGGCCACGTTATCGGGCGCCGTGCTGGGTACTTATCTCGCGATAACTCCGGTTGGTTCGCCGAGGGGCGAGGGGGCTGACGAATGGATTCCGCTAGGCGCTTTTGTCGTAATGGGACTTGCCATCGTCCTACTGGTCCATTTATGGCGCACCGGGCTCGTGCGGCGCGAGTTGCAGGCGCGACAGCGATTGGAGGACGAGATTTTCAGACGCCAGCAGGCCGAAGAACAGCTCCGCGTCGAGCGCGATCGTTTTGTCGTGACCTTGACCAGCATCGGCGATGCGGCCGTCGTCACCGATACCGGGGGTCGTATAGAACTGTTCAATCCGACTGCGGAATCGCTGACCGGATGGATTCAGGATGAAGCGCGCGGCCAGCCGCTGGAGAACGTGTTTCGCGTCGTTAACGAGGAGACGCTCAATCCGATCGAAAACCCCGTCGAAAAGGTACTGAGAACCGGCGCCGTCGTCGGTCTCGCGAATCATACGGTGCTGATTGCGAGAGACGGACGGAAAATTCCGATCAGCGACAGCGCTGCGCCCATACGAGGCATGGATGGCCGGTTATTGGGCGTGATTCTGATTTTTCGGGATGTCACTGAAAGCCGCCGCGCGGAGGCTGCTCTCGCCGAATCGGAGGCGCTCTATCGTGCGATCGGCGAGTCGATCCCTTTCGGAGCCTGGATCTGCGAGCCGAACGGCGATATCCGCTACTTGAGCGATTCGTTCTTGAAAATGACCGGGATGACGCTGGACGAGTGCATACACGTCGGTTGGACCTCGCGTGTGCATCCGGAGGACCTGCAGCCCATCCTGGATCATTGGAGGTACTGCGTCAAAACCGGCTGCTTCTGGGATTACGAATATCGTATCCGGAGCGCGGAAGGCTCTTACCGACACATTTTGAGTCGCGGCGTCCCGATCCGGAACGCCGAAGGCAAGGTGACGGCCTGGGCGGGCATGAATCTCGACATTACCGAAATGAAAAAGCTACAGGATGAGCTGATCCGTAAGACCGAAGAGTTGACTGCCGCCGACCGGCAAAAGGATGAATTCTTGGCCACGCTGGCGCACGAAATGCGCAACCCGCTGGCGCCGATCATGAGCGCCGTACAGATCCTGCATCGAACCAGCGGCGACGGACCGCAGTACGCTTGGGCCAGAGATGTCATCGAGCGGCAGACGAAGCATCTCACCCGGCTGGTCGACGATTTGTTGGACGTGTCCCGCATCAGCCGCGGAAAGGTCACCTTGAACAAGCAGCCGCTGGAACTGGCCACCATCGTCAACCACGCCATGGAAACGAGCCGGCCGCTGATTCAGGCTCACGGCCACAGCATCAGCCTATCCCTGCCTTCCGAGCCGGTCTGGATCGAAGGCGACCTGATCCGAATCGCGCAAGTCGTATCGAATTTGCTCAACAATGCCGCCAAATATTCCGAGCCGAACAGACAGATTTGGCTGACCGCGACAACCGAGAACGAACAGGCCGTCATCCGGGTACGGGATGCAGGTGTCGGGATCAGTTCGGAGGTGTTGCCCCGCATTTTTGACCTTTTCGCTCAAGCCGACCGTTCTTTGGATCGTGCGAAAGGTGGGTTGGGCATCGGGCTCAGTCTCGTGAAACAATTGGTCGACTTGCACGGCGGCAGTGTTGAGGCAAAGAGCGAAGGTATCGGCAAGGGTTCCGAATTTATCGTCCGGTTGCCGTTGCTATGCGATAAGCCGGCGGAGCAGTCGACAGCCAAGCCAGAGGACGATACCGATGCGGAGAAACGCGCTGCGCTGCGCGTGCTGGTGGTTGACGACAATGCGGATGCCGTCGAGGGATTGTCTTTGCTGCTCGAGTTGGAAGGATGCGAGGTCGAGCGGGCGTCGGATGGCCCTACAGCTCTCGCGATTGCGCAGAGATTCGCCCCGGATGTGGTCTTGCTGGATATCGGGCTGCCCGTGATGGACGGCTGCGAAGTGGCGCAGAAGTTGCGCGCCATGCCTCAGATCCGGCAGGCCCTGTTGATCGCCATCAGTGGCTACGGCCAGGATCAGGACCGTTACCGCTGCCTCACGGCCGGTTTCGACCACCACTTCATCAAGCCGGTGAGGCTGGAGGACATCACCCGCGTGATTGCCGAGCATCGGCTGAGGAAGCCGGATACCGGGTCACAGTTCAAGACTTCGAGTTGCCAGTGATCGGATCGTGGACGACATCGGTCATGGCAGATATTTGATCAGCCGAGCCTGGATTCGCGTCATGGGAACCGTGTTGATCCCTCCCGCCTGATGTCCGCCGATGTTGCCGCCGGCAAACAATATGACCACATCGCCGTAATGGTAGGGCGGTCCGAATAGGACGGCATCGGCACCGGCCGCTTTGGCTCGATCGACGATTGCGCCTACGGCCTCCCGGTCGGCACGGGCCGTAATCTCCGCGATTTCGATGAACGCCCTGTGTTCGGGCCAGGAATCCAGAATATCGATCTCGGCCGTTGGGGGATAGATCCGGCTGGTCAAGGGTTCCTCGCGTAATATCGGGGCGCACCCGGCCAGCAATGACATTACGATGACAAGCAGATACTTCATGGCAGAACCTCGCGTCCTTGCGAAGCTTGGGCTTCGTATCGGCAAAACATGAATTCAATGAAAAAAACCGCCTCTCATCCTTGAAGCAAAGCGGCGGATACATTCCTATCCGAATCTTAGACGTGACGGAGACATTTGGGTTCCTGAGCGTGGCACGGGCCGGCCGAAACGTCGGAAAGCCGGTGCATCGATCTCAACCCCGATGGGGCCCCGCAAAACCCGCCAGTCCGTAAAGCGACAAGGCGGCGACCAATAGCCAGAACTGACCGACGTGAATGGCCAATACCGTGGCCAGAATGGCGGCGATGACCGATGCGCAGCCGTTGATTCCGAAAGCCCAGGGAATCAGCCGCTCCGCCTCGGCCGCCAGCCGCGAAAGCCCTAGCGGAAAAGGCATGCCCATAAAAAACGCCAACGGCGCGATAAGGGCGAGGACGACCGTCACTTTGATAGGGGCGGGAAGGGCGATGGATACATCAAACAGCGATGGTAGCGTTAAGAAATAAACTGCGGAGACGGCAATAATCGCTTTGGTAGCCCGAGAAATATGCATTCCGGCCTGTTGGGGCGTAATCCTCGCCGCATATCGGCTTCCCAGTCCGGCGAAGATCAGAAATCCTGCGAGTACCATCGCCACGGCATAGAGCGGATGACCCAGGTAAAGAATGAATTTCTGTATGTAAACGATTTCCGTAAACATGAATGCCAGGCCGATCGCGAAGAAATAGCCGAAAACCGGGGATCGTCGGCTATTTTTCAGCCCGCCGTCGCTCCGATGCATCAAGACCCCGAGCGGGGCCAGGATCAGCAAGGTACTGATGATCACTGATTGGAGCAGCGTTGCCAGCAGGATCGGATAGCCCATGTCGAGCAGCGAAAGTCCTCCCGACCCTTTCAGCTTGAAGGCTTCCGCTAGAAGCGGCCATTTGAAGAAGTGAAAGAAATACGGCCGGTCGTCGGTGGCTGGACGGACATCGAACTTGTAGCGCTCTGTAAACGATTCCCGTTCGGGACTCAGCAAGGCCGTCGCCGCTTCGAAGAAATAAGGTTCTTTCAACCGGTTGTGGAGATTGGCTTGCTGTGCTTCGATGCCGGGATAGTAGGCAAGGTCGAATGAGCGTTCGTCGCAGAACTGCCGCAGCGCGGCGATCTCCGGATCGGAAATTTCGCCGTTCTTGATCAACAGAGTGCTGGTCTGCCAGCCGCGGATCCAGATCAAGCGCCGTTCCGGCGCGCTCGCGCCGGCACGCGCCAAGGCATCGGCAGCGGTCGCGAACAGCTTGATCTCGTCACGGGGCGGCAGGCGGACCCAGCGGGTGATGGCCAGAAAACCGCCGGATCTCAAGTGCGCCAAATAGGCTTGCAGGGCCTTAACCGTATAAAGATAGCTTTCATTCAGCGCATAGGAACCCGCCGACGAGGTGTTGAAGGCGTCCAGCAAGGCGATTTGAATCAAATCGTAATGCTCCGCCGACGCGGCGACGAAACTCCTCGCCTCGGCCGCATGTACGCGAACCGAGGGCCGACCGTAAACCTGCCCGGCAAAATCGGCAAAATCGCGGGATACCAGGTCGATCATTTGCGGATTGAGTTCCACGGCGTCGATGCGTTCCGCATCGTGATAAATCGCCTGAAGCACTTCGCTGCCCCCTCCCGCGCCCAAAACGAGGACTTTCGGCTTCCGGGGCAACAGGTGATACGGCAGGGCGGACGGCACGTAATCGAGAAAAGCGAGGCTGCCTCGGCTTCCATCCCAACGATTGATGGCGCTCATGCCTTCGCCGTCGGTAAACACCGCCAGTTGCTCCGGCACCGGAACCGGGCTGTTCAGGCTGAGCCCCGGCGCATGGCGGAACGGTACTTCGGGGCTGCGCACCACGCTGAGCAGCCCGAGCGGGCTGGAACGTTCCTCGATTCGCTCCGCTCCGGACACGCGCAATGCCTGGGAGAGGCTTTTGTATTCCACCGGCCGGAGTTCCACACCGCTCCAATGAACCAAAAGCCACAAAGCGGCAATCACGGCAATTAAAGGCGCGATCAGTTCGCGGCGGCGCATCCCCAATGCGATCCAGGCCAAGGACGCGGCCGCAAATCCCACTCCGCTCGCGAGGATCAGCGCATTCAACGGAAACACCAGGAACAGCATAAGAACGACCGCCAAAGCGCCTGTTCCCGCTCCCGAGAGATCGGCCGCATAGGTGCGGCCTATCGTCGCTTTGTAGCGCTGGAAGGTCAGGCCGATGCAGTTGGCCGCGAAAAAGAAGGGCGGCGTCAGGATAAGGTAGATCAGAACGAGATGCCCCCACTCCCGCGGACTCCAAAGCACTTCCAGCGCATTGAAGGGCACTTGCTGCGCGGCCAGAAAGCACAATGTCGCGCTCAAGCCGAACAAAGCCGCGTTGAGAACGAATGCGGCACCGAAACGGGGCAACAAATATTCCCGTGCGAGCGTCAGAAACGTTCCGCTCGCGCCGTAGCCGAGCAGCGCCAAGCTGATCATCATGTAGGCAAAGTGATGCCATTGGATAATGGAAAAAAGCCGCATCAAGAGGATTTCATAGACCAGCGCCGCAGCCGAAATCAGCGAAACCGAGAGCAAGAGCAGCCGCGGCGGCGCTTCATGGCGCGCGCGCTCCTCGTCGGGGCGAGATTCGATCGCGGAATCGGCCATGTCTAATGAGCGCCCGTCAAAGGCACGAATTGCACCGGCACGATCTGCCGAGTCGAGATCTTGCCCTGTTCGCTCTTCTCGACGAGCACCAGATACTGCAGCAGGAATTGTCCGCCGACCGGTATGATCATGCGGCCGCCCGGCTTGAGCTGTTGCACCAGCGGCGGCGGAATTTGCGTGGGGGCGGCGGTGACGATGATGGCATCGAAAGGCGCGTGTTCCGGCCAGCCGTAATAGCCGTCGCCGGTCTTGGTCTCAATCTTGGCGTAGCCCAGCCGTTTCAGACGTTCCGTCGCCATTTGGGTCAATTCCGGCACAATCTCGATGGAGTAGACCCGCTCGGCCAATTCCGCCAGGACGGCCGCCTGATAGCCGGAACCGGTGCCGATTTCGAGCACCGTTTCATCCGGTTTGACGCGCAGCAGATCGGTCATCAGCGCCACGATGAAAGGCTGGGAAATGGTTTGTCCGTAACCGATGGGCAAAGGCCGGTTCGCATACGCGATACTGCGCAGATCCTCGCTCACGAACTCGTGCCGGGGAACCTTCCCCATGGCGGCCAGGACCTGGGCATCTAACTCGGTTTTGCCGATTTCGCTGCTGACCCAGCGGGTTTCGCTTCGGATTTCATCGATCAGAGCCTGGCGTTTGGCGGCATATTCGTCGGCGTGAGCCGCTGTGCCGAAGAGTCCGATGCACAGCAGCGCGACCGAGAATCTCAGACGGCGAGTGAAAGGCATCACTGAACCTCCTCCTGACGGATCCCCCGATCATACCGTTAGAGAGGGCTCGTGAGTCTTGGTATCCGTGAATGCCGGAATAAAGTCGAGTCTGCGGCCGAATCCGCGACTCGGGGTAGCGTGTGAAGGGGTGTCGTCGAAACGAAAAGACGCCCGCTCAAGCGCCGTAGTGCGCTTGAGCGGGCGGAGAGCTCCTAACTTTGGAAAAAGAGGAACCGTTTCCGGATCAGTGCTTGCCCTCCGATTGCACCATCTTTCCGGATAATTCAATTCCGCGTTGAGCGGTCGTCAGAGCGCCCAGCCAAGACTCGACCTCGGCGCTGAGCTGGCCAGAGCCCGACAGTTTGGCAGTTTGCTCGATCCAGCCGTGATCGGCGACGGGCAGCGGCAGGACGCCTTGGCCGCCCATGCCGTTGTTGCCGACGATATCGGCATCCTTGACGTCGGCGAGCATCACGCGGCCGGCGATTTCGAGCTTATCCATGTCGACCACGATGAGGTCGTTGGCGAACTTGCTGGCGACATAGGCGTAGTAGCCTCCGCCTTTTTTCATGCCGAAATTGACGCCATGGCAGCCCGGTTCGCAGGGCAGGCTCTTGAGCACCTTGTGAGTCGACGTGTCGGTGATGGTAATGGTCGCGCTCAGGGTATTGGCCGTGACCACGTATTTTCCGTCCGGGCTGATCGGGGTCTGGATCGGCAGCAAGCCGTAAGCCTCGCCGGTCGTCTTGCCGCTGATCGGATCGTAATCCGCAGCGAGATTGATGTCCTTGATCTTCTGCTTGCTCTTGATGTCGATCACGCTCAGGGTGCTGAGCAGCGGCGGTGTCCCGAGCAGGTTGGCTACATAGGCCTTGTCGGTCGCGTCGCCCCAGATGGCGATGGGAATCACGCCGACGTTCGGCACGGTGGAGGCCTGGCCGCTGTCCAGATCGACGATGGATACGGAGCCCGCCAAGGCATTCGGCGTCAGCGCGTATTTGCCGTCATGGGTCACGTGATGGCCATGGGGTCCGGAGTTCGGGCCAGTGTTAACGCTGTCCTGAGCCGTCGGGTGCTTGCCTCCGGTCAGCTTCAATACGCGGTCTTCGCCGTTGAGTGCCACGGTCAGGCTGTCATCCGACGGTCGCGACATGACATGAGAAGGCGATTGGCCGACCGTCAGAGCGCCGTAAATCTGTCCGGTTTCACGGTCGAAGGTGACCAGGCGCTTATCGAACCATTCGGTTTGATAGATGTACTTGTAGGACCTGTCCGTCCACATGTTGTGAGGATTGTTCATATTGATGTCGACGCCCTTGACCTTTTTCTTGATGGTCCAGTTCGCTGCGTCAACTTGTGTGGCGGAACCCGGCTTGCTCTTTCCCTTGATGGTCTCGAACTGAGCGTTCACCCAGACCTCGCCGACACCGGGCGTAGCCGGATTGGACAACTTGTTCGGCATGGATACGTTCAGCGCATCCAGGCTGATGACGGTTCCGCCCAGATTCAGGGGGATGGACGGCAGCTTTAGGTCCCAGTTCGGCTTGGAATAGTCACGCCAGAGCGACGGCGTGGTGGCAACGAAGAAGGTCCGAAGCAGCTTCTTGGCGATATCGCTGGTGGTCGGCACTTTTGCCCCGGTGACGAGCTGGATTTCGCTGCCCAGATCCAGCCCTTCCGTATTGGGGTCATCCACTACGACGGCGCCAAACATGTAGGGATGGACCTTGCAGGTAAATACGTACAGGCCGGGTTTATCGAACGTTTGTGTGACGCTGGCGCTCGACGGCTTGTCCTGGTCGACCGGGAACTTGGCGGCGCCGGGCTGCCACAGCAGGCTGGTAATCGTGTGTTCGGCGTTGACGTCGGTCATCTTGATCAAGACCGCGTCGCCGGGTTTGACCACGACCAGGCTGTCGCCATCCGTCGGGTCTTTGAACCACCGACCGGGCTCGTCGGTCATTTCCAGCGCGCCGACCGGCATAACGCCAGGAACGCTGAGAATGACGTCGTCTTCGGACGAGGCTGTTTCGGCGCTCACGATGGGCGTCAAGCTCATGGTTCCGAGACTCACGGCAATGGCGGTGGTCAGTTTGCGAAACTTATTCATATTCATAACCTCTTGTTTTGATGTGATTTTGATAGAGCTTACTTGACGACTTTGAAGTCACCCATCATGCCGGCCTGCATGTGCTGGATGACATGGCAGTGGAAGTGCCAGTCGCCGGTGCCGACGCCTTCGCCGGCTTGGACGACGAACGTGTCGCGGCTGATCGGTCCGATGTTGACCGTATCGACGACATGGGTGGTGCCGGGGTTGAGCCAACGGTGCCCGTGCAAATGGAAGGTGTGGAAGGCGGTTCCCAGCCCGATCACGTGGAAGCGGACTTTCTCGCCGAGACGCGCGCCCACCGTGGGATTGGTCCACAGCGGAACCTGCTTGCCCTTGAGGATGTTATTGACTTCCATCCCCCAGAATGTCGTTTCGTGCATCCACAGGACGAACTCGCGTTTGATATCGCCGACATTCACATCCTCGATCTTGCCGTTGATGAGTGCCGGCACCTTTCCGCTACGCGGATTGACGATCAGGGTGCCGAACAGTCCCTTGTCCTCGGCTCCGAGCATGGGATTGCCGAAGGTGTGGTCGTGATACGGCCAGGTGCCGGCGGTACCCGGCGCTGCGGTCCATTTGTAGGTGTACGGCTTGCCGGGGAAGGCGGCTTCGTCGGCAACGCCGTTGAGCATCTTCATCGTGCCGTCGCTGCGGATATCGAAATGCACCCCGTGCACGTGCAGGCTGACGGGCTGATCGGTGTTGGGGATGCCGTTTTCCAGGGTGATTTCCGCAACATCGCCCTCGGTCATGACGATGGCAGGGCCCGGAATGGTCGGCTTGTCGCTGTACCGCGCAGTGACATCCTCGGTTTGGCCACCAGCAGTCTGGATCTTATGGCTCACCATCTGATAGCCGAATTGCCCGGACGGTAAGGGGGCTGCACGCAAGGTGATGCGATGGGTGCTCCCCGAAACCGAATCGGTTTTGGCAGGGACATACTCCGCTTGCGCGATCGGGATAAAAAAGATCGCCAACAGCAAAGGTGATGAGAGAAACGATGACGTTCGTCGGAGAATACACGAGAGACTCATAGTCACACTCCTAATAAAGGGTTCCAGTCCGTTTCCGGACCTGACGTCGGCCCAAAAAATTGATGCATCTCTTATGGCATCTTGTTTATCATGCATATTAAATACATGATTACGGTTCTAATGTATCGCACATGCATGTTTATATTTCAAGACGGCATGACCGAAAAAGTCAAGAAATTATTGAGTCGAAACTTTTGTGCCGCATTTGCCTTAACCCAATCGGTATCGTAAAACGGCTCTAATTGTCCATTCGAGGTGCTAAATGCAGCTGACCCGTTACACCGATTACGCTTTAAGAGTGCTGATGTATGTCGGCATACATACCGAACGCATGGTGACTATCGCCGAGATCGCCAGCGTGTTCGATATGTCTCACAACCATTTGATGAAGGTCGTTCAGGAGCTGTCCGCAAAGGGCTATGTCAAGAGCACGCGCGGAAAGCATGGCGGGATAGAGCTCGGACGCCCTCCCGAGGAGATCAATATCGGCGAGGTCGTACGCCACATGGAGAGCAACTTCCACGTTGTGGAATGCCTTGATCCCGGACGCAGTTTGTGCCGAATCATTCCGGGCTGCACCCTGAAAAAGGTACTCCAGGAAGCGGTCTCGGCCTTTCAGGAAGTTCTGAATCGGTATACGTTGGCGGATCTTCTTAAGAATCGCGCCGTGCTGAACCGATTGCTGACCGAGCGACGAGTCGTCAGCAGGGCTTGAGACGGCCGCTTCGTGCTGATTTACAAGCCGTGGAGACCTGGTTTTTTCTGGAAGTACCGGCGCAAGAGATCGAAACTAAGCGCCGTGGCGGTGGATTGTTTACGTGCGCTACCGCCGCCTATAGTCCGAGTTTGCCGCCAGACGCCATCGGGAGCCGCAAGGATGAAATGGACTTCGATCGTTGCGGTTTCGTCGTGTAGCTTGTCGCGGGTGTAGTAGGCGATTTGAGCAAGCGCATGATCCGCGCCTTGCTCCCGTAGACGCGGGGCAATCCATGCTGCGGCCCGGGCAAGATCGTCGGACGGCTCCACGCCGAAATATCGGCACAGGCCGGCCGAATCCGGGATCACGACCGCTCCGCGGAACCAGGGCTCGCCGGCGCAGCGGTTGGCCAGCTTGCCTCCGCTCAGAGTTTCAGCGACATAAAGCGTCGACCGGCGCGCGGCGAGTTCGTGGCCGACCACCGAAGCTATGTCGTTTTCCGCTTCCCCTGAGCCGCCGATAGCAAATACTGCATCCCCGATTGCGTCGGCGGCGCGTTTTGCGATGTCGTTGATCTCGGTCTCGGAGAAATCGGCGGGAAACAGCAGCTTGACCTGGTTTTCCGGTCCGCCGGCGCGAAAGCCGAGTTTTACCTCGGGCGGCAAGGCGATTCGATCGAGACGCTCCTGTAGACTCGATTCGCCCATGCCCACAGTGTTCAATACCACCAGCCGCGCCGGACACAACCGAAAGCGACGGTGCAGATCCGGTTTGATCCAGCGACGGAACATCGCCTTCATCTCGCCGGGCACGCCGGGCATGAAGACGAAGCGGCAACGGCCGGCCGTGAGAGCGAAGCCGGGAGCGGTGCCCCAAAGGTTGTCGAGACGCTCCGAGCCGCGCGGGAGGAGTGCCTGCTTCCTGTTGATGTCCGGCATCGCGCGTCCGAATCGCATGAAATAAGACTCGACCTGAGCCAGCGCGTCTTCGTCCAGTTCGAGGGGCGGGCCGAAAGCCTGGCTGACTGCTTCGGCGGTGAGATCGTCGCAGGTCGGTCCCAATCCGCCGGTACAAATGCATAGATCGGCGCGCCCGGCGATTTCGCGGAGCAAATCGACCAACGCTTCCAGCCGGTCGCCGACCGCGGTATGCCGGGCCACGTCAAACCCCAGTGCAGTCAACTTTCGCGACAGCCAGGCCGAATTGGTATCGGTGATTTCGCCGGTGACGATTTCATCCCCTTGCGAAAAGATTTCTGCGACAGGTCTTTGCATGATCAATGTCCGGAATGTATGGCGGCCACCCGATGATGCCAGAAGGGCAGGGAGACCATGGCGAAGAGCGTGGTCAGCGAGACGGCCAGGGCGTAGAACGAAGTGTCGAGCCGGTAGCGGTCGCAATAAACGACGCCGAGCAGCATGCTCGGCATGGCGGCCTCCAATACGAGTGCTGTCAGAGTATCGCCCTCGAATCCCAGGGAGAGCCCCAACCCCAGACCGAACAACGGCATGGCGCCCATTTTGAATGCCACGACAACCGAAGCGAGCGGCAGGTTACGGCTATGCCAGGAATTCCAGCGCAGGCCGAGTCCCAATGAAATCAGCATGAGAGGCACGACGGCCGCAGACAAGCCCATCAAAAACCGCTCCATCCAGGCGGGTTGCGCCACGCCCGCGAAATTCAGGCCTAGTGCGACCGCCGCGGCCCAGAGCGGCGGATTGAGCAGCAGAGAGCGGAGCATCGAACCGTTTTCCGAGTTCGTCGTACCGTAGTGCCGGGCGATCAGGATACCGAGGGTAAAAACCAGCGGCATGGACGCGAACAAATCGATTTGAATAACGATGGTGCGTGCCCAAGCACCGAAGGTCTGCTCCAGCACGGGAAGCCCCATGTAAGTCACGTTCGAGAAAGCGATGCTCAGCATCGCGGCGCCCAGGCGTGGCCGAGCCAGCTTGACCAGACGGGCGGCCAGCCAGGTGATGGCGGTGCCGAACAGAATGATCCCCGCGCCGAACAGCGAAATCTTCAATGTCTCGATACCTAAATCGGCTGTCCACAGCACGGAAAGCACCAGCGCCGGCAGCAAAAGATGAAATACCACAGCGGTCAGCGCCAAGCGAGTTTGATCGGCATCCAGCCCGCCAGGCCGTATAATGCGCCACATTGCGCCGCACAGGATCAATACGGCCATCTGCATCAGCACGGAAACCATTCGCGACTCCTGGGTTCGAGGAGGCGTTATTCTAGCAATCGCAGTGCCGACACCGAGATCACAGCGGTCGAACGACCCGGAAAAAGAGGAACAGCCATGACCGACACCCTTTCGAAGAAACCTATCCCCTCCCGAGACCGCCTCATCATGGCTCTGGACCTGCCGAGCATTGCCGAAGCCAAGGACCTGGTGGAAACCTTGGGCGATTCGGTGAGTTTTTACAAAATCGGGCTGGAACTGTTCATGGCCGGCGACTACTTCGAATTGATCGAATGGCTCAAGAAGCGGGGCAAGAAGATCTTCGCCGACCTCAAGTTTTTCGACGTGCCGGAAACGGTTGCGCGGGCAGTTAGAGCCCTGAGCGCCCATGGCGTCGAATTCGCCACCGTGCACGGCAACGATGCGATCATGGAAGCCGCTGCGAAAGCCAGGGGCAATCTCAAGATTCTGGCCGTCACGGTATTGACCAGCCTCGATCAAGGCGATCTCAGGGATCTCGGCTTCGAGTGCGACGTGCAGCGCTTGGTTCTCTCCCGCGCCCGGCGCGCTTTGGCCTTGGGCTGCGACGGCGTGATTTCTTCGGGCCTTGAGGTTCCCGCATTGCGGCGGGAGATCGACGAAAAGCTGCTGGTCATTTCACCCGGCATTCGTCCCGTGGAAAACCGTCCGACGGACGACCAGAAGCGGGTCGTGACGGTCGAGCAAGCCTTCTTGAATGGCGCTGATTACATCGTCGTCGGCCGTCCGATCCGGGACGCGGACAATCCGCGCGAAGCGGCGGAAAAGGTGCAGGCGCAGATCGAAAACGTGTTCAGAAGGGTGGCGAGTTAAAACGTCAGCTCTGGCTTGTCGTCTCGCGAGTCCCGCTATGCAAGCCCTTTGGCTGGAAGACAGACGGCTCTCCATTCGTAACGATCTTTCCATTCCCGTCCCGCCCGCAGGCGAGGCGCTGGTTCGGGTGCGGCTCGCGGGCATCTGCGGCACGGATTTGGAGTTGGCGCGGGGTTATTATCCTTACGCCGGCATTCCCGGACATGAATTCGTCGGCGAAGTCGCCGACTCGCCCGATGGTACGCTCATAGGCTGCCGGATAGTCGGTGAAATCAATGTCTCTTGCGGAGAGTGCGAGATCTGCCGGCGAAATCTTCCTACCCATTGCGAGCGCCGTACCGTGCTCGGTATCCGCGATCGGCGCGGCGCATTCGCCGAATATCTCACCTTGCCTTTGCGGAATCTGCATCGGGTGCCGGACACCGTGCCGGATGAGGCGGCGGTCTTTGCCGAACCACTCGCCGCGGCGCTGCAAATTCAGCGGCAAATATCGATAAATGCCGGCGATCGAATATTGTTGATCGGAGCGGGCCGATTGGGACAGCTCATTGTTCAGACGCTGACGCTTACCGGCTGCGATTTGTGCGTTTCGGCGCGACATCCCCGGCAGAAAGCGCTGCTTCTGAGTCGGGGAATCCGGTTGATTGCCGAAGACGAGATTCCCGCTCGACATTACGACATCGTCATCGAGGCGACCGGTTCGCCGGCCGGTTTCGATCTTGCCCGGCGCGCCGTCCGCCCGCGCGGCACGCTGGTGTTGAAATCGACTTATCGGGACAGCGTAAACGTGAATCTTTCTTCCTTGGTCGTGGACGAGATTTCGCTGCTCGGTTCTCGCTGCGGTCCTTTCGACTCGGCCCTGCGCTTGCTGGAGCAGAAAGCCGTTGATCCCTCTCCGTTGATCGATGCGGAATATTCTCTAGCTCGTGCGGTCGAAGCCTTCGAATTGGCCAAGAGGCCGGGCGTCCTTAAGGTACTGATCCGTCCATAGTCGACTATTAGCGGCGGTGGACGCTTCCCGGAACCACTATCGGATATGGCGCAATCGGGATATGCCTTGCGGCCTCGACCTTCCGGCGTGCCCGTTCCAGTTGATCTTGCTGGGTTTGAATCGTTTCGTCTTTCGATTCCAAAGCTTGCTGCAAGCGGGCCTTCTCCTCCCGATATCTTTCCTTCAGCCGTTCCATGTCCTGCCCGCTCGGAGACCTGAATTCGGACGCCTTCCTGCCGCTCAATAGGGCGGCGCGATGAGCGAGCAAGTCCAAAATCAACTCTTGCTTGGCCGCAGGCGTCAATTCGTACTCCGGTCCCAAACCGGCCGGCATCTTCTTTATTCGATCCATTTCCCGATCGATCCGGCGCAAATGGTCCTTGGCGAGATTTCGGCAGACTGCGTCGATCGGGCCTTTATAAAGGTTTCGCTGCTCGTCCTCGGCCGGAGTCGCATTCATGCCCGCGGGTGGATGATAGCCGTAGCGGACAGTGCCCGAATTATCCGTCCAACGATAAAGAGTCGCGGCTCCTGCCGGCGTGGCCAGACTCGCGAAAAGAAAATAAACAGCAGCAAAACGCAGTTTCATGGAATTTCTCCTGCGATGGCAGTTCTTAATCTGACTGTGGGACCCCCGATTCGCTCCCGTCGACTCGCCTGAACGTTGCCTGACGAAGGGCTCTCCAGGATACGCGCCGAGGCAGCTTATCGTTAAGCCCGATCTGTTATACCTATAAGTTTTTGTGCTATCGTTCGCCCCCTTATGCACCATCTCGAAACCGCGTTCAGCACGTCCTATCTCGTAGCCCTGCTGATGGGGCTTTTCAGTTCCCTGCATTGCTTAGGGATGTGCGGTTCCATCATCGGTTCGCTGACCCTGAGTTTGAGGCGGGAAATCCGCGAGCAAAAATCCCTGCTCATGCCCTTCGTATTCAGCTACAACTTGGGGCGCATAGCCAGCTACTCGTTGGGGGGGCTGCTTGCGGGTCTTGCTCATCATGTTCTCAGTATGCCGCTCGGAGAAGGGCACGGGCATCGCATCTTGCAAATCATATCCGCACTGATCATGGCCGGAGCGGGTCTGCATATCGCCGGCTGGTTTCCGCGATTCGCTTACATCGAGAAGGCCGGCGGAATCATCTGGAAAAGAATCGAGCCTTACGGCCGGCGCCTGATCCCGGTGGAGACCTTGCCCAAGGCTTTCATCTTCGGCATGATTTGGGGTTGGCTGCCGTGCGGTCTGGTCTATACCGCGTTGGCGCTCGCCGCGACGACCGGAGATGTGGTGCGCAGCACCTTCACCATGTTGGCGTTCGGCATAGGTACTTTGCCTGCCGTCATGGGCGTCGGTATAATGACCTCGTTAATGGTGCGGTTGTCCAATATGAAGAAATTTCGCCAGGCGGCAGGGGTCACTCTGATTGTCTTGGCCCTATTGGCGGCATTCCCTTGGCTCAACCCCATGGTTCGCCATACAATAGGTTCCTAAAAGAAGGAGGAGGGTGAGATTATGTTTGAGAAGCTGATCGGCCAATCACCGAATTTCGAGGCGTTATTGCGCAGCGCCAGAATGATTGCCGCGACCGACGTGACTGTTTTGGTCGTCGGAGAGACCGGTACCGGCAAGGAGGTGCTGGCGCATGCTTTGAAAGAACATAGTCCTCGTGCAAATAAACCTTTCATCACGCTGAATTGCGCCGCACTTCCCGAGGCGTTGGCCGAGTCGGAATTGTTCGGGCATCGCAAAGGCTCGTTCACCGGTGCGGTGAATGGTCAAACCGGCCGTCTTCAAGCCGCTGACGGGGGTACCGTATTCCTCGACGAAGTCGATTCTCTGCCCATGGCTCTGCAGGCGAAGTTCCTGCGTTTCCTCGAGACCGGCGAGATTCAGCCGGTCGGCGAAACCCATACGTTGAACGTAGACGTCCGGATTATCGCCGCGACCAATGCCAATCTTCAGGAAAAGATTGCGCGGGGAGAGTTCCGTAAAGACCTCTATTACCGTCTCAACGTCGTTCCGATCGAGATACCGCCGTTGCGCGAGCGCATGGGCGACATCCAGTTGCTGCTGCAGCACTTTATGATGCAGTTTGCCGAAGAGCATAAGCTTCCGGAGGCTTCGTTCAGCAAGGCGGCTCTCAGCCGGCTTGCAACTTACTCCTGGCCTGGCAACGTCAGAGAACTTCGCAATGTGTGCGAGCGACTGTCCATCCTGCTGGCCGGGCGGACTATCGATGAGGGCAATCTGCCTCTGGAGATCGTCAATCGGGTGCCGTCGCAGAAGCCGGTATTTGACTTGCCTGAGCTGGGCATCGATCTGGAAAAAGTCGAGATGGATCTGATTCGCCAGGCCTTGGCGCGGACCAATGGCAACCGCAGCCGTTCGGCCCGGCTTTTGGGAATCTCACGGGATACTTTGCTTTATCGCATGCAGAAATACGGAATCAGCTAAGAGACATTTTCCTGGGCGGTCTCACTCTCCCGCCCAACGGAATTCTTAAAGCCCGCGGTAAGACCACGGGCTTTTTTCGTTTAGACGAACTTCAGACCTTTTTTCGCAGCAATCCGCATGCGTAAGGCATTGAGTTTGATGAACCCTTCCGCGTCTTTCTGGTTGTACGCGCCGCGATCGTCCTCGAACGTGGCGATGCTCATGTCGAACAGGCTGTTGCTGTCGGACTTGCGGCCGACGACGGTCACATTGCCTTTGTAAAGCTTCACTCTGACTTCGCCGTTCACTGCCGCCTGCGAGGCGTCGATTAGTTCTTGCAGCATCAGACGTTCCGGGCTCCACCAGTAGCCGTTGTAAATTAGGCTGGCATAGCGGGGCATCAGTTCGTCCTTCAGATGTGCTACTTCGCGGTCCAGCGTGAGGGATTCGATGGCGCGATGGGCTCTGAGCATGATGGTGCCGCCCGGTGTTTCGTAGCAGCCGCGGGACTTCATGCCGACGTACCGGTTTTCGACGATATCCAAGCGGCCGACGCCGTTAGCGCCGCCCAGTTGGTTGAGCTTCGCCAGGATTTGTGCGGGTGAGAGCGATTCGCCGTTGATAGCTACGATGTCGCCGCGCTCGTAACTCAGCTCGATATAGGTCGGTTTGTCCGCTGCTTTTTCCGGGGACACGGTCCAGCGCCACATGTCTTCCTCGGGTTCGGCCCATGGATCTTCGAGAATGCCGCCTTCGTAGGAGATGTGCAGCAGGTTGGCATCCATGGAATAGGGCGATGCCTTGCCACGTTTCATTTCGATCGGAATGCCGTGCCGCTCGGCATAGGCCAGGAGCTTCTCGCGCGAATTCAGATCCCATTCCCGCCAAGGGGCGATGATCTTGATGTCGGGCCGCAGCGCGTAAGCGCCCAATTCGAACCGGACCTGATCGTTACCCTTACCGGTAGCGCCGTGGGCGATGGCGTCGGCCCCGGTCTCGTTGGTGATTTCGATGAGACGCTTGGCGATCAAGGGTCGGGCAATCGACGTTCCCAAGAGGTATTCGCCTTCATAGATCGCATTGGCGCGGAACATCGGGAACACGAAATCCCGGGCGAATTCCTCCTTGAGGTCGTCGATGTAGATTTCTTTGATGCCGAGAGCCTGAGCTTTGACACGCGCGGGCTCCAACTCCTCGCCCTGGCCGATGTCCGCGGTGAAGGTGACGACTTCGCAGCCGTAGGTCTCCTGCAGCCACTTGAGGATGACAGAGGTGTCGAGCCCGCCGGAGTAGGCGAGGGCGACCTTTTTTACAGTCTGGTTGGACATGATGTTCCCGTTGCGTGAAGAAGAGAAAAACGGCGAGATTATAACGTTGTCGCGAAGCTCGCGCAGCGTGAGGCTACGGATTTCGAACGTTTCGAGAGGTCAAGGTTCGGATGACCTCGGATGAATTTTTCTGCTATCCCGATCTGACGGTCCCGTGAGAGTAGGCGACCAACAGCGATCGTCTGGGAAATCCCGCGTTGATCGCGGAGCTGCTGTCGTGTCCATGGCCGAGTTCGATCCCCCAAACACGCGCGACGGTCATCGAGTTCGTCGCCGATGCCGGCTCGTAACGGCAACGATATCGCAGTTCTTTCACAGCCCGTACTTCTTCCGCTTTCTCCAAAAGGTCGCTCGGCTCATGCCGAGCAATTGCGCAGCGCGGTCGATATGGCCATGGGCGGATGCCAGGGCTCGGCGAATGCGATCGGCCTCGTTTTCCGTTACCGGCAAGTCGGCGACCGTCGGCGATAGGGGCTCTTCTCGAAATTCGGGCGGCAGATCGTCCAGCTGCAGTACGTCGCCCCGTCCCACGGCAAAGGCGTATTCCACGACATTTTGCAGTTCGCGCACGTTGCCGGGCCAGTGATGATCCAAAAGCACCCGCATGGCTTCCGGTTCGATGCTCTGGATACGGCGCGGCCCGTGAAGATTGTGCTGGTCGATGAAGTGCTGCAACAGAAGACCGATGTCCTGCCGCCGTGCCCGCAGCGGCGGCAGAAAGATGGGGACCACGCGCAAGCGGTACATCAAATCCTCGCGGAAGTGTCCGGCCTTGACTTCCTCGCGCAGCGACCGGTGGGTGGCCGCGACGATGCGCACGTCCACGGTGATCGGATGATCGCCGCCCACCGGGATAAAGGTTTTCTCCTGGAGTACGCGCAGCAGCTTGGCTTGCAGCTCCAGCGGGAGTTCCGCGACTTCATCGAGGAAAATCGTGCCGCCGTCGGCGCGTTTGAACAGTCCCTGGTGATCCTTGATCGCGCCAGTGAATGCGCCGCGGACATGCCCGAAGAGCTCGCTTTCCAACAGATTGGCGCTAAGCGTGGCGCAGTTGATGGCTAAGAACGGATGACTGCGGCGATGGCTTTCCTCGTGCAGGGCTTGAGCGACCAATTCCTTGCCGGTGCCCGATTCGCCCCGGATCAAAACCGTTGCTTCGGTCTGGGCGACGTTGCGGATGATTTGGAAGGCTTGCTTGAGGGCGGAATCGCGGGTGATGAGGCCATGAAAGACTTCCGCTTTATCCGCCGCTTGCAGTCCGATGCTTTTCGTTCTGGGCTCGGCCTCTGCCGGCCAAAGCATTTCGATCGCTCCCGCAAAACGCCCTTGGGCGTCGAAGAAAGCTTGGGCCGAGCGTTTGACGCGGACGGTTCCGCCCTGTGCATGATCGAGTTCAATCGAAACGCCGTCGATCCTTCCTTCTTGGGCAATGCTATTTCGAACATCGCGATCTCGGCAACGGATGGCAGAGCTACAAGGTTGTCCCAGCACTTGCTCGCTGGAAAAGCCGAGCAGGCGCTCTGCTCCACGGCTCCATAGCAAAATTTCGCCTTTTGCGTTAACGACGAAGACGGCGCCGCCCATCAGTTCGGCCAAAGTCGATACAGCTCTATCGGGTCCAACGGTGCTCAACCAACGATTCAGAAAAGGAGAGAACTGGCTCACAATGAGGCGATTGAAAGGTTTCGGGGGTGTTTCAAGCGACGTGTTTTGTTGCACATAATGTATCACGCGAAACGTATAATGAAACGTCGGGTAGGTAGGGCCATGGCCAGGAGTCGTAAAAACCCGCGAAACGCCGGGCACGCTGTAGATGCGAAGGGTTGTTCCGGCGTAGGCACGGTCTTTGTAAGTAGTCAGTCAGAGTTGGCGGATTCCTGATCCAAAGGAGGCTACGATGATCTTCAAACAACTTTTTGAACCCGATACCTTTACCTACACCTATCTGCTCGCCTGCGAACGGACCCGTCGCGCGTTGCTGATCGATCCGGTCGCGACCGAGGTCGAAAATTATATTGGCCTAATAAAAAAACTTGACCTTGATCTGCGCTACACGATGGAGACTCATGTCCATGCCGACCACATTACGGGCTCCGGGCTTTTGCGCGAGCGTTTGGGCAGCAAGAGCGTCGTGCACCGTGACGCTGGCGCCATGTGCGCCGATCTTCTGGTGACCGACGGCATCCTGCTTCAGATAGGGGACATCGAAATCGAGGTGCGGCACACTCCCGGCCACACCAACGGCTGCGTAAGCTATGTCGTCGGCGACCGGGTTTTTACCGGCGATGCGTTGTTCATCGGAGGTTGCGGGCGTACCGACTTTCAGCAGGGCGATGCCGGTCGGCTGTACGACAGCATCATCAAGAAACTGTTCACCCTGTCGCCCGATACTCTGGTTTATCCGGGGCATGACTACAACGGCAACACGGTTTCTACCATCAAACAGGAGATGGCCAAAAATCCACGCGTGGGAGGCGGCAAGAGTCGCGAGGAATTCATCGATATCATGAATAAACTTGACCTGCCGTATCCGAAGTACATCGATCAGGCGTTGCCGGCAAACCAAGCCTGCGGCCGGGAACTCGCCGTACGCCACGGCTGAAACGCTCGCTCGCCAGAGAAACATTACCGGAACCCGGCCTCTGTGCGTAATTGAGAGGTCGGGTCATCCGGTATTTGAGGGAGATTGCTCATGACCCTCGTCGTCATCTTATCGCTCGTGATCGGTTTGCTGCTGGGATTGCTCGGCGGTGGCGGATCGATACTCACAGTCCCGGTGCTGGTCTATTTGGTCCATATCGAACCTAAAACAGCCATTGCTACATCTCTAGTCGTCGTGGGCGTCACCAGCCTCGCCGCAGTTGTCAATCACGCCCGCAACGGGCGGGTCTGCTGGCGTACCGGACTGATCTTCGGCATCGCGGGCATGGTGGGTGCCTATGGCGGCGGACGGCTGGCGGCCTATGTTCCGGGCGGCGTTTTGCTGTTGCTGTTTGCTGCCATTATGTTCGGCACAGCTTTGGCGATGTTGCGCGGGCGACGGCAAAACAACGTGGAAGCGGATGCGGTTAAGCCGATTTGTCCGGCCGATCTCCCTTTGCTGGCGATTATATTCGACGGGCTCATGGTTGGTGTCCTCACCGGATTGGTTGGTGCCGGCGGCGGCTTCTTGGTCGTGCCTGCCTTGAATTTGCTCGGTGGATTGCCCATGCACGCGGCTATCGGCACCTCATTGTTGGTCATCGCCATGAAATCGTTTGCGGGCCTCGCCGGATATATTACTCACGTCAGTATCGATCTCGAATTGGTTTCCATCGTCACCGGCGTCGCAATCGTTGGCAGCGTGTTAGGCGGACTGCTCTCTCGCCATGTCAGTGGACAATCATTGCGGCGGATCTTTGCGGTATTCGTCATCGCGATCGCCTGCTACCTCCTGTACAAAGAACTGACGCCCCAATTGATCGCAGAGACTCGGGAAGCGCTTCTGAATCGTCCCGATTTCTTTTTAGGTATGGCCACCATGCTGGGGATCGTTGCGATTGCACGGCTTTGGCGATGGATTCATGCTCAAGGCCTGCATCAAAAAAAAAGTAGCATTTACGCTGAATCCCGGTAAATTGCTGAGCGCTATAAAGATGATTGGCATGCAATTTCGGTAATATTGGCATCCGGCACGGAATTGTTCGGCGATTCTGAGAGCGCCAAATTTGGCGCTCAAATGCCCATTCACCAGTTTACCCATTAAGGGCTGATCGACCAGGACATGCATAACATCCGCTTACCGTTTCCCCGCTCTGGGCTTTATGCCATCACTCGAGAAGCTTACCGGAATGAACAAGCCTTGGCCGAGGCTGTGGCGGCAGCCATTCGGGGCGGGGCTGCCGTGGTTCAGTACCGCGCGAAAGCCTCCCGCGATCCGCTACGCGAGGCGGCGCGTCTCTTGGCCGTCTGTCGCGACGGCGGCGTGCCGTTGATTATCAATGATGATGTGGAACTTGCCCGTCGTGTCGGTGCCGACGGGGTGCACGTGGGTAAGGACGATCTGTCGTTGACGGAAGCGCGGGACGTTCTGGGGCCGAACGCCATCATCGGCGTATCCTGTTACGATTCGGTCGATCTCGCCGTCCGGGCCGAAGCCGGCGGTGCCAGCTATGTCGCTTTTGGCCGGTTTTTCCCTTCCAAGACCAAGCCCGATGCGCCTTGCGCTCACCTCGAAACGTTATCGTTGGCCAAGCGGCAGTTAAGCATTCCTATCGCGGCCATTGGCGGCATTACGGCTGAGAACGGTGGCCAGTTAGTACATGCCGGGGCGGATTTATTGGCGGTGATCGAGTCGGTATTCGGGGTGGGCGATCCTTGCCTTGCTGCCTCGGAATTTGCTCCTTTGTTTGAACACGTAGGAAGAAGCGAAAGGCCCGTCTCGCCGCCAGCACTTTAACTGGAGTGGCGGCTCAGCGCGGACCAATGGATAACACTTCAGTTAGGCAGTTAGCGTCTTCTTGCCGCGACGAGTTTTCAGCAGGGGAATGCCCCATGCCAGCAACAAGAGGCTCGCCGGCTCTGGAACCGGGCTTCCCGAAGTCGGGGGCGGAGTGCGAATCAAGCCGTGCAGCGAGGCGATCTTCACGAAGTCGTCTTTCGTAGTCAATCCACAAGTCTGTCCAGACCCGCAGGAAATTTTCGGATTGTAGGCGCTGACCAGCCAATATTTGGAGGTGATGCCGGTCGGGTTGATGTTCGTCGGCTGGTCTTTTTGTAAATTGGCGTAGTTGTCAACCAAGGACCACCCGCCGGTCGTGGTTAGATTGCTATAGTTGTATCCGGTTAGGTTCGGCAACACAGCGGTGTCGCTCGTATCTGCGGTATACGCCAGAACCGTGATATCCGTGTCGCAGGTTATTTGAGTATAGCCAATGTCACATTGGCTAGTGTTGCCAAAATTCGGCCATCCGATGGTGATTTGGTCCAGTGCGACGGCTGCATCGAAAGCGAAGACTATCGAATCAATGCGTCGGTAATTGTCCATCGCGTGTTCCGGTGTGGAGCAACTTGAGTCGCCGGCGGAACAAACGCCCAATCCTCCGGAATAGGTGCCTACGTTTGCTGTCCGGAGATTTCCGCTTCCGTAGGTGTTGCTTGAATTTACGTAGGCTGACCACTCTAGGCCAGGAGCACCGCTAGTCGTCGTGATGCCACTGTTGGGGAGTCCCCAGGTATAGTTCGCCGAAGCTATGGGCGCTAAAAATGAAGCAAAGAATCCAACCAAAGCGAATTTACCGAGTCGTTTCAGTGTGCGCATTCTGTTACTCATCGTTTTATTGTTGTTACAGCAAGTATTATGCAACCGAGGTGCCAATACTGTTTTTTTGTTAATTTTCAATGGCATGGGCTTTAATGTCGCTAATGAGCGACGGCCATATGGAAAAACTGTAAAAAAAACTGACATGAGGACGCGCTTGTGGGAACAGAACGAGAACGAAAAACTTGGGTGAATCGGTGCTCGTTTCTTAAGTAACGAATTTTTCAAGCGATTGTTCTCGACAAGGAAAATGTAAGCGTCGTACAGCGATCCGAATCTCGACCCGCTTACCGATGATCCTGCAGCTTAGCCTGTAATTTCTTCGCGTCTTCGATCTCATCGAACATCGTATTCGCACGTAAAGCTTCGTTTAGCTCGTTAAGGGCCTCTTTTCTCCGGCCCAGTGCATCCAAGGCGACGGCAGTGTGGTAACGGATTTCGGGGTCGGACGACGAACGAATATGGGCATTCCGCAAGTAGGGCAATCCTTCGGCAGGCTTTCCCTGTCGCACGAGAATCCATCCGATCGTGTCGTTCACCGAGGGGTTGTCCGGAGCCGCTTTGTGGGCTCGTTCCGCGAGCTCCAAAGCTCTCGGGTCGTTTGCATTCGAATAGAGAACAGCCAGGTTGTTTAAGGTAGGCGGGTAGTCCGGGTATCTTTTGAGAATCCGTTCGAAATACCCGATCGCCTCAGCCTGTTTCCCAGCCTGGAGATAGCCCTCGGCGAGGGCTTGCATCGAATTGAAATCCTCCGAGTGGGAACTTACCCATTGCTCCAGGAAACGGAACGCTTCCTCGCCTTTCCCCGCCAGTCTTTGCGCCTGATAGAGCCTGACGGCGCCCAGTGAATCTTGGTTCTTCTGGAAGGCGGATCGATAACTGACAATGGCCTCGGCGTATTGGGATTGATGCATCCGAATGTCGCCCGTTAGTTGATCGCTCAAAGCGAGGTCGGGATGTCGGTTGTGCAGATTCTCTACTACTTCGATGGCTTTTTCGGTTATCCCAGATTTTAGGTAAGTCTCCACCAAAGCCGCCTGGACGGGAAGATAATCCGGGTTGGCGCGGGCGGCGCTTTCGAGAGACCAGATTGCGTCGCTCACGGCATCCGCAGCGATTTGCAATCCAGCCGTTTTAAACAATCGCTCGGCATCGTTGAATGCCGAGCGGGCTATCTTCTGCAAGATAACTTGCGCGACCGGTTTTTTACCAAGGGCAAGCTGACAGCGGGCGGACGCCGTCAAAACGTCCAAATTGTCGGGAGCTATCGTTTCCGCTTCCTGAGCCACAGCGAGTGCTCTTTGGGTATCGCGGACTCCTAGATACCTGTCGATCAGTTTGAGTTTGATGTGTATGGCCTTGTTATCGGCGGCTCGCGCTTTTTCGAGCCACCGTAGAGCCTCGGTGCTGCGTCCGCGGGCATCCTCCAGCGCAGCGAGTTGGATCATGGTCTGCGTATCCTGGGGCCGTTCTCGAAGAATACCCAAGAAGCGATTTTCGGCTTGCTCGATTTTCCCTTCGATTAGATCTAACTTGCCGAGATTAATCAGCGAAGGAAGAAAGCTGGCGTCTTTTGAGAGCGCTTTTTCGAAATTCTTCCGGGCTGAATCGCGCTCCCCGGATGCCATTTGGGCCGCCGCCAGCATGTTGATCAGCGTCAGGTTATTCGGTTCTCGCTCCAGCGACTTTGTCAGAATCTTCACGGCTTCCGCTGGCTGCCCCCGTTTTAGGTACAGCACACCGAGCGCGATTGCCGCTGGGCGCTGGCCGGGATCGTTCTCGAGAATGGATCTCAGTTCGCTGATACCGATGTTCTGCTGACTCGTTCCCAAGCGGCTAAATGCCAACTGGGTTTTGACCTCCGCTAAACCGCCGCTGGCTTGGCTCGCTTTCTCGAGTGCGGTGATCGCGTCCGAATGCTGGCCTTTGTGCATGTAAGCGGTGCCGAGCAAATACAGCAAGCGGAAATGATCGGGATGGTACTTGAGTGCCTGGCTGAGGATACGGATAGCCTCGTTATGGTCTCTTTGCTCCACCAGCACCGAGCCGAGCGCTTCGGCGACTTCTGCATGGCCTGGATATTGCTCGAAATAGTGGGTCAGGAATTCACGAGCTTTTTCGAAGTGGCGCAGGTTGTAATTAGATAACCCCGCCACCAGCAATAAAGTAGGTTTTCCCCTTACGACTTGCGTATCGAGTCCATCGATAACGGTTACAGTTTCGTTCAACGCGGTTTTCGCAGCTTCGGGCGCACCTTTACGCGCCATTAACAGCGCGTAAAGGTAGTTGGCCCTAGGCTCGAAGGGTTGCGTCTTTCGCAGAAAATTCAGGTCTTCCGAAGTATGATCGTTCTTGCCCAGCTCGAACAGCAGGCCGGCGCGGGCGAGTCGGGCCTCGTAATGCTTCGGTTCTAGGTCGATCACGCGGCCATATTCTTCTATGGCTTGTTCATGTTGCCCCTTGGCGTGACTGATCGACGCCTTGAGATTCCAGCCATCGGCATTGGTCGCATCGCGGGATACGGCTTCTGCTGCGATCTTTTCGGCGTCGTCCACCATGCCTCGCCGCAAGAGCAGGGTTCCCTGCCCAACCAATGGCGAAACGGCTTTCGGATCGAGTTTCCCTGCCTCCCGGAAACTCGCCGCCGCTGCTTCGAAATCCCGCACCTCCGTATAAGCTTGTCCGCGTAGAGCGAGAATCTCGGACCGAAGCTCCGGTGGAAAACCTTCGGCCGACACCGTCGCGAGCAGATCGTGGTACTTCATCTGCGTTAGTAGGGCCTGGGCGAGTGGCACTACGGTCAAGGAGCGATCCGCGCCCAGGCGATTGGCGTTAAGCAGTTCCTCGGCCGCTAGTTCTCCGTTTCCTAGTTTGAGATAAGAGAGTCCCAGAAGCAGATGAGCCGAAGGTAGTCCAGGTGATAACTGTAGAGCATTCTTCAGTTGAATCACCGCAGTGTTGTAATCCTCCTTGTTGTAATAAACCAAGGCGTCTTCATAAAAAGCGGAGGCACTCTGGGTTTCGGCCCGGGAAACAGGAGACGTTAGCAGGACGGCCACAAAAACATAAGCCATTTGAACTTTAAGAAATACAAAAGGCTTAAAGACTCGAGCCTTGATCGATTGCATGAAATGGTCTCGACAACAATAAGTGGATTGGATCTGAGCTCTCAATGATAGAAGAGCAGTTGAAAAATATTACGAGCCGGACGAGAGGAAGCGGAAAAACGCAGCCTGGAATTTTCGTGCTTTTCTTCTGATTCTAGCGGCTATCCCGTCCCCGATGTCCGCTAATACGTTCTGCTGTCTCTTTTCATAAATATAGTCATATCATGAACTGGAACTGGTCTATTACCAATCTTTTCGCTGCGTTGCTGTTGCCTCCGCTCAACATGCTCGTTATCGGAGCAATCGGTTTCTGGCAGCTCAAGATGCGGCCTCGGCTGGGCCGCGGTTTGATCGCCGTCGGCCTTTTCGGATTGGGGCTGCTGTCGATACCTTACGTGTCCAACTGTCTGTTGGCTACGCTCCAGGTTCCGCCTCTGCCTGCCGTCGACCGCGATGCGGAAGCCATCGTGATTCTCGGCGGGGGCATTCGGTCGAATGCACCGGAGTATGGCGGCGATGCAACCGTCAATGATCGCACTCTGGAAAGGATTCGATACGGAGCGTCCTTGTGCCGCAAGACCGGAAAACCGATCTTGGTCACCGGCGGCGCGCCCGAAGGCTACGCGGCGGAAGGTCCTATCATGCGCTCGATTTTGGAGAACGAGTTCGGCGTCCCGGTCCGCTGGGTCGAAAGCAGGTCCCTAAATACGAGAGAGAATGGCCGATTCTCCGCGCCGATTCTCAGGCAAGCACGCATACGCCGGATTTATCTCGTCAGCCATTCCTGGCATCTGCCGCGAGCGGTTCCGGAGTTCGAGCGGGAAGGCTTGGAAGTGGTCCCTGCCGGAACGGGATATGTGTCGACGGACCGCCTCGGGCCGATCGATCTTGTGCCCAGCTACCGGGCCATAACCAACAGCGCCTTCGCGTTTCACGAGTGGATCGGTCTGGCGTGGTATCGGATTCGAGGCTGATGCGGGCAGTGCCGGGGACGATTAGGAATTGGCCCAAGATTCTTGTCAGTTCAACCGGCCACCGAGATCCATGCGGCGCCCGGCCAATTGGGCGATCTCTGAAATCGGCAGCGGCCGGCTGAACAAATAGCCCTGGCCAAAATGGCAATGGTGGCTGCGGAGAAATTCGAGTTGTTCGGGCGATTCCACTCCCTCGGCAACGACCTGCAGGTTGAGATTGTGAGCCAAACCGATGATCGCTCGGATGATTTTTCCGTTATCGTTCTCCAAACATGCGCCGGCGATGAAGGATTTGTCGATCTTGAGGGCGGAAATTTTGAATTGCCTCAGGTAGCTTAGCGAGGAATAACCGGTGCCGAAGTCGTCGATCAGCACGTCGATCCCCATGTCGGCCAGCTGATCCAGTACGGCGATGGTCTCTTGCACCTGCTGCATCGCGAGGCTTTCGGTCAGCTCCAGTTTGAGCTGTGACGGCGAAAGCCCGACGCGTGACAGAATGCACCCGATGATCTTGGTGAGGTTATTCCGGAATTGATGGCCGGACAGGTTCACCGAGACGCTGAGATCGGCCCCCAGGATTTTCCCGAACTGAAGACAGTCCCGACAGGCCTGCTCGAGTACCCACTCTCCGACAGGATTAATCAGGCCGGTGTCTTCCAAAAGCGGCACGAACTGGTCTGAAGGAATCATGCCGCGGTCCGGGTGATTCCAGCGGATGAGCGCCTCCATGCTGACGATGCGGCCGTTTCGTAGGTCAACCTGAGGCTGATAATGAAGCGAGAATTCTCTTCGCTCCAGGGCGTTGTATAAGTCGTTTTCCAAATCCAGCCGCGTGCTGTTTTTTTCGTGGATTTTGCCGGAATAGAACTGATAGGTGTTCCGGCCTTGGTGCTTGGCATCGTACATCGCCAAATCGGCGTGGCGGATCAAGTCGTCGACGTTTTCGGCATCGCGGGGGCTCAAAGCGATGCCGATGGTCACGGTAATGCGGCGTGTACGATCGCCGAACAGAAAAGGTTCCGTAAATGCCTTCAACACCCGCTGGGCGATATTATTCGCATCGTCTGGGCCACCCAGGTCGTTGACAATAAGTGCAAATTCATCGCCGCCCAGCCTGGCAACGACGTCGCCTCGGCGGGTGCGTCCATTTTCGCGCAAGCACTTTGTCAGCCGCTCGGCAACCTGTTGCAGCAGGCGGTCGCCGATCTGGTGGCCGAAAGTATCGTTGATGGTCTTGAAGCGGTCGATGTCGAGGTACAGCAACGCTGCCTGCTTGCGTTCGCCATGCGCCCTGAGGATGGCTTTTTTCAGGTGATTGCGGAACATCAGTCGGTTAGGAAGTTCGGTCAGATGGTCGTGATTGATCAGCTGATCGACGAGAGAATTCGTAAATTTTCGGGAGCTTAGATCGGCAAATACACCTATGTAGCGAATGACTTGATGTCCGTCGTCCTTCAATGCAGTGATGCTCAGCCATTCCGGGTAGATCTCGCCGCTCTTCCGTTTATTCCAGATTTCGCCCTGCCATTGGCCGGATTCATCCAGGCTGAGCCACATTTGGCGATAGAATTTCCGGTCGTGCCGTCCGGAACTGAACATCGAAGGTTTGCGTCCTATCACCTCGTCTTTCGAGTAGCCGGTGATGGTGGTCAGCGCACGATTCACCATCACGATATTGGCTTTGGCGTCGGTGATGAGGATGCCTTCCGAACTGGTTTCGAACACGCTGGCGGCGATTCGAAGCTGTTCTTCGGCGCGCTGGCGTCCTTCTTTGTTCCAGATATTCCGGATTGCCAAGGCTAAAGTATCTGCAAAGGTGGCGACGAGAAGTTCGTCGTCCCCGTCGAAGAACCCGCCGTCTGTCTTGTCGCAGAGATAGAGGCGCCCATACGTCTCTCCGTTGTGGGAAATCGAGACGGCGAGAAGATTGCGCATGGGCGGGTGGCCCGGCGGAAATCCCGCCGCATGCGGGTGCTCGTGCAGATTCTGCAGCCGCAGAAACTGATTCCGGGCCAGCGCCCTCCCCAGCAGTCCTTTTCCTTCCGGCCAGTGTTCGATGCGCTGCGCCTGTTCTTCGCTCAAACCGGTGTAGATGAATTCGGCGAGTTGGCCTTGCTCGTCGAAAATCCCGATCGCCCCGTAGCGCGCCGATAACAGACGGGTCAGATATTCGAGAGAGCTTTCCAATAGATGCCGTTCCAGCTTTATCGTATTCATGATCCGCAGCAAGGAACGGGTCGCTAGGCTAAGCGACCTCAGCTGCTCGGACCAGGATGGCGAAGGATCGCGATTCGTCGACAATTCGGCATGGCGATGCGATGCATCCGACAAAAGTTCCTTTTCGCGCTTCAGGAGCGCGTCAATCAGGCTGGTTTGGGTTACGGCTCCGATAAAATCACCGCTATCGTTGAAAACCGCTAGAGCCGCCAGGTGCTCGTTTTCCAGCCGGTTTTTCACGATTTCGAGCGGCGTGTTTTCATGGACAGGGGCCGGAATCGGGTCAACCACCAAGTCCGCCAGTATCTGGTCCGGATTCCGGGCGATTTGTTCGCTCGATACGAGTCCCAGAAAGAGACTTATCCCAGCGGGGAGGACATCGAAAACGCTATAGATACAGCCCGGCACAAGCTCCTCTCGTGATGGCCGGTCGTCGGCTTTTGCTCTTGTCAGTTGATTGGTTAATGCTTCCCGTGCGCAAAGTCTCGAGCGTCCGATTGGATGGTTAGTCGAATCGCTCATTCGTCGGCCTGGGCGAAACGGTTCATGAGGTTTTCAAGATCCACAGCCAACTGTAACGCTTGTTCACTAGTGTTGGCGGTCCGCTCAGCCTCTTTCGCGATGTTCTTGGTTTTTTGGTTGATGTTTTCAACGTTGCGCATGATTTCTTGAGTGACGCAGGATTGCTCCTCCACGGCACTTGCTACCTGCACATTCATATCCTTGATTTCTTCAATCGCTCGCGTGATCTCGGAAAGCGTTTCATTGCAGACCTCCGCCTGTTGCACGCTCACTTGAGCTTGCCGGCGGCCTTTCTCCATAACGGCGGTGGCTTCCTGGGCTTCTTTCTGCAGCCGCTCGACGATTTTCTGGATTTCCCGGGTCGAACTCTGGGTGGTGGACGCCAGCTTGCGTACTTCTTCGGCAACGACCGCGAAACCGCGTCCCCGCTCGCCCGCGCGCGCAGCCTCGATGGCGGCGTTCAAGGCCAACAGATTGGTTTGGTCGGCGATGTCGCGGATCACGTTGACTACGACATCGATGCCTCTGCTTTCTTGTTCCAGTTTTTCTATCACCTGTGCGGCATTCTCGACCTCATGGGCCAAGTCGTCGATTGCAACGCTGGTCTGCCCCACGGCATGCTTGCCCTTGCCGGCTGCATGGGTCGCGCGGTCGGCTGCGGAAGCGGCTTCTGCGGCATTGCGGGCGATACTCTGAACGGTTGCCGTCATTTCATCGACTGCCGTCGCTACCATGGCGATCTCCGACTGCTGATGGGTGAGGTCGTTGCTGGTCTGGGCCGCGGCCTGCCGGGCGTGAGTCGCCATGTCCTGGAGCCGGGCGGCGGCATCATCGAAGCGCCCGATTACGGTTCGCAGCCTAGCCTGCAAGGAGACGATAGCGGTCTGCAATTGGCCCACTTCATCATCTCTTCCGGCATAGACCTTTCGGGCGATACCGTTGTCGATGAACTGCTTGGAGAAATTCGCAGCCTGGGTGAGCGGCCGTGTGAGAAGACGTGCCATGAATAACGAGAGGGCCACACTGACGGCGGCTGCCGCATAAAACGCGGGTTGCGCGCCGGCTCCGGTAAAACCGAGCGCTAGCAGGGGCGCCATGGCGACGAGAAATCCGACGAACGCTTTCGCCGAGAAGCTCAATCGGAGCAGCGAAGGCAGCTTGAACTTTTTTTCGCGGAACGACCGGTAAAGCGCTTCGGCCCTTGCAACGTACTCCCGTGAAGGACTCACCCTCACCGATTCGTAGCCGATTATGCGGTCTTTATCCAGCATCGGCATAACGAATGCGTCCACCCAGTAATAGTCGCCGTTCTTACATCGATTTTTGACGATGCCCATCCAAGGGGTCCGGTTTTTCAAGGTGGTCCAGAGATCGGCGAACGCTTCCGGCGGCATATCCGGATGTCGAACGATATTGTGGTTCTTATTCAATAGCTCCTGTTCGGTGAACCCGGCGACCGCCTGAAAGTCCTTGTTCGCGTAAGTGATGATTCCCTTAAGATCGGTAGTCGAGATCAGTTGTGTACCGGCGGGATACGTCGATTCGTTTGCAGTGACGGGAAGATTGATTTTCATAGAGAAGCCTTTATTCAGTCCGCTCGGCAGGCAAAGCGCGGGCGCGCGTTCCGTTTGCATCGTCGAGGCAGGGTTCGTTCACGTTGCGAAAAGGCCATCCGCGCTGGTGTTAGGAAAAATCCGGGGACCATGGGGATGACGGCCTAGAGTATAGGTGGGAGGAAACAAGAAATTTCTTATTTTTAGCGCTGGCGTTTCCCTGGTCCGTGTACTGCCAGCGAGGCAGTTCGGATAGTAGGAGGCGAGCGGCGCCAAGAGCGGCGGCGCAGGCCGAATCGCACCGGCCCGATTCGCATATTCGCCGAACTGGTCTAACTTTTGGGCCAGTTCTCCAGAAGTTCTACAGTGACTGTCGGGATCGGAGCGAGCGGCGGCTCCCAGCCGTCGGACCGAACCGGCTGGAGGCTCCGGTTTTCTTACAGGCGCTTTTTAGGGGTCCGTTATGTCCGAACACACCGATACGCTGATTGGTCATTTGCTGGAAGTTCGCAACGGTCAATTCGTAGCCAAGCTGTTGAGCGAGGAAGAAGGCTTTTGCCCGACAGTGTCGGTGGACGGTGAACTCAAAGTGGTCGGACAACCGGGGTCTTACGTGTCGATCCGTCAGCACGGTTTTCGATCCTTGGCGCTGATCAATCATGTAGAAGCAGATCGTTCCGGTGGTCGAATATGCCGTTCCGCGGCCGGCAGCCTGGTCGCGCTTACGCCGCTCGGACAAATTACCGATGAAGGCGTGTTCCAGCGCGGTGTAAGGCATTTTCCGACACCCGGCGCCGAAGTGCACATCGTGGCCGAGGACGAGATCGATTCGATTTTCGCGAATTACCGGCAGTATCGGTTCAATCCCGGCTATCTCCGCAGCCATCCCTCGACCGGCGTTTACCTGGATCCGTCGGCTTTGTGCAGTCGCCATTTCGCTATTCTCGGGCAGTCCGGCTCCGGCAAGTCATGGTCGGTGGCAAGTTTGATTCAGCGCATGGTCGATGCCATGCCCAACGCGCATATCATCCTGCTCGATTTGCACGGCGAATATTGCTGGAAGGATAGGAGCAGGGCTCTCCATTCCGCCTTTAAGCCGGAACAGACGCGTTATCTCGACGCCCGAGCCCTGGAAATTCCTTATTGGCTGATGACTTTCGCCGAGTTGCTCGACCTGCTGATCGATCGCAACGACCCGGGAGCTGCCATACAGACTGCTTTCCTGCGCGAGACGATTTACGAGTTGAAGAAAAAATCGGCGAAATCCCTGGATTTGGAAACAATCTCGCTCGACTCGCCAATTTATTTCTCGTTACAGGAGGTTTACGACAGCTTCAAGGAAGCCAATGAATTCCGCACCGATTTCGGCAAGACCAAAGGCCCGCTGTTCGGCCAGTTCGACGAGTTTCTGGTCAAGCTGCTGAGCCGGCTCAATGACGTGCGCTATGATTTTCTGCTCAATCCGGTAAGACGGAACCGCTCGGAGAGTCTGCCCGGGCTGCTGCGGGATTTCGTCGGATTGGGCGACCCCAAATGTCAGATCACGATTATCGACTTGAGCCCGGTACCTTTCGACGTGCGTCCGACCGTTTCCGCGCAGATCGGGCGCTTGGCCTTCGAGTTCAATTACTGGAACCCGTTCAACCGAGAGTTTCCCATTCTCCTGGTCTGCGAAGAAGCTCATGCCTATATTCCCCGTGAGTCCAACACCCAGTTTGAAGGCACTCGCAAGACCATGGAGCGGATCGCCAAGGAAGGGCGCAAGTACGGTGTCGGTTTGGGGGTTATCAGTCAGCGGCCCCACGAGTTGTCGGAAACGGTATTGTCGCAATGCGGCACGTACATCTGCCTGCGCATTACCAATCCCGACGACCAGGACTATGTGCGCAAGCTGGTGCCGGAGGGCGAGTCCGATTTGGTCGATATCCTGACGTCTCTCAGCCGGGGCGAGGCCATGATCCTCGGCGAGGCCATCCCACTCCCTACCCGGACCCAGATTTATAAGCCCGACCCGACGCCCAACAGCAACGACGCGGATTTCTATTCGGCGTGGAAGTCCGGTCCGGAAGATTTAGACATCGAGGGCATCGTCGATCGATGGAGGCGGCAGGGGCGGTAAGCCGGGTGCTTGTCCGGTACTGACCAGATTTCCGCCATTTTCTTGAATGTCTTAGGTATATTAATCAAGCCCGTAAATACCCTCCTGGTATTTCGGGCCGCCGCCCAGGCCGGTACACGCCCGGCCTGGGCTCACGCGGCTTGTCGCCGCGCCGGGGCATCCCTGCCCCGGATCAACCCGGCCTATATTTATAGGCCGGGTTAATAATGATTTAGATTGCCTATCTAAGGTCGGTCCACAATCTTATGCACAGGGACGGTGAACAACTGTCGTTCCTGCTTTAGTGGAGCGGCCACGCCTCAACGGTTATAATGCCGGTTGGTTATTTACGCGGCGTATCTGAAGCGGCGCGGCTCCTTTACGGTACAGCACTCCCTCATGACTTCCTTCGCCAAAGAAATTATTCCGGTCAGTCTCGAAGACGAGATGAAACAGTCCTATCTCGATTACGCCATGAGCGTGATCGTGGGGCGCGCCTTGCCGGATGTGCGTGACGGTTTGAAGCCGGTACATCGGCGCGTGCTTTACGCCATGCACGAGCTGAGCAACGATTGGAATAAGCCTTACAAGAAGTCTGCCCGCGTCGTGGGTGACGTCATCGGTAAATACCATCCGCACGGCGACGCCGCGGTGTATGACACGATCGTGCGCATGGCCCAGCCGTTTTCGCTGCGCTATATGCTAATCGACGGTCAGGGCAATTTCGGGTCGGTCGATGGCGATCCGCCGGCGGCCATGCGTTATACCGAAGTGCGCATGGCCCGCATTGCGCACGAATTGCTCGCCGATCTCGAGAAAGAGACGGTCGATTTCATCCCGAACTACGACGAATCCGAAAAAGAGCCTTCGGTACTGCCCACGCGCATTCCGAACTTGCTCATCAACGGTTCGGCAGGCATCGCGGTGGGCATGGCGACGAATATCCCGCCCCACAATCTCACCGAAGTCATCAGCGCCTGCTTGTTGCTGATCGAGAATCCGGATGCCGGCATCGCCGAACTGATGGAACACATCCCGGGACCGGATTTTCCCACAGCCGGCATCATCAATGGGGCGAGCGGCATCCGTGAAGCTTATCTCACCGGCCGGGGCCGCATTTACATCCGTGCCCGCTGCGATTTCGAGGAAGACGGCGGACGCACCAGCATCATCGTCAGCGAGTTGCCGTATCAGGTGAACAAGGCCCGGCTCATGGAAAAAATCGCCGAGCTGGCCAAGGAGGGGAAGCTGGAGGGCATTTCCGGGCTGCGCGACGAGTCGGACAAGGACGGCATGCGCATGGTGATCGAACTCAAGCGCGGCGAAGTGCCGGAAGTGGTGCTGAACAATCTCTATCAGCAGACCGCCATGCAGAGCGTGTTCGGCATCAATACCGTGGCCTTGCTGGACGGACGTCCGCGCTGTCTGAACCTCAAGGAGTTGCTCGCGGCGTTTATCGATCATCGCCGCGAAGTCGTCACCCGGCGCACGCTGTACGATCTTCGAAAAGCGCGCGAACGTGCGCATATCCTGGAAGGTCAGGCCGTCGCTCTCGCGAATATCGACGAAGTGATCGAACTGATCAAGACGTCGCCCAATCCTGCGGAAGCGAAACAGCGGCTATTGGAGCGCACCTGGCGTCCCGGCGTGGTTTCGGATCTTCTGGCCAGGGCGGAAGACGCAATGCGGTCCCGTCCGGAAAACCTCGCGGCCGGTTACGGTCTGACCGAACACGGTTACAACCTGTCGCCGGAGCAGGCGCAGGCAATTTTGGATCTCCGTCTGCACCGCCTGACCGGGCTGGAGCAGGACAAGATCATCGATGAATACAAGCAGCTGTTGGCGCAGATTGACGAGCTCCTCGAAATTTTGGCCAGCGACAAGCGATTGATGGAAGTCATCCGCGACGAGCTTGTCGCCATCCGCGACCAGTTCGGCGACAAGCGTCGCACCGAAATCATCGAGGACCGTCTCGATTTGTCCGCGGAAGATCTGATCACCGAGGAAGACGTGGTGGTCACGGTTTCCCACGAAGGCTACGTGAAATCGCAGCCGCTCGGCGCCTACCGGGCGCAACGGCGGGGCGGGCGCGGCAAGGCGGCGGCGACCACCAAGGAAGAGGATTTCATCGAAAAACTCATCGTGGCCAACACCCATGACACCATTCTGTGCTTTTCGAGCGTGGGCAAGGTGTACTGGCTCAAGGTCTACGAGCTGCCTTCGGCCAGCCGCGTGTCGCGCGGCAAGCCTTTCGTCAATCTGCTGCCGCTGGAGCAGGGCGAGCGCATCAATGCCATCCTCCCGATTCGGGAATTCGACGAAAGCCATTACGTTTTCATGGCGACCGCCTCGGGTATCGTCAAAAAAGTGGGGCTGCGGGAGTTCGAGCGTCCGCGCCCGTCCGGGAAAATCGCCATCGATCTGCGGCAGGACGATCACTTGGTGAACGTGGCCATCACAGACGGCAAGCAGCATGTCATGCTGTTCAGCAATGCGGGCAAGGCCGTGTGCTTCGAGGAAGAGGACGTGCGGCCCATGGGGCGTGGCGCAACCGGCGTCCGCGGCATGACGCTGCACGACGGCCAGAAGATCATTGCCCTCATCATCGGCACCGAGGGTTCGGTGCTGAACATTACCGAAAACGGGTTCGGCAAGCGTACGGCGCTGAGCGACTTTCCGATACACCGCCGCGGCGGCCAAGGCGTGATCGCCATCCAAACCAGCGAACGTAACGGTTCGGTAGTCGGCGCCGTACTCGTTCAGGATTCGGACGAGATCATGCTGATCACCGATGCCGGCACGCTGGTGCGGACGCGGGTCGAAGAGATTCGGGAACTCGGGCGCAATACTCAAGGCGTGACGGTGATCCGCCTCAGTCCGGGTGAAAAAGTCGTCGGAGTGGACAGGATTCCGGTCCTTGAGGGCGAAAACGACGAGTTGGCGGAAACGGATGAAGACCAGGAGGGCGACGATGGCTAGGGTTTACAATTTCAGCGCGGGACCGTCCATGCTTCCCGAGCCGGTGTTGCTCCGCGCGCGCGAAGAGTTGCCGGATTGGCATTCCACTGGTATGTCGATCATGGAAATGAGTCACCGCGGCAAAGATTTTGTCGCCGTCGCCGAGAAATCCGAGGCGGACCTGCGCGAGCTTCTGACGATTCCGGCGAATTACAAAGTCTTGTTTTTACAAGGTGGCGCGACCGGACAATTCGCGGCGGTCCCAATGAATCTTCTTCGGGGAAAATTCAAGGCTTGCTATGTCAATACCGGCCTCTGGTCGGAGAAGGCCGTTTCCGAGGCCGAGCGGTACTGCTCGGTCGCTATTGCGGCGAGTTCCAAGGAAAGCGGCTTTACGACTGTTCCGCCTCGCTCCGATTGGCGCATCGATCCGGATGCGGCTTATCTCCATTACACCGCCAACGAAACCATCGGCGGGGTCGAATTCCAGGATGTTCCTGACTCGGCCGGGCTGCCGCTGGTTTGCGACATGTCGTCCAATATCCTGTCGCGCCCGCTGGATGTCGGCCGATTCGGCCTGATTTACGCCGGCGCGCAGAAAAACATGGGGCCGGCCGGTATCGTCGTGGTGATCGTGCGCGAAGATCTGATCGGGCAGGCCCTGACTGGTACGCCGTCGATCTTCGACTATAAGAAGCAGGCGGACAGCGGTTCCATGCTCAATACGCCGCCGACCTACAACTGGTATTTGCTGGGCCTGGTGTTGGAGTGGCTGAGGGATCAGGGCGGATTGGCTGCCGTCGAAGCGCGCAATATCCGTAAGGCGGAAAAACTGTACGCCGCTATCGACGGTTCGACGTTCTATTCGAACCCCATCCAGCCCGCTTATCGTTCCCGCATGAACGTCCCGTTCCGGCTGGCGAAAGCGGACCTGGAAAAAACGTTTTTGGCCGAAGCCAAAGCAGCAGGATTAGTGAACCTGGAGGGGCACCGGTCGGTAGGTGGATTCAGGGCTAGCATCTACAACGCGATGCCTGAAGAAGGAGTCGATGCCTTAATCGAATTCATGCGCGAGTTCGAGCGCAGACACGGATAGTTTCATGTTCAAGATTCTCACCTACGACAACATCTCGGTGGCCGGATTAGAGCGACTGCCCCGCGACCGTTACGAGATTGCGTCGGAAATTCAGCATCCCGACGCGATACTGCTGCGCTCCCATAACCTCCACGGCGTGCCCATCCCGGAATCGGTGAAGGCGGTGGGACGTGCCGGCGCCGGGGTGAACAACATTCCCGTCGCGGAGTATTCGAAGTGCGGCATTCCGGTGTTCAATGCACCGGGCGCCAACGCCAATGCCGTGAAAGAGTTGGTCATTGCGGGGATGCTATTGGCGGCCCGCAACATTTGTACGGCTTGGGACTTTGCCCGCCAGTTGGAGGGCGACGACGAGACGATTCATCACCGCGTCGAAAAAACTAAGAAACAATTCGCCGGTTTCGAGCTGGCGGGCAAGACCTTGGGGGTTTTGGGACTGGGCGCTATTGGCGTAAGAGTGGCCAATGCGGCGACGGGTTTGGGCATGCATGTGATCGGTTACGATCCGCTGCTTACCGTCGAAAGCGCCTGGCAGCTGTCTTCGTCGGTTGCGCGGGCCGCGAGCATCGACGATTTGATTGCGAAGGTCGACCTCCTGACCTTGCACGTGCCGCTGAACGACCAGACGCGCCACCTCGTCAATGCGGCACGAATCGGCATCATGAAGAAAGGGGCGGTCTTGCTCAATTTTTCCCGCGCCGGCATCGTGGACGACGCCAGCGTGTACGGCGCTCTGAACGCCGGCCATCTCGCCGCCTACGTATGCGACTTTCCCTCGCGCGCCATGCTGAATCATCCTCGCGCCGTCGTACTCCCGCATCTCGGTGCCTCCACCGCCGAAGCCGAGGAAAACTGTGCGGTAATGGTGGCCGATAGAGTGCGGGATTTTCTGGAAAACGGTAACATCCGACACTCGGTGAATTTTCCGGACGTGGTCATGCCGCGGACCGAGGGCGTCCGCCTCGGAATAGCGAATGAGAACGTGCCCAAGATGGTAGGGCAGATTTCCGGTGCGCTGGCCGACGCCAACCTCAATATTCTCGATTTGTTGAACAAGTCGAGAGGTGAACTTGCTTATACGCTCATCGACCTCAATACCGAGGTGCCCGCCGAAACGCTGGAACATATCCGGGCCATCAAGGGAGTGCTTTCCGCCCGCGTCATATAACGAGTTGTCATGGAGAATTCGAACAATACATCGACTGTCGATACTGCGTTGCTTCACCTCCGCAAGGAGATCGATGCGATCGACGATCGGATCTTGGAGCTGTTGAACCAGCGTGCGCGCTGCGCCCAGCAAGTTGCCGAAATCAAGACGGCGGCGGGCGAGGTCGATTGTTTTCACCGCCCCGAGCGGGAAGCGGAAGTGCTGCGGCGCATCGCCGAAAACAATAGTGGTCCTTTGAGCCAGGAAGCAGTCACCCGTTTTTTCCGCGAGCTCATGTCGGAATGCCTGGCCTTGGAAAAACCGTTGACCGTTGCTTTTCTCGGTCCTCAGGGCACGTTTACGCAGCAGGCCGCTTACAAACACTTCGGCCATGCCATTCAGGCGGTGCCCTTGCCGGCTATCGACGAAATTTTCCGGGCTGTCGAAAGCGGCGCCTGCCAGTACGGCGTGGTGCCCGTCGAAAATTCTACCGAAGGGGTGATCACCCACACCCTGGATAGCTTTTTGCGATCCTTTTTGCTCATCGCCGGCGAGGTGGGGCTGCGTATTCACCACAACCTGATGAGCAAGTTGAGTAGCTCCGAAGAAATACGTGAAGTTTTCTCCCATCAACAATCTCTCGCTCAATGCCGCGAATGGCTGGATCGTTATCTTCCGAACGTTCGGAAGACCGCCGTCAGCAGCAATGCCGAGGCGGCACGACTTGCCGCTGTCATGCCGAATACCGCGGCCATAGCGGGGGAAGTGGCGGCCGAGCTGTATGGACTCAATGTTCTGGAGCGCAACATCGAAGACGAGCCGGACAATACCACGCGGTTCTTGGTGATCGGGCGGAATCCGGTCGGAGCCACCGGAAACGATAAGACGTCGTTACTCCTCTCGACCCGGAACAATCCCGGCGCTCTTTATGCTGTCCTCGAGCCTTTTGCGAGGCACAGCATCAGCATGACCAAAATCGAATCCCGACCGTCTCGCCGGGGTACGTGGGACTATGTCTTCTTCGTCGATGTGGAAGGACACCGGAATGAACCTCGATTGGCGGAGGCATTAAAGGAAGTTGAGAAAAGCGTCACGATGTTGAAAATCCTCGGTTCTTATCCTCGGGCCTCGTCTTGATCGTTTGATCCTAGTATTCGACTCATCTTTATGAAAGCAGAGCATTTAGCCGTTCCCGGAGTTCGGGCGCTCACGCCTTACCTGCCCGGCAAACCCATCAGTGAACTGGAACGGGAGTTAGGGCTACGCAATATCGTCAAATTGGCATCGAACGAGAACCCTCTAGGGCCTAGCCCGAAGGCGCTCGAAGCAGCACGTCGTGCATCATCCGAAATCCACCTATACCCGGACGGCAGCGGTTTCGAGCTCAAGGCCGCATTATCGCGCAAACTCGATGTCCGACCCGAACAGATTACCTTGGGTAACGGTTCCAACGACGCACTGGAGTTGGTGGCCCGCGCTTTCCTGTCCCCGCAGTCGAAAGCGATCTATTCCGAATATGCCTTTGCGGTTTATTCCATCGTGACGCAAGCCGTCGGCGCACAGGCGGTCGTTGCACCGGCCCATGACGGCTCTCACGGGCCCCGTTATGGCCATGACTTGCAGGCCATGGCCCAGGCAGTTGATGAATCGACGCGGGTCGTATTCATTGCCAATCCCAATAATCCGACCGGGACCTATTTGACGAAATCGGAGTTGCGCAGTTTTCTCGGCGACCTTCCCGAGCATGTCATCGCCGTTGTGGACGAGGCGTATTTCGAATATGTTGAAGCTCCCGACTATCCCGATTGCATAGAGTGGCTGTCCGATTTTCCCAGTTTGATCGTGATCCGGACTTTTTCCAAAGCCTATGGACTGGCGGGGCTGCGGGTCGGGTATGCGGTGTCGAGCCCAGCGATTGCCGATCTTTTGAATCGCGTGCGGCAACCGTTCAACGTCAATTCTCTGGCCTTGGAAGCCGCCAAGGCTGCACTCGACGACAACGATCATCTGACCCGTTCGGTTAGCTTGAATCGAGAGGGCTTGCGTCGACTAAGCGAAGCCTTCACCGAGCGCGACTTGAGCTTCATTCCTTCGGTCGGCAACTTCATTATGGTCGACATGGGAAGACCGGCAGCCCCGGTTTACGAGGCGCTGTTACGGCAGGGCGTCATCGTTCGGCCGGTTGCCAATTACGGGCTTCCCAATCATTTGCGGGTCACCGTCGGTACCGAGGAAGAAAACCGGATTTTCCTGGCCGCACTGGACCGTGTCTTGGCCTTATGATCGAGCGTCTATGCATCATCGGCGTGGGGCTGATCGGCGGATCGGTGGCGCGTGCCGCGCGCGCCAAAGGGCTCTGCCATGAAATCGTGGGCGTCGATGCCGATACCGATAACTTGCGAAACGCATTGGAATGCGGTGTCATCGACGTCGGATATTCCGATACATCGCAAGGCGCTGCAAGTGCCGATTTGGTGATGATCGCGACCCCGGTCGGGACCTTTGATGCCATTTTTAGCGCGTTGAAGCCGGTATGGTCCACCCGAGCGGTCGTTACGGACGCGGGCAGCACGAAGTGTAATGTCATCGAATCCGCCGAAAGAGTTTTTGGTGAAATTCCCGACAATTTTGTGCCAGGCCACCCGATCGCGGGAGCCGAACGGAGCGGTGTGGATGCCTCGACCGCCGATTTGTATCAGGGCAAGCGAGTTATCCTGACGCCTCTAAACAACACGTCGCCGCTGGCCATCAAGCGGGTTGAGCGTTTTTGGCGAGCGATAGGAGCCAAGGTTTCGGAAATGGAGCCAGCCCATCACGACGAAGTGTTGGCCGCGACCAGCCATTTGCCTCACGTGTTGGCCTTTACGCTGACTTACATGCTAGGTAAGAAAGACGAGCAGCAGGAAATTTTTCAGTATGCCGCTGGCGGATTTCGGGACTTTACCCGTATCGCGTCCAGCGATCCGAAAATGTGGCTGGATATCTGCCTCGCGAACCGGCGGCAAATCGTATCCTTGATCCATCAGTTCCGCGAAGAGCTTAGTGTGGCCGCTGGTCTGATTTCGAGAGGGGCCGAGGACGAACTCTATTCTTTATTCTCCGAAGCCCGCAGTGCGCGACAACGATTCTTAGATCAACTTGAAAAATAACAGGTCCATGCAGAACAACACGATCAGCTTTCGGGTGCAGCCGGGTGGCACGCTTCGCGGAGAGGCCCGGGTGCCCGGCGATAAATCCATCTCCCATCGATCCATCATGTTGGGTGCGCTGGCCGAAGGCACGACCCGCGTCACCGGCTTTTTGGAAGCGGAAGATTGCCTCGCCACTATGAATGCGTTTCGGGCGATGGGCGTCGACATCGAGGGCCCGCAAGACGGGCAGGTGTGCATTCGAGGTGTGGGGCTGCATGGGTTGCGTGCGCCCAAAGAACCGTTGTACCTGGGGAATTCGGGCACGTCGATGCGTCTCCTTTGCGGTCTGTTGGCGGGGCAGCATTTTGACTCGGTTTTGACCGGCGACGTTTCTCTTTCCCGCCGCCCCATGAAGCGAGTAACCGAGCCGCTACGTACGATGGGCGCAGTGGTGGAAACTACCGAGGCGGGAACCGCTCCGCTCAAGATTAGAGGCAGCATCAAGCTGAGGGGGATTCACTACGATATGCCGGTGGCCAGTGCCCAGGTCAAGTCCTGTCTTCTCTTGGCCGGGCTTTACGCCGCCGGTAGAACGTGTGTGCGCGAGCCGGCTCCTACGCGCGATCATACCGAGCGCATGTTGGCCGGATTTTCCTATCCGGTGGTTCGTGAAGGCGATACCGTATGCGTACAGCCGGACGGGAGACTTGTTGCCTGCGACATCGATGTGCCTGGCGACATATCATCGGCGGCATTTTTCATGGTCGGCGCAGCAATCGGCGAAGATGCCGATGTCACCCTCCGGCATGTGGGCGTGAATCCGACTCGTACCGGGGTTTTGGACATTCTGCGTCTGATGGGGGCGGATATTCAGGTCGTCGATGTCCGCGAGATGGGCGGTGAGCCGGTTGCGGATATCCGCATCCGTTCAAGTCGCCTGCGCGGGATCGAGATTCCGCAAGAATTGGTGCCTTTGGCGATCGACGAGTTTCCGGTTCTGTTTGTCGCCGCGGCTTGCGCCGAGGGGGAAACTCGATTGACCGGCGCCGAGGAACTACGGGTCAAGGAAAGCGATCGTATCCAAGTAATGGCTGACGGTTTGCAAGCCTTGGGCATCGACGCCCAGCCGACGCCGGATGGTATGATTGTACGGGGCGGAAAACTGTCCGGGGGGAAAGTAAATTCCCACGGCGACCATCGTATTGCCATGGCATTTTCTGTTGCCGCGCTGCGGGCCGCCGGCCTGATCGAAATCGACGACTGCGCGAACGTCAATACATCCTTTCCGAGCTTCGTGGAGTTGGCGCGCGATATGGGCCTAAACATCTCTGCCATTTTCGGCGAAATCCTATGACAACGAAGGTGCCGGTGATCACCATTGATGGGCCGAGCGGTGCCGGCAAGGGGACGGTGAGCCGTGCGTTGGCCAAGACGCTGGGCTGGCATTTCTTGGACAGCGGGGCCATCTACCGTTCATTGGCCTTCGCCGTTACCCAGGCTGCGATCGACCCCCACAATGTCGACGCCGTTGTCAGTGTCGCTCGGTCGATGGATCTTCAATTCGAGGCGAACGATCCGCCGCGCATCCTTCTGAACGGCCAGGATATTGCCTGTCAAATCCAGACGGAAGACTGCGGCAACACGGCTTCGAAGATCGCCGCTTATGGGCCGGTACGACAGGCACTCTTGCAGAAGCAGCGCGATTTTCAGCGAGAACCCGGCTTGGTCGCAGACGGCCGCGACATGGGCACAGTCGTTTTTCCCGACGCCCCGTATAAGATATTTTTAACTGCCAGCGCGGAAGTGCGCGCAAAAAGGCGGCATAAGCAGTTGAAAGAGAAGGGGGCTGATGTTAACCTTGAACGCTTAACGAAAGAGATTGAAGAACGGGACCGGCGCGACAAGGAACGTGCTGAGGCGCCGCTGATTGTACCGGATGGCGCTGTTCTGATTGATTCGTCCGATCTCACGATTGATCAAGTTATCGCCCGATGTCTCGATATTATAGGCGGTAGGTAAGATCGTAATCGGTAATTTTTGAGGCGTTGCCGGCGTTTGCTCGGCAATTTGTTTAACCAATTAACCCAAACGGCTAGGGAAACTTGGCTGTTAGAACCAAGTTCGTTTTATGAGCGATAGCTTTGCACAATTGTTTGAAGAGAGTCTGGCTCAGGCGGAAATGCGCCCAGGCAGCATCATCACGGGCACCGTAATCGATATCGGCCCCGATGTGGTCGTAGTCAATGCGGGATTGAAGTCGGAAGGCGTCATACCCAAATGGCAGTTCTTGAATTCCGACGGACAAATCGAAGTACAGATCGGCGACACGGTCGAAGTGGCGCTCGACATGCTGGAAGACGGTTTAGGGGCTACGCTGTTGTCCCGCGACAAGGCAAAGCGGTTGAAGGCATGGCAAGAGCTCGAACAGGCGTACGAGAAGAATGAGACCGTGGTCGGTAGAATTACGGGCAAGGTACGCGGAGGCTTCACGGTGGCCGTCGGTGCGTTGCGCGCCTTTTTGCCCGGATCTCTGGTCGATGTGCGTCCGGTCCGCGACACATCCTACTTGGAAGGGCGCGACCTCGAATTCAAGGTCATCAAGATCGACCAAAAGCGCAATAATGTTGTGCTTTCCCGCCGCGCCGTAGTGGAATCCGAGTTCAGCGCCGAGAAGGAAGCGTTGCTCGAGAACCTGAAAGAAGGTGCGATCGTCACGGGCGTGGTGAAGAACCTGACCGATTATGGCGCCTTTATCGATCTCGGCGGCATCGACGGCCTGCTCCACATTACCGATATGGCTTGGAAGAGAGTGCGGCATCCCTCGGAAGCCGTTCAGATCGGCCAAGAAATCCAGGTCAAGGTACTTAAATTTGATCAGGAAAAGAATCGCGTCTCGCTTGGCTTGAAGCAGCTGGGAGAGGATCCGTGGCTGAATATCGCACGTCGTTATCCGCCGGGCACGCGCCTTTTCGGAAAGGTCAGCAACCTTACGGATTACGGCTGTTTCGTCGAGTTGGAAGAGGGCGTCGAAGGCCTCGTTCACGTATCCGAGATGGATTGGACCAACAAGAACGTCAACCCGGCCAAGGTTATCCAGTTGGGTGAGGAAGTCGAGGTCATGGTACTCGACATCGACGAGGAGCGTCGTCGCATTTCTCTCGGCATGAAGCAGTGCAAGCCCAATCCTTGGGAAGAATTTGCTGCGAGCCACAAGAAGGGCGACAAGATTAAGGGCAGCATCAAGTCGATTACCGATTTCGGTATTTTCATCGGACTGGAAGGTGCTATCGACGGTCTGGTGCATCTGTCGGACATTTCTTGGTCCATTCCGGGCGAAGAAGCGATTCGCCAGTACAAGAAAGGCGATGAAGTGGAGACCATCATCCTGGCCATCGATCCTGAGCGGGAACGAATCTCGCTCGGCATAAAGCAGTTGGAGCAGGATCCCTTCCAGAATTACTTGGCGACCCACGAGAAAGGCAGCATTGTCAACGGGGTTGTCAAGGAAGTCGACGCTAAGGGGGCAGTTATCACCCTGGCTGACAGTGTTGAAGGCTATCTCCGCGCGTCCGAAATTTCTCGCGATCGAGTAGAAGACGCTCGTACCCAGTTGAAGGTAGGCGACGAAGTCGAAGCGAAGTTCATCGGGGTCGACAAGAAAAACAAATCCATTACTCTCTCGATTAAGGCGAAGGATCAAGAAGAGGAAGCTGCTGCAATCAAGGGGTACTCACAGCAATCTTCCTCCGGTATGCCTACTTTGGGAGATATCTTCAAGGAACAGATGGAAAATAAATAGTCAGGTCAAGCAAGGGGGGCGGACACACTGCCCCCCGCTATTTATGGAAATGACAGTGACAAAGTCAGAATTGATCAATCTCTTAGCAGAGAAGTACGGCCACTTGGCGTTTAAGGATGTCGAGTTGGCGGTAAAAGGAATGATCGAACATATGACCCATGCCCTTTCATCGGGCGAGCGCATCGAAATTAGAGGGTTCGGGAGTTTCTCGCTGCATTATCGTCCACCGAGGATGGGGCGGAATCCAAAAACAGGCGACTCAGTCGAGTTGGCTTCCAAGTTTGTACCTCATTTTAAGCCTGGCAAAGAACTGCGAGATCGAGTCAATCAAGCGCGGAGTTGAGTTGCCCCTGAGGCCGCCACAAATTAGGCGATATAGATTTGGTCCATTAAAGGCATCGTATTGCGTCTCCGTCCCTCTGTCTCTGTCCTAGCATATTCTGTTTAGCACACCAGCCGGTGTAAGTCCTTCCTCACAAAAATTGCCATCCAGCCGTGACGTGCTCCGACGTGCATTGCTGCACTGGGATCGTCTGGGTCCGGCGACAAGTCAATCTTGGAAAGTGCAGTGGAATGCGCTGGAGTGTCAGCAACCACGCCTATCAACTGCCTTGAAGGTGTCTATGAGAACGCCTCCAATACTGTCCGCTTCGGCAGTAACAGAACCCAAGCGCTGCTTTCATCGGTCTCTCATCTGTAAAGCACTGCCTAAATGACTTGTCGGCAAAAGCTTACGCAAAAATCCGAAAATTCCTACAGTAATTTCAATTGCATATGCGGCATCGACTGCTAGCTTTAAGCTTGCAACATATTTGCAACCTACAGGAGCCGTCATGTTGAAGCTTAGGAAAGTTATATTTGCATTAATGCTTTTTAGCTGTGCGTGGTGCGTATCAGCTGAACCAGTAGATATTAATTCCGCTACGGCCGACCAGCTTGCCCAAAGTTTAAACGGTGTAGGCAAGGCAAAAGCGGAAGCGATTATTCAGGATCGTGAAAAAAACGGCAAATTTAAGTCGGCGGATGATTTGGCGCGTGTCAAAGGAATTGGCACCGCGACAATCGAAAAGAACCGCGACAAGATTACTGTCGGCGCTGAAGCACCAAATTCGGCAGCGGCATCTGCCAAGGCCAAATAATCAAAAATCGACTATCGATTCCGAAAGGCTCCTTCGTGGAGCCTTTTTTTTGAAAAATAAATTTCCATCCTTGGTGAGCGCCATCGAACTCAAGGCTAAAATACTCGAGGGAATTAAAACGAGTGAAAGTGATTTCTATGAGTTCAAACATCGTATGGCACAACGCGTCCGTAACACGAGAAAAGCGAGAGCGGCTTAATGGGCACAAAAGCTTTATTTTATGGTTTACCGGCCTTTCCGGGGCCGGTAAATCGACCTTGGCTCATCGTGTCGAAGAGCTGCTGTTCGAACGGGGATGTCGTACCTACGTGTTCGATGGCGATAACGTACGGCATGGACTTTGCTCTGATTTAGCGTTCAGTATAGAAGACAGACGGGAAAATATCCGCCGCATCGGCGAGATGAGTAAGCTGTTCATCGATGCAGGCGTTATTGCTCTGACGGCTTTTATATCCCCGTTTCGACGGGACCGACAAATGGTGAGATCACTAGTCGGTGAGGGAGATTTCATCGAAGTTTACTGCGATGCATCGGTAGAGGTGTGCGAAAATCGTGACGTCAAAGGTTTGTATAAGAGGGCTCGACTTGGCGAAATTCCTGATTTTACAGGCATCTCTTCTCCGTACGAGGAGCCAGAAAATCCTGAAATTACCTTACATTCAGGTGTCGACTCTTTGGATACATGTGCTCAGATAGTGCTTCGATATCTCGAGGATAAACACAAGATTTAATTTGGTTGAGTAAAGAGCAAAGCAAACAATGAAGAGGATTGTAAGAAAAGCAGTTTTTCCGGTTGCCGGCCTAGGAACGCGATTTCTTCCAGCCACTAAGGCGAGCCCGAAAGAAATGTTGCCTATTGTAGACAAGCCATTGATCCAATATGCCGTGGAAGAAGCGGTTGCGGCCGGGGTCGACGTCATGGTGTTCATTACTAGCCGGACGAAAAGGGCAATTTCAGATCATTTCGACAAGGCCTACGAACTTGAAACCGAGCTGGCCAACCGCGGTAAGTCGGAGATCTTGCGGATTGTTCAAAACATCGTCCCGCCCCATGTCACTTGCGTTTACATTCGCCAAGCGGAAGCCTTGGGCTTGGGGCACGCAGTCAATTGTGCTCGGGCTGTGATTGGAGATGAACCCTTCGCCGTGTTGCTGGCTGACGACATGATCGACGATGGGCATACCGGCTGTCTGTCGCAGATGGTTAAAATCTTCGACGAATGGCAGTGTTCGGTACTGGGAGTTGAGAGGATCGCTCCTTCGGAAACTCAAAGCTACGGCATCGTTAAAGCTAATCTGATTCAAGACAACATTGGAAAGTTGGAGCAAATCGTCGAGAAACCGAAGCCAGAAAATGCACCTTCGAATTTGGCGGTAGTTGGTCGGTACATTTTAACCCCTGCCATTTTTGACAAACTCGATAACGTGGCTAAAGGGGCCGGCGGCGAAATTCAACTTACCGATGCTATTGCGATGCTGCTGCACGAGGAACCGGTTCTAGCTTATGAATTCCATGGTAAACGTTATGACTGCGGTTCAAAGCTCGGATATTTGATCGCAACGGTAGAGCAGGGCCTGAAACATCCAGAACTGAGTGATAGCTTCAAGGACTATTTGACCACTCTCAAGTTGTCGTAGTAGCGCCTGAAGGGTGTCACCGGGCGGATGGAGTTCCCATACGCGGAAGTAGGGGAGGGTCTAGGTAAGGTCGGACATCTAAAATCAGTGCATCGTCCGCGCGATTTTTTACGAACTCAGACGTCGCGCGTTGTACGGCCCGATGCTAAGCTTTGAGGTGAGCGTGGCGGTCGAGTGATCTCTCTCGACCGCCAAGACTTAAACAATGCTTCGTACGCGCAATTGACCACTCAAATATAGAGAGCGCTGCGCGAACGCGCGTCAATGCAGTGTCGGAGAAAGCGACGCATAGGTCCAGTTAACGCAAGTCCTCGGAAAACAGCGAAACACTCTATTTCAGTTTGGCCAAGCCTTCGCCTCGCGGATCGCTGGCGGCGTAAACCCGATTAATGCTCTTGTCCCAGAGAACCGATTGCATGTCACCGTAGCGGCGATCGATGGGTTTCAACTCATGACCCCTTTTCTTAAGTTCCACTTGCTCCTCCTCGGTTAGGCCGCCGGGTTCATATTGGATAACATCCGGTAGATATTGATGGTGAAATCGAGGAATGGACACCCAAGAATCCGGTGTGTGGCCTTCGGCGAAATCCAAAACGGCTAGCAGTACCATGGAGACGATACGGCTTCCGCCGGGGGTTCCGATCATGCCTATGCGATGCTGGTCCTCAACAAACGTCGGCGTCATGCTGGACAGCATCCGTTTACCGGGTGCAATGGTGTTAGCCTCACCGCCTACCAATCCGTAAACGTTGCTTGAGCCGGGATGAGCGGCAAAATCATCCATCTCGTCGTTCAGCAATACGCCGGTGCCAGGAGGCATAAATCCGGAGCCAAAAGGATAGTTGACGCTTAGAGTGGCGGCGACACGATTGCCTTCCCTGTCTAGAACGGAAAAATGAGTGGTGTTTTCGCCATCCGGCTCAGGGGCGTTGAACTGACTTAAATACAGACTCGGGAGTGCTCGGCTCGGGTGTATCGCCGCGCGTAAACCGGCGGCATAATTCGGGCTGAGTAACCGACGTAACGGCATCATTACGAAATCGGGATCACCCAGGAATCGCTCGCGGTCGTGATAGGCGCGCCGCATGGCTTCGACTATGAGATGCTTGCGGGTAGTGCTGTCGACGGCTTTCAGATCGTAGCCGGACAATATGTTCAGGATTTCGATCAAGCCGATCCCGCCCGCGGAAGGCGGTGGTGGCGCGGTTATGCGTATTCCACGGTAGAAGCCTTGAACGGGCTCCCGCTCGACTACACGATAATCGGACAAGTCTTGTACGGTCCAAATGCCGCCGGCACTTCGGACGCCTTCGACTAATCTTTTCGCGGTATCGCCGTTATAAAAGCCGATCTTGCCGGATTCGCCGAGCTGCGTGAGCGTATTCGCGAGTTCCTTTTGCTTCAAAAGCGCACCGGGCTCGGGCATTTTCCCATTGACTAGAAAAACGTTGGCTGCTGCTTTCGACCTGCGCAATACGTCGGCGCGAAATGACAGTAGTCGACAATGACGTTCACTTATGGGAAACCCGTCTTCGGCATAGCGAATAGCCGGCGCTAAGTCGCTAGAGAGTGGGAGCCGTCCGTAATTCCGGGCAAGATGCACGAGCGCAGCCGGCATGCCTGGAATGCCCGCAGAAAGAGCTCCGTTGACTGATTTGTTGGGCACGGCTTTTCCTTCGTCATCGAGGTACATGTCGGGCCGGGCCGCCAAGGGAGCCCGCTCTCGACCGTCCAGCATCACCGTTTTGCCGTCGGACGCTCGATGAAGAAGCCAAAAGCCGCCACCGCCGAGCCCCGATCCCGCAGGTTCGACCACTGCGAGTGCTGCACTGATGGCCACCGCGGCATCGAACGCATTACCGCCCTTATCCAGAATTTCAAAACCGGCTTCCGTGGCGAGCGGGTGCGCGCTGGCGATGGCAGCTTGTGGCGGAGCAGCCGTCGCTACCGGCAAGAAAAAGATAAGGCAGAAAGTGAGCCGGATTAGCCGCGGCTTAAGAAACGACCTGCTAAGAAGTTTAAGCGTGTTGACTTGGCGGTTGACCCATGGAGAGTACGGACGGAATCGACTGTCCATTACCTAATTGTCACGTTAAGGCGAAGGTAAGCCGTTAGGCCTTGAGCCCCAGTACGTCCTGCATGTCGTAAATGCCCGGCGTTTTGTCCATAAGCCAAATGGCGGCGCGCATGGCTCCCTTGGCAAAGGTCATGCGGCTGGTCGCGTTATGGGTAATTTCGACGCGCTCGCCTTCGTCGGCGAACATCACGGTATGTTCGCCCACGATATCGCCAGCCCGAATCACGGAAAAGCCTATCGTTTTGGGATCGCGTTCCCCGGTGTAGCCTTCCCGTCCATAGACGGCGCATTCGCGCAGATCTCGGCCGAGTGCGGCGGCCACGACCTCGCCCATACGTAATGCCGTCCCGGAGGGGGCATCCACTTTATGCCTGTGATGGGCCTCGATGATCTCGATATCGGTTTGCTCGCCGATGACCTTCGCAGCGATTTCCAACAGTTTGAGGCAAAGATTTACCCCTACGCTCATGTTCGGTGCTAGTACGAGCGGTATCGTAAGTGCGATATGTTCGATATCCGCTTTCTGTTCAGGCGTGAAGCCAGTCGTACCGATAACGAGTCGTTTACCGTGCTCCCGACACACCGCGAGATGTTCCATGGTTGCCTCGGGACGGGTGAAGTCGACGACGACATCGAGGTCCGAGATGACGCGGCTCAGGTCGTCGACCACCGGGATGTTGAGCTTCGACAGTCCGGCAAGCTCTCCGGCGTCCTTCCCCGTTTCGGGGCTGCCTTTTCTCTCCACCGCGGCTCTCAAGAGCATTCCGTTGGTGTCGAGGCAGGCGCGTATCAAGGCTTGTCCCATGCGACCAGCGGCTCCGACGATTCCAACTTTGATCATTATGGTTTTCCTGAGATATGGCTTTGGTATTTTCGTGTCGATCAGTGGCCTTGCGGCGTTTCGATAATCCGGCAATCCGGCAATCCGGCAATTAAAGCCCGAGTTTGTCGAAAAACTGTTTCACTCCGTCGAGCCAGCCATGCGCTTGTGGACTGTGATGACTGCCGCCCCCGCTCAGGGAGTCGTCCAGTTTCTTGATCAACTCGATCTGGTCCTTATTGAGATGTACCGGCGTTTCGATACGGACTCGGCACAACAGATCGCCCTGCGGGCCGCCGCGCACCGGTTTTACCCCTTTGCCGCGCAGCCGGAACAGCCGGCCGGTTTGGGTTTCCGCGGGAATCTTAAGTACCACTTTGCCATCGAGCGTTGGAACCTCTAGTTCGCCGCCCAAACAAGCGGTCGGGAAGCTGATCGGAACCTCACAATAGAGATTGGCACCATCCCGGGTAAAAATCGGGTGCTCTTTAACGGAGATTTGTACGTACAAGTCGCCCGGTGGTCCTCCGCTTTCTCCCGCTTCGCCTTCGCCGGCCAAACGGATACGATCCCCCGTGTCCACACCTGGCGGGATCTTGACTGATAGCGTTTTGGTTTCCTGAACACGTCCCTGCCCGTGACAGACGCGACAAGGATCCTTTATTTGCTGGCCCGTACCGTGACAGGTCGGGCAGGTTTGCTGCACGGCGAAGAAGCCTTGCTGCATGCGGATGGCGCCATGGCCCTGGCAAGTAGAGCAGGTCGTGGGTCCCGTGCCCTTCTTGGCGCCGGTGCCATTGCATTCGTCACAAGTTACGAAGGTCGGTACGCGGATCTTGACTTCGGTGCCCGCGACCGCTTCCTCGAGGGTGATCTCCAGGTTATAGCGAAGATCGGCACCGCGTTGCACGCGACTGCCCCGTCTTCGGCCTGTCGCACCGCCACCGAAGATATCACCAAAGACATCACTGAAGATGTCGCTGAAACTTTCGCCGGTAAAGCCGAACCCACCGGCTGCGCCCATGGATGGATCAACTCCGGCATGGCCGAATTGATCATAAGCGGAACGCTTCTTCGGATCGGAAAGCACATCGTAGGCTTCCTTGATCTTTTTGAACTGCTCTTCCGCTTTCGGATTGTCGCGGTTGCGATCTGGATGATATTTCATCGCTAAGCGGCGAAAGCTCTTTTTGATGTCGCTATCGCTCGCGTTTCGCGCCACGCCTAAAAGTTCGTAATAATCTTCTTTCGCCATAACATAAAGAGCCGCAGGGCTTTGCCTGCGGCTAAGTTGGAGTCAATGCGCAGGACGCATCAAACTTGCCCGAAATACTCAGGCGTTAATTCCTCGCCACCTTCCCTCACCCGAAAGCTCGACTGCTTTACGCATAAACTTAGGAGAGGAGGGCGGATGAGCAGAGCAGTTTGCTTCCGCTCATCTGCATTCATGGCACAGTGCCAAACCGAGCGATAAGGCCTTATTTCCGATCCTCTTTCACTTCTTCGAATTCGGCATCGACGACATCTTCGCCTGCCTTGGCTTCCGTCGGTTGTTCGGTTTCAGCGCCGGGCGAACCAGCTGTCTCGCCTTTCTGTGCGTATAAGCGTTCCGCCAGTTTACCCGAAAGCTCGGTCAGATGTTCAGTCTTTCGCTCGATTTCCGCCTTATCGTCACCGTTCATGGCGGTCTTCAATTCACTAATCGCACCTTCGATTTTGCTGCGCTCGTCGCTTTCCACTTTATCGCCAAGTTCGTGCAGCGTCTTGTTCGTTGCATGGATCATGGCGTCTGCGTTATTGCGCGCAGTTACCAGTTCGTGCAGTTTCTTGTCTTCTTCGGCATGCAGTTCCGCATCCTTGACCATACGCTTGATCTCGTCCTCGGTCAGGCCGCTGGAGGCGGTGATGCGGATCGATTGCTGCTTGCCAGTAGCTTTGTCCTTGGCCGACACGTGCAGGATGCCGTTGGCGTCGATATCGAAAGTCACTTCGACCTGCGGTATGCCGCGCGGAGCCGGCGGGATGTCGGTCAGATCGAATTTGCCGAGAGACTTGTTGTCTTTCGCCATTTCACGTTCGCCCTGCAGGACGTGAATCGTAACCGCGGTTTGGTTGTCCTCGGCCGTCGAGAAGACCTGCCCGGTTTTGGTGGGGATGGTGGTGTTCTTCTCGATCAGCTTGGTCATGACGCCGCCCAAGGTCTCGATGCCTAGAGACAACGGAGTGACGTCCAGCAGCAGTACGTCTTTGACCTGTCCACCTAGAACGCCGCCTTGGATCGCCGCACCGAGCGCCACCGCTTCATCCGGATTGACGTCCTTGCGAGGCTCTTTGCCGAAGATGTCCTTCACGAAATCCTGAACTTTCGGCATGCGCGTCTGCCCACCGACGAGGATAACCTCGTTGATTTCGCTGGGCTTGAGGCCAGCATCCTTGAGCGCGGTTTCGCACGGGCCTTTTGTCTTCAAGATCAGATCCTCGACCAAGGATTCGAGCTTGGCACGGGTAAGCTTCATATTGAGATGCTTGGGCCCGCTCGCATCGGCCGTGACGTAGGGCAGGTTGATGTCGGTCTGCTGGCTCGAAGACAGCTCGATCTTCGCCTTTTCCGCCGCTTCCTTCAGGCGTTGCAGAGCCAACGGATCATTGTGCAGGTCGATGCCGTTCTCTTTTTTAAACTCGTCGCAGATGTAATCGATGATGCGCAGGTCGAAGTCTTCGCCGCCAAGATGGGTGTCGCCGTTGGTGGAAAGTACTTCAAACTGATGCTCACCGTCGACTTCGGCAATTTCGATGATGGAAATATCGAACGTACCGCCGCCGAGATCGTAGACCGCAACTTTGATGTCTCCGTGCTTTCTGTCCAGACCGAAGGCCATGGCTGCGGCGGTCGGCTCATTGATGATGCGCTTGACATCGAGCCCAGCAATGCGGCCGGCGTCTTTCGTTGCTTGGCGTTGGGAGTCGTTAAAGTACGCGGGTACGGTGATGACCGCCTCTTTGATCTCCTCGCCGAGAAACGCTTCGGCGTCCTTTTTCAGCTTCATCAATACGCGTGCCGAAATTTCCGGAGGGGCCATTTTTTTGCCGTTGACTTCGACCCACGCGTCGCCGTTATCGGCTTCGACAATCTTGTACGGCACAAGATGTATGTCTTTTTGAACCACAGAATCCTTGAAGCGGCGTCCGATAAGCCGCTTTATGGCATATAAGGTATTCTTGGGATTGGTGATCGCCTGCCGCTTAGCGGACTGCCCGACCAGTACCTCGTTATCGGCCGTAAAGGCCACGACCGAGGGGGTGGTGCGAGCGCCTTCGGCATTTTCGATGACGCGCGGTTTGCCCCCTTCAAGAATGGCCACACAGGAATTGGTGGTGCCCAAATCGATGCCAATAATCTTCGCCATTTAATTCTCCAAATTAATCAATAGCTTGTGGGTTAGGTGTGGGTTTAGCGTTAATATGGGGGCGCCAAGGCTGATTTCAAGCTTGCTCGTCGATGCGCGTGGATTCTGCGGCGGCTTGGGCAATAACCACCATGGCCGGACGTAACAGGCGATCATGGAGGAGATATCCTTTTTGGAAAACTTTTACCACCGTATTGGGCTCGATATCAGTGGTCGGTTGCATCGCCATGGCCTGGTGTAAGTCCGGATTGAACTTTTCGCCTATGGGATCCACTGCTCGGACGCTGAATTTTTCCAGTACCGAATTCAGCTGCTTTAGCGTGAGCTCCATGCCTTCGCGCAATTTCACCACATCCGAGGTCTCTCCGACGGCCGCTTGCAGCCCGAGTTCGAGGCTATCGACCACGGTCAATAGCTCCTTCGAAAATTTCTCCAGAGCATATTTATTGGCATTCTGGAGTTCTTTTTCCGAGCGTCGGCGCAAATTCTCCAACTCGGCCTGGGTGCGTACGAATTTGTCCCAATTCTCCTCCGCTCGGCGAGTTGCTTCGGTCAATTGCTGTGCAAGTTGCTCGATCGGCGTTGGTTCGACAACACCTTCTTCCGTTGTGATTGCCGTGTCGACAGAAGCGGCTTGTTCCGCTTGATCTGGCGCCTTTGGCGCCGATTCGGGCGAAGCCTGGTCTTTGCTCATATAACTGCTCCTCAACGAAAAATAATGAGCCCGTGTGCCTATGCACGCACACAGGTCGACGATTTCTACCAATATGGGTTAAGAATTAAGATGGGGTCAGCGATTTTTGATTCAAGGCGGCCCCCAACAATTTCGCGGTAATGTCAACCAAAGGAATGACCCGCTCATACGCCATGCGGGTGGGGCCGATAACGCCGAGTACGCCTACCGCCTCGCCATTGAGAGAGTAAGAGGCGGTTACCAGGCTGCACTGATCCAGCGCACGATAGCCGGATTCCTCGCCTATAAAGATCTTGACGCCGGGGGTTTCTAGGCAACGGTCTAGTAGATGGACTAAGTCTTCCTTCTGATGAAACGTTTCGAATAAGGAACGGAGCCGCTCCATATTGGCCAAATCGGCAAAATCCATCAGATTGATTTCGCCGGTTAGCACAAACGGGTTCCGACGTTTTCCTTTATCCTTAAGTGCCAAATCCGCGATTTCAGCCGCATCAATAATTTCCTGGCTTAAACGATTCCGCATTTCCTGCAAGTCGTTAAATAGACTCTCGCGGATCGCAGTTAGATCCTTGCCTGCATAGGTTGAATTGAGGAAATTTGCTGCCGCTTGCAAATCGGCAGGCGTGAACTGACGGGGTGAGTGAATGATCTTGTTGTGGACTTCCTGTTCGTTAGTGACCAGGATGACCAGCAAGCGTTGACCGGACAGCGGGATAAATTCGATGTGTCTGAAGGTGACTATCTCCCTGCGCGGCAACATCACGAGGCCCGCCATATGGGTTACTTCCGAGAGGACGCGAGAGGCGGCTTCGAGCAAATCGTCGGGATCTTCCTGAGTATTCAGGTCCTGGCGGAGCTGTCGGATGATGTCTTGCTGCAAAGGTTTGATGGTCAGCAAGGTATCAACAAAAAAACGGTAGCCGGTTACCGTCGGCATGCGTCCCGCTGACGTATGTGGCGATGTGATCAGCCCTATGTCTTCGAGATCCGCCATGATGTTGCGGATCGTCGCCGGGCTTAAATTCAAGCCGGTGTCGCGCGCTAAAGCCCGCGAACCAACCGGCTGGCCTTCGCCGATATAACGCTCCACCAGCACTTTAAGCAAGTGTTGGGCTCGCTCGCTCAATTGGGGATATTTAGGCACCGGTATCCTCGAATGGTGGGGGTTTTAGCACTCGAGACCATCGAGTGCTAAAAAGTTAGCAACCCCTAGATAATGTGTCAAGAAGCTCATACCATATCGAGCAAAGCGGCGTCTAATTAGGTGTAAATCTTAGGTCACCACATGGCGAACGCTTCCATATCCAAGGAGAGAATTATGCAAGGCGACTCGACGGTTATCGATTATCTTAATCGCGTGCTGGGCAACGAACTGATCGGCATCAACCAGTATTTTCTTCATGCGAGAATGTACAGGAACTGGGGGTTGGGCGAGCTCGACAAGCACGAATATGATGAATCTATCGGTAAGATGAAGCGTGCCGACAAGTTGATCGAGCGTATTTTGTTTCTTGAAGTTTTGCCAAACTTGCAGGATTTGGGGCATTTGAAGATCGGAGAAAATCCGGAGGAAATGCTCGGCTGCGACCTTCAGTTGGAACTTCAAAGCGTATCTTTGCTGCGCGAAGCGGTCGAGTTTTGTGAAAAGGCCGGAGATTATGTCTCCCGAGATCTTCTGGAAGAGATACTCGAAGATGAGGAAGAGCAGGTCGACTGGCTTGAAACGCAGGCGGAGTTGATTCGGAAAATCGGCCTGCAGAACTATTTGCAGTCTCAGATGTAAGCTGCGGTACCGGTCAGCCCCATTTACAGTGACGCGGGACGCTCGCGGCTTCAGAAACATATGCCATCCATTTTCCGGAACGTAGCCCTAATCGGGAAGCCCGATGCGCCACGCATAGCCGAAACCCTTTCCTCGCTTTACGGACATCTTACCGGGAGATGCCTGCGTGTTTTGGTGCAACGGGACTGCGCTCATTTCGTAGCCGATTCTTCGCCGGAAACGTGTACCGTTGCCGAAATAGGCCAGTGCTGCGATCTCGCAATTGTGGTTGGCGGCGATGGCACACTTTTATCCGCCGCGCGTGTTCTCGCGCAGTTCGAGATTCCATTGATTGGGGTCAATCTGGGGCGATTGGGGTTCCTGGTCGATATTTCTCCGTCGGACGCCGGAGCGAAGCTCGATGAAATTCTTGACGGACGCTACAGTGCCGATGAGCGCTTTCTGTTGCGGGCGAAAATTTTTCGCAACGGTCATGTGATATACGAGCAGACGGCGGTTAACGAAGTAGTCGTGCATAGCGGGAATGCCGCCAGCATGATCGAGATTGAGGCATCGATCAACGGCGTTTTTCTGAATTCGCAACGCTCTGATGGGCTTATCGCGTCAACTCCCACGGGCTCTACGGCTTACGCCCTGTCGGCTGGAGGTCCGATTCTTTATCCCACGCTTAAGGCTATCGTATTAGCGCCGATCAATCCCCATACCTTGTCTAATCGTCCGATCGTGGTGGATGACGACAGCGTAATCGAAATTGCCTTCCGTCCCAGCAAACAATTCAAAGCTCAGGTCGTTTGCGACAATGTGTCGTTTCCTGATGTCGAAATAGAGGATCGCATCGAGATTCGAAGAGAACCTAAGACTTTTCGCATTCTTCATCCGCTTGACTATGATTTCTTTGAGATTCTCAGAGCGAAGCTCAACTGGAGCTCCGGTTATCGAAGCTGACTATGCTTGTCCACCTCAGCATCAGAGATTTGGCCGTCGTCCGATCACTCGATCTGGAGTTTGAGCGCGGATTGACCGTGCTAACCGGCGAGACCGGCGCCGGGAAATCGATATTATTAACTGCTTTGGGGTTGGCTTTGGGCGAGCGTGCCGATTCGGGGTTCATCCGCCCCGGGGCTGCGCGCGCCGAGATCAGTCTTTCGTTCGGCTTGGAGGATGCTGCAGATGCGCGTCGCTGGCTCGACGAAAATGAATTATCGGAGGACGGCGAGTGTCTGGTGCGGCGGGTTATCAGTCAAGACGGCCGTTCGAAGGCTTTCGTCAATGGTCGCCCGGTTACCTTGCAAGCCTTGCAGGAGTTGGGTTCCAGCTTGGTCGAGATACACGGCCAGCATGCTCATGTACATCTTCTGAAGGCAGCGGAGCAGCGCCGGTTACTGGATGAAGCCGCTGGGAACGAATCGTTGTTGGTCCAGATCGGCAATCTCTATGATCGTTGGCGAAGTACTCGGTGCGAGCTGGAAAAGCTTACCAATACAGCCAAGGATCAAGCCGCCCGCGAAGAGTTGTTGCGCTACCAAATCGACGAGTTGGAGCAGCACGACATCTCTGGGCTCGATTACCCGGCCCTAGTTGACGAGCATACACTCCTTGCCAATGTTGGCAAAATTCTCACCACCGGTCAGGCGCAGCTCGAACTCCTCTATGAAGATGAAAGTCAATCGGTCAACGCGCGCCTGGCGCAAGCTATCCATGCCCTATCGGATTTGAGCCGGCTGGCTCCCGAACTGGAAGAAACGACCGCTCTCCTAAATGAAGCGCAAGTGCAAGTTAAAGAAGGGGCATTGCAGCTCCGTCGTCAACTGGAGCGGATTGAGGCCGACCCCGGTCGTCTGGACTGGCTTGAACAGCGCCTTGGCGATATCCATCGTTTGGCCCGCAAACACCAGGTCCGGCCGGAAGAATTGCCTGGACTGCTTGATTCGCTACGCTCGGAATTGAACGGTATCGCCCATGGATCGGAAAGAATCGAAGCGTTGGAGTCGGATCTTCGGCAGGTCCTCACGGATTACGGGAAAGTTGCCGATATGTTGTCCCAACGCCGTCGTACGGCCGCTAGCCGGTTACAGTCACGGATCTCGGAGATGATTCAGGAATTGGGCATGCCACAGGGGCAGTTTTTGGTGGATGTGGGTGCCGAGAATGCGAAAGAACCGACCCCGTTTGGCCTGGATCAGGCCGAGTTCTTGGTAAGCGCCAACCCGGGATTGCCGCCGCGTCCTTTGGCCAAAGTCGCGTCTGGCGGCGAATTGTCACGCATCAGTCTAGCCATTCAGGTGGCTGCTACCGACTCCAAGACAGTTCCGAGCTTGATATTCGATGAGGTGGATACGGGAATCGGCGGCCGGGTGGCCGAAATCGTCGGTCAAAAACTGCGCGCGCTGGGACAGGGGCGGCAGGTATTTTGCGTGACCCACCTGCCTCAGGTTGCGGCTCAAGGTCATTACCACTTGTTAGTAGAAAAAGTCAGCACCGATGGGGTAACACTATCGACCGTCCGAAAGCTTTCTCGTGAAGAGAGGAAGCAGGAGATTGCGCGTATGCTTGGTGGAATCCGTGTCACCCAGCAAACCTTGGCGCATGCCGAGGAGATGTTGAATAGCCACTTGCAAAGCGAGTTGGAGGTGTGACTGAGCGCTGAAGATTGTTTAAGAAGTGAACTGTACGAGCCATTTGCAGTGCGACAAAGGCCCTCGGATTATACGGTAGATCTAAGACAAACGAAGAAGTTGTCGGGCGGCAGAGCCGCCCGACAAGTTGACTAGCACGCTATTTCTTTCTCCCTGGCCAAAATCACTCCGTGCCACTTTCGACACTCGATTTGTCCGGTACGACAACGGCAGTAGTGCTCCGACTTTCTTCGGCTGGTCGGTGCTCATCGGTGGCTCGGTTGTCATTGGCCGTCGAGACCACTTCACCCGTTTCGCGGCGATCTTCGTGAATACTGTCATCGGGTCCTTCGCTGGACTCACTTCGTTTGGCGCTAAACCTCTTATCTCGTCTGCCGCGCCCCCGGCGTTTGGCCAAGGATCGGCGAGGCGATTTACGCGCTTCGAGACTCAAATCTTCCGCTTCGGTTTCCTCGCTATCATCCGATGGTGAATCAAGCTCAAAGGACCCGATAACCGGCGTACTAACTGAGCTTATGCTTTCGCGCTCGCCCCGAGATTCCTCGGGCGCCCTGGGCCTTGGCAAATGGACCGCAGGAATCTCCGGCTTTTCCTCTTTCTCCAGCGACGGACGGTCTGGTTCGGTTACGATTTGGACCCCATTGTCGGAAACCAGAGCGGACATGATTGTCTCAGTCGGTGCCTCTTCGGTAGGTTTGTACCCAATCGTTTGACGCTCCGGGATCGGGAGATTGGCGTCTTCGATTTTCTCCGGGGCGATCTCTCTAGCTTGGTTTTGCTGGCCGCTACGCGCTAAGCCGGGCTCGCCCCGCCTCGGGCGTCTCCTGCGCGACCCCCCGCGTCTGGACTGATCTCGGGTTCGCCGGTCACCATTGCCGAATTCCTGTTTCTCCGGAATTGGAGTTCGGGCTTCGATTTCTCTGGTTTCAAGCATTTCCCCGCTCATTGACTGCTGACGCTGTTTGAAGTCGGCTATCCGATGGGGGCGGTGTTGAGCGACTTGTGAGAGTATCGGCTGAGGCTTTTCGACGACAGCTTCCGCTTCGTCCTCAAGTTTGCCGCCGGTCAAAATCGACCAGAACCGCTTTATGAAGCCACCTGCGGCGTGTTTCCCTGCGCTAGTAATCGGAGCCGGATGAGCGGGCAGGAATTCCTTAACGGCAGGCTCCGCGCTGATTGATGCGCTTTCCCTCGTAAATCTGGGGAGCTCGGATTCAGCTGACTTCAGCATCTGATAGCTCGGTTTCCGCTCTCCTTCTTCCTCTGCGCCAGTGCTTCGCACGCGCTGGATTTCATACGCCGGCGTCTCAAGATGTTTGGTCGGTATTACGATAACACTAACTAGGTGGCGCTTTTCGATGTCCGCGACAGCCGAGCGCTTTTCGTTGAGAAGGTAGGTAGCCGAATCTACGGGCAGATGCGCGATAACCTTGTCGGTATTTTTTTTCATCGCCTCTTCTTCGATGATACGCAGTACCGAGAGTGCCAACGACTGTACGCTGCGCACGGAGCCTTGGCCGTTACATCGTGGACAGGTGAGCAGGCTGGATTCACCGAGCGACGGTCGGAGGCGCTGACGGGACATCTCGAGCAAACCAAAACGAGAGATTCGGCCGATTTGTATCCGGGCTCTATCCGCCTTGATCGCGTCACGTAATCGGTTTTCGACGGCCCGCTGATTACGCGCCGCCATCATGTCTATGAAGTCGATCACGAACAAACCGCCCAAATCCCGCAGTCTGAGTTGGCGCGCGATTTCGTCGGCGGCTTCCAAGTTGGTATTTAGCGCTGTTTCTTCGATATCGCCGCCTTTGGTTGCCCGGGCGGAGTTGATGTCGATCGCTGTCAAGGCTTCGCTGTGATCGATTACGATGGCTCCACCGGATGGCAAAGGGACCTCGCGGCTGTAAGCTGTTTCAATCTGGCTTTCGATCTGATAACGACTGAATAGCGGGACTGTGTCTTGGTAAAGCTTTGCCTTTTGGATGAACTGCGGCATGACCTGCTGCAAAAAGCTGCGCACCAGCTTGAAAGTGCCCGCATCATCGATCAGTATCTCGTCGATATCGCCGCGGAGATGATCTCTCAGCGCACGAATGATCACGTTGCTTTCCTGAAAGATTAGGAACGGGGCGGCCTTTTCCTTGGCCGAGCGGTCAATAGCCTCCCACAATTGCAAAAGGTAATTCAGGTCCCATTGAAGTTCTTCGGCTGACTTGCCGCCCCCGGCAGTCCGCACGATAAGCCCCATGCCTTCCGGAATTTGGAGTTGATTCATAACCTCGCGCATGTCGGAACGAATATCGCCCTCGATACGTCGAGAAATGCCGCCGGCGCGCGGATTATTGGGCATTAGCACCAGGTAACTGCCGGCCAGGCTGATGTAAGTCGTTAACGCCGCCCCTTTGCTCCCGCGCTCCTCCTTCTCGACCTGAACTATGACTTCCTGTCCCTCTTTGACTAAATCCTTGATATCCCGGCGGGAAAATTCCTCGTCCAGGGGCTGTCCGAAATAGTTCGGCGTAATTTCCTTGAATGGCAAGAAGCCATGGCGGTCGGCGCCATAATTGACGAAGGCCGCTTCGAGACTGGGTTCAATGCGGGTAATAATACCTTTATAAATGTTGGCTTTTTTCTGTTCTTTGGAAGGGATTTCTATATCAAAGTCGTAAAGTTTTTGTCCGTCCACCAGTGCAACCCGAAGTTCTTCGGGCTGAGTGGCGTTGATTAACATTCTTCTCATCCGGCTGGTCCTTTAGCGGTTCCCCGAAGAAGCGGGCAAGCGGTTTCATGCAGCCATTGTTCTTATCAATCAAAGCGTGTTCTCAATTGACGTGAATGCGCCTATTGCGCTGAAAACCGAATCTTGACGTTGCGAGGGATACCCTGCCTCAATCGGAGGAGGGGGGTTCCATTCTTCTCTTCAGGTCACGCGATACTCGCTCGTCATGGGTCGAGCGAAAAAACCCTACTGTTGTCGTTTTTTCCGGCCAAATTTTTCTGGTTGGTACTTTGACCTTCTAAACAAAATGTTCTGTCTGTCGCCAATAATTCCGTTCAGCAAACGGTTCTCGGTTAGATCTGGCATTTGCCAGGGATGGACTATTTTGGGCTGACGTGTGAGCAGTCGAGCCCCGCTACCTCGAAAATCGAGTCGTATCCCGCCGCTCTGCGCGACGGCGTCCTCATTTAACCGCGAAACTTACGATTCTCCCGCCCCATGTCATGTAGCCCCGAGACAGATTGCTTTATAGGCATTCTTATCGACCATTTAGTCCAGGCCGTTCTAATTCTTCATGGGCTATCACCACCGGGCACGGTCCGGATAACTACTAGGCGTTCGGTTGCTGTCAACCGTAAGCTAACTATAACAATCTTAAGGAGAGTCATCAATTTGGCTGGGCAAAGCTGATATTATGTTCCTATGAAACAAGCATTGAGTGGCGCCTCTGTCAGATGGATCGAAGTGGATGAGGAGAGCGCGGGGCAGCGAATCGACAACTTTCTATTCACACGCCTTAAGGGAGTGCCGAAAAGCCATATTTATCGAATTTTGCGTACCGGTGAAGTCCGCCGAAATGGCGGACGCATTCAGGCCCAAGATCGGCTGGATACGGGGGATGTGATCCGTGTTCCACCGATTAGGGTAACGATGAGCAATCCCAGCCAAATTCCGGAGACTTTCGTGCGAGCCCGTTTGGAGCCTCGCATTTTGTACGAGGACGATGATCTTTTGGTCCTTAATAAACCTGCTGGCATGGCCGTGCACGGCGGTAGTGGATTGAGTTTCGGTGTGATCGAAGGGTTGAGGGAAATCCGGTCGGAGGCACGGTTCTTGGAGCTTGTGCACCGTTTGGATCGAGATACCTCCGGTTGTTTGCTGATCGCCAAGAAGCGCAGTGCCCTGCGAGCTCTGCACGCGCAATTTCGTGGTGACGAAGTAAAGAAGGTTTACCTGGCACTGCTTGCCGGAGTGTGGGCGAGAGCGCGATGGATTGCGGATGCGCCGTTAAAAAAGAATGTCTTGCAGAGCGGCGAACGGATGGTTAAGGTCGCGCGCGAGGGTAAGCCCGCAGTTACCGAATTCAGGCGAAGGGAGCGCTATTTTGATTCGACGCTAGTTGAGGCACGTCCGGTTACTGGGCGAACCCATCAAATTCGGGTCCACGCTCAATCTATGGGGCATCCCATTGTCGGCGATGAGCGGTACGGCGATGAGAAAGTCAATCGGGAGTTTCGTCGACTTGGTTTGAAACGTCTTTTTCTTCACGCTTTGGAAACGGTTTTTCTCCACCCGCGTACGGGCACTCCGATCGAGGTAAAGGCTCCGCTTGATCAGGAGCTTTCCGAATTTCTTAAAGTGCTGCCGCGATGAGGAACCAATTCGATCTTTTGGTTTTTGATTGGGATGGCACTCTGTTCGACTCGGTCGGATGGATCGTGGATTGCTTGCAGCGGGCTGCGCACGGCTGCGGTCTCCCTATTCCGTCTGACCAAGAGGCTAAATCCGTCATAGGTCTCGGGTTGATGGAGGCGATGGAGGCTTTATTTCCCGAATATCCTTCCGAAATGGCGCGCCGCTTGGCGGAAGGTTATCGCCGTCATTACGGTGACAGGATAATTAGTGCGGATGGTTTATTCGCTGGTGTGCTCGATATGTTGACGGAGTTGAGGGGGCGCGGTTACCGCCTTGCGGTCGCTACTGGGAAGACCCGCGCGGGGTTGAATCATGCGCTTGCCGCAACTGGGACGGAGCTGTTTTTTCATTCGACCCGCTGTGCGGATGAGACGGTTTCCAAGCCGAACCCGGAAATGCTCTTTCAACTCATGTCTGAAGCCGGCATCGCCCGAGAGAGGACTTTAATGGTGGGTGATTCGCTTCATGATCTGCGCATGGCTCACAATGCCGGGGTCGCTGCGGTAGGTGTCGGATGCGGTGCGAATGATTTGTTCGAGTTGGCTGAGTTTGATCCTTTGGCATGTATAGAGCGGACTACCGACCTTCTGGAAATTCTGAGCTGACGAATTACTTTGGTTTGAATCTGAGGCAAACGAAGTCGACTGAGATAACGCTATGGACCAACGCGACATGAGTGAAATCGAGCAAGAGCCGGAAACACCGACGCCTTCACCCGCATGGGAGCGCGATACGCTGGAAAAAGTGCTGTTGGCGTCTCTTACGGAACAGCGACAGGCGAGGCGCTGGGGAATATTTTTTAAGCTGCTTATGCTGGCCTACTTTGGCGTTGCGCTTTGGTTGGTTGCACAACCGTTGTCGGATCAGCGTAGTAGGGGGGAGAAAAGTCATACAGCTGTTATTGACGTGGCGGGGATGATCGCCGCCGGGGAAAAGGCTAATGCCGATGCCATTATCGAAGGACTTAGGGCAGCCGCGGAAGCAGTTGGTGCAAAAGGGATCATATTGCGCATGAATACGCCAGGTGGTAGCCCCGTTCAGTCGGCTTACGTTTACGAGGAGATTCGACGGATAAAAAAACTAAAACCGGAGCTCCCGATTTATGCGGTGGTTGCGGATATGTGCACTTCTGGTGGGTATTACATTGCCTCCGCTGCCGATAAGATCTTCGTCAACCAATCGAGCATTGTCGGATCGATCGGCGTAATCATGGACAGCTTCGGATTCGTGGATGCTATTAACAAACTCGGTATCGAGCGCAGAGTAATGACGGCCGGAGAACACAAGGCGATTCTCGATCCTTTTTCGCCGGTCGACCCCGTGGCAAAAGAACATGTGCAATCGGTGTTAAATGCAATTCATCAACAGTTTATCGATGCCGTCCGTCAAGGGCGGGCCGGACGCCTCAAGGAGAATACTCCTGAACTGTATTCGGGGCTGGTTTGGACGGGTGACGAAGGTATTAAGCTCGGACTAGCGGATGGGCTTGGGGATGTCCGTTCTGTTGCAGAATCGGTGATCGGTGCCAAGGATATGGTCAATTACACACCGGAGGAAAATCTTTGGGACCGCGTCACAAGTCGCATTGGTATCACATTCGGCCACATGCTGCGCACTGCTGTATCGGCCGGCCCCTATTTGAACTAGGTCGGCGCAATTATGAATGAAATCGACAAGGCGTTCGAGTTGATCAAGGAAGAGCCGATCTATCGCGGATTCTTCAGTCTGTCGCGCATACGATTTAGGCATGCATTGTTTCGTGGAGGCTGGAGTGACTATTTGGATAGGGAGTTGTTTCATCGTGGCAGGAGCGTTGCCGTTATTCCCTATGATCCTGTGGCGGATCAAGTGGTGCTTATCGAGCAGTTCAGGGTCGGAGCCATGTTTGTGAATGGGGATCCGTGGTTGCTCGAAATCGTGGCGGGAGCCTTCGAACAAGGGGAAAGTCCAGAAGACGTCGCCTATCGCGAAGCCGCCGAGGAGGCGGGATGTGAAATCACTGAGCTTATTCGTATTGCCGAGTTTTTTCCGACGCCCGGCGGTTGTTCGGAAAAAATTACGCTGTATTGTGGAATCGTCGACTCACGGGGCTTGGGTGGTATTCACGGTGTTGAAGAGGAGCACGAAGATATTCTGGCTCGCGTGGCGAGCTTCGATCAAGCGATGGACTGGCTTAGTCGGGGCCGAATTGAGGCCGCTATTCCCATCATAGGTCTTCAGTGGCTCGCATTGAATCGGCATCACCTGCGGGCAAGGCATGGGTAGAGGTTTGCTGTGGGAGTGCTCTGATTCGTTTTTGCTGGTGCGTGACCTTTTCCGGTTAGGGCCGGTGCAACTATCAGAAGCGGTGAAGTTGTTAAGAAAAATAATTTGACGAGGCATGTGCCATAATTCATAATACGCATTCTGCCGCGCGCCTGTAGCTCAGTTGGATAGAGTACCTGGCTACGAACTAGGTGGTCGGGAGTTCGAATCTCTCCAGGCGCGCCATCTTGTACGGTTTGCGTGGGGTTTGACAGGGGATTGGTCTGTTTCTATAATCTCACGACTCAATTTGTTCCCCTGTAGCTCAGTCGGTAGAGCAGCTGGCTGTTAACCAGCGGGTCGGCGGTTCGAGCCCGTCCGGGGGAGCCACATTTCCATGTTGTGAGTTCTGTTCGCTTTTTGGTGTCAGGCTCGCGAGTAAGAAGTCATCGTGCGATCTCTGGGGCCGCGGGGCGGTCCTGGCAAGGTTTCTTTCTTATCCCTTCTGTCTTCTTGGGTGTCATCAGTCCGCGGCGATTGGTGTGATGGGCTGTGAAGATGCGTTTATGTGCTCGATCGTCATTGTGAGCCGGGATTGAGGGTAATTGGATTGTGGGTAGCGTCCAAGTTCGCGGTTCTGGTTTATTCCTCCGTAGATCTCGGCGCAGCTAAGAAGGGATGTTTCTCGAAGTGCCAATTTCTTTGTGTCTCGCGATTCTGGGGTTTTTAGGTTTCGGTCGCGTGATGTTGACAAGTCGGTTTTTTAGTTTTAAATTTCGCCGCTTTACCAGCGCCTTTTAACGTTTTGGGTGGGCAAGGTTTCTGGTGACGATTTTTCCGAAGGTTGAGCGAAAAAGTTTTGGAGTTTGGTAATGAGCACGATAAACCAGTTGGTTCGGAAGCCGCGAGTCAGAAAAAAAGACAAAAGCAATGTGCCGGCCCTGGACAGTTGTCCTCAAAGGCGTGGCGTATGTACGCGCGTTTATACGACTACGCCTAAGAAACCGAATTCCGCTTTGAGAAAAGTGGCTCGTGTTCGCCTGACGAATGGTGCTGAGGTGACCAGCTACATTGGTGGAGAGGGTCACAATTTGCAGGAGCACTCCGTGGTTTTAATTAGGGGTGGTCGTGTAAAAGACTTGCCGGGTGTGAGGTATCACATTGTTCGAGGTAGTCTTGATACTGCGGGCGTTCAAAAGCGTCGCCAAGGGCGGTCCAAGTACGGTGCGAAAAGACCGAAAAGTTAACTGAGTTCCAGGTTGCGTTATGTCTAGAAGAAGAGTCGCTCAAAGAAGAGAAGTTATTCCGGATCCGCGCTTCGGCAGCGAAATACTGGCTCGTTTCGTCAATATGTTGATGTTGGACGGAAAAAAGTCCGTGGCTGAAAAGGTGGTCTACGGTGCTTTGGATCACATTTCTGCCAAGACCAGTCAATCGTCCCTGGATGTGTTGACCAAGGCTCTGGAAAACGTTCAGCCCCTGGTGGAGGTCAAGTCGCGTCGCGTTGGTGGGGCTACCTATCAGGTTCCAGTTGAGGTTCGTCCGGCGCGTAGGGCTGCTTTGGCTATGCGTTGGCTAATCGATGCTGCTCGCAAGAGGAGTGAGAAGGGTATGGTCATGAGGTTGGCCGCCGAACTGCTCGATGCGAACGAGAATCGCGGATCGGCTGTGAAGAAGCGTGAAGATACGCACCGAATGGCAGAGGCAAACAAAGCATTCTCTCATTATCGCTGGTAAGCAGTGACTTCTTATCTCCAATTAGGTTAGCGAAGGTTAAAGCAGTGGCACGCACGACTCCAATCGAGAGATACCGGAACATCGGGATTTCCGCGCATATTGATGCGGGTAAGACTACCACCACAGAGCGTGTGTTGTTTTATACCGGCATAAATCACAAGATCGGTGAGGTTCATGATGGCGCCGCTACTATGGACTGGATGGAGCAGGAGCAGGAGCGTGGTATCACCATCACCTCTGCGGCGACTACGACCTATTGGCGGGGTATGGGTCTCAACTATCCTGAGCACCGTATCAATATTATCGATACTCCTGGGCACGTCGATTTTACGATCGAAGTAGAGCGTTCTATGCGCGTTTTGGATGGCGCTTGCATGCTCTACTGCGCGGTTGGTGGTGTTCAGCCCCAGTCGGAAACGGTGTGGCGCCAGGCTACGAAATATGGCGTTCCCCGCATCGCGTTCGTAAACAAAATGGATCGGACGGGGGCGGACTTTTTTAAGGTTTATAAGCAGATGCGTGAGCGTCTGCGCGCGAACCCGGTTCCGATTCAAATTCCCGTTGGTGCTGAAGATTCGTTCAAAGGCGTAATCGACCTTGTGAAGATGAAGGCTATTGTGTGGAACGAAGAAGACCACGGCGCGACGTTTGTGTATGCGGACATTCCCGCAGAGCTCGCGGACGCTGCTGTTGAGTGGCGGGAAAAGATGGTCGAGGCTGCGGCCGAGGCTGACGAAGAGTTGATGAATAAATATCTGGAGCAGGGTGAGCTCTCTGAAGACGAGATTAAAGGCGGGCTCCGTAAGCGGACTATCGGCCTCGAAATCGTTCCAATGCTCTGTGGCTCCGCCTTCAAGAACAAGGGTGTGCAGGCCATGTTGGACGCGGTTGTCGACTATCTGCCGTCCCCGGTGGATGTGCCTCCTATAAAAGGAGCGGATGCGGATTCCGGGCAGCCTGTTGAGCGCAGATCGGAAGATAATGAGCCGTTTTCGGCGCTTGCGTTCAAAATTATGACCGACCCGTTCGTGGGTACCCTGACCTTTGTTCGGGTTTATTCGGGTGTATTGAGCTCCGGCGATAGCGTAATTAATTCGCAATCCGGAAACAAAGAGCGCATCGGTCGATTGTTGCGCATGCATGCCAATACCCGTGAGGAGATAAAAGAGATTCGCGCTGGCGACATTGCTGCCTGCGTCGGCTTGAAGGATATTGTTACCGGGACGACCCTTTCGGCTGTGGATAAGCCGGTGGTTCTCGAGCGAATGGAGTTCCCTGAGCCGGTAATATCGGTTGCGGTGGAGCCGAAAACCAAGAGTGACCAGGAAAAGATGGGGCTCGCGCTGCAGCGACTGGCTCAGGAAGATCCGTCTTTTCGCGTTCACACTGACGAAGAGTCGGGGCAGACCATTATCTCCGGCATGGGGGAGTTGCACCTGGAGATTATCGTCGACCGAATGAAGCGCGAGTTTAAGGTTGAAGCCAACGTGGGTGCGCCCCAGGTGGCCTACCGGGAAACCATCCGCAAGTCGGTCGAGCAAGAGGGGAAATACATTCGCCAGACCGGTGGGCGCGGTCAGTATGGGCACGTGTGGTTGCGGATCGAGCCGTTAGAGACTGGCGGTTACGAGTTTGTCAACGGGATCGTAGGCGGCGTTGTTCCGAAGGAATATATTCCGGCGGTGGATAAAGGTGTGCAAGAGCAACTGCAAAATGGTATATTAGCCGGCTACCCCGTTGTTGACGTAAAAGTCACGCTGTTCGACGGTTCGTACCACGACGTAGACTCCAGCGAAATGGCATTTAAGATCGCTGGCTCGATGTGTTTCAAAGAGGGTGCCCGTAAGGCCAATCCGGTCCTGCTTGAGCCCATCATGAGTGTGGACGTCGAGACGCCGGAGGATTATATGGGTGATGTCGTGGGTGACTTGAACAGGCGGCGCGGCATGGTGCTCGGGATGGAAGATAATGCCGGCATCAAGGTGCTGAAGGCGGAAGTTCCCTTGGCGGAAATGTTTGGTTATTCGACCACTCTGCGCTCATTAAGTCAGGGTCGAGCCACTTACTCGATGGAATTCAAGAAATACCAAGAAGCCCCTGCGAACATTGCGGACGCGGTGATTAAGAAGGCATCTGTGGGTTAATGTTTAGAAAATAAGAAGTAGCGAGGTATCCAGGTCGTGTCCAAAGAGAAATTTACGCGCACAAAGCCGCATGTGAACGTCGGGACGATTGGTCACGTTGACCATGGCAAGACGACCCTGACGGCGGCTCTGACCAAGGTGGGTGCGGAGCGCTTTGGTGGCGAATTCAAGGCATACG